>ERZ1034952.1-NODE-1-length-475003-cov-82.609216_pt1 | contig 475003 bp, 388 predicted proteins | sample MGYA00520625_ERZ1034952 | MGnify/ENA primary metagenome ERZ1034952 (study PRJEB33766, sample SAMN09781773) | gut metagenome | biome: gut microbiome | host: Homo sapiens | place: Madagascar | study: EMG produced TPA metagenomics assembly of the PRJNA485056 data set...
TGACACACCAGTTGGGAGAGTAGGTCGCCGCCGTACTTCGGGGAGCCCCGACGTCGTATGACGTCGGGGCTCCTTTCTTTGTGTGCACTAGGGCCGCCCACTACGCCAGTATGCCTGCCTTATAGAATGAACTCCCCGACTGTACTGCTATGTCAGCCGGGGAGTCCTTTTTCATTGTCTCCAGAAGGTTTATTACTTCTTATAGGCCTCAAGTGCTTTCTCAAGAACCAGAAGTGATCGTCCTAAATCCTCAGTTTTGAGCACGTATGCCATCCGCACCTGATTCTTGCCAAGGTTTGGTGTGCTGTAGAATCCTGCTGCCGGAGCCATCATCACGGTCTCACCAGTGTAGCCTTCCGGGGTTCCGTCATCTTTGTACGAGAAGTCTGTCAGGCACCACGCACAGAAGTCCTCCGCGTTTTCTACAGGTAGTGACGCGATTGTATAGAAGGCGCCATTGGGCATTGGCGAATACACTCCAGGGATCTTGTTCAAGCTTGCGATAAAGAAATCACGTCGTGCGAGATATTCATCGAAGCATTCTTTTGAATATTCCTCGGTTCCTTCGATTGATGCTTCCGCGACAATCTGGCCGAGAAGTGGTGGACTGAGCCTTGCCTGGCAGAATTTAAGGATCGCTGCCATCGCTTCTTTGTTGTGACTGACTATCATTCCGATTCTCGTACCGCATTCCGAGTACCTTTTCGAGACAGAGTCTATGACCACAACATTCTGCTCAAGACCTTCAAGGCAAAGGGCTGAAAGATATGGTGCGTCCGTGTAACGGAATTCTCTGTAGACCTCATCGGCGAAGAGGTAGAGATCATGACTCAGAACGATGTCGCGAAGTCTCTGCAGTTCTTCTTCTGAATAGAGGTATCCTGTCGGATTGTTCGGATTGCAGATGAGAATGGCCTTGGTCTTGTCGGTGATCGCTTTCTCGAAGTCCTCCACTGAAGGAAGCGCGAATCCGTTCTCTATTTTTGATGTGACGGTCTTGACGGTCACTCCGGCGGTCACGGCGAACGATAGGTAATTGGCGTAACCCGGCTCGGTCATTATGATCTCATCGCCGGGATTCAGACAGGCCATGAATGTCAGAAGAAGAGCCTCAGAGCCTCCTGTTGTGACAATGATCTCATTGGCATTTACTTTTATCCCGAATTTGTCGTAATAACCGACCAGCTTGTCTCTCAGAGATTTGAGACCTTGGCTTGGACTGTATTCGAGAGTCGTTCTGGTTATTGTCTTCAATGAATCCAACGCTTTTTGAGGCGTAGGAAGATCCGGCTGCCCGATGTTTAGATGATAGACCTTTACCCCTTTGGCTTTTGCCGCGTCAGAAAACGGGGTCAGTTTTCTGATTGGTGAGGCGGGGATTTTTTCCCCACGAATAGAAATCTTCGGCATATTAATTATGTAGTTTGTCCAAATTTAGAAAAAATGTGGTTATCTTAGCAAGATAAATACAACTTTTTTAATATGAATGCCCGAATTCTTGTGGTCGATGACGAGGAGGACATCTGCGCGATTCTGAAATTCAATCTTTCCAAGGAAGGTTACGAGGTTGTGACCGCTAATTCCGCAGAGGAGGTACTGACGCTGGACATCGCGTCATTCAATCTGCTTCTTCTGGATGTTATGATGGGCGGAATGTCCGGTTTCGAGCTGACCGGGAAGTTGAAAACCGATCCAAAGACCGCCGGGGTTCCCGTGATATTCATAACAGCTCGTGACACGGAGGATGACGCAGTCGAAGGGCTTGATCTGGGTGCGGACGACTACATATCCAAGCCTTTCTCGATAAGGGAGGTGGTCTCCCGGGTGAAGGCTGTGCTGAGACGGACCGCCGCGATACCGGATGCCAGCACGGGCATAGTCATAGATGATGAGAAGAAGGTTGTTACGGTGGATGGTGCCGCTGTGGCGCTTACAAGGATTGAATATGAGATATTCAGACTTCTGTTCACCAACAAAGGGAAGGTTTTCCCGCGCGAGGATATTCTTTCAAAGGTTTGGCCTGACGATGTGATTGTCACCGACAGGACTGTGGATGTCAACATCACCCGCCTTCGCAAGAAGATCGGTGAATATGGGAACAGGATAGTCTCGCGCCACGGGTTCGGTTATCTATACGAGGAACAATGATAATACTGTTGTCTATAGTCGTTGTATTGCTGGCTCTTGCGTTGATTACGATGCAAGGACGGTATGTTCATCTTAAGAAATCCATAGATAAGGGGAAGGTGAGTATGTACGACAAACTGCGTGACAGTGAGGAGGATAAGACTCGCTTGAAGAGACAGCTGACTCAGAATGTGGCTCATGAGTTGAAGACCCCGGTCAGCAGCATCCAGGGCTATCTTGAGACGATAGTGTCCAACCCGGACATTGACAAAGAAACAAAGGACCAGTTCATACAGCGCTGCTATGCCCAAAGCCGCCGTCTGTCAAGCCTTCTCGCGGACATCTCGACACTCAATAAACTCGATGACGCCCCTCAGGAATATGAGTTTCAACCAGTGAATATCCCGGATCTGCTTCAATCCATCCAGCGGGACGTGTCCATGCAGATGGAGGATAAACACGTGACATTCAGGGCTTTGGTTGATCCGGAAGTGGCTGTGGACGGCAATCCTTCGTTGCTATATTCAATATTCAGAAACTTGACTGACAATTCCATCGCATACGGGGGCGAAGGGGTTACAATCACCGTGCAGGTCTTGTCGGAAAGCGCGGATTTCTATACCTTCAGCTTCTCTGACAATGGCCCAGGAGTGGCGTCCGAGCATATTCCTCATCTTTTTGAGCGGTTTTACCGCATTGACAAGGGACGTTCCCGCAAGATGGGAGGCACTGGTCTCGGGCTTGCGATAGTCAAGAACTCTGTGCTGCTTCATCATGGCAACATCTCTGTCCGCTTAGGCATCGCCGGAGGGCTGGAGTTCGTCTTCACGCTGCCTAAGGCGGCTTAGGCTTGCTGTAAGTGTGTGGGGGCTCTTCTCCGTTTTTTTTGTCACCACTTGTAATTTGGAAAAAAATTATTACTTTTGGAATAATATATTTGTTTTTATTAACTGGCGTAAGCCACAAAATCTATTTTTTTATGAAAAAAGTATTTGCCGCCCTTGCCGCCCTTGCGATGATGGCAGCGGTTGTTTCGTGCGAGTATGACTCGCCGGACATCAGGTTTCAGCAAACCACGAACTTAACGAATGATTACAGCGCTCTGGTGAATGCGCTTCTGGATCAGACCAAAACTGTTTCGGAAAAGCTTAATCTTCTTGAAAAGGCCATCAATAATCAGACTTTCACTCTTGAACAGAAGATAGAACTTTTGACAAAGGCCTACGAGAGCGGTGTCATCAAGTATGAGGAGTTGATAGGGAAGACAATCGCGGCGATCAATTCCATGAGTACTTCCGTCGCCGAGAAACTCGCCGCCATAGAAAATGCTCTTAAGATCCAAACCTCGGACTTGAGCGCGAAACTCGCTCTCATCGAGTCTTCTGTCAAGCTGGGACTTGCCGACAACGCGAAGGCTATCGATCTCGTCAGGACAGCCATCGGCTCGCTTCAGGGTTCTCTGGAGGAGAAACTTGCGGCTGTCGAGAAGGCTGTGAAGGATCAGACGATGGATCTTAGCGCGAAGCTGGTTCTTATAGAGGGGACGGTCAAGGCCGGATTTGCCGACAACGCGAAGGCGATTGATCTTGTCAAGGATGCCATCGGCTCGCTTCAGGGTTCTCTGGAGGAGAAACTTGCGGCTGTCGAGAAGGCTGTGAAGGATCAGACGATGGATCTTAGCGCGAAGCTGGTTCTTATAGAGGGGACGGTCAAGGCCGGATTTGCCGACAACGCGAAGGCGATTGATCTTGTCAAGGATGCCATCGGCTCGCTTCAAGGTTCTCTGGAGGAGAAACTTGCGGCCGTCGAGAAGGCGGTGAAAGACCAGACGACAGATTTGAGTGCCAAACTTGCGCTTATTGAAGGTGCGGTTAATTCTGGTCTTGTCGGAGAAGACAGCACGCTCGGCCTTGTTAGGAAGGCGATAGAGGCTTTGAACGCGACAGCCGGGACAGCCAACGACAAACTGGATGCGATCGAGGATGCGATTGGTTCCGGGCTTTCCGGCCTCACCACGAAAATGGAAGCCATCCGGGAGGTGTTGGCCAAAGGACTGATCAATATTACCGAGAAGCAGGACTTGATCCTGACAGCGCTCAACAGTGCATCGACATACCATTTCACAAAGGATGAACTTCTTGAGGTTGGTGATGATTACTTGTATGTTGACGACGCTTTCTGGGTTGCCAATCACGAGAACTATGAGGTGGTAAGGGCTCTTAAGGATCTGATTCCATTGTCTTTGCCGCATAGATATAAGTTTTGGTGGAGACAAGATTCAGGCAAGTATCCGCTATCGGGCAGCGAGACCACAAGTTTTTATGGACCTCTTTACACTGAAGGAGGCATCTTGAATAGCATAATTGACTGGGATGGGGTGATTCTTGCCGTTTATATTGGTCAAAATTATGTGAATCCGGATCCTGTGCATACCAATATAAATGGTCATTCTTGTTACTATATTAAAAAGGTCCATAAAAACTGCTCATATCGTTTCTGGGTAAAGATAGGAGAACGTGCTGCCGGCAAGAATCTTAAAGTGCAGGATATGATTGGGGCAGACTCTTTCAGAAAAATCAGAAGACCTGATGGAGATTATATCGAGTACATTCATAAGTCTACGGCAATTAAATCCACAAGCGGAGTTTGGGGGTTTAGAGGATTGTATTATCCGAATCAGTATCCTGACAATTCCGTAGAGTTTATAATAGTCGAAGATAACTAATACCTCAGCATCTTATGAAAAGATATTTGTCAATCATAATATTGGCGTTGTCCTCATGCCTCTTCGCTGGCATGGGGGCGCAGGAGCGGGGAAGCAGTGCTTACCGTACCGCCACATGGAGCCTTTATGCCGAGGGCGGCGCAACAATGGCGCACGGACTGGGAATGTCAAGCGTGGACGCGGCGCCGGGCATGAATATATTCCCGGAGATCGGGGCCGGCGTCTCGTTCAACATCCGTCCGTGGATCAGATTGGGTGTGAACTACGATTTTTCCAAGTATGCCCGTGAGCAGAGATTCTCCGAGTTCCAGCCATTGGAGATTCCAGCCGGTGAGGGAACGCTTTCAGAGCAATACGGTGGCCTTGTGTATTCGAAGATGTGGACGCATTATCATGCCGCTGACCTGACCCTTGAGTTCAACATCATGGAACTGTGGAGAAACCGTCAGGACAGACGCCTCAACCTTTATGCGGGAGCCGGTTTCGGCTGGCTTTTCGCCAGTGGCAACACCTACGACATCTCGATGGGGCACGAGCGTTGGAGCGGGTCGTACAAGGAGACGATAAACACTTGGCTGGACGCTGTGAACTCCAGGCATAAGTACGATGTCGGCTATGTTCCGATGCTGCTGTCCGCCGAGTTTGACGTGAGTCCCGTTGTGACTGTGGGCGTTCAGGGTAACTACAAGCGGCTTTTCAGTTGCGATAACGCTCCAAAGGGGATCGGTACCGCCTCAGTGGTCTTGAGACTGAATATTCTTGGATCAAAATCCGGCTACAAGAGTACCGGACGCAAGTTGCGTGAGTCCGAACTCGCTTTGGCCGCGATGACCGTGTCCGGCGCGGCCGCCAAGGCGGATTGTGAGGCTTCAGGTAAGGCCAAGGACGAGGCTCTCGCGTCTGCTATGAGCGAGAACGCTTCGCTGAAAGAGCGGGTGGATGCCCTTGAGAAAGAGAACGCCGGGCTTAAGGCGCGCCGCACAAGTGAGACTCTTAAGAAACTTACCGTTCAGTTCTCCAATGACAGTTTCAGACTCAGCGCTGCCGCGAAGGCTGACCTTGACGCTTTCGCTGAACGTATGAAGGCTTTGAATGAAACCGAACTTGTCGTTGTCGGAGAGGCTTCCGCTACAGGTGCCAGCGGACATAACCAGCGGCTCAGCGAACTGCGCATCGAGACTGTGCTGGACTACCTGCGGAAGCAGGGCGTAGATTGCAGCCGGGCTTTCCGCCAGCCTCTCGGCGATTCCGGTAAGGACGCTTCCGACTCAGCCCGCAGGGCGACTGTCCTTGTTGTTTCCCGAGGCGAGTAAATGACGGATAATTAACCTGTTGGATGAATATGCTCCCGTCTGTCACAGATATGAGTATATTCACAGATAGGAGTATATTCATTCGATGTTATTGACAATATTCATTTTTTATTAATAGGCGAAAGCCACTGAAAACCGATTGTATGAAAAGATTTCTTCTAACCCTGTCCGTCTGTTCGCTGGTGGCGGCGGTTGCCTCGTGTGAGTATTACTCCCCGGACATCAGATTTGAACAGACGATCACGAATGACTACACTGAGATTGTTAAGGCTTTGCAGGACCAGACAATGAGTATTTCAAAGAGATTGGAGCTTTTGGAGGAGGCCTTGAAAAGTCAGACCATGACTCTTTCGGAGAAGATGGATCTTCTTGATGAGGCCTTGAAGAACCTTTCCCTGACACTTTCCCAAAAGATGGAACTCTTGACGAAGGCCTATGAGAACGGAGTCCTCAAGTACGAGGAGATGACCGGCAGACTCATAGCCGAGATCAATTCAATGAACGTCACCACGGCGGAGAAGCTTGACGCTGTCAAGAAGGCGGTCGAGGCTCAGTCCGCTGACCTGTGCGCCAAACTTGACCTGATAGAGAAGGCTCTTGCCCTCATAGCCGAGAAGGCGGAAGAAGGGTTCGACAGCAACGCCGAGGCGATAGGCCTTGTTAAGGCGGCGATCGAGTCGCTCTCTGGTTCACTGGAGGAGAAACTTGCGGCGATCGAGTCCGCCGTCAAGAGCCAGACCACCGAGCTGAGCGCCAAGCTGGTGCTGATCGAGGGTGCGGTCAATGCCGGTTTTGCCGACAACGCGAAGGCGATAGGGCTTGTCAAGGATGCTGTCAATTCTCTGGAAGGGACGGTCGAGGATAAACTGACGGCGATAAGAAAGGCGATAAGGAACCAGACTGTGACCCTGTCGGGCAAACTGGAACTGATCGACGCGACGCTCAAGGCAGGATTCGCCGACAACGCGAAGGCTATCGGCCTTGTGGAGGATGCCATCGGATCCCTTGAGGGCACGGTAGAGACGAAACTGGACGTGATCAGGAGGGCGATCAACAAGCAGACAAAGGAACTGGGTCAGAAGATGAACCTGATCAGGGCTGCGGTAAAGAATGGCTTTGTCAAGAACGCCGAGGCGATTGATCTCGTGAAACAGGCTGTCGAGTCTCTCGAAGGGGCAATGGATGAGAAACTTGACGCGATCAACAAGGCGGTGGGCGACCAGACTGGCGCGTTGTCTGAAAAACTGGCGGCGATCGAGGGCGCTATCCAAGGCGGCCTTGTCGGAGAGGACAGCACGCTCGGCCTTGTGAAGAAGGCGATAGACGCCTTGAACGCGACGGCCGGCACGGCCAACGACAAACTGGACGCTATAAAAGATGCGATAGATTCTCCTATGTCAGGGCTTAACGTGAAGTTGGATGCGATAAAGGAGGCCGTGGCAAAGGGCTTGGCAAGTGTGACCGAGAAGCAGGATTTGATTCTGGCCGCGCTTAACAGTGAATCCTCTCATAATTTCACAGAAGACGAACTGATTGAGGTCGGGAATGACCATCTGTATGTGGACGCTTATTTCTGGAAGAATCATGCACAGGATGATTACGAAATAAATAAAGTGCTTAAAAAAATGCTCCCGCTCTGTTTCCCGGGCTCCTTTGAATTTGTCTATCGAAAGGATGGCGTTGACTATCCTCTTTCCGGGAACAAGGAGGGAAGTTCTTTCGGAAGGTTATATAATAAAAATTCTCATCCGAGTATAGATCCGCTGGATGAATTGATTCTGGCGGTGTCGTTGCGTGAAGATGGGAAACCTAACGTTTCGCCACTCAACGGGCATGATTGTTATTGCCTTCAAAAGGTGTATAAGGATGCGTGGTATGACTTTGGGGTAGCAAAAGGGGGAATGGCCAAAGATAAGGAGCTGAAGTGTATTGTTCCGGCCAGCAAGGACGACTCATTCGGAAGGCAGAACAGTACCGAGATACGTTATTCTGTCAGGCTCAAGGCGGAAAAGAAAGATGGTGTTTTCGGTTTCCGAGGTCTGCCGACCAAAAACTACATACTTGTCTTTGCCGACAAGTAAAAGTAATAATCCTCATCGTGGAGAGTAAATAACAGATACTAAACGCACTAAATGGATGTCCTCCTACCCGTTATGGGTAGGAGGACATTAGTTTAATATTATGATATTCAGATGATTGTCTTCCACGGCGAAACAGTGGTATGCTGGTGTAGTGCCACCATACCACTGTTCCCTACTCCCGGAAGCCTTTGGAGGCACGGAGGAGGTGACGGAGGGAACTGGTGAGCTCACGGGTTTCCTGAAGGAGATTCAGGTAGAGGTAGGCCACGGTGATGTTCTCCTTGGAGGACTGCATCCGCTGCATCTGTGCCTCACGGGCTTTCTCAAGGCAATCCTTGAGTTCCTCGGCCTCGCGGCGGACATCATCGACCTCGCCGTAGGAATCGGTCTGGAGAATCTTCTCGGTGCGTCTCAGGAGGAACAGTACCGTGTCCCTCAATGGGATATATTCCTTGACCTGCTCCTTGCTCAGCGGCACGAAGTTGTTGTCCACGTGTTCCTCGCACGGGTCGGCTATTCGCCTGAGGCAGTAGAGGATCTCCTCGCAGGAGTTCCTGCCGAGGTGGAACCAGGTGTTCTTCTCCATCGCGACCTCCGGGTCAATTTTACGGAACCCTATCATCTCCTTACGTCTGCTGTTCTTCAGCTCCTCCCTCTTGCGTCTCATGGTGCTCTCAGCCTTGTGCAGCATCCCGAGATCCTCCTTGATGAAGCCATCGGTGATCTGGCGGAAGGTTGTGTTGACATATTCAAGGAAATCAGACTGGCTGTCGGCTATGTGCTTGCTCAGAAGCGTAAGGATCTCGCTCTTGTCGGTGCTGAGCATCATCTGGTTGAAGGTCACGTCTCCGTTCTCTTCCTCCGCCTTTTTCTTGTAGCGGATGTTGCTGCGGATGAGCAGGAAGATCGCGAGCGCCATCATGATGCAGGCGGCGACGAAGCCTCCGACGTGCATCAGCATAGCCACGAGGAAGCAGAGAATGAAGGCCGCTCCGGCTGTGATGAACCAGCCTCCGATGACGGAGACCACGCCGGTGACTCTGTAGACGGCGCTCTCACGGCCCCACGCGCGGTCGGCCAGAGAGGAACCCATGGCTACCATGAATGTGACGTAAGTTGTTGAAAGAGGTAGTTTAAGGGATGTTCCGAGGGCTATCAGCAGACCTGCCACAACCAGATTGACCGTCGCTCTGACCTCGTCGAAGGCCGCTCCTTCAGGGAGTCGGGCCTCATCGGTGTTGAAACGCTTCTCGCACCAGGCCTTGACGTTGTCCGGAACGACATCCTGGAAGAAATTGGCGGTGTTGTTGGAGAATCTGACCAGAACCCTGGCGATCTTCGAGGAACCGAACATCTCGTCACCCTCGCTCTGCCTGGAAAGGTCCACGGAGGTCTTGATCACGTTCCGGGCTTTCTTCGATGTCGCAAGGGAGAACACCATGACGGCACCGGCGGCAACAAGGAATATGAGCGGGCTTTTGGCGGGTCCGTCCAGCGACGACATCATGAAGGTGGAAGGGTTGGACGCACCGTTCGCGGCGAAGTCAACATAGGATGAATATCCCGCCAGAGGCACTCCGATGAAGTTGACGAGGTCGTTGCCGGCGAATGCCATCGCAAGGGCGAAAGTTCCCATCAGTACCAGAATCTTGAACACATTGACTTTCAAGAAATAGAGAAACTGCATGATGGCTGTTGACGCGAGGAAGCATATTCCCAGAATGGCAAGGGTGTGATTTTGGATATATTCGTAGATTTCCGGCGTGACGAAAGACATGCTTTTGATGCCTTTGAACAGCATGAAGTAGAAGATGGCTGTCGTGGCGACGCCCCCGAATATTCCTATCTTCCACTTGAGGTTCTTCTTGTAGGTGAAGGTGAAGACCAGTCGTGAGATGTACTGCAGGACGATTCCGAAGAAGAACGCTATGGCGACGGAAACGAATATGGCCATGATCATGCCGAGCGCCTTCTCCGTGTTCATCAGGTCGCCTACCGTTAGTCCGGTGGTGTCGTTCGCCAGCTTCAGAAGCACGAATGCCGTGGTGCCTCCAAGCAGCTCAAACACAAGGGAAACCGTGGTCGAGGTCGGCAGTCCGAGGTTGTTGAATATGTCAAGCAGGATCACGTCAGAGATCATCACGGCGAGGAAGATGAACATCAGCTCCTTCAGGGAGAACATCGCCGGATGGAATACTCCATTCCTTGCGACTTCCATCATTCCGTTGCTCATCGTCGCTCCCATGAACACTCCGACAGCGGCCACGATGATGATTGTCCTGAACTTGGCGACCTTGGCTCCTATCGCTGAGTTCAGGAAGTTGACAGCGTCGTTGCTGACTCCGACCATCAAGTCGAACACCGCCAGCACGAACAGGAATACCACAAACACAAGGTAAATCTCACTCATAATAATTCTCTCTATTACGAACGCAAAATTCACCATAAAATGTTACCGGACGGTTGCAACCGTGTTACATTTCGGTTACAATCCATTGTTTGTATTGGTGGCACTTCGGCGGACCCAAAACATAGCCACTTGACAGCGGAAAAATCAAATGGCGGATTTTGGTAACGTGCAAAATCCTCCATTTGCCTTTTTTTCCGCTGTCATCAAACACGGTAGAAATTGTGTGCCCCAGTCTGGGTATAATGTCCCAACTCCTGAGCCGAAGTGACTACACAATATAAAAATCCCTCTGAAAGATTTCCAGAGGGATGGCAAATTGGTGTGTCGGAAAATTATTTAGCCTTTCCTTGCTTTGCGACAGCTTCCTGTTTGCGCTTGAGCTCCTCAGGATCAGCGAGATAGTAATCCTTTACGAGGTTGAGATCGTCATCGAACTCGAAGACGTAAGGAGTGGCTGTAGGGATGTTCAGGCCGACAATGTCAGCGTCAGAGATTCCCTTGAGGTGCTTTACGACACCACGGAGGCTGTTGCCGTGAGCCACAACCACAATGTTGTCGTGCTGCTTGAGGGCTGGGAAGATCTCGCACTCCCAGTAAGGCATAACACGCTCGATGCAGTTCTTAAGAGCTTCTGTGCGAGGAATGTACTGGTCTGGAACGAGAGCGTAGCGAGGATCCTTGGTAGCGCTGTTAGGATCGTCCTCAGGAAGGTTGTGAGGAGCCACGTCGAAGCTGCGGCGCCAGATGAGCACCTGCTCGTCACCGTACTTCTGGGCGGTCTCGGCCTTGTTCAGACCCTGAAGCATTCCGTAATGCTTCTCGTTGAGCCTCCAGGTCTTCTTTACAGGGATCCAGTCGAGATCCATAGCGTCGAGGACGTTGTTGAGGGTCTTGATGGCTCTCTTAAGATAAGAGGTGTAGGCCACTTCGAAGGTGATGCCGGCCTCTTTGAGGGCCTTTCCGGCGTCGAGGGCTTCCTGAACACCTTTCTCGCTGAGGTCAACATTGGTCCAGCCTGTGAACCTGTTCTCCTTGTTCCACTGGCTTTCGCCGTGACGGATAAGTACTATTCTTTTCATATTCCTAAAAATTTTGGTTTATTCCAATTGCCCGGTCACTGAGCATGTCGAAGTGACCGGGCTGCAAATTTACATCATTATTCCGATTCGTCAAATTGGTTGCCCATAATCATAAGCAGCTTGTCGCCGACCTTGAGCTTGACTGATCCGTCAGGAACAATCAACTCACCGTCCCTCTTTATCATCACAACACGGGTCCCCTCCGGTAATGCGACTTCCTTAAGTGTGTCACCGGCAGCGAGATCCGTCTCCGTCAGCCTGTGGTCCATCAGCTTGCCGGCCTCCTCCGGGATCTCGATTCCGAATGTCTCCGGAGCCTTCTCCTGAGGCAGGGCAAGGTTCAGCTTGCGCGCCACCGCAGGAATGCTCATGCCTTGGATCAGCATGGAAACCATCGTGATGAAGAATACGATGTTGAAGATCTGTCCGGAGCCCGGAATGTCAGCCACGACAGTGAATATGGCGAAGATGATCGGAGTGGCTCCTTTCAGACCTACCCAGGAGATGAACACCCTTGCCCTGAACGAGAGCTTCCTGAAAGGCAGGAGCGAGATGAGCACCGCCAACGGACGGCCTATAAAAGTAAGGAATATTCCGATGAGAAGTGCCACGGGAGCCACGGACAGCATCTCCTTAGGGTTCACGAGAAGCCCAAGCGTGAGGAACATTCCCATCTGCATCAGCCAGGTGACCGTGTCGCTGAACCTGAAGACCTCTCTCTTGTGGGCCATCGGCTTGTTGCCTATGATCACACCGGCGAGGTAGATGGCGAGGAATCCGTTGCCGTTGACGAGTCCGGTGATCGAGTAGATGAAGAACCCGATGCTCAGCACGAGGATGGCATAGAGTGAGGCTCCGTTCAGTTTCAGTTTCCCGAGAGCCCAAGAGAAAGCCCTGCCGAGACCCACACCCATAATAGCTCCGATTCCAAGCTGCATCGTGAATGTCAGCAAGGCGTTGCCGATCATCCGTGGGTAGTCGATGTCGATTCCGGAGGCCGGCTCGAAAAGCTGCTGGGCGCATTGGATCAGCACGATGGTGATGACGTAGGCCATCGGGTCGTTGGAACCGGACTCCAGCTCAAGGACCGGCTGGAGGTTCTCCTTCAGCTTCATCTTTGCGTTCCTCAGGATGTTGAACACTGACGCTGAGTCGGTTGACGACATCACGGCCGCAAGCAGAAAGCACATCACGGTGGACATTCCCTCGGAGAGGTGTCCCACCCTTGTCAACAGATAAATGAATCCGCCCGTGAACAAGGCCGTCAGGAACACCCCGACGGTGGACAGCACGATTCCTTCTTTTAGTACGGGTTTTATCGTGTCGAACTTCGTCTCAAGACCGCCGCAGTATAGGATTACACATAGCGCTATGGTACCGATGAACTGTGCGATGTGGAAATTGTCGAACGCGAGTCCTAATCCATCGACACCGAACGCCATTCCGACGACGATGAACAGGAGCAGGACCGGGATTCCGAACTTGAAACCGGCCCGGCTGATGAGTATCGCCGTGAAAATCAGGATGGATCCGATGAGGAGTATATTCTCAGGGGAAAACTGTATCATAATATTCTGTGTTTCTGTTCATAGTCGCGGCACCAGTCCCGCAGCGGGCAATCGTCGCATTTCGGGTTTCGGGCCGTGCACGTGTACCGTCCATGGAGGATCAGCCAATGATGTGCCCTTGCCCTCAGTTCCGCCGGGATGTACGACTCCAGTTCCTTCTCGACAGCCTCGACTGTCTTTCCGTCCGACAGTCCCATCCTGTGGGATACACGGAAAACGTGCGTGTCAACAGCGATGACCGGTTTGTCATAGATCACGGAGGCAAGCACGTTGGCCGTCTTGCGTCCGACTCCCGGGAGTGTCATAAGCTGGTCTATGTCCGACGGGACTTCGCCGGCATATTCCCGCAACAATTTTTGAGCCATTCCGATGAGGTGCGCGGCCTTGCTGTTGGGGTAGGAGATGCTTTTTATAACCGCCAGCACGTCCTCGAACGACGCGGAGGCCAGATCCTCGGGCTTCGGAAACCTTCTGAACAGTTCCGGTGCGACCATATTCACCCTTTTGTCCGTGCATTGCGCGCTTAAAATCACCGCCACAAGCAGCTGGAAAGGGGATTCGTAGTGCAGTTCGGTCCTGACTTCCGGTTGGTTGGCCTGGAACCAGGAAAGTATGTGATGGTATCTGTCTTTTTTCAGCATAGGTCTAAATGGTCAGAGCCAGATCAATAACCTCGTCGTTAAGGTTCTCCTTGCACCTCTCGTCCTTGCAGACGAAGACCCTGCCGGGATATTTCTCGAAGATGGTCCTGTTGTGGGTCACCATCACGATGGCCGTGCCGTCCTCCTTGTTGATTCCGGTCAGCAGGCGCAGGATTCCGTCGGCGGTCTCGTTGTCAAGGTTGCCGGTCGGCTCGTCGGCGATGATGAGCCTTGGCCTGTTCAGCAGGGAACGGGCTATGGCGATGCGCTGCTGCTCGCCTCCGGAGAGCTGGTGTGGCATCTTGTGCGCCTTGTTCTCCATCCCGACATCGGCCAGGACCTCGACGATCCGTTTGTCGATCTCGTTCCGGTCCTTCCATCCGGTGGCCTTCAATACAAACTCCAGATTGCTCTCGACCGTCCTGTCCATCAGCAGCTGGAAATCCTGGAACACGACTCCGATCCTGCGGCGGAGATAAGGAATGTCCTTGTCTCTCAAGACGTTGAGCTTGAAACCGCAGACCTCTCCGGAGCCCTTCTCAAGAGGGTTCTCGCCGATCATCGTGCGGATGATCGAAGTCTTGCCGGTTCCGACCTTGCCGACGATGTAGATGAAGTCTCCCGGAAATATGTCCATATCAAGCCCGTAGATCACGGTACTTTCTCCGTTCACGATGTCCGCGTCCTTGAATGAGACCAGCGGCTCGCTTTTTGATGCTGATAGCGCGTTCACTTCCATAGTAACGCAAATATACTCTATTTTTCGGGTATATTTAGGAAATATGTATGTTATTTTTCATTTTCCTTAAGTAAATTTGTAGAATATTTTTCGCTGATGAAAATGATTGGAAACTATATGAAAAGCAAACTTGCCGCAGCGTTTCTGGCGGCGCTCTCACTTGGCGCGGGGACGGCCGTGTCGGCTCAGGAGGCCGGACAGGACCAGTACCGTCTCGCCGCCGAACTCTACGGACACGGGATGTTCGAGAGGGCGGGAAGCATATTCGGAGAAATCTATGCCGGAACCGGGGATGTGACCGCTGGCGGCTATGAGGCCCTTTGCTCCGTCCGGCTGCAGGAGGTCGGGAACGAGACCTTGGCCGATGAATATATCGCCGCGCACCCGTATTCCATCCTCGTGCCGCAGATTCATTTCTACAAGGCTCTGAATCTGTTTGACAGACAGGATTATAAGGCTGCCGCCGCCGAGTTCGACAAAGTGCCGGAGAAAAGGCTGCCGGCCGATCTGGTCGCTGAATATGCTTTCAAACAGGCATATTCATACTTCGAGACCGGGGATCTGGCGAAGGCCAAGTCTTTGTTTGAGAAGTCGGAGAAGAGGGTGCAGTCGGACTACACCGCGCCGTCGAGATATTCATTGGGCTACATCAACTATTCGGAGAAGAATTTCGATGAGGCGTTTGATTGGTTTGAGAAGGCGGCGAGAGACCCTCGTTTCACCGAGATGTCCAATTCCTATATGGCCGAATGCCGCTTTATGAGGAAGGATTATTCGTACGTCCTGAAAAATGGTGTCAAGGTGTATGAGAACGCGCCGAAGGAGCGTCAGAGGCATCTCGCGAGGATAATCTCCGAGTCCTACCTGGCCAAGGGCAACACCGCCAAGGCCAAGGAATATTACGATGTGGCCCGGAGCGGGGATAACGATATGGACCGCAACGATTATTTCTACGCCGGCTCGCTTCTCTACGCCACCGAGGACTACAAGGGAGCCATCGAGAACTACTCGCTGATGCGGAACAGGACCGACTCGATCGGGCAGATAGCGAACTACAATCTGGCCTACAGCTACATCCAGACTGGTAACAAGGTCGCCGCGCTCGACGCATTCAAGGCCGCCTCGGAACGGTCGTTCAACCCGGACATCCAGGAAGACGCGCATTTCAACTATGCCAAGCTGTCTTTTGACCTGAACCACAACCCTTCGGTCTTCAACGACTATCTTGCCGAATATTCCGACAAGAAGAAGGGAGAGAGGATCTACGGCTATATGGCGCTGGCCTCGCTCTACAGCCACGATTACGCCGGAGCCGTGGAGGCATATTCCAACATAGATATGCTGGACAAGGACCAGAAAGCCAACTATATGAAGGCCAATTACCTGCGTGCGGAGCAGCTTGTGGAGACCGGCTCCTGGAGGGACGCTGTTCCTTTCCTCAGGGCCTCCTCGTTCTATTCGGACAAGCGCTCTCCGTTCTCGCAGCTTTCGAGGTACTGGCTCGGCGAGTCCTACTACCGCAGCGACCAGTTCGACAAGGCTCTGGAGACTTTCAAGGACCTGTACAACAACTCGGCGCTTGAGGGCAAGACGGAAGGCCGGCTGATTCCTTACGATCTGGCTTACTGCTACTTCCGCCTCGGCGACTACGACAACGCCGCCAAATGGTTTGATGAATATCTCCAAGGCCGCAACCTGACCGAGGGGGAGGATGCCGCCGTGCGCCGCGCGGACTGCGATTTCATCCGCAAGGACTACAAGACAGCCGTCACTGAATATGAGAACGCCTTGAAGCGTTTCCCTTACAAGGACAATCTCTACCCGAACTACCGCGCCGGCATAGCCTACGGACTTATGGGGGATATGAACGGCAAGATCGGAGCGCTTTCCAAGGCTCTGAACACAAATCCGTCAGTGGAATATTACTCTGACGCTATGTTCGAGCTCGGAAGGGCCTACGTCGCCGCCGGCAGGATCGATGACGCTGTCTCCGCTTTCACGAAACTCCGCTCCTCCACCAAAGACAAGACCATTGTCGCCCGCTCCCTCATCGAGCTTGGAATGATTTCAAGGAATATGTCCGAGTACGACCAGTCCCTTGGCTACTACAAGCAGGTGATCACCGAGATGCCCGGCACTGAATATGCCCAGGACGCTCTTCTGGCCATCGAGTCGATCTACCAGTCGCAGGGACGTACGGACGAGTACATTGATTTCGCCGACAAGGCCGGTGTGATCAAGGACAAGTCTGACAGCGAGAAGGAGACTATGTACTTCAACGCGGCCGAGCAGGTGTTCCTCACGGAGAACTACAATAAGGCTTTGGCCTCTCTCCAGACATATCTTGAACGTTATCCGTCCGGTCAGAAAGTGCCTGAGGCTGAGTTCTATGTCGCTGAGTGCTACAGGAATATAGGCAAGAAGGAACAGGCTTGCGATTGGTATAGGAAGTCTATGGAGAAAGGTGACGGATCGGCGTTCGCCGAGACGGCCATCCTGAACTTCTCAAGGCTGTCCTATGACCTGCAACGCTACAAGGATGCGTTCGGTGGCTATTCCTCACTGCTTCAGGAGGCCAGGATAGAGAACAACAAGCACACGGCCAGAGTCGGGATGATGCGTTCCGCCTACAAGGCCGGAGACTGGACTTCGGCACAGTCCTGCGCGGACAAGGTGAAGGCTGACGGAAAGAGCACGGCGGCGGAGATCCGTGAGGCTGACTACTTCAAGGCCAAGTCGTTGCTTTCGATGAACGAGCGCGAGGCTGCGTTTGAGATATTCGCGAGCCTCAGTTCCGCTCCGTCCACCGCCGAAGGTGCGGAGGCTGCCTATATGATCATTCAGGATGCCTGCGACCAGGGTAAGTATGACACCGTCGAGAAGAAGGTCTATGCGTTCGCCGAGAAGGCCGGGGACCAGAGCTATTGGCTTGCGAAGGCGTTCATCACCCTTGGTGACTCGTTCGCCGAGCAGGATAATCTCGCTCAGGCCAAGGCCACGTTCGAGAGCGTCCAGAACGGCTACAAACCTGCCGAGGGTACGTCAGATGATGTGCTTGACAATGTCAGGATGCGTCTTGAGAAACTTAAAACCATGATGTAGTGGAAATGAATATGAGAAAGATATATCTGGTTTCCGCGGCAATGCTGATGACCGCCGCGGTCTCTTTCGGACAGAATTTCAATCCGACCGTCGAGGTCACCAACACCTATCAGGGCAACGCTTCGGAGGTTCACAAGCCTTTGCTCGGGATGAACGTGCCGGACTCGCTGCTCCGCTTCGACCTGGACTTTGACTATGAGGTGTTTGAGAAGCCTTACCAGGGAGCCTACAGCTTCAAGCCTTATATGCTGAATATGAGGCCGGCCAAGGATGCCTGGAGGGGACGTCAGCTTTATCTCAAGGCCGGCGCCGGTTACACTCTCCACCCTCGGTTTGAGTTCGTCTTCAGCCCTGAGCAGAGTGGGCCGTTCCAGATGAGCGTGTACGCCAGCCATAAGTCGTATTTCGGTAACTATCACGAAATCAAACCTGAATTGAAGGACGACCTTTATCGTCTTGAGAAATCCGGAAACGGATTCAAAGGTTATGACGCTTTGACTTCCGCCGGTTTTGACGGGCGTTATAACTGGGACAGGGCCATTCTTTCATTCGGCCTTGGCTATTATGGCTTGGCTGCGAAGGATTCCGTCATGTCCCGTTCCTATAATGCCTTTGACTTCAACGCAAGAGTCCGCTCGAACAATGATTCCGAGTCGTATTTTCTTTACGACATCGGATTGAGGGGCAGGGTTGCGAATGACGGATTGGATTACAAGTCATTCTCTTTTCCTGATGGTGTCACGGTTGACAAGCAGAATGAAAACTGGGTGCTTCTTGACGGTCTGGTCGGCCCTGTTGTGAACAACAGCAGGAGCATTCTGGTCGGATTCGAGGCTGAATCGGCCTCCTACAGCAGGTTCTATGACGGAAACATAGGACGTGTCGCCCTGATTCCAAGCTACAGATTTAAATCAGGACGGTGGAACCTGAATCTGGGTGTCAAACTTGAGTTTATGTTCAGAAATGACGCTGACACGTTATCATTCGGCAAGATGGGCGGTGGAAAAGGACAGATTGTCTATCCCGACGCGCATATCAGTTTCGCGGTGGGTGGAAACGTGGCTCTATATGCTGACGCTACCGGTGGAAGCCGCCTGAACACATATTCATCGCAAATCTCCCGTAATCATCATTTAAATCCGTCGTTCCTTGTTCCGGCGAATCTGGACTTGATGACATCCCTTGTTGACAACACCGTGGAGAACCTCAATGCCAAGGTTGGTGTGAGGGGAAGCATATCCTCTTCGTTCCGGTTTGATTTGAATGGTGGTGTCGGAATCTATGAGAACCTTATGATGGAGTCCGGACGGTTCGTCCAGAACTCTTTCTCTCCAGATGTCGCGTATTCGGACGCGAATATTATCTATGCCAACGCGTTGATGGGGCTCCAGGCTGGACGATTCAATGTGGATGCTGATCTTCGGTTCAGGAATCTTTCGTTCCCGGATAATGATGCCGACAATCTTGGCTTTGCTCTTCCAAAGTACAGTGGTGGCATCAAGCTGACGTACAACATAAATTCCAGGCTTTACGCCGGCTTCTCGGTGGAGGCGTCATCATGGCGTGAAGGAAAGTGTCGAAAGGCCTCTTTCGCTGGCTTGGGTGGTGATGAGGACGACTTGACTCCTGTGTCTCCGGTCACGGTTTCTGAAGAGATTGTGAAGGTCCTTGTGCCTGGTTATGTGGATCTTGGACTGAACTGTGGCTACAAATTCAACAGGAAGCTGGAATTTTGGTTGGAGTCGGGCAATCTGCTTTGCCAGACCATCCAGAGGAATCCGTTATACGCGGAGAAAGGCCTTTGGGTCACGGCGGGAGTCTCATTGAATCTGTAGATTGTTTCCTTGCGGTCACTATCAAGGAGAGAATATCCTAATAATAGATCGGGGGCATGTGGAAATAAATTTCGCATTGCCCCTTAAATTTATTATATTTGTCTGTTTTATGGGCAAACCATATTAATAGATAATTATAGGCGATAGAATATGATTGAGAACGAAGAGATGAAGAAAGCGGAAGAGCAATATTCCGCAAGTAGTATCCAGGTGCTGGAAGGACTTGAGGCGGTGAGGAAAAGACCTTCGATGTACATCGGCGACATCGGGGAGAGGGGACTCCATCATCTTGTCTATGAGGTGGTTGACAACGGTATTGACGAGGCAATGGCCGGTTACTGCACCGAAATCGGTGTCACCATCCTTCCTGACAACTCGATAAGGGTGTCGGATAACGGACGTGGAATCCCTACCGGAATGCATCCAAAGGAGCACCGTTCCGCCCTTGAGGTCGTGATGACAGTCCTTCACGCCGGTGGTAAGTTCAACAAGGACAGCTACAAGGTGTCCGGAGGTCTGCACGGAGTCGGCGTTTCCTGCGTGAACGCCCTTTCTGACAGCCTGATCGCTGAGGTTCACCGTGAGGGGCATATATTCGTGCAGAAATATTCAAAGGGCAAGCCACTCGCCCCTGTGGAGATTGTCGGAGACTGCAATGACACCGGAACCATCATCACCTTCCATCCCGATCCGACCATATTCACCCAGACAACTGTTTATAAATATGACACCCTCGCCGCGAGGATGCGTGAGCTGGCCTATCTGAACAAAGGCATCAAGATCACCATCACCGATGAGAGGGAACTGGTTGATGAATATGTCACCGATGAGAACGGCAACTCGAAGCCGACCGGAAAACAGCTTTACCGCGGGGATATTTTCTATTCCAAGGAAGGCCTCAAGGAGTTCATTGACTATCTTGACGCCGGTGCCACACAGCTCATCCCTGAGCCTGTGTGCGTGCAGAGCGACAAGGTGATACCTATCGACATCGCCCTCTCGTACAACAACGGATTCTCCGAGAAGATATATTCATACGTCAACAACATCAACACCATAGAGGGTGGAACCCACCTTCAGGGGTTCAAGATGGGTCTTTCGCGTTCGCTGAAGAACTATGCGGAGAAGAACAATCTGCTCGCGAAGTTCAAGGGTGACCTCGCGCCGGAGGATTTCCGTGAAGGTTTGACCGCTGTGGTTTCGGTGAAGATCGCCGAGCCGCAGTTCGAGGGACAGACCAAGACGAAACTCGGTAACCCGGAGGCGACCTCCGCTGTGTCCCAGGCCACTTCAGCGGCTATGGACCAGTATCTTGAGGAGCATCCTAAGGAGGGTAAGCTGCTCATAGAGAAGATCGTGCTTGCAGCCACCGCCCGCAGCGCCGCCCGCAAGGCCCGTGAGATGGTGCAGAGGAAGACCGCTATGACGGGAGCCGGAATGCCTGGCAAGCTGGCTGACTGCTCTGAAAGGAATCCTGAGATCTGCGAGCTCTTCCTCGTCGAGGGAGATTCCGCCGGTGGAACAGCCAAGCAGGGACGTGACAGAAGGATCCAGGCCATCCTCCCTTTGAGAGGTAAGATCCTGAACGTGGAGAAGGCCGCGGGTGACCGCGCGTTCGACAGCGTTGAGGTCAGGAACATCTACACCGCCCTCGGAGTCACTGTCGCCCAGGAGGATGAGAACGGTGAGAAGAAGATGGATCTGAGCAAGTTGCGTTACCACAAGGTCATCATCATGACCGATGCCGATGTCGATGGAAGCCACATCGCCTGCCTTATCCTGACGTTCTTCTTCCGCTATATGTTCGACCTCATCAAGAACGGCTATGTCTATCTCGCCACACCTCCGCTTTACCTTGTGAAGAAAGGCAAGGAGGAAGTATATTGCTGGACCGACGAGCAGAGGTTCGAGGCCACGGCACGTTTGGGAAAGGGTTCCGACAAGGGTGTTACCGTACAGAGGTACAAAGGTCTTGGTGAGATGAGTGACCAGCAGCTTTGGGACACAACTATGGATCCGGCCAAGAGACGTCTGCGCAAGATCACGATCGACAACGCCGCCGAGGCCGAGAGGACATTCTCGATGCTTATGGGAGACGATGTCCCTCCGAGAAGGCAGTTCATCGAGGAGAACGCCCACTACGCTAATATTGACGCATAAATAATTAAAACAGAATACAAAATGCTTGACATTTTTGACAGAATCGAAAGGGACTCAGGCGGTCCTATCGGACAGTATTTCAATCAGGGCTTCGGCTATTATATGTATCCGAAACTTGAGGGCGAGCTTGGCCCTCATATGACATTCAACGGGAAAGAGGTCCTGAACTGGAGTCTGAACAACTATCTCGGACTCGCTAACCATCCTGAGGTGCGCAAGGCTGACGCCGAGGGTGCCGCTAAGTGGGGACTGGCCTATCCAATGGGAAGCCGTATGCTTTCCGGCCACACCGCCCTGCACGAGAAACTTGAGAGGATGTTCGCTGATTTCGAGAAGAAGGAGGACGCGTTCCTGTTCAACTTCGGCTATCAGGGAATCGTCTCCGCGATCGACTGCCTTACCGCCCGTCACGATGTGATCGTCTATGACGCTGAGGCTCACGCCTGCCTCCTTGACGGAATCCGTCTCCACATCGGCAGCAAGTACAAGTACCGCCACAACAATATCGTTGACTGTGAGAAGGTTCTGGCGAGAGCCTGCAAAGAGGCCGAGGAAAGCGGCGGAGGTGTCCTTCTCATCACCGAGGGCGTTTTCGGTATGACCGGTGCGATGGGAATCCTCGACCAGATCGTCGAACTCAAGAAGAAGTACAGCTTCCGGATATTCATTGATGACGCGCACGGATTCGGCCTTCTGGGCGAACACGGACGCGGAACTTCCGAGGAACTGCACTGCATGGACGGCATCGATCTTTACATCGGCGCGTTCGCGAAGTCGATGGCCTCGATCGGAGGCTTCATCGCCGGTCCTCGCAAGATCATCAACTACCTGCGTCTGAATATGCGCTCGCAGATGTATGCCAAGTCACAGCCGATGGCGTTCGTGTACGGCAACATCAAGCGTCTGGAGATCATCATGTCACCGGAAGGCGACGAGCTCCGCAAGAAGTGCTGGCACGTGACCCACACTCTTCAGGAAGGCTTCAAGAAACTCGGATTCGACATCGGTGAGGCGCAGGCCTGCGTGATTCCTATCCACATCGACGGAGGCGGCGTGGCCCAGGCCACAAAGATAGCGATGGATCTCCGTGAGAACTATCGCATCTTCTGCTCGATGGTCATCTACCCTGTCATCCCTAAGGGAATGGTAATCTTCAGAATAGTATGTACCGCCGCTCACACCGACGAAGACATAGCATACACTCTAAACGCTTTCAAGGAGATCAAGCAGAAACTTGACGCCGGAGCGTACGACGGTGATGACATCGCTGCGAAGACCATTATGTAATTAACTGCTGATTAGTGGCTTATATGCATCCTGAATATTTCAAGGATAAGGTCATTATCATAACGGGAGCCAGCTCTGGAATAGGGTTGGCTTCTGCCCGTCTCTTCGGGTCGTTCGGAGCGAACGTCGTTATGGCCGCCCGCTCGCTGGACAAGCTCCAGGAATTGGCCCCGTCGGTGAACGCCGATCCGGACAAGGTTTTGTGCGTCAAGACGGACGTCACGAAGGCGGATGACTGCCGGAATCTCATCGATTGCACCGTCAGGAAATATGGCCGCATCGACATCCTGGTGAACAATGCCGGAATCTCGATGAGGGCTATGTTCAAGGACTTGGATCTCAGCGTTATCCGCTCTTTGATGGATGTGAATTTCTGGGGCACGGTGCAGTGCACGAAATTCGCCCTGCCTTACCTGCTTCAGAGCAAGGGACAGGTTGTCGGCGTGATTTCGATCGCCGGGTTCTCAGCCCTTCCGGCGAGGACGGGATATTCAGCGTCCAAGTACGCCATCCGCGGCTTCCTTGACACAATCCGTATCGAGCATCTCAAGGACGGACTCAATGTGCTCGTCTTCGCTCCTGGCTACACGGACTCCAATGTCCGCAAGGCCGCACTGACGGCTGACGGCAGCCCTCAGGGTGAGACTCCGCTCAAGGAGGACAAGCTGATGAGCGCGGAGAAGTGCGCCGAGTATCTTGCCAAGGGACTGGAAAAGAGAAAGTCACAGATGATCCTTACCGGACTGGGGAAGGTCACTGTTCTGGCTCACAGATTGTTCCCGAGACTTACTGACAAACTTACTTACGGTTTTATCGCAAAGGAAGCGGGAAGCCCGTTCAAATAAAAAGAAACAATGAAACTGCCTCGCGTGTCCATAAACTACAGGGTGCTTATTCCTCTGGTCGTGCTTTTTCTGGTCCTCACATTGATTTTCCCGAGGACAGCGAAATTCAGTTATGATTACAGGAAAGGCTCGCCGTGGTCTCATGAGACACTTCTTGCGCAGTTTGACTTTCCCATCCTGAAGACCGACGAGCAGATCCGTGAGGAAAAGAGCAGAAGCAAGTCGGTGGTCATTCCTTACTACAGGTATCGTCAGGACATAGTGGACAACTGCCGGAAGGCCGCTGAAGGGATTGATATGGGAGGATATTCATACCTCCGCCCTTTGATTGTGGCTTCGATGGACGGTATCTATTCCAATGGGGTGGTGCCGGACGAAGGGGTAAAGCTTGACGGACATTCCGATCCTTCCGGAGCGGTCTTGTATATTCAGAAAGACAAGAGAGCCGGGAAAAAACCGGTGAGCGAGGTGTTCAAGGAGTCAGAGGCCAAGAACCGTCTGCTTTCCGACATCGCGGCAAAGTACCCGAGAATCAATGCGGATTCGGTTCTCAGGTCTGCAGGGATCTATGATTTCATTGTCCCTAATCTTGAATATGACCCCAAGACAACTGAGCTCGTCCGCTCGGAATCCTCAAATCAGGTTTCAACGACGCAAGGTTTCGTGAGCGCGGGCCAGCTGATTGTCTCCGAAGGAGAGATCGTGACGGCTGAGATCGCGCAGATGCTTGATTCCTATAAGGTTGAATACGAGAACAGTATGGGGTATGGTGGCCCGAGGATTCTATTCTGGCTCGGCAACGCCTTTATCGCGTTCGCGCTTGTGCTGCTGTTTTTCCTGATGATCTATTTCCTGAACCGGAGATTGTTTATGGATCACCGTAAGTTCTGGTATTTGATCTTCATATTCATCATCGCTTCGGTTCTGGCTTTGATAATCAATAAGTTCGCGCCACGGTGCCTCTACATGGTACCGTTCACGCTGACTGCCTTGTACCTTGAGGCTTTCTTCAAGAACAAGGTGATCTTCCCGATCTGCTGCGTGTCGTTCCTGCCGCTTCTGGTTTTCGCCGAGAATGGTGTCGTGCTTTTCGTGATGTTCCTTCTGGCAAGCATAGTCGCGGTATTCACGTTCCGTTTCTTCAACCAGGGATGGCAGCAGTTCATTATGTCCGGAATCGTGTTCGTCAGCATCCTGGTGACTTATTTCGGTTTCCGGATGATCGACATGGTGAACGATGACCCGTACATGGCGGTGCTTTACATGTTCATCGGTTCGATGCTCATAGTTGCCGGCTACCCTCTCATCTATTTGTTCGAGAGGATGTTCAACCTCGTTTCCAGTTCGAGGCTCCGTGAGCTTTGCGACACGAACAATAAACTTCTTCGCGAATTGGAGCACAAGGCTCCCGGCACGTTCCAGCATTCCCTGCAAGTCATGAATATGTGCGATGCGGCCGCTCGTGCCATTGATGCCAACGTGCTGTTGGTCAGGGCTGGAGCTCTTTATCACGACATCGGTAAGATGAAGAATCCGCTATGCTTCATCGAGAACGAAAGCATGTCGCCGAAAGGAGTGCATTATCACGAGCATCTTTCTCCTAAGGAGAGCGCAAGGGCGATAATCAAGCATGTCTCCGATGGCCTTGAACTGGCGGCGGAGAACAGATTGCCGGATGTGATCCAAGACTTTATCCTGACGCATCACGGCACGTCCAACACATCGTATTTCTACAACAAGTACCTTAACGAGGGCGGAGATCCGAATGACGTTTCGGATTTCTTCTACAAAGGCCGCAAGCCTCAGACGAAGGAACAGATCATCCTGATGATTTGTGACACGCTGGAGGCGGCCTCAAGGACGTTGAAAGACAATTCCGCGGCCACATTCTCGGTCTTTGTCGAGAATATCGTCGCGTCCAAGATGAAAATCGGCCAGTTTGACCAGGCCGACATTTCCATAAAGGACCTGAATACTGTCAAGGAAACGCTGAAGGCTTACCTTTCGCAGATTTACCACGAGAGGGTAGTTTATCCTCAAAGAAAGAATAATTAATTAAAATAATATTTACAGAATTATGGAAGTAACAAAAAATCAAATCGATGATCTTAACATCGAACTGACCATCGCCCTGAAGGCGGAGGACTATGCCGAGCAGGAGAAGAAAAGACTCTCCGCTTACAGGAGAAACGCTGACTTCAAGGGTTTCCGCAAGGGAATGGTTCCCGCGTCGCTCGTAAAGAAGGTCTATGGCGACCAGGCTCTTTACGAGGCCATCAACGGTGTTGTCTCGGAGCAGCTCGACAAGTTCATCAAGGACAACAATCTGCATATTCTCGGCGAGCCTATCGCCAGCGAGTCCCAGAAGGAATTGGAGTGGAAGGATGGCAACGATTTCGAGTTCAAGTTCGACCTCGGACTGTCTCCAGAGATCAACATTGATGTTGACAAGGATGACAAACTGCCGTATTACAATATCGAGGTGACCGACAAGGCCAAGGCTGCCATGAAGGACAGCATCCTCAGGCAGTACGGCCAGCTCGAAGAAGGCGAGGCCGCAGGTGAGGAAGACTATGTAGTGGTTGACTTCAAGCAAGGCGAGAAAGCTGTCGAAGGTGTTTATGTCGCTGTCAGCAAGGTTGAGGGTGACGCGAAGAAGAATTTCCTCGGAGCCAAGGTTGACGCTCAATTCGACGTCAATGTCAACGAGGCGTTCACCAACGAGACCGACAGGGCTTCCATGCTCAAGATGAAGAAGGAAGAGCTTGCCGCCCTTGATCCAGTCTGGAATGTCACCATCGTGAACGTCAAGACTTTCGTTCCGGCCACCGAGTGCCAGGAGACTTACGACAAGGTCTTCGGCAAGGATGCCGTGAAGACAACCGAGGAGTTCGACGCCAAGATCGCCGAGAGGCTTGAGGCTAACTACAAGCAGGAGGCCGACTACAGACTTTCCCAGGATCTTCGCAAGTACCTCGTTGACAAGGCCAACGTGAACGTTCCAGAGGCTTTCCTCAAGAGATGGCTCTATGAGAACAACAAGGAGAAGTTCAGCAAGGAGGACATCGAGAAGGAGTTCGACGGATTCCTCGGCGACTTCCGCTGGCAGCTTGTCAGAGGCTCTCTGATGAAGAAGTTCGAGCTCAAGGTTGAGGACAAGGATATGCTTGAGGCAGCCAAGGCTTACGCCGCCTACCAGTACGCTATGTACGGAATGGGCAACGTTCCTGAGGAACTTCTCACCGATGCGGCCGCGCAGATGCTCAAGGACGAGAGGCAGATGCGCAACATCGAGGAGAATGTCGAGAACGAGAAGGTGATCGCCGCCGTCAAGGAGAAGATCACCCTCCAGAACAAGAAGATCTCCGAGGAGAAATTCCGCGAGCTTAAGTAATTATGGACAAGGAGTTTCAGAAATATGCGACCAAGGGTCTTGGACTGAGTTCAATGACCCTTGACCGCTATCAGAGAGCCACGGACGCCTACATCAATCCGACCATCATCGAGGAGAGGAAACTTAATGTGGCCTCGATGGACGTGTTCAGCCGTCTGATGATGGACAGGATCATATTCCTTGGTGTTCCGATTGATGATGATGTCGCGAACATCATCCAGGCTCAGCTGCTGTTCCTTGCTTCCACCGATTCCACCGCTGACATTTCCCTGTACATCAACACTCCAGGGGGACAGGTGACTTCAGGTCTGGCCATCTATGACACGATGCAGCTTGTTGAGCCCGACGTGGCCACGATCTGTACGGGAATGGCGGCCTCTATGGGTTCTGTCCTGCTTTGCGCCGGCGAGAAGGGCAAGCGTTCCTGCCTGCCTCATTCCAGGGTGCTGATCCATCAGCCTCTCGGAGGCGCCCAGGGTCAGGCTTCTGACATTATGATCGCGGCCAAGGAGATCGAGAAGACCCGCAAGGAACTCTATGACATCATCTCCCAGCATTCCGGACAGCCTTACGACAAGGTGTTCGCCGATGCGGACAGGGACTTCTGGATGACAGCCCAGGAGGCTCTGGAGTACGGAATGGTGGATGAGATCCTCACAAAGAAATCCAAGTAATGCCTCAGAAAAAGAATACCGGTACAACTAAACATTGTATGTTCTGCGGCAGGTCGGAGCGTGATGTCCCGTTCCTGCTTCAGGGCTTGGACGGCTTCATCTGCAGCGATTGTGTCGAGCTTGCCCACGACTACCTCAAGGACACTATAGGCGGCGCTTCCAAGGACGGCAAACCTTTGGGACGGCTTGAGGCCTTGAAAAAACCGGTGGAAATCAAGGAGTTCCTTGATGAATATGTCATCGGGCAGGATCGTGCCAAGAAGATGTTGGCCGTCGCGGTCTATAACCACTACAAAAGGATCAACCACAACCTTGTGGACCGTCCTGACGATGGCGTGGAACTGGAGAAATCGAATATCCTGCTGGTAGGTCCGACCGGAACCGGAAAGACATTGCTGGCCAAGACGATAGCCAGACTTCTGGACGTTCCGTTCACCATCGTGGACGCGACCGTACTGACCGAGGCCGGCTATGTCGGGGAGGATGTCGAGAGCATCCTCACGAGGCTTCTTCAGGAGGCCGACTTCGATGTGGCTAAGGCCGAGAGGGGAATCGTGTTCATCGATGAGATCGACAAGATCGCCCGCAAGAGCGACAATCCGTCCATCACACGTGATGTTTCCGGTGAGGGAGTCCAGCAGGCTATGCTGAAACTCCTCGAAGGCAATGTCATTAACGTCCCGCCGAAAGGAGGCCGCAAGCATCCTGAGCAGGAGTTCATCCACGTGAACACGCAGAACATCCTGTTCATCTGCGGAGGCGCTTTCGAGGGAATCGAACGCCGCATCGCCCAGAGACTTAACACACAGGTGATTGGTTTCGGTGCCGCCCAGAAGCAGGTCGTTGACAAGAATAATCTCTTGAAATATGTCGATGCTCAGGATTTGAGGGCTTACGGTCTCATCCCGGAGATTATCGGCCGTCTGCCTGTCATCACCTATCTTGACGCTCTGGACCGCGAGGCTTTGCTTAGGATTCTGACCGAACCGAAGAACGCCATTCTCAAGCAGTATGCGAAACTGTTCGAGATTGACGGAATGACTCTCAAGATTGAGGATGGAGTCAGGGAACTCATAGTTGACACCGCCATCAAGAACAAGCTCGGGGCCCGTGGCCTGCGCTCGATCTGCGAGCAGATTTTCGATGACGCGATGTACGACGCTCCGTCATCCAGCAAGAAGACATTCACCGTTACCCTCGACTACGCCAAATCCAAGCTGGAAAATTCGCTGTAGCCCTCGTGGCGGACAACTGATTGCCCATCAGTAGAATGATATACCCTTCTCCTACCCGTAACAGGTGGAAGAAGGGTATGTCTGTGTATTCATTTATAATTAGTTGGCCGCTACGCTCCTAAGGGTGGCGACGACATATTCGGATCGGGTGCCGATGCGGAACTTGCCGCCCCAGATGCCTATGCCTGAGCTGACATAGTAGCGGGTTTTGCCGCGCTGATGCTCGCCCCAGGAATCCTCGAAGAGCCTGTCGGTGATCCACGAGGCCGGCCAGATCTGGCCACGGTGCGTGTGGCCGCTGAACTGGAAGTCAATTCCGTGATCTTCCGCTTCTTCCAGATGGTACGGCTGGTGGTCTAACAGAATGGTGTAGAGACTGTCGGCTGTCCCGCTCATCAGATCGTCCAGGCTCTTGCGTTTCGGATTCGACCTGTCATCCCGACCAATGACGCGAAGAGAGCCTACCGCGGCGACGCTATCCCTTAATAGGTTGATTCCGGCTTCCTTGTAGAATGACAAGGCCTTCGGGATTCCGGAATAATATTCGTGATTGCCGAAGCAGGCATAGACCGGAGCCTCAAGGCGGTGGAATTCCTCGGCGACATTTTCCCTTATGAGCGGCTGGACGTTGATATCCACGATGTCGCCACCGATGAGAATGAGGTCCGGCTTCTCGGCGTTGATGATGTCCACCCACTTGGCGAAATCCGCCCTCCGGTTGTGATAGCCAAGGTGCAAGTCGCTGATCATCACGATTTTCAAATCCTTGTCAAGATGCTTCTCCGTTGTCAGTTCAAGCGGCTGGCGCACCTTGTGCTTGTAATGAATATTCCCGTAAATGAATATTCCTGCGATGGCTGCGAGGACACAGAGTGAGGCCAATCCGTTGCTGACCAGCCAGGCTTTCGGCACGAGGTGAACCAGTCTGCCAAGATCCAGAAGGACGAAAATCATCACCAGATAAAGCAGGATGAATATGGAGGACGTGCCTATCTCGTAGATTGTGGACGACAGCCAGAGAGGGACTTTGCCGAGGAATGGCATAAAGTTCAGGAACAAGAAAAGGAAAGGAAAGCCCCGAGGCATCCCCCGACTATGAGGATTCTCCACACAGTGTCCAATGGAAGAATCATCCAGATGTGCCACAGTGTATAACCAAGACCCGCCAGGGCCAGCAATGTCATAAAAATCATTTCCTTTAATTTAGTGATATTCAAAAATCCATCCCGGATTTTTATCTCAGTCAAGGCTGCAAAAATAGTCAATAATTTATTATATCTGCCGTCAGTAAGATAAAGACTAACTTAACAAATTGGTTATGAGCAAAATTAAATCGATTATTGCCGCATTTGCGGTGATGCTGCCGTTTTTGTTCACATCTTGTGACAAGGATGTGAAGGTCTCCGGCGTTCAGATTACGCCTGAGGAAGTCACTTTGGGAATAGGTGAGACTCAAAAGCTTACTGTCACGGTCGAGCCTTCCGACGCCACTGATCCTGCATATTCAGGAGTACAAGTTCCGTTACACCGGAGCTGTGACCCTCAAGGATGTCAAGGATGCCGGAGATCCGCCGGCACAGGACTACACCGAGGTCGATCTTGGTAATGAACTCACACAGGGCTACTTTGAGTTTGACGGAGACATCTACAAAACAGGCGGCGTGTCCAACAACTGGCTCATTTGTCTCGCTGACAGCAGAGTGGATTTCACAAAGCAGAAACTGGACGGCCCGGGCAAGATACTGATGCTTGAATTGAACACCGCTCCTTCAGACGGCAAAGTTCTTCCTGCCGGCACGTTCAATGTCCTTAATCCTATGGAGATCACCGCGGCTGCCTCTTTGACTCCGTTTACTGTGGTTCCCGGTTTGGCTGCCGAGGATGGTAGTATATATGGCACTTGGTATCTTGCGACTGACACCCAAGGTGGTGATTTCCAGCCATTGTGTGGAGCCCAGAAAGGAACAGTCAGCGTCAAGAAGACAGGTGATACCTATACGATTGATTTCGACATCACTGATGATGACTATAAGATTTCTGTAAAGGGATCTTACACAGGTAAGCCTTACATCCATGACGGCACTGCCGATACTACCTCTGTGTCAACCAGAACCACGGCCGCTTCCGGCAAAGCCTTGAATATTCATAAGTCAGCGAGGCGTCAGGCTTTCCGTAAATAATTCCGCGGAGGCTAACCGCTTGTTGGTTAATTAGATGAAGTGCCCTCCTCCTGCCCGTTACGGTAGTGAGGAGGGTATATTCTTTTCTTGAATATTAACGAGCTAAGCTCCACGCTTGAAATTACCGTTGCTTTTGGCTATTTTTGTGAAACGCAAAAAACGCAAAGGAATGAAGGAATATATTCAAGAAAACAGGGAACGGTTCTTCGAGGAACTGTTCTCTCTCCTGCGGATTCCGTCCATCAGCGCGAAGCAGGATCACAAGAAGGATATGGAACGTTGCGCCGAGAGGCTGAAGGAGCTGCTTCTGGAGGCTGGGGCCGACGAGGCCGGAGTCTATCCGAGCAAGGGTAATCCTGTGGTGTTCGGCAAGAAGATCATCAATCCGGAATGGAAAACCGTGATGGTTTATGGCCACTATGACGTGCAGCCGCCGGAGCCGCTTGAAAAGTGGCACACGGATCCGTTCGAGCCGGTGATCAAGCAGGACCCGACCGGTCAGGAGGCCATCTATGCCCGTGGAGCCAACGATGACAAAGGTCAACTCTTTATGCACATCAAGGCTTTTGAATATCTCCTTCGTAGCGGCAAACTTCGCCATAACGTGAAGTTCATCTTCGAGGGCGAGGAGGAGATCGGCAGTCCATCCCTTCCGGCTTGGGTCAAGGAACATAAGAAATGGCTTGGAGCCGATGTGATTCTGGTTTCGGACACGACGATGATCTCCGACAAGGTGCCTTCGATCAATTGCGGTATGAGGGGAATGGCCTATCTGGAGGTGACTCTGACAGGTCCGGACAAGGATCTGCACTCCGGGCATTACGGTGGCACGGTCGCCAATCCTATCCAGACGCTTTGCGATCTGATCTCAGGGCTGATCGACAAGGACGGACGCGTCACAATTCCGGGATTCTATGACGATGTCGTGGAACTTTCCAGAAAGGACAGGGCACAGCTCGCGAGAGCCCCGTTCGATCTCAAAGAGTTCGAAGAGTCGGTGGGTGTCAAGGCTTTGCGTGGAGAGAAAGGTTACACTCCGCTTGAGAGGATCGGCATCAGGCCTTGTCTGGATGTGTGCGGAATCTGGGGCGGTTACATCGGTGAGGGGGCCAAGACGGTTCTCCCGTCAGTCGCTCACGCCAAGATTTCGATGCGTCTCGTGCCGAATCAGGAGAGCGCGAAGATCACGAGGATATTCAAGAAACATCTGGAGAAGATCGCTCCGAAATATTGCCGCATAGAGGTCAAGCCGTGCGAGGGTGGGGAGGGATTCCTCATTCCGATTTCGTCTCCGGCGTTCCAGGCTGCTTCAAAGGCTATGGAGGAGGTTTATGGTGTCAAGCCGGTTCCGAGTCGTGGCGGCGGCAGCATCGCTGTGCTTGCGGATATGCAGAAGATCCTTGGAGTGGATCCGCTGCTGATGGGATTCGGCCTTGAGAGGGATACAATCCATTCTCCGAACGAGAGTTATCTGCTCCGGCAGTTCTTCGCCGGGATGGAGTCCATCGCCAAGTTTTATGAATATTATGAATAGAAAAAAATATGACAACAGCAGATTTATATTCCCAGATAAAGAAAAAAAGTTCGATGCTATGCGTCGGCCTTGACACCGATTTCGCCAAGATCCCCGAGTGCGTGAAGGCCGGCAGGACGGTAGGCGAGGCTGTGCTGGAGTTCAACAAGCGCATCATTGACGCGACCGCCCCGCATTGCATCGCCTTCAAGCCGAATCTCGCTTTCTACGAGTGCCTCGGAGTGGACGGAATGGCCATTCTCGACAAGACGGTTGATTATATTCGTTCAAACCATTCGGAGCGGTTCATCATCGCGGACGCGAAGAGGGGAGACATCGGCAACACCGCCAGAATGTACGCCAAGAGCCTTTTCGAGACCTTCGACTTCGACGCCGTCACCCTTTCCCCTTATATGGGCAGCGAGACAGTCACCCCTTTCCTTGAATATCCCGGCCGCTACGCCATTGTCGTGGCTCTGTCCTCAAATCCGTCCTCTGTCGATTTCCAGACAGCAGAGAAAGGTGGCAAGCCTCTCTATCAGGTGGTTATGGAAAAGATGATGGAGATCTCCACGCCAGAGAACATGATGTTTGTCGTCGGTGCTACCAAGGCGGATAAACTGAAGGAGATCAGGCAGTTCTGCCCGGACAATTTCTTCCTTGTCCCAGGTGTCGGCGCACAAGGCGGAAGCGCTGAGGAGGTTATCGCTAACGGCTCCAACTCCCAAGGCGGCCTTCTGATAAACTCCTCACGTGGAGTTCTTTACGCCTCATCCGGTGAGGATTTCGCCGAGGCAGCCGCTGCCGTCGCCGCTCGCACGGCAGTGCTGTAATTACTGGTCACTGAGCTTGTCGAAGTGACCACAGACCAACAAGATTCTTTGGCGATGTTGTCAAAGCATCGTAACAAATTGTTGTCTATGTGGTAAAGGCATTCCTCCATGGCAAATTTTTGTAACGTAAAAAATTTGCCATGGAGGAACGCCTTTTTAATGAGTTGCTCGATGAGGCGTTGTTTAGTAACCTTCAAAAAATAACCTGCATCATCTTAAGGAATCTTTTCGGTCTAAATCTCTTTTCTCATCAGTCATGTGCCACCGGCACACTCCTTCTTCGAAAATAGATCTATCCTCGAAAATATTCTCTTAATCTGAGGCAACTTATTTTTTTCATGTTACTTAACTACCATTATTACAGAAATAAGTACCAAGATTACACTTCCTTGACGGGAGGTGGTGGAATTTGTCCGAGTATTGCATAAATTGCGGTCGGAAATTAAATGATGAATATGGAGGAAATTTACAAGATAGAGACCATTGAGCAGTACAACAATATGTACGGCTTCAAGACTATGCATCCGCTGGTGGCCTACGTGGAGTTCAACGAGAGCAACAGCAAATTCATTCCCGGACGGCACACGATGGGATTCTATTCATTGTTTTTGAAGGAGACCAAGGGCTGTGTCATCAATTACGGCAAGACAAAGTACGACTTTGACGGTCAGACGATTGTGAGCATCGCTCCTGATCAGGTGGTTGGTTACGAGTCAGTGGCAGGTGTACCGAAAAAGGCTAAGGGAATCCTTTTCCATCCGGACTTCCTGCACGGTACGTCGCTTGAGCGCAAGATGAAGGACTACACGTTCTTCTCCTACGCCTCCAACGAAGCCTTGCATCTTTCCGAAGACGAGCGCAAGATCATCACGGACTGTATGGCGATCGTCAGAAAGGAACTCCAGAATCCGATAGACCGTCACACAAAAGGATTGATTACCACGAATATAGAACTGATTCTGGACTATTGCCTCCGCTTCTACGAAAGGCAGTTTGTCACAAGGCAGGACCTGAACCTCGGCGCGATCGCCAAATTCGAGAAACTGGTTGATGAATATATCGCCTCAGGCAAGACCGAGACCGAGGGCCTTCCGACAGTCAAGTACTTCGCCGACAAGGTGTTCCTCTCTCCGAACTATTTCGGGGATATGGTCAAGGCCGAGACCGGAAAGACAGCTCAGGAATATATCGCTGTCCGTCTGTTCAGTTACGCCAAGCGTCAGCTCGCCTCGCCGGAACTCTCTGTCAAGGAAGTGGCTGCCTCGTTGGGCTTCCTCTACCCGCAGCACTTTGTGAGGTTCTTCAAAAAGCACTCAGGGATGACTCCGAGTGAGTACCGCCGTCAACAATCTTAATGAATATATGAAACTCAGGACTTTAGCCTTGATATTCACAGGCATTCTAATTACAAGCGTTAATCTTATGGCACAGAAAGAAACATTAACTGACAGGCAGCAGGCCATTGTGGCAATAGCTGCCAATGAGGCTCGCGGCGACCTTGCCGGACTGGCCTCAAGCATAGAGTACGGTCTTGATAACGGGCTTACAGTCAATCAAGTGAAGGAGATCCTCTCCCATCTGTACGCCTACACCGGATTCCCTCGCTCCCTGAACGGACTTGGAACTCTCCAGAAGGTTCTGGATCAGAGAACCGCTGACGGAAAGCAGACCGAGATCGGCCCGGAGGCTTCGCCGATTCCAGAGGACTTTGACGCTCTCAAGGTCGGAACGAAAGTTCAGACACAGTTGAGTGGCAAACCATTTAACTATGCCTTCTGCCCGGCGGAGGACTACTACCTCAAGGCCCACCTCTTCGGCGACATATTCGCAAGAGATGTTTTGACTTGGGCTGAAAGGGAGTTGGCGACAATCAGCGCGCTGGCTTCGATCGAGGGGCTTGCTCCGCAGCTTGGCTCGCATGTCGCAGGTTCAAGGAATATGGGTTTGAAGGATGATGAGATCCACGCCATTCCTGCCGTTCTTGCTGAAAAAGTCGGAGCGAAAGAGGCTTACAGGGCTTCGCAGGCCATCGCGAAGGTCTTCGGTGAGGAGTTCACGGAAAAGCAGCCGTTCGCCGATATGGATTTCCCTAAGGGACAGCCGAACAGCGCCTATGCCCAGTACTTTATCGGTAACAGTTTCCTTGCTCCGTTGAAGCCGGTGAATCTGACTGAGGGCGAGTCCACGGTTCTCCCTATGTCAAATGTGACCTTTGAGCCTGGCTGCCGCAACAACTGGCATATTCATCACGGGGCAAGACAGATCCTGATCTGCGTCGGCGGCGAAGGCTGGTACCAGGAATGGGGAAAGCCGGCCATCAAGTTGAAGGCAGGGGATGTGGTTGACATTCCGGAGGGTGTGAAGCATTGGCACGGTGCGACAAAGGACAGCTGGTTCCAGCACATCGCCACTCACGTCGCCACCGGAGGAGAATCCAGCAACGAATGGCTTGAGCCTGTCACGGATGAGCAATATGCCGCTTGCGGGAAATAATCAAAACCAGATAACATTATGAAAAGAATTGTTTTTATCATCGCGGTTGTGGCCTTGGGACTAATCACCGTCACAGCCTGCGGACAAAAGAAGGAGAAAAAGAATATGACTGAGAACAAGACACTTGTGGCTTATTTCTCTGCCACCGGAACGACAGAGTCTCTGGCGAAGAAGATTGCCACCGCGACCGGCGGGGAACTCTACAAGATCACCCCGGAGGCTGAATATTCCGCCGAGGATCTTGACTGGACCGTCGAGACTTCACGCTGCTGCAAGGAGAACGCTGATCCGTCATCCCGTCCTGCCTTCGTGAAGACCAAGGAGAATCTGGATGCCTACGATGTCGTTTACCTTGGTTTCCCGAACTGGTGGAACGGCGCACCAAGAATCATCAACACCTTCATCGAGGCTTACGGCCTGAAGGGCAAGACCGTGATCCTGTTCATGACCTCCGGCGGCAGTGGAATCCAGAATTCCCTCAAGGTGCTCGGGAAGCAGTATCCGGAAGTCAATTTCAAGACCGGCAAACTCCTGAATGGTGCCAGCCAGAAGACCGTTGACGAGTGGGTCAAGAGCTTGTAGGTTCGGAGGTCTATGACGTAATGGGCTGAGCAAAGGTTACTTTTACTCAGCCCATCATCTTATTTAGTACTCAGGTTGCGTTGTGGCGCTCACTGTGTGATAAATTGAAAATAACGCTGTTTACATACAATTTATAGTTTGTCTTTATCGAAATGAATTGTAAATTTGGTGGGCTGATGTAAAGATGAACGTGAAGATAATAGCAAAATTATATGGCAACCGATAAAATTGTTTCTGACATTGGGGGAATTATCGAGCAAGGCCGTCAACAGGCGTATGCGTCGGCCAATCAGGTCGTTGTACTTACCTATTGGCACATTGGGCGGCGAATAGTGGAAGAAGAGCAGCACGGAGAAGCCCGCGCGCGGTATGGAACGCGGTTGATGAAAACTTTGGCTGAGCAATTGATGCCTAAATATGGCAATGCGTTCAGTAAACGTAATTTGGATTACTTTCGCCAATTCTATTTGTGTTTTAGTAATTTGGAAATTGTGAACGCATGCGTTCACAATTTGACTTGGACGCACTTTCGCACGATTATGCAAGTCGCTGATCCTAAGGCCAGAGAGTGGTACGCAAAAGAGGCGTCGGAACAGATGTGGAGTTCAAGAACCCTTAGTCGCAATATTTCTACACAATATTATGGCCGCCGGATGGCTTGCGTCAGGGAAGGGTTGTCATTGCCTGTGCCGGATGTAGAGGCAAATGATCCTTTAGAGTACATAAAGAGTCCTGTGGTTGCGGAATTCTTGGGCTTTCGTAAAGATAGCAAATTTGACGAGAGCCAATTGGAACAAGCCTTAATAGATCACTTGCAACAATTTATTATGGAATTGGGGCGTGGCTTCGCATTTGTTGATAGACAGAAACATATTTCAACGGATACCGGAGATTTTTATATTGATCTTGTGTTCTATAACATCAAGCTCAAGCGTTACGTGTTGTTTGAACTGAAAACACATTCTCTGACACACGCTGACGTAGGGCAATTGGATATGTATGTGCGGATGTATGATGATCTTGTAAAAGACGAAAGTGACAATCCTACAATAGGCATACTTCTCTGTACCGAGACTGACAAAGTGATGGCGAAATATTCCGTCCTTAATGGTAGCGAGCAACTTTTTGCGGCTAAATATATGGCTTATATGCCAACAGAAGAAGAATTGCGTCAGGAGATAGAACAACAGAAACGCTTTTTTATGGAACAGTATGGAAAAGAGGAGGCTTGATATGGAAAATCGCATAATAATGATGGAACGTTTTTGATGCGTATGAAGATGAAAGGACAAATCAGGCGGGCCGCTCCGGGGGACGCGGGGCGGCTCGCTGAAATCTACAATCAGTACGTTTTGCGGACCACCATCTCGTTCGAGACGGAGGCGGTCACGGAAGCGGAGATGAGAAGCCGGATCGAGGCGGTCTCCTCCGCTTTCCCTTATTTTGTCTATGAATATGACGGAGCCGTCATCGGCTATTGCTACGCCCACCCTTGGAAAGATCGGGCGGCTTACGCCAAGACTCTTGAGACGACAGTCTATCTTGCTCCTGAGGCTTGCGGGCAGGGAATAGGGGGAGGCTCTGATGCGGCGGCTCATTGAGGACTGCCGAGCCCTGGGCTTTCATTCACTCATAGCCTGTGTCACGGCCGAGAACTCGACCAGTGTCCGTTTCCACGAGCGTCTGGGGTTCCGTCAGGTCTCACGCTTCGCCGAGGTCGGCCTCAAATTCGGGCGAAGGCTGGATGTCGTTGACTTGCAGCTGATTCTGTGATTCGTTATTTAAGGTCGGTCGGCAATATATTCATTTTTTATTTGAATAATTCCTTGAAGGAGATGGCGAGGTCTTTCAGGACGAGGCCGCGGAAGAGCCAATGGCACATTCCGCCGGGAATTCGCTGCATCGTGGCCTCGTTGAGGTTGAGGATGTAAAGCGGCCGGATGCGCCAGCTGTAGTTGTAGCGGTTCTGCCAGTCGTACATACAGTACTCCCACCAGCGGGAGTCTCCTCTCCACCACTCTCCGGTGACGTAGCCGTGATCCAGCCCCCATTTGGTGGCTCCGAGAGCGTCGGGATGGCCGCATTGGTTATAGACATATTCAGGAGCCATTCCAAGATCCAATACCCTTCCGAGCGTGACCCGGCAGACTATGATGGTTCCGCCGGAGTAGTGGCGGGCGGTCGCGCGCGCCGGAGCGAAGTAGATTCCGTTGCCGGCGAAATTGCCGCCGCCGACATTCCATATTCCCGTGAGTCTTCCTGAATAGCCTGCCCGCCCGGATTGTGTGATGGCGACGCATGCGTCCTCGTCAGTCCCGTGGTACAGGGTCAGGGCCGGGAAGAGCGTGTCGGCGGCCGTCCAGATGACGCTCTCGATCAGTGTGAGACTTCCGTGGAGGATGACGTACCGTAGAAACCTCCAGGGAATCAGCGCGATAAGAAGAGCGTCGTTGTCCGCGCCCTCTTTGGGGTTGCTTGGCAGGATGACCTCCAAGAGGTAGTTGTACAGCTCGAAGGAACAATGCGCGATGAGGTTGTAGTAGATGGCGTTGATGAGGCGCAACGGTGTGAGAATGATGTAAAAAGGCACTTTGGCGACGCCCCAGATCATTCTTCTGCGCCGGTTGCGCCGGTCGCCGCCCTTGTTCCTCCTGTAGATGTCTCTCCACGGTTTGGCGAGGAATCTTTGGATCCAGTTCAGAAGGTAGAACGGAATGTTGACCAGCCAGTAGAGTCTGTACATTATGATGCTCATAAAGTACATCACAAAGACCGACACTTTTTGCAGCAATTTGATGATGACGACGGCGATGAGGATCTTGAAAGCCCAGCCGATGACTCCTCCGGCGGTTATTCCTCGATGACTCGCTTGTTTCGCCGGTGTTTCAACGGGCTGGAAGTAAGTGATGTAATCCGCAGAGATGTAGGCCTCCCGGGAGTTGTACCGGATCATCGCCCATCCGCTGTCCGTGATCCACTCCACCCTCACCATCTCGCCTTTCCCCAATGTACCCAACCGCCTCGACCCCGCCGAGTCCGAATCCCTGACATTAAGCCGTGTGGTAGTTTGATAGACCGCCGGAAATTCCCCCCGCTCCACCGCCGCCCCCGCCTCTGCCGCCGACACAACAAAGAGAATGGACAGCAGTAACGCTGCTATCCATCGGAGTCTATGTTCTCGGCCTTTGTTTGTCAGCCAGAAAAGAGGCTTCATCTTGGAAATGAGTATAACAACCTTTATTTTTTAGACTTCCATATCCTGAATATTGATATGACGAAAGGTGTCATAATCAGTAATGGTATTATGTAATCCTTAAATGAAATCTTCTGGGTACACAATGCGGATGCGGTCTGCGGAAGTGCGAATAGTCCGGCCAAAACGCTTATCACGAGACCGATTTTTGCAATTTTCTCCTGAAATTCAGCCTTGTTTTCCTGCATCTCATTCCTGCACAGTTCAAGATAGGCGTCCAATGTTTTCATCTTGCCGCTGACTTCATCATACAAGCTGTTAACTTGAAGATTCCGGAGGCAGAAGTTGTAGTATTGGTTGTGTTGGGCCAAAGATGAGACATTGGAGAAATAGCCGCTGGCCATTATCTTGCATAAATAGCCGTACTTGTGGTTGAATTCTTTCCTGACTTCTTTGCTGAACGTGCTGATGTCCAAGTTGTGAATCATCAGAATCATACGCAGAAGCGAATGACGCTGAATCAAAGCCATTATGTATAACCACAGATACCTGTGTTGGAGAGCGCCAAGCGGGAATTTCGAGATGAACGCATCGCTGTTGGAATTGTTTCTTAGCGTGTAGATTACGCCGCCTTCGGTCGAACAGCCGCAGTAGATGTTCCTGAACGTCGCGGTGTAGGCTCCAGACTCGGAGAACTCCGTTTCCAGCGGTTGGTATTTCTTGTTTTCCGCCCTTGTCAGGTGGATAATATTAGTCTTGTCTTCGTCCGTCAGTTCTCCAGTGTCACGCAGTTCATTGAAATAATTGAAAATATGTCCGCGTCCATTGTCGAATAACGTGACATCCTGTATGTCTTGAAGAAGAAACATCACAATGTCCTTGAGCTGGCATTCTCCTGTCTTGAGATGCTTGGAATTCAGAGTTCTGACGATTTCCTCAAGGTTCTTCTGCCTTGTCTCATTGTAGCCCTTGGAAGACTTGTCAGTGTTGTACCCCTCAAGGATAAGCTTGACCTGTCCGTCTATTTTCCTGATGTTGTAGCTGAAATCCACTACGTCATCCACAGGGATGCCGTTCTTGTTTTTGTCCTTGCCGTTCTCGTTGTTCTCATTCTTATCCTTCTTGATCCCGACACCAAGACAAAGCAGCCCGACATTTGTCGAAGGAGAAATCACGAGTCGGGCTGAATTCCAGTTGCCATTCTCTTTTTTGAAGTCAACCCTGTAGGTCTTTTCTTCAGAAGTGAACTGGACATTGATCTTGTTCCAAATCCGGTTTATCCGTTTTTTCGCCAACTCTGATTCTGGACTCTTCTTAATTGAATAGACAAGATACGGGGTGCTGATGGACTCGACATTGGGACGGATGTACTCGTACATCACATTATTCTCTATCTTAGCGTCTGACTGCTCCCAGATGGAATCCGGACCAAAATCTAACAATGAGGCATTTGATGCTGAGTGAGCAGCCGTTTCGTAGTGAAACGGGAACATCAGAAATGTCAAACTATTGGGAGTGTTTTCCGTATTTTTGTCTTTGCCCTTTTCCATAATGTGAATAAATGCTGGATTAATCGCTCATTTGCGCGAATATACATCTTTCGTCTTTTTGTTCAAAATGTTTTATGCCACATCAGTACTATCGCTCGAAAATTAAGATAATTCATTTGTTTATGTCCGAATTATTTTTCAATTTTACAGGAAAAGAACTAACTCAACATATTCATCAAAGAAAATCAAATGATGGTTGTGAACGGATCAAGAAGTGCCTGTGATTTTTCATTGTTGCGGTCTTTGTCGGCGTTGGAGGTCATCAGAATCTCTGTGGAGTTTCGTCCGAGGAGGAATCTTGCCCAAAAAGCGTGGATAGGAGCTGCGGTAAGGAATCGCTTTCTCTATGCCGCTGAACAAGTAATGATGCCCTGCGGAGGCACTCTGCGTGAGTCTTTGGATCATCTGAGTCTCGATAGTGACCATTTTCTTTACAGGCAGTTGTGCGGAGGATTCCCTAAAGGGTATCTGTTCGATGTGTCGGAAATGTCTCAGGTCGCAAGTGAGTTCTCTTTGTCGGCTTCCGGCACGTACAGGTTTCACGTCCTCCTTGTCGGGCGTTTGGTCAGTTTTCAGTCTTATGTGGTCTCTGCCATCCAAAGAATGTTGGAGGAAGGGCTTGGCAACCCGTGTGTTCCATTGGATCTGGTCAGCCTTGATGTGGGTATTCCGTTTAGTATGAGTGATTTCGTGGATCCTGCAGGGCAGGAGGTTGAGTTGCGTCTTCGTGCCGTAACCCCTGTCGCTTTGTCTAAACCTGTTGACGAGGCCGGCTCCGGTTACCTGTCAAGGCTTAACGGTTTTCCATCATTCTATCAATGGATCAGTGCGGCTGTATATCGGTTGGCGACGTTGACTGTTTTATACTCAGACACCGGCTTGCCGGAAATACGTGATAAAGACGAATGGGAGTTCCGGATCGAATCGTTGATAGCCCCGGCGGTCAGGTCGTGGCTTGTCTCCGCTGACATCAGCTATGTGTCATTGAGAAGCACACCTAAACGTGGAAGAAACAATGTCTATGTGATGTCCGGCTATCTCGGTACTTTGACCTATTGCCGCGTCCGCTCAGACTACATTCCGTTACTGCGTATGATGTCCGAACTCTCAATCGGCAATGATGTGAATTTCGGACTGGGACGGTACGAATGCCTTTTGCCTGAATATCCGTACTTTTGCGAGCGAAACGAACCGGAGGCGTAATGCATTGTCTGTGGGAATCCAGACAAACAGGTCAAAAAGCGGGAATTTATAACCCACTTGTAACAGGCCTTGTTCATTTAATCTACTGCGAGAGCGGTATTGAGATGCCAGGGTCAGAGCCGTCGCCAGAGCCATTGATGACAGTTTTGCTTTCTTTGGGAAGATTGTGGGCTGAATATTTTGTTGGGATGACAAATATTACTATATTGCAAAACAGTTAAGTAATACGTTTTGTAAACCGTGACCTGAAAGTTTTGCGATGATTCTTATGTTGAATGTGTGGCTTCTGCGGCTTACTTTGATTGGGGTAAAGTCAATGTGGGCGTGTGTGGCGGCGCTATGATTGTTGTTTGGCTATGGCAAAGATTCTTATTTCATTTTTGGGGACAGGGCGTGTGGATGGTAAAGACAAGTCCAAGCGTCGCTATGAACCGACAACCTATAAGTTAGGTGAATATTCCGGTGACTACACCTTTATGGCAAAAATGCTTGCTGAAAAGGAGTGTGTTGACACGGTCTTCCTTATCGGAACCCGCCATTCAATGTGGGAGGAGGTTTACTATTCCTTTTCGGAAAAGAATGTTGACGAGGAGAAACTGTGGGAGATCGCAAAGGACTGTGATGCGGCCAACAGTAAGACTTCTTTGGACTTTCCATATAAAACAGAAATTGAGAAGGCTGTATCGAATCCTGAACTGAGGATTCTTATGGTTCATTACGGCATAAATGAACAGGAGATCAAGGAAAACATTGGAATCGTGCTGGGCATCGTGGAACACCTTAGGGACAATGATGAGATCATCGTTGACATAACGCACTCGTTCCGTTCAATCCCGTTGATCATAATGAATCTGTTGTTCTACCTGAGGACACTGCGGAATCCTAAGGTGACAATCTCACACATCTACTACGGAATGTTGGAGGTGACTCGTGAATTGGGCTATACACCTGTGGTGGATTTGAAGTCGGCGCTTGAGATTACCGATTGGACTTTGGGCGCATATTCATTCCATCAGTTCGGAATATCTGACCAGATTTGTGGTTTGGTGACGGACAAGGAGGTGTCAAGCTCCCTTGAAAGATTCTCCTCTTTGCTCAGCCTGAATTTTCTGGAACCATTGGAGAAAGAGGCGCAGAGGCTGTCAGGGCTGAAGAATCATAAGTATGACTCCTTGCTGGAGAGTATGACTGTCAAGCCGGTGGTGGAAGATTTTATCAAAACTTTCGGAGGCGAGAAAGTACACTATGCGTTCCAGTACAAACTCGCTAAGTGGCAATTTGATAAATTCAATTTCCTTGCCTCGATGACAACTCTTCTTGAGGCCACAGTCACTTATGCGTGTGAGGTCAACGGTCTTGATTGGCGTGATTATGATTCGAGAAATTACTGTAAGGAAATGCTACGGAAAGGACGTGGGGAGAAAGGCGTTGTTCTGGATCAGGACTTGTTGGCTGTGTACAATGCGATCAACGGCAAAAGAAATAATTTAGTGCATCAGAACGCAACTTCCAAGAACCCGTCATACGAGGTCTATGTGAAAGCCATAAAGGATAACCTGAAGGTGTTTGGAAGACTTGTCAAGGCGCGTGGAGTATGATTTATCAAAAATATTAATATACAAGGGCTAACCTGCAATGAGTAAATTTCTATACGGAGCGGCTGTACAAGGAATACAGAACTTCATATTTAGAACTAATACTTTGAAAGAGATCATCGGGGCCAGTGAGCTTGTTGAGGACATCTGCACCAATCTCTTTGCCAAGCAATTGGGAAAATCTTTAGAGGACTTGAAGAATGATGACAATGTCATTGTCAATGCGGCCGGAAATATCAAGTATATTTTCGAAAAAGAAGAGGAGTGCCGTGGTGTCTTTAAGGAATTTCCAAAGAAGGTCCTTTTGGCCGCTCCCGGGATTACCATCAGCCAGGCTGTTGTAAGGATGGAGGATGGTGACAAGATTTCAGGCAAGATTCAGGAGTTAGAGAGTAAGTTGAGATGCAAGAGGAATCAACCTCTTCAGTCTATGGAGACCGGACTTATGGGAATCCAGCGCTCCAGACAGACTGGATTGCCGGAAAGGTGGCATAATGGCTTGAAGGAAAATCAGTATTGTGATGAGGGCACTTACCGCAAATTGATGGCGGGAAAGAGCCGTAGGCTTTGGGAAAAGGCTACTGGCAAAGCAGAAGACAGTAAGGATATCTCTGATAATGTCAGTTATTTCACCGGGAATAATGACTGGATTGCTGTTATCCACGCTGATGGCAACGGATTGGGCAATGTCGTGAAGGAGATTGGAGAAAATGCCGGTCAGAATACGGATTTTCACGAATTTTCCTTCCAGTTGGACAAGTCAACGTGTGATGCGGCGAAGGTTGCGTTCGAGAAAGTGCTGGAGAACTGCTCAAAAGGCGAAGACAAGCCAATACCATTCAGACCTGTTGTGCTTGGTGGGGATGACCTCACTGTAATCATCCGAGGTGATTTGGCGATAGACTTTACCAAGGAGTATCTTAGAGCATTTGAGAGCAACACTAAAGAGAACTTCGGTGGTCTTGCTAAGAAATATTCAATTCTTGGCAATGGATTGACTGCCTGTGCCGGGGTAGCGTTCATAAAGTCGTCTTTCCCTTATTATTATGGGTATAACCTTGCCGAAGAATTATGCTCGGAGGCAAAGAAGGCATCTAAAAGAGAACATTCTTGTCTGATGTTCCATAAAGTACAGGATAGCTACGTTTCCTCTTATGAGGAGATTGAGAAACGGGAACTTACGACTCCGGATAATTACTCCTTCAAATTCGGACCGTATTTTCTTAAAGACATTGAAGGTGCTGAATCTTTTTGGTGCATAGACAGGTTGCTTGATCTTGTCGTAAAACTCAATGGCAGAAACGGCAATGCCCTGAAGTCTGACATCCGTCAATGGCTTTCTGCGATGATGAAGACCGGCGGCTCGGCAAAGGCCGCACAGTTGCTGCGGCGGCTTGAAACCGTCAACCCTGATCTGAAAACTACAAGGACACTTACTTCCGGCGCTCTCAGAAATAATCGGAAAGTGTATCCTGCTTACGATGTTATGTCTTTGCACTCAATCTGTTATCTGAAAACAAAGTAACTATGACAATTCGTTATAAAATAGAGTTCTACACCTATTGGCATTGCGGGTCTGGACTATCCGCAGGGGCGGACGTGGATCTTCTTGCCATCAAAGACGAGGAGGGGTTCCCTTTTATTCCAGGAAAGACTGTCAAGGGATTGATAAGGGAGGCGACAGAAACCCTTGTCAAGTTGAATCTGGACCGGTATCCATCTTGGGATGAAGTGGAGAAGATATTCGGACAGGACAACTCGCTTCAGGGTTGTGCCTTTTTCTCCAATGCGGAACTGCCGGATGAGGATAAGGCTGCGTTGAAGCCTTATGCCAAGCATCTGTTCACGGCTCTAAGTTCCACAGCCATTGGGAATGATGGAATAGCTATGGAGCATAGCCTGAGACGGATAGAGGTGGCGCTTCCTTGTGTCTTGACAGGAGAGATTATGCGCTGGCCGGATGATGAAAAAGGTGAGAACGAGAATAAGCCAGATGATGACAAAGGTAAGAATGAGAATATGAAGTTGATTGAGGACAGCCTTGCCTTTGTCAAAAGGCTTGGAGAGAACAGAAACCGCGGACTTGGCAGATGTCGGTTCTCAATAATGAGCAATGATGGAAATGAGAAAAAGGAGGCGGGCAATGAAAATGAATAAGATGCAATTCATCTGTACGCTTCTCTCGGATGTCATTCTTAGTCAGAATGCGGGTAGTAAGGAAAATCAGTCAACGCTGGATTATATTCCTGGCAATGTGTTTTTAGGCATTGCGGCAAGCGGATTATATTCGAAATTGTCCGCAGCCGAGTCTATGACGCTTTTCCATAGCGGAAAAGTCTGTTTTGGTGACGCTCATCCGCTATTTAACGATTGTCGTTCTTTGAGGATTCCCGCCATATTATATTACAAGAAAGGGGAAAAGTTGGAAGAAAACGGAGCGTATGTTATGCACAAGTGGAATCCGGGAGGTGCTCAGCCGAAGCAGTGTCGTGACGGATTCTACGCCTTTGCTTCAAATGACCGATGCTATAAGGTGGAACCTAAGAAAAGTGTTGCCATCAAGTCAGCATACGACAGAACGGAACGCAGGTCCAAGGATAAGGCAATGTACGCCTACGAGTCCCTGAGCAAAGGGATGAAGTTCGCTTTTGAGGTGGAATATGATGAATCGGTCAATACGGATCTTGTCGGTTTTCTTAAGCAAGCGCTTGTTGGTAAACGGCACGCAGGACATTCAAAGACTTCACAGTATGGTCTGATTAATATCGAGGATTCCGGATTCGCCACAGTCTCATCCCGGTCTTGTATCTCTTCCGGATCAGCGGTTGTCTATGCCGACAGTCGTCTGATTTTCATAGACGAATGTGGTATGCCTACGTTTTGCCCTACCGCGCGTGATTTGGGATTCGAAGCGGGAGCTGTGATTGATTGGACGAAGTCTCAGATTCGGACTTTCCGGTTCGCTCCGTGGAACGCAAAACGTCAAGTTCGTGACACTGACAGATGTGGCGTGGAAAAAGGAAGCATTTTTGTGGTTGACTTGCAAGGTACGGAATCGCCTTCGGAATCCAGCTATGTCGGATGCTATAACAATGAGGGTTTCGGAAAGGTTATCTATAATCCGGCTTTCCTTGAATCTAAAGAGGACGGAAAATCCTTGCTTGAATTCTGTGAGGTACAGAAAGGGCAGAGCTGTGGCTCTGCGTGTGAGATTAGTCAGAAGTCTCTTAACAAGTTGTTATATAAAAGGCTTGAGAGCATCTCTGGTAACGTCAGCGATGTCTATGATAAGGTTAACGGTTTCGTTGAGGAAAACAAGATGGATTTCCGGAAAGGCGAAGAACGTTTCGCCTCACAGTGGGGGTATATAAGATCGTTGGCGGAGACCTGTAGTGATGTGGATAAATTTAAGAATGCTCTGAAAGAGTATCTTGACCACGGGGTCGCGGCTGATAAGTGGAAATACAAGAGAAAGAATCTTGATGCCTTTGTGGATACATTGAACGAAAACAACTGGCGTGATGCAATAGTGAACCTTGCGGCGGAAATGGCTAAGCAATGTAATAAGTAGTTGGAATATGAACGAAATAATATACGATAAAAGAATTCTGGCGCACGTTGTTCTGGAGGCGGTGACACCGTTGGTCATAAGCTCCGGGAACAAGAGTGTTTTGACTGATTCGCCTATACTAAAGGACCTCAATGGTTTTCCTTACATCCCCGGAACATCCATAGCTGGGATACTCCGGCATTGTGTCGGGGAAGACAAAGCCAAGGGGTTCTTTGGAATGAAGGACGGCAAGACTGTCAAGGGATCAAGGATTATTATCAGTGAGGCCAAGATGGTCGGTCTTGATGGGACGGTTCTGGACGGAATTGTGGATTTGGATACCCTTGACAAGGACTGGATTTCAAGATTCGTCAGACTTCCTAAGCGTAATCACGTCAGGATTTCAGACAAGGGGACTGCTGAAGACAAGGGTAAATTCGACGAAGAGGTCATCTACAAAGGAACAAAGTTCGCTTTCGATGTCGAGTTAGTGTCATCGATGGATGACGAGGCGGAATATTTCGATGAGACTCTGTCTGAACTGCTGAAAGAAACTTTCCGCATCGGTGGCGGTAGTCGTTCCGGTTTTGGAAAAGTCAAGGTCGTGTCGCTGCTTAAGAAAGAGTTTAACCTGCGTAAGGCTGACGAACTTGATGGATATCTCAAATGCTCATCATCGTTATGCTCGGATTATTCCGGTTGGACTGAAGCGGCAGGTGGTAATGTCTCAGACGCAGGCTGGATTAAATATGACATTACTTTGACTCCCGAGGATTTCTTCTTGTTCGGCGCTGGCTTCGGCGATGATGAGGTTGATGATAAGGCTGTCACGGAGTCTTACATAAATTGGGGCGAGAAGTCTGTAAAGGGAGAGTTCATAGACAATGCTCTTTTGATACCGGCTGCTTCTTTGAAAGGCGCTCTGTCGCACAGAGTAGCTTTTCATTACAATGCGCGGCACAACAAAGTTTATGCGATTGAGACCGATCCGAATGATTTTGGCAGACATTGCGGTAGTCAAAACACTGCTGTCAAGGAACTCTTCGGCTATCAGGATGATGATTCGGAAACCTCTCAAAAGCGGGGAATATGTTTGTTTGAGGACGTAATCGGGAAATATGAGACTGCGGAAAAAGTCTTGAATCACGTCAGCATTGATCGGTTTACCGGCGGAGCTATTGACGGAGCCCTTTTCTCCGAGAAGGTTATTGACCGCAAAGCCTTGAAATCGGAATCCAAGACCGAATCTGAAGTTGAAGACTCCCTTGCATCTGACGTTGTTGACGGTAAAGACCGGAATTTAGAATTTAAGACTTCGATTCTGGTGAAGAAACCGTCTGGGAAGTCGGAAGATTTTGACAAGGCTCTGGATTGTTTGGAACTGGCGTTAAAAGACATTGACCGTGGTACTTTACCTTTGGGAGGCGGCAGTGGCCGCGGTCACGGAATATTCAAATGTAAATGGACAAAAACGGAATAGTAATGACACATCATATTGATAAGGCCATATATCAAGGATATATGTGGAAAAGTGACGAGCAGGCTCCGGCTGTCTATGACAATCAGGAGGTTGAATTCAATTTGACTGATGGCGAGAATCCGTTCGTTGTTGAAGGACAGTTGTATGACAAGGCTAATGAATTGTCAATAGGTATTAAATTCATCGATGGTAAGTACATCATTACTCGTTATGACGGCAAAGCCCATAAATTTATGGGAATGAGTGAGGGTACGGAATTCGAAGATTACATTCCTGACAGTAAGTTGAATCTTAAGGATAAGGTCTTGTGTTTCAAACGTCTGTGGAAGACAGAAGAAGACGTGGTTAACTATGGCTGGGAGACTCTTTGTCCTTCCGCACTTATATTCAAAGGATTCGGGCCAAGAATAAAAGGAGGTAACAATGATTAAGGCACCTTACAATTTTGTTCCGCTGGAGGAGACTGCCTTCTATCCAGAATGGGCGAACCATATCTCGCAGGACATCCCTTTCAAGGATGGCGTGAGCGGCAGCATCGAGTACACGATGGAGGCTAAGACTCCGATTTTCGTGAGGAATGGCTACACAGACAGGAACAATCCTGATGCGACTTTCAGCCACACCACGGATGGGCGCTATTTCATTCCGGGGACATCTGTAAAAGGCGAGATCCGTAACGTCCTTGAAATCCTCAGTTTCGGTAAGATGACCCGTGTGCAGGACGCAAGGTTCGGAATCAGGGATTTGAATAATAAACAATATAGAAATCTTGTTAAGGGTGTTCATTGTGGGTGGCTTTTTCGTGACAAGAAGAATGATGAAAACTGCACTTACAAATTGATTGATTGTGGAATTCCGTATAGAATAGCGCCAAAGATTATAGATAGCCTCTTTGGTAAGAAATTGCATGAGTTTAAGTCGAATTTCATGATGAACAGCCGTAATGCGAATCGTGGCCGTGAGGACTTAATTCGTTCGTCATACTACAAATACAATGAAATATTAGGTTTGAATCTAAAGGGGAGTGAAAACTGCGAGCAATTATTAAAAGAGTCTCTGCATATTAGTTTTAATCCTAAAACTGATGACTGTGGACGCAAAATTGCTGATCCCGATAAGAAAGGTGCTCTTTCTGGTACTATCATTGTCACTGGACAGCCAGACAAACGTCAACGAAAGAATGACGAAAAAGATGGAAAGTTAAAATGGACTGGAAAGAACTTCGAATTTGTCTTTCCTGATTCAGGGAAAAAATTGGATGTGGATGCTCAGGTGGTAGAAGACTTCATTTCAATTCACAAGAACAACTTTGATTTCATAACGCTTTGGGAGGAGAATCTCCACCATGACTATAAAATTCCGGTTTTCTTTACTTTTAAAGATGATAAAAAAAGCAAGAATAAGAAGAGTGACAAGAAAGAAAAGGAGAAAAAAGACATCGTTGATGCGATAGGGTTGTCTGCTATGTTTAGGATACCTTCAGCTAATTTCATTAGAGGTGCGATCCCTGCGGAACTGCAAAGCAAACAGCACATGGACTTGGCTGAATGCATCTTCGGCACAGCGGATAAGGGACTTGGCTATCTCAAGGGACGTGTCTTTTTCAGCCCGGCGTTTGCCAATGATGGTGTTACGACTCTTGATGAAGTTCGTACGACGTTGAGTTCTCCGAAACCTTCTTATGGCCCGTTATATGTAAAAGATGGTACGTGGAATAATTCTAATGCTCGGATTAAAGGAAGGAAGCGGTATCCTGTACGAGATGATGTTTGGTCTAATGAAACGGGAAATGAGAATACTCAAACTGTATTTATTCCGTTGGCGAAGGGAACCAAGTTCTCGGGTAAGATTTATTTTCATAATCTGAGGCAATGTGAACTCGGGGCCTTGATTTCTGCGCTGACATTCAATGGACATACGGAATGCTTTCATTCTATAGGTGAGGCCAAGCCATTGGGCTACGGAAAAGTTAAGATCACAATCCGAGAAATATCAGATGTCTTAGTGACAGGAAACGAAGTGAAATCTGGAGACGGTTTAAAAAAGGCTAAGTATTATCGTAATATATTCGAAAATGAGATGAGGAAGCATTATCCGCACAGGAAGTCATCGGAATCGTTGGCGGAACTTTTTGCTATGGCGAAAGGAATTCCTAATGTTAAGGGAGCTTATTTTACTTATATGCGTATGAGTACAAATCCATCTGACAATGAATTCGCACAAGTTAAAAGCACCAAAAAAGGCCACATTCCCGAGAATCTGCCGTATTTTTCAAAGAGATTGAACGGGTACTCTGCGAGAATTGGCAATGAAAATTGGGAACGGGTATCTGAAAAACAACTTAATAGGAAGATTGAACAAGCGGACTTGGCTATACAGGCCGAAATTAATAAAAGAATATTATAGTGTATGCCATGATGCCAAGAAGCCTATTATTGATAATGAGGAAAGTCGGACTGTTCCGATGCGGAATCTTTCGATAAAGGCCAAATTAGAGAATATTACAGTTTAAGTTCATGGGTAGAAAGGTATTTATATCGGTTTTGGGCATCAGCTGGTACAACGAGTGTCTGTATGTCGGGAAAAACAGCGGAATGAACACGAAGTTCATCCAGTTGGCGACATTGAATGAGATTGGAGCGAAGGAATGGTCGGAGAATGATGTCGTTTACATTCTGGTCACAAAGAAGGCCAAGGAAGAGAATTGGCATCTTGTCAATGATGAGCGAAAGGATAGGCTCGGAAACATTGAGCCTTATCCTTGCTTGGAAAGCGGAATCGCAGAGATGGGTCTTAATTGCCGTGTGGAGGCGGTTGACATCAACGACGGACAGAATATTGACGAGATGTGGGGAATATTCAGTCAGGTCTTCGCTCTTCTTAAGAATGGCGATGAACTGTACTTTGATTTTACCCACGGATTCCGTTACCTGCCGATGTTCGTCCTTGTTCTCAGCAGCTATGCCAAATATATGAAGAATGTGTCCATCGCTTATATGTCCTATGGGAACTTTGAGTTCCCTGGTCCGGAGAAGCCGATAATGGATCTGATGTCGCTTGCCACGCTTCAGAACTGGACATCCTCTGCCATATCTTTCCGAGAGATGGGTAGGGTGACAAGTCTGACCGAGTCTTTGGCAAGTGTTATAGACTCGGATAAGGAATGCTTTTCTTCCGGCACGCAAAACCGCATCAGAGAACTTATGGGATGCTTGACCCGTTTTGTAGGGCAGATTGAAACCTGCCGTGGTCAGCTGATTGTCAAAGGAGAGGATGCCTTGAAGATAAATAAGCTTGTTAACAAGATAACGAATGGCGACGCTGCTATGCCGGATCCGCTACGCAGGATTCTGTTGTCAATCAAGGATGAGGTCGCTGGATTCAAGAGCGATTCTATGGGCAATATCATTCAGGCGTTGGAGTGGTGCAAGCGGTATCGTCTTGTGCAACAGGGCTATACCTTGTGTCAGGAGGGTTTGGTGACTGTGGCTTGCAATAAATATGCGTTCGAGAATCCTTATAAGGATGGTCGTAAACAAGAAAATGACAGGAATTATAGAGACTTTTGGGCTACGGTTTTCGGAATTGCGGACAATGTGTCCGAGGCTGATTGGAAGGGAAGGCTGGCGGAGAATCCTCAGCTTGCTCGTCGCTTTTTCTCGATGGATTGGGTGAAACAGATCAGGCTCTTTTACAGGGCTTTGACAACCAGCCGCAATCAGGTCAACCACGGCGGCTTTGTGGACAAGGTGACCTCGCAGAAAATCATTGGCGATTTTGTTACGATTGTCGATAGGGGAATTGAGATGATCAGGCAGGGGATAGGTGATGCGCCATCGTCAGTAGAGGCTGAACCGAAGCCGCGAATATTCCTTAATGTGTCAAATCATCCGTTCGTCAAGTGGTCGGAGGAGCAGAAAAAGGCGGCGGTCGAGTATGGTGATCTTGACGAGATCGCTTTCCCGATGGTCTCTCCGGAAATCGGAGAGGATAGGCTGGCATCTGTAGTGGACGAATGTCTTAAGGAGATAGGAGGTAAGATTTCCGGCAAAGAGGCCACAGTTCACATTATGGGTGAGATGACATTGACTTATGCTTTGGTTCAGAGACTCCTCGCCAGTGGGGTCAGGTGTGTGGCCTCTACAACAAGGCGGGATGTTAGAGAACTTCCGGACGGACGCAAGGAATCGACATTCCATTTTGTCCGTTTCAGGGAATATGCCTGCGCATTCAATTCAAACTGATGACTTTATGGCTGCCTTGAGGCGCTCGATTAACTAACAAAACTTATGTCTGTGTCCGGCAAACCTACACTGTATTCCAGACTTTGCTCGCAGTCTCTCTTGTTTGACGCTTGGAAGGCTGTCAAGCAGAAAGGTTCGGCCGGTGGGGTCGATGGCGTGACGTTGCTTCAGTTTGAGGAGCGGTTGGGGGGCCAATTGTCGGAACTGTTGGAGGAATTGCGGCAGCATAAGTGGAAACCTGAACCGTATCTGAGAGTGAATATTCCCAAAAAGTCAAATGAGATCCGTCGTTTGGGATTGTTGAGCGTCCGTGACAAGGTTGTCCAGCAGGGAATGAAGATGCTGCTTGAACCGCGCTTTGAGAAGGTTTTTGTCCCTAACAGCTATGGCTATCGTCCCGGCAAAGGTCACACCAAGGCAGTGAAATTCGCAAGATATTGCTGCCAGGCGAAGGCGACCCCTTACTTGCTTCGTCTTGACATTGACAACTATTTCGACAATGTCGATCACTATATCCTGTTCAAGCGCCTTGCTCCGCTTGTGGCCGACGAGGAGATGCTTTCGCTTATTCAACTATGTGTCAATATGGGCGTGGTCAACAAGTCTTCGCATTGGCAGGATGTGACTGTGGGGCTTCCGCAGGGAGCGGTGTTATCCCCGTTGCTGGCGAATTTCTATCTGACCCCTTTCGACCAGTATGTGCTGACCCGGACTAAAAACTATGTCCGCTATGCCGATGACTTCATAATTTGTTGCGAATCAGAGGAACAGGCTTCCGATTGGCTTCAAGAAGGCTCTGCGTTTCTGACTGAACGTCTTAAGCTGACATTGAATCCTCCGTCAGTCTCTTTGGTGAAAGATGGCTTTGAGTTCCTTGGCGTGATGATAGACAATCATCACGTCTATCTGTCCGAATCTAAAAAGGAGGACTTGGCTGAACGCATCCGGGAACTTGGATGGTCAGGGCAGGACTTTGACAAGAAAGGCAAGGACAGTTTGTCCGCTATCTTGAGGTACTATGCGCCGCTTGTGTCAAATGATGATCTGGTGTTCTTGGATAAAGTCTTGGTGGGAAGACTCTGCGATGTCGTGACTGAACATTGCAAGGAGATTCCGAACAAATCCGTCTTGCGTGCCGCATTGAATGGGATAAGCTTTATCTCACGTGACAATGAATTGAGGGCGGCTTCGCTGAGGTCGGAATTGATAGATCATTATTGCTCATTGAAAGATGTGAAAAAGTCTGTCTCATCGGGCGACCAGGAAGTCAGGAAAGCGATTAGGCAGCGGAAGCTTGAATATAGAAAGAAGGAAGGCGAGACCACGGATCTTGTGATCACTACCCCTGGGACGTTTTTAGGTGCTGGGGAATATGGACTTGTCTTGAAAATCGCAGGAAAGAAAAAGAAGATCCCCTCAGTCTCAAATCTTGAGCACATCTGCATTATGTGCGACGGGGTTTCCTTGTCCAGTAATTTGGTCAAATACTGCGTGGACCACAAGATAGGATTACACTTTTTCACTTGGGCTGGAATGCATCTTGGAAGTCTGATGACACAACGGTACATCAGCACTTCATTGTGGCAAAAGCAATCTTCAATGACATTGTCGCTCCAGAGCCGCCTTGCATCGGCTATTCTTCAAGGCAAGATGAAGAATCAGTTGAACCTTATCAAATATTTCCATAAGTACCATAAGGCTACATCGGGGACTTTGTGTAATGTTTATGATGACGTGCTTCCGAAGGTTCAGGAATGTGTTACCAAGGTTAGGACATTCGTGGATGATCCGGATTATCGGTCAAAGATGATGGGGCAGGAGGCGCTTTGTGCCGAGTTGTACTGGTCTTACATAAGGGAACTGATTTCTGATGACAATGTCAATTTTGAGAGGAGAACCAGGCAGGGCGCTACAGATTTGGTGAACTGTATGCTTAACTATGGCTATGCGATGATCTACCCTCGGGTCTGGCAGGCTTTGCTTTTGAGAAAGTTGAATCCTGTCGTCAGTGTGATTCACGTCCCGCAGCAAGGTAAACCGACTTTTGTATATGATGTCGTAGAGTTGTTCCGGGCTCAGGCCGTGGAGCGTGTGGTGATTTCTCTGATTCAGAAGAAAGAGCCGCTGAAAATCACGGATGGCAAACTTGGGGATGAGACTCGTAAATTGTTGGTAAGGAATATCCTTGAGCGACTCAACCGCTATGAGAAATATCGTGGCGTTGAAATGCGCCTTGCCGACATAATAAACGCTCAGGCTTTGGAGATTGCGAACTTCATTGACAAAGGGGCGACTTACAGACCTTATGTGGCTAAATGGTGAATATGCGTGCGAGGAAGAATTATTGTGTTGTTGCCTATGATGTTGCGGACAACAAACGTAGGGAGAAGATCAGCGGGCTTTTGGGGAAATATGGAGTCAGGGCTAATTTCAGTGTCTTTGAATGTATGGTGACCGACAAGGAGTTTGAGAAATTGAAAGTCAAGGTGACCAAGATCATCGATTCGAAGGAGGACAGCGTGGTCTATTATCCCTTGTGCCTTAATTGTTACACCAAGATCGAGCGCTTCCCTGAGATTCGGAGCAGTCCGGAGGTTGTGGCGGTTTGTTGATGTCACAGAATAGTCTCTTCGATGCCCTCCTAAGTTCTTTGACATATTGAAATCATTTGCGAAAATCGGAGATAATGCTAACTCTCGCTCTTTGTGGGTTTTCAAATGAATATGCATTTTTTGGTGGTAGTGAAAACGCTCGAGAATCACTGCCGTGTCTGAACTTCCTTCGTCATTTTCGAAAATCGTTTTTGCACTATTATATAATAGTTTGATTATTAGCAAATTACCCTTGTGCTTTCGTGCTGGTTTTTCGCAAAGCTTTGATACGTAATATTTGGCATTCACAGTTGCGAAAGTTTTTTGACTGCCTAATGAATTTATTATCAGAAGAGTTGTTTGTGCCAAGTGTGAAAATACTCTTGTTTTATTGCCTGAATATCCGTACTTTTGCGAACGAAACGAACCGGAGGCGTAATGCGTTGTCTGTGAGAATCCAGACAGAACAGGTCAAAAAGCGGGAGTTGATAACCCCTTGCAACAGACCTTGTTCGTTTAATCTACTGCGAGAGCGGTATTGAGACAACCGTTGACAAACAGCACTACTGCAACCTGACCAGTTCGTTTAATCTACTGCGAGAGCGGTATTGAGACTGATCGGCTTTTCGCTTTCAGTAACCTTAACAGGTTCGTTTAATCTACTGCGAGAGCGGTATTGAGACAAATCTTGCCATAATATTCGTGATTTGGCAGTTGATGTTCGTTTAATCTACTGCGAGAGCGGTATTGAGACTTCAACAGTAACCCTGCCGTCAGCATTGAAACTGGTTCGTTTAATCTACTGCGAGAGCGGTATTGAGACCGCCGATAATCTTGCCCCAGTCATCAGGGATAATCTTGTTCGTTTAATCTACTGCGAGAGCGGTATTGAGACATAATCCTTCTCACGATAAACTACCTTCCCGACGTTCGTTTAATCTACTGCGAGAGCGGTATTGAGACTTTTTGGTGGTATCGACGCTTTCGCCGACAACGAGTTTGGTTCGTTTAATCTACTGCGAGAGCGGTAATGAGTCAAGGTTGTGGGGTATGCGTGACGATGTGAAATCTGGCGCTTGTTTTTTTCTGATTAATTGCTAACTTTACGGAGATGCGGGGGCAGTGGGCTGCCGGGTGAGGGGATTGCGGGCTTTGGAGCGGGAGGAGATAAAGGGGAGAGAGCGGGAGAGGGGAAGAGGGGGAAGAGAGAAAGGGAACTTATGGCGTTGAATAACACTTAAAACCAATAGATATGAATAACCTTAATATGACTATTGAGCTGGAGAGGATTTTGGGAGGACAGATCTACGAGGCATTGCAGGGACCGGTGGTCGAGACGGTGCTGAATAAAGCGATGCTTAACAGCGGGGATGAGTACTGGAGAAGCAATATGGAGGGGCACAGCATCAAGATCACCGAGCCGCTGCTCGGAGACCTTTACAGGATCTGCGCCGAGGTCAAGGAACGGCTGGGATTCAGGGAGGACGTGGATTTCTACGTGACGGGAGACTCGTCTGTCAACGCTTTCTCCGTGGCGTCCGCCGAGGACGGAAAGCCGCACATCGTCAACCTCAACTCCTCGCTGGTCGGGCTGATGACCGAGGATGAGCTGCGGTTTGTCATAGGCCACGAACTCGGACATCTCATCAACAAGGACAGCTCACTCAAACGGATGATTATGTTCGTGTTCCCTCCGGATTCCACCACGCCGCCGATGACACTTCAGTACAAAATCAGGCTGCACGACCAGTTGGCCGAGCTTGTGGCGGACAGGTACGGATTCCTGTCTGTCGGGAAGGTGGAGCCTTGCGTCACGGCTTTCTTCAAGATGGCTTCCGGGCTTGATCTTGCCAAGATGAACGTGAGCATTGACGCTCTTCTGGAAGACAACCGCAGGCATCTGGACTATTTTCTTAATGACAAGGGACTTAACCGGGCGTCGCATCCTGTCAATCCGATAAGGGTGCAGGCTCTGAGTCTCTTCGCCGAGGCTCGGTCCGACCAGGAACTCTCCGAGGGGATGGACACGCTGATCTCAATCCTGATGAAGGTGGGAAACTCTCCGATCGACGGGTTTATGGCGGACTTCATCGCTTCGGCCGGCTTGATCGTGGCCAGCCAGGACAACGAGATCAGCGACGATGAGACCAATCATATCATCAGCACACTGGCTCCGCTCACGATTTTCCCGCGCATCTATCTTGATGAAATCGCCAAGGGAGATGTGGGCAAGACGTTCTCCTCGGCGGTCTCTGCCATTATGGAGGTCGATCCGGGGATGAGGACGCCTATGCTGCGCTATGTGATGTCCCTTGTGATGTCCGACAAGGACATCTCCGAGAATGAGGTCGATTTCATCTACTCGTTCGGATCCAACCTTGGCTTTGGCGAGAAGGAGATCTCCACGATGTTCGCGGAGACGATCCAGAGGGAATACATCCCGAGCCTGAACTCAATCTGCTGATAGCGGACGTTTTATGATCGACAATGTGATCCTTGACATCGCCGGGAGCGATGACTACACCGACTATCTCTTTATGACGGCCGCCCTGACCAACAGCAGGGTGGCGCCGTTGCTGAACCCCACGGAGGAGGAGTTGAGGAGGATGAGGAACGGCAACTCTTTCGTGTTCAAGTGCCGGAACTCAAGGAAGGAGCTGGCGGCGGGGGACAGGACGGTGGCGGTGGATGAATATTCACACACCATAGTGGTGCTGTCGAGGATTTATCTGGATGACGAGGGGAACATCAGCACCGCCGACGCGGAGATTGTCAGGGACTTGATCCGGAAGGCGGTGACGGGCGCGCTGGAGTCTTCCTGGAACCTGAAGGAGGTCTATCGGTTTCACTTTCCGACATTCTGGGCGGCGAGGGAGCGGATCTATGCGAATCCGAGGTTTTTCTACGCCAGGACGGGAATGCTCAGCACCAGCACTTTCCGGGAAATTCCGCTTGGCGTGGCGCTGAAGGCGATAGAAAGAGCGCCCGACCTGTTCAGACCAACCTCATTCGGGGGCTGCCGCTGCAAGGAGGGGGCGATTCTTGTTGACTATGAATATGCTGTCTCTTGCGCCGAGGATTGGACTATGCACACCTGGTGTCCGGATTGTGGCGCGAGGCGTGAGTTCAAGGTCCGGAACTTTGATCTGGAGAAGTCCTGCTCGTCTTTCCTCGCGGGGGTGGAGCGGGAGTTTGACAATGGAGTGGGGGTCAGCGGCCTTGGGTTGTTTGAGGTGATCGACGCGTTGGCTTCTGAATAGGGTGCTTTGGCGGTTGGTGAGCTTGTCGAACCACCGGTGCACTTCGACAGGCTCAGTGACCGCGCTTCGACAGGCTCAGTGACCGGGAAGTCACTTTAGCCTCATCTCGCAGACCCTTCCGGTCAGTGACATCCATCCGGAGTTCCGCCTGTAGGCCTCACGGCTTTCGCAGACCCACAGAATCTTTGGCCTGAAACCTTCAGGGATGGTCGGCGGAGGAGCCTCGCCGTCAGTGATGATGATGAGCCCGTCGTACCCTCCTTGGGCGGCATAGTCGATCGGAGCCTGAAAGTTTGTCCCGCCCCGGCCGAAGGCGAATGTCTCCCTCATAGCGTGCCGGAGCGTGTCCTTGACCGTTACCTCCGCCTCGAACTGGATGACATCGATCTCCGGGACTCCGTACCTGAAAGCGCTGTTGGCCACACCAAGAAAGTAGCTCAGCCCGTCGCTGGACACCGATCCGCTCACGTCGAGGGCGATCAGAAGACGGCTTGTGAATCCGCGGGTCGATCCCATATTCGCAAATCCCGTCCTTCTGGACGGCCGCATCCTGGTAAGTTTCCGCCTCATCGCGATGATTGAGGCTCTGAACCCGTAAAGTGCTTTCCGCCAATCTATTGAGGCTGATGTGGAAGCCTTGACACTTTCCAGAAGATTCCCGCTGAGCGATCCCCAGTCCTTGATCCCCTCGATGATCCCGTTGATCAGGGCCACCTGAAGCGGATCGTCATCCCAGAGCGCCGACGCGTCCTCCGCTCCGGTGCGTCCGGAGGGAATCGCTCCGTTCTCCATCGCCTTCTCCACTTTTTTTGAATATGCCTCGTAGGGGAGTCCGGACTCGAATCCGAGATCCTCGGGTGACGGAAGGCTGAAACGGGAGAAGCGGTAGTTGTCGCTGACTGTAAGGTCGCTCCCCGTCGCCATCGCCTCTCCGGTGCATCCGTCCGGACGGCGCTCGTAGGGATGCTTGAGCATAATCCTGATCACCTCTGTCCGCAGAGCCTCCTCAAGCGCGTCGTCGGACATCTCCCGGACAAGGTCAGGACTGAACTCAATCCTCCCCCGGCCGCTGCGTAACGGGCAACGCATCCGCCTGTTCTCCTCGATCTCGTGCGAGCAGACCACGGCGAACAGGGCGGGCTCGGTGACGAACCAGCGTCTTACGATCTTCTCGAAGCGCTCCCTCATCTACTTGATTCCCTTTACGAAACGGACTATGGCGATTGTCAGCGCCTGACAGTTCCGGGCGATGTAGGCGACCGCCTTGGGATATGTTTGCCGGACGTAGAGGTTGGCGAAATGGGCGGCGGCTTCCTTGTGCGAGTCGGCGAGGCATTTGAAGTAGGCCTCAAGGTTCTCTTTCACCTCGCCGCGGCGTCCCTCTTCGATCCTCTCGACCTCAAGGCACCGGAAGACGCTGTCGTTGACCATTGACAGCTCGTGCGCCGTGTATGCCCCGGTCTTGTCCTTGACGGACGGGAAGCCATAGAGGATGTCTTTTCCTCTGACGAGCCTCCTTGTGCTCACGCTACCGCTGAACGCGACCGCCGCCTTGGCCCCGACAATCCCGGCGATGGCCTTTAATTGGACCGGCGACACGGCTGGTGAGTCGAGTATGATGTCGGACACCCGTTTCCACGCCCTTCGGTCCGGGGTCTTGTCAAGTCCTGTGTCCTCATTCTCTTTCTGGTCCGGATCTCTGTCAAGCCATCCTGGATTCTCCTCGATGAAGTCGGTCACACGCTTGTCAATCCCGTTGCGGCCGGCCCAGAGAAGCCATTCCTGGACGGTAGGCGAGGCTGTGCTGGAGTTCAACAGGCGCATCATTGACGCGACCGCCCCGCACTGCGTCGCCTTCAAACCGAATCTCGCTTTCTACGAGTGCCTCGGAGTGGACGGAATGGCCATTCTCGACAAGACGGTTGATTATATTCGTTCAAACCATTCGGAGCGGTTCATCATCGCGGACGCGAAGAGGGGAGACATCGGCAACACCGCCAGAATGTACGCCAAGAGCCTTTTCGAGACCTTCGACTTCGACGCCGTCACCCTTTCCCCTTATATGGGCAGCGAGACAGTCACCCCTTTCCTTGAATATCCCGGCCGCTACGCCATTGTCGTGGCTCTGTCCTCAAATCCGTCCTCTGTCGATTTCCAGACAGCAGAGAAAGGTGGCAAGCCTCTCTATCAGGTGGTTATGGAAAAGATGATGGAGATCTCCACGCCAGAGAACATGATGTTTGTCGTCGGTGCTACCAAGGCGGATAAACTGAAGGAGATCAGGCAGTTCTGCCCGGACAATTTCTTCCTTGTCCCAGGTGTCGGCGCACAAGGCGGAAGCGCTGAGGAGGTTATCGCTAACGGCTCCAACTCCCAAGGCGGCCTTCTGATAAACTCCTCACGTGGAGTTCTTTACGCCTCATCCGGTGAGGATTTCGCCGAGGCAGCCGCTGCCGTCGCCGCTCGCACGGCAGTGCTGTAATTACTGGTCACTGAGCTTGTCGAAGTGACCACAGACCAACAAGATTCTTTGGCGATGTTGTCAAAGCATCGTAACAAATTGTTGTCTATGTGGTAAAGGCATTCCTCCATGGCAAATTTTTGTAACGTAAAAAATTTGCCATGGAGGAACGCCTTTTTAATGAGTTGCTCGATGAGGCGTTGTTTAACTACCATTCTTACAGAAACCCCGACTGTTTCTCCTATAAATTTCAGCGTGGTGAATAAATTGTGACGCGCCATGTTCATATAGGCTGCCCAATACTTTTGTATTTCCGATTCAGGAATACGGCTTTGATTGATCCTTCTAGGGATGTTTCTTTGATTAGGTGTCATTTTGGTTTTGTTTTTCTGCAAAAAATAAAACATTTTAAAGATGTTTCATATGTTTAAAGTAATTTCTGACTTTGCCATTGATCTGCATGACGTATGGCATTTTGCGTTTTTTAGGAATATTCGTATATTTGTTTTTAGAGGTCTGAAAGAGGATGTTTCGTTGTTTGAGGTGGAGGGGTTTTCGCTGATGACTTTAGTGACGATAATGGAGTTTATACTATGAAGTTTGTGTGAGTTTGACATTGGGGGAGTAAATAACATTAACACTAAAAACGAATTCGACATGAAAAATCTAAATCCGACGATAGAACTGGAGCAGATTCTTGGGGGACAGATCTATGACGCGCTGCAGGGGGGAGTGGTTGAGGCGGTGCTCAAGAAGGCCAAGCTGAACAGCGGGGATGAGTACTGGAGGAGCAACATGGAGGGACACAGCATCAAGATCACGAAGCCGTTGCTGGGGGATCTTTATGCGCTGTGCCATGAGGTTAAGGAGAGACTGGGCTTCGAGGAGGCTGTTGACTTCTATGTGTCGGGTGACTCGACGGTCAACGCGTTTTCTGTGGCGGCCGCTGAGGAAGGGATGCCGCACATCGTGAACCTGAACTCCTCGCTGGTCAGCCTTATGACCGAGGATGAGCTTCGGTTTGTCATCGGACATGAGCTGGGACACCTCATCAACCGGGACAGCGCGCTCAAAAGACTGATAATGTTCGTGTTCCCGCCGGACAACACAACGCCGCCTATGACCCTTCATTACAAGATCAGGCTTCATGATCAGCTGGCCGAGCTTGTGGCTGACCGCTATGGCTACATGGCTGTCGGGAAGGTGGACGCATGCGTGACGGCTTTCTTCAAGATGGCGTCCGGGCTGGATCTGGCCAAGATGAATGTCAGCATGGATGCCTTGCTGGAGGACAACAGCAGACATCTGGACTATTTCCTTAAGGACAAGGGACTCAACCGAGCGTCACATCCTGTCAATCCGATCAGGGTGCAGGCTCTGAATCTGTTCGCCGGGGCGGAGTCCGAGGAGGAGCTTTCAGCAGGCATGGAGCCGCTGATCTCGATCCTGATGAAGGTCGGGAACTCACCGATCGACGAGTACATGGCCGATTTCATAGCCTCGGTCGGACTGATAGTGGCTGGAGTGGACAACGAGGTCACAAGCGAGGAGGTCAACCACATCATCAGCACATTGGCCCCGATGACGATCTTCCCGCGTGTCTATCTGGATGAGATCGCGAAGGCGAATGTCAGCGAAGTGTTCTCCAAGGCGATCACGGCCATTCTGGATATTGATCCGGGCATGAGAGGTCCCATGCTGCGCTATGTGATGTCTTTGGTGCTGTCTGACAAGGACATCGCTGAAAAGGAACTGGAGTTCATCTATTCGTTCGGAGCCAATCTTGGATTCGGCGAGAAGGAAATCTCGACGATGTTCGCCGAAACAATCCAGCGGGAATATGTCCCGAGCCTTAACTCGATCTGTTAGCGTCTCTTCGGTCTGATGATCGACAAGGTGATACTGGACATCGCGCACAGCGATGACTACACGGACTATCTTTTCATGACCGCCGCTCTGACCAACAGCAGGGTCATTCCGCTGATTGATCCTTCGGCGGAGGAACTGAGGAGGCAGAGCGACGGCAACGCATTCATATTCAAGTGCCGCAATTCCAGAAAGGCTCTTGAAAGCGGGGACGTGACAGTCCGTGCGGATCAATATTCACACACCATTCTGGTGCTTTCGCGGATTTATTTGGATGACGATGGGGAGATTGACGCAGGCAATGCCGAGATCGTGAGGAGCCTGATCCAGAAGGCCGCCACCGATGTGCTGGAGTCGGCGGAAAACCTCAAGGAGGTTTACAGGCTACACTTCCCGACGTTCTGGGCTGAAAGGGAGCGGATCTACGGAAATCCGAGGTTTTTCTACGCCCGCACGGGAATATTCAACCGCCAGATCTACAAGGAAGTCCCTTTGGGCGTGATAATCAAGGCGATAGAGGAAGCGCCCGATCTTTTCAGGTCCGGGTCCATTGGTGGCTGCCATTGCAAGGAAAGGCCGATTCTCATTGATTATGAATATGATTACGCGGCCCTTGACGAGTGCGTCCTGCACACATGGTGCCCGACATGCCGTTCAAGGCGCGGCTTCAAGGTGCGGAACTTTGATCTTGAAAGGGCCTGCTCGGCATTCATCGGACGGATCCATAATGAATATGACAAAGGGCAGGGATTCAGCACATTGAGCCTGTTCGACGTGCTGGACGCTCTCTCATCATAGTCTCATCATAGTCTCATCGTGCAGACCCTGCCGGAGCGGGACATCCAGCCGGAATTTCTCCTGTACGCCTCCGCACTTTCGCAGACCCACAGGATCTCCGCCTTGAAATTGTCGGGAATGACGGGTGGGGGAGCCTCTCCGTCCGTGACAATGACCAGACCGTCGTAGCCTCCTTTCGCCGCATAGTCCACCGGCACCTGGAAATCCGTTCCTCCACGGCCGAACGCAAAAGTTTCCTTGAGGGCATGTCTGAGCCTGTCTTTGACCGTGACATACATCTCGAACTGGATGACGTCAATCTCCGTGATTCCGTACTTGAACGCGCTGTTGGCAACGCCCAAAAAATAGCCCAGCGCCTCGCTGGACACCGAACCGCTGACATCCAGCGCGACAAGAATACGGCTTGTGAACCGACGGACGGAACCCATGTTCTCGAATCCTGTCCTGCGTGACGGGCGCATCCTTGTCAGCCTTCTGTCCATTGAAAGCACCGAGGATCTGAACCCCGCAAGCACGTTTTTCCAGTTGATCGATGCCTGGGATGAGGCCTTCACACTTTCCAGCAGGTCGCCGGTCAACGATCCCCAGTCCTTTATTCCTTCAAGGACTCCGTTGACGAGCGCTATCTGGAGAGGGTCGTCGTCCCAAAGTTCCGACACATCCCGCAGCGAAGGATCGCCTGACGGAATGACGCCTTCTTCCATGGCTTTCTCGACTTTTCGGGAATATGCCTCATAGGAGAGTCCGGCCTCGAATCCTGAACCATCTGCTGTCTGCAGGTTGAAACGGGAGAACGTGTAGTTGTCGCTGATCACAAGGTTGCTTCCGAAGACCATCGCCTCCCCTCGGCAACCGTCCGGACGCCGCTCGTAGGGGTGCTTCAGCATGATGCGTAGCACTTCCGTCCTCAATGCCTCCTCCAGGGCGTCGTCGGACATCTCACGGACAAAATCCGGATTACATTCGATCCTTCCGCCTCCGCTGCGCACGGGACAGCGCATCTTGACGTTCCCGGCGATCTCATGCGAGCAGATCACGGCGAATAGAGCTGGCTCGGTGACGAACCAGCGTTTGATGATCCTCTCAATGCGGTCTTCCATCTACTTGAGGCCTTTGACGAAACGGACCAGTGTGATTGTCAGAGTCCGGCATTCCTTGGCCATGAAAGCCACGGCCTTGGGGTAGGTCTGGCGGACATAAAGGTTGGCGAAATGCGCGGCGGCTTCCTTGTGGGAGCCAGTAAGGCATTCAAAATAGTCCACGAGGTTTTGTTTGACATTCTCCATGTCGGTCTCCGTGACTTTCTCGACCTCAAGACATCTGAATATGCTGTCGTTCACTGTTGACAACTCGTGCAGCGAGTAGCCGTCGATCCTGTCCCTGACGGAATGGAAACTGTACAGCACATCCTTTCCGCTGGCCAGCCTGTTCATTGTCACGCTGCTTCGGAACGCGACGGTGGCCTTTGCCCCGACAATCGCCGCGATGGCTTTTTGATGGACAGGAGTCATCGTCTCGACTCCCGAGATGATGTCTGATACTCGTTTCCATGCCCTGCGGTCCGGGGTCTTGTCCAGCCCGGTGTCCTCGTTCTCTTTCATGTCCGGGTTCCTGTCCAGCCAGACAGGGTTATCCTCGATGAAATCCATGACCCGTCTGTCCACTCCGTTGCGTCCCGCCCACAGAAGCCATTCCTGGACTGTAGGCTGGAAATTCACAATGTCGAAACGGCTGACCAGAGCCGGGTCCAGGTCCGTGAGCTGGTACCGGTCGCCCTCGTTGACCGCGCTGATGATCCGGCTCCCTTCCGGCAGCCGGCGTCCGGCCAGTGTCCTGTTGAGGGCCAGGTCCATGATGGTCTGGAGAATCTCCGGACGTGCCCTGTTCAGCTCGTCCAGAAACAGGACGATCGGCTTGCCGTCCAACGGGAACCAGTAAGGGGGCATGAAGTCGGTCTTGCCGGTCTTCTCGTTTCTCGCCGGGATGCCTATGAGGTCTCCGGGATCAGCCATCTGGCCGAGGAACAGAGGGACAACGGGCATGCCGCGAGAGTTGAAATATTCAGTGAGAATCTCTGACTTCCCGATCCCGTGCCGTCCGACCAGCATGATGTTGTGGCTGGCAGGTATCAGGTCAAGGAGCTGCAGAAGCTCGGTTGTGTTTACTCTTATGTTAGACATGGCCATTCGTATTCAGAAACCGATCTTCCCTTTCTTGGAGTCCCATTTGAAGGTCTCGATGTCGGCCAGCTGTACCTGATGGGACTTCGGTGGCCGGGCGAGGCCGGATTCGCGGAGGATTACCTGCTGGTAGATTGTGCGTGACATGAGTTTCATGGTTCTGGCCGACGCTCCGATCGATGAGTTCAGGGATTTCAGGAAGCCTTTGATGTGCCTTTCGGCGGCCGGACTGAAGCTGACCAGGAATTTTTCGAGACATCCGCAGAGAATCTGGAAGAGCTCGTCAGGGGTGAAGTCTTTGAAGACCAGAGTGTGGTCGAACTCATAGACTCCGCCGTCTGAGAGCTGCTCGGCCACGTTTTTGTTAGGAGCGTCCAGCTCGGCGAGGATCAAGGCGCATTCGCCTCCGCTCTCGATAGTCAATTCCTTGACTTTCAATCGGATCTGCTCGACGCTGCGACCGTAGTAGCTTCTTGTGCCGTCAAATTTGGAATCATCCACGTCAATGAATATCAATCCGTTGCAAGACTTCTTCACCGCCTCCTGAAGCACGGCGTCACAGTCTGACTCTGAGACATTGAATATTCGTTCACCCTTTATCTCGGTTATGTGGCTGTTCGCGATGAGGCGCATCCCCTTAAGGATCTCCGCCATAATCTCCGCCACCGTGCTCTTGCCGGTTCCGCTCTTGCCGATGAATCTCCAGGACAGAAGCCCTTTGCCGACGTAAGGCTCGCCGATAGAGTGGAGGTAGCGGGCGGATTGGACAAAATTATGGATCGCCTGCTTGACATTTGGCAAACCCGCGAGGCTGTCAAGTCTCTTCAGCGCCTCGTCGATCGCCACATCGTCAAAGATGACATCTTTCTGGGCCTTGTTGACCACAACATCCTCGGGTAGGATCGTGCTGAGATCTTCGGCGGTGGGATTGTCCATCTTTGCTGTCCTTGCCCCAAGAGTCGCGAGTATCTCGTTCTGCAGGAGATTGGACACGAAACGTCCGTTGCCGAAGCGAGGGGACGGCTTCTCGGATTCGGCCCGGATGATGGCCTGCATATTCAGTTCCGCCCCTTCGGTCAGGTTGAATCCTTGCCTATGGATCATCAACTTGCCTATCTCAAGGAGTTCGTCGGTCGTGTAGTCCTCGAAATTGAAGACATTCGGGAAACGGCTTTCTATTCCTTCATTGCTTTCCAACAGCTTTTTCATCGGAGCCGTGTAGCCGGCAAGGATCACGACCATGTCAAGGTTGTTTTTGCCGAGTTCCGTAAGCAGCGAGTTCATCACTATCCGCCCGAAATCACTTTTGCCGCCTTCGGCCAGTTGGTAGGCCTCATCGATGAAAAGGATATTGCCTCGTGCCCTGGCCAGAAGATTGTTCATCTTGTACTCCGTTTCCCCTATATACTGTCCGACCATCTGGCTTTTCTCCGTGCGGATGACCCGCCCGACGGACAGGATCCCCCATTCGGCGAACACCTTGCCTATGATCTCCGCGACTGTGGTCTTTCCTGTTCCGGGATTCCCGAGAAAGGCCATGTGCAGACGCGGCATGCTGGTCGGGAGACCGAGTTCCATCCGCCTTGATGCCAGCCTCACGGCGTTGAGGTAGTCCTTGACCCTTGTCTTTATCCTCGCAAGGCCTATGAGGTCATCAAGTTCCGCCATTCCGTCACCAGAGCTGCCATTGATCGAAGGGATGCTTTCCGCCACGACAAGCCCCAAGTCATCGGCGACCTCGGGATCCTCGCTGTCCGCTATCCTCTTGTACATGGCCGGGATGATCTTCTCGTCAAAAAGACGCTGCACAAACCTGGCGTTCTCAAAGTTCGGTCCTCGCTGGTTGTACTTGTGAAGGAGGAACATCTCAAGTTTCTTCTTTGCCTGCGGGGCAAGATGCACATCCCTTTCGTCGCAGCATCTGTCCACGATCCGGTACAGTTCCTCCGGCTTGAAGTCCTCCATGTAGACCGGTTCCTGGAAATGCTCCCTGAGTTCAGGATAAGCGGCGAGCAGGGACTCCATCCCCTGTGGCTCTCCGGTCAGCACGAGCATCCAGTTGGATTGTTTCGCCGGGTCGTTCAGCTCGTCGATGAGACTACGTACGATCTGTTGCTCGTTGTCGATGGGCTTGTTCTCGCTGTGATAGAGCTCATGTGCGTTTTCAAAGACGAGGACACCTCCGATGGCGTAGTGTATCTCACTGGTGATGGTGTTGTTGGACACTTTAGCAAGATTGGTCAGCCTGATGCTGTTCTCGGGCAGCATGCCGAGGGCGTGATAGATTTCCGCCAGATACTTGACACAACAGGATTTCCCGGTGCCGGGATTCCCGATGAGTATTGTGTGCATCGTGGGCAGATTCTTCTTCAGCCCTAAGGCGTCCCGGATTTCCGCGACACCATGGAGGCTGATGATACCCTCCATCCTTCTCTTGAGGTTGTTCCAGCCCGGCATCTCATTCAGTCTGCCCAGAACCTCTCTGGCCGAGAGATCTTCCGGCTCCGATGGTTCCGGCTCCGACTCTGATTCCGTCTCGTTTTCGGTTTTGTCTTCCGGGACGGAGTCAAGGGCAAGCATTTTCTCCAGATCTTCATCGTATTCCGATTCGGATTGTCTTTTCTGCCCCAACTTCCAGAGTGCGTAGGACATGCAGAAATGGAAAGATGTTTCGTCCATCAAATCCCCGATCAAGGACTCCTCGATGTCCGATCTGTCCATTCCGTCTTCTATCCTGCTGTCAATCAGCTCCATCAGCCTCTGTTGCTCGGGATTGGGATTCTTGAACATCTCTGAATGATCGGTAGGCAGTGTGAACATGATATCGTGTGGTTTGTTATTCACGTGCAAAAATAATAAATTAATCCCTCAAATCACCACACGTGACGGTGAATCATCGCAAATGTCACATCTTCCTGCCGAATCGCCGCAGGTCGGAGCGGTAGCGGGCGTAGAAGAAGATTCCGGCGAGGGTGAGGCCGATAGGGAAGCCCAGCCATATTCCGTGGATGCCGAGACTGGTCTTGAAGCCGAGGACGTATGCTGACGGAATCGCTATGAGATAGTAACTTACGAACGCGGCGTACATAATCGGCCTGACATCCTGGATGCCTCGCAGCACATTGGCGAAACAAAGCTGGAGACCGTCGCCGAACTGGTAGGCGAAGAGCAGGAAGAAAAGCGACACAGCCATCGCCGAGACCTCAGGGGAGTCTGTGAATATTCCGGCGGCCTGGTAGCGGAAGCAGTACAGCAGCACCGACAGCGTGGCGGAGATGCCGAGTGTCATGAAGTAACCTTTGCGGGCATATTCACGGACAGACCCTAAGTCCTTTCTGCCGAAAGCATTGCTGACGAGGATCGAGACTGCGAACGATAGCCCCTGCATCATCAGGAAGAAGAGCTGCGAGATGGTGATGACCACTTGGTGAGCCGCCAGTTGGATGACTCCCAGCCAACCTGCCATCACAGCCGCGAACGTGAACGTGGAGGATTCCAAGGCCATCTGGATGCCGACCGGGTAGCCCATCTTGAATACGGTTTTCATCTCGCCGCGGGAAAGGAGCGCCTCTTTGATCGCGCGGGCATATTCATTCATTTTCTTTGATTTGAATATGAACACGACGAACACGAGAAGAATCAGCGCTCTGGAGACGAGCGTGCTGATGCCGGCTCCGGTGAGCCCCATTTCCGGGAATCCGAGCTTGCCGTAGATCAGCACCCAGTTTCCGAATATATTCAGCAGGTTCCCGATCATCAGCAGGGTCATCGAGATCATCGGGCGGCATATTCCGTCCGTGAATTGCTTAAGGACATTGAATCCGAGGGCGAACAGGGTAGAGATTCCGATGATGGCGAAATAAGGCTTGATGTAAGGCATCAATTCAGGTGCCTGGCCGAAGTGATCAAGACAGAAGTAGATGATTGTAAGGAGAATGATGCTGATCCCGCCGATGATTCCGTTGGTCACGAGACCGTTCTTCACCGTGATCCCGATTCCTTTGATGTTGCCGGTCCCGTTGTCCGCACCTATCATCGGAGTCATCCCGGTCGCGAATCCCAATTCGGTGAGGATGAACAGGTTCATGACATTGTTCACGAACGATGACGCGGCGAGCTCGTCCACGCTGTGCCACCCGATCATGATGTTGTCGGCGAACGCCAGAATGATCACGCACGCCTGTCCGAGCATGATCGGCAGACCGATCCTGAGTATTTCCCTTATTTTCTGCATGATGACAAATTTCGCCGCCTATGCGGTTGCTTTCCCCTTGCTGAGGATGATTGTGATCACCGCCGTGAGGATCAGCAGGATGCCGACTACCAGATTGACGGTCAGAGCCTCGTGGAAGACAGTGAGTCCGATCACGACCGCAGTGAGCGGCTCAAGGGCACCCATGATGGCTGTCGGTGTGGAACCGATGATGCGCACGGCGATTCCCATAGAGACGAGCGAGAATACGGTCGGGACGATGGCGAGCATCAATGAATATCCCCATTCGCGGCCGGTGACAAGCGGCATGAGATGCCTTTCCGCAGATGTGAACGAGAACAGGACCATCGACACGGCGCAGACGATAAGCACGTAGAAACTAAGCTTCATCGCCGACATGTCAAGCCTGTGGATTGTCACCCTGTGTGGCAAAGGAATATATTTGGATAACTTGCTGTGCCCGGTCCCCAGCTCGGATTCCGGTGCGGAGGCTCGGTTGGCCACGATGATGTAGAGTGCGTAGCTCAGGGCGGAGACCATGACCAGAAGCACTCCGACGGTACTGAGGACGGTTTCGCCGTCACCTTTGTAGAGAAGAAGGACTCCTACCAGCGAGAGCGCTATGGCTGCCGCTGTGGCCTTCGTGATCTTCTCTCCATAGAGCATGGCCATCAGGACGGCTGTCATCACCGGGTAAACGAAGAGCAGGGAGCAGGCGACTCCGCTGTCCAAGTATAGGAAGCTACAGTACAGTGTCAGCGAGGAGATCACGAACAGCAGTCCGAGGGCGGTCAGCGTCGAGAGTTCACCACGGCTGACCTTGAATGACTCGTATCCTGTCACTTCGACAGGCTCAGTGACCGAAGAATGTGGCTCGGTGGCGGAATCTTTTCCAGTCGCTGAGCTTGTCGAAGCGACCTTCCTCCCGGCGAGCATCTTTCCTGCCATGATCATTCCGATGATCAGCGCCGCAAGTCCGTACCTGTAAAACAGTACCGACTCCACATTCAACCCCTCCTCGTAAAGGTACTTCGCACCCAGAGGGTTCACACCATAACTGACAGCGGCCAATATCCCGAAAAAGAACCCTTTGGCCTTGCTTTCCTTTGTCCTAACCATATTCCTTTTTCAAAATAAGGCTGCAAAGATAGCATTTTTCTTTTTTGTATATGTTCCTAACCGTCACTCCGCTTCCTGGAATATTCATAGATGGTTTTCTTTTGCTATTTTTGCAGGGAAAATGAGACAATTCGTGATCAGGCCGCTGAATGCGGCGGGACATATCACGGCTCAGCCGATGCGGAGGATGGTCAGGGAGGACTGGTCGTTCATCTATCTCATTTCCGGTGAGGTGCTTGCGGATGTCGATGGCCATCCCTATCTGTTGCGGGGGCAGGATTGCGCCTTGATCCCGCCGCAGTCGGCATATTCCGTGAAATATTTCAAGGATTCCATCGGGTATATGGGAGCGTTCTCTTCCGGGCTGCTGCGTAATTCCGGACATAGGGTGCTGAGACTCAGGGCGCCGAGTGTGATGACTGTTCCGATGGAGGACAAGGTTTTCTTCGATGAGCTTCTGATCAGAATGACCCGGTTCTCGGAAGATTTTCCTACGATTCAAGGATTGCTGGAAGTCCTGCTTGGAGAGTTTGACAACGTCATTCCTCAGAACAACGGAACCGCGTCAGCCAGACTTTGCTCCGCATATCTTGGCCGGGTCTTTGACACTTCACGTCCGTTCGGCGGAGTGTCCGGCTATGCGGAGGAACTGGGCGTGACTCCTAACCATCTGAACCGTGTAGTCAAGTCCGAGACAGGGCGCAGTGCGGGAGAGTGGATAGAGAACGCGCGTCTTGCTTTGGCCAGAACCCTTCTCCATGATCATGGCATCCCGATCTCAGAAGTATCCTACAGGCTTGGCTTCGAGGATCCAGCCTACTTTTCGCGCTTCTTCAGAAAACTGGTCGGAATGTCACCGACTGATTTCAGAGGCATGTAATCAATCCTTTAAAACAGTGGGCGTCCGGTACCTGCAGGCCATGGCGGCCTACGCGCTTCGCGCGCCCTATCCGGGTGAATGGCCGCCATGACCTGCCGGCACCGGAACGCAGAGGCTGTGCTATGCATAAAAAATCCAAGCCGAAATCTGATTATCATAAGTTTGCAAACTGCGTTGGGACTATCTTTGTGCCCGAATTTGTCCGATATGCTTGCATCCTTATTGACATCCTTACTGATAGCGTCCACTCCGGTGACAGAGGTCAAAGATACGATCACCGGTTCGGTCGTGACCTCTTCCGTGAAACGGTCGGCCTCGATCACAGGGGTGACCTCCATCACTTCGTTGACTATGAGGAATATGGAAGAAAGAGGAATCTCGTCTCCCAAGGATCTTTCATCCGTGATTCCGGGGTTGAATATGCCGGACTATGGCACTTCGATGACCTCGACGATCTATATCCGTGGCCTTGGTTCCAGGATGGACAATCCGGTCATCGGACTCTATGTGGATGACGTGCCGATTCTGGACAAGAACTGCTACGATTTCGCTTTCTCCGACATCCGCAGGATTGATTTTCTGCACGGACCTCAAGGAACCCTCTACGGACGCAACTCGATGCTCGGAGTCCTTTCCATCGAGACACTTTCTCCAACCGCATACCAAGGCACGAGAGGCACCATTGAATATGGCAGCGCATCCTCTTTGTCCGCGAAACTCTCGACCTACAAGGGCCGGTTCGGGTTCGCCGCCGCCTACGGACACACCGACGGTTTCTTTATCAATGAATATGACGGGAGTTCCTGCGGTCTTTCGGACACATTCTCTGCCCGCGCGAGATTCATCGGCGGAATCGGTAAGGTCTCCTTGGATAACATCTTGACAGTCTCGTACATAGACCAGTCAGGTTACCCTTATCGAAAATGGATGCCTGACACAGGAGAACTTCTCCCTGTGGATTACAACGGCAAAAGCGGCTACCGTCGCTTCTTTCTTATGGACGGATTCCGTCTCAAGACCGAATGGCGGAACTGGAAAATCAGTTCCGTCACAAGCCTCCAGGCTCTTTTCGATTCTATGGATATGGATCAGGATTTTACACCGATGTCAATGTTCACCTTGAATCAGGATCAGAAACAAAGTGCTTTGACTCAGGAGTTTATATTCATACCAAAGGCGCATCCTGTTTGGTGGGATAGCCAGACCGGGCTGTTCGCGATGGTGAAGCTGAACCGGATGTCCGCTCCTGTGCGTTTTCTGGAAGACGGCATAAAGTCGTTGATTCTGGACAACGCCAATTCCGGAATCCCGCAGGAATTGGGAAAATTGAATATTCAAGAAGAGAATTTCTTGATTTACAGTGATTTCAATATCGCTCTTGGCAATGTGGCTGCCTACCACGAGTCGTATTTCAAGACTGGCCGTTGGACATTCACTGCCGGATTGAGACTTGACTTTGAGGCCGGCCGGATGCGTTATGATTCCGGCTCGGACATCCATTTCATCGTCTCGCCTGCAATGTCTGAATATATCCCTTTCAGAACAAGGAGCAACGGAACGGAAACGGTGCGTTATGCCCAATTGCAGCCTAAGTTGTCGGTTTCGTATGACGCCACGTCCGAGCGTATGCGGTCCAAAGGTTTGAATATGTCTTTACTTGCATCCGTCTCAGAAGGTTACAGGTCTGGAGGCTTCAACACGCAGATCTTCTCGGACATCCTGCAGAACAAGATGATGTCAGGGATGATGGAAAAGTTGGGAATACATCTGGACGGACAGAAAGACCTTTCCGGTGCGATGATGACATACAAGCCTGAGCGATGTCTTGACTATGAGATAGGAGGCCGGATCGGTCTTGATGCCCGTGGACACCGCCTGGAGGCCTCCTTGACAGCTTATCGTGTGGATTGCCGGAACCAGCAGATGACCGTATTCCCTTACGGGAACGGAACCGGGCGTATGATGGCTAACGCCGGCAGATCCCGTAGCCTTGGGGTTGAGGCGGAAGCTTCCTGGATGTGGAAAGGCCTCTCCGTATCGTTCGCCGGAAATCTGATGGACGCCCGTTTTGTTGACTATAATGACGGCCGTGAAGACTGGTCCGGCAACCGGATACCATACTCTCCGGCTTCAAGCCTGTACTTGAGGTGCGGCTATAAGTTCCTGACAGGTGGACGTTTCCTGCGTTCGGTCTCCTTGAACGCCGACATCAATCGCAGCGGAAGAATCTACTGGAACGAAGCCGGAGACATAAGCCAACCGCCATATTCTTTGATAGGCACGGATGTCCGTCTGGCCACATCAAAGGCGGAACTTTGGCTAAAAGGGCAGAATCTCGCCGACACTGAATATTCCGTTTTCTATTTCAAGTCTGTCGGCAATTCTTTCTTCCAGACCGGGAAACCTCGTCGGTTCACAATAGGATTATCAATCAATCTGTAATGAATATGAAAAAAATCTTTATGCTTTTGCTGGCGGTCATGCCGCTGCTGACAATGTCCTGCTCCAAAGAGGATGGTGATGTGGAAAATCCTTTGCTTTCAGGGAATTATGAATATTCAGGAAAAATGACCGTGACAGCGGACGGCATCGATAATGTCTCAGAGGAAGTCAAGGTGGAGGTTCGGATAGATGAGACTGCCAAGACCCTTGACATTATGTTTTACAAGGTGAAGTTCGTCCCTCAGATGCCGGTTACACTGGACGTGTCTGTCCCAGGAGTCGGATTCGAGGTCAAGAACGGTACCATTGAACTTTCGGCCGATGGGATAGTCCCTCTCTCAGGCGGAACCTTGCCGTTCCCTAAGTACACAGTCACAGGCCTTTCCGGCACATTGACCGATTCCGGAATCTTGATGAAACTGAATTTCGGGAAATATCCGGTCGCCTACGAGGGACAGAAACTTGCCGACTGATATTCTTTAAGTCCACAGTCGCAAAAAGGAAAGAAAACGCACCTGTCATGGTTCAATTTGATCATGAGTGTATCATTTTGGCTTGGAAATGTTCCTCTCGTAAATCCGAGTATGTGTCCTTCCGGAAAAATCGCTATCTTTGAGGCCGTTTTGAAAAGGACAATAATTAAAATTTAATGAATATGAGATATTCGGAAATCGTGAAGCGTGCGGTGTCTGCGGTGAGTCTGACACTGCTGCTCTCAGTCGGTACGATGGCGGCTGATGTGAATGGGTGGCATAATCCACTGACTGAAAGGACAAAAGGACCGTTCGGGACCTGCTGGACATTTGACAGGGGGAACATTGATTTCGGGACTAACGCTCCGGAGATCAAGGTCCGGTACGTGCTTGAGGGCAGGAATATTCCTAAAGGGGCTACAGAGATGGCTTCTCTGGGAGTTGACCTCTATGACATCGACAACGACGGCGGATTCCACCTGTTGAACGGGACTTCCGATCTTGGGAAGGCTGCAAGTGACACGATAACATTTTGTTTCCGTGTTGATTATGGAAAGTCAGCCAAGAACGGTAACGAGTTCAGGCTTTATCTTCCGCTTTACAACGAGGTGAAGTGGATGGAAATTGGAGCCGATGGCGGAACCTATTTCCATTTCGAGCCGGTGCCGGTTGAGAAGGCCGTGGCGTTCTACAATGTCCCGGTTGAGGCTGTGGACAGGCCTTCCAAGGCGGTAAGGAACATCATCCAGAGAAAGGCTGACTTTCCTGTGAAGGTCGTCGGCAAGAAAGAAAGCAAAAAGTCAGGCTATTTCATCGCCGTGGACGGGGCCAAGGCTGACACGGTGGCCACACTTGAGGCGATCTTCAACGCTCTCGACACAACGGCCAATCTGCCTGATATTCTGAAACCACTGAGACAGCGCCGCGATTTCACTTTCTATGATTGGACCGAAAGACATTCCAGAGTCCTTTATCGTGAAAGGCACATCGCCCCGAATCCGGAGATCGTGATGATAGGCAATTCCATAACCCATTACTGGTCAGGCGAACCGAGCCACAAGACCTGGCACGCTGGCGTGGATTCGTGGAACGACATATTTGCTGACCGAAACGTCATCAACTGTGGCTACGGCTGGGACCGTCTCGGGAATATGATGTGGCGTATGATGCACGAGGAGCTGGACGGCTTCTCCGCCAAGCACATCTTCGTGATGGCCGGCACGAACGACATCTACAGCCGCACTGAGGAAGCCATTGCCGAAGGAATGGTCGGACTTATTGAATATATCCGTGTGAAACAGCCGACAGCCCGCATCCACATAGTCCACATCTATCCTCGCAGAAAGGCAATCGACAGGGTTGACAAGGTCAACGCCACTGTGGATGAACTGCTTAAGTCAAGCGACCTCACGAACTACGACATCGTGGACGTGAAGTCTGTCCTCACCAAGGCTGACGGCAAGTTAGACGAATCCCTCTTCAGGGACGGACTCCATCCGAATGAAGAGGGATACCGCAGAATCGCGGAAGTCTATCGTAAATATATTCAGAATTAATTACTTTCCGTACATCTCCTTGCGGTTCGCTGATCCGCTCGGAACCGGAGCCTCAGGGTCGTCGATTGTGGAATCCACAGTTCTGGCGACCTTTCTCGTCACATTGGTTTCAAGGAAGCGGATCTGGTCTGCGAACGTCTCCACCATCGAATCCGCGATCTCGTGCTTGTGGTCCTTGAAGCGGAAAGCGTTATAGACATAACCATTTTTCTTGAATATCTTGACGAGCTTGTCCGTGCCGGCGAACACCCAGTTGAACACCCGTATGTTCCCGTAGTTCACGACCTTGTCGGCCGTGCCGTGGAAAAATGCGGTCGGAGCCGGAGTCTGCGAATATTTCGGCATCCCCTCGCGGGACAGGATCGCCCCCGAGAACGACATCACTCCGGCGTAACGGAATCCTTCGGGCAGAGCCTCCGTGGCTTTCCCGTTGCACAGCATCCACTCGGTCTCAAGAACGGTCATCGCACCTGCTGACGATCCGCAGATCACCAGATTGTCCGGATTGACTTTCAGCGTCTTGGCGTTGTCGATGATGTACTTCGTGGCGCTGAACAGATCCTCGCTGGCGATTCTGACAGAGTGGTAGAACTGCTTGACCGAGCCTATTCCGCCCTTTGTCTTCACGCCTTTCATCCCGAGGCGGTAGTCGATGGTGAGCACCGTGTAGCCTTCGTCGTTGAGCATCTTGAACCAGGGAACATATTCCTTGTGGCTGCGCTCTCCGCCTTTGAATCCGCCTCCGAAGACAAATACGATCGATGGTTTCTCGTTGCCGTTCAGAGTGGTCTCGCTTCCGGCCGTGGCGAGATATTCATCGAGGGAAAGTGAGTCCCCGTCTTTCACGGCGAATTGATAGGTGCCCGACGGTGAATATTTTTCCTGAGCGTTAGCCTTACCGCTTGTCAGGAATCCGGCGATGATGGCGACCAGCGCCATAAATTTCTTGAAGATCGTGTTCATATTCATTAAGATTTTTGTTCGTCATCCGTGGCTGCGATAAGTCTGCGGATCGGTTTGAGTTCGGAGAAGAATCGTGCCGCTATCACTCTGAGCACTGTGTAGGCCGGAATGGCTACCAGCATTCCTATGATTCCGCCGAGATGCCCCGCCATCAGCAGCACTATGAATATCTCCAGAGGGCTGGACTTGATGCTGGTCGAGTAGATCAGAGGCTGGAACAGGAAATTATCCACCAACTGGGTGCAGATGAAGACCGCCAATAGTGTGATTATCACCATCATAAAGTCTGGATAGACTCCGATGGCGGCGGCGCTGCTGTATTTCAGAACGATACCGAGGATGGTTCCGATGGCTCCGCCGATCCACGGCCCCACGTAAGGGATCACGTTCAGAAGACCGGTCATAAAGGCGATTCCGACGGCCGGGTAGAATCCGATCCTCGCTATCAGCCAGAGTCCGAGGAAGTTGAGAAGAGCCACGCCGAGGACTTCGACCATCAGTCCGACAAAATAGCGGGTCAGAAGATGCTCGATGTCTCCGATGGCGCTGATGGCTGTTTTCTCGACCTTGTCAGGCACAAGCGAGCCGACAATCCTGCGGAAAAGGGTCTCGTCTTTCACGAAAAAGAATCCGATGAACATCACCGAGAACAGACCGATGCCGAAGGAGCCTAAGGCTGAGGCCACGGAGCCAACGACTGAGGTCACGGAAGAAAGGTCGAAGGCGTTCTTGATCCAGCCAAGCACAGCGTCTTGGAGTTTGAAGTCTCGTCCCATGGATGGCAGCCTGTCGATCAGCCAGACGTTCACCTTGTCGAACCAGACGGTGATCTCCGAAGCCTTGAAAGAGGCGGACTGGAGGTTGCCGGAGACGTTGGTTATGATGCTGGAGAATACAGGGATGATCTGAGTCACTATTCCCAAGAATATCACCAGAATCAGGAGGAGTGAGACTATCGCGGCCAGCCAGTCCGGAGCACTTTTGCCTTTTATCCTTATGTGCTTCAGACCTTTCATTATCGGCCTTCCCAACAGGGAGACCACCGCGGCTATGATAATATAGACCAGCACGCTCCTGAAATACCAGCAGAAGGCTGCGGTCATGGCCGCCGCCGCAGTCCAGATTATGTAACGGGCAAGTCTGTCCGTGCTTCTTTCCTCGTTCATTGTCGTTCTTTTTCTTGTGCTTACAAATGTAACAAAATTTCCGTAATAGTAATGTCGCTTCGATGCTTCGGCAAACTCAGCAACCACAGGCTCCGCGACCAGACGGTCTCGGTCGCAGAGCCTGTCGAAGCGACTTGCAGAACCAGAGAAAATTACTTAATATTGTAAATTATACTTTGAAAAACATTTATGGAAATAAGAATATCCGACGAACTCAACGACATAATCCGCTACGCCAGAGATGAAGCCATGCGGACCGGCAGTTACGGCATAGGCCCAGACCACTTGTTCCTGGGGGTCCTCCGGCACGGCGACAACGCCGCCTTCAGGACAGTGACAGGCCTGGGAATTGACGCTGACAACTTCAAGCGGTTCATCGACAGTCATATATTCACAAACGAACCGATCCCTTATGCGGAATCGGACAAGATCTCGTTCACCCGTTACGCCCAGAACGTCTTGAGCATCACCGTTCTGGAGGCTTCCAAGCAAGGCGTTACCGAGGCGAACTCCCTGCATCTTCTTCTGGCCCTTTGCCGCACGACCGAGAATTATGGCCAGGCCTATCTGCGGCAGCACGGAGTGGATTACGGTCGTCTGTTGTCGTATATGCGTGACGAGGGGATGCTGGGTAAGGATCCGGAGCAAGAGGATGACAAAAGTGAGGATGGCCAGCAGGAGACCAATCAGGAATCCAAACCGGAGAAGAGCGTGATCGAGGACTTTGGCTTTGACCTCACGAAGGCCGCCGCCGAAGGAAAACTGGACCCCGTTGTCGGCAGGGAGACCGAGATTGCCCGTGTCATAGAGATCCTTGGGCGGCGCAAGAAGAACAACCCGATGCTTATCGGCGAGCCCGGAGTAGGAAAGTCCGCGATAGTCGAAGGGATCGCATTGAGGATAGCCGGTGGAAGCATATCCCCGGCCTTGGCCAAGAAACGCCTGATTTCCTTGGATATAGCCTTGGTTGTCGCCGGAACGAAATACCGTGGGGATTTCGAGAAGCGCCTCAAATCGATAATCAAGGAGGCAAGCTCAAACCCGGACATAATCCTGTTTATTGACGAGTTCCACACTATTGTCGGAGCCGGTGGCGCGCAGGGAAGCCTGGATGCGGCCAATATCCTGAAACCGGCCTTGGCCCGCGGCGAGCTCCAGTGCATCGGAGCCACGACTATGGACGAGTTCGCCAAGATTGTTGAGAAGGACGGGGCTCTTGACCGGAGATTCCAGAAGATTGTCGTGGAACCGACTGACATCCAGCAGTCCATCACGATTCTGGAGAACCTCAAGCCGAATTATGAGGATTTCCACAAGGTTGCCTACAGTGATGAGGCCATAGAGGCCTGCGTCCGTCTGACTGACCGTTACATCACCGACAAGTCTCTGCCTGACAAGGCGATAGACGCTCTTGACGAGGCTGGCTCGATGATCCGTCTGAATCTGACGAAGGACAAGAGGACGGGAAATATAGTTGATGCCGAGGACATAGCCACGGTCGTCTCGAAGATGACCGGAATCCCTGTCAACAAGGTCGCCGAGTCCGAGGGCAACAGGATAATGAAGATGAAAGGCAGGCTCCAAAGCCGAATCATAGGCCAGGACGATGCCATCGAGAAAGTCGTGCGCGCTATCCAACGGAACCGAGCCGGGCTGAAAGACCCGAACCGCCCGATCGGCACGTTCCTCTTCTTCGGTCCGACCGGAGTAGGCAAAACCCAACTCGCGAAATGCCTTGCTGAATATCTTTTTGATTCTCAGGAGAATATGGTCAGAATCGATATGAGTGAATATATGGAAAAATTCACCGTGTCCCGTCTTGTCGGAGCGCCTCCCGGCTATGTCGGCTACGAGGAGGGCGGGCAGCTCAGCGAGCGGGTGCGCAGAAAACCTTACTGCGTAGTGCTGCTGGACGAGATCGAGAAAGCCCATCCTGACATATTCAACATTCTGCTTCAGGTGCTTGACGAGGGTCGCTTGACGGACAGCAATGGCCGCGTCGTGAGCTTCAGGAACACCATCGTCATAATGACCTCCAACGTCGGCAGCCGCGAGCTTGATGAATATGGCAGCGGGGTCGGCTTTTCCACTTCCGGGAAGAGCGTCTCGAAGAACCGTCAGAGTGTCTTGGAGAAGGCCATCAGAAAGTCTTTCCCTCCGGAGTTCATCAACAGGGTGGACGAAAGGATATTCTTCAACGCTTTGACCAAGGAGGACATCGAGAAGATCATCGACATCGAGTTGAAGGATCTCCGGTCCAGGGCAGAGGAGGCTGGCTACAAGTTGGTTGTCACCCCTTCCGCCAAGCGCTTCATCGCTGACGCCGGTTTCGATCCGGCTTTCGGGGCGAGGCCTTTGAAGAGGGCCGTGATGAAATATGTCGAGGATCCGGTGTCGGAGTTCATCATCTCCGACAGGATTCTTCAAGGCAGGAGGAAGAAGGGCTCTTCCGGGCTCAGGACTCTCCGGGTCGGCCTGACGGCGGACAAGGAGAACACCCTCGTCTCCTTGAAGGAAGAGGAGACTGCCTTGGCTGTCAAATGATTATGCGTTCTTGACGGCTCCCTCGAACTCCAGTCCCATATCACCCATTATCTCCATAAGGGCTGTGAACGATGATTCTGACGAGATCATTGAGGCGAGCTTTTCGAGATTATATTCAGTGTTTCTCATAACATTGTGTTTTTTGTTTCTGATGCAAAGGTAGTGCGCGCTTGTGCCAAAACGCTGTACAAGCGCGAAAATATTTTTCATCGGGAACGGAGGCTTCGGGCACTGTTGTCTCTCTCGGTTTTTTTTACTAATTTTGCGTGTTTAACTATAATGTATTCAACATCGGAATATGGATATTGAGGAAAAGAAAGAGGAAGGCCAGACCGGCATCATCGAACCGGTTGAGATTGACCACGAGATGCGTACCGCGTACATCGACTATTCGATGTCCGTTATCGTCTCGCGTGCGCTGCCTGATGTCAGGGATGGTCTGAAGCCTGTGCAGAGAAGGGTTCTGTTCGGAATGGACGGCCTCGGCCTGTCATATTCAGGGCCTACACGTAAGTGCGCCAAGATCGTCGGCGAGGTGCTCGGTAAGTACCACCCGCACGGCGACTTCAGTGTGTATGACGCTCTCGCCAGGCTCGCTCAGCCTTGGAACCAGCGTTACCCTATGATTTTCGGTCAGGGTAACTTCGGATCTATGGACGGTGACCCTGTCGCCGCCATGAGGTACACCGAGGCCAAGCTTCAGAAGATGACAGACGACGTTCTTGCCGACATCGACAAGAACACTGTGGATATGACCCTTAACTTCGATGACACCGAGGAGGAGCCGACAGTACTGCCTACAAAGGCTCCGCTGCTTCTTCTGAACGGTTCGTCTGGTATCGCCGTCGGAATGGCCACGAATATGGCTCCGCACAATCTGGGCGAGTGCTGTGACGCGATCTGCGCCTACATCGACAACCCGGACATCGACACGGACGGGCTGATGCAGCACATCAAGGGACCTGACTTCCCGACCGGAGGCATCATAATGGGTGTCAGCGGGATCAAGGAGGCCTACGAGACCGGCCGCGGTAAGGTTGTCGTGAGGGCCAAGACCGAGATCGAGGTCGCTGACAACGGCCGTGAGACCATCGTTGTGACCGAGATTCCGTATATGGTCAACAAGAAGGAGATGATCGAGAAGATCGGCCAGATGGTCGAGGACAAGAAGATCGAGGGCATCACCTACATCAATGACGAGACCTCCCGCGAGGGTGTCCGCGTCATCATCAGGGTAAAGCAGGGCTGCAACTCGAACGTCGTGCTCAACACCTTGTTCAAGTACACCCAGCTCCAGTCCAGCTTCGCGTTCAACAATGTCGCCCTGGTCAAGGGTCGTCCAAGAACGCTGTCCCTCAAGGATATGATCGCCAATTTCGTGGAATTCCGCCACGATGTCATCATCAGAAGGACCAGGTTCGAGTTGGAGAAGGCTCAGAAGAGGGCGCACATTCTGGAAGGTCTGCTGAAGGCCATCGATGTCATCGACGAGATCATCCACATCATCAGGCATTCAGCCAATGTGGACGAGGCCAAGGCCGAGTTGATCTCACGGTTCGAGTTCACCGATGCCCAGGCGACAGCCATTGTCGAGATGAGGCTCCGTCAGCTGACCGGACTGGAGAGGGAGAAGCTTCAGGCTGAATATGACGAGCTTGAGAAGTTCATCGCCCGCTGCAACGAGATTCTCGGAAGCGTCGAGGAGCAGATGAAGGTCATCAAGGCTGAGACCATCGAACTCAAGAACAAATACGCCGACCCGAGAAGGACCGAGATCCGTCCTTCGGCCGAGGAATTCAACCCGGAGGACTTCTATGCCGACGAGGATATGGTCATCACGATCTCCCACCTTGGCTACATCAAGAGGACCCCTCTGACCGAATATCGTACCCAGGCCCGCGGCGGAGTCGGAATGAAGGGAAGCGCGACAAGGGACGAGGACTTCATCGACCACATCTACATCGCGAATATGCACTCGACGATGCTGCTCTTCACCCAGGCCGGACGCTGCTACTGGCTCAAGGTCTATGAGATTCCGGAAGGATCAAGGGCCTCGAAGGGCCGCGCCATCCAGAACGTGCTCAGCATCCCGGACGACAAGATCCTTGCGTACATCAACGTCAAGACCCTCAAGGATCCTGAATATGTGAACGGCAACAACATCGTGCTCATCACAAAGAGGGGTATAATCAAGAAGACATCCCTGGAGGCATATTCACATCCAAGGACAGCCGGCGTGAACGCGGTCAACCTGCGTGAGGGTGACGAACTTGTCGAGGCGTTGCTCACCAACGGCAACGAGGAGATATTCATCGCCGCCCGTGAGGGACGCTGCTGCCGCTTCGATGAGACGGACGCCCGCCCAATGGGAAGAAACTCCACCGGAGTCCGTGGCATCAATATTGAAGACGACGATGAGGTCATCGGAGCCATCAACTATGATCCTAAGGCAGAGGACGCTTCCGCGCACACCGTGCTTGTCGTGAGCGAGAACGGATTCGGCAAGAGGACAGACTTCGATGAGTACAGGATCACCAAGAGGGGAGGAAAGGGTGTGAAGACCATCAGCATCACCGAGAAGACCGGCAAGCTGATCGCCATCAAGAACGTGACCGAGAACAATGATTTGATGATCATAGAGAAGTCTGGTCTTACAATCAGGATGGCAGTCTCCGACATCAGAGTGGCCGGCAGGGCGACCCAGGGTGTGAAACTGATCAACATCAAGAACGGTGACTCGATCGCCGCCATCTCGACTGTCGAGAAAGGTGATGACGAACAGGAAAAGGTTGCTGGGGAGAACGCGGAGACTCCTCAAGAATAGTATATTTGGAAACAACTAAATACCAATAATCATGAAAAAGACATTGATTGTTTTGGCATTGCTCGCTTCCTTCCAGGTAGCGAATGCCCAGTCTAACGTAAACTCTGCCGCCAAGGCGGTCGAGAGTGCTCTTGCCGCTTCCCAGAACGAGAAGAAGGCTACCAAGGTGGCCACCTGGATGAAGCTCGCGCAGACCTATCTTGACGCTTACGCTGCTCCTGCCGGTAATGTTTGGATCGGAGCCGACATGAACGCCCTTCAGCTTTCAATGGGTGGTGAGAAACCGTCCTCTGTCGAGACCGTCACCCTTAACGGAGTCCAGTACACCAAGCAGGTTTACGAGAACAAGAATCTCTACTTCAACGCCAATGGCCAGCTCTCGGTTATCGAGATCGTTAAGCCTGTTGTCGAGAACGCTCTTTCTAAGGCTCTTGAGGCTTACAAGAAGGCTTATGAACTTGACGAGAAGCACAGCAAGGACAAGGACATCAGCGCAGGAATCAAGACAATCTCCGAGAAACTGAATCAGGAGGCCTACAACGCCTACACCCTCGGTGACGTGAAGAAGGCTGAGGAGTACTTCGAGGCCGCCTACGAGGCCGCTGCCCAGAAGCCTTACGCGCAGATCGACACCAACTCTCTGTACAACGCCGCGTTCACATCGTGGAGCACGGAGAATTTCTCAAAGGCCAAGACTATGTTTGACAAGTGCCTCGGCTATGGTTATTATGGTGATGGCGGTGAGGTGTTCGCCAAGCTTTCAGACTGCGTCTCACACATTGACACCACCGCTGCCGGAAAGACTGCAGCCAAGGAATATCTTGAGCAGGGCTTCCAGAAGTTCCCTACAAGCGAGAGCATCGTCTTCGGCCTCATCAACTACTACATGACCAGCGGTGAGGGTACCGACAGGCTGTTCGAGCTTCTCCAGCAGGCAAAGGCTACATCTCCTGACAACGCTTCCCTTTACTATGTCGAGGGACAGGCCTACAAGCAGATCGGTGATCTTGACAAGGCCGCCAAGGCTTACGATGAGTCCGCCGCCAAGGATCCTAAGTATGTCTTCGCCTATATCGGAAAGGGACAGATGTACTATGACAAGGCTCTCGAACTTCAGGAGAAGGCTCAGAATGAGCTTGACGACGCCAAGTACATGGCTCTTGTCCAGGATTTTGAGGTGACCCTCAAGAAGTGCATCGAACCGTTCGAGCAGGCCTATGTTGTATGTGAGGACGCCGCCATCAAGTCAACGATCGCAGAGTACCTCAAGCAGATCTACTATCGTTTCCGTGACCAGGATCCTAAGTTCCAGGCCGGCTACGAGAAGTACAACGCTCTTCTGAACAACTAATCCGGCAAATGACCGCCTCGGAAGTCCGTGGCGGTTAAGTGCTTGATAGATAATAAATAAAACAATCACCTCCTGCTGAGCCCGGCAGGAGGTGATTGCGTTATTATCTGATTGTCAATCAGTTGTCTGCCACGGGCGATTCCTCGGCCTCCTTGCGGTCGAAGGCCTTGACGATCTTGCCTACGAGGGGGTGGCGGACGATGTCCTCATTGGTGAAGATGATGGTGCTGACTCCCTTGATGTTCTTCAGGAGGCTTATGCCTTTCAGAAGGCCGGAATCCTCGCGGCGGGGGAGATCGACCTGGGTCGCGTCACCGGTCACGATGAACTTGGCGTTCATGCCCATTCTGGTGAGGAACATCTTGAGCTGGGACAGATTCGTGTTCTGTGCCTCGTCCAGGATGACACATGCCCGGTCCAGCGTCCGGCCTCGCATGTAGGCCAGCGGGGCGATCTGGATCGTTCCCTCCTCGATGAACTCCTGCAGTCTCTTGGGTGGAATCATGTCGCCGAGAGCGTCGTACAATGGCTGGAGGTACGGATCCAGCTTGTCTTTCAGGTCTCCGGGCAGGAATCCCAACCGTTCACCGGCCTCGACGGCAGGACGGGTCAGGATGATCCGCTTTATCTCACGGTTTTTCAACGCCCTGACAGCCAAAGCGATCGCTATGTAGGTCTTGCCGGTTCCGGCCGGGCCGACGGCAAAGACGAGGTCGTTCTCGAAATAGGCCTTGACCATCTCCTGTTGGGTCTTGTTGCGGGCCTTGATCGGTTTGCCTTCCGTGCTGTGGACGATGATGGCCTCACCGTTGAGCCTGAAGTTGTTGGGAGAGTTCTCCCCGTCGAAGATGTCCTCCACATCGAAGGCCGTGAGATTCATCTTGTGCATTCTCCGGTCAACCAGCTCGGCGAATTTCTGGTTGAATTCCTGTATGTCGTTCTCCTTGCCGTCCAGGTGGATCTCGTTGCCTCTGGCGACAACCTTAAGTCCGTGAAAATAAGAGCAGAACTCTTCGAGTATCTTGTTCCCGACCCCGAAGATCTCGATGGGGTCGATGGCATCAAGCGTTATTGTCTTCTTCATTATCAATCAATAATTCCAGTTTCTCTCTTAACCCTCTCGTAGGATGTGACCATCTTGTCGTAGTCCCAAGGATTACGCCACAGGTCGCGTTTCCCGAGATATTCCTTGACGGGGATTGTGGTGTAGCCGCGCGTCAGATGCCCAGGTCTGGAGCACCAGGTAAGGGTCAGGAGCGGCTCAAGCATATTCCTGTTCCCAAGCCAATCCTTTGTGAAACGCAGTGTCACCATCATCCCGATCTGAGTGTTCGGGGCGCTCATGTTGGAGATGAAGTTGCCCAATGAATATACCACCGGAACCTGCCGCATGCTTTTCCCGTTTTGCACGATCATCGTTGTCGTGTCCTGAAGCACATGTGGGTGCGCCCCGATTACAGCGTCGCAACCTTTTCCGGCCAACCATCGCGCCAACCGTTCCTGCGAGGCGGAATGCCTGAGGACATATTCAGCGCCCCAATGAGGCAGGGCCACGATGAAGTCCGCGCCGGATTCCTTTGCTCTTTGAATCGCTCCGGCAATCTCAACTGTGTCAATCCGGTGGACTTTAGGAAACGCTTCCTTGATTACGCAGTTCGTGCCGTAGGTGAAGTTGATGAACGCGAGACGGATGCCCTTAGACACGACTTTCAGCGGGAAGCGCAGCGAGTCATCCATTGCGGAAACCGCTGCTCCCGTGTGCCTTACGCGTCCCTCCTTCTCCATTCTTGAATATATTCCCAGCGTCCTTTCGATTCCTTCCCGCCCTTTGTCAAGAATATGATTGTTTGCGGTCAGGAATATGTCCACTCCGCTTCCGGCGATGCTTTCGGCGTAGCTGTCCGGCGCCGAGAAACATGGATAGCCGGTGTAAGGCTTCCCCGCAAGCGTGAATTCCATGTTCGCCGCGGCGATGTCCGCCTCCTTGATAAGATGCTCCACCTTAGGAAAGCACTCCGAGAAATCGAAAGTGTCCTCTCCGGTCCTTGCGTTGGAAATCTGCTCCCGGTGCATCATCATGTCACCCATGATCACGACGTTCACAGTGTCGGGCGTATGGAAGGATGGATGTGGAATATTCAGTCCTTTTATAAGGTATGATCCGGCCTTGCCCGTCCATGATGGGAAACCCTCACGGTGGTTTTGTGCCGCCGCAGAGCCGGTAAAAGCAAGGAACAGTCCGATTGTCAGAATTTTCCGCATGCACAAAGATAATAATACACACTGGATTTCCGTGCCGTTTCGTAACCTTTTGTGAAAATATTCTGATTATACTCTTGCATTTATCAAATATATTCGTAACTTTGCAATCTCTAACACGGTGCGATTAGTTCAGTTGGTAGAGCACCAGATTGTGGTTCTGGGTGTCGTGGGTTCGAGCCCCACATCGCACCCCAACGAAAGGACGGAAGTTAATAGCTTTCGTCCTCTTTTTTTGGTGCAACTCAACCCTTTTTTTGATGATGGGGGAGACTGTCTTAAAAGTATAATTACCATCTCCGAGGATTGAAAATTCGTTGTCGCCCCTGTATAGGGGGTACAGACTTATCAGCTCTCGCCGAGACTTTTTCAGACAGTCTGGGGGGCTATGGAGGCTAATGGCTTAACTATTAATGAGATGATATGGTGTACTCCATGCCATTGGGAGTAGAGTGTTGTAATTACCTTGTATTAAGTGATTTATCCTCCACAGGTTGGCTGCGTCAGCGTTGGCAGCGTTGGCAGCGTTGACAGCGTTGGCAGTGTTGGCTACGTCAGTGTCAGTGAGTGAGCGTTCCGCCCCAACCAAGACGAAGAGTTATTCCTGCGGTGTCAGGGTAAAGTGATCCTTTGTCTGCGTAAAGGCCGATGCTGAGAAGGGTTGCGTTTCCAATTACGCGTTTAGGCAACGTGAGCTCCAATGCTCCTGAAACCTGCCTTGGAACCGAATTATAGAACGGGTCTGATTGGCTGTACTTTCCGAAATTCTTACTGTATGTAACTTTCAATAAGTAGGGTACTTTTCTGAATATTTTTCCTCCCAGGCCGACATTCCACGCGATGATTCTGTTGTTGGACACTCCCTTGGTGATTCCGTTCTCATCCTTAGGGGTAAGAGTGAAAAGAGGAAGCCCTATCGAACGCCCATTGTAAGTCCATGCGGACTGATATTCACCATTGTTGAAATAATTGTCGCAACCACCTACGATGTAAACCTTCTTGTCAGGATTCCTTTTCAGTTCCTCTTCCGTGGCCGGCCTGTCATGCCGCGTTCCCGACTGCCACTTCGTGTAGATGAATTCCAAAAGCAAGTCACTGACCCATTTGTCCTTGTTCTTGAATGAGAGATGAAGGGTGTTCACGGCGTCGGGAAAGTTCTGGAACCCGACCCCGGAACCATCCTCGAACGGCCTGTCGTGCTGGAATGCCAGACGCCATCTGTCCTGATCCAGGTCCAACCTTAGAAGTTCGCGTCCAAGGTGATTGCCGAGCGCGTTGATCTGGTCGCTTTTTGTCGCTCCTTCCCCTCCGCTTGCGGCGACCATGATCTTCAGATAGTCGGAAAATTTCTGGGGCTGTTTGCCGTAGACCGGCGATGTTCCGCCCCATTGTGTCCAAAGGTCCAATCCTCCTGTGAAAGAGATCCTCTTGCTGATGTTCACCTTGAAGTGTAGGGCCTGGTTGTGGAGCAGAGTGTGTTTTACGTACCTGTTGTCCCAAAGCCCATAATCCCCGAAGTCGAATCTTGCGGAAAGTATGCCCTTGGTGAAAGGTATCTTGATCCAATCGGAATGCAGACGGTATCCGGGAAAACTCTGGGCGTTGTCTGTAAGCACGAAATTTCCTCCGGTCACAGAAAGTCCTCCGAAATCTGTCGCGCGCCGACGAATTCCAAGATCAAGATTCAGTTTCTTCCAGCCGGTGCCGACATAGAGTTCCTGAACCATGCCTCTTGTGCTGCTTCCGTCGCTGTTATGCACCTCCGCATTCCCCTCGGCGGCGGCATAACCGGCAAGCCCGATTCCCCAGTCCAGCCGGAAAGTGTTTTTGCCGTAGCTTGTTCCGTTTACACCTCCTCTAAAAAGTCCTCCGCAGGTCTCGGGATAGACTCCTCCTTTGTTGGTGTGGCTCCAGAACGGCAGTGCCCTCTTCGTGGAACCCATTCCGGCCATCTCCACGTACCATCCACCGTGATCGATCTCTGCTCCATGAACTAGTGCCTCGGTGGCTGGGATGGCAAAGAAGAGAGTTACGATTTTCTTGAATATCAAGTATTTTGTTCCCATGTTGACTTTTATCAAACCTATCATCGGGCGGATCCTGTAACCTGCCGAAGTTACTGACTCAGTGTGACACCGATCTCTTCCGGTAAGATCTTCGCTGGCTTGCCGTCCAACGCCGAGGTCTCGATGCGTATGAAGCGGCATTCAATCGTGGAATTGAAAGATATTCTCATTGGAACCGGATTGTGCATGATGTTGCTGAACTCTCCTTCTTTTATGATTGTGTGCCACTTGTCGCCATCATCACTTGCCGAAAAACTAAAGCGGAATGCCATTTCTTCTCCTACCCTGCTTTCAAGAGGCGCATATGTGAATGCGGTCAACGCAGCTTTCCTGCCGAGATTCAAGACCAGCGGATGATCGTTATCGACAGTCCACTCTTCTCTCGGAATGTCGTTCCAATCAGCGCCGGTTGCCTTGTCCGCGATGGCCGGGGCATGGAAAACACCGACTCTGCTCAGATGAACTTCAGCTCTGGAACCTGTGATGCGTACCTTGATGGCTTTGAGATCTGATTCCTCAAAACGTACAAGACGCTTGTGTCCGATCGTCGTTCCTTCGCAAAGAACTTTCCAGCCAGTATTCTCCAATCCTTCCACAACGAATGACTCTACCCTTTGCCCACGCTTGATGTCCTCCTGAAGCATCACGACATTCACGCGCGAACCTTTTTTCAGTTTGTAAACACGTTCCTCCCCTTGGACAGCATTCCACAGGAGGCTCCCTTTCCGCACCCGGTCATCGCTGAACGTGCGTTTCAGGTAGTCAGACAGTTCTTGAAGTCTCACCGAGTCTGCTTCGTGAATATGTCCTCTTTTGTCCGGGGGAACATTGAGCAGCAGCACAGAGTTGCGGCCAACTGACTGGAAATATATGTCCACCAGTGTCTTGAGACTTTTTACCTTCTCATCTTGGTCGGCTGTGTGGAACCATCCTGGGCGGATGGAGACATCCACTTCGGATGGATACCAGAACATCTCGGTAGCCTTTTCGATCATATTCCTGCTGCCTAGATCCTTGGACAAGTTGGTGATTCCCAACCGTCCGTTGTTGTCATCAGCCTGGGCGTATGCTTTTGGGGTGAGCACCGTGGCGCTCCACTCGGTCTCGCGTCCCATGCCGCTTTCGTTGCCGACCCAACGCACGTCGTCACCCATGATGGCTGTCACGGCATGCGGCTGCAGGGAGTGGATGACACGAAGGATGGAGTCCCAGTCATAGACCTGGATTTTTCCGTTCGGCCCCTCACCGTTGGCTCCGTCAAACCACACCTCGTCAACCTCTCCATAGTCGGTGAGCAGTTCCGTGAGCTGGGCGATGAAGAATTTGTTATAGGCTGGTGAGTCTCCGTAGCAAGGGGCGTTGCGGTCCCAAGGAGAAAGATAGACTCCGAATTTCATCCCGTATTTAGCGCAGGCATTCCGTACTTCACGCACCACATCACCTTTACCATCTTTCCAAGGGGATGAAGCGACAGAATGAAGGGTGGTCTTGGTCGGCCAGAGGCAGAATCCGTCGTGGTGTTTTGCCGTCAGGATCGCCATTTTGAATCCGGCTTGGCTGAGGGTTCGGATCCATTGTTCGGCATCAAGGTCCGTAGGAGCGAACAGGGATGGACTTTCCTTGCCGTCACCCCACTCGCGTCCGGTGAAGGTGTTCATTCCGAAATGGAGGAAAGCGGTCATTTCCAGATTCTGCCAATCAAGCTGCTCTTGGGTCGGGACGAGCCTGGCGGCAAGGCTTATCTTGTCCTGATGCGGGCAACCTTCAGGGAACACAAGATGTTTCACGGAATATTCCTGACTGTTTTGGGCGCAGACCATCCCTGCGGACAAGAGCATGAGAATAGAGGTGATTAAATGTTTCATTGATGTAAAATTTTTCCTGAAATCATGCAAAGTTAACAAGTTTGTGTTATCTTTGCACCAAAATAGCCACATAATGATAGCCGCATGGAACACACGACCGTCATCATCTATAGAAACACCTATAGAACCTTTGCTTGGACAGAATTGTTCGATCTTATTAAGGTGTAAATAATAACCTGCATCATTTCAAAATAATAATAAGTTAATATTCAAAGGATTCCTTATTATCAGTTTTATCGATTGATGCAACTTGTTTTTTCAATATCACTTAATAATTACTTACCTAATGTTTTCTAAAACAAATCAGAACAGAATCATTCATTGTGTCCTGACTTTGCTGCTTGCCCTTATGGCGTTCACTGCACAAGGACAGAGAAACACAACGGTGACAGGTGTCGTCACAGACACGCAGGGCCCGGTGCCCGGAGTCTCCATCATTGTCAAAGGAACATTGAACGGGACAACTTCCGACATCGACGGAAAGTTTTCGTTGAATGTCAAGGACAAAGACATTCTACAAGTTTCCTGCATCGGCTACCTGTCGCAGGAAATCAATTGGAACGGACAGGCATCGCTTGAGATAGCCTTGGAAGCGGACCTCCAGAAATTGGAGGATGTCGTAGTAGTGGGTTTCGCCACCCAGAGGAAGGTGGATTTGACAGGTGCCGTCTCCCAGGTGAAGATGGAGGATGTGCTGGGCGACAGACCTCTTGTCAGTGCCTCGGCCGCCTTGCAGGGAGCCATGCCTGGATTGATGGTTTCGGGCTCGTCATCTCCTGGACAGGCGAAAAGTTTCAACATCCGAGGCACTTTGTCCATCAACGGAGGCTCGCCTCTGGTCCTCATCGACAACGTTGAGGGTGACATCAACAGCCTGAATCCGGATGACATCGAAAGCGTCTCGGTTCTCAAGGACGCGGCTTCCTCGGCCATCTATGGAGCCAGAGCCGCGGGCGGTGTCATACTCGTCACGACCAAACGTCCGAAGAGCGACGCCACGTTCAAACTCAACTACAGTTTCAGTCAAGGTTGGGAGAACACGTTGACAAGGCCGGTGCAGGCATCGCTTTCGGATTACATCTCCGCTTACGAGGAGGCCGGATTCTCGTCCCAGTACTGGGCGGGAAACGGACAGATAAGCGAGTGGAAGAACCTGCTTTCCCAGTACGAGGCCGGTACGCTCAGCGGAGTGTATGACAATGGTATCTACAAGGCTGAGGACGGCAGTGTCTATTATCTTAAGGAAGGAGATGTGGCAGGCAACGCGCTTGGCACAGGCTTCCTTTCCAACCATGCGGTCTCTGTCACCGGCGGAACCGACAGACTTCGTTTCAGGGTGTCCGGTAACTACGGCTACGAGAACGGACCGATGATCACGGACAAGGACAAGTACCTGAGAAAAGCCATCTCGTCATTCGCCTCCGGTGATGTCACGAAATGGTTGACCCAGGAACTTACAATGTACTACACGGACATAAAGAGAACGGCTCTCTCCAATAACATCCGTGATCCGTATGCGACAAGGCTTATCAACTGGTATCCTGAGGGTTACATGCCAAAGGAGATCCTTGGGACAAGCGAGGATCTGATCATGGATTCTCCTAAGAATTCCTATCTTGTCTCTCCGACCTCCACAACCACCAACTCGATGCCTCGCATCCAGTCCAAGACGATCATCCGTCCTTTGAAGGATTGGGAGATCATAGCCGAGTACACTTATAACCAGAACTCCTACAAGTACCGCAATTACTCAGGCATCCTCCGTTACGCGGATGTGCAGCTGGCGGTCAAGACCACTCCTACCGATCCTACCAGGGATCTGTACACGATCAACTCGTACACCACCAAGTACAACGCCTTGAACCTCTACACCAACTACAAGTTGAGTCTTGGCAAGCATGCGATGACCGCGATGGTCGGTTTCAATCAGGAAAGCTACGACTATTCCGGTGTGAACGCATCGATCGAAGGCCAGTCCGTGCCGACGGTTCCGTCCTTCGGCGGTGGTACAGGAATCAAGAACATCAGCGACAATTACTCTGAATATTCCATCAGAGGTATGTTCGCCCGTCTGACATACAACTATGCTGACCGGTATCTTCTGACAGTGAATGCCCGCTATGACGGTTCGTCAAAATTCCCGAAGGAAAACCGTTTCGGCCTTTTCCCTTCCGTTTCTGTCGGCTGGCGCCTTGGCAAGGAGACATTCATGGACTGGGCTGACAACTGGCTTAATGAGTTCAAACTCAGGGCTTCCTATGGCTCCATCGGTAACCAGAACATCAATCCGTACGGCTTCGTCGCTTCCATGGGCATCAACGAAGGAACCTACTGGCTTGACAACAACGATAAGACAATCTACATCTCCACACCTGGCCTGATCCGCGCCAACTACACTTGGGAGACGGTCACGACACTCGACTTTGGTTTTGATTTCTCGGCCTTCAATGACAGGCTCTCAGCCACGTTTGACTGGTACAGGCGCGACACCAAGGGAATGCTTGCGGCCGGAGCCGAGCTTCCTGCCCTTGTCGGAGCGAGCGCTCCTCTGCAGAACATCGCTGACATGCGGACTGACGGATGGGAACTGTCCGTCGGATGGCGCGACCACATCGGAGATTGGGGGTACCGCCTGAATCTCAATGTCTATGACCATAAATCCAAAATCACAAAATTCAATAATCTTTCAGGCTCCATAGACAACTATTATGTAGGAAAAGCATTGAACTCCATTTATGGCTACAGGGCTGACGGCTATTATTCCATCGATGACTTTGACATGGAAAAGGCCAAGGTCGGCACTTGGGTGCTCAAGGAAGGCGTCGTGTCAGTCAGCGGTTATTCAGTGCAGCCTGGTGACGTGAAGTTCAAGGATCTGGACGGTAACGGTGTGATCGACGCCGGTGGCTCGACTCTTGAGAATCCTGGCGACAGGGAAATCATCGGAAACAGCACTTCCCGTTACCAGTTCGGCGGCAATCTTGGAGTCTCATGGAAGGGGCTTGATCTGAATGTTCTTCTTCAGGGAGTCGGCAAACGTGACTATTGGCTGGGCGGAGCCGCCCTGTTCCCGTTCGGAGCGGCCGGCGCGGACGGAGTTTTCTGGCCGTTGTACTACAACCAGACAGACTATTGGTCAGCGGTCAGCTACGACCCTCAGAGCCCGGACTACATGGTAGCGAAGAATCCTGACGCCAAACTGTTCAGGGTCTATGGTCAGGATGGCAACGCCGGTTCGAACGCGAGGGTGAGCGACAAATATATTCAGAACGCCGCCTATCTGCGTGTGAAGAATGTCACTCTGTCATATTCATTCCTGTCATCATTGCTTCGCAAGGTGGCTTTGGACCAGCTTCGCCTGTATGTGAGTGTGGAGAATCTAGCCACTTTCACTTCCTTGCCAAAGGGCTATGACCCGGAAAGTCTTTCGTGGTCTTATCCGTTCTACCGCACATGGTCTGTCGGAGCAAGCATAACATTCTAATGATCAAGAATTATGAGAAATAAAGCATACGTTATTGCAGCAGCAATCATAGCCACCGTCTCCGGTGTATTCTCAAGTTGCAACGATGATTTTCTTGAGAAGCTTCCAGTCACAAGTCTCACGGAGAAGAACGCTTTCCAGACTTACGATAATTTCAAGGCCTACATGAATCCTTGCTACTCGTTGTTCACGGACGGCAACATCATGACAAACTTCTCCGGAGGTTCTTATTATTGGGGTGGCCAGTGGAGCAGTGACTACTATTCCGGGATAATGACAACGAGGGACAACTCGTTCAACCCTTACGGGTACCAGACGATCACAACGAGAAACACCCACGGATCGTGGAGTTTCGGTTGGATTCGAAGCATCAACATCATGCTCAGCCATCTTGGCGACGGAGTGCTGACCGAGACTGAGCAGCGCCATTGGCGTTCTGTTGGTTACTTCTTCCATGCATGGTGGTATATGGAACTCATTTCCAGGTACGGTGACATCCCTTGGGTGAACATGGTCCTGAACGATGAGTCGGAGGAGGCCTACATGCCTCGCACCCCTCGCGCGGAAGTGGCCGACAGCATTGTGGCGAGGCTTGAATATGCCGCCGCGAACATCGGTGACTCCTCCAAGGACGGAGACAACGCTCTGACCGCTGACGCCATAAAGGCCGCCTTGAGCCGCTTCCTGCTTCGTGAGGCCACATGGGCCAAATACCACGGGCTGAATGAGCCTTATCAGCAGTATCTGGAGAAGTGTCTTGCCGTTTCTCAGGAACTTATGGATAAGTATCCTTCGCTGTACTATGGCAGCGGGATCAACAAGTACCCTGCCGCCGGCTACGACGAGGTCATGACTTCCGAAGACCTTACCGGCAAGCCGGGCATCATCATGTTCAAACAGTATTACACTGGAATATTGATGCATCGCTTCAGTGATTTGGTTCACGTTGAAGCGCATCGTGCCGACGCTCCGCAGCAGACGGTTGACATGTTCCTCATGAAGAACGGCAAGCCGATAGGCAACCCGTCTTCAGGATTCAAGGGCGGCGAAGGAAAAGATCTTTGGGACTATTATTCAGACCGTGATCCTCGCCTGCACATCAACTTCCAGCCACCGGCACAGGCCAAAGTCACCGGAAATAACCCGAACGCAGACAATGTGACCACATTCAAGAAATGGACATTCTGGAAGGCCGGTGAGACACTGCAGGGGCTCGGCAACTTCACCGTCACTGAGGAATATGAGAAAAAGTTCCGTGAGTACATCGACTATTTCGGCCCGAATGTGTTCTGTGAGAACGGAACAGGTGATGAATCAATAGGTTGCAAAAGACTCCCAGGGCATAACTGGGGTGGCTCGATGTCTCACAGCGCGCCTAACATCACAGGCTCCGGGATCCAGATGGACAACTACATGCGCTGCTGGACCGGCTATTTCTTTTGGAAGCACTACACGAGCTGGGAAGTCGGCAGCAACGACTATTTCCAGACATCTGACAAACCGATCTTCACGATCGAGGAAGTCCTTCTGAACTATGCGGAGGCCGCTTTTGAGCTTAACCGCTTTGACCAGGGTGTCGCCGACAGGACAATCAACCTGCTCCGTGACCGTGCGGAAGTCGCAAGGATGGTCGTGGCTGAGATCACGGCTGATTTCGATCCGGATCGTGACAAGGGTACGGCTTCATGGACCCGTGGCTACGACGACACCAAAACCAACTATGAGGTTCCGCCTGTCCTTTGGGAGATCAGGCGCGAGAGGATGGTCGAGTTGATGGGACAAGGTTTCAGTTTCTATGACATCAAGAGATGGCACAAGGCTCCGTACTACGTGAACAGGCAGCCTTGCGGCGCATGGATCACCTCCGCAAACGTCCCTTATGGCACAGGAAAGTACACCGGACAGTTCGTCAATTACAATGAGATCCGTGAGAAGGGCTATTCGGAAGCCTATGGCAACGAGGCCGGAAGCGGCTGGATCTACACGAAGCACGGCCCGTTGTCAGTCGGCAAGGGATGGCTTGACACCTACTATCTGGATCAGGTCCCTACCCATGAGATCAACATGAACCCTGCCCTGACGCAGAACCCTGGCTACGAGGAACTATTCGGAAAATAGGATTACATGATCTCTGAATATAAAAGCGGGCGGCTGATACTCTTCAGTCGCCCGCTCTTAATGTCTGGAACCTACCTGGCTCTTGCGGTTTCTCCTTTAAGAATAGGGAAGTCCGGGTTCGGAATATGCGCTTCCGACATGATTGCCTGAAGCTCGGCGACTTTCTCCGGGTTGTCCGCACTCAGGTCTGTTGTCTCTCCCGGGTCGGTGGCGAGGTTGTACAGCTCGTATTTGTCGTTGTCGCTGCGGATGTCCAGATGAACAAGTTTCCATTCGCCTTTCCTGACGGCTTGGCGGCCTCCAAGCTCCTGAAACTCAAAGTAAAGCCATTCGTGTTCTTTCTGCATTCCCTTGTTCTCCAAGGTCGGAAGCAGACTGATGCCGTCCATGTTTTCAAGATCCTTTTCCTTGGCCCCGTTGAGCTCGCGTAGTGTCGGCATGACATCCCAGAACGAGCACATGAGATCCGAGTCAACGCCCTTTTGGGTGTGTCCTTCCCAACTTACAATCAAAGGAACTCTGACACCACCCTCGTAAAGATCCCTCTTGTAGCCTCTCCAAGGTCCGTTGGAGTCGAAGAAGTCAGGATCCGCACCTCCTTCTTTATGAGGCCCGTTGTCGGATGAGAAGATTATTATGGTGTTGTCATAGACTCCAAGTTCCTTGAGTTTTGAGACTATCTGCCCCACGTAGGTGTCAAGCCTTGTCACCATGGCCGCGAAAGTGGCATGAGGATATTCCTGCGAACAATAGCCACCCTTTCGGAACGCCGGCCCGCTGTCCACACCATGATAAGGTGTCTCGGGATATTTTCCTATGAATCTGTCGATTATGCTGTCCTGCGGAACAATCAGCTCGGCGTGCGGTATTGTGGTCGGATACCAGAGGAAGAAGGGTTCTCCGTCCTTGACCGAATTTTCGAGGAATTGGAGAGCTTTTTCATGGATAAGTTCTGGAATATACGTTCCATGCCCGTAAGGGACAGAGTCCACATTGTCTTCCAGTTCAATTCTTTCCGAGTTATGCCAGATGTGGCTCGCATAGTAGCTGTGGGCGAGAAGCTGGCAATTGAAGCCATAGAACTCATCGACGCCTTGGTTTGCCGGATCTCCGGTTGTGCCGATGTAGCCAAGTCCCCATTTGCCGAACGCTCCGGTTCTGTAGCCGGCCTTTCTCATGTCATGGAAGATCGTCTCGGCTCCGTCAGGAAGCGGAAACTGTCCTTCCGGATCAAGTTCGAGGTTTCCCCTCACCGGAGTGTGCCCGCTGTGGGTACCGGTCAGAAGACACGATCTGGACGGGGCGCTCACTGTGGTTCCCGAATAGCATTGTGTGAACCGGACACCTCCACGCGCGAGGGCGTCGATGTTCGGAGTCTCGAAATTCTTCTGCCCGTAGCAGCTCAGATCCCCCCAGCCAAGATCATCCGCCAGGATGAACACGACGTTCGGAGTACGTGCCGGTTTCTCTTCAGCGCAGGCTCCTGTGGCGAGAGCGACTCCGGCAAGAAGCATTGAGTCAAGTACTTTGGTCATAAAATCCTGTTATTTGAAGATTAGTGAAATGTCTCGGATTATTTCTTCCCTTTCACGGAAGGGTGCGCCAGAATCTGCACATCGATTCCGTCAATCTTGTAGCCTTTGAAGCGGCGTTCGAGAAGCTTGCCCTCGATCTGCTGATAGAGCTCGTCGTCAATCACATCTGAGAAAGTGTGGTTCATCGTGTCATAAAGATGAAAATGCTTGAAAGTGTTGACGTCGAAATACATCTTGTTGTTCTCGCTCATCCTGTGGTGGTATATTCCCAAAAGAGAAAGCTGGGTCAGGATGTTATAGACGGAGGCGACAGTGACCTTCGTCTTTTTCGCCGCAAGGATTTCCGCCGTGACCATGTCAGCGCAGGCGTGTCCAAGCCTAAGCATCGCCTCATGTACGGCGATTCTCTGTGGTGTCACTTTCAGTCCGTTTTTTCTAAGTAGTTCACGGAAGTATTCGATTGTCGGGGCCTTGTTGTTTCTTTCCATTAAAGTTTGATTCCTGATTATTATCAATTCGCTTTTGCGACGCTACAAATGCAAATTTAGATAAATTCTGATAAACAACATCACGTCTATGGAAAAAACACGATTAATGCTGGAATCAAGGTGGAACTTATCGCTTGGCTAATCACGAATTATGGCTATATTTGCAAGTTAAGATTGAACTCGAAAGTATGGAAAAAATAAGATGCCTGATCATAGGAGGCGGCCCTGCCGGGTACACGGCTGCCATCTACGCTTCCAGAGCCGCTTTGGAGCCTGTCCTTTATGAAGGTATGGAACCAGGCGGACAGCTTACGACCACGACTGTTGTCGAGAATTTCCCTGGATTCCCTGACGGAGTTGACGCCAACCAGCTTATGGACGGGATGAGAGCCCAGGCGAAGCGTCTTGGGGCTGACATAAGAAGGGGAGTGGTGACTGCCGCGGACCTGTCCAAGCGCCCTTTCCGTCTTACGATTGACGGAGAGACCGAACTGGAGGCCGAGGCTCTGGTCATCGCCACAGGAGCGACCGCGAAGTATCTTGGTTTGCCGTCTGAGCAGAAATTCAGAGGCATGGGCGTGAGCGCCTGCGCGACCTGTGACGGCTTCTTTTACAGAAAGAAGGATGTCGCTGTGGTCGGCGGAGGTGACACAGCCTGCGAGGAGGCCACCTATCTCGCCAACCTATGCCGCAAGGTTTACATGATTGTCCGCAGGGATGTGTTCAGAGCGTCGGTGGCCATGCAGGAAAGGGTTAGGAACACTCCGAACATAGAGGTCCTTTGGAACTGCAACACACTGGAAGTGCTTGGGGATGAGTCAGGTGTGACCGGAGTCCGCGTTCAGGACAAGGATGGTAAGGTTTTTGATGTCAAGGTCGACGGATTTTTCCTTGCGATAGGGCATCATCCTAACTCTGACATATTCAAGAAATATGTGGAGACAGATGAGAACGGCTATATCATCACAAAGGGCAAGACCTCTGAGACTAATGTGGAAGGTGTTTTCGCCGCCGGTGATGTTCAGGATCCGCGTTTCAGGCAGGCGATAACCGCCGCCGCGTCCGGGTGCCGCGCCGCTCTTGAGGTGGAAAAGTTTCTTTTGTCACACTGATGATTAAGTTGGAAGCGGGGATTTCCTGCTTGCGAAGTTGAATTTTGAACGGAATGAATAATATGATAAAGACAAATCTGAAGCTTGTGTCTGTCGCCTTTCTTGCCGTACTGTCTTTCCAGTCGTGCAAGTCGGAGTACGAGGCTCTTCTGAATGGAAGTGATGTGGATGCGAAATATGCCGCCGCGTTCGGTTATTTCAATCATGGGAAGTACAGCAAGGCCGCGCAACTGTTTGAGTCTCTCGCGGTCCTGACCAGCGGAACTGATCGTGACGACACTGTCCAGTACTATTGGGGACTGAGCAATTACCGCTTCAAGGACTATTACACGGCTGAGACCAATTTCACGAAGTTCATAACGAATTTCCCACGCAGCCCGTTCGCCGAGGAGGCGTCTTTCCTCAGGATAGACTGTCTTTACCGTTCCACACTCCGTTATGAGTTGGATCAGGTTCCTACCTACAACGCGATCAATGTCATCAGTCAGTATATGGTCGAGAATCCTGGAAACTCCCACGCCGCGATCTGCAACAGGATGCTCAAGGAGTTGAATGACCGGTTGGACAAGAAGGCTTACGAAAATGCCAGACTCTACTACAGGATGGAGGACTACAAGGCCGCCAGAGTCGCTTTCAGGAATGTCCTTAAGGATGACGCGGAGAATATCTACCGTGAGGACATTCTCTATTACATCGCCAAGTCTTCCTACAAATATGCTTCCCTGAGTGTCGAGAACAAGCAGAAGGAACGATATCTGACTTTTGTGGATGATTATTACAACTTCATCGGCGAGTTGCCGGACTCTCCGTACCGTAAGGAACTGGACGCGCTCTATCGCCGTTCGCAGAAGGCTCTTGGACGTTACACAGGAGCTGACGAGGATCTTGGAACTAAGGAAAAGGACTTTGAGAGGGACAGAAAAAAAATATTGAAACAATCCGCTCAATAGGCCACGTACAATATTTAGACAAGAATTTTTATTGAATATGGAAGTTAAGAAGAAGGTCCCTTCAAACACAATCACAAGGGACATCAAGTATCTCGCCGAGCCGACGGGCAACATTTATGAGACAGTCGTACTCCTTTACAAAAGGGCGAATCAGATAGCGCTCGCCGAGAAGAAGGAACTCGCCAAGAAGCTGGAGGATTTCCGCACCGATCGCGACACCATGGACGAGGTTTTCGAGAACCGGGAGCAGATAGAGATTTCCAAATATTACGAAAAGCTTCCTAAGCCGGATCTCATCGCGATTTCCGAGTTTGAGGATGGTGAACTCTACTACAGGATGGCAGGATCCGGCAATGAGGATGAGATGCAGGCCCGTCCGGTAAAGGATAATGTTTCTGACGCTGAATAGTTTGTGGGGCCATGCTTGAGTCCCTTCAGATAAGAAATTATGTTTTGATAGACTCTCTGGACATCAGGTTTCCGGAGGGTCTGATCATTATATCCGGCCAGACAGGAGCCGGCAAGTCTATCCTGTTGGGAGCCCTGTCTTTACTGCTGGGCTCCAAGGCTGACGCTTCGGTGATCGGAGGCGAGGCGGACAGTTGTGTTGTCGAGGCCGTATTCAGGATTCCAGAGTCGGATCTTGTCCTGAAGGAAATCCTTGACGACAACGATGTGGAGGCAGGGGACGGAGAACTGATCATCAGGAGGGTGGTCAACCGTTCCGGCCGCTCGCGTTCGTTCATCAATGACTCTCCGGTGAATATCCAGATTCTTCAAAGCATATCTTCCCGTCTGGTTGACATCCACTCGCAGCATCAGACTCTTCTGCTGTCGGACAAGTCTTTCCAGCTTTCAATGCTGGACCACTTCGCCTGTGATGTATCCCTTTTGGCGGAATGTGATAAATCCTACAAGGCCTTCAAAACCCTTGAAAAAGAATATTCCGAAGTTTCCTCCCGCCTTGCCAGGATGAGCGAGGAGAAGGAATATGTCCGCGCGCGCTGGCAGAGACTTGAGGACGCCCGTCTTCAGGAAGGGGAACTTGAGGCCTTGGATACGGAGCGTAAACAGCTTGCCAATGCCGAGGAGATCAAGGAGAATCTTGGCGGGGTGGAGGAGTTGTTCGGCTCTTCGGATCCGAACTCGGAGACTCTGCCGTTGTCCTCAGCCTTGAAAGAGGCTCAGAAGATGTTGGAAAAGGCCGCGAAGTTTGTTCCGGATGCTGCCGGTCTGGCTGAAAGGATAGGATCCGCGCGTACGGAGTTGGATGACATTCTTGAGGATGTCACGACCATGAATTCCCGTGTGGAACTTTCCCAGGAACGTCTCGAAGCTGTGGATGAGCGTCTTTCGCTTCTCTATGATCTGATGAAGGGCTACTCGGCCGCGTCAGTGTCGGAACTGATCGCAAAACGTGACGCTCTTTCGGAATCCCTTTTCGATTCCACTGTCCTTGAGGCTCGGAAAACTGAGCTCGAGGGTCTGATGGCCTCTGAAAGGAAAGCCCTTGAGGCTGTCTCCAAACGACTTCATGACGCCAGGGTCAAGGCTTCCGGACCATTCTCAAAAGCGATCACCGAGTCAGTCCGCTCGCTTGAGATGGACTATGCTGTGTTCCGGATCGAACTCTCGACAGCTCCGTTGTCGGCAAGCGGTTCTGATGCTGTCAAGTTCTTGTTTTCGGCTTCAGGCGCCAATCCGATTGATGTCGCGAAGTGCGCTTCCGGTGGCGAGATGTCCCGTCTGATGCTCTGCCTGAAGGCCATGATGGCGAAGTTCGTGAATATGCCTACGCTCATATTCGATGAGATTGACACGGGAGTGTCCGGTAGCGTGGCCGACAAGATGGGACGGATGATTTGCTCGATGGGCAAGGACATGCAGGTCTTCGCCATCACCCATCTTCCACAGGTGGCCGCCAAGGGTAACGCGCATTATGTGGTTGAGAAAGAATACGATGTGCTTGGAAAAGCCACCACTACAGTCCGTCCTCTGGATGGGCAGGACAGAGTGATGGAGATCGCCCGTATGCTGAGCGGCAGCAGTATCACCGCCGCCGCTGTTGCAAACGCGAAGGCCTTGCTTTCTATCTGATCAGATTCACTGAGTAGTCCGAATTGTACACAATCCGTCTGACGGCATCGTTCAAGTAGCCGCCTCGTGATGTTTTCACAAGATTGAAGTCGGACTGGAGTCCAGTGCCTTTAAGGTTTCCGGACTTGTCCCGTTTACTTCCATATTCAGAATGTGCGGTCGTGAAGAATTTCATGAGGTCGTAGCCTTGGAACGCCGTGCGGCTTGGCTCCGTCCCATAGAGCGCCCTGTATTTCATCAGGAAATTCTGTACATCCTTCGAGTCATAATCTACAAAGTAAGACACACTTGAGTGTAGATTCAAGGTGTGCAGCTGCTCGACGTCGATCTCTTCGAATGTCCTGAGTTTGGATGTGCTGTAAAGCACGATTTCCTTTTTCTGGCTGGAGATGAGGTACAGTAACCTGACCACCTCGATGACAAACGCCTTGCTGTCGGAAGCCACGACAACCCTGTTTGTGCCGTTGTCCGTCATCATCGCCGAGATTCTTCCCATGATCTGCCTGCCCTCAAGGATGTTGAACGATAGGTCTGAATGCCTTAACCCTGAGTTGCGCACCTCGTTGATCACATTGGCTGAATAGCCATTTGCCGCTACCCCTTTCTGGGTGATCAAAATCACCTTGTCGTTAGTTTTCAGGTCCGAATCTACCCATCTGACCATGTCCGCTATCTGGGCTTTTGTAGGAGACGGGGCCTGAATGATGTTGGGAATTGTGTCGGCAAGGACCTCCGCCCTTGGGTCAAGAGGAGAGACTATCCAAGTCTTGCCTTTGGATGCGTTGATGGTTCTGGCTATGTCAGTGTTGGACACAGGACCGATCACGAAGTCGCTCTCGGAGAATCTTTCTTCTGTGACAGGCATCGCTCCGCCAGCCACATCATAGACATTCATGTCGATTTCATGGCCTTCTTCCCCCAGGTCCTTCGCGGCGAGCAACGCTCCGCAGTAGAAATCCATCATCTGGCTGTCCGCTTTTTTCGCTGTGTTGAACGGCAGCAAGAGAGCCATGCTTGTCTTGTGTCTCTTATTGAATATCCTGTCAAACACACCATCGTTCTCTGAACCGGTCGAATCATCACCTGTCACCGCACCTGTCGAAGAACCTGATTCAGTTGAAGTTCCTTCGGTCGATGATCCTGCGGAAGCCACCTCGTAACCGGACCCTTTCTCCCATTTCTCCGGGTGCGTAGGAATCTTGATCTTGTCCTTGCGCCTGACCTTTTCGGATGTCATCCCGTTGATATTCATTATGGACTCCTTCGAGACCATATATTTTCTGGCTATGGATGTCAGGTCTTCGAACCACTTGACACGGTGTATGGTATATTCCTTGGCCTTGTCATCTCCACTGTCCGCCTTGTTGTCCGCCGTGGTCTCAACCTTTGTTGTCCGGGTTGGTGTCTGTGTGACCCCTTCTTTTATCGGAATCAGGATGATCTGGTCTTTCTTGAGTCCTTCCGTGTTGAGATGCAGGTTCGGATTGGCGTCGTAGATCTCTTGAAGGGTCACATTGTAAGCCTTGCTGATAGAGTAAAGGGTCTGACGTTCCTGCACTATATGCGAATAGTACACCTTTCCGTTATAGCGTACCTTGTCAGTGGACACCACAACCTGCGGCGCGACGTATTCCTGTGCGGCAGTTATGGTGCCGGACGCGGCCGTCAGACATAACGAGGCCACGAAAGTAGTCAAGTATCTGTTCATCTTTGCTTGTACAAATTGTCGGAGAACTCCAGCATCCTTTTGCAGAACGTCTTCCATGACAGCCGTTCTTTCTCGGCCCTGATCGAGCTGATGCAGAGAGTCTTGATGTTTGTGTCAGAGAAATATGTCCGGATCTCCCTCACGATGCTGCCGGCGTCAGCCTTTGGCGCGACAAGTCCAGTGCCGCAGTCTCCGATGGCCTGTCTCAGGCCGCCGACATCGGTGACCACCATCGGCACCTCAAAGTGGTAGGCGATGGCGCTGATTCCGCTTTGGGTGGCGGACCTGTAAGGCAACACCGCAAGGTCGGCGGCCGAGAAATAATCCTTTACCTCGGAGTCTTTGATGTAATGGGTGAACAGTCGGATTCTGTCTTTGGCCGGAGAACTGTCGATCAGCCTCTGGTATTTGTCGAACGATCCGTATGGCTCGCCCGCAATGATGAGCTGGTAACTGTCGTCCAGTCCGGCGAAAGCCTCCAGCAGAATGTCCAGCCCTTTATATTCCCGGATCAACCCGAAAAACAGCAGGTTTCTCTTCCCCGGTGTCAGCCCGAGAGCCTTTTCCGCCTCACCGCGGGGCAGCTTCTCGCCGAAGTGCTCGTAGATTGGATGGAATAGTGTTGCGTTCAAAGCTTTTGGCGAGAGCCTGTGAAGGTCTTCCGCAACCTCGTCGCACAACGTTACATTGCCGGTGCAGCCTGACAGAAAATATTTCGTCAGAGGAGCGTCAAAGAACTTAGGCTCGTGCGGAATGACATTGTGAAGCACGGAGATGACCTTGCATCGCTTCCTGAGCCTTCTGGCCACGTAACCTAACGAAGGTCCGAAGTAGGACATCCAGTAACTGATGATCACAAGGTCAGGTTTCCAGTCACGGATAGCCTTGTACGTGCGCCGGTAGGTAAAAGGATTGGCCGTATCCAACAGAGCCTCGCTCTCGATGGGTACGGCGTCATCATCCTTCGTGACATATTGCGTCTTTCCCGGAAAAAGAAATTCCGGATACTGCCTCTTGAAATTGAAAGCCTTGACAGTGTGGCTTTTCCCCAGTTCCAAGTAGAGACTTGCGTTGAACTGGGAGATCCCTCCTCGAAAAGGGTAAAAGCAGGAAAGGAGAGCGATTCTCAAAGCCTACTTCGTTTCTGACTCCTCAGCTGTGGCAGGGGCTGCTTTTCCACCTTTGCCTTTGCTCTGGATGTACTCGTCGTTGAGTCCGGCGAGGATCGCGTCGGTCACGTCAAGATCAGGATCTCCGGTGGCGACAGGCGCCGGGAGGACACTGCCCTGGGTGGCGATGATCATCGCGTATTTGTGCTCCTCGTTGAACTTGTCGAGGAAAGTCTTGATCGCGTCTCCGATCTGGTTCATCATCACCTGCTGCTCCTCGGCGATCTCCTGCTGCTTCTGGGCGGCGTAGTTGTTGAAGTTGTTCTGCTGCTCCTGAAGCTTGATGTTTCTCTGCTCGGCCACAGAGCGGACGAGAAGACCCTTGTCAAGGTCAGACTGGAACTTGTTCACATCACTCTGGAGTTTGTTGCCCCTTCTGTTGATCTCTTCCTGGATGCTCTGAACCTTGGTCTCAACCACTGATCTGAGGTCGTTGGCCATGTCGTACTCGTTGAGAACCCTGTCGAGGTCGAACCATACGATCGAACCTGGCTGCGCCGTGACCTCCACGGCCTCGCCTGAAGTGGTCTTCTTGCTGCCTTTACCGTTTGACGTGAGTTGGAAAATTCCGAGAGCGGCCACAGCAACAAGGGCTATGACGCTGATAATCAATGGTGTCTGTTTCATTTTATTTTTTATTATTAATATTCAAGGTTACAAATGTAATTAAAAAATCTTAATCTTCGACAGATAAGCCTGTATTGTTTTTTCGAGACCCATGTAAAGAGCGTCGCAGATGATGGCGTGACCGATGGAGACCTCGTCCGTCCAAGGGATTGTCCTGATGAAATATTCGAGGTTCTCAAGGTTCAGGTCATGCCCGGCGTTCAGACCCAATCCAAGTTCCTTTACAGCCACTGCCGTCTCAAGATACGGCTTTATGGCCTTTTCCCGCCCGGCGGAATATTCAGCCGCATAATCAGCGGTGTAAAGTTCCACACGGTCGCAGCCGCAGGCCTTGGCTCCTTCCGCCATAGCGGGCGATGGGTCTATGAATATGGACGTGCGGATCCCTTTTTCCTTGAACCTTGCGCAGATGTCCGTCAGAAACCCTTTGTTGGAGACGGTGTCCCAGCCTGCGTTGGATGTGATGGCGTCGTGGGCGTCCGGCACAAGAGTGACTTGGTCAGGGACAACCTCAAGGACGAGATCCACGAAACTCGGGATAGGATTGCCTTCGATGTTGAACTCTGTCGTCACGGTAGGCCTGATGGCCCTGACGTCTGAATATCTGATGTGTCTCTCGTCCGGCCTCGGATGTACCGTGATGCCTTCCGCCCCGAATCTCTCGCAGTCGACCGCGGCCTTCTCCACGTCCGGCATATTCCCGCCACGCGCGTTGCGGATCGTGGCGATCTTGTTGATGTTCACGCTAAGTCTTGTCATATTCGTACACATATAATCATACAAAAATAATGATTTCTGTTCAGTTTTATGCGGAATTGTGCTATTTTTGAGATTCAAATGCTTTCACTATAACCCAAGTCGTGCTCTGATGAAGATAGCGTTATACTCAAGAGACGGTCGCGCCATGAGCGACGGAAGGCTTTCCAGAATGTTCGGAAAGCTTGAAAAAGAGTCGTTTGACTTCTATGAGATCAGCGGGGGAGAAGACATTCTTCCGGAGACTGACCTTGTCATGAGCGTAGGTGGTGACGGGACTTTCCTTTCCGCGTCGCAGTGCGTGGGACAGTCTGGGATCCCGATCCTCGGGGTGAACCTCGGCCGGCTCGGGTTCCTTTCTGAATATAGCCCTGAAGAGGCGTGTGACGCCCTTTTGTCAGGCGGTTGGTATCTTGAGGATAGGGAACTGCTCAGGACTGATGTGTCGGGAGGAGCGCTGGCCGCGGATCCGCAGTTCTGTCCTTTCACGCTTAACGAGGTTTCCGTGCATCGTTCTGGCGCCGCCTTGCTTGGAATTGATGTGAGGATGGACGGACACCCTTTGCCAACCTACTGGGCCGACGGGTTGCTGGTCGCCACAAGCTCCGGCTCGACGGCATATTCATTGAGCGTCGGAGGTCCGATCTGCGCTCCTGAGGCGAAGGTGCTCATCATCGCGCCGATCGCTCCGCATAACCTGAACGCGCGTCCTCTTGTGGTTCCGGACACCACTGAAATCTCGATTTCCATGAGATCAAGGGATGACAGCGTCATGCTGTCGATGGACAACAGAAACCATTTGGTCGAGCCTTCTGTGAGCCTTGATGTCAAGGTGGCACAATTTTCGCTAAAAAGGGTTCGGCTTAAAAACACCAGTTTTATAAAGGCTCTGACCACGAAGTTGTTCTGGGGCGAGGACATCCGGAACAGCGGAGAATGAAATTTTGGAATATGAACGAAATCAAGAATATACCGGAGCACGTCTCCATTATCATGGACGGCAACGGACGTTGGGCCCGGCAACGGGGGCTGGAAAGGGTTTCCGGTCATTATAACGGCGTTGAGAGCGTCAGAGCCTGTGTGGAGGCTGCTGCTGAGGCAGGGGTCAGGTACCTGTCGCTTTTCGCGTTTTCGGAGGAGAACTGGAACCGTCCGGAGTCCGAGGTGAGCACTCTGATGAGCCTTATGCTGAAATCGATCGCGGACGAGATTGATTCCCTTGCGGCCAAGGGAGTCTCTTTCCGTGTGATAGGGAATCTTTCAAGGCTTGATGACAATCTTGTGGAAGTTATAAAAAAGGCAGAGAGACTGACCGCTCCAGCCTCCGGCAAGGAACCTCTTCTGACGCTTGTCGTGTTCCTGAGCTACAGCGGGAAGTGGGATATCCTTCAGGCCGCCAAAAGGATGGCCAAAGAATATGCTGATGATCCCGCTGGCCTCGAATCCGTTGGCATAGAGGATTTTGACCGTTATCTGGCCACCGCCGGCATCCCGGACCCGGACCTTATCATACGCACTTCCGGAGAGGAGAGGATAAGCAATTACCTGCTTTGGCAGGCGGCATATTCGGAATTTCTTTTTGTCGATACTTTGTGGCCTGATTTCAGGCGCGAGGATTTCAGGGCGGCTCTGGAAGAATATTCCCACAGGAACCGTAGGTATGGAAAAGTTAAATAACTTACGTATATTTGCATCTTAAAATGAAATCTGATTCGATGAAAGTATATCGTCTATTGTGTCTTCTCGCCTTGTCCGTGGCCGCTGTTCCGGCCTTTGGACAGGATTCGGTAAAATCTTCCGCCCCCGTTGAAGTAGATTATGACCACCCAAAGACTTATTATGTGGGAGGTGTTACCGTGGAGGGAAACCACCAGTTCTCCAGCCAGCAGATCGTCTCTCTGACCGGACTCCAGAAAGGCATGAGAGTCACTGTGCCAAGCGATGACATCTCCTCGATCGTGTCCAGGCTTTGGATGCAGAGGTATTTCGAGAACGTGGCCTTGGAGATAGACCATCTGAGCGAGAAACAGGACTCCGCTTTCTTTGTGATCCGCATCCAAGAGCGTCCGAGGGTGTCCAGATGGCTGTTCACCGGCGTGAGAAAGGGTGAGCAGAAGGATTTGGACGAAAGGCTCAATCTTCGAAGGGGAGGGGAGTTCTCCGACTATGTGGCGAAAACATCCACCGACATCATCAAGAGATTCTATGCCGACAAGGGTTTCCTCAACTGCAAGGTCGATGTCCAGACGCAGAAGGATACCATTGTCCGGAATGCCATAAAGGTCAACTTCGCCGTTGACCGTGGCTCCAAAGTCAAGATCAAGGACATCAATTTCCAAGGAACGGAAGGCTTCACGGACTTCAAACTTTCCCGTTCCATGAAGAAGACGAAAGCCAAGAAATGGTATAACTTCTTCAACAGCAAGAAATTCAACGAAAAGGAATATCCTAACGACAAGAACAGCCTCGTCAGCAAGCTCAACGAGGCCGGCTATCGTGACGCGCGCATCGTAAAGGATTCCATCTACTATGTGACACAGGACAGGCTTGGCATCGACCTCAAGATTGACCAGGGCAAGAAATATTATTTCAGGAATATCTCGTGGACCGGCAACTCCGTCTATTCCACCGATCAGCTCAACGAGATCCTGAACATCCGCAAGGGAGATCCGTACGATGTGGTGACCATGCAGAAGAGGCTTCTGGGAGGAGGCAAACAGGGGGATCAGGATGTGTCCAAGATCTACCGTGACAACGGTTACCTTTTCTTTAATGTCACTCCTGTCGAGCTGAACATCGAGGGTGATTCCGTGGATGTGGAAATGAGAATCTCGGAAGGAAAGCAGGCTACCCTGAACAATATCGTCATCAATGGCAACAGCCTGACCAACGAGAGGGTTGTCCGCAGGCAGGTCGCCACAAGGCCGGGCTACCTTTTCAGCCAGACTGATTTCGAAAGATCCATCCGTGAGATCGCTTCCTTGGGACAGTTCGATCCGGAGGCCATCGCTGATCCGTCGAAAGGTTACTCGATTCTTCCTAACCAGTTGAACAACACTGTGGATGTGGTCTATAACGTGACAGAGAAGCCTTCCAGCCAGCTGGAACTTTCGGGAGGTTGGGGCGCCAACACCTTTGTCGCGACTGTCGGAGTGAACTTCAACAACTTCTCCACGAAGCGCATGTTCGAGAAGAACGCCTGGAGACCGGTACCTCTTGGAGACGCGCAGAACCTTTCGCTGCGTTTCCAGACAAACGGAACCTACTACACCTCATTGGTGTTCGGATTCTCGGAGCCTTGGCTTTTCGGAAAGAAACCGACATCCCTGAACATTCAGGCTTACTATACCAGACAGACAAACTCGTATCTTGCGATCGGACTTCTGTCCAACGACAAGGTCATGCAGGTCTATGGATTCTCGGCCGGAATCGGAACCCGTCTGAAGTGGCCGGACAACTATTTCGTGTTGTACAACGGCCTCAGCTGGCAGATCTATGACCTGAAGAACTGGATCAACGGTTACTTCATGTTCAATGATGGTAAGTCTCACAACCTGAGCTACACGATCAATCTGAGCCGAAACTCGACCGACCAGCAGATCTATCCTCGTATGGGATCGAACTTCAGCGCCAGCCTTCAGCTGACTCCTCCATATTCCTTGTTCAGAAAGAAGGATCTTGGCACGCTTGACGCGAACGGCAATCCTACAAAGGTCTCAAGCTACAAGGACATCAACTACGACAAATGGGCCTCGGCTGACCGTTACAAGTGGATCGAGTACCACAAGTGGAAGGTCAGCGGAGAACTCTACACCAAAGTCATCGGAGACTTCGTGATCATGAGCCGCGCGCAGTTCGGTTACCTTGGATATTACAACCGCAAGTGGGGTTATTCTCCGTTTGAGGGATTCCGAGTCGGAGGTGACGGTATGTCTGGCTACGACACTTATGGTGCGGACATCATCGCGCTTCGTGGTTACGAGAACTACTATCTTACCCCTTGGGAGGCGACCCCGTACAACTCCAACGGCTACTACGCCGGTAACGTCTATGACAAGTTCACGATGGAGTTCCGTTATCCGGTCATCCTCCAGCCACAGTCCACGATCTTCGTGCTGGGCTTCCTTGAGGGTGGAAACTGCTGGTCGGACATCAAGAAGTTCAATCCGTTCCAGATCAAGCGTTCCGCAGGTGTCGGCGTGAGGGTGTTCCTCCCGATGATCGGTCTGCTCGGTATCGACTGGGGCTACGGTTTCGACAATCCGGTGAAGAAGAACAGAAGCCAGTTCCACTTCCTTATCGGACAACAATTCTAAATAATATTCTTACATTTGCATCGGAATCAAAACACGTAAACTGATAAAATTCTATAAAAATGAAAAAGATTCTTTTGATCGCCGCAATGGCGTTGTTTACTCTGACGGCTTCGGCGCAGGCGAAGTTCGCTTATGTCGATTTCAATGAACTGGTGATGCTCGCCCCTGAGGCTGACGCTGCCAGATCACAGATGCAGACTGCTCAGAAAGAGGCTCAGGAAACCCTTCAGAGTATGATGGAAGAGGCTCAGACCAAGTATAACGAGTACCAGCAGAAGCAGTCCACATGGACTCCAGCCATCAAGTCCAGCAAGGAGAAGGAACTCGGTGAGATCCAGAACAGGATTCAGGAATTCCAGCAGTCTATCCAGGCAGAGCTTCAGCAGCAACAGCAGCAGTTGATGGATCCTATCTACAAGAAGGCTCAGGAGGCGGTTGAGAAACTCGCCAAGGCCGGCGGCTATCTGTTTGTGTTCGAGACTTCACAGTACCTTTACGTTGACAAGGCTCAGTGCAAGGATCTGACTCCTGAGGCAAGAAAGGCAATGAATATTCCTGAGGGCAGGACCATCGAGGATCTCCAGAAGGAACTTCAGGCACAGGCTCAGGGCCAGCAGCAGTAATCATTGACAGGAAGATCAGAAGAGGGTAGGCAAGAACTGATTTTTGCCGACCCTTTTTTGCGCTCTGACATGACGTGTTGTCGCTGAGTGCTTTCCAGGACGTTTTTTCGTTATGTTTTAGGGCTGTATGCAGGTAATGAATCTTTTTTCAGTGAAAAGGTTGGTTATTCTGCTTTTTATGCTTTAATTTGTAACGTATTTTTATAAAACACTAATATTCTTAAAATAGAAATGCAACATAAGGTTATTGATGCTAAGGATGTTGTGATAAGGTTCGCCGGGGATTCCGGTGACGGTATGCAGCTTACCGGAACTTTGTTCGCCAACCTGTCCGCAGTCTATGGTAACGGCCTTTCCACATTCCCGGACTATCCGGCAGAGATCAGAGCCCCGAAAGGGACTGTCGCCGGTGTGTCTGGATTCCAGGTTCACATCGGCAGCCATAAGGTAAACACCCCCGGGGACTTCTGTGACATGCTGGTGGCGATGAACCCAGCCGCCCTGAAGGCGAACGCCAAGTGGCTGAAAAGAAACGCTACCGTGCTTGTAAACGAGGATGCCTTCGATGATTTCGGCCTGACGAAAGCGGGCTTCACCGGCAATCCTTTTGAGGAACTTCACATCGAGGACAGGAACATCATCGTCGCCCCGATCACAAAACTGACGGAGGAGAGCTTGAAGGACAGCGGACTGGATGTCGTGTCTGTCCATAAGTGCAGGAATATGTTCACCCTCGGAATGGCCTGCTTCATCTACAGCCGTCCGTTGGACTATGTCTATACCTATCTTGAGGGACGTTTCGCCAAGAAGCACCCTGAGATGATCGAGCCGAACCGCAAGGTGGTGAATGACGGCTACAACTATGCCGCGAACATCCAGGCGGTCGCCGACACCTACACCGTCGTCCCGGACATTCAGGAAAAAGGAATATACAGGAATATAACCGGTAACCAGGCTTTGGCCTGGGGTCTCATCGCCGCTTCGGAGAAATCCGGACGGCCTCTTTTCTGCGGATCCTACCCGATCACGCCGGCGACAGCCATCCTTGAGGAACTCGCCATACACAAGAACCTTGGTGTCAAGACTATGCAGACTGAGGACGAGATCGCCGGAATATGTTCAGCCATCGGAGCGTCATTCGCCGGCAATCTGGCGGTGACGACAACCTCAGGCCCGGGACTTTCACTAAAGTCCGAGGCTCTTGGACTGGCTGTGATGACCGAACTCCCGATCGTGGTTGTGGACGTGCAGCGTGGCGGCCCTTGCACCGGTCTGCCTACCAAGACAGAGCAGGCTGATCTTAACGAGGCCCTTTACGGCCGCAACGGCGAGAGCCCTATGGTCGTGATGGCCGCGCACTCACCGGCGCATTGCTTCGATGCCGCTTTCACAGCAGCCAAGATCGCTATGGAGCATATGACTCCTGTCCTGCTCCTCTCCGAAGGCTTCCTTGGTAACGGCTCGGAGCCGTGGAAGATTCCTTCAATGAGTGAATATCCTGAGATCAAGCCTCGCCTTGCCGAGGCCGACGGGAACAAGTTCCATCCTTTCGAGAGGGATCCCGAGACTCTTGCCAGAAAATGGGCTCCGGCCGGAACACCTGGCTTGGAGCACCGTGTGGGCGGTCTTGAGAAGACACATAACGGAGTCCTTTCCACAGATGCGGCCAACCACGAGATGATGGTAAAGGAACGTGCGGAGAAAGTCGCCCGTGTGGCCGCTGACATTCCTGACCTTGTTGTTGACGGTCCGGAGAGCGGTGATGTCCTGCTGGTTGGCTGGGGTGGCACTTACGGACATATTCTTACAGCCACGGAGGAACTCCGCGCCGCCGGTAAGACTGTAAGCCGTGTGCATTTCGATTTCATCGATCCGCTGCCTAAGAACACGGAGAAGGTACTGTCTGGTTTCCGTAAGATAATCGTCTGCGAGCTTAATCTCGGACAGTTCGCCGGGTACCTCAAGACCATATTTCCGCAGTTCAACTATTTGAGCTGCAATAAGGTTCAGGGACAGACTTTCCTTGTTAAGGAGATTGTTGACGCCGCTTTAAGCGAATTATAGGAGGACAGCGCAATGCCAAAATATACATTGAAAGATTTCAAGAGCGACCAGGAGATCAGATGGTGTCCGGGATGCGGGGACTATTCCGTGCTCGCCGCTCTTCAGAGAACCCTTCCTTTGGTTTGTGAGGAGAAGGGAATAGACAAGGACAAGATTGTGGTCGTGTCCGGAATCGGTTGCTCGTCAAGGCTTCCGTACTATGTGGACACCTACGGGTTCCACAGCATCCACGGCCGCGCCACCGCGATCGCGACCGGAATGAAGGTCGCCAATCCTGATCTCTGCATCTGGCAGGTGAGCGGTGACGGTGACGCTTTGGCCATCGGCGGAAACCATTTCATCCACGCCATCAGAAGGAACATCGACATCAACCTGATGCTCTTCAACAACCAGATTTACGGTATGACGAAGGGGCAATATTCCCCGACCTCAAAACTGGGAGCCATCACCAAGACTTCTCCTTACGGAACGGTTGAGCATCCGTTCAATCCAGGCAGTCTCGTGCTTGGCGCGAAGGGAACGTTCTTCGCCCGCGGAATGGACACTGAACTTGCTTTGAACCAGGAGATCATGCTTGCGGCCTCAAGGCATAAGGGCACTTCCGTGATGGAGTTCCTGACCAACTGCGTGATCTTCAACAATGGCTCTCACGCCGAGATTTCCGACAGTGAGCACAAGGCGGACAGGACTCTGGTCCTGCGCGACGGCGAGAAGATGATATTCGGAAAGAACCGTGACAAGGGCATCGCCCTCGATGGCTGGAGACTGAAGGTCGTGACCATCGGAGAGAACGGTGTGACCGAGGATGACATCCTCACCCACGACAGCCATTCCGACAACCTTGGCCTTCAGATGATGCTGGCCGATATGAAGTGGCCGGACTTTCCGGTCGCCCTCGGAGTCATCCGTGAGGTTCCGGACATCACCTACGAGGATGAGGTCGCCAAGCAGGTCGAGGGCGTCAAAGCCAAGGCCAAGGTCCACAATGTGGATGAGCTGCTTCACGGCGGATCCACGTGGGAACTTAAATAGAACACACATTATTAACTAATTAATAACACATTACGTTATGAAAACAACTGAAATAATGGCCCGTCTCCAGGCCAAGTACCCTACAGAGAAGGAATATCTCCAGGCTGTACAGGAGGTCCTTGAGTCAATCGAGGAGGTTTACAACCAGCACCCTGAGTTCGAGAAGGCAAAGATTGTCGAGAGACTTGTCGAGCCTGACAGAATCTTCACGTTCCGTGTGACCTGGATCGATGACAACGGTGAGGTTCAGACAAACCTCGGCTACCGCGTCCAGTTCAACAGTGCGATCGGACCTTATAAGGGAGGTCTTCGTTTCCACAAGGCTGTCACCCCTTCAATGCTCAAGTTCCTCGGATTCGAGCAGACATTCAAGAACGCCCTCACAACCCTTCCTATGGGTGGCGCGAAAGGTGGTTCGGACTTCGACCCTGTCGGAAAGTCTAACGCTGAGATCATGCGTTTCTGCCAGGCCTTCATGCTTGAGCTCTGGCGCTGCATCGGCCCAGACCAGGACATCCCTGCGGGTGACGTAGGTGTAGGTGGACGTGAGATCGGCTTCCTGAACGGAATGTACCAGAAGCTCGCCCGCCAGTATCACACCGGAGTTCTCACCGGAAAGGGCGCTACCTGGGGAGGATCCATCCTTCGTCCTGAGGCCACCGGTTTCGGAGCCCTCTATTTCACCCAGCACCTTCTCCACAAGGCTGGCAAGGACATCGCCGGTCAGAAGGTCTGCATCTCCGGCTTCGGTAACGTGGCTTGGGGCGCTGTGAAGAAGGCTACCCAGCTCGGTGCCAAGGTTGTCGCCATCTCCGGCCCGGACGGAGTATGCCATATTCCTGAGGGAATGACTCCTGAGATGAATGAATATATGCTTGACATGCGTGCCTCCAACAGGAATATGGTCGAGGATCTCGCCACCAAGTTCCCTGGACAGGTTCAGTTCATCGCCGGCAAGAAGGCTTGGAGCATCCCTTGCGACATCGCTCTCCCTTGCGCGTTCCAGAACGAGCTCAGCGAGGACGACGCAAAGGAACTGAAGGCCAACGGCTGCTGGTGCTGCTGCGAGGTTTCCAATATGGGTTGCCAGCCGGGTGCCATCCACTTCTTCCAGAACAACGGAGTCCTCTTCGCTCCTGGCAAGGCTGTGAACGCCGGTGGAGTCGCCACCTCAGGCCTTGAGATGACCCAGAACGCGGCTCACCTCAGCTGGTCCGCACAGGAGGTTGACGACAAGCTTCACTGGATCATGCAGAGCATCCACGAGCAGTGCGTGAAGTACGGCACACGTCCGGACGGCAGCGTTGACTACGTGAAGGGCGCCAACATCGCCGGCTTCATGAAGGTAGCGCAGGCCATGCTTGAGCAGGGAATCATATAAAAAGTAAGATTTCTTACAAATATGGGCACATCAACACCTCGTTGATGTGCTTTTTTCATTTATATTCATTAAATTTGCAAGATACAATGAATATGAACATTATTAAATAACACTTTTTCAAATGAAAAGAACCGCTCTGGCATTAATGCTGATCGCTCTTGCGGCCTCCTGCAACACGGAGCCGAAGACCGCTGTCCAGAAGAAGGTCGATTCGTACGCGCTCGTGAAGATCGAGTCACCAGACCTTTCCGGTATCACGGACAACGGCAAGGAAGTCCTCAACCTCTACAAATTCGCCGCCGACCAGGCTGACAGTATCTACTGGAAACAGTATTTTGGTGACAAGACCTTGATCGAGAACCTGAAGGATGCCGATCTTAGGGACTATGCCAAAATCAATTACGGACCTTGGGACCGCCTTGACGGATCCACATTCATAGAAGGTTTCGGAGAGCTTCCTCTTGGTGCCAACTTCTATCCGGCCGACATGACGGCCGCTGAGTTCGACTCGTTGGCTGATCCGGTGAAGACGAGCCCATATTCACTCATCAGGCGCGGCGCCGACGGCAAGCTCACTTCCGTTTGGTACCACGACGCGTTCGAGTATAACATCGACAAGATCTGCAACTACCTCAAGGCTGCCGCTGACATCACCATCAAGCCAAGCGTGCGCAATTATCTTCTCAAGAAGATCGACGCGTTGAGGACTGACTATTATTATGACAGCGACCTTGCCTGGCTGGAGATGACGGACAGCAAGATGGACCTCATCATCGGCCCTAACGAGGTCAATGATGACCAGCTCTATGGTCTCAAGACATCCTACGAGGCTTATGTGCTCCTCAAGGATCTCAAGCGTACCGAGGTCCTCGACCAGTTCAAGTCGATGCTTCCTGAGCTCCAGAAGCAGATCCCATGTGAGGATCAGTACAAGACATTCGTACCTGGCGACGAGTCTGACATCTACGCCTACGACGCCATCTACTGCGCAGGCCACGCCAACGCCGGCATCAAGCTTATCGCTTTGAATCTCCCTTACAATGAGGAGGTTCAGGTCAAGGCCGGAACACGTACCGCCCTCCTTCGCAACATTATGATGGAGAAGTTCAACAGGGTTGTCAACCCGGTTGGCATCGTGGTTTTGACTCCTGACCAGCAGGATCACCTTGACGAGGAGGCTTTCTACTGGAACATCGCTTTCCGTGAGATCTCCCACGGACTCGGTGTAAAGGAGACCATCAACGGCAAGGGCTTAGTCTATGAGGCTCTCGGCAACAAGGCTCTCACTTGGGAGGACGCCAAGGCCAACGCCCTCGGCCTTTACTTTGTCTGCAAGCTTATCGATGAGCACAAGATCCCTGCGCTCATCACCAAGGAGGACGCCATCACCACATTCGTGGCCAACCTTATCCGCTCAGAGCGTTTCGGAGAGGCCTCACAGCTCGGAAGGGCTTATGTGATGCTCTTCAACTACCTGAACCAGAACGGCGCCTTCAAGCGTGGGGACAGCGGAAAATATTCAATCGACTACGAGAAGACCCTTTCACTCGTGGCAGAGTTCGCCGGCATCGCCCTCAAGACCCAGGCTACCGGTGACTACGAGTTCGCGGAACAGTTTGAGAACCAGTACTGTGTCCTTTCCGAGGACTTCAAGGCTGACCTTGTGAACATCCGTCTTGAGAACATTCCGATCGACCTCAGGTTCGAATTCCAGAAATAACAAAATTAATAATCAATACTACTGAAATGGCTGAAAAGAAATTCAATGTGAAGTACGGTGTACTTCTGCCAATTGTTCTTCTGGTCACACTCTTCTTGTGGTGTGTGCCTACCTCTTTCTTCGGCATCGACGCTCTGACTGTTGTGCAGCAGCGTGTGATCGCCCTCTTCGTGTTCGCCGCGTTGATGTGGATGTTTGAGATCATTCCTAACTGGGCGACTTCCGTCCTGATCATCGTGGTTGCTCTGCTGACCGTCTCCGACAAGGGACTCGGTTTCTTCTGCAATCCTGAGTTCGGTCAGCTGGTAAGCTACAAGAAGATAATGTCATCTTTCGCCGATCCTGTCGTGATGCTGTTCCTTGGCGGATTCGTGCTCGCGATCATGGCTGAAAGATTCGGACTTGACGTAACACTCGCAAAATCATTGCTCAGCATATTCGGAACAAAGCCTAAGATGGTGCTTTTGGGATTCCTCATCATCATCTCTGTGTTCTCGATGTTTATGAGCAACACCGCGACCGCCGCTATGATGCTTGCGTTCCTCGCTCCGGTGCTCCACAAGCTTCCGAGCGATGACCGGGGCAAGATTGGCCTCGCGCTCTCTATTCCTATCGCCGCCAACCTCGGTGGTATCGGAACCCCTATCGGAACCCCTCCTAACGCTACCGCGAAGGGTTATCTGGAGCAGGCAGGCATCGATGTCTCCTTCGGTGACTGGTGCGTCCACATGATCCCTTACGTGATCATCATGATTATTCTCGCTTGGGTGCTTCTCCTTGTGTTCTTCCCGTTCAAGACCCAGAAGCTTGTGCTTGAGATCCCTGCCAACGACAAGAAGAAGGACTGGAAGAGCAAGCTCGTCTGGGCTACCTTCATCATCACGATCCTTCTCTGGGCCACGGAGCAACTCCATCACATCAGCTCCAACGTCGTGGCTCTGATTCCTCTCGCCGTCTTCACGGCCACAGGACTTTTCGGCAAGGAGGAGATCAAGGAGATCAACTGGTCAGTGCTCTGGCTCGTCGCCGGAGGCTTCGCATTGGGCTATCTCCTTCAGGACACCGGCCTGGCGAAGGTTCTAATCACAGCGATACCGTTCGGCTCGATGTCCGTCATCCTTGTGCTGGTAGTTGCCGGTTTCGTCTGCTACTTCCTCTCGAACTTCATCAGCAACTCCGCCACCGCGGCCCTGCTTATCCCTATCCTTATCGTAGTGGCTGAGGGCATGGCCGATCCGGCAGCCGCCAACAACGCGGCCTTCATCGCCATGGGCGGTACCCAGGCAATGATCATATTCATCGCTGTGTGCGCGTCAATCGCCATGCTCTTCCCGATCTCCACTCCTCCGAACGCCATCGCCGCGTCCACCGGACTTGTCGAGACCAAGGACATGGCAAAGATCGGTATCATCATCGGTGTGGTCGGATTCATCTTCGGATTCTTCTGGCTCACCAAGATATTCCCGTTCGCACAGTAATTTTACAGTAATATCAGAGAAGCTGTTTTGGAAAAGGAACCAAAGCAGCTTCTCAATGCTTAAAAATCAGTTAGTAGTTATTAAAATGAACAAAATTTTCACTTCACTTGCCGCTTTGGCAATGTGTGCCTCTCTCGGGGCGCAGGAAACGGCTCCAAAGGTAAGCCTCTACGGATTCATCCGCAATTACTACGCTTTTGACACACGTGAGAGCGTAGCGGGAACAGAGGATTTCTTCTATTATCTTCCTAAGGATGAGAATAAGAAGGGCGATGTCGATCTGAATGAGCAGAGCTCTCTCCGCTTCGCGGCCCTTACCTCCAGAATCGGGCTCAATGTCACCGGTTATGAATATAATGGCTTGAAATTCGGAGCAAAGATCGAGACTGACTTCTACAATGGTCTTTCCGGTGTCTCCGGAACCGCGGTGCTTCGTCTTCGTCAGGCTTATGTCACCGTCGGCAGGAACGATTGGCTGGTGACGGCAGGCCAGGCTTGGCATCCTATGGCCGCTGATATGCCGGATGTGTTCTCCCTCAACACCGGAGCTCCTTTCGGACCGTTCAGCCGCACTCCACAGGTCAAGTTCGACTATAACTTCACGGACGCTCTTTCTTTGACAGCCTCGGCCATCTGGCAGATGCAGTACACTTCCGCAGGCCCTGGCGGAGCCTCGGCCAACTACATCAAGTACGGCTGCACTCCCGAGATTTATGCCGGATTGAACTACAAGACCGGTGGGCTTCTTCTCAGGGCCGGAGTGAATGTGCTTTCCATCAAGCCAAGGAACAACAACTTGGAGGTAAAGGTCGACGACCGCATCACAACCGTCACCCCGTTCTTCTACGGACAGTACAAGAGCGGACTGTTCTCCGCCAAGGTCAAGACAGTCTTCGCGGAGGCTGGCGAGCACGTCAACCTCAACGGCGGATATGGTGTGTCCGGCATCAAGGATGACGGTGTAAGTTATGAATATACTCCTACCCGCAACTCCTCCACTTGGGTGAGCCTTATGTACGGAAAAAAGACACAGTGGATTCTCTTCGGTGGTTATGTTAAGAATTTCGGAACGAAGGATGACCTGTATGGCGCGAAGGACGGTTACGCTCCTGCCGCCAACCTCTATTTCAGCAAGAACAGCTTCTCGAACATGAACCAGATGTGGAGGCTCACTCCTACCGTGATCCACAACATCGGCAAGTTCGCGATCGGTCTTGAATATGAGCTCACAAGTGTACAATATGGTGATTACAAGACTATTGACGGTGTGAAATGCATCGGCGCCAACGGTCTTGCCGAGGACAACCTCCATTGGATCACCAACCATCGTATCCAAGCTCTGGTCAAGTTTACTTTCTAATATAATCGTTTAACAAGTCAAGGCTGTTGTCGGCCTTGCACGGAAAGATTGACGCTATGAAGAAGATAATCCCAATGCTGGCATCGGCCATCGCCCTGTCACTTACCGCTTTACCCTCTGAGGCACAAAGCCATCTGGTGAAGTTGACCAATCATCTTGAACCATACGGCTTTTTCCGCGCGAGCGCCATTTTCGACGCCCGCGACTCCAAGGCCGACACCGAAGACTTGTTTTATTATGTTCCTTACGACAAGAAGATAAATCTGGAAGGCAACGACATCTGGTACAACCCTTCCATAAAAATGTCCGCCATCACGACACGTCTTGGAGTGAACCTTACCGGATTCAGGTACGGATCGTTCAATGTAACCGGAAAACTGGAGACGGATTTCTATCTGATGACGGGAGGCTCCGCGTCGCTGAGTCTCAGAGAGGCTTACCTCAAGTTTAACTGGGACAATCTCGGTGACTTTTTCAAGTCTGTGTCTGTCAAGGCTGGCCATGCATGGCATCCTATGTCCTTGGACATGCCATACAGTGTCGGCTATGAGGCCGGTGCCCCGTTCAATCCATACGCAAGAAGCCCTCAGTTGATGTTTGAGACTAATCTGATGGATCGCTTCACTTTCACGGCGGGGCTTCTTTATCCGATGGAGTTCATGCCTACGGGACCACAAGGACCATCAGCTGACTATGTCAAGTATGGCCTTGTCCCGGAATTGTACGCTGGCCTGACATATTCATCAAAGTACATCAAGGCCAGGGTCGGAGCGGATTTCATAAGTTTGGTTCCTCGTTGGCGCACGACCGATTTGACCTATTACCATGATGTCGGAACTAAAGTCAAGGACCGCATTTCCATGATCAGTCCGATGGCCTGTTTCGAGTTCAGCAAGGGTATGTTCAAAGTCAACGCCAAGGCCGTTCTTGCCTCGGGCGGAGATCATCTCCGACTTATGGGAGGTTATGCTGTCTATGACAAGTCGGACGCTTATAAGTACAAGTACACCCCTCTAAGGTCGGTCACAGGATTCGCCTCGGCAAGTTATGGCCAGCAATGGCAATTCATCCTGTTCGCCGGAGGCATGACGGCGTTGGGTGCCGGTCATGACCTGATCACAGATGACGAGACAGGTTATGCGAAGACCGCCTACATCTATTACTTTGATGGAGGCTTCAAGAATATCCGCTACATGTTTCGTGTCGCTCCGGCGGTCGCGTTCAATCTCGAAAGACTTACATGCGCCATTGAATATAATAGCACAGGCGTGATTTATGGACAGATGAATGAGTTGAATGCCAGAGGGTTGGCTAATATGGGGGAACATCTGATCATCAATCATAGAATCCTTGGAGTGGTGAGATATTCATTTTAGTGTCATGGTTTAGTGAATATTTTGTCAAAAAATCTTGTCTTTTAGAATATTTTTCCGATATTTGCCGTGTTGAACTAATAGAATGAGAAGTTTCAATCATATCCACCTACATCTTCACCATCGCCAGAAGCGGAGGTGACTTTGTCGTGGGTATCTGTTTATGAGGGATATTAAGGTCAAGGCTCGCTTCCGTTTTGGTGGCGGGCCTTTTTTATAAAACGAACGACAAATGTTAAGAATCGCGATTCAGGCCAAAGGCCGTTTAAGTGAAGAAAGCCTCACACTGCTGCGTGAGGCCGGTATCGAGGTGGATGACACCAAGCGGAAATTCCTGTCCAGATCCAGTAATTTCCCGGCTGAGATACTCTATTTGAGAGACGATGACATTCCACAGGCAGTCGCTCAAGGCGTGACGGATTTGGGTATCGTAGGCTACAATGAAGTCTGCGAGAGGGGTGAGGCAGTGGAGGTTGTTGACCGTCTGGGCTTTGGACCGTGCCGCATTTCTTTGGCGATCCCCAAGTCTGAAGAATATACCGGACTGGAATATTTCAACGGTAAGCGGATAGCTACATCGTACCCGAACATCTTGAGCAAATTTCTGAAAGATAAAGGAATAGATGCATCGATCAACGTTATCGCAGGCTCTGTGGAGATCGCTCCGACCGTTGGTATGAGCGATGCTATCTTCGATATCGTATCTTCCGGCGGGACGCTTGTGAGCAACGGGCTCAAGGAGGTTGAGAAGGTGGTGTTCTCGGAGGCGGTGCTGATTTCGGGTGGCAATCTTTCGGATGAAAAGACTAAACTTCTGGAACAGATAAAGTTCCGCTTTAACGCTGTCCGGGACAGCCGTGGAAAGAAATACCTGTTGATGAATATCCCCGACGACCGGATCGAGGATGCCATCCAGATTGTTCCGGCGATGAGGAGCCCGACAGTGCTGCCGCTTGCGCAAAGCGGGTGGTCTTCACTGCATTCCGTTGTGGATGAGAGCGTTTTGTGGGAGAAGATCGAAAGTTTGAAGGAGATTGGCGCGGAAGGGATTCTTGTGCTCTCGGTTGAGAAGATGGTTTTGTAGGTGTTGAATATTTATTCGTTATTTTATGCGGAATTTTGATTGTACGGTCACTTCGACAAGCTCAGTGACCCCAATATACAATAACCCTCCCCGGATCGAATGGCCGAAACTGATCTCAAGGGCCGCTGAAAGCGATTCCGACATCGATGCAAGCGTAAGAGCCACCCTTGAATATGTCCGGACACAAGGCGACAAGGCTGTTCTGGATCTGGAGTCCCGCTATGACAACATAGTTTTCACTTCTGTTGAAGCCTTGAAAGTCAGCGACAAGGATATCGCGGAAGCCACCGCTTCCGTTTCACCAGAGTTAAAGGCGGCCATCGCACAGGCATATTCAAACATCAGGAAATTTCATAGCGCGCAGATGCCGCAAACAGTTAAGGTTGAGACTTCACCCGGTGTCGTCTGCTACCAGAAGGCCGTTCCGCTCCGTAGGGTCGGACTGTATATTCCTGGCGGGCGCGCGCCTTTGTTCTCGACGGTTCTGATGCTGGCCGTCCCTGCCTCCGTGGCTGGCTGCCCTGAAATCGTTCTCTGCACACCTCCTGACAAGGATGGGAAAGCCAATCCTGTCATAGTCTATGCGGCTTCGGTCTGTGGAGTCAGGAATATATTCAAAATCGGTGGCGCTCAGGCCATTGCGGCTATGGCTTATGGAACGGAGACGCTCGCCAAATGCGACAAGATTTTCGGCCCTGGCAACCGTTATGTGATGAAGGCCAAGCAGATGGTCGGGCTGTCGGTCGCAGCGATCGATATGCCGGCCGGTCCGTCAGAGGTTATGGTGCTGGCTGACGGGACCGCTGATCCTGAGTTCGTCGCAGCTGACTTCCTCTCCCAGTCGGAGCACGGGCCGGACAGCCAGTCGATTCTGGTCTGCACATCGGAGGCTATCGCAAAATCCGTGGTGGATGCAGTCGCAAGACAGACCGCAAGGCTGAGTCGGGGAAGCATCATTGCCAAAGCGTTGGATCACAGTCGGATGGTCGTTCTTACGAGCCGTGAGGACATCATCGATTTCGCCAATGAATATGCTCCTGAACATCTCATCATATCTATGCGTGATCCTTGGAGCGTGGCGGATAAGGTGGTAGCCGCCGGGAGCATATTCATTGGAAATTATTCTCCTGAAAGCGCCGGTGATTATGCTTCAGGAACGAATCATACTTTGCCGACGAGTGGTTGGGCGCGTTCGTTCAGCGGGTTGAATCTGGATGCGTTTATGAGGAAGATGACGATTCAGGAGATTTCGCGTGAGGGTTTGTCCGGCCTTGGGGACACAATCCGTACAATGGCTTTGGCCGAAGGGCTTGACGCTCACGCCGCCGCGGTTGAAGTAAGACTTGAAAAATAATCAGTAATGAATATAGAAGACGTTCTTAAACTCGTAAGGCCAAACATCTTAGGTCTTGAGGCATATTCGACCGCACGGGACGACTGTGGCTCGAACCAGCCGGAAATATTTCTGGATGCCAACGAGAATCCTTACAACAATGGCATCAATCGGTATCCGGACCCACATCAGAAAGCCTTGAAGGCCAAGGTCGCGGAAATCAAAGGAATTTCTGCGGATAGCCTGTTCATCGGCAACGGGAGCGACGAGGCGATTGACCTTGTTTACCGTGTGTTCTGCGTACCGGGAGCAAGCAATGCCGTGTCCATCGCTCCGAGTTACGGGATGTACGAGGTGGCAGCCGCGATGAACGACATTGAATTCCGGAAAGTCCAGATGAGGCCGGATTTCTCAATGGACACAGAGGCGATGCTTTCCGCGGCGGACTCCAAGACAAGGCTGATGTTCATCTGCTCGCCGAACAACCCGACAGGAAACTCGTTCCCGGTGGAGCAGATCGAGGATATTCTTGAAAGGTTCGGCGGCGTGGTGGTGCTGGATGAGGCTTACATCGACTTTTCGGTCAGGCCTTCGCTGACATCTTTGGTCAAGAGATACCCTAACCTGATTGTGCTCCAGACGCTTTCAAAGGCTTGGGGTATGGCAGGTCTCAGAATTGGATTGGCGATCGCGGATCCTGCTGTCATCGCTTTGATGTCCAAAGTCAAATATCCGTACAACATCAATGTTCTGGCTCAGAAGATGGCATTGATGAAACTTGACGAGGCGGCCAAGGACAAGGCTGTGGCCGAGATTGTGGGGCAGCGGTTCCGCTTGGAAAAAGAATTGGCCAAATGCCCGGAGGTCAAGGGAATATATTCAAGTGACGCTAACTTTTTGTTGGTTAGGTTTGAGAATCCGGATGAGGTTTACGAGAGGCTGCTTGCGGGAGGAGTCATTGTGCGGAATCGTTCCAAGGTCTCAGGTTGCGAGGGGTGCCTTCGCATCACAGTCGGCACTCCGGTGGAGAATGACAGACTGCTTCGGCTGCTGTCCTCTTCGGTCGCTGAGCCTGTCGAAGCGACCACCCCCGGTATGGAAATATTAGGCGGAAGACATATCCGAATTGTCCGTAATACCAAAGAGACAAAGATTGCCCTTGAATTGGATCTGGATTCCATTGGAGGCTCCGGACACATTTCCACCGGTCTCCCTTTCTTCGACCACATGCTTGATCAGATCCCGAACCACGGCGGCGTGGCACTTTCAATCAATGCGAAAGGCGATCTGCAAGTGGATGAACATCACACGATTGAGGATGTCGGAATCGTCTTCGGAGAAGCGATCAACGCCGCGCTCGGCTCGAAACTCGGCATGGCCCGCTACGGCTTCGTCCTCCCGATGGACGACTGTGACGCCGCTGTCCTGATGGACTTCGGAGGGCGTATTGATTTCAAATGGAACGCGGAGTTCAAACGTGAGAAGGTCGGCGATGTCCCGACCGAGATGTTCAGCCATTTCTTCCAGTCTGTCTGCGCCGGAGCGAAATGCAACCTGCACATCTGGGCGGAGGGCGTGAACGAGCATCACAAGGCCGAGGCAATCTTCAAAGCCTTCGCCAGGGCTTTAAGAATGGCGGTCGCCAAGACCCCGTTCCCTTACGAACTACCATCAAGCAAAGGCATCCTATGATAGCGATAATTGACTACAAAGCCGGCAACATACGCTCGGTCGAAAACGCTCTGAAAAGGTTTGGAGCGGAATATGTGCTGACCGCTGATCCGGAGATGATCCGCCGCGCCGACCACGTGATCCTGCCGGGAGTTGGGGAGGCTTCCTCCGCTATGAAAGCCTTGGAGTCCACAGGCTTGGCACCAGTCATAAAGTCATTGACCCAACCTGTTTTAGGAATATGCATCGGAATGCAGCTGATGTGCGCTTCAAGCGAGGAGGGCGACACGGAATGTCTTGGAATATTCACCCCGAAAGTCACCCGCTTCCCGGAAACTCCCGGTGTCAAGATCCCTCACACCGGGTGGGATACAATCTCCGGGCTGCGCGGCCCGCTTTTCAGGAATATTCCCGAAGATTCGTTCGTCTATTATGTGCATTCGTACAGCGCGGGAATATTCCCGGATCAGACTGTCGCCGCGACTGAATATGCCGGTGTCCGTTTCAGCGGGGCGCTCCAGCGGGACAATTTCTTCGGGACGCAGTTTCATCCGGAGAAGAGCGGTTCGGTCGGGGCTGAGATATTAAAGAATTTTATTGAATATGAAGAATTTTAACATAATCCCGGCCATAGACATAATCGGCGGCCGGTGCGTGCGTCTCACTCAGGGGGACTATGCGAAAGAGAAGGTATATTCGGACAACCCTGTCGAGATGGCGAAAAGTTTTGAGCGGGCCGGCGCGACAAGGCTGCATCTTGTGGATCTGGAAGGTGCAAAGGACGCCTGTCCGAAGAACCTGGATGTGCTAAGGAATATAACCAATGCGACCGGTCTGAAAGTTGAGTTTGGCGGTGGAGTGAAGTCGGAGGAGTCTTTGAACGCTGTTCTGGATGCCGGGGCTGAATATGTCATCTGCGGAAGCGTGGCCTTTACCGAACCGGACATATTCAAGAAATGGCTTGGCCGCTATGGGGAAAAAATCATCCTCGGGCTGGATCTGAAGAATGGTCTGGTCGCGACACACGGTTGGAAGGAGACTGTCCCGATGTCAGCCGTGCAGGCTATGGAGTCTTTTGAAGGACTTGTGCGTCAGGCTATTGTGACCGAGGTTTCGAGGGACGGGATGTTGCAGGGCGTGAATCTTGAGTTTTACGCCGGCCTTCAGCAACAGTTCCCAGACGTGGAGATCATCGTGAGCGGGGGCGTGTCCAATTACGAGGATCTGGAGGAATTGAGAAGATCTGGACTTCGCTCGGCCATTGTCGGGAAAGCTATTTATGAAGGACGAGTGAAACTTGAGGATTTGTTCAGGTAATATGTTGGCGAAGAGAATTATACCTTGTCTGGACGTGAAGAACAGACAGGTAGTGAAAGGAATCAATTTCGAGGGCTTGCGTGAGGTGGGCGATCCTGTGGTGATGGGTGCTTTCTACTCCGCGCAGGGGGCTGACGAGTTGGTCTTTCTGGACATCAGCGCGTCAACGGAAGGACGACGAACTTTCACGGATCTGGTCTCTCGGATAGCGGAACGGATTGACATTCCGTTCACTGTGGGCGGAGGAATATCTTCGTTCGAGGATGCTGCCAGACTTCTGGACGCTGGAGCGGACAAGATCACGGTCAACACGGCGGCTGTGCTTCACCCGGAGATCATCACCAGGATCGCATCACGCTACGGCTCCCAGTTTGTTGTCGTGGCGATTGACGCGAGGACGGTCGCTTCGGGAATGGCCGCTGAGCCTGTCGAAGCGACATCCCTGTACGGCAATGCTTACTGGCAGGTGATGACCCACGGCGGAAAAAGGCCGACCGACAAGGAACTATATTCATGGGCGAAAGAGGTACGGAACCTTGGGGCGGGAGAGATCCTTTTCACGTCCATGGATCACGACGGCACCCGGAACGGCTATGCTGTGGAGACATTTTCCCGTCTCGCGGATGAACTCTCCATCCCCGTGATCGCCTCCGGTGGGGCGGGAAGCGTCGGCGACATCGAGGAAGTCCTGACGAAGGGCCGGGCCGACGCCGCCCTCGCCGCAAGCATATTCCACTACGGCGAAATCTCCATCCCCGAATTGAAAAGAACCCTCCGCACCCACGGAGTGAATGTAAGAATATAAAAGGAACTTTATGAATATGATTGATTTTAAGACTCTTAATGTCGGCGCGGACGGACTCGTGCCGGCCATCGTCCAGGACCGGAACACCCTTCAGGTCCTGATGCTCGGCTATATGAACGCCGAGGCTCTCGAAAAGACACAGACAAGCGGTCTCGTGACATTTTTCAGCCGCTCCCGCCAGACCCTATGGACAAAAGGGGAGACCAGCGGCAACTTCCTTCATCTTGTCTCCATTGCGGTAGACTGCGATTCGGACACCCTTCTTGTCCGCGCCATTCCTGACGGGCCGGTCTGCCACAAAGGTACGAAAACCTGTTGGGGAGACGCGGTACCGGCAAGCACGGGCTTCATCCGCGAGCTTGAAGGTGTGATCAAAGGCCGTCACGAGCGGATGCCGGAGAAGTCCTACACCACGTCACTGTTCAAGGCAGGGACTCCGAGAATGGCACAGAAAGTCGGCGAGGAGGCCGTAGAGACCGTCATTGAGGCCGTGAAAGGGGATGATGAAAGGATGATCTACGAGGCCTCCGACCTTGTCTACCACCTTCTTGTACTTTTGGTCAGCAAAGGCTACGGCATCGCCGACCTGGAAAAGGAACTTAAGAAGAGGCATAAATAGTCGGCCATAATTTTGTTTTTCACAAAACATAATACGAATTTAGCTATCAGTTAGTGTAATTACCGTTTTTCAGATGAGTTCAGACAGAATATTCATTTTTGACACCACTTTGCGTGATGGCGAGCAGGTGCCGGGGTGCCAACTCAACACTGTGGAGAAAATCCAGGTGGCAAAGGCCCTTGAAGAGTTGGGAGTAGATGTCATAGAGGCGGGTTTCCCTGTTTCCAGTCCTGGGGATTTCAATTCGGTCGTGGAGATTTCCAAGGCCGTCACCTGGCCGACGATCTGTGCGTTGACACGTGCCGTGGAGAAAGACATCGATGTTGCCGCGGAAGCGCTTAAATACGCCAAACACAAGAGGATACACACGGGAATCGGAACTTCCGACTCCCACATAAGGTACAAGTTCAATTCCACCCGGGAGGAGATTCTTGAGCGAGCCGTCAGAGCAGTTAAATATGCCAAGAAATATGTCGAGGATGTGGAATTCTACGCTGAGGATGCGGGACGCACTGACAATGAGTATCTTGCCAGAGTGGTTGAGGCAGCCATCAAGGCCGGGGCCACGGTCGTGAATATTCCTGACACGACTGGCTACTGCCTTCCTTCCGAGTATGCGGCTAAGATCAAGTATCTTGTTGACAATGTGGACGGGATTGACAAGGCTGTCATCTCCACTCATTGCCACAACGACCTCGGTATGGCCACCGCCAACACAATGTCCGGACTTCTTGCCGGGGCCCGCCAGTGCGAGGTCACCGTCAATGGTGTTGGCGAGCGTGCCGGCAACACGGCTCTGGAGGAAATCGCCATGATCATCAAGAGCCACAGTGACATCCCTCTCGTGACCAACATCAACACGACCAGGATCACACCGGTGAGCCGAATGGTCTCGAACCTTATGAATATGCCGGTTCAGGCGAACAAGGCCATAGTCGGGCGCAATGCCTTCGCGCACTCTTCAGGCATCCATCAGGACGGAGTCCTCAAGAACGTCAGCACCTACGAGATCATCGACCCTAAGGAAGTGGGGATTGACGACAACGACATCGTGCTTACCGCCAGAAGCGGCCACGCCGCCCTTAAATACCGTCTGGAGGTTCTTGGAATCAAGATGGAAGGCCATAAACTTGACGCTTTTTACGATGAGTTCCTCAAACTGGCCGACAAGAAGAAGCAGGTCAGCGACGATGATCTCCTTGTGCTCGCCGGAGCCGACAGGGCTGAGGACCATCACGTCAAGCTTGAGTACCTCCAGGTGACCAGCGGCAAGGGTCTGAGACCTATCGCAAGTGTCGGTCTTGACATAGCCGGTGAGAAATTCGAGGCCGCTTCCAGAGGCAACGGTCCGGTTGACGCGGCGATCAACGCCCTCAAGATCATCATCAGGCGTCAGATGGTCATCAAGGAGTTCACCATACAGAACATCACCAAAGGCTCCGATGATGTGGGCAAGGTTCACATGCAGGTCGAGCATGACGGCCACGTGTATTATGGCTTCGGAGCCGACACCGACATCGTCACCGCGTCTGTGGAGGCGTTCATTGACTGCATAAACAAATTCAGGGGATGAACACACTTTTCGACAAGATTTGGGACAGTCACATCGTGTCCGTCATCGACGGTGGTCCCACTCAGCTCTACATAGACAGGCTTTACTGTCACGAAGTGACCAGTCCTCAAGCCTTCGAGGGCATAAGGAAGCGTGGCTGCGGTATTCTGCGCCCGGAGAGAATAATATGTATGCCTGACCACGACATCCAGACGGAAGGGACTGCTTTCGCGGATGATGTATGCCGTCGTCAGGTGGAGACTTTGGAACGGAACGCGGCTGAATTCGGTTTGGTCCATTATCCGATGATGAGTCCGGACAACGGTATTGTCCACGTTGTCGGCCCTGAGAAAGGACTTTCGTTGCCGGGAATGACAATCGTCTGCGGAGACTCGCACACATCCACCCACGGAGCTGTCGGAGCGGTCGCTTTCGGAATAGGCACGAGCGAGGTCGAGATGGTGCTTGCCACCCAGTGCATCCTTCAGCAGAAACCGCGCTCGATGAGGATAAGGGTAGAGGGAGAACTCGGTAAAGGCGTGAGCGCCAAGGATGTGGCCCTCTATCTTATGATGAGGTTGACTACTTCAGGTGCCACCGGGTACTTTATTGAATATGCCGGCTCGGCAATCCGCGGCCTCTCGATGGAAGGCCGTTTGACACTTTGCAACCTGTCGATCGAGATGGGAGCCCGCGGAGGTTTCGTGGCTCCTGACGAGACCACTTTCGCCTACCTGAAAGGCCGTGAGTTCTCACCTAAGGGGAAAGACTGGGACAAGGCGGTTGAATATTGGAGGACCCTACGCAGCGGAGAAGATGCTGTCTTTGACAAGGAATATGTGTTCGATGCCGCTGACATCAGCCCTATGATCACTTACGGAACGAATCCGGGTATGGGTATGCCGGTTGACGGTACCATCCCGTCTGACACGGCTCAGCGTGCGTTGGACTATATGGGCTTCTCCGCCGGAGAAAGGCTTCTTGGGCACAAGATTGATTATGTGTTTCTCGGAGCCTGCACCAACGGCAGGATTGAGGACTTCCGTGCCTTCGCCTCGGTCGTTAAAGGCCGCAGGAAGGCGGATGGGGTCACGGCCTGGCTCGTGCCTGGTTCGTGGGCCGTCAGGCATCGGATTGAGGAAGAAGGACTTGACAGGATTCTTGCGGATGCCGGATTCGAGATCCGCCAGCCTGGCTGTTCGGCCTGTCTTGCGATGAATGCGGACAAGATCCCGGCCGGAAAATATGCCGTTTCCACAAGCAACCGTAATTTCGAGGGACGTCAGGGCCCGGGCGCACGGACGATGCTTGCAAGTCCTTTGACTGCCGCCGCCGCTGCGGTGACAGGGTGTGTCACTGATCCAAGAGAATTGCTATGAAACAGAAATTCAACATAATAGAGAGCAGCTGCATTCCTCTTCCGATAGAGAATGTGGACACTGACCAGATCATCCCGGCCCGTTTTCTCAAGGCTACGACAAGGGATGAGAAGTTCTTCGGAGAAAACCTTTTCCGTGACTGGAGGTACGCTCCGGACGGAAGCATGATAAAGGACTTCGTGCTAAATGATCCTCGCTACAGCGGGTGCATCCTCGTGGCCGGAGCCAATTTCGGCTCGGGATCAAGCCGCGAGCACGCCGCGTGGGCTATCGCCGGCTACGGATTCAGAGCTGTGGTGTCAAGCTCGTTCGCCGACATCCACCGCAACAATGAACTCAACAGCTTCGTGCTGCCGGTCCAGGTCAGTCCGGATTTCCTTAAAAAGATTTTCTCCGCGATCTCGGCCGATCCCGCAGTGAGACTTCGCATAGACCTCCCGTCTCAGGAAGTGACCCTTTTGTCTGACGGAAGTTCAGAGCGTTTCGAGATAAGTGCCTACAAGAAGTACTGTTTTGAGAACGCTCTTGATGACATAGATTATCTGCTTGAACATAAAGACAAGATTGAAGAATATGAAACTGAACATAGCAAAATTGCCCGGTGACGGTGTCGGCCCGGAAGTGGTGGAACAGGCCGTGAAGGCCATTGATGCGGTCTGCCGGCGTTTCGGACACGAGGTCAAGTACAGATCCGCGCTTGTCGGAGCCTGCGCGATAGACGCTTGCGGCTCCGCCTTCCCTGATGAGACCCTGAAAGTGTGTCTTGACAGTGACGCGGTTCTGTTCGGGGCTGTCGGGGATCCGAAATATGACAACGATCCCACGGCCAAGGTACGTCCCGAGCAAGGCCTCCTTGCGATGAGGCGTGAATTGGGACTTTATGCCAACATCAGGCCTGTGGAAACCTTTCCGAGCCTGCTGGATCGTTCACCTCTCAGGCCGGAGATCGCCTCAGGCGCGGATTTCGTCTGCGTCAGGGAACTTACAGGCGGTATGTATTTCGGAGAGAAAGGCCGGTTGGACGGCGGTGACACTGCGTACGACACCAACATCTACCACCGCTATGAAGTTGAGCGGATCCTGCGTAAGGCATATTCATTGGCGATGCTTCGCCGTAAGCATCTGACGGTGGTGGACAAGGCGAATGTGCTGGAGTCTTCGAGGCTCTGGAGGCAGGTGGCTCAGGAGATGGCTCCTGAATATCCGGAAGTTCAGACTGACTATATGTACGTTGACAACGCTGCCATGAAACTGATCACCGGCCCGCGCTTCTTCGATGTACTCGTCACCGAGAACACGTTCGGGGACATCCTGACCGATGAGGCCAGCTGCATTTCAGGATCGATGGGGTTGCTTGCGTCGGCCTCGCTTGGAGAGCGCACAGGTGTCTATGAACCGATCCACGGCTCCTATCCCCAGGCCGCGGGACGTGATGTGGCCAATCCCCTTGCCACAATTCTTTCCGCCGCTATGATGTTCGAGTACGCTTTCGGCCTGAAGCGCGAGGGCGCGGCGATCCGCAAAGCTGTCGGTGAGAGCATTGACCGTGGTTTCGTCACCGAGGATCTGGCTTCCCTCGGATCGCGTCCTTTGGGTACGTCAGAGGTGGGTGACAAGGTCGCGGAGTTGATAGAGAACGATAATTAATGTATTGATATGAACGAACTTGACTGGGGAAGCCTCGGCTTCCATTACAGAAAGACAAATGCCATTGTCTTCAGCCTCTACCGCGACGGGCAATGGTCTGAACCCCAACTTACCGACGATTTCTATTTCCATTTCAACGCTTTCGCCGGGGTGTTCCACTATGGAAATTCCTGCTTCGAGGGCCTTAAGGCCTTTCGTGGAAAGGACGGAAAGATCCGCCTTTTCAGGCCGGACGAGAACGCCGGACGTCTCCGGCGCAGTGCCGACCGTCTTTCGATGGCCGCTCCTTCCGAGGAACTGTTCCTGAAAATGTGCGAGATGTGTGTGAAAGCCAATCTGGATTTTCTCCCTCCGTACGGACATAATGCGTCCATGTACCTGCGTCCTGTGCTCGAAGGCATTGACCCGCAGCTGAGCATCTGCTCCTCAAGCGAGGTTCTGTTTTCGGTTATGTGTGCTCCTGTCAGCACGTATGCCAAGGCTGGGGTGCTTACGCCGGTGACCGCTGTCATCTCGCGTGACTACGATAGGGCCGCTCCTGACGGTACCGGCTCCTACAAGATAGGCGCGAACTACGCGATGTCTCTTTACCCTTACAATCTGGCTCATTCTCAGGGTTATACGGAACTGCTGTTCCTCGACCCCGCCACCAAGACGAGGATTGACGAGTTCGGATCCTCCAACTTCATCGGCATCAAGGGCGACACCTATGTGACCCCGCTATCCGGCAGTGTTCTGCCTTCAATCACGAACAAGTCTCTCCGCACCATCGCCGAGGATCTCGGAATGAAGGTGGAGATGAGGCCGATTCCGGTCGAGGAACTTGCCGAGTTCGATGAGGTCAACGCCTGCGGCACAGCGGTGGTGATCACCCCCATCCGCTCTATCGACGACAAGCCTCTTCTGGAGGGCTCAGATGTCTCTCGCACTTATGTAATGCCTTCCGGAACGGAGTGTGGTAGAAAAAGCCGCGCCCTTTATGATCGCATCCGTGGCATCCAGGACGGCATAGAGGAGGATCCGCACGGTTGGTGCGTTGAGGTATAGCCGGTCGCTGAGTTTGTCGAAGCGCCGACGAGTACTATGCACTTTGGTTTCTTGCAAATCATAAAATCAAATCTTAAATTTGCAAGAAATTCGTAGAGGGTATGATATTAAGAACAATGAAGCAGAAAGCCATAGCGCTTTCAAAACAGTACCCATTCGTGGTGATTACCGGTCCACGTCAATCCGGCAAGACAACACTTGCCAAAGACGCGTTTCCGGACTACAGAAAAGTGTCTTTGGAGGACTTGGACAATCGCGCTTTCGCTGAAAGCGATCCGCGCGGTTTCATCTCGACTTATCCGGACAAAACCATCATCGATGAGGTTCAAAGAGTTCCGTCCTTGCTCTCCTATCTTCAGACACACAGCGATGATGTAGGAGGTGACGGAATGTACATTCTCACAGGTTCTCAGAATCTGCAACTTATGGAAGCCGTGGATCAATCGCTGGCCGGTCGGGTAGGATTGCTCCACCTCCTTCCTTTTTCAAGGCAAGAGATGAAAGACGGTGGTATCTTTCCTGAATCCACAGATGCGAAACTGCTTAACGGGTGCTATCCGCGTCTGTACGATAAAGGTATTTCGCCAACCGATTATTATCCGAACTACATCAATATGTATGTCGAGCGTGATGTGAGAAACATCAAAGACATCACCGACCTCGGCAAATTCACCAGATTTCTTAAACTTTGCGCGGCAAGAACCGGACAGCTTCTGAACAAGTCTTCACTGGCAAATGATTGCGGAATATCTGTGCCCACAGTTGACTCTTGGCTCTCAATTCTGGAATCAAGCTATATCATATTCCTTCTTAAGCCAGACCATAAAAATTATTCAAAGCGTCTGGTGAAGACTCCGAAACTGTACTTCTATGACACGGGACTCGCCGCTTCTCTTCTTGAGATAAAAACTGAGACCCAAATGAACACTCATTATTTTAGGGGGAATCTCTTTGAGAATATGGTTGTGGCAGACTTTATCAAAAATGATTTCAATAAAGGAATAATAGAGCCTTCGGTTTCTTTTTGGAGAGACAGTGCCGGCAATGAAGTGGACCTGATCTACAGAGATAGTGACAAAGAGGACGCGTTTGAGATAAAGTCAGCGGAGACATTCAATGAATCGTTCCTGGATGGACTGAAATACTGGTCAAAATATTCAGGAGCCAAGCCCTCGCAATTGCACGTAGTCTATGGTGGTACCACTCCAATGGCCAGATCCGAGGCAAGCGTGGAAGTGTTCAGATAAAAACAAAAGGGGGACTATATGCCCGTTGACTAACTTGCATCATTGGGGGTTCTGGTCTGTTGGCTATCTTTTTCCGTATCGCACCAACGTCCGGATGATCGCGGGCAGCCGATAATTGTGTTTTTTAACGGCATATAGTGCCTTTAAGATTAACAAGGCACATAGCGCGGCTCCGAGGCTTCGCAGCCTATTCCATAATATGCCAAAAACACTCAGGTGCGCTAACATATTCGCACCTGGAAGAGTAACATATTGTTCGTCAAGCCGATGATGTTTCAGGTGCGCATGGTTTCTCGCACCTGGAAGTTCGGAACACCAATAGAACGCCCTGTACCGCGGGCATCGACTCCTATGTGTGCGAATACACTCGCACCTAAAATGTTAAGTCGATAGTAATCAGATGGTTGATGTTTCAGGTGCGCATAGTTTTTCATACCTGGAAGAATGGTCTCCAATTGTTTTGCAAGACAGGAAATGTACGGAATCAGTATCGTCCCGCAAAAGCCACTTGCGGACAGTCAAGATTTTACAAAATGCTTTCAGCCACATAATGTTCCTATGCCCACAGAGGTCTGATCGGGCTGAAAAACCCGAAACTCGGAATACAAGATTTTCACGTCAATGTGCCCTCAAGACGCTTCTATCAGGCTTTGGGCTGAAAGCGTTTCGTAAATTCACGATGAAATCGGCGTGAGGTAACATTCCTGATTGGTGCCGGGAAGGAAAGCCACTTTTTCACCCGAAGCATAAGCCTGGAATTTTCTGCCACACCCTGTCTTATTGTATGACTAAGATGGAAATCAAGCTCCTGACATACAGATCATTGCGCAGGAGCGTCAACTAACCGTGATTGTTTAAGCATCAGTACTATAAGCCAAATGTTAGTCAACTCCGATATAGTTCCCAAAGCAAAAAGCAAGCATCCCTTTTAGGGAAAAGATGCTTGCTTTTACTTCTTTCTTTCAATAATATATTACCATCTCAAGGATAAAGAAATTTTTTCAGATTGTCAAGGGATAACCCTTCAATGTTTTACAATGTAATATTGTTTCACACTCTGCCGGCAATGTGCTTGGCGCAGGACTTTTCTTTTGTCGTGATTTTTGTGTAAGTTTGCAGGTTAAACAGACAGTCAGGAAATGTTTAGGAAACTTGCGGACAGAATGAAGGAGTTCAAGCTCACGATGAGGATGAAGCTGACGCTGAGCCTCAGCGCGATAGCCGTGACACTGCTTGTCTCCAGTGTGATCTCCATCATGGAGTACTATAGGATGAGCAACTATGTGTCGGATCTCATCGCGGACAACATCAGGAGCGTCAATGTCGCGCAGAAATTGTCCGAGGTCACGAACAAGTACAATCTGGATCTTCTGGCCCTGATCGGTGACAACTCGGTCAACACTCTTCCGGACTTCCATCAGAAGGAGTTCATGGGGCATTGCGACTCGCTTCGCAACTCCTTGACTTCCGACAAGATGGTCCCGCTGACTGATTCTGTTGTCTATGCGTATTCAGCTTACATGCTGACTTCGCTGGAACTGAACGACGTGATGCTGTCGGACTTCATCGACAACAGGGCTTGGTACTTCGACAGGCTTCAGCCCAAGTTCAGGAGGCTGAACCACTACATTGATGTGCTCAACGAGGCAATCTACGATGACCTGAAGAAGAACTCCCTGACGTTCCAGAGGGGGTTCTACAGGAGCATCATCCCGGGTGCTGTGGCTGTGGGTGTCGGGCTGCTGCTTGTGCTGATGCTGTTGTTCTTCCTGCTGGTGTTCTATGTGAATCCTATCTACAGGATGCTTTCCGGGCTGAACAACTACAGATCCTACAACAAGAAATACTCCTACTCCTTCGAGGGGGATGACCAGCTGGCGGAACTTAACGACGGCATCACGGAACTGACGGGGGAGAATCAGATGCTGCGCAAGAGGGTGGCCAACCTGCGGGCCAAGGTCGCTTCGACAGGCTCCGCTCATAATAATAATTAAAGAATATCCAAATGAACATCAAGGTGATATCCAGAAACGTTGGCTACGCTCTGCTTTTCAGTGCGCTGTTCATGTTCCTGTCCATTCTGGTCTCTGTGGCGAACGGCAATGACAGTGCCCTCGCCGCCCTGATGATCAGCTTCACGATCACCTTCACCGTCGGTGTGTTCCCGTTCATATTCGTAAGAAAATCGGCTGCCATCACGTTGAAGGACGGCTACATGATCATCGCGCTGTCCTGGCTCCTGTCCTTCATCTTCGGCATGCTTCCGTATGCGCTCTGGGGAGGACCGTTCACGATCATAAACGCCTGGTTTGAAAGTGTTTCCGGATTCACGACGACCGGCTCGACAATCCTTGACAACGTTGAGGCGCTGCCGAACAGCCTGCTGTTCTGGCGTTCCTCCACGCATTTTATCGGAGGTTTGGGAGTCGTGGTCTTCCTGCTGCTGATCATCCCGAGTTCGTCTCAGATGAGGTTGAGGCTGACCACCCTTGAGCTTTCGTCCTTGTCCAAGAGGGAGTACAGATCCGGCGCGAACAAGACAGTCTATATCTTCACTTATGTCTATTTTGGATTGACCGCAGCCTCGTTCCTGCTTTATGTGATGGCCGGGATGAGTCCTTTCGACGCGATCAACCATGCGATGAGCGTCGTGGCGACAGGCGGCTTCAGCACCAGGAACGCCTCCATCGGTGCCTATGACTCGATCACGATCGACCTTATCACGATGCTCTTCATGGTACTCTCATCCGTCCATTTCGGAATGATCTTCGTGGCTGTCGTGACAAGATCCCTCAAGCCGTTCAAGAACGAGATATTCAAGTTCTATCTTTCCATGATTGTTGTGGCGGGGGTGATCGTGTCGATCTCGATCAAGGCACACGGGTTCGAGGAGGCCTGGGGGCGCTCCTTCCTCTCCGGCTTCTTCCACGTCATGAGCTTTGCCTCGACGACAGGGTTCAGCATCGCTGACAACAGCTCCTGGCCTGTTCTTTCGGACACCATACTGGTGCTTATGGGAGTATGTTGCGGCATGGCCGGCTCCACCACCGGCGGCATCAAGTCCGACAGGATGATGTTTCTGTGCAAAGAGGTTAAGTACCAGTTGAGGATGGTTCTGCATCCTGCGTCCGTCAAAGATATAAGGGTGAATGGCAGGGTGATCCGGCAGAACGACATCGCCCCGCACATCCTCTACATCGCCCTCTACGGCCTTGTGGTGATCATCTCGCTCGCGGCCTGCCTCACGCTCGACCCTGACAACAACCAGTCATTCACGGCGATACTCTCGTCCCTTGGCAATGTTGGACTTTCGGTGGACCAGCTCGGCTCAATCTACAACTTTAACGGAGAGCCATCCTCCCTCAAGTTCATCTACACGCTTGACATGTTCCTCGGACGTGTCGAGATCTATCCGATTCTGGCTGTTGTGATGATGATTTTCAGCCGGAGAAACAAGTAGAGGCTATGTACAGGGGGGAGTTTTTCTATAAGCGTTTCAAGGATAATTTTCCTTATGATGGGACGGAGGATCAGGATCGGTTGTTCCGGGAGATTGCGGATTTTGTTACTTGTGATGACGCTGATATTCTGGTGGTTAACGGGTATGCTGGTACGGGAAAGACTTCGGCGATCGCGGCGGTGATCAGGGCGTTTGATGATTTGAGACCTAAGGTACATACTGTCGAAGCGACTGTGTCGGAAGCGTCCGATGAATATGAGGAAATATGCTACCTCCTCGCCCCCACCGGCCGCGCCGCGAAAGTCCTATCCCTGTACGCTGGCAAGCCTGCCCGCACGATCCACAAATGCATCTACCGCCAGAAATCTATCGGCGATGACGGCTTCGGCCAGTTCTCATTAGCCCCTAACAAGCTCTCCCACAAACTCTTCATCGTGGATGAGGTCTCCTTGATAGGCATAGACGATGCCCAAAGGCAAGGCACGACCCAATTTGGTACCGGAGACCTTCTGAAGGATTTGATTGAATATGTCCGCGCCGGCAACGACTGCCACTTGATAATGATCGGCGATTCAGCCCAGCTGCCTCCTGTCGGAATGGACGCCTCACCCGCTTTGGCGAAGGAATATATGGACGGTTTCGGTGGAGTCTGTTACAGTAGCCTGACCGAGGTCGTCCGCCAGCAAAAAGAATCAGGTATCTTGTTCAACGCCACGAAATTACGTGAGTTGATTGCCTCGGATCTCTACGGTGACGGGATGTACACTCCTGATGAGTTGGGTCTGACCGTTGACGGTTTCGATGACATCGTGAGGATAACCGGCGGCGAGCTCATCGACACCCTGAACTCGGCGTATTTTTCTGAATATTCAAAAGACGACGCGGTGGTTCTTTGCCGTTCCAACAAGCGCGCGAACCGCTACAATGCCGGCATCCGGGCCCAGGTCTTCTATGATGAGGAGCGCTTGGTCCGTGGCGAGAAACTGATGATAGTGAAGAACTGCTACCAGTTCCTGAAAGGTGTCAAGTGTATGGATTATATAGCCAACGGCGACATCGCCAAACTCATGTCAATCAAGAATTTCGAGGAACGTTACGGCCTCCATTTCGCCGATGCCCGCCTTTCATTCCCGGACTACGATGACACCGAGATCGTCGCGAAAGTCTGTCTGGACACCCTTGAGTCCGAGTCCGCATCCTTGAGTTACGAGCAGCAGAACCAGCTTTATAACGGTGTGAACGCAGACTACGCCGACATCCCGACCAAGAAAAAGCGCTACGAGGCCGTACGCGAGGATCCTTACTACAACGCCCTCCAGCTCAAGTACGCCAACGCCATCACCTGCCACAAAAGCCAGGGCGGCCAATGGAGCTGCGTCTTCATCGACAACCCCTTCTGGCAGGACGAACTCACAGTCGATGACCTCAAATGGCTCTACACCGCCCTCACCCGCGCCACCGCCAAGGTCTATCTCGTCAACTTCAAGGACGAGTATTTTGCATAGTGTGGCTGGACAGTCCTCGGACTAAATCATAATTATTTTCTTTCACCGCGTTTGTAATATTGAAATAATTCGTATCTTGCAGCCAGTTAACCATTAATGCGACAAAATATAACCAAGAATATAAAACCAACATTATGAAAAAGGCCATTCTCATCATCGTCTCGCAGTTGTCGCTTGTTTTCACACAAGCCTTCGCCCAGATTCCGGAGCTCACGCATTCGAACGTTATTCCACCTTCTCCCATCGCATCTGAGCTTACCAAATACATCACTTATCCTGTGGATTTGTGCAACGGTCTGGTAAAAACAAGCATTCCGCTATATGAGATTGTTGACGGCGACATACGGATACCGATCACTCTGAACTACCACGCATCTGGTCTGAAACCAAACATGCGTTCGAGCCACTGGCTCGGTGACGGTTGGAGCCTGTCCACAGGACCGTCGCTGTCACGGACGATCAATGGTGTGGCGGACGAGAAAAACTATGTGCCTCATATAGCGTTGAATGAATCGCCGACCTTTGAACAACTAAATGATATTGAAAAAATAGTTGCATCAATTGATAAACGGATAACAAGGAATCCTTTGAATATTAACTTATTATGAAATGATGCAGGTTGTTATTTACACCTCACTAAACGTAATATATGACGAAAAAGGACAGTGTGTCAGCAAGGGGTTGCCAGGCTGCGATCCAATCATTTATAGGTACGATAAAGGAAATATTCCTGTTCTGCCATATTGCCGTCCGCAGTCCGTCAACTACTACGATGATTACTCGTTTATGGATGACCTTGTAACATCTGACACAAAACGGGTCCTGTCTTGTGACACACTGTCCAACTATGGGATTCCGGTCATAGGGACAGACAAGTCCAAAGGGTTTCTGACAGGAACCGCTGTTTATTCCTTGACCGCCCCAGCATCCAAGACAGTATCGTCATTCTATTACGACTATCAAGGTCGTATGATTCAGAGTCACCGCAAAGAAGCGGTTGGCGGATATGGGCATATTCATAGGTCTCTTACTTTTACTGGCAAGCCATCAAGGACAAGGGAAACGGTCGAACTTCCGGATGGCCAGGTGGATTCCCTTGTGACAGTGAGGGCTTATGACGGACAGGATAGACTGGTCTCGGAAACGACATCTCTGAATGATAAGTCGCAGTCTGTGTCCTATGGTTATGATGAAATAGGTCGTCTGACAAGTCGGGTGTATGGCACGGCGGCCAATCCGTCAGCGTTGACCGAGACACTGGCCTATAATATTCGAGACCAACTGACAGACCAGAATTCCAATGTGTTCAATATGTCACTCCGGTATCAGGAGCCGACACTTGGGGCAGTCCCGAAGTATAACGGGAGCGTTTCCGAGTGGGAATGGAATCACGGTGTGGGAACAGAGACAAACGCCTGGTCGTTATCATACGATGGCGTTGGCCGCTTGACGGATGCGCAGAGATTTGTCGGTGGCGTGCAAACTAATTCATTCAGTGAAAGGTCCATCACTTATGACAGGAACAGTAATGCCTTGACCTTGACCAGATATGGGGAGAACGCAGCGACTCCGGATGAGATATTGGCATATTCGTATAATGGCAATTTGTTGAGGAATATCTCCAATAGCGGCACGTCCGGTGGCGGAGGCTCCTTTACCCACGACACGAACGGCAACCTGACCCGTGACGGTCTCTCTACGCTCGACATCGATTACAATGATCGGAACCTGACAAGCCGCATTTCATCCGGCGGAGCCACTTTGGCGGAGTATGAATATCTTGCTGACGGCACAAAACTGCGTGCGTTGGACGGCGGCGGCAACGGCTACCAGTACAGAGGTTCCCTGATATACACCCAGACCGCAGGTCAAACGGGTTCTCCGGCTATAACCCTTGACTGCGCCGTGACCTCCGCCGGCAGTATAGTACGTGAGAACACCGCTGATGGTTCGTCCACCTATAAGGTTCAGCACTATCTCCGCGACCACCTCGGCAGTGTCCGCGCCGTCATCGACGGTGACACCGGTACGGTCATCGAGGCCAGCGACTACTACCCGTTCGGCAAGCGGATTCAGGTGACTGCTCCGGTCTCCGAACCCGTTGGAGGGTCACAATATGCCTCGGAGCCAGCCGTCGCCCCGGTAGCCCCGGCAACCTCGGTGGCCTCCACATCCTCCCCGAACCGCTGGCGCTTCTCCGGCAAGGAGGATCAGTCGTTCCTCGGCGCCAGCATCCCACTCCTCGACTTCGGCGCCAGGATGTACAACCCGGCCATCGCCCGCTGGACCGCCGCCGACCCGCTGTCCGAGAAGTACTACGGCATCAGCCCGTATGTCTACTGTGCTAATAATCCTATATTGTTTACGGATATAGCGGGGAATAGTTATTCTGAATTTGATGTAGAAGGCAATTATAAGCGAACAGTAGATGATAATTGGTGGCACAACCTATGGCATGGACGAACTGGTCGAATTGTAAATGATCAGAATGAAGTTATCCTGTCGTTTAAGTTTGCTGATCCAAAAAACGATGTGAAGGACCTTAAGAATGGTACTTTGCAAAAAATACAATTCGTTGAGGAAAAGGACGTTGTCTCAATGCTTTCTAAGGCTGGAGTTTTTGACGAGAAGAATAAAACGGCCAATAACACATTACTGGACAGATACTCGTATGTTTTACATGAAGGGAAAGGTGGCCATAAAATGGACTTTTCATATAATGCAATTCCTGATCAATATGAAGGTGTTTCCACGGATCCTTTGGATGCCCCAAGCCCGGTATTATTTTTGATTGATGGAGTGGCACATAACCACATGAATTTTGGCAATTTCTTATTTGGGGCCGGAGGAAAAGCGTTAGGGCTTACATCTTTTGAATTAAGAATGGGAGCGCAGTTTAATAGTATTTTCAATCCAGGTTCTAATAATTATAAACCACAGTTCGATTCTAATGATGATCAGTTTTCTATTAGAATGGGAGTGCGCCATGCCAGACAGCATCATTATAAAGAGATGTACTATAGGGCATATTCACAGAAACCATATTAGTTATGTCAAGCGTTTCTAAATGTGGTAAGGCTTTTGTCACAACTGTCTTATCAATTGTTATAGTCGTTTTACTTGTAAGAACTGTAAATCACCAAAAGAGAGAGGCTTTTGTTCATGATCTGATCAGAAGGCTTGACACGACGGAGTCTCCGTTTCCGAAGAACACAGTCGTTTTTGTGCGAAGCGGGAACATGAGTGAGATTACTGTCTTTGTCAAATCTCAGAACTATGACAACAATCATTCTGGTTATTACATAGTAGATATAAATCGGCATGATCATTCCATATTGACAACAGAAGGATGGACATTGGGTACTTCAACATCAATGGAAGACACAAGCGCCCTTCAAAATATAGCAATGCAATTTAGCAAATATTGCGTGCCCAGGATTGATGTAGATCTTGCAGGGAACATTATGGTGTATTTGGATGACGTTGAAACGTTAGGACTTATAAAAATCTTAGACATAAACTATATTCATATCGGAGACAAGACATTGAGCCATATAGATGGTAATTGGTACAAATGTAGATAAAAGAATAGTTGTGCGGCAATGAGAGAAGAAATGTATTTGCAGGAATGCTTATCTTGTAGTCATAAACCTGCAAAAATTAGAGCGCAAGATAGGCAAAACACCGGCGGAGCCACTTTGGCTGAGTATGAATATCTTGCTGACGGCTCAAAACTGCGCGCGTTGGACGGCGGCGGCAACGGCTACCAGTACAGAGGTTCCCTGATATACACCCAGACCGCAGGTCAAACGGGTTCTCCGGCTATAACCCTTGACTGCGCCGTGACCTCCGCCGGCAGTATAGTACGTGAGAACACCGCTGATGGTTCGTCCACCTATAAGGTTCAGCACTATCTCCGCGACCACCTCGGCAGTGTCCGCGCCGTCATCGACGGTGACACCGGTACGGTCATCGAGGCCAGCGACTACTACCCGTTCGGCAAGCGGATTCAGGTGACTGCTCCGGTCTCCGAACCCGTTGGAGGGTCACAATATGCCTCGGAGCCAGCCGTCGCCCCGGTAGCCCCGGCAACCTCGGTGGCCTCCACATCCTCCCCGAACCGCTGGCGCTTCTCCGGCAAGGAGGATCAGTCGTTCCTCGGCGCCAGCATCCCACTCCTCGACTTCGGCGCCAGGATGTACAACCCGGCCATCGCCCGCTGGACCGCCGCCGACCCGCTGTCCGAGAAGTATTACGGCATCAGCCCGTATGTCTACTGTCTCGGAAATCCAATCAGTGTCATCGATCCTGACGGGATGGACATCTGGACTATGGACGAAAAGGGAAATGTGGTATGGGTAAAGGAAAGTGATGACCACCGGCTTTATTATATGAATAATGATGGCCTATTGTCTGATGACTATGTCTCGGTCTCTGACCGGAGCATCCTTGACGATCTGACCAAAACAGAGGCCAAAGTGGATGGAGGGGCGAAGGTAAGCAGCCATACCTCAAAGAGCGGAATCAATGACATATTCAAGGTGTTCAAATTCGCATCGGACAAAACAAAAGTCGAGTGGGCTGTTCATCGTAATGGTGACACATACACAATTGGAACAGGACATAATTCATATAGTGCGTCTTCGTGGGAGGATTATACCAAAGATAAGCCTAATGCCACGGTTCATTCTCATCCTGGTATTAAGGCGGCAGTCGATGAGGAAACATTTTCTATGGGTTATGGTGCACCATATAGAGATACTGATTGGAATAATGTAAGGATTGATGTCAAACAGGCAAGAGAAAAAGCTCGAAAAAGCTATGTATATTTCCCGAATTCTGGTAGACTGTATAATGTTGGATATCATAATGCAATTTATATTAAAGATATAAAGAACTATAGGGGGTTCTATTTTGGTACAATAAATAAGAAATAGTATGAAAAAGATAGTATTCTTCTTATCAATAGTATTGTGTGGTCAGATGTGTGGCAACCATATTCACAATTCGAGAGCAGGTAAAATAGTTGATGACAAGGGCAGTCCTTCAATGGAAAAGGTGTTCATTTCAGACAGGCTTCAAGATTCGTTGGAATATTTGATTTCTAATATAGATGCATCTGACTCCATCATCACGATCTCTTGCTTTTTGAAAAACAAAGACACTATCATTCATATAGCTGCTTGTGACTACATATATGGATTTGTGGATTACGAGTCTTGTTTGGTATATACTGTTGAATCAAGTGCTGGTGCTTTTCCTTCAAGCGGAATGATATATGCGTTGAATTACATCGGGGATTTTCCTTTGGCTGACATTTTTGACCCTTTGTTTATGGTTAAGTTGGATACGCTAATGTATGCCCGCTTAGATGGCCGATGTAAAGATGGTTATGCAATCCCTTATGTTATGTCATTAGATGTTAATGAGTATGGCATAAGAACTATATATACTAATATAACTGATAGATGTCATCTTAATACATTAAGAGGTTATACTTTAGTTGATAATTAATAAGTAATTCCATATCACAACAGTTGTTTGATTCATCCGTTTGCTGGCAAGTGAATTCTGTGTAGTCAGAATATTATTGTTTGGAACGAATAAGAGTAATGGGTTGCTTAGGCACATTGAGCAAAAATAGAAAGATGAGAGAACCGATATTATTGCTACTATTGGTAGTGCTATGCTGCCAGATGTGCGGTAATCCTATCCGCAATTCTGAGGCAAGAGATGATGCCAATGACAAGGACAGTTCCTCGATTGAAAGGGTATTCATTTCCGACAGGCTTCAAGACTCTTTGGAAAGTTTTTTTGAATTGGTTGATACCAGTGATTTCTTTATCCTTGCATTGCCGGGTAAAAAATATCACAGAGTTCAGGATTCAATTCATTCCAGAGATGTTATAACTGTTTCATTTATTGTCAACAATAAGGATACAATCATAAGTTTTGCCGGTCGACATGGTGTAGCCCCACCTATGAGCATAGGAATGGGGAAGATATTTTTTAATGATAAAGAAGATATTGGTGCCAAATATGTCAAAAAGGCCTTGGTCGCAGTAAACAGTCACGGACACATTCCGCTTGATCGATTCTTGGACAGCCAGTTTATAGATAGTTTGGATTATAAATTATATATTGACCGATATTGCAGTTACATGGATGTGGCTGGGGGTATAATACCTTACCTGAGAATTTATGTTATAAATGGGGACAGTTTGCGGGTGGAATTTACAAACGACAAGAATATCGAGTGTTTGGACACTGTAATAAACTCGCTCATAGCCCAATGATAATATTGCAGAGTTCCGCATTCATTGTAGAAATCCCAAAAGACACAGAGACAACAATTGCTTCGATGGTTGACAAGTCTAGTAGAATCACAGTCACAGTTACCTCTCCGAATCGCTGGCTCTTCTCCGGCAAGGAGTCCCAGTCCTTCCTATATGCAAACATACCGTTACTCGACTTCGGCGCCAGGATGTACAACCCGACTATTGCTCGCTGGACAACCGCCGACCCGCTGTCCGAGAAGTACTACGGCATCAGCCCGTATGTCTACTGCCTCGGAAATCCCATAAGTATCATTGACCCTAATGGAATGGATATATGGACTATGGACGAAAAGGGAAATGTGGTATGGGTAAAGGAAAGTGATGACCACCGGCTTTATTATATGAATAATGATGGCCTATTGTCTGATGACTATGTCTCGGTCTCTGACCGGAGCATCCTTGACGATCTGACCAAAACAGAGGCCAAAGTGGATGGAGGGGCGAAGGTAAGCAGCCATACCTCAAAGAGCGGAATCAATGACATATTCAAGGTGTTCAAATTCGCATCGGACAAAACAAAAGTCGAGTGGGCTGTTCACCGCAACGGTGACACCTACACCATCGGAACAAAGCATGATTCATCCAACGCGTCTTCGTGGAAGGATAACTTGCTGATAATTAGGGATATTTTTTTTAATCATTACTAAATAGATTATTTTACAAATTTGTAACGTCATGTGACCAACGGACTGATTGAAAGCCAATCTGTACTGTGTCACACGCCGCATAGCTATGTTAAACTTTAATGAGGGAAAGCAATGAAGCTCAGGAGATTCTTGTCCGGTTCGCCTAATCACGTTTACCAACGATCCTTGAACGGTTCGGTAATATTCTACAGCCTTGAGGATTGTCTGGTTTATTTCACTGTCTTTTGCACCTGTGCAGTCAAGTATGGTGTGAGCACTGTCCTATTCTTCGTTTTGCGTAGTGTATATTGTTCTAAAGGATTGAATATTTATTCTAATGGATTTTATCTATCTTGGATCAGGAAAAACCTAATTGATTGAAAACATTGAATATTAAACCTTTTACTGTTGTGGTTTTGATAAATTCTAAATAGATTGTTGGATATTGTTTAATAATTATAAATTACTACATTTGCGGCGAGATTGCCGGTGGCACTTCAGCTGGAATGCTGATGTATGTTATTATGCTTGGTAAGTTAGTGGTTTGTCAGAACACTTATAATTTTATTTGGTTCTTAATTTATGGCGGTAGGATTTATTAATAGCGCAATCGTTGCTCTTTCCAACCGTTTTGATAACTGGGGGGGGGTAACATCTTGAATTATAATAAATTACATTGTGCTTCCAACGGCATGGCCATTTGGTTGTGTGTCCTCGTCGGCTGTTTTCTGTCGATTCTGACAGTGGCGGCGGAAGCGCTTCCGTCAGACTCAGGCTTTACATCAATGAGGACTGTCGTCTTATCGAAGTCGTCCTCGGTTCAGGAGGACAGGCACGATACGACTTCATTCTCTGTCTATTACAGGTCAGCTGTATCCAAGATCGAACGTGGATTCCGGAACAACGCCGCCACTTTGAAAGCAGCCACCGAAGGACTCAGGTCCATCGTGTACAACGGTAATCTACGAATATACAAGGTTTACATAATCGGTGCCGCCTCACCTGAAGGCCGGCCGGAACTCAACGCGCGTCTGGCCCGTGACAGGGCTGAAGGAGTGAAAGCATTCCTGAAGAGCATCGAGCCACGTCTCACGGATGCCGACTTCGTTGTCATCTCGCGAGGAGAGGACTGGGAGGGTGCCACCAAGATCGCCGCGTCCTACGACACCGAGACTGGATCGTCCACGGTCTCGGACATATTCAAGGATTCTCAAAATTCCGAGGCCAAGAAGCTGATGATGAAGCGTCTGCAAGGTGGAAACGTCTGGCGCAGGCTGATCTCGGACTACTATCCGTCCCTGCGACGCACGGATATTCATGTGCTTTACAGCACTGTCCGTCCGATCGGGCCGGTTGAGTGTGAATTGCCGGAAGTGACCCTTGAGGTGCCGTATTCAGTGAACATCGCCCCTCCGACGGTGTTGCCGGAGGTTGAGTTCCCTGAGCCGGAGCCGCCGAAGGAGAGATTCTACACCGTCGCCGCCAAGACCAACCTCCTCTATGATGCCGTGACCGCACTCAACGCCGAGGTCGAGTTCCCTGTCGGGAAGAACTTCTCGGTGATGGTCGAGGATGTGTTTCCGTGGTGGAACTGGGGGCCGAACGGCAAGAAATATTGCTTCCAGATCTGGTCAATGGGTATCGAGCCGCGCTGGTGGTTCGCGCGCGATGACAGGAGGGACTATCTTACAGGGCATTTCGCCGGCGTTTACGGCATGTCCGGGAAATACGACCTCCAGTGGGACACGAAGCTCTGCTACCAAGGAGAGTTCTGGTCTGCCGGATTGACCTATGGCTACGCCTTGCCGGTCAGCAGGTGGATGAACATGGAGTTCTCGGTCTCCGCCGGCTTCCTTCGCACGGACTACCGCCACTACCAGCCGGATCCGGGCTACGAGCACCTGTTCCGGGACAAGTACAACGTTGGAACCGTCTCCTGGTTCGGCCCGACGAAACTCAAGGTTTCATTGGTGATACCGATCGGGAAGGATTCACACAAAGTAAACAAAAACTAATCAGAAACAAGTAAAAAGAACAAATCATCAACATGATGTCTGACACCAATATAAAGTATAGTTCCGCTGTGTTCTTCTGCCGTGGACTGTCCGTTCTCCTGCTGCTTTTTGCAATAGTCGCAGGCGGATGCCGGAGACGTCCCCTTGAGGATCCTGACAACCTTACCGCAGTCAGGGTCAGGGTGAATGTGGCCGGAATCCACAATGTCACGTCAGACATCTACAATGACAAGATCCCGGTCCAGAAGATAGAGCCGAGTGCCATGCACGTGCTGTTCTTTGGAGAAAACGAGGATGTTATTGCCGCAGAGGGCTTTATCACAGATGTGAGCTTTGACGAGAACGGAAACCGCATTGTGAGCGGAGAAGTCATGCTTGCACCGGGCAGTTACAGGATGCTCATCTACGATTTCGGCACTGAAGAGACTTTGATAAGGAACTACTACAGTTGGGACAAGGCAGAGGCATACACAGATCCTGCACCGCCAGCCGTTCTGAACAAGTACTCTACCAAAGGGAAAGACGCTCCGAACATTCTCATGCAGCCAGAGCATCTTGTGGTGGCCAGGAACGTGTGTGAGACTGTGCCCTATCACAACGGAATCTACACGATCTATGCGGATGCCTCATCGGTAGTTGAGAGCTGGTATATTCAAGTCAAGGTGGATGGGCTTGAATATGTCACTTCGGCGCAGGCTGTTCTCTCAGGCATGGTCCGCGCAAACCTTATTGCCACCGACACGAGGATGAACGATCCGGAAGCTTCCGTATGGTTCAATCTCCAGAAAAGTGATGACAAAGGCAAGAATGTGATCTGCGCGGTGTTCAACACATTCGGACGCATCCCGGAGTCGGACAACAACTTCGAGGTGACTTTCGACCTTGCGGTCAAGGGCGGCACGAGTGTCCGCAAGACCTTTGACATTTCGAACCTGTTTCTCACAGAGAATGCTGTCAAGCACCATTGGCTTCTTTTGGAGGACACTATCAAGGTCGAGCCACCGAAGGACTTAGGTGGTGCCTTTGAACCTAAGGTCGATGACTGGGAAGATGAACAGAAAAATATAGTGATTTAGTACTTACCATAGCTCATGATGATAGGAGCGTAATTATTTATTAATTTATTGAAAAAGATTTATTTAGTTTAACTTTTAATTTGTGTTTATCATGAAAAAAGAAATGTTTGTATTGGCAGCTCTCGCGACTCTCGCGGCCTGCTCAAAGACAGAGGTGACGCCGGTCGCCTCAAACGTGAACAGCGAGATCACGTTCAATGTCGCTCCTCGCACCAAGGCTCTTAGCCAGAATCAGACTGATTTTGATCACAATAATGTCTTTGTCTCCTATGCCTATTATCTTGGACATGACAAGACTTGGGCTGCCAACAACTCCGAGGCTCAGATGTACATCGACGGTTCTACAATTTCATACAATGGCAACTTGTGGAAGAATGAGATAACATCTTACTATTGGCCGAAGGATGGTGGTTCTTTGACATTCTTCGCGTATTCGTACAACAAGAAAGATATGACGGTAGGTGATAATTCCGGTTTTGCTTGTGTATGGGCACCAGGCGAAGACGGACAGTATCAGGGTGGAATCAATGGCCATTTTGATGTGGCCACGAACAAGAATGTTGATTTTCTTGTTGCTGACATCGCTGCTGATAAGTCAGAAAATAAGAATAGCTATGCTCACACCGGAGTTCCGACTCTTTTCCGTCACAAGCTTTCTATGGTCAATGTCGCCGCTAATCTTGCTGAGGATTATGCTAACAAGAAGTTCATCTTGAACTCTGTGAAATTCACTAATCTTTGTCATTATGCAACCTATAGCCAGATTCCAGAGAAGATGATCCCGGGTGGAAACATGTTTTTGTCTGATCAGGTTTATGCGGAGAATGTTGGCTTCGAGGTTAAGAGTGGAGGGTTGATTGCAGTCCCGGCTGAGATCAAAAAAGGAGCTGGAGTTGAGGATGGTCAGTACATCTACATTCCTCAGGAATTTAATGATGACAGCTATATTGTAATTACATATACTGTGGAAACCGTTGTTGGTAACAAGGTCGTTAAGGAAGAGTGCACAAAGACAGTTAAGGTAAAGGATGTCTTCCCTAAGTGGGAGATGGGACACAGGTACACTTTTAACCTTACCTTCTCTCTGAACGAGATTCACTGGGATCCGGCTGTTGAGAACTGGATCGATGACGAGGCTGGTAACATTACCATCGACAGATAATAAGAATCGCGGGCATTCCCGCGCCATAAGCCTGCCGGGAGGTGATACTCCCGACAGGTTCTAATTGATAATAACATAGATGAAAGGAACAGGCCTCGCATTTTTTCTTACGACCTGGATGGCCGGCGTCCTTGCGGTTTCCTGCGCAAAGAACGACCTGATGTCCGGGCTGGATGATCATAATGCCGAGGAGATCTGTTTCAGCATGGCTTCGGTAATGCTGTGTGGCTGACCCCCATATCCCGAGGGAGGGTCAGCCACAGTGATAGCGGATTGAATACCGTTGGTGGCGTTATATCGTGTCCGTGGTTTGTAAATGATTGGCATTCTTTGCGGATAATGCCCTTAAGTGATGTTGAGAAAATAAGTTGCATCAATCGATAAAATTGAATACATAGAATCACCTTGAACATCAATATATTGCAAATTTAAAGTGATGCAGGTTATTTTTTGAAGGTTACTTGAAATGTTCTTTTGAGGTGAAAAAATCTTCAAACAAACAATTCAAGAGTCCACTTGAAAAAGTGCCATTCGCCACTTTTTACCCCCGTTGGAAGTACCTGTGTGGCACATATTTTTCAAAAAAAGACTTTTTCAAGTGGACTCCTAAATAAAACCTTAATGGAAAACAGGCATTCATAGGAATCATGAATATGTCCGCACACTTAGGAGAGGGCAGCACCCATAGAACACGCGCACAGTTCATCGCTATCGTCTTGTAATTGGCAGGAACGGCCATAGTCACCCGAAGGCCATGCAGCCAAGATGCTTGTTCCACATTACAGGTTTCTTCATTGCGTAAGGAGCAGCGAACAGCGCCACAGACACCTACATGGCCGATAACCGTTCCCGACAATTGCAACAGTCCAACACTCAAATCTCGAATATCAGCCAATCCCAATATCCGTTCCCATCGTTTTGCAACCTTGACGGTCACAAAACCCATCTTGCCGCCTTGCGCGCTGGCTGCCCATAGGATCTGTTCCCGCTGCCGGTATGTTAATAAAAAGAAAATTAATCGAAGAGGAGTTTTGTAATCCTCATCGGAGGGTCTTCACCATACACGGAAAGGCCGGATAAGATGACTGGGTAAAACCATTCATACTCATCCGGCTTTATTTGCGCTATGGCAGACAGCGCGTCCTGCCATTATTAAATCCGGCGGTTTGAGAAATACGTCATAATAAACAATGAACCCACTTGAAAAAGTGCCATTTGCCACTTTTTACCCCTTACAGAAGTATCTGCGAGGCACATGTTTTTTTCAAAAACGACTTTTTCAAGTGGACTCAACAATGGTAAAGAAGATAGATTTAAGCAGAGACAAGATTGATTTCGGCACAGAAAAGATCGTAGGATTGTTCCTAAATTTGAATTCATAAAAATTCATAAATATTCATAAATATTACAAAACTTTTGGCGGTTACGATTTGTTTTTCTATCTTCGCAAGCTTTTTTTTAATGTAAACAGTTAGTAGTGAAATGAAAGAATTAAATTATGAATCTCCGACGTTGGAGATTATCTGCATGGAAGCGCAGCATTGTTTTGCCACCTCGGGGCTTGTGTCAAACCAGGCGGGTCTTGATGATTTGAACGAGGTTAATGAGACTTGGGAATAATTGTCGCCGAAGCATGAAAAGATTTTTTTTAGCATGTGGAGTATTCGTGGGTCTGGTGAGTCTTACGAACTGTACGAAAAACGAGGTGCTTACACCTGGTACGGAAAGCGTGGGGTTCACCGCCTGCATCGACGATGTGAATACGAAAACCACACTCAACGGATTGAAAGTGAATTGGACGAAGGGAGACGAGATAGGCATTCAAGTCTCTCGAAACCACACCGAGAATGCATCTTCCCCTAAGGCGACGTATCCTAGCGCTTATGGAGTGTACCGATTGGCCGATGATGCCGCAGGTTCTAATGTGGGAAGGTTTACTTACAGCAGCGGTGAGGAGACCATAATGGGCGACGAGGAGTTCTTCGCCTTCTATCCGTCTGGGTATTGTAAGCCTAATGCCGAGAACGGCTATTTCTATGTGGATTTTCCGACTACCCAGTATTACGAAGATGTAATGGGGGAGAAACTCCCGCTTCCTATGTATGGCGTAGGTAAGGATAGAAATGTCGATTTTAAATACGCGGGAGCAGTGATAAAACTCCAGGTTTGGGCCGAGGAAGGGCTTGAGGCGCACTCTTGCGTAATCAGTGCTGATGGACTATCGAAGAAGGGATTCACTTTTTATAAAGACGGGATGTGGCAGTCGCTACAGAATGCCTATACTGTAGATAACCTCAGGATGGAAATGCGCAATCCTTTGACAATCAGTAAAGATGCGAATAATCCTACTAAGATATTGATAGTTATTCCGCTTACGGGGAATAAGACGCTAAACAATCTTAAGTTCTCCATCAATTGCACAGGTGGAGGCGCCGAGCTGAAGAAGAAGAGCGGACTCTTGGTTAAGCCTGGAACTATGGTCACTTTTCCTGTAACTAAACTGAATTTCGAAACTACCAGAATGAATGTAGATGAATTTGAGGGAGAGTTGGATGTGGAATGGCTAAAGACGGCGAAGAACTCGGTTAAGGTGACTATGCCTTCTGGTGCTCATCTTAAGGAAGAAGATTTTCAGCAGATTATGGTGGCTACCAAAGACCTTAGCCTTGAACCTAACCATCAAATTACCCTGGACTTGAGTGAGACCACCGCTTGGTCGAATATGATAAAGGGACTTAATAATGAGCCTAAAGAATATGTAGGTTTTTGCGGAGGAAGCAATCGCGAAAATGGCATCAAGAATGTCTCTGAATTCCGCCTTCCGCAGGGTATAACTCAGATCATGAACCGCGCGTTTGCATACAGTGACTACACTAAGATAGTCGTGCCGGCTTCCCTTAAGCAGATAGCCGGTAGCCCGTCGAATGGCTGTGATAAGATGGTCTGGGAAGTGGCTAAGGATAACAAGTCTTTCAAGAACGACGATAAGGGCGCTCTTTACGACTTCGCTATGACTACCCTTATGGTGCTTAACGGCGGAAGCGGCAGCGCCTACACTATACACGATGGTACTACTACCATTAGGGAATGGGCTCTATACGAGAACTCAGTCATCGAGTCGCTCACCATTCCTGCCAGTGTAACGACGCTTTCTGCCGACTGCATCTCCGGTACGTCTAAGCTTACCACGATTACCTGTCTGGGCACGACTCCTGCTGCGATTAAAGCAAACACAGGAGCGAATAGGGTCGGCCCTAAAGACAAGGTGAAGACCCTTTACGTACCTAGGGGTTGCGTAGATGCCTACAAGACCGCTTGGAAGGTCCTTTTGGACGAAGGATGGGAGGTGAAGGAAATTGTCAAATGAAGGAAACCGCGTATAAGCAATAGCATTCCAACGGCAAAAGTCTAAAGTAAGAAGCTGTTTTGAATTGTTAGAAATGTTCTTTGAGGTGAAAAAAAACTTCAGACAAACAATTCAAAACAGCTTCTTAGTATTACCTCCGTGAGCATCAGCTTTTACACTCCAGGCGATGCTGTTTAAACAAACACGATGCAGACGGGTTTGTCAAGGACGATGGTGCGCCCGGTGTCAGAAAGAAGACCCGTCCTGAAGCGCTTCTCAAGCCGCTTGAGGCCCCTCTCGAGATCCTCGGCGAGCCCCATATCCCGAAGGAGCAGCTTGCGTCTTCGGGTGAGTTTCACCCGGTCCGCCTCGATGCCCTTTCTCAATCCCGTGTTGAAGTCCTTTTTCATGCCGCAAAAGTAAGGAAAAGATTTGATATATGCAAATATAATATATTGAGCGACAGCGTGTTAAATGTGGCTTGTGGGCTTTCTGGCAGGGTCGGCACCCCTTCGCGTGGAGGACCGAATGAAAGATTTTTGAGCGCCTCTGCAGAGCCCGCAGAAGGCTGCAGACGACAGATTTTCGGCGGTCGGGAACACGACCTTGCGGCATGAAGATGATTTTTGAAAAAAGTCTCAGCGGGATGGTGAAAGCCTCGCGTCATCCTCGGTTTATGGTCAGGACGGGGGCACCTGAGTAGTTACATTATTTGTATATTTAGCAGAAAAATTTTGTATATTTAGCAGAGTATCTATTATTAGTTGATTATTAATGTTATACGCTCTAAACGGTAGAAAAGTGACCGTATGGATTCTGATTAGATACGAAAAGGTGAAGATTTAACGTATTTAACTTTCAATCACATCAGGAATCACGAAATAAGGGTTGGGAGGAGCGTTTTAAACCGACCCCATAATGTGGTGAATAGAAGTTATATGACGAATTTATGAAGGGGTACGGTTGAAACGACTCCCTTAAAGAATATGATTGCCAATCATCCCTTTTTATTCTATAAGAACCAATAGAAATGTAGCCTATCATACTGTTTTATCACATTTTTATACTTCTTAAACGCAGTTTTTCCATTGGTTATGCTGTATTTCGAAATAAAAAAGTTATCTTTACGGTGTAAAATGTGATACTAATATCAAAAATAGTACTCTAATATGATATTTGAACGTAAGAAATATTTGGATGAACTTATCGCAGGACGTGGGAATGGACTTGTGAAGATTATAACAGGTGTTAGACGATGTGGAAAGTCTTTCCTGCTGTTTGACATCTGGCATAACTGGCTGTTGGAACATGGGGTGACTGATAGTCACATCATTGAGATACAACTTGATGATTTCCGAAACAGGCGGTTGAGGAAGCCTGATATCTTGCTCGACTATATAGATTCAAAGGTTGTGGATGATGGCAAACCTTATTATATAGTCTTGGACGAGGTACAGTTGGTAGAAGAATTTGTGGAGGTTATTCTTAGCTTGACACACATGCGGAATGTAGATGTGTATGTGTCAGGCTCAAACTCTCGTTTCCTGTCAAGTGATGTTGTGACTGAGTTCCGAGGCAGAGGTGACGAGATACGCATCTGGCCTCTCACCTTTGACGAATACTTTAGTGGTATTGGTGGAGATATACGCAAAGCTTGGTTGGATTACTATACTTTTGGAGGACTGCCACAGGTGGCTTTGCTTGAAACGGAAGAAAAGAAAACAGACTATTTGCGTGGTCTGTATGAAACTACCTATCTGCGTGACGTAATTGAGCGCAACCATCTGCGTAATACTGAAGGAATGAAGGAATTGGTGCGTGTAATAGCCTCGGGCATTGGTTCGTCAACCAATCCAACGAGAATAGCCAATACCTTTCAATCTGCACAAGGGGTAACCATAAAAAGAGACACTATAAAACAATACATTGACTATCTGAAAGACTCTTTCTTGATAGAAGAAGCTTTGCGCTATGATGTGAAAGGAAGAAAATATATTGGTACCGAGACGAAATACTACTTCGCAGACATCGGCATACGTGCTGCCATTCTCAACTATCGCCAACAAGAGGAAACGCACATTATGGAAAACATTATCTATAATGAGCTTCGCAGTCGAGGATATAATGTGGACGTAGGATTGGTTGAACTTGGTGGCAAGGATGAGAACGGTAAGTTTGTCAGAAAACAGTTGGAGGTAGACTTTGTGGTGAACCGCCCTCCATACAGAGTGTATATCCAGTCGGCTTTTCACATGCCTACGCCAGAAAAGGAACAGCAAGAGCGACGTCCTTTATTGTCAATCAATGACCACTTCCGTAAGATTGTCATTGTAGGTGATGATATCCACCGCAAGGAAGACGAACTCGGAGTATTGACTGTCGGACTCTTGGATTTCTTGACAGACAAGAAAATACTTGAACAGGGTTAAACGCAATCGGATAAGAACAGATTCTTTTAAGGACGAAGAACTTATACTTCATATAATAATACGCAAAAAGCATTGGGGGCAGCGTGCACTTCCGATGCTTTTTGCGTTTATATAGTTACTTGTTTATTGCCATGTCAGCCATGAGCCAGTCGCTATCAGGGCGAGTGATGAGTCGAGCGTTGTTGTATGCCATCTGCAACGTGTAGATAATACGACCTTCATGGTTGTTTACTCCCTCTTCGGGCTTGTAAACATGATTACAAACCAATGCCACATCAATTCTTTTCTTGTCCTCGAGTGCCAATGGTAGGAGTAATTGTAGTTTATTTTGCGGTAGGATAGTAAACTGGAATAGCAGTCTTGTAGTTCCATGCTACACGTGCCAGAGCCACCGTTACAGCATTGCGAAAACGAGTAGTAACGAACTGTTTCCAATCATCGTCAGCATATATGGCATCAGCCATGCTGCGATAGTACTCTTCGCGCTTCTGCTTAGGCAGTGCTGAAGGATCATCTACAAATGGGAAACTGTCTGCATATCCTTTCTTGATGAAACCTATGGGCAGTCGTGATATGTTATCTTTCAAAAAATGCTCCCAGTCTAGAGTCGGTTCTGTAGCTCGAGTATCGTAAAGAAGTTCGCGAGGATCATTGAAGTACGATGCTCGCTCTGGGCGATAAGGAAAGCTAGACATAATCTTCTGCTGAGAAGAGTTGGCTGTATTGAAGCCCATAAATACCCAAGGCTGTTTGATTGTGGGTGTACGACCATCGTTGCGCATGAAATAGGCATAGATGGGATCATAGATATTGTCTACAAGTCCAGTATTCCAAACTGCATACAGCTGATTTTCGAGAATTTTGAGTCGTGGTTGTCTGTTATTCTTAGCAGCCGCCTCTTTCTCCAATTTGTCTTCATATTGAAGACGCTGAAAGGTAAACGAGAGATAATTCTTCAAGATAGGTCGATTTTGTTTGTCTGCATCGTCATAATACCATCGTTCCTCAAGGGCAAGGTTTACTGCCAGAGAGTTGACTGCAGCATCCCATCCCCTCAATCCTGGCATATCCTTAGGTCGTGGAAAGTATGAAAGGCTATTTTGCATAACGTTTCTGCATGTTTCTGGTAAATTTGCATTAAATTTATGCAAATATTGATAAAAGTTGCACTAATTTCGTGCAATAGTCCTATATTTGTCATAGGGCAAGTTATGCGATGGAACAACTTTACGAATATTTCACAAGAAAGTTGAAGGAGACTTCAACTGATTTTCTCCGCTATAAGTATCCCTTCATCAAATGGGACGTGAAAGCGTTCGGCCTTGTGGGGCCACGTGGTGTGGGAAAATCCACAATGTTGCTGCAACATATAAAACTGCATCATAGCGTAGATGACACGTTGTACGTTTCGGCGGACCATTTGTACTTTTCGGAGCATAAGCTTGTGGATCTGGCCGACAGGTTTGTGAAAATGGGCGGACGGCACCTGTTTATTGACGAGATTCACAAATATGAAGGGTGGTCACGTGAACTGAAGCAAATTATTGATAGCTACAGCGATCTTCAGGTTGTGATCTCTGGTTCGTCAATCCTTGACATCTATAAAGGAATGTCTGACTTGAGCAGACGCGTTCCGATCTATAATATGCAGGGGTTGTCGTTCCGGGAATATCTTAAACTTTTCCACGATATTGACACACCGATATATTCAATGGATGAGGTGCTCAGGAACAAGGCGGAGATCCCAGGAGTCGCGCATCCGCTGCCGTTGTTCCGGAGTTATCTTCATAATGGGTATTATCCTTTCGGGAGAGATCCGGAGTTTGATCTTGAGATGCTTCAGGTCATAAACCAGACTATGGAAGTGGATATCCCTCAATACCTTCAAACTAATGTTTCCATCGGCAGGAAACTCAAGTCCTTGCTGATGGTGGTGGCTCGGAGCGTTCCGTTCAAACCGGTGATGACCAAACTTGCTGAGGTGACAGGTATAAGCCGTAACGATGTCTCGGATTATCTCATATACATAGAGCAGGCCGGAATGATTTCACAGTTGAGGGACAGGACAGGAGGGATAAGAGGACTTGGAAAAGTCGAGAAACTATACCTTGACAACCCGAACCTTATATACGTTCTGGAACCGGACAAGGCCGATGTCGGCAACATACGAGAGACGTTCTTTATGAATCAGACCAGGGTCACAAACGACGTGATCAGTTCCAAAATCTCTGATTTCGAGATAGATGGCCGTACCTTCGAGATTGGTGGAAAGAATAAGGGTAACAAACAGATAGAGAATGCCGGCAAGGGGTATGTCGTGAAGGATGACATAGAGACCGGATATGCTAATGTCATCCCTATCTGGGCTTTCGGTCTTCTATATTGACCCACTGTTGCGGAATGGGAAAATTATCCATAAATTGTGATGTTGATTTAGATTTATGAATATGAAAAAGTGTTTGATCGCTCTGGTTTTACTAATGTCTGTGGCTGCCTCGGCCAAGGATTTCAATGATGTTCCTTCCGCTTGGAAATGGGTGGGAAAGAACGAGGTTGCGTTGACTTACGATTACTCTTTCACGGGGGCTAAAGACTTCTCTGTCAATGCTGTGACCGGAAAGATTACGGATGGGATAAACTATCCTGCGAAGTTCACGGATTTCCCGTTCAGGCCGGACGGGGCTGTCAACCTGACATATTCACCGGACTCCACGAAGATGGCGTTCACCAGGGACAACAACCTTTGGGTGGTGGACATCGCGACGAAAGTGGAGACCCAGCTGACGTTCGATGGGTCGGATGTGATTCTGAACGGGTACTCTTCTTGGGTGTATTACGAGGAGATTCTGGGCAGACCTACCCATTATTGCGCGTTCTGGTGGTCGCCGGACTCCAAGAAGATAGGATTCTATCGTTTTGACAATTCGGAGGTTCCGGTATTTCCGATATATTCACCGTTCGCTGAGGACGCTGACCGCTCGGGGATGGGGCTGGCATATTCACAGAACGCCGGGGCGGCGGTGGCTTTGCCGAACGTGTCCCCGACTGGAGGCTCGGTTCGTATGACACGTTATCCGAAGTGCGGCGACAACAACCCTAAGGTGCGGATCGGGATCGTGAATATTCAGAGTGGCGCAACCGCTTGGGCGGACTTCGACGAGAATGACGACCAGTATTTCGGGACTCCGTTTTGGGGGGCCGACAGCGAGGCCTTTTATATTCAGAGAGAGCCGAGGACGCAGAACACGCTCGACCTTTTCGCAGTGTCGCCGGTGGACGGTTCGAAGAAGCACATCTACCACGAGACCTATAAGACGTGGCTGGACTGGATTGACGGGATGCTGTTCGGACGGGATGGAATATATATGGTTCGTTCGTTTGAAACTAATTGGCAGCAAATATATTACCTCTCTTATGACGGTGCTGTTTTGAAGCGTCTGACCGACGGGGAGAACTGGCGGATGTCGCTTGTGGACGTTAAGGAAGGCAAGGCGGTCAAAGGGTTTGACGGCAGTTCTTCGGAGGTGCTTTTCGTCGCCGAGCGTGACTCCCGTGTGCGTAGCGGGTTATATTCAGTATGCAAAGGAGTGATCAGGAATATTTCGGATCCTTCGATGAATGTCGCTTCCGTCAAGGTTTCTCCGGACCAGAGGTACGCCGTTGCCTTGGCCAGCAATTCCAGGACACCATCGCAGGTCTGGATCTATGATTTGAGGAAAGTCGCGAAGTCATTCAAGGTGGCGGATATGGCCGGAGAGAATTTCGACGCTTCGGATTACGCTTTGCCTGAGCATATTACGATGACGACCAAGGACGGGCTTGTGCTTCCGGCGATGATTGTCTATCCTAAGGATTTTGACGCTACCAAGAAATATCCGGTTCACGTGGACATCTACGGTGGCCCGGACTCTCCTCAGGTGAATGACCGGTTCCGCAGTCCGCTTTATTATCAGTGGTACGCCGAGAACGGGATCATTGAGGTCGTGGCTGATTGCCGTGCTTCGGGGCATAACGGCCGCAAAGGTCTGGATCAGATCTACAGGCGCTTGGATGAGCGTGAGATCCTGGATTTTGTGGAGTGGGCTGAATATCTCAAGTCGCTTTCGTACGTGCAAGGCGACAAGATCGGCGTTGAGGGCTTCTCTTTTGGTGGCACGATGACGGCTCTTCTGGTGATGAATCATCCGGACGCTTTCCATTACGGAATCGCCGGCGGAGGAGTCTATGACTGGGCGCTTTACGACACTCACTACACGGAAAGGTTTATGGACACTCCGGCCAATAACCCGGAGGGGTACGCTTCGACCAAGGTTGTCGCCAGCGCGGCCAACTATCCTGTCACGGAGAAGAACTACGACGGGTCGGTGATGCTCAAACTCACGCACGGGACGGGGGACGATAACGTGCATTTCCAGAACACGTTGCTATTGGTGGATGCTCTTCAGAAGGCTGGCAAGAAGTTTGAATTGATGATCTATCCGGATGGGATGCACGGGTACCGTGGCTATCAGGGGAAACATTTTTCTGAGGCCAACAGGGCGTTCTGGCTCAAGTACTTGAAAGGGGAGTAGGGACGTTGGGGCACTGAGCCTGTCGAAGTGACATCCCGAACGAAGTAATACCCATAATATGAAGAGAAATATTCAAAGAATAGCATTATCCATCGCCTTGGCGGCGGCCGCATTTCCCTTCTGCGCCGCCCAGGAGGTGACCCGCAGCGCCCAAATCCCAGGCCTAAGGCCCTACAAAGTGGATTTGGAATATATGCCCCGCGCCGAGAAAGACTCAGTGCGTATGGTCGCCGAACTTTGGAAAGGCTATGTCGAGTCGTTCACTTCCTCTTCGGTGGACGAGGCCCGCCGGCGTTCCTTCTGGGTGGACGGCTCACCTGACTACCTTCAGGAATTCGATGACGGCAACCTCCTCTACGCCTCTTTCCGCGAGAACAGGATTCTTGACATCCGGAAACTCTGCGGCGGCACCTACGAATTGATTGCGGCCACGTTCAGCAAACTTCCGGGCGAGGAATATGACAACTGGGTGGAAGCTGTCCTCCGCGTCTGTGTCAAGGCTGTGGCATCAGGCAATGGTGGTAAAAACAATCCTTTCCGGCTGTGTAACTGGCTAGACGCGGAATTCCCGTCTTTGACGAAAACCATATTCAAGGGCATTGAATATTATTGCGTTCCAGGTTGCGGAGTGCCTAAAAAGGCCGCCTCCGGATTGGCTACATTTGTCACAAGGTTCATCAATGAATATGCTCCTGAGTTTCAAGGCCCTTTGCGTTATGTGGTGGCTCCGTCTGTGGATCAGTGCGAGCGTCTGTCAGGAATCTTGTTCAACGCATATTCCAATCCTTTGATGAGTTCCGCATCTGGAAAAAACTCTGACAGAGCGTTCTACGGCCGGACTTTTGGTTCGGACATCGTCCTCTCGAACTATTGGGATGACAGGCACGATGTGGCCCTTCTGCTCATCAAATCCTCTTGGCCAAAGGCCCTGCTGATGGTTCAGGAAGGCGTCGCCGCTTATTATGGCGGTTATATGGACCTTTCATATTCAGACATCAAGGCCTCGCTCCGCCGCTATCTTGCATCCAAGAAGGACCTGGACCTTTCAAATGATGACAATTTCTATGACCTTTCGATTCCGGTCTCTGGAGAGGACGGTGTGACTGCCGCGGTTGTTCCTTTGGAAGGTATTATTGGTGCGGCCATTGTGGAATATACCATTGTCCAGCAAGGCCGTTCCAAGGTCAAGAATCTCCTTGGATGCCAAAACTATTCCGACATATTCAAAGTCCTTGGCATCCCTTCCGCCGACATCAACGACTTCATCCGCGGGATACTTTAGTTCTAACAGGCTCAGTGACCGGACGGCTCCGTGACAATCAGGTAGTTGTCTTCGTTATAGGGTGTTTCGATACGGACTCCGAAGATGTGCGCGTCATCGCCTGACTTGACTTTCAGGCGGGTGCGGAGTTCATCGCTGGACATCGGGATGTTCTTAGCGGAAACTTCTGAATGCGGGTAGCGCTTTCCGACATCCTTCATCGAAGACTTGTTGAGAGGAAGGATCTCCTTTACATAAAAGACTTTGCCGAAATCTTTAAGCGGTGCCGTACGTTGCTCTGATTCGCTGTCGGACAGCGGCTCACTGATTGTGTAAAGATGCGTGAACCGAGCCAGCTTGACAAGCCCGAACCTTTCGCAGATGGCGTTGGACACCCCCGCCTTTGTCAGCGATTTTCCCGGCTCGAAGATAATCCTTGCGAAGGTCGAATCCGGATAACCGGCTTTAGCCTTGGTGATTTCCTCTGGCTTGAATGTCAGCGTCTTGCCATCTTCCCGACAGGTCAATGAATATCCTTCATTCCATTCCCCGTCCAACAGAATCAGCAGCTCCTTGCATTCTCCGCCGCTGGCCACCACGTGAACCTCACGCACCCACTGCCCGTTCCACCCTTTCCCGGAAGCCTTTTCAAGATATTCCTCATAAGTCCTGTCCAGCCTCTCAACAGCCATCGTGATGTCAGCCATAGGGGAGAGTTTAAGGAGTACGAACCTGCTGATTCCGAACAGTTCCGGCAGAATCTTCAGCACATCAGGCGAGCAATCTTCCAACAGAAACACCTTCTTCCCGGCGGAGTCCCTTCTCGCGGGATCAAGGAATATGACATCCGGTCTGAAGTCTCCGAAGATGTCCTTGAGCGAGTCTGATGTCGCCTCCGAATTTTTTATGAATATATTCGTGACTCCCAGTGCCTTGAAATTGTGTCTTGCTGCCGCAGCAAGCGCCGGATTCATCTCATTGTAAAGCACTTCCTCCGCCACTTCGCTGAACGCCCACGAGTCCACTCCCAGTCCTCCCGTCAGGTCGGCCACCTTGCCTCTGCTTGGTATGGTCACTTCGGCAAGCTCAGTGACCGATTGGTTTCTGGTCGTAGGGCTATTTTTGTCGGGCACTGATTCTGTCCCTTTGGTCGCTGAGCCTGTGGTTCGACAAGGGGCACCAACCATCGAAGCGACTGTCCCAACATATTCATTGAAGATTCTTTGAACAATCGAAGCCTTGTACCGCGCCGTGTCCGATGAGCTGCACTGCTCCGCGCAAAGCGATGAAGGATAGACCAGCCCCGTGCACGCCACCCATTCCGGCAGTTTCTTCCGCAGCCTCCTCCGCCCTTCAATTGTGTTGACAGCCAATGATTTCGCATCCAACTCCGCCAGCTCCGCATCCTCAGGCACAGGCCACTCCTTGCACGCCATCACCAGCCGCACCGTGTCCGCGTTCCCGTTCTCAACTATGAATTTCTCGAAACTGTCCATATCTGACGCAAAAATAGACAAATATTGCCAAATAATTTGAGTAAATTTGTAATCAGTATGGTTTGATGGTCAGGCCGTACGGCAACAAGACAAGATAATAAAACGAGAATATTATGGCACAGGATTACAACGAGAACGCCAGGAAATGGCTGGAAGGGGATTTCGATCAGGAAACCAAGATGAAGGTGATCGAGCTGCGGAACAATGATCCGGCGGGGTTCGAGGACGCATTCTACAAGACTTTGGAGTTTGGCACCGGTGGCCTCAGGGGCATTATGGGAGTCGGAACCAACAGGATGAACAAATATACCGTCGGAATGGCCACGCAGGGACTGGCCAACTATATTCTTAAGAAAGTTTCCGGGGATGACATCCGCGTCTGCATTTCCTACGACAGCCGCAACAACTCCAAGCTGTTCGCCAAGATCGCCGCTGACATATTCAGCGCCAACGGATTGCACGTGTTCATATTCGAAAATCTGCGTCCTACGCCGGAATTGAGCTACTCCATCCGCAAGATGGGTGCGGTTGCCGGAGTGATGGTCACAGCCTCGCATAATCCTAAGGAATATAACGGGTATAAGGTTTATTGGTCTGACGGTGCGCAGATCACCGCGCCGGTGGATCAGGAGATCATCAATGAGGTCAACAGGATCACCGACCCCTCTCAGGTGATGTTCGAGAAGAAAGAGCATTGCGGAGAGGTTGAGCTGATGGGCAAGGAGATGGATGACGCTTACCTTTCTGACATCATTTCACTGACCCTCAGCCCTGAGGCTCGTGAGAAGCATAAGGACTTGAAGATCGTTTACACTCCGCTTCACGGAGCAGGAGTCCGCATTGTGCCAGAGGCTCTGAAACGCCTTGGTTTCGAGAATGTTATCCACGTGCCTGATCAGGACATTAGTGACGGGGACTTCCCGACAGTTGTATCCCCGAATCCGGAGGAGCCTGCCGCTATGAAGATGGCTCTGGAAATGGCCGACAAAAAGGGGGCTGACATCGTGATGGCCTCCGACCCTGACGCTGACCGCCTTGGAATCGCTGTTCGTGACAACGAAGGCAAGATGGTTCAGCTGAACGGCAACCAGACAGGATCCATCCTGACATATTACATCCTCACCCGCTGGAAGGAACTCGGCAAGCTGGATTCCACGAAGTACATCGCCAAGACCATCGTGACGACTGAGCTGATCGCCGAGATCGGCCGTAGTTTCGGAGTGAAGTGCTACGATGTGCTGACCGGATTCAAGTACATTGAGGAGATCGTGCGCGAGAACGAGGGCAAGGGCGAGTTCATCTGCGGCGGTGAGGAAAGCTACGGCTTCAATGTCGGTGAGTTCGTGCGCGACAAGGACGCTCCGGTAGCCTGCATAATGGTTGCCGAGTGCGCCGCTTGGGCCGCCGAGCAGGGCCTGACCCTCTATCAGCTGCTCCAAAGGATATATTCTGAATATGGCTACCGCAAGGAGTCGCTGGTGTCTTTGGTCCGCAAGGGCAAGAGCGGAGCCGAGGAGATCCAGAAGATTATGGCAGACCTGAGGCAGAACCCACCTGCTGAGATTGTCGGCTCTAAGGTTATCAAGGTCATCGACTACAACGAGCCGGAGAAGACCGGACTCCAGAAGTCCAATGTCCTCCAGTTCTTCAACGAGGATGGCGACATCGTCTCTGTCCGTCCTTCCGGAACCGAGCCGAAGATCAAGTTCTACTTCGGAGCCAAGGGGCCGGACGCTGATGCAAAACTTAAGGCTCTTGAGGCTCAGTTCATCAGTTAGGCGACTTTTTTGGCGATAGGCCAGCCCGGTCACTGAGCGTGCCAGAATGAGACCTTGAAAAGTCGTGGCACCTATTGTCTTGATAATGATGTAAATAGATGTTTACCTATAGTGGAAATGAATCATAGGTGATAACGTAAAGATTTTATGTTCAATAATTTATCTGCCACGGGAAAATTCACAATCCGTGATGCCCAGCCGTCAGACGGCGAGTTCATCGCAAGAAATGTCCTTGCGGCGATGGGGTATGAGGTTTTCAATGTGGATGCCGACTCTGCGATCGAGTTCGGCTCCACATCTTTGAATGTCAAGGATGCCGTCAAGCTCGTCGGAGAGATTTGCGCCAGACCCGACACGTTATATTCATACGCCAGAACGAGGATCGCATGCGTGGAAGGCAATGCAGTGGGATCGCTGACGGCATATTCAGGAGATGACTATCTGTCGCTGCGCGAGCTGACGTGGGGACTCCTGAACGCTGCTTTTGAGAATATTGCCGCAGAAGATTCAACTTCTGATTCTGCCGATGGTTCAGGCAGGTTGACTGATCGGGCGGAATTATCTTCAAATGCCGTTGATAGCACTGAAACACAAGCGATTGGCAAGCAGTTTTCTGACGAAAATTCCTCCGATGCTCTTTCAATGGAGCCGGAGTGTCTGCCCGGCGAGTTCTATCTCGACAGTATGGCTGTACTCCCCGAGTTCCGCCGGATGGCCTTTGAATATGCCGGCGCGACCGACCGCATAGGCCACCTGCTGATGCTCGACGGCATTGAGGAAGGCCGCAGGAAAGGCTTTCCACGCATCAGCCTGATTGTTGACAAGTCCAAGCCCCGCCTCTTCACCTACTATTCCGCCCTTGGCTTCCGCCCCGACGGAGAGATCCTCTTTTTCGGCCATCTTTATGACCGGATGATCAAGGACCTGGACTGAGAAATGATATGGGAGTATATCCAAAGTTGGAGTTAAAAGTACCGCGGACGAAACACCAAAGGGCTATTCTGGCACTTTTGATGTCACTTTGGAGGAGCGTGCTGTTTTGGAATTCCTTAATAAGCATCCGAGGGCGAACCAATTGGAAATTGTGGAGCATATAGGAAAGTCAACAAGAACAGTCAAACGCTTGACCGCATCTCTTGTTGAAAATAGCATCCTGAAAAGAGAAAATGGTAAGCGCTATGGTGTGTGGGTTGTGATTGGCAAATAGTTGATTGCCGGATGGTGAAGCTCTATTGATTGATTATGAGGAAATTGTGGAATCCTGCCCTCTCAAATTAGAGGGTAGGATTTTGTAATTAGCTTATAATGAGATATTTGGCGATCGCATCTTAGGTACGGGAACAAAAAGCGGGAAGCCCTAATCAGAACTTCCCGCTTTCGGAGCCACTCATCAGGCTCGAACTGACGACCTGCGCGTTACGAATGCGCTGCTCTACCGACTGAGCTAAAGTGGCTTGCTGCATTTCTCATGGAAATGGACTGCAAAGATAAGTAAAATTTTTTAACTTTGCACTATGTATTCAGACATTATCATCATCGGAGGCGGGGCGGCTGGGCTTATGGCCGCTTACGGTGCCGTCAAGGCGCTTCCGCTCGGCAGTTCAGCGCGTGTCACGGTTTTGGAGAAGATGCCACGTCCGGGCAGGAAGATCCTGTTTACGGGAAAGGGACGGTGCAACTTCACGAACCTCAAGGACTGGAACGAATTCTCACAGCATATACGCACGAATCCTAATTTCGTGAAACCGGCGTTCTACAACTTCACACCGGAGAACACTATCGATTTCCTTGAGAGAAACGGGCTTGAGACCGTTGTCGAGAGAGGTGACCGTGCGTTCCCATATTCACACAGAGCCTCGGATGTACTTGACACCATCGTTGAGGTTGTGCTGCGCCACGGAGTGACGCTGCTGACTGATAGGGAGGTGACGGACATTCTGCCGGGATTCTCGATCCGATGCGCTGATGGCGAGACATTTGAATGCTCGAAACTGATCATCGCGACCGGGGGGCTTTCCTATCCGGGAACCGGCTCGACAGGTGACGGCTACAAATGGGCGAAGTTCTTCGGGCATAATGTCACTCCGTGCTTTCCGTCGTTGACCGCCCTTGTTCCAAAGGGTTACAAGATCATCGACAGGCCGGAGACGGACTTGAAGGGACATATTCATAGAGAGACTCCGATGACTGGAAGCGGCGAGGCTCTGAAAGGGGCGAAGCTGAAGAATGTCAACCTTACCGTGACTTTTGACGGCTCGAAGTCCGAGTCTGAGTTCGGCGATGTGGACTTCACTGATGGCGGAATCGAGGGACCGATCGGGTTTCAGGTCAGCCGTAAGTGTGTGAAGGCCTTGATGAACGGCGGCAAGGTGGCGTTCTCGCTTGACCTGAAGCCGGGCGTGTCGTTGGATGAGTTGACCGGGCGCATCAAGGCACTTTGGCAAGAGATCAAGAATGATCCCCGGACCCGCCAATGGAAGGATGGCCGTGGCCTGAACGGCAAGGAAATGTACCGGATCCTGCTCGGCAAGCTGATGCCGTGGGAACTTATCCCGGGTTTCCAGGCTTGGAATCCGGACATAATGAAGATTGATCTTAAGAAGTCTGAATATGCGGACGGACGTTCCGACAGGCTCAGCGCCCGGTCGGCCAGCTACCGCTCGCAAAGCTGGTCAAAAGGACCTAATCATCGCTTCAGCCGCCAGCCGAGGCGTTACTACGACATCGATCTTGACCTTTTGGCCAAAACATTGAAAGACTGGAAGTTTGAGATCATCGGATTCGTGGGCTACGAACGTTGCGTCATCACGGCCGGAGGAATATCCACGGACGAGGTGGTGCCGAAGACGATGGAATCCCGCGTCAAACCAGGCCTCTACCTTTGCGGCGAGGTTCTCGATATGGACTGCGATACCGGCGGCTACAATCTCCAGTGCGCCTTCTCCACCGGCTACCTTGCCGGCGAGTCAGCGGCCAAGTCTCTGAATATTCCAGGACAGTATTAGGCTAATAAACCCCGGAGCCGAGCATCTCGTCATCGGCTGAGTACCAGGCGGCGAACTGGCCGTTGGAAATGCCGCGTTGCGGGATGTCGAAGAGGATGAATATGCCGTTCGGCCTCTTGATCAGGAACGCGTCCTGAAGTGGTTGGCGGTAACGGATGCGGACCCGGTAGCGGCGGATTTCGCCGTCTGCCATCGCAAGGTCTGTCCTGATCCAATGAATATCTTGGGACGCGATCCGTAAACAACTGCGTGACAACCCCTTGTGAGTGTGCCCCTCGCCGACGTATATGATGTTTCGCGGAACATCCGTGGCAATCACAAAGATGGAGTCCTTATGTCCTCCGATGTTGAGACCTTTGCGTTGCCCGATCGTGTAGAACTGCGCCCCGTCGTGCCGTCCGACAATCTTTCCGAACGGATTCTCCTTGTATCGTGTCTTCTTGATGTGCTTTTTCCCAGCCCGGTAGGTCTCCGTCTCGAACTTGATGTCATCGTACCGTATCGGTTCTGACAACCTCATCAGTTCCTCATCGCTTAACCTGGCGATTTTTTCCACATCGAAGTCATTCCGGTGCGATAACCCTCCGGTTGGAGTGGATGTGGTTCCGCACCCGTGGCCGCCCGTGGCCTCGTGAACGGGTGGCTCGCCGCAGGCGAGACGGGATGGAGCGCGTAGCGCGGAAGGTGCGGGGCTACTTTCACTCCAATCGGCCTTTCCTGTAGATTTGGCCACTTCGACAGGCTCAGTGGCCGGACTGTTACTGTCAGTGACCCGGCGGTTGTTGAACGACTTCCCGCCGGAATCCTCGGAGGTATATTCAGTGATCATCATTGGCTCGCCTGGAGTCTTGAGGAGCGAGGCGAGGGTGTCGTGGATGAACCGATATTGCTCGCTTTGAGCGTAGTAGGCATCGAAAACCTCCACCACATCGCCCTTGGCCGGCTTGAGTTTCTGCTGAAGGAATGTCGGGAGATCCACCTTCCCGACGAAGCATATTCCCTGGGAATCTTTCTTGTCGGCGGAAGGAAGATCCGCCAGATGAGCTATCTGGCGCACCTCAGGCTTGGTAAGGTGGCCGATAGGGAAGAGCGCCTTGCCGAGCTGCTCCTGCGTGAGCTGGCAGAGGAAGTAGCTCTGGTCCTTGTTCGGGTCCACGCCTTCTAGAATCCTCCATTGAGGCACCCCCTCAATCACAACCTGCTTCCCGTCAGCGTCCAACAGTGGAGCCCGGCGGCAATAATGCCCTGTCGCGACCATATCCGCACCCAGCTTCCGGGCGGCCTTGAGGAAAGCGTCGAACTTGATCTCGCGGTTGCAGAGAACATCCGGGTTTGGGGTGCGGCCGGCGGAATATTCATTGAACATATAGTCCACCACCCGCTGGCGGTACTCCTTGGAAAGGTCCACGAAGTAGAAAGGGATGCCGATCTTGCGGGCGACCAATTCCGCCACGAAACGGTCCTCCTCCCATTCACAGTCGCCGTGCAGCGTCGCGTCCGCGTCGTGCCAGTTCTGCATAAACATAGCGAACACGTCATACCCCTGCTGCTTCAACAGCAGAGCGGCGACACTGGAGTCAACACCTCCCGAAAGACCAACGCAGATTTTCATAACTTACTTCTTCTCTCGCTTATAGGCGATTACGTCCTATTAAATGTATCTTACGTTCCAAGTGACTGCCCACTGAAAATCACTTTACGTTACCCCAACCCTAAATCCCTTCCCTCGGGGAAGGGACTTGCTTTCACCGCAGGCGGTGAAGAGGCTTCGTGCGATAAGGGCCTACAAATTTACTCAAATGCTTGAATATGCACAATTTTTGCTAACTTTGAAAACTTGTGTATAAAGACCACTGAATATGAAGACAGTAAAACTGGACATCAACTATACTGAATATTCCTCCATCGATGAGATGGAACCTCAAGACATCGAACTCGTGAAGGCTGCCATCGAGGCGCAGAAGGGTTCCTACGCCCCATATTCCACATTCAATGTCGGTGCCGCGCTTCGGCTGGAAGACGGAACGATAGTGAAAGGGGCCAATCAGGAGAACGCCGCCTATCCTTCCGGACTTTGCGCCGAGAGGACAGCAATGTTCGCCGCCAGCGCCAACAATCCGGGCAAGGCTATGCTTTCCCTCGCCATTGTAGGAGGCTTCAACGGCACACTGAGCGACACCCCTTGCTCACCCTGCGGTGCCTGCCGTCAGGTGATGGCCGAGTACCAGACTTTGGCCGGCCGTCCGATGAGCATAATAATGTATGGAACGAAAAAAACGTGGAAATTTGACAAAGTTGACGACATACTGCCGTTCATTTTTGACAGTTTCAACGAAAAGTAGTATATTTGCAGTCAGGGAAAGTCGTACACGACCAGCTCCCTCTGAATTCCCCCAGGGTCGGAAGGCAGCAAGGGTAGGAGGTCGTAGCGGTGCGATGTACTAAGCTTTCCCTTTTTTCTATTTTATATAATACAGTCAAAGCGAAAGTACCAATAAAAGCAATCCCATTTTGAATGTAATATGACACTTAATTGTCTTGCCAATGATTGGAAGAAAGACAAATATCGTTATTCTCTTGAGTTATCCAAGTCGAAAACGCCCCAAAATACCATCTTGGTCGTAGGGGTTAATCCTGGAGGTCAAACAGACCCCGAAGAACAATATTTTGGTTCGACCATTCGCCGTGTGTGCAAACTCGTAATTAACAATGGAGAAGGTAACACGACATATGATAGCGTATTGTTCGTAAATCTGACTCCTGTAATCGCAAAAGCCCCATCTAGTTTGAAGGATACAGCTAGTATAGAGCATCTTCCTAAGGACAATATTAATAATTGGTAGACATATAAAAAGGGACTGTTGACTTACTTTCATAATTGGTAGTTATAGCCTGTTGAATATCTTCTTCCATATCGAACCAACGTCCGGACGACTGCGGGCAGAAACAAACTCACTGAGGTAACTGTGTTTGTTAATGACATATCGCGCCTTTTAAGGTTAACCTTGATATAGTGCGGCCCTGAGGCTCCACATATCATTCCATAATAAATCCATAACACTCAGGTATGCGAACATATTCACATCTGGAAGAGTAACTCGCTAGCAATCAGTCTGATGATGTTTCAGGTGTGTACGTTTTCTCATACCTTGAAGTTCGGAATGCCAATAGAACGCTCTGTGCCGAAGCCTTCGACTCTTAGGTGAGTGAATATACCCGCACCTGGAGTGTCAACCAATTGGTTATTAAGAGGATGCTGTTTTAGGTGCGCAAAGTTTCTCATAGTTGCAAGATCGGTCTTTTATTGTTTTCTATGACAGAAAATGTACGACAGAAGGCCTTTCTATGTACCAAATATATTGGGACACCTCATTGGAACAGGAAGCATACTTCTCAAGATTGTCCCGTGAAATCCACTTATGTAAAGTTAAGATTTTACAAAATGCTTTCAGCCACACAACGTACCTATGCCCACAGATGCCAGACCGGACTGAAAAATCAAGGTCAAAGGCACAAGATTTTCACGACAATGAGCCTTCTATATGCTTATAAAAGGCTTTGGGCTGAATGAGTTTCGTAAATTCGCAACGAAATCGACAAGAGGAAACATTCCTGATCAGCGTCGGGTGTAGAAAGCTATTGCATTGAAGTGTTATTAAGTCACAATTGCTTAAGCATAAACGCTATAAGGCAAAAGTTGGTCAACTCCGATAGAGAGCATCGCTATAAGCGTCCATCATATCTTCGACTGTCCAACGACGGTATTTATTTGGAAGGCAGCGGAACATAAATAACGCGATATTCATTTAATTTTTTCATCACTACGCAAAAAGGTTGCGTACTTCGCGTATAATTTTGCATCCGCAATCCGAAAGGAATCGCATCGATGTACTGAGCTGACGGGCTCATCGTCATAAGACTTTTCACGCCGCGGTTTAGCAGCTTCATTACCTGCCAAGGTCAAAATGCCTGCTTACTACGATCAATGGTTACTGCTGGTTCGAGTCCAGCCCGCGGCACAACTTTATGAGGACCAAGGATGGCTTACTTCCTGATTCTTTCATCTTAATTCCATAGCGGAATTAAGAGACTTCATCAGCTATTCAATTTCCTCATATTAATATTAGATCCGGTAGCCCTGCTACCAACAAGGTCAAAGAGAAGCTTACTTCTATGGCATCAGACACTTATTGCCTGGCTAACAACCAGGAGGACAGCTTCTCAATTACCTTTTTAATTTATTATGGCTATGAATAAGACCTTGACAAAAGTCGCTTTGCGCTATCATGCGGTGTTCCTCGACATCAACCGCGAGGACATCAACAAGAATTCCGAGGCTACAATTCCAGTGATGGCGTTCGTGGCGCGATTGAAGGAGAACGGTTTCAGTGTGAGCGAGGAACTGCTCCACGCACTTAACGCGGTTTCCGCGGATACGCTCGCGGAAATCACCGAGTGCATCAATGATGTGATGGGAGTCAATCTGAACTGGGCCTCTCTTGTCAAGGGGTGGGACGTACCCACAGGAGAATCTCGCGCGGATCACCTTCTCACCTGTATCACAAATATTTTTGGAGGGAAAGCGGCAGGATTCAAGGGAACAACCCTGAAATGTGGCCACTTTATACCAAACGGAACATTCCCGTTAGAGCGTTACAATGGCTGTCCATTCTGCGGGACACCGTTCGAGACAGCGGACTTTGTTTATAAAGGTCAGGGCAGCAAGTTGAAAGAACTCAGGCTGTTTACGGATGCTGACATTAGAAATGTCTTTGCCTCCCTTCTGTCTTCCGCAACCCCGTTGGATGCGACGCAGAGTGATTCCCTGAAGTCGCTTCTGGGCCAGTACCCTCTACCTACAGACGCAAACATTTCAATGAAGGAAACCGCTATGCTTGTCACCAAGACTTTGGTGGAGCAGGGAAAAGCGGATGAGGCTTCCGCGTTTCTGAAGACCCCTGCTGACATCCTTCGTTATCTTTGGTATGAGAAGACCGGACATATTCAGATCATCGAGCCGAAGACCCTTGTAGCCCACGCCCGAAAGATGTACTATCATATGTGGGGACCGCTTGACAAGGGTAAGGACGCAGCCAAGGATATGAAGCTGAAACTGATGCTTAAATATGATCGCAAGGCCTGTCTCCGCGTAGCCAAATGGATGAACGCCATTCCAATGACAGCAATGCATGCGGCTGAGAATATGAATCCGAAACGCGGTATGTGGGTACGTATGATCCGTGCCCTCCGTCTGGGTGAATACTCCCGCAAGGAGGGTATGGAACATCTTGCCGACATCCTTGACGTATTCTACAAGCAGGAATATTCCACTTGGCGGGGTCGTGTTGACAAGGCGCGTTCCGAGAATGACGCCAACAAGACTCTTGAATTACTCAAGGAGCGACCTGGCTTATTTGCCCGTTGCCTGTTTGCCACTATGCTTAGGTTTGGCAGCGACAAGGCATTGGCCGCTTTCAACGAAGTGGCAGACAGACTTCCGGCGCGACTGCTGCTGTCATTAGGCAATGCCGCCGAGACATATTTTGATGTTAAGGGAGCGCGTGTCGCACACCCGATCACTGGTGTTACCCACCGTATCGAGGCCAACAAACTGCTTACCCTATACGATGAAGAGGCCAGAAAAGAGATGATCAAGGGTGTCAATGAAATCTACAAGTCCTCTATGGAACGTCGTTTCGCCTCAAAGAAAACCGAGGCGAAGTCCATATTCATTGATCCGGCCCTTTACAGAATACCAGTAAGCGTCGGCGACCGTACGTCAACCGTTCAGGACACCTCCTGCGCCTTGATGGGCACTCGCTTTCCTGTAGAGGGAGAAACCGTACGCTTGTTCCTTCAGTGGGGGAAAGGTTTGCATTCCCAGCCCCTCGATATGGATTTGAGCTGCCGGATAGCTTTGCCGGATGGGAAGACCGACTACTGCTACTTCGGAAACCTGACTTGCCCTGGAGCAAAGCACTCCGGTGATATTCGTGAGATTCCGGAAATGGTCGGCACCGCTGAATATATAGAACTTTCTCTCCCGGAATTAGAGGCGGAAGGCGCTAAGTATGTGACTTTCACTTGCAATGCCTACTCTTGCGGTTCACTAACACCCAACCTCGTCGTTGGCTGGATGGATTCTGCGTATCCAATGAAAATCTCTAAGAGAAAAGGTGTGGCGTATGATCCTTCGTGTGTCCAGCACTTGGTCCGCATCAGCGAAGGAAATTTGTCCAAGGGACTGGTGTTCGGCGTTCTTGATGTCGCGAAGCGTGAAATCGTCTGGCTTGAGATGGCATTCACATCCCAGATTATCCACAACGCTGACAGCGAATCGATTGAAGCGATCCTGCATCGATTGGAAGAGAAGATCTCGATCGGTGAGCTTCTTGATCTGAAAGCCAAAGGACAGAACCTGAGACGGGTTGAGTCCGCCGATGAGGCTGATGAAATCTACACTTATGAATGGGCGTTGAATCCGGCTGAGGTAAGCGAGCTGCTTAACGGGTAGAAAAAATGGAATATAGCCACCAATATATTCTTTACTCAGTATTGGGAAAATTTCCGTAATTTCGTGCCTGATATGGAAAAGTACGAAAGCGCTATTTTTGAAGGGCTGAACGCTGAGCAGAAGAAGGCGGTCGGCAGTGTGGACGGACCGGTGCTGATTGTGGCTGGTGCGGGATCTGGTAAGACAAGGGTGTTGACGAGCAGGATCGCCTACATTCTGGAGAGGGGGTGCGATCCGGCACGGATTATGGCCCTGACCTTCACGAAGAAGGCAGCCACGGAGATGAAGGAAAGGATCGCCGTGATGGTCGGAGATCGGAAGGCCAGAAGGCTCTTTATGGGAACCTTCCACTCCATATCCATAAGATTTCTAAGGGAATATGCCGCCTTGCTCGGCTACCCTTCCACTTTCACCATCTACGACACCAGCGATTCGGTGAGCGGCATAAAGGCCTGCATAAAGGAGCTTGGGCTGGACGAAAAGGTTTACAAGCCGAAGGATGTGCTGTCAAGAATATCAATGGCCAAGAACAACCTCATCACAGCCACCGCCTACCGGAACAACCAGCAGGCGATCATCAACGACACGCATGCCCGGAAGCCAAGAATATGCGACATCTACTCCCGCTACGCCGAGAAGTGCAAGAACTCGGGGGTGATGGACTTCGATGACATATTACTGAATATGAATATATTGCTTCGGGATTTTCCCGAGGCCAAGGAGGCGATCGCGTCCCGGTTCGACTACTATCTTGTGGATGAGTACCAGGACACGAACTTCGCCCAGTATCTGATCCTGAAGAAGTTGACGAAGAAGCACCGCAACCTCTGCGTTGTGGGTGACGACTCGCAGTCCATCTACGCTTTCCGAGGAGCGAAGATCGAGAATATTCTTAATTTCAAGAAAGATTACCCAGAGTGCCAGATATTCCGCCTGGAGAGGAATTACCGCTCGACGGCGAACATCGTGAACGCCGCCAACTCATTGATAGCCAAGAACGAGAACAGGATTCCAAAAACCTGTGTCGCCGTTGGTGAGGAGGGCGAGAAGATCCGCCTTCTGAAGAGCTGGTCCGAGCAGGACGAGGCAATCACCATCGCCTCGGAGATTGTGGAAAGGATGCAGTCCGACCACGCCAAGTACCAGGATTTCGCGATCCTTTACAGAACCAATTCCCAGTCAAGAGCCTTGGAGGAGGCTTTGAGGAAGAGAAACCTGCCGTATATGATCTACTCCGGCAACTCGTTCTTCGACAGGGCCGAGGTCAAGGATATGATGGCGTACCTGAAGCTGGTCGTGAATGTCAACGATGACGAGTCGTTCAAGAGGATTGTGAACACTCCGGCAAGAGGAATCGGTGACACATCGCTCAACGCATTGGCAGCTATGGCGTTCGACCTGAAATGCTCGCTGTTCAAGGCGGCATATTCAGAGAAGTTCGCGGACTACGGTCTCAAGCCGGCGGCCGTGGCGAAGATACGCTCTTTCTGTGAGATGATCAACGGGTTCGCCGCCAAAGAGGCCACCACCAACGCTGACGAGTTGGCTCTCGGGATTTCCAACGCCTGCGGGCTGTACGCATTCTTTAAGAACGACCCGTCGATCGAGGCTCAGTCAAGGGCTTCCAATGTCGAGGAACTCATCAACAGCGTCACCCATTTCATTGAGGAGCAGAGGGAAAGCTATTTCCGCGACCTTCTGGCGGAAGGTGAGGCCGAGGATGATTCCGAGGTTGAATATCCTGTTTTCACTTTAGGGGCGTTCCTGGAGAATATTTCCCTGCTGTCCAACGTGGATGTCGAGGACGAGGAGGACACGAACAACAAGATAGCCCTGATGACCGTGCACTCAGCGAAAGGTCTGGAGTTTCCGTACGTTTTCGTGGCCGGTTTGGAGGAGAACATATTCCCGTCTGGCGGGATGCTTATTTCTCCCGCCGAGATAGAGGAGGAGCGTCGTCTGTTCTATGTGGCCATCACAAGGGCGAAGAAGGCCGTCTGCCTTTCGTTCGCCAACACCAGGATGCGCAACGGCAAGCACGAGTCCAATTCCCCGAGCCGTTTCATCAAGGAGATCGACACCAAGTACATCGCCAACCCTCTTAGGAACGATAATTTCTCGGATGATGATTCTCTGGATTTCGAGGATTTCGGTGGGTTCGGCTCACGAGGATTCGGTTCCGGGAATGGCTCCGGAAGCGGCTCCGGGCGTTTTCCGGGTGGTTCATACGGTTCCGGACGCTCTTCTGGTGCTTATGGCAACGGTTCCTCTGGCCGGTTCGGAGGTGGAAACCGTCCCGCAAACAAGTACGGAATGGGCGGCGGCAATTCCTACGGTTCTTCCGGCGGCGTCAGGTACGAGCGTAAGCCAGCCTCCGCTCCAAGGCTGTCCGACACCGCCTCCAAGATCGAGGCCTTGAGAAACCGTCCGCTGCCCCCTAAGATTTCCGACACCGATTTCGTTCCAGCCCCGATGACCGATTTCAAGGTCGGCCAACGGATCGAGCACAACCGCTTCGGCCAAGGCAAGATCCTTGAGATCACCGGTAACGCCCCCGACCTCAAGGCCAAGATCACATTCGACCACTACGGCGAGAAACTTCTCCTGCTCAAGTACGCCAAGATGCGTGTTTTGTAAGTTAAATCCACACATACAGTCAAGATTTTACAGAACGCAACTGCCTGACACGACAACTGCAATATGTTCAAGATGTTTTTCGGAATTGCGTGGATAATTGCTATATTTGCAAGTTGTAAAATATACGGTTGTAATTACAATCAACACTATTTATATGTCAAACATCATCGATTTGAAAAAGGGTCTGAACATTCCGATCAGCGGAGTGGCGGCCCTAGAAGCAAAGAAGACGATCGTGCCTGACACAGTTGCCATTAAACCGACGGATTTCAAGGGGTTCTCCCCGAGACTTCTCGTGAAGGAAGGTGACAAGGTTCTGGCAGGATCCCCTGTTTTGGCAGACAAACAGCACCAGGACATTCTCCTGACCTCTCCGGTGAGCGGAACGGTTCAGGGAATCGTCAGGGGAGAGAAGAGGAAACTCCTCGCTGTGCTCGTGAAGGCTGACGGCGCCAATGAGGCCGTCGATTTCGGAGCCAAGAATCCTTCCGGTCTGAAGGCCGAGGAGGTGAAGGACATCCTTCTCAAGAGCGGTCTGTGGCCATTCATCATTCAGAGGCCTTATGGAATCATCGCCGATCCGGCTTTGACACCTAAGGCTATTTTCGTGTCCGCATTCTCGACGGCTCCTCTTGCGGCTGACGCTGAGTTCGCCTTCAAGGATGAGGTCGCCGCCATCCAGGCAGGTGTGACGGCTGTGTCAAAGCTCGCCAAGGTTCACGTCTGCGTGAACAGCGATGCTTCGGCTTTCGCCAAACTCACCGACGCGACTGTCCACACGGTCAACGGAAAGAAGCATCCGGCCGGAAATGTTGGTGTGCAGATCAGCCACATCTCTCCTATAAAGAAAGGTGAGACCGTCTGGACTCTGTCCCTGCTTGCTCTCGCGGCCATCGGAAAGCTCTTCAAGACCGGCAGGATCGACCTTACCCGCAAGGTGGCCGTTACCGGACCGGTTGTCAAGGACGCTTCTTATGTCGTTACCCTTCCGGGAATGCCGATCAAGGCTCTCAAGGGATTCTATGACAATAGTGTGGAGACCCGTTTCATCAGCGGAGACGTGCTTTCCGGCGAGAATGTCGGCGAGGACGGTTACCTCGGATTCTTCGACAATCAGGTCTCTCTGATCAAGGAAGGCCGTGAAAGGGAAGTGCTCGGATGGGCGAAACCGTTCAGGTTCAATCAGTTCAGCTCTTCTATGACTTACTTCTCCTGGCTTCTGCCTAAGAAGAAGTACAATATGGACACCAACACCCACGGCGGCGTGCGCGCGTTCGTGGTTTCGGATGTATATTCAAAGGTTCTCCCTATGGATCTTTTCCCTGTCTATCTGATCAAGGCCTGCCTTGCCGGAGACATCGAGAAGATGGAGCAGTTCGGTATCTATGAGGTTCTTCCTGAGGACTTCGCCCTGTGCGAGTTCGTGGATCCTTCAAAGAACGACATCCAGGCTATCATCGCCAAGGGAATCGACCTTATGATAAAGGAAATGGCTTAAAGGATTATCGCTATGGAAGAAAACACAGTAAAACCAGGCCTTTTCGAGAAAGGCGGTAAGTTGGGGTGGCTGCATTCTACCTGGGATGCCTTTGACACCTTCCTCCGCGTCCCTGCGACCGTGACAGCCAAAGGCGCTCACGTCAGGGATGCCGTTGACATCAAGAGAATTATGATCATCGTCGTGCTGGCTGTTGTTCCTGCCGCTCTGTTCGGTATGTGGAATGTCGGCTACCAGCACAATCTCGCGGTCGGAGACCTTCCGGGATTCTGGAACCAGTTCTTCTGGGGACTTCTGAAGGTTCTCCCTCTCTACCTTGTCTCCTACATCGTAGGTCTCGGCATCGAGTTCGCCTCAGCCCAGATCAAGGGCGAGGAGGTGAATGAGGGTTACCTCGTTTCCGGTATGCTTATTCCGCTGATCGTCCCTGTGGACGTTCCGCTTTGGATGCTTGCCATCGCGGTGGCTTTCGCGGTAATATTCGGTAAGGAAGTGTTCGGCGGTACGGGAATGAACTTCCTGAACCCGGCTCTCCTCTGCCGCGCCTTCCTGTTCTTCTCCTACCCGAGCGCAATGTCGGGATCAGAGGTCTGGGTAGCGCATCGCTGCGGAGCTGACGCCATCTCTGGCGCCACACCTCTTTCTTATCTTACAGAGGGACAGGGTGCCCTTGAGGCCATCAACAATGCCGGCTACAGCTTCTGGAATATGTTCTCCGGAATCATCCCTGGCTCTGTCGGCGAGACTTCCGTGATCGCTATCCTCATCGGTGCCGTCATCCTCATCTGGACCGGTGTCGCAAGCTGGAAGATCATGGTTTCATCCGTGGCTGGCGCCCTTCTCGTAGGCTGGCTCGGCAATGTCGGTGGAGTGACTGACGTTCCTGCTTACTATCAGCTTGTTATGGGTGGTTTCGCTTTCGGTACAGTCTTTATGGCGACCGACCCTGTCACCTCAGCCCAGACCGAGACCGGAAAATGGATCTACGGATTCCTTATCGGCGCTCTCTGCGTGGTTGTCAGACTCTTCAACCCAGGCTACGCCGAGGGTATGATGCTGGCCATCCTCCTTATGAACACCTTCGCTCCGCTGATCGACCACTATGTGACATCAGCCGCTACGGGCAGAAGAGCAAAAAAGGTTACAATCGCTTAATTTTCAAGGAATATGAATACTAACGGTAACGCATACACAGTAATCTACACGACGATTGTCGTGGCCCTTGTCGCAGCGATTCTCGCCTTTGTGGCTATGACGCTCAAACCAAAGCAGGACGCCAACATCAAGGCCGAGACCATCAGCCAGATGCTGACTGCCGCACAGTTCTACACAAAGGACGAGTGCAGCGCTATGGGTAACGACAAGGTTCTGGAAGCATATTCACAGAACATCAAGGAGGCCTACACCATCAACCTGAAAGGCGAGAAGGTCCGTGACCTCAATACAGAGGTCAAGAGCATCGAGCTTCAGGATGGTCTCAAGGCTCAGAACAAGAACATCAAGGACGGAAAGGGTGCGGATCTTCCTGTCTATGTCTTCGGCAAGGACGGCAAGACCGTGACTGTCATTCCTGTCTTCGGAGCTGGTCTTTGGGGAGCCATCTGGGGCTATATCGCTCTGGATGAGGATCTTCAGACCATCGTTGGCGCTTATTTCGACCACGATAGCGAGACCCCTGGCCTCGGTGCGAAGATCAAGGACGATCCTGACTTCAGGGCTGAGTTCATCGGCAAGAAGGTCAATCTGGTCTCAGAGCCAGCGTTCGGAATCGTAAAGACAGGCACGGTCGCTGAATCTGAATATTCAGTTGATGCCATCACTGGCGCCACGATGACCTGCAAGGGACTCGGTGAGGCTATGGCTGTGTGGTTCAAGGCCTACACTCCGTTCCTTTCTTCCGCCGCTCCAGCCAGACAGTGCTGCTCCGGTGACGGTCAGGAGTGCGAAGGCTCCAAGTCTTGCTGCTCCGGCGACGGTCATTGTGACGGTGCCGCCGAGTGTGACGGCCATTGCCAAGACTCTACTGTAACAGAATAAAATGGAGGAAGTAATATGAATAAAGAACTCAAAGAAACGATTCTTAACCCGATCTTCAAGGGCAACCCTATCACTGTCCTTGTGCTGGGTATCTGCTCCTCCCTCGCTGTAACTGTCGAGCTCAAGGGAGCGTTCGTCATGGCTCTTTCCGTGATCGCGGTGACAGGACTCTCCAGTCTTGTCCTCTCGATTCTGAGAAACACAATCCCTAACCGTGTGCGTATCATCGTGCAGCTGGTTGTGGTGGCCATGATGGTTATTCTTGTCGATCAGTTCCTCAAGGCCTATGCCTACGGGATCGACAAGCAACTGTCAGTCTACATCGGTCTGATCATCACCAACTGTATCGTCATGGGACGTATCGAGGCGTTCGCCCTTGGCAACAAGCCGCTTCCGTCCCTTCTTGACGGACTCGCCAACGGTGTGGGCTACGGTCTCATCCTCGTTGTGGTGGCTTTCTTCCGTGAACTCTTCGGCTCTGGCACCCTGCTCGGATTCAGAATCATCCCTGAAAGCTTCTATGCGGCAGGTTATGTCAACAACGGTCTCGTGATCCTCCCTCCGATGGCGCTGATTCTCATCGGCTGCATCATCTGGATCCAGAGAAGCATTCAGAAGGACCTTCAGGAAAAATAACGACAAAGACAAGTACTGATTATGGAATATTTAAGCTTATTCGTAAAGTCAATATTCGTTGACAATATGATTTTCGCGTACTTCCTCGGTATGTGCTCATACCTGGCGGTATCGAAAAATGTGAAGACAGCTTCCGGTCTTGGTGTCGCTGTTATTTTCGTCCTTCTTGTGACATTGCCGATCAACTATCTTCTGAACAAGTACGTCCTGGCGCCTGACGCATTGATAAAAGGTGTGGATCTGAGTTTCCTCAGCTTCATCATATTCATCGCCGTCATCGCCGCGTTCACGCAGCTTGTCGAGATGATCGTGGAGAAATTCGCTCCGACCTTGTATTCGTCATTGGGTATCTTCCTGCCTTTGATCGCCGTGAACTGCGCCATCCTTGGTGGCTCGCTCTTCATGCAGAACAAGGAATTCGTGAATGTCGGTGAGGCTTCGGTTTACGCTCTTGGTTCCGGCATCGGCTGGTTCCTCGCCATCGTGACCCTCGCCGCGATCAGGGAGAAGATGTCCTACTCGAAGGTTCCTGCCGGACTCAGAGGCATCGGTATCACATTCATCACCGTTGGTCTGATGGCTATGGCCTTTATGACCTTTATGGGATTGACAATCTAATTAGGAGGCAGAGAATATGTTTTCAACAGTAATTTCAGCTATCATCACAATTGTGGTTGTGACCGTGGTTCTGGTCGCTCTGCTTCTGTATGTGAAGATCAAACTTACTCCGGACGGCACTGTCAAGATCGACATCAACGACGGAAAGAAGGTTCTTGACGTTCCTCAGGGAAGCGACCTTCTGCACACTCTCGCCGACCAGAAGATTTTCCTTCCTTCCGCTTGCGGTGGAAAGGCGAACTGCGGTCAGTGCAAGGTTCAGGTGCTTGAAGGCGGCGGAACCATCCTTCCTACCGAGACCGGCTTCTTCAGCCGCAAGCAGATCAAGGACGGCTACAGGCTCGGTTGCCAGGTAAAGGTAAAGGAGAACATCAAGATCCAGGTTCCTGAGTCAACGCTCAGCGTTCAGAAACTTGAGTGCGAGGTCATCTCCAACAAGAACGTGGCCACCTTCATCAAGGAGTTCACGGTTAAACTTCCTGAGGGAGTTCATCTTGACTTCAAGTCCGGTGAGTACATCCAGATCGACATCCCTGCCTACGACCTTGATTTCTCGACGATTGATGTCGATGACATCTACAAGGCCGACTGGGAGAAGTACGGTTTCTTCGGCATCAAAGCCAAGAACGAGGTGCCTACTGTCAGGGCTTACTCCATGGCCTCTTATCCTGCCGAGGGTGACATCATCAAGTTGAATGTCCGTATCGCGACTCCTCCGTTTGACAGGAGCCAGCCTAAGGGCGTTTTCAAGATGCTGCCTGTTCCTCCGGGAGTCGGTTCATCCTATGTCTTCACCCGCAAGCCGGGCGACAAGGTTTGGATCTCCGGTCCGTTCGGTGAGTTCCTTCTTCCTAAGAACGATCCTGATTCTCAGGAATATATCTTCGTGGGTGGTGGCGCCGGTATGGCTCCTTTGAGAAGCCATATCATGCACCTGTTCAAGACTCTCAAAACAAAGCGTGAGGTACACTTCTTCTATGGAGCGCGCAGCCTTGTCGAGGCATTCTACCTTGAGGACTACGCCGAGATCGAGAAGGAGTTCCCTAACTTCCACTTCCATCTGGCCCTTGACCGTCCTGATCCGGCAGCTGACGCCGCTGGAGTCAAGTACACGGCAGGTTTCGTTCACAATGTGATGTACGAGACCTATCTCAAGGACCACGACACTCCGGAGGACATCAAGTACTTTATGTGCGGACCTCCTATGATGGTCGCTTCCGTCAACAAACTGCTTGACAGCCTTGGAGTGCAGCCTGAGAGCATTCTGTACGATAACTTCTCGTAATCGAGACGTGATATTTATTGAGGACTGGCCCGCTTGGACCAGTCTTTTTTGTACATTTGCGGTATGATTGACAAGAAAGTACAGATGATGGATGCGGGAATGGTGCTGTTCACGAGCGAGAAGCCGTTCGGGACGGTGCTGGGGGGCATCAAAGCGGAGTTGACGAAACTTGGTAAGGTCAAAAGGGCCAACGAGATATCACCGGATGAACTTCCTGACACGACGGGAGAGTGTGACCTTTTTGTGGACTGGTCAACGCCTCTGCGTTGGCGGGCCATTTCCTGCCGGCTGGAGGATGCCGGTCTTGTGGGAACAAATGCTGACGGTGAGGAGACCAGACGCTATGCGCTTTGTGTCAAGGAAGGAAACAAGAACCGGAAAGGGAAGGTTCTTGTGACGCTGCTGCTTGCTGTGATATTCATTGCCTTGGGAATATTCAGCATCGACGGGGTTGCTGGAATATTCACGGTTCTTTTTTGTAGTGTTTTTGTCGTTGCCATTGTTATTCTTGCTTTGCGGCCAAGTGCCAAGGCTCAAAAAGTGGTGAGAGATCTTCTTGAGGTCGTGCGTGAGGCGAAGTGATTTTCACCTCTGATCCGTGGCTTTTTGACGCTCAGAAAGGCAATTTTTGGCGAATTTTGCCTAAGATAAACAAAAACAGCATAAAAAATCGTTTCAGATAGTTGTTTTGTTTAAAAGAATTTGTATATTTGACGTGAAGTTTTTCATAGTTTAAGTTTAGGTTAAGTAGCGGGGTGAACGCAGTGAATGCGCTTGCCCCGTGAATTTTCTATAAAAAACCAAAATTTACGTTTTTTATAGAAAACATTTTTTGTTTCTTTTCATTATTTACGTTTAGTCACCATACTTTTGCAGACGGCCCGCAACGGTGCGGACTGTTAAATTTTTACAACTATGAAGAGTTCTCTCAGAATCCTTTCCAGGACCGCGTCGGTCGGAATGATGGCATTGGCCGCCGTTATGTTTTCGTGCAACAAGATTCCTTCCGAAACCGCCCAAGGCACGTTGAGTTGGAATTTCTCGCAAAGAATGCTCACCAGGGCGACTGTTGATCTGCCTGACACCGACGCATTCATTCTTACAGTGAAAAATTCGGCCGGAGATGTACTCTATGAAGGAGCGTATGGCGATTCCCCGGAGTCAATGCTTGTTAATCCAGGTAGTTATACCGTCAAGGCCGTGTCAAGGGTTTTCGAGAAACCAGAGTTTTCCGCTCCGCAGTTCGGAGACGAACAGGTTGTCGTGGTTCAGTCGGGGACAAGCACTAAAGCCCGCCTTAACTGTACGCAACTCAATTCCGGCCTTAGGATGAGGCTGGATTCCGAATTCGGCGCGACATACCCGAATGGTTCCGTGACCGTATCGTCAGCGGAGGGAAACCTCAAGTACTCTCAGACAGAAAACCGCATAGGTTATTTCAAGGCCGGAAACGTCTCCGTTTCTCTGGATGACGGCACTACCTCAAAGATTCTGCTGACACGCTATCTTGAGGCGTGTGAGGTTCTGACATTGGGCATATCCTGCCCTGCCATCGAGCCTCCAAAGCCTGATGCCGGTAATGGCATTTCCATTACAGTGGACACAAGCCGCGTCTGGAGCAGTTATGACTACGAGATCGGTTCCGGCCAAGGTGCGGATCCGGGTACTACCGTGTCCACGGCGTACAGTGTGGCGCAGGCTAAGGAGCACATCGGAGAGAAAAGTGTCTGGGTTTGCGGCTACATTGTGGGTGGTGATCTGTCATCGGCAAAGGAAGGAATTTCTTTCACACCACCGTTCACCTCCATGACATGTTTGGCGATAGCTTCTCGTTCATCAGTCACGTCAAAAAGTTCGTGCATGTCTGTCAAATTGCCGAAAGGTGACATACGTACCGAAATCAATCTGGCTGACAACCCTGGACTCATAGGACGGAAAATCTATCTAAAGGGAGACTTGATCGCGGCTTATTTTGGCATTCCTGGCATTGAGAATATTACTGAATATGTTCTGAAGTAACTGTTAACCAAATAATTATCTTTTATGAAAATCAAACTGAACAGGATGGCGTCCGCCATCGTGCTGGCGCTGCTTTGTCCATTGGCTGGACATTCGCAAAGCAAGACAGTGCCAAGAGCCTGGGAGTTCGGCCTTGGCGGGGCTGCAATGAACGTCACGAGAACGACCGTGTCAAACTTTCATCAGACCTCAGGTGGAGATTATATCTTCAACCTTGATGAGAAGATGCTGTATGGCGGAGTCGAACTCTACTCGGCTGTCGAACTGAAGAAATGGCTGTATGCCGATCTGCAGGGAACCTTAGGATTTGCAAAATACTATGAATCCGAAAGCCAACGGCAGGGATATTCATTGATGGTCAGTCCTGGAATACAGTTCCGCCCGTTTGTAAGAAGCGGCTGGATCCAACCATATCTCAGGTTAGGTGTCAACTATTACCACAAAAATTTTCCGACTTCCTATTTCGGACAGTTCAAGGGAGATGTCACAAAGGAGGCCTTATGGCGGGCTGAGGATGCTTGGAACAAGGGCTATACCTTTGATTCAGACACATTTTTCCCTTTGTCCGCCGGCATCGGTGTGATCGGCTGGATGAGCAATAGGGTGGGAGTGCATATTCAAGGGCAGTACAATCACTCGCTTGGTACCGACGGCATCAATTTCGCCCAAGCCTCCGCCGGAATAGTGCTGAGGTTGGGAGGACAGGACAAGAACAAGTCTGTGGCGGACCGTTACATTTCTAAGCATCTCGATGAATATGCGGGACTCTATCCTCAAAATGTCATTGAGAGGGAAGTTGTCCGTGAGGTCCCGGTCGAGGTTATCCGCGAGGTCATCAAGGAAATTCCTTCAGAGAAGACTTTGGCTGAAATGATGGACAATGTGAACTTTGATTTCGACAAAGCCACGATCACGGCTGATTCCCAGTTTACTCTGGATGAGATAGCTAACACTTTGGCGCAATTTCCGGATACACGTTTCCTTGTCGCCGGCTATACTGACGCCAAGGGAACTGTGGAATACAATGAGGAACTTTCACGTGCCCGTGCCAAGGCGGTCTATGAAGCGCTTCTGCTGAGAGGAATACCGACGTCCAGGCTTTGTTACAGAGGCTTTGGCAAGCGAGTGGCTCTTGTCCCGGAATCGGCTTCGGACGAACAGCGAAGAGGAGACCGTAAGGTCGTTATTGAAAGGGTGACGTCAGAATCACTGTGGAATTATCTTAACCAACAATAAATCATATTCATTTATGAAAAATCATTTTAGATCATTGATCATGGCGCTCATTGGGGTGTCGATGTTGGCTTCCTGCAATTCACTGGAGGTGACCATGCCGGTCGGACCACGTGGAGAACAAGGAATCCAGGGTGTTGCCGGTAAAGACGGATTGTCGGCTTATGAACTATGGGTCAAGGCGGTACAGGAAAAGCAGATTGACTATACCGGCTCTGTTGACATTAGTCATTTTTTCCTTTATCTTAAAGGCAAGGATGGCGTTGACGGTAAGGACGGCAAAGATGGCAAGGATGGTGCCGATGGTGTTGACGGCGCGAACGGCAAATCCGCCTACGAACTTTGGAAGGAATATGTCGCTACCGGAATCGATGATCCTCACAATCCTGGAAGTCAATGGGATAAAACCAAGACATCGATGGTGGATTTCTATTGGTTCCTTACGGGAAACGATGGCGCGGATGGACTTATCCCATATATCAAGGATGGAAACTGGTGGATTGGAGATCATGACACCGGAATCAAAGCCAAAGGTGACAAGGGCGACAAAGGTGATACCGGAGATAAAGGTGATAAGGGTGATAAAGGAGATACTGGAGCCAAAGGAGATAAGGGTGATAAAGGAGACAAAGGAGACAAAGGCGATAAAGGTGATAAGGGCGATAAGGGCGATACCGGTGTTTCCGGCAAAAATGGAGTTGACGGCCAGAGCGCGTACGAAATGTGGAAAAGATACGTTCAAGAAACGATTGCCGCCGGAGGCAAAGTGGTTGATCCGAACGGAAATGAAATCACATTGGACGATCTTTCCATTCAGAAATTCTTCCAATATTTGACTGGCAAGGATGGCGCGGACGGTAAGGACGGCAAAGATGGAGCCGATGGTCTGAACGGCAAGAATGGCCTGACACCGGAGATCGATCCAAAGACCGGCGAATGGATCATCGTTAATAAGGAAACCCGTGACACTATTTTTACTCACATTGCTGCCAAAGGTCGCGATGGCAAAGATGGCGTTGATGGAAAGGATGGCGCCGATGGCAAGGACGGTAAAGATGGCATCGATGGTAAGGATGGTGCTGACGGCAGGGATGGTGATACGCCTTATGTCGGATCTAACGGAAATTGGTGGATAGGCAGTGTTGACACTGGTGTCAAGGCCCAGGGACCAAAAGGTGACACAGGTGCCGATGGTAAGGATGGCGTAAACGGCAAGGACGGAAAAGATGGCCTTGACGGAAAGGATGGCGCTGACGGCAAGGACGGTAAAGACGGTGTTGACGGAAAAGATGGTGCCGATGGCAAGGACGGTAAAGACGGAGCCGATGGTTCGGCAGGTAAGTCTGCCTATGAACTTTGGGTGACAGATGTTCAGTCTCCATCTGGATTGGAGGATCCTAAGAATCCAGGGACAAAGTGGGATCCTTCCAAGACGTCCATAGCTGATTTCTATGAATATCTAAGCGGAGCCTCTGGCGCTAATGGCAAGGATGGCACTGACGGTCGCGACGGTATCGACGGTAAGGACGGCAGTGATGGTAAGGACGGCGCTGACGGAAAAGACGGTACCGATGGCAAGGACGGCAGTGACGGTGCTAATGGAAAATCCGCATACGATTTATGGAAGGAGCTGGTACTCAGTGAAGAAGGACTGGATAATCCGGGCAACGGAGTGTACGATATTGATATGTACCCTAAGTGGCCGAGAACAGCGGTATCCATCTATGACTTTTTCAAGTACCTGAGAGGCAGCGATGGTGAGTCCGGCACCATGATGTCGGTTGTCGACACTCTTTATGTGGAGGAGGTTGACTGGAGCAAGTACAATGTCGCTCCTGTAAGGTCTTTGGCGAAAGTCAATTCGACGGGAGAGAAGAAAGACACGACCTATGAATATGTAAATCCATATTCTGGTGGCTGCGCCTTGATAGTCTCTGGCCCGGGACCTGTTGCGATACCAAATTGCAAGGTGGAGTTCAAGGATCAGACTGGAAATTCCTTCAGCAAGACATCCGACAGCCGGGGGTACATATATCTGACTCGGAATGAATTGCCGGATTGGCGCTCAGGATCTCCGTCAATGTCAGATCTGTCCGCCAGAACCAAACCGACAAGTTTCTCATTCGGGGGCAAGACAATCACGGATGCCGGAAAAATCGCTGCGACATGTGGCGTGCCGTACAAGGTTGACGTTAGTGTCAGAATGACAGGCTCCTCTTGGGAGAAGACTACGGTGACCGCTGATTATGAGATTACAAGAATTGTGGAAGGTCAGTCCGAGAAGGAATGGGGAGGGGTGAAATTCCCTGAATCCAAAGACGGAGCCGGCTATTTTATGTATAGAAGTTTGGGTGATATCAACAGATTCCGCAAGGTTGAGTTTGCCTGGATCGGTATTTCTCCGAACGATTTCATTTATGGAGACCATTTCATGAAAATAGACAACACCGGGGTGGAGAACTCCTGGAAAAGATCGTTGGGAACTGTTGAAAGCACAGTGACGGAAGCGCTGACCTATGGTGATGGCGGGTCTCCTCTTGTCGTGGATGTAAATTACATGCCTACAAAGAAAGGTTATGGAGAGTTAATCTACTATCGCGAACCATCGCCTGACTATGGCTTGCAGGCCAAGTCTTCCACGAAAACCATAATACCTGAATATTGCAGTGTCGGTGACCTGAATATAGAAGGCTTAAAAGGCGGAACGGATGACGAACAGTTCACGAGTTATAACGGGAAACTTGTCCTTTCCGATGACGGAACGACGAAAGTTCCTGTCAACATGACCAATTACGAGCTTATACTTGGCCAAACATCATTCACGTTCGCGTTCGATTACTCGACTTTTGGCCATGTCTATCTGCGTGACGGCTATTATGATGCCTCTACAGATACCTTCCGGTTCAAGAGATACGGCACGTTGTTGAGTTATCTTGAGGACCTCAAACAGACCAAGGATGTTGAATATGTGACTGTGTTTTCCAACTCAGGCCAACTGGGCGGGGTGAACATCAACAATAATGTCCCTATTTGTTTCTCGGTAAAGAACGGTGTCATCCAGAAAGCCAAGAAGGAACCTTTCACTATAAGAAATGTCTATGACAAGTTTTCCATAACAATAGGAACCTTCTTATTCGATGATGTGTATTACGGTGAGGTCAAAGGCAGGTTTGTCTATGATGAATCTAACCCTTATGTGGCTTCCTGTGAATTGGGCGACAAGAAATATGTGTTCCAAGCCATCAAGGATGCGGTAAGCGCTCCACTTCCATAGTCCCTCACCGGATTGTGACGGATGAATATAACAACAGGGCGGCTCGTCAAGACCGCCCTGTCTTCTGAATGTCCGTTCATTGAATCTGAATTACTTCAGGTAGTCGTCAAAATAGTTTGTGACCTTGTCCATGAGATGAATCCTCCACTTGCCGAAGACATTATGCTCGGAGCATGGATAAGGGAAATAGTCTAACTGGACATTGTTCTCGACACATTTCTGCACGAAACTGAGGCTGTGTTCCCAGACAACGGTGTTGTCGATGGCTCCCTGGCAGATGAGCAGTTTGCCCTTGAGGCCGTCAACCTTGCCGATGAGACTTGTCTGCGCGAATCCGTCAGGATTTGTGGCCTCGGTCTCCATGTAGCGTTCTCCGTACATGATCTCGTACCATTTCCAGTCGATTACCGGACCTCCGGCCACTCCAACCTTGAATGTCTCCGGATAGTTGGTCATCAGGGAGATGGTCATGAAACCGCCATAACTCCAGCCATGGACTCCGATTCTGTCAGAATCGACGAACGGAAGGGACTTCAGCATGTTTATGCCCACCATCTGATCGGCCATCTCGTTCTGTCCGCAATGGCGGTGGATGGCTTTCTCATATTCAGCGCCACGGTTCTGGGTGCCCCGGTTATCCTGGACATAGACGATATAGCCTTTCTGTGCCATGAGCATCTCCCACATCCGTACCTGGCCGAGCCATGTGTTCTGGACCATTTGTGAGTGAGGGCCTCCATAGACGTAGAGGACAACAGGGTATTTCTTTGCCGGGTCGAAATCTGTCGGCAGAAAGAGTCTGTACCAGTTGTCGTACTTGCCGTCCGCGCTCTTGACCGTGCCGAAAAGCACTTCTCCGGTCTTGTATGCTTTGAGAGGATCCTCAGCTGTGATGAGATTGCGGATCAGCTTTCCGTTGCTGGTCATTATGTTTGTGACGCGCGGCACATTGAAGCTGCTGTAGTTGTCGATGTACTTGGAGCAGTCTTCGTTGAGGCTGATTGTGTGCCAGCCTTCCTCGGTCGTCAATCTGATTGGTTTGCCGAATTTGGCTTTCGTTACGATGTCCTCAGGGATTCTTGACCGGGACATCTTGACCTCGATCTTGAACAGGTGGTTTTCGACCGGCGAGATCTCCGCTGAAGTATAGTAAACGAACCGCCCGTCGTTGGCAAGGTACTCCACGTCAGCGTCCGTCACGGTCAACCTCCTGACTGTTCCCAGTGTGTCGCACAAGTAAAGGTTGTGGTACCCGTTCCTGTTGTTTGTCCTGTAGATGAATGAATATGTTCCCTTGAAGAACCGTACTGGATCCAGCGGCTCGACATAGCGAGAATCATCTTCGGTGAGGATCGTGCGCGCGAACGTCCCGTCAGAAGCCCTGTACATGTTCAGTTTCAGATGTTTCTGCGTACGGTCAAGAACCTGGATGAGTACATTCTTGCTGTCTGGTGACCAACTGATGTTCGTAAGGTACTGGTCGCGGCCATATTCATTGACATCACACCACACTGTCCTGCCGCTTTCCACATCGTAGATTCCGAGCCTGACATTCTCGCTGTCCATCCCGTTCATCGGGTATTTGATGTTATTGAGCGTGCCGGTGCGTGTAGTGATGTCCAGAAGAGGAAAGTCTGAGACCAGGGAGTCATCCTTCCTGTAGAAAGCCAGTCTGGAACCGTCAGGTGACCAGAAGATTCCGTTTTCTATCCCGAACTCGTTGCGGCTGACAAACTGGCCGTAGGTGATGTCTGGACTCTCGCTCTCAGCGATGCTGACAGGAGCCTTGTCGAAGATGTACAGGCTCTTGCCCACAGTGTAGGCGTATGTTCCGGCACTGCTGCGCGTGATGTTCCCGGCATCCTTCGGAAATCCTTCAGGCAGCCGTGTGGCGGAATATTCGGAGACCTCTCCTGTCGATAGATTCTCCTGCATCCACTTGCCGTCCTTGTAGGTTATGAAGGTGTCACTGTCTTTCCATGACGCGGCGACGCTCGCCGGACGGACATTTCTGCCGAGCACGGCCTCCTCCATGGTGATTTGTTTCCCGTCAGGGTTCGCCGGATGTGTGGTGACGACTCCGGTCTGGGCGTTGAGTGCGAGAGGTGTCGCCAACGCGATGATTGTAAGTGCTCTTCTCATTATTCGTTTGCTGGTGTTGAGGTTGAGATTATCCTGTCCACAACGTATTTCTGCATTCCGCGCCATGGAAGGGTTCCGAGATATTCCTTGTAATGAAGTTCAACGGATTTGCCGCTGTACCTCATAAGCTCGTTGGCCACTTCCTCGTCCTCGACGGAGAAATCGAATATATAGGATTCGACCGCGGCTCCGCCGGTGTTCCTGTTCGAGCCGCGGAACCCGGCCTGGATCAATTTGCCTTCGTAGGTTTTCCAGACATAGCCCTTGTAGATGAACTGGTTGAGCTCACCTGCCTTCACACCGTCTCCGAAGACGAAATAGAACCTGAAATAGATGAATCCCGCCAGGGCAAGGGCGAGAATGATTCCTGCCCAAGTGAATATTTTGCCTTTTGTCGTCATAACCTATTATTTTACCTCGTTTCCGGTCAGTTCCCATCCGGTGATGGTGGAGACGTAAGGGATCATCGCGTGAGCCTTTTTGAGATGACCCGCATAGTTCGGATGCCCATCGGCTCCCATGTCGGAGTCATTGTTATGGACGGATTTGGTAAGAGCCATTATGTGGACATTCTTGAGTCCGCAGCTGTCGAGAGCCTTGCGGATGTAGTCGAACATCAGAAGATCGTTTTTCGGGGCGACGCAGAGGATAGGGTAGTCCTCGCCATAGTTGTCCTTGATCTCTTTCAGCAGCGTGATGTAGTTCTTGACGAACAGCCTTTCGGCAGGCTGCATTCCTGTCGAGAAATCATTGGTGCCAAGGTATATGACTGTTATTCCCGGCTTTAGCGGAAAGGATTTGGCGTCCCACTTCACATCCTTTACCAAGTCGTAGGTCTGGAGGTATCTGTCCGGCATGAAATAGCCTTTGACATTGCCGTTGTAGTTGCGGGATATTCCCATACCGGAGTGCGCCACGACAATCTGATCCGCGTCAAAGTATCTTGCCATCGCACATGCGTAGGTGAGGTTCTGGTTCTCGGTCTCAGGCTTGAAGCGCTCTTTGTTCGAGCTTTCCGTACCGTAGCCGCAAGTGTAGGAGTCGCCGATATATTCAATGATCCTTTCCTTGGGAGCGTCGGCCTGAAGGAACTCTCCGTCAGTGATGAACTCGCTGATGGTCGTGGTGCCTTGTTCGCCTTCGGTGCGCTTCTGAAGGATCACCTGATGAGGTGCCTTGGCGGCCTTACGATCCTTGCCGAAGCGGGCTTTGAGTTCTTCCTGAGTGAATATCACGATGGTCGTGTCTGATCCATGCACCGCGATCACCTTGTCCGGAGTTGTCGCCATGGAGCCGTCGAGCCACACGTTGTAGTAGTTCTTTTTTGTGTCAGAAACTTTGAAACTCAATGAATTGCCGTGAAACCGCACTTTGGCGTACACCCCGGTCCAGTCAAACGACACATTCCCGTCCTTCACTTCGGTCCTGCCGATGTAAGTGATTCTTGAATCAGAGGCCTTTATGGCCGTCTCTGTCGCCTTGGGAGCGGCTGACATGGAGGCGGCTCCGAAAAGGGCCACCGCAAGAAGAGTTATCTTTTTCATCTTCATCTGTTGTTGGTTTAACGACACAAATTTAATGAATATCAACGATTCGGCAAACGAATTTATGGGGCGGCAAGCACAATTCAGGCTCGGTGATGATGAAAAAAGGAACCGTTCCTTCGAGCGATTCCTTTTTAATCATTAGGCACCGTTTCCGGCACCCTTGTACTGGGTAGGAGAATCGAACTCCTATTGCAAGATTGAGAATCTTGAGTACTAACCGTTATACGAACCCAGCGTTCTTTGGTTTTGGGAATGCAAAGGTAGACAAAAATCTTGAACTTCCAAAATTTTATGTGGAAAATTACGAAAATTATGAATATTTCCGTGAATATGGTGGATTCGGGGAATATTCCGGCAAAACGCCGGCGAGTCTGAGACTATATATAAGAAAAGGCCACGGAACTCTCCGCAGCCTTTGTCTATCGTTTCCGTGGCAGAAATTACTTCTGACGGTTCTTGTATCTCTGGTAGAATTTGTCGACGCGTCCGGCGGTGTCAACGAGCTTGACTTTACCGGTGTAGAATGGGTGAGAGGTGTTGGAGATCTCGACCTTTACAACCGGATACTCAACTCCGTCAACAACGAGAGTCTCTTTTGTCTCCGCGCATGAACGGGTTACGAACACGGTGTCGTTCGACATATCCTTGAAAGCTACAAGGCGGTAGGTTTCGGGATGAAGTCCTTTTTTCATTTCTTTATTGCTTTAAAAGTTGTTTTACTTCTTGTAAACAGTCTGCAAAGTTAACCCTTTTTTGAAGATTTACAAGCATATTCCATGTAAATCTTGTCATGTTGAGGGATTTTTCCTAAGGAAAAAGTCCGACTTTTCCATTCTGTGCGTACGACTATGGTTTTAGATGACACGTTGAAAAACTACTTCTCGTCAGCTGCTGGTGCGAGTGCTGACCATACGACGGCGCTGAGGGCTCCGCCGCAGAGGGGGGCTACGATGAATACCCAGAGATCCTTGAGGGCCTGGCCGCCGGCGAAGAGAGCCGGTCCGATGGAACGGGCAGGGTTGATGTGGCAGCCGGAGATGCCTCCGATGGTGTAGGCCATAGCCACTACAGAGAGACCGAAGGCGACAGCCGTGCCGACCACTCCGGCGGCGGTGTTGCAGCCGAGGAACATTGCCGTTCCGCAGCCAAGAAGTGTCAGAACCATTGTTCCGATGCACTCGGCGATGTACTTTCTCATAATATCAATAATTAAAAGTTCGCGTTTTGTCTCGCTAAATTACAAAATAATCATTGGATGTCGGTGTTTTTTCCTAAATTTACAAATGATAAGAAAACGTTTTTGATTAGAAATCATAATCAGGACGGACTATAAAAACAGTTGATTGTTATGGAAACGCATGTTGTGATTATGGCTGGAGGCATCGGCAGCAGACTTTGGCCGGTCAGCACTCCCGGGATGCCAAAGCAGTTCATTGATCTGCTTGGAATAGGCAAGACGATGATTCAGTTGACAGTTGACAGGTTCCGGCCTGTCTGTGACCTGAAGAATTTCTGGGTCGTCACGTCAGCGGATTATGTGGGAATAGTGAAGGAGCAGCTTCCGGAGATCCCGGCCGGGCATATTCTTGCGGAGCCTGAGCCACGCAACACCGCTCCGTGTATAGCGTATGCCTGTTGGAAGATCTCTTCCGTCAGCCCGGACGCGAACATCGTCGTCACACCGGCTGACGCTCTGATATTAAATGAACAAAAATTTTCGAATATAATCCGCAAGGCGTTGAATTTCACCGCCGAAGGCAATCGGATTGTGACCATCGGCATCGAACCGACACGTCCGGAGACAGGCTACGGGTACATATTCGCGGAAGAGAAACGTCCTGAGGAGGTCGTCAAGGTGCGGGAGTTCAAGGAAAAGCCTGACCTTGTCACCGCCAAGGAATATCTTGCCGCAGGCACATACTTTTGGAACGCCGGGATATTCGTCTGGAGTGCCGGAACCATTGTCGCCCAGATGCGTGCCCACGCTCCGCGGATCGCTGAAGTCATGGACCGGATAGCCGCGTCGTTCGGGACTTGTACGGAGGATGAGACCGTCAAGGAATTGTTTCCGACCTGTGAGAAGATCTCCATTGACTACGCCGTGATGGAGAAGTCCGATGAGATTTATGTCGTTGAGGGAGATCTGGGATGGTCTGACCTTGGCAGTTACAGTTCCGTGAAGGAGCATATTCCTTCGCCTGATGATGATCCTGTGCCGGATGGTTGCATAGCTGATTCCACTAGTAATGGGAACAAGGCTGTAGGTAAGGATGTGCGACTCTTTGACTGCGATGGCTGCATCGTTCACGCTGAGGATGCAGGAACGGTGATTGTCAAAGGGTTGGAGGGCTACATCGTGGCTGTCAAAGGCGGCAATGTGCTCGTCTGCCCGCTCGCCGATGAACAAAGGGTCAAGGAGTACTCAAGTAAGAGGTAAGGTTACTATAAGTATATGAGGTACGTCTTTATCGTTCAGGGAGAGGGTAGGGGGCACCTGACCCAGGCCATCTCTATGGAAAGGCTTCTGCGTGAGAACGGGCATGAGGTCGCCGCAGTGCTGGTGGGCAAGAGCCCGGCCCGCAGACTGCCGGCTTTCTTCGCGCGGACAATCCAGGCTCCGGTCGAGATGTTCGAAAGCTTCAATTTCGTGCCGTCGGCCTCGAACCGCAAGGCAAGTTCCTTGAAGACAGGCTTGTACAATGTCTTGCACATCGCAGGATTTGTGCCGTCCATCCGGTTCATATCCCGTCGGCTGAAGGATTTGAGACCGGATGTGGTGGTCAATTTCTATGACATTCTCGGGACTCTCGGCTATCGCTTCAGCCGCCTGAAGTCACCGATGATATGTCTCGGGCACCAATTCCTTTTCCTGCACAAAGACTTCAAATTCCCTTCTTCCGGATATTCAGGCCACTATGCGCTGAACTTTTTCACGAATATGGTGGCGTGGGGCGCGGCTAAGGTTCTTGCGCTCAGTTTCAGGCCGATGCGTGATGACCCTAAGCGTAAGATCAAGGTTGTCCCGCCGCTCCTGCGCCCGGAAGTGCTCAGTCTCCGCAGGGCTGACGGCACGGATGACCCGGCTGTGCGTGACGGCGGGTATATTCACGGATATATGCTGAACGCCGGATTCTCGCAGGATGTTCTGGAGTGGCATTCCGCCCATCCGGATGTTCCGCTACGCTTTTTCTGGGACAGGGCGGACGAGGCTCCCGTGAAGGTCGTTGACGAGACGTTGTCTTTTTATTATCTGAATGACGAGGAGTTTCTGCGTCAGATGGCAGGTTGCCACGCGTATGCCTCCACGGCCGGTTTCGAGTCTGTCTGTGAGGCTATGTATTTAGGAAAGCCTTTGCTGATGGTGCCGTCGCACGTTGAACAGAAGTGCAACGCGTACGATGCCACTGAAGGGTATAGGATGGATTGCGGAGCCGTTGATGGAGTTAAGGAGAAAGGGTCGGTTCCGCGTCCGGCAGTGACCTCGGACAGCTTTGATCTGGACTTGTTGCTGCACTTCGCTGATAATGAGTTTGTAGCGGACAAATCCTTTCCTCAATGGGCTCGGTTGGCGGATTCGGTGTTTTTGAAGGAACTGACTTTTTTGTAAAATTTTCGCAAAAATATTTGGATAATTCATCCGAATGCCCTACCTTTGCAATCCCAATCAGGAAGACCACTTCTTGAAAAGGTTGGAAAGATTCGTTAGCTCAGTTGGTAGAGCACAACACTTTTAATGTTGGGGTCTCGGGTTCGAGCCCCGAACGGATCACAAAAGGAGCAGCGCTTCTTTCCAGAGCAAAAGGCTTAGGCCGCTCAAAACATAATGCTTTGCTAGCTCAGTTGGTAGAGCAACTGACTCTTAATCAGTGGGTCTAGGGTTCGAGTCCCTAGCAGAGCACGAAAAGGCTTCGGACATTGTCTGAAGCCTTTTTCGTTATCCAGGGAGAGAGGATTAAACAAAAAGATATGGACATATTCGAGAAATACGAGAGTGACCTGGTCGATAGGCTTGTGGAACTGAGTACGGCCAGAGGACTGCTGGACGGAATGCTTCTGAGCACTCCTGACATCACGGCCAGATGGGAACCGATAGCCTTGGAATATTCCGGTGACGCTGTCAGGGAGTTCAACGGTTATCCCGAGGTGGTGCTGGCCTGGACCGCCTACATCGGAATGGCCGTCGCCTGCTGGTGGGACAAGGATTGGATCCGGTACAAAGACCAAGGATATTCATCACTGGTCGGCTCCAGAGGATTCGATGACCTGGACGAGCACGTGACCAGGGATATTCTTAAACATCCTTTGAATTCGAAGGAAGCCGCCGGGATAGCGAAGAACCTCGCCTTTTTGGCCGGGGAGGCATATTCATTTATGATGAGGCAGGGAGTCGAGCCGCAGAGCGTTGAGGCGTTCAATGTCTTCCGACACACGCTTTCCGCTATGTACCGTGTCGGCGCGGCACTGGAACTCAAGGCCTTGCGTTACAAGATGGAGAAGATTTAGAGTGTTATGGCGAAGACATTGCATAGTTTGAAGGATCTGAAAGGGCTGATCCCTAAGGATGAGCCGGTCAGGCCTGCTGTCAAGGCAAAGCATAGTGAGAAGCCCGCTGAGCCGGTCAAGGTCAATTCTGACCCGAAGGTCGGGGACATGGTGGTGCTGATGGAGTCCGATGAGCATGGTAAGATCCAGAGAATTGACAAGAAGACGTACTATGTGAGACTGGACGATGGAATGGTTGTCAGCCTTGGCAAATGGGATTTCGCCGTGACGGACGAGAAGGAGGAGGAAAGGCTGCGCAACTCGATATTCGCAAGGCGCAGGCCCGCCGCTTCCGATGAGCAGCCTAAGTCCCGCTACACAGATTATGGTGAGATCACTGTTGACCTTCATCTTGAGGCGTTGGCTGGCAGCCGTTCCGTGCAGCCGGGACAAGCCCTTCAGTTCCAGATGGATGCCTTCAAGACCGAGATCAAGAAATGTCTGCCTCACCGTGGGATGAGGGTCCGTTTCATCACGGGCGTCGGAGACTATGTCCTTACCAACGCCATCCGCAAGGAACTGGACGAGGTCTATGCCTTGCGCTGCACCTACACAGTCGGCACTCCGGGAGTCACAGTGGTCACCGTACGCTGACACAATGCGTTTTTTTACTTTATCTAAAATCAATGAATATGTCAACCAAGCACCTCATCCTTTCAATCACCATCATTTTGGCTTCCATGCCTCTTTATGCCCAGAATAAAGACTGGGCTGGATTCGGAAAATACTCCGATGCCAACTCGAACGTCACGGTCAAGCCGAAAGCTGTTTTGTTCGGCGATTCGATCACAGAGGGATGGGTTCGCCAGGATCCGGATTTCTTTGCCGAAAACAATCTCATCGGCCGCGGAATCAGCGGCCAGACAACTTCACAGATTCTGGTGAGAATGAGGCAGGATGTAGTGAACCTTCATCCGAAATATGTCGTTATCCTGTGCGGAATCAATGACATAGCACTGAATGACGGTCATGCCGTTGATGTTGAGGCTGCTGTCGGGAGCATCAAGTCGATGTGTGAGATCGCCCGTGCCAACAAGATCAAGCCGATTTTGTGCTCGCTGCTGCCGTCATATAACATCCGCTGGAGGCCGACAGTGACTGATTGCTATGACAAAGTGCTTCAGTTCAATGATTTACTAAAAGCTTACGCCAAAGAGCAGCATTTAAGATATGTTGATTACTTCACCCTTTTGGCTGGCAAGGACGGCAAGATCCTTCCGGCATATTCAAAGGATACTGTTCATCCTAATCTGGAGGGCTACAAACTAATGGAGGATTACCTTCTCGGTTTCCTTAAATAGATATTGGGCTTTAGGTGATTTGTCCATCTCTTCAATATCGTAAATATTCAGAATCAAGAGGTTAAAGGGTGTTCTTTGTCCATACGGGATAGGGGAGACGAATGTGGTTTCCGTGTATATTTGCAATCGCTTTCCAAGGATAGGTTGGTAGTGGATATGAGAATATCCATATAAGGCGGCATTGTAATATTCATAAAAAATCTTTTGTATGAGAAAATTGGTTTTACTGGGAGTGATTCTGCATTTTGTGATCGGCGTGGGGCATCTGGCCTGCCTGTTTTGCCTTGAGGCAGTGTTCAACATCTATGGGATAAACGGGATGATGGGTGAGATTGCCGCACATGGAGCCGGGCTGCCGTATTTGATCACGGTCTGCATCGCCATTGCGTTTTTTATCGCCGGAAGCTACGGGCTGTCGGTTCTTGGACTCGTCCATCGGATGCCACTCCAGAAGATCGCGGTCATCACTATGTTGGTTGTCTTCTTCGGGAGAACGATCTGGGGAATAACGATGCTGGTAGAGAATTTTTCATGGCTTGAGATGTCATCAACCGGTGTCGCCGCTCTTCTTGGAATATGCTACATTCCTTGTTTGAGAATTATCACGGGAAGAAAACGCAAAAGTGGCCTGACAGAGGCATTCATCGGTTAATAAGTGAAGATCAATTTAGAAGCTGTTTTGAATTGTTTGTTTGAAGGTTTGAGAGTGAAAAACCTCAGTTTCGACCGCTTCTTCCAAGGAAGATAGCGGTGCTATCTGACTGAAGAAGCGGGAAGAAAATGAAGATTTTTCACCTCAAAGAACATTTCAAACAATTCTAAACAGCTTCTTAGACTGAATATCATGAAATTGAAAATTGTACGTGGCATCCAATTGTTTTGGGGATATTTTATCGCCTTTGGTGCGGTCATGGGTTTCGGGATGATGATATACGATCCGAGCGGGGTGACTTTCCAGATGGATCCGTTGCTCCCTATGCTGAGGGAAGCGTTCCCTTTCCTCTCGTTCATGTTCGGCAACTTCGTCAGCTCCGCGTTCGCACTGCTGATCGTCAACGGAATCACCAACATGATTTCCATCTATCTTATCCATAGCAAGAGTAAGTATGACGCCCTGAGTGGTCTGATGTGCGGGGGCATTTTGATGCTGTGGATTATTGTGGAGTTCTATATCTGGGGATTCAGCGGGCTCTCTGTGGCCTATGGCATCTTCGCGGTGTGCCAAATCGCCAATGCTGTCATATTCATTCATACACGTGTTTTATAAAGTTTTCAGCATTAACACTTTATAAAACATTGCCAGTCAGAATAGGAGACCACCGTTTTATAACTAATTGAAAGCCAAAGGATGACAGCTCACCGCTTTATAATCAGCGCTTTATGGAATTTTGCCCGATTCCCGCTTCCGGCCATTAAGGTTTAAAAGGGAGGTTCAAGCGGCTTTCAGTTCACCTTGTTCGCATTTGTACTCCAGAGGGCGCTATTATGCCAAAGGAAATGTAAGAAGTGGGCTACAGGTGTCGGGAAACGGTTTCGGCGAAGTCCTGTACCTTGACAGTCTCGGGAACGGACTCGGAGAAGGTCTTGAGGCAGAGAGGGCAAGCCGTGACTATGGTCTGAGGATTGTTGGCCAGGAGGTTAGCTACCGAGGACTCGGTGATCTTGGCACGGTCACGTGTATCGAGAGTGAGACTGCCCAGACTGCCTCCGCAGCAGATGCTCTCGTCGCCTTCCTTGGTGGCTTTCACCAGCGTGCCGGCTTGGTCCAGAACCTCACGAGGCTCTTTGTAAACGCCACAGCCACGGCCAAGCTCGCACGGATCGTGATAGACTATGCGCTCGTCCCCGGCGGTCAGTTTAAGTTTCCCTTCATCGACAAGACGTTTGATGAACTGGGTGTAATGGAGCACCTCAACGCCTTCGAGAGCATATTCATCCTTAAAAATCTTGTAGCAGATCGGGCAGGAGAGGACCAGGGTGCGGCAGCCGGAGCCGAGGATCATCTTCCGGTTGGCGGAGATGGTCTCGTAGGCGGCGTCGGTCTTGCCTGCCAGCATCAGAGGACGGCCGCAACATATTCCTCCGTCACGGTCGGCGAAGATGTAGTTCACTCCGGCGGACTTGAATACTTTTTCCACGGATTTGATGATCCTTGGGGTGAGATGGGTCATGCAGCCGGCGAAATACATCACTTTCCAGTCTTCGGATGTTTTTTGAATATTTGTGGTCACTTCGACAGGTTCAGTGAGCGAAGGGGATGGATCAGTGAGCGAGGCATGAGCGGTCGCTGTTCTTGTCGAAGCGACTGAGCCGGCAGTAATTGAGCAAGCATTGGCAGCCACACAAGTAGAAACAGATGAACTATTCGAGCCAAGCGAACCTTCCATAAGGTACGAATAGTCATACGGCAGCGAATTGTTCACCGTAGCCCTTTGCGCGCGGCGGAGCGCCGGAGCGTCAACCCCCACCGGACAAAGCGCATGGCACTTGTCGCACATCAGGCACTTGTCAGCTATCGCATTGATCTTCTTCTCGTTATGCCGGCGCAAAAAGCGAATGAAATAGACCGATGAATATTTCAGATTCTTCTTCTGCACGTTCATCGGACAGGCGTCCAGACACAAGCCGCAGCTGGAGCATGCATAGATCTCCGCCTCCGCTACACCTTTGCGAGGATGTCGTGGCTGAATCCCGGCGTTGCGCAGCAAGATCCACAGGACTTCGGTCAGGATGTGCATATACCGGCTGAACGGCATCGCGGCGAAAAACAGCCCCAAGCATATTGAATATGCCCACCACACCGGCATGAAGAATAGTTTGTCACCGAATATCCAGTGCCACAGGTGGTTGACCGGAACCGTCAGGAAACTTCCGCCACTGAGATCCGCCGTAAAGCTCTCGGCCAGAAGCCTCAACGGGAATATCATCCAAAGGCTGTAGAGAGCCACACGGTCGGCCAGCGACGGCTTCGTGGTGTGGCGCATTCCCAACACGATGGATCTGAACCTTTTGAATATGGCCATTCCGACTCCGGTGAGAACGTAGAGCAGGAAAAAGTCCATCAGGAAAAAGAAGAACCAGCCCCGGAGCGTCACGTGCCCGGGATTGATCCAGACAAAGAAGCGATAGAAAATCGGGTAGAAAAGCCCTCCGTCCGTCCAGGCAAGATGCTTCGGCACGAACAATGCCACTTCAATGTGTCCAAGCACAATCAGCATGAACCATCCAAAGGCGATGGAGGAGTGCATGTAGCCGAGCAGCGGCTTGCGTTTCCAGATCTTCGTGTGGAAAAGGCAGTCGCAAAACAGGTCCTTGATGTTTTTCAGCGCGATCTTCGGCGTGATCAATGATTTCCAGAAACGTCTGCGGTCGTCTGCAGGAATCTTGGCCAGAAGCCTGATCAATCCCACAGTCAGCCAGATCAGCATGAAGCTGATGCCGACCACGAACGGAATCACGAAGTTGCTGTAGCCCGACGGAATCCTGTCGATGACCTCGGGAGCCGCCTGAAGGGGCAATGAATATAATAGAGGGTTCATTTCGTACTGAAAATATTGTTACCTAAGAGATAGCCCTTTCCCCGCCATTGTCACAGTATTCCGAACAAGTTCTACTGTTCTCCGTCCGCACGTAAGGGCAGAAACTATAAATAACTAAAATTGAGAATTAATAACTATTTATTGCCATACACCTTAGCTATTGACAGGATGAGATGTCGTGTGTTGATGCCACGTGGACAGACCATCGAACACTTTCCGCACAGCTGGCAGGACTTCAGAAGGCCGAGAGCCTTGTCCGGATGGCCATTGTGGAGTTCCTCGATGGCGGCGCGGAGGCTTGTCTGAATGAACTGACCGGCGGTGCAGACGGCGGTGCAACTCCCGCAGGCCATACACTTGCGCACGTCCGGCTCGATCGCGGCCAACTCTTCGAACTTTTCCCTGTCGAACAGGTCAAGATTTATTCTGGAACTTGGAACCAGACCGAAACCGAAATCTACCATCTCTCGCGAACCAAAGTCTTGTAATTCTTAACATTCGGGAATATGTCGGACAGATACCGGTCAATCTCCACGACAGCACCACGGGCATCAGCCAGAGTCTCCGGCAACGTCTTCGGGCCGGTCGCGGCCCCAGCAAGGAACAGTCCTGGAAGCTGGCTTTTTTGTCCGGACAGGATTCCGTCACGGACCGCGAAGAATCCGTCCTCCTCCACAGGCATCTCAAGCAACTCCCCGACCCTCTTTCCGGAAGCCGAAGGCCTCATTCCGGCCATCAGCACGAGAAGGTCAAGGGTTACTTTCAACGGCTTGCCGGCCACGGTGTCCTCGGCCTTCACCATAAGGCTTCCGTCCACATTCTCAGACACTTCGGCGACACGTCCACGGATGAACCGCACACCATATTCCTTCTGCGCGCTAAGGTAAAGATCCTCGTAATGGCGGCCGAACATTCGCAGATCCATATAGAAGCAGTAGATCTGAGCGTCAGGGAAAGCCTGTTTCATCTCGCAGGCCTGCTTCACGGCCGTGGCGCAGCAGACTTTCGAGCAGGAGCGGCAGCCTGACTTCTCGTCACGGGAACCGACACAGTGCACGAAACCGATCTTCTTAGGATTGTCGATCCGCACATCAGAGCCTGAGGCGAACCACGCCTCCAGATCAGCGTTGGTGATCACGTGGTCATAGATCCCGTAACCATATTCCTCTTTCTTTTCAGCTTTGAACAGGTCGAAGCCGCTGGCCACCAGCACGGCGTCAGCCAGTACTGTGATGCCGTTGGAGAGGATCACGTTATATGACTTGTCCAACCTGTTGATAGACTGTACCTCGGTGTCAGTGAAGCACTTGACACCGTCCATCTTCCCGAGTAGTCCGTCAAGGGCGGCCGATGCCGAGGCACCGTCCGGAAACAACCTGTCCCACGAGGCCAGATGTCCGCCCAGCATCGAAGTCCGTTCAATAAGGATGACATTATAGCCGAGCCTCTGGAGTCCGGAAGCCGCCTCAAGGCCCGCAGGGCCGCCACCTATAATAAGTATATTATTTTTCATACGATCATATTCATAAATAAACTATTTCAAACAAGTGCAGCAGCCAGGGCGGCCGATGTCCTTGCCGTTCTTGCCGAGGAACTTGCGGGAAGGGTCATATTCAATGCCCATCTTGTCCAGAAGCGGCTCGACGCTGACCTGGTGGGTCTGAAGCCCGAGGTCCCAAGGGTCGTAGCCAAGGACCAGTCCGGCCACCTCCTCGTAGGTGAAGACCGGGATTCCGTGACCCTCCTCCCCGTAGGTCTTGCCGGTTGACTCGGCGATCACATATTGCCATCTGTCAAGGAAATACGGGCATCCTGGGCAGTTGGTGATGATCATATCCGGGTGGAATGGCTCCATACTCTCGAACTTCTTGTGGGTGTTGGACAAGGAATATCCACGGTTGCCTTTGACGAGATATTGCCGGAATCCGAAGCCGCAGCAGTGTCGCCTCTCCGGGTAGTCCACGATCTCGCCGCCCCACGCCTCGATCATACCGACGAGGACATAAGGATATTCAGCGCCCCCGACTCCCTTTGAAGGGAACATCTTCGAATAGTGGCAGCCGATGTGCTCCACCACCCGGAGCGGGCGGCCGGTGTGAATATTCACGAGCTTGTGTTTCGCCTGGGCCGCGATGAGGTTGCGGTACTTGTAGATGAGGTCGCTGGCGTGCACGAGGAATTTCGGCTTGGAGAACTCCAGACCGCAGGTCTTCCAAAGGTTCTCGCGCACCTTCACCTCCAGTTCGGGGAACTCGCGCCACGTCTCCATCGTCTCGCAGTAGAGGCCGAAGGAGGTTATGCAGGAGCAGACGTAGTTTTCATAGCCGTGCTTCGTCATAAGGGCGAACTGGCGCGCGATGATTGTCATCACGGTCTCCTGAGGGATCGTGTCCGAGTGGTAGGCGATGCCGCCGCAAGTCGTGTGATGCTCTGTCTCGAATATGTCCTTGCCCAGTTCCTGCCTTGTTATCCTTAGGAAAGTCGCTTCCGAAGCGGGGAAGAAACTCTGTCTGATGCAGCTGCGGACGTAGAAATAGTGATCGTCCGGAATCTCTTTCTGGTAGTCTGACCAGATTTTCTGTTTGCCTTCGTAGATCATTGAGGGCTATTGGTTTAAGTGTTTCGGATCGCTGTCCGTGTAGATTTTCGCTATGAACTCGTCCTCGGTGAGGCCCATCTCGGCGGCCTTCTTCGAGCCGGCGGCCCGAACCTTCTCCATCCTTTCGGTGGCACCGGTCTCGTCGAAGATCCTCTTGAGCTGGTCAAGATCCTCCTGCGGGATGCGGCGCATCGCTCCTGGGCCTTCCCCGTCCAGATTGCCGCCGAGCCTCTCGAACACATCGTCCAAGTGCTTCTCCTCCCATTCCCAGACCTTTCCGGCCTCTGGATGTCCGGCGTAGTCGAAACGGCGCGGATAGACGCAGTAGCCATAGTCCAGGATGTTGGCGCACAAGTCTTTTGTCAGGAGATATTGCTGACGGCCTTTCTCCGATTCGATGAAATAGCCCAGATCTATGGACAGGCTCCGCAAGGCCATAATAATCAGTCCCGGAGCGTTCTTCCGAGGACATCTCGTCACGCAGCTCATACACTCTCCGCAGTACCAGATCGTGTCGCTTTTCAGCAGCTTCTCGATCTCTTCCTCGTCCTTGCTCTGGACAATGTCCACGATTCTTCGCGGGTCATAGCGGTAGAACTCCGCCGCCGGGCAGATGGCCGTGCAGGTGCCGCAGTTGATGCAGGCGTTAAGCCCTTCCTTCAAGCGGTAGTCCTTCATCAGGAGGTCATACAGTCGTCCCATCGCCTTTCTTTTTAGTCGGATATTTCTTCGCCAAAGCCTCCAGATCAGACTTCGGATTCATATTCTTTTCCATCCTCGCCAGCGTCTTGACGAAGGACTCCAGATCCTCCCGAGGAATGTCCCCAACGATCGTGGCGACCGACTCAAGCGAGAGTTCCGTAACCTTGTCTTTGATTTTCCGGGAATATGGGGTGACCTCGATGAGGTTCTGCCTTCTATCCTTAGGGTTGCTCACACGCCGGACAAGTTTCCTGTTCTCCAGTCCGTCAATAAGTTTGACTATGGAGTTCTTGTCCCTCATCGTGATGTCGGCGATCTGCTGTTGGGTCAACACACCCTCGTCCCAAAGCGTGTCCATCACCAGAAACTGCTCCGGCGTCAGGTTGAACCCGCCCTTCTGGAACACCTCCGACATACACTGCTTCACGCTGTTGTGCGCGATGTTAAGAAACATCAGTATCTGCTTTTCCAGTACCATATCTTATAGTAAGACCTTTTACTCTTTTTGCAAAGGTAATACAAAAAGATGATTCGGCAACAAGTTCAGTGAATATTATGATGTCGGAAGATCGTCTTCTACCTGAACTTCTTGTCCTCTTCGAGCATTCCGAGGTAGGAGTTGTAGCGTTCGGCTGAGATGAGGCCGTCTTCAACGGCTTGTTTTACGGCGCAGCCGGGCTCGTGGGTATGGGTGCAGGGAGCGAAACGGCAGTCACGGGAGAACTTGAGCATCTCGGGGAAGTAAAGGGCGATCTCCTCTTTTTCAAGATGGACAAGGCCGAAGCCTCTAAGGCCCGGGGAATCAATGATAAAACCTCCGGAACTTAACGGGTACATCTCGTACAGGGATGTTGTGTGGCGGCCCTGAAGATGGGCTAACGAAATGTTGCCGACCTTCGGGTTGAGAGACGGATCCAAGGCCTTGATTATGGACGATTTCCCTACTCCAGACTCTCCGGAGAAAAGGCAGATATGGCCATCCTCCGGTGAACCTATCGCCGCCTTCAACTCATTAATGCCCTCACCTGTCAGTGCGGATGTCTCGATGACCGGATAGCCGGCGCTCTCATAGATGCGATGAAAATCAGCGAGCTGCTCGGGAAATTCTTTTCTGAATATGTCAACCTTGTTCAGAACTATGGTGGCGGGGATGCCATACACCTCGCAGGTCACCAGAAGCCTGTCCAAAAACGGAAGCTTGATCTCCGGAAAGAACAGGGTCACGACTATGAAAGCGCGGTCCAGATTGGCGGCGATCACGTGCGACTGCCTCGAAAGGTTCGTGGAGCGGCGGATCACATAGTTCCTGCGGTCCAAAACCTCGACGATCGAGGCTGGATGAGTGGCGGAAGGTTCTTCTGAATATTCATAAGTCACCTTGTCGCCGACGGCCACGGGGTTGGTCGCCTCGCTGCCTTTCAGACGCACCTTGCCTTTGAGCACCGCCGGAAAAGGCTGCCACTCCGGCAACCTTGAAAGCAGGAAATGGCTTCCCGCGTTTTTGACCACTGTCGCTTGTCCTTTCATATTCAGCGGCAAAGATAGTGAAAAATCCCGTGGCAGACAACTTCTTGAATATCAGGCAACAAAGCAATGTCGTGGTTGTGGTTTTGGCACTATGAAATATACTAATGCGTTTATTACCAATGAATTAAACGCCACGTCGTCTTCCAAGATGCTCACACATCGGTCGCTTCGACAGGCTCAGCGACCATCGTAATGCGGTCGCTGAGCCTGCCGAAGCGACTTCATAAATCAGCTATTCGTGCGTGGCGAAGCGCTGCTGTGCGAGGGCCTCGTACTTGGTGCCGGGGCGGCCGTAGTTGGCGTAAGGGTAGATGGAGATGCCACCACGTGGAGTGAAGAGGCCGGTGACCTCTATGTACTTGGGATCCATCAACTTGATGAGATCCTTCATTATCTTGTTGACGCAGTCCTCGTGGAAATCACCGTGGTTGCGGAAGCTGAACAGATACAGTTTCAAGCTCTTGCTCTCAACCATCCTGATGTCAGGAATATAACTGATCCTGATCTCCGCGAAGTCCGGCTGCCCCGTGATCGGACACAGGCTCGTGAACTCCGGGCAGTTGAACCTCACCCAGTAGTCGTTGTCTTGATGCTTGTTGACGAATGTCTCCAGAACCTCCGGAGCGTAGTCACTTTTATATTCAGTCTTCTTGCCGAGGGACTGCAACCCCTCCAATTCTCTTCCTTCTGCCATAAATGAATATTTACCCAGACTCACCCTACCTTGCTCCTTGAATATTACAGAAGAATATCCAAGGAGCGGGCGGCGAGACTATATTTCATTAACTTTAAACGGATTATACGATATGTTGTTGTCGTAGGTGTCGATTCCTTCATATGCCTTGACCTTCCTGACCACCCAAGAGGTTACAGGCAGGATGATGATCTCGTAAAGGGTTTTCGCCACAACCTGCGTGAACATCAGATTGATTACCGCTCCGAAAGGTAGCATTCCGCCGAACGCGATCGGGAAGAAGATCAGGGAATCCGTAGCCTCTCCTCCGATGGTGGAGATGATGGCTCTCCAGCCGAAGCCCTTACCTTTTGTCGCCACCTTCATCTTTGACATAATCCAGGCGTTGACCGTCGAGCCGGCGATGAACGCCAGAAGCGAGCCGATCATCGACCTCGGAACCAGGCCGAACAGGGAGTTGAAGCTCTCCGCGGCGGCGTAACTGTCCTCGAACATCGGCTTAGGCAGTTTCGTGACGATGAACGATGCGATCGACACAAATAGGCACATCGCGAAGCCGATCCAGATTGTCAGACGGGCTTTCTTGTAGCCGTAAACCTCTGTAAGGCAATCGTTAAGGATGTACGAAATCGGAAACAGAAGCACTGCGCCGGTGAGTTGGACAGGAAGCGGACCGACCTGCCAGAGCCGTGGAATGAAGATGTTGGAAACAACCAGACAAACGCAGAATGTCACTGACATCCAAACGTAGGTAACAGACAGCGTCTCACGCTGTTGATTAACAGAATTTGACATGTTACTTCTTGTTTTTAACGTGGTTTCAAGAACACAGGACCTTCCCTTTGTCAGAGGGCCGGACCCTTTTGCGGGTGCAAAGATAGCAATGAAAAACAAAAAGACAAAATAGATAAACTAAATAAAATTCTTATCTTTACAACCCTAAAATAACGAACAATGCTTAATCAGGAAACCATTGACGCTGCTGTCAAGAATCTTTTCAGGGGAATCAAGTTCACGGAGGAGCCTTCGGGGCTTTACGATCCGCTCAGGTATATGATCTCGATCGGGGGAAAACGGATCCGCCCGACGCTATGTTTGATCGCATATTCATTGTACAAGGATGAACTGACTCCGGAGATTCTGGAGCCGGCGGCGGGAATCGAGGTATTCCACAGCTTCACGCTCATCCACGACGACATTATGGACCGCTCGCCGCTGCGCAGGGGGGTGGACACGGTCTGGAAAAAGTGGGACTCCGACACGGCTATCCTTTCCGGCGACGTGATGTGCATCGACAGCTACGCCCGCATCGCAAAGGCACCGCACGCGGTCGTCACCGATGTAATGGATCTATTCTCAAAAACCTCGGCGGAGGTGTGCGAAGGGCAGCAGTACGATATGGACTTCGAGCGTCTGCAGACCGTCCCGATGAAAGATTATATGAATATGATCGGCCTCAAGACGAGCGTGCTCATTGCCTGTGCGGCCAAGATGGGAGCCATCATAGCGGGTGCTCCGGAAAAGGATCTCGACTGCCTCTACGACTATGGCTACAACCTCGGGCTGGCCTTCCAGGTGGCTGACGACTATCTGGACGCCTACGGTGACGTGAAGGTCTTCGGAAAACCTATCGGTGGGGACATCCTCAACGAGAAGAAGAGCTGGCTGACCGTCAGGGCTTTCGAGAAGGCTGACGAAAAGGTCAAGGCGGAGCTTCTGGAGGCCATGTCCATGAAGGCGGAGACTGACGGAGAGAAAGCCTCCAAAATCGGCAGGGTAAAAGACATCTACAACACCCTTGAAGTCGGAGAGGACGCCAGGAAAGCAATCGTTGAACTCACCGAAAAGGCACTCGGATGCGTCTCAAACATCTGCGATGGAGAACGTCTCGGCATTCTCAAGGATTTCGCCGACCGTCTTGTCGGACGTACCAAATAATTGAATCCATTCTTAGGGAAGGTCAAGGCTCATGGACCACAAGCTCAGTGACTGGGGAGAAGTGTAAAGTTTTTTTACAGTGAGTGTAAAGAAATTTTACACTTCTTAAATTTATGTATTTGGGCAAAATATTGATTTGCTGTTAATTATATTTTTTGGCATAAAAGTGGTTTGTCAATTTTCCGTGTTCTGGGGTAAAAGACCCGAAGAGAAACGGAAATATTAAAAGTATAAGTTATATGGGCATATTCAGAAAAAGAAAATTGGGGACACCACTTTCGGGGGTGCTGAACATTCTGGGGATGACGGTGGCGTTCGCGGCGCTGTACATCATTCTGGTGCAGGTGCATCACGACCTGACCTATAATAAAGAGGTCAAGGATGCGGACCGGATCTACTGCGTCTCGCTGCCGGACTGGTACACTGAAGGAAAGTATATGGTCTGGCTGAACAGGCCGCCGTTCGAGCGGATGATCTCCTCCATTCCGGAGATCGAGGCGGGAGGCACGGGCTATCTGTTCGGGCAGCCGATAGAGACCATTGTCGGGGACGGCAAGAATCCTACGCTTTCCGACCCAAGTGTCTCCATCAGGATGTCTTCGATGAACAAAGGCACGCTGGATGTCTTCGGATTCGAACTCACCGAGGGCTCGTGGGATAACTATGTAGGGGTCTGGGACTATGCCTTCAGCGAGTCCGCCGCGAGAAAGTACGGAGTGGGAGTCGGTGGTCATGTGATGATAAGAAACTGGCAGTCGGGAACTTATCACGACGCCAACATCGTCGCCATCTACAAGGACATGCCGATGAACTCCGACTTGTCCGATTTCGAGGCCATCTGCCCGATAGGAGACCAAGCCATTGACAGCTGGAGCGAGTGGAGTTATCCTTACTTCTTCAAGGCAAAGGAAGGCGTTTCAAAAGATGAACTGGAAGCCGCTGCCCGCAAGGTTATGGAGGACATCATCGGAATCGACTCCGATGCCAGCGATGAGAGCAGGGCTGAAGCCATCAAACGGACCAGAGTCCACCTTATCCCTTTGACGGAGACCTACTTCGACCAGACGATCGCCAACACTGACGGAGCCAGGGGCAACAAAACGACGACTTACACCCTGCTTGCCATCGCGCTGCTGGTCATCATCATCGCGTTCATCAATTTCGTGAACTTCTTCTTCGCCCTTGTTCCGGTGCGTGTGCATTCGGTCAACACCAGAAAGGTTCTCGGAGCGTCAAGGGCAAGCCTTGTCATGGATTGCGTGATGGAGGCTGTCTCGCTGATAGCCATCTCATTGGCTCTTGCCGCCGCTGTCGTGGCGCTGTTCCAGACCTCCACGGCGGCGAACCTCATCACCTGCTCAACGGCGTTCGGAGCGAATATGTCCGTGGGTATATTCACAATCATTCTCGGGCTTTCCTTCGCCGTCGCGGCGAGTCTTTATCCTGCTTTCTACATCACGTCCTTCTCGCCGGCGCTTGCCCTCAAGGGATCGTTCGCGTCAAGCGCCAAGGGTCGTGTGTTCAGGTACTTGCTCGTGGGCCTGCAGTTCCTGATCTCCATCTCGCTGATCATCTGCGCCACGTTCGTGGGACTTCAGCGAAAGTACATGCTCAGCCACGACATGGGCTTTGACCGTGAGGAACTCATCACGGCCAATGTGAACCGTACTGTCGCGAAGTCCGCCGAGGCTCTGAGCTCCAAATTGAGGGAAGATCCTCAGATCAAGGACATTACCTGGGCCGATGGAGACCTTGTACAGCCGAGCCGTATGGGCTGGGGCAGATTGTACAAGGGCGAACAGGTCAGCTTCCAGTGCTATCCTGTCGCCTGGAACTTCCTACAGTTTATGGGCATTCCGGTTGTCGAGGGCCGGGACTTCACCCAGGCCGATGAGCAGAGCGAGAACGGAGTGTTCATATTCAATGAGGCAGCGAAGAACAAGTTCGGCTTCACCTTGAATGAAAAAATGCCGGGACACATGGATGAAGGTGACGCCGAGGTCGTCGGTTTCTGCCGTGATTTCAATTTCACCTCATTGAAGAACGATGTGTCACCTTTGGCTCTGTACATCTTCGGAAAACATCCTTGGAGACCGCTTTCGACGCTTCTTGTGCGCACCGGGAAGAATGCTGACATCCCTGCCATTATGAAGAAAATCGCCACAACGGTTTCCGAGATAGACCCGACCGTCAATCCGGATGACGTTGATGTCCAGCTCTTTGACAAGAAACTTCAGGGGCAGTACCAGACCGAGTCCAACTTCTCACGCCTCATCACTCTCTTCACCCTGCTCGCGATCATCATCTCGCTGATGGGAGTCTTCGGGCTCGTGATGTTCGAGACCGAGTACCGCCGCAAGGAGATCGGTGTAAGGCGTGTGAACGGCGCCACGATAGGAGAGATCCTGAAGATGTTCAACGTGGAGTTCGCGAGGATCGTGCTGATCTGCTTCATCATAGCGATGCCGCTGACCTGGTGGATTGTGAACCGGTATCTGTCCGGATTCGCCTACAGGGTGCCGATCTACATCTGGGTGTTCGCCGCCGCCCTTGTCGCTGTCCTCGCGATCACAGCTCTGGTCGTCACGGGACGATGCTACCGGGCCGCCACCGAGAACCCGAGCGTCACCCTGAAGAAAGAATAAATACTTTATTTTCAATGAATATGAGAGAACGGCTCGCAATTTGCGGGTCGTTCCCTTTTGTGAACCTATGGGAATATGTCCGGTTTGCGATCAGACATATTCACAGATTTTAACCACATGATTTATGAAACGTTTATCGATTCTTACCGCCATCATTCTGGCCGCAGCGGCCTTGATGGCATCGTTCCAGAACTGCTATGCCTGCACGGGCATCACCCTCAAAGCCAAGGACGGAAGCACCGTGGTGGCGCGCACGATCGAGTGGGCCGCCTCGGACAATGACTGCCGCTGGGTTGTAGTGCCACGCGGCCACACCTGGAAATCATTCATCCCCGGCGGCGGGACCGGCAGAAGTTTTACCAATGAATATGGCTACGTGGGTGTCGCGGTGGTCCAGGACGAGCTGATGATGGAGGGCATGAACGAGAAAGGTCTCTCGGCCGGTCTCTTCTATTTCCCTGATTACGGAAAGTACGAGGAATATTCAGAGGCGAACAAAGAAACGAATATCTCTGACTTCCAGCTCGTTTCCTACATTCTCGGGCGGTGCGCCACAGTAGATGAGGTCAAAGCCGAGATCGCGAATGTGCATGTTCACGGATTCGATCCCCGCTCTTCGACCGTGCATTGGAGGTTCGCCGAGCCGTCCGGCCGTCAGGTCGTGCTGGAGATCATTGACGGGAAGTGCATCTTCTACGAGAACACAGTCGGGGTGCTGACAAACTCGCCGTCCTTCGACTGGCATCTGACCAATCTGAACAACTACGTGAATCTTATGCCGGGACGCACGGAACCTCACACTCTCGGGAATATGTCCCTGTCGTCCTTTGGCGGAGGGAGCGGCATGCTTGGACTGCCTGGAGACTTCACCCCGCCTTCAAGGTTTGTACGCGCGGCCTTCTTCCAGAACACCGCACCGCAGAAGCCGGACGCCGAGGGATCCGTGTTCACAGCCTTTCATATTCTTGGATCGATGGAGATTCCGATCGGAGCTCAGTTTGCGCCGGGACAGGAGCCGGCTGACATTCCGAGTGCGACACAGTGCACTTGTGTCACTGACATGTCAGGTCTGCGCTTCTACTACCGCTCGATGTACGACGGAGGTATCAGATGCATTGATCTTAAGGAGATTGACTTTAAGAAAGTCGGCTTAAGGTCCGAACCGCTGATCCCTTCCAAGCAGGAATTCGTACATTATATCAAATTTTAATTATTAAAATTGCGAATATGCCATTTCGGGCATGTTTTTCGCATTTGTAATATTCGTTTGTGGAATTTAAATATTCATTGATACTATGATTTCAGAGAAACTTGTTAAGGCTTTCAACGATCAGATCGTTGCTGAGCTTTGGTCTTCAAATCTTTATCTTCAGATGGCCTTCTACCTCAAGAAGGAAGGATGGAACGGTGCCGCGAACTGGATGCTCAGGCAGTCCGGGGAGGAGAAGGAACATGCCCTCAAACTTGCTGACTACGCCATCAAGCGCGGCGGTGAGGTCAAGGTAGGAATGATTGATGTCGTTCCTGACGGCTGGGGCTCGCTCCTGGATGTCTTTCAGAATGTCTACGAGCATGAGTGCCATGTCTCAGGTCTCGTCAATGACCTTGTTGATCTGGCTTCCGCCGAGAGGGACAAGGCGACACAGGACTTCCTTTGGGGATTTGTCCGTGAGCAGGTCGAGGAGGAAGATTCCGCTCTGACGATTGTCGAGAGGCTCAAGAGAGCCGGCGAGGCCGGAGCGTTCTTCGTTGACGCCGAACTTGCGAAGAGATAGTGCTTTTTACGATGAAAACTTCAGAAAGGGGCTGACCGGGATTCCGGCCGGCCCTTTTTTATTATGTCACGATATATTACCAAAATGTAAAGCTTAATTTTGCTTTTTAGGGTCAAAATGGATAAATTTGCGAGATTAAAATGTTATAATAACGAATAATAATATTTATGTCACGTTTTCTTGATCCGCCAAAGGCGGGTAAACCTCTCGCAGAGGACAAGGTGGACAAAACCTATAAGGCAATGCGCACCAAGGTCTTTCTGGGTGCGTTTTTCGGATATGCAGCTTACTATCTTGTACGTAAGAACCTGTCTTTGGCCGCTCCGGATATGATCCACGACGGGATCATCGACGCGGGCAAGGCCGGCCTCGCGATGTCGGCTGTCTCCATAGCGTACGCCTTCTCGAAATTCATTATGGGAAGCGTCTCCGACAGGTCTGACGCCAGGAAGTTCCTCTGCGTCGGCCTTGTCCTTTCGGCTCTCACTATGATCTTGACAGGCCTTATCCCGTTCGGGGCCAACACCGCGGTGAACACCGCCATCATATTCACACTTATGCTGATAGTAGGTTGGCTGAGCGGTTTCGGCTGGCCTCCTTGCGGCAGAATTATGGCGCATTGGTTCAGCCAGAACGAACGAAGCTTCAAGATGAGCGTGTGGAATGTATCGCACACCATCGGCAGCTTCTCCCTTGGATTCCTTGCCATCGCCGGTGTGATGATCTTTGACGCTTTCGGCAGCACTCAGAGCTGGAGGGGCGATTTCGTGTTCCCGGCCGTCATCGCCATTCTGATCGCGGTGTTCTGCTGGTGGGCTATCCGTGACACGCCGGAGTCCTGCGGTCTTCCTTCAGTCCAGGACTGGAGAAAGGACTGGTCAGGAATCAAGTCCAAAGGCTCAGCTGACGAGAAACTTCCGTTCAAGACCTTGTTCGTGGACTATGTGTTCAAGAACAAGCTCCTGTGGGTCGTGGCCATCTCCAACGTGGCCGTTTATATGGTCCGTTACGGCATCGGTGACTGGGCTCCGACCTATCTTCAGGAAAAGTCCATAATGACCGCAGCCGAGAGCAAGATCGCTTTCTCCGTGCACAACATCGTCGGCGCCGTCGGCACACTTGCCTGCGGCTGGGCCACGTCCAAGATATTCAAAGGCCGCTGCGCCCCGATGAACGTGATCTGTATGTTCTTCTGCCTGCTCGGCGTCCTGCTTTATTGGATGGTCGGCTCTGGTATCATCTCCGCCGCTCCGGCTTTGCAGAAGACCTTGATCTACATCGCCTTGTGCCTTATCGGCTTCTTCATCTACGGCCCTGTGGCTCTGACAGGCGTCCAGGCCTTGAATCTCGTTCCTAAGAACGCCGCCGGAACAGCCGCCGGTTTCGTGGGCCTGTTCGGTTACCTTCTCGGTGACGCCGTCTGCTCCAAGATCCTTGTCGGTGGAATCGCCGTCGGCAGCTCTTGGGACAACGCCATGCTCTCCGTCGCCGTCGGCGCGCTAATCGGGGTATTCCTCTGCGCCCTTCTGATCCAGAGCGAGCAAAAATTGGCCAAGTCCAACGCTTAGCGTTTTTTTTGCTAAACGCGTGGTTTAACAAAACCGAATTTCTAAATATATGAGAAACAACATTTTAGTAAAAATCTTATCCTTCGCTCTGCTCGCGGCCCTCGCTTTGGGGATGTTCACGAACTGCGGAGGTTCCGGGAAGGAAGACAGTGACGGTGCGGGAGATGTGTCCTCGATCCTGTTCTCTCTTCCGACTCAGATAGAGGCCGAGGCCGGCGGGCAGATCAGGTTCCGTGTGCTTCAGGAAAAGGCTCCTCTTCAGACCGATGAGTTCCTGTTCGGCAGTGTCTCCTGCAAGATAGAGAGCGTCTCCAAGACCGAGTTCTTTGTCAGGCTGCCGCTGAACATCACCGGCGGAAAGTATGAGGTTGTCATCCGCAGGGGACAGAAGAAGAAATCCTTCGGCGAGACGACCCTTTCCATCACCCAGAAGGAAGCCCCCGGTTTCACTCCTGACAAGGGAACGACTGTCTGGGGCTATGTAGTCTGTGACGGCGCCGGAGTCGCTGACGTTGTGGTTTCTGACGGAGTGCAGGTCACAAAGACCGACTCCCAAGGAATATACCAGCTTAAGTCGGCGAAAAAGTGGGGCTATGTCTTTGTCTCCGTACCAAGTGGCTACGAGGTTACTTCGCAAGGCATTCTCCCGCAGTTCTATTCCTACCTCACGGCAAAGGCCGGCCAGGTTGAGAGAAGGGACTTCGCATTGACGAAAGCCGCTTCCCAGGACAAGTACAAGATGTTCTTCTTCGGGGATATGCACCTTGCCAACAGGACAAGCGACAAGGCTCAGTTCAGGGTCTTCGCAAGGGATCTGACGGACTATATGGCCGCTCACAGTTCGGAGAAGATGTACGGAATGACCCTTGGGGATATGACCTGGGACATCTACTGGTACAAGAACAAGTTCAGTTTCCCTGAGTACCTTGAGGAGATCAACGCCGACATCAAAGGCCTTCAGATCTTCCACACGATGGGAAACCACGACAATGACTATATGGCGTTCAGCCCGGATGCCGATTTCAAGGCCGCCTCCGACTATGTGAAATACCTCGGACCGACGTACTATTCATTCAACATCGGCAAGATTCACTACGTTGTCATTGATGACATCGACTGTTCGGCCTACGACGGCACGACCAGCAGGAAGTACACAAAGAATCTTTCTTCCGAGCAGATCGAGTGGCTGAAGAAGGATCTGTCCTATGTCTCCAAGTCCACTCCTCTGATCATCACGACCCACGCCCAGATCTTCACTCCGGTCGCTGGAGATGTGTTCAGGATCGACCATAAGGAGAGCAATACCAAGGAACTGTTCTCCGTTCTTAAAGGCTACAAGGTTCATTTCGTGACCGGTCACACCCACGTGATATACAATGTCAATCCTTCAGAATCAAGTCTTCTGACAGCCGAGAACACCTACGAGCATAACGCCGGCTCGATCTGCGGATCCTGGTGGTGGTCCGGAAACCTGACCTCCGGAGTGTATGTCGGCACCGACGGCTCTCCTGCCGGCTACAGCATCTGGGACATCGACGGCACTGACATCAAGTGGAAGTTCAAGGCTACCGCCTGGGACGAGAGTTACCAGTTCAGAAGCTACGATCTCAACAAGGTCTATTTCTCCTACAGCAAGGATGTTCCGAATATGCCGACCGACAATGTCGAGCTTACGGACAAGGGCTTCGGTCAATACGTCAAAGAATATCCTGAGAGCTCAAAGAACGAGGTTCTCATCAACATCTGGAACTGGAACTCCAAATGGACGCTGACCGTCACCGACGAGAGCGGCAAGGAACTCAAATGGACCAGGACATCGACCTTCGACCCTCTGCACATCGCCGCCCTTTCGGCTAAGAGGTACAACAATTCTGGACTCAAGGAGCGTCCGAGCTTTGTTACGGAAAAGTGGCATCACTTCTTCAAGGTGACGGCTCCTGACGCTAACGTGGATCTGACCATCAAGGTCACGGACGAGTTCGGCAATGTCTACACCGAGAAGATGGAGCGCCCGAAGGCGTTCAAGGTCGAGGACTTCGCGAAAAAATAATTAAACCACGCGTTTAACAACTTAATAAACAAATTATAATCCTTATGAGAGTTATCAAATCATTTGCTGTCTCTCTGACGCTGATGCTGGCCTGCCTTACGGCAGCTTTCGCTCAGAATCAGAGAGAGGTTTCGGGAAAAGTTCTCGACGCCGCCCAGCAACCTCTTGTCGGAGTCGCGGTTCTCGTTGACGGAACGAGCAACGGAACCATGACCTCCGAAAACGGTACTTTCTCATTGACGGTCCCGGCCGGGAATGTCACCCTTGAGGTGTCTTCCCTTGGCTACACCACAAAGAAGGTTTCAGTTCCTGCCGCTCAATCATCCATCACGGTCATCCTTGAGGAGGACAATATGATGCTTGACGAGACGGTTGTCGTCGGTTACGGTACACAGAAGAAGGTGAACCTGACCGGCGCCATCTCCGTTGTCGGTGACAAAGAGCTCAAGGATCGTTCGTCACACAACCTTGTGACGATGCTTCAGGGCTCTGTTCCGGGTCTCAACATCACGACCCAGTCCGGTAATCCGGGCAGCACCGGTAAACTGAACATCCGTGGTTTCACTTCGGTCAACGAAGCCAGCCCTATCGTCCTTATCGACGGTGCCTTGGGCGACCTTGAGGATGTCAATCCGAATGATGTCGAGAGCATCTCCGTAATCAAGGACGCCGCCGCGGCGGCTGTCTACGGAGCCCGCGCCGCCTACGGTGTGATCCTCGTGACCACCAAGAAAGGTGACTCCGACGACGGCAAGGCCAAGATCCGTTACAGCGGACGTTTCGGTTGGGAGGAGCCTACAACCTCCACCGACTACGAGGACAGAGGCTACTGGTCGGTCTACACTCTTGACCTTTTCTGGAAGACACAGGCCGCCGGCACTCCTTACACTGGCTACACCCAGCACGACATGATGGAAATGCTTGCGCGTGTCAATGACAAGACCGAGAACCCTGACCGCCCGTGGGTCATCAAGGACATCCGCGGTGGCAAGGAACAGTGGGTCTACTACTGCAACACCGACTGGTACCACGAGATGTTCAGGGATGAGCATCCTGTCCAGCAGCACAGCATCTCGGTCAGTGGCGGAAGCAAGAACATCAAGTACTTCCTCTCCGGTGGTTACGACCGCCAGACCGGTATCATGAAGGCCACCGAGCCAGATGTGTTCCAGAAGTACAACATGCGCGCGAAGATCGACGCAAAGCTGAACAAGATCATGAGTCTGTCCAACAATATGTCATTCTATAGCTCCGACTATTCATGGATCGGAGTGGGTGACATTCAGGATGTGTTCAGGAATCTTCGTCACACCCCTGCGTCCTTCCCGCTTTTCAACCCTGACGGAACAGGACTTTACAACAACCCGCTTATCATCGGTGGTAACTACAACGTCGCCAACGGTCGTCAGATTGTCTTCGCGATGGGCAAGCACAAGAACTACGACAAGAAGTTCAACTTCGCCAACACCACGGAGCTTGTGATCCGTCCGGTCAAGCAGTTCAACCTCACAGCCAACTTCACCTACAGAAGGGTGAACCGCAACGGGATGGGCAGGACGGTGAACATTCCTTACGGCATCCGTCCGGGAGTCTTCGGAGCCTACACCACAGGAGCGGGCCTTAATGAGTTGGAGGAAAGGACGAGAAGATATGACTATTACACCGGCAACATCTTCGGAACTTATGAAGATTCCTTCAACAACGCCCACAATGTCAAGGTGATGTTCGGTTTCAATGCCGAAACTTACCATTACAAGAACGTGACCGCCAAGGGACAGAATATTTCCGATGAACTCCTGAATGACTTCAATCTGATTGTCCCGGATCCTTCTACCGGCGCCAAGATAACCAATTTGGAAGGCGGGCAGAGTGAGTATGCCCTCGCCGGTTTCTTTGGTCGTGTCAACTATGACTACAAAGGCAAGTACCTTGTCGAGGCATCCGGACGCTACGATGGATCATCCCGTTTCGCCAAGGGGCATCGCTGGGGACTGTTCCCTTCAGTGTCCGCTGGTTGGCGTATTTCTGAGGAGCCGTTCTTCGCCCCGGCCAAGAATCTTGTGAACAACCTCAAGCTCCGCGCTTCTTTCGGCTCGCTGGGTAATCAGAATGTCAAAGACTACATGTTCATGAGAACCATCTCCATCGATGATTTCAAGGCGTTCACATTTGGTGAGGGCTCCACGAACGCCCAGTATGCCGGAATCTCCGCCCCTAACTCGTCATCCCTGACTTGGGAGACCACTTATCAGTACAACCTTGGTCTTGACGCGTCGATGCTGAACGGAAGGCTTGACTTTACCGCAGAGGCCTACATCCGTGACACAAAGAACATGCTCATTCAGGGCAACGCCCTTCCAAGTGTCTATGGCGCTGACGCCCCTAAAGAGAACTCCGCGGATTTGAGGACGAAGGGTTACGAGATCTCCCTCGGATGGAGGGACAGCTTCGAACTTCTCGGGAAGCCGTTCAACTACAACATCCGCGCTTCTGTGAGCGACTACAACTCCCACATCACCAGATATGCCAACAATCCTGACAAACGACTCACTGACTACTATGTTGGCCAGAGGATCGGTGACATCTGGGGCTTTGTTGTGGACGGCCTGTTCGCTACCGATGAGGAAGCCAAGGACTATCAGGCAAACGTCTGCGACGCCCTCACTTATGTCGGCACCAACCGTATGCAGGGCGGATTCCTTGCCGGTGACCTCAGGTATGTTGATCTCGACAACAAACAGGAAGGAGAAGGCGGAATCAACAAGATCACCCTTGGCGACAACACCGCCGACAGCCCTGGCGACCGCAAGATTCTCGGCAACTCGCTTCCGAGCCTCCAGTACGGTATCAACCTTGGATTTGACTGGATGGGATTCGACTTTTCGACATTCCTTCAGGGTGTGGGCAACCACTACTGGTATCCTTCCGGCATGAACATAGCATTCTGGGGATCATATTCCTACGCCTACTACACGGCATTCATGCCACGGGACTTCATCAAGACCGTCTGGTCCGAAGAGAATCCTGACACCTATTTCCCAAGGCCGCGTGTCTATTCATCGACCGGTGGAGAGCTCGCGCCGCCTAACAGCAGGTACATCCAGAACGTTAGGTATCTCAGGCTGAAGAACCTTACGGTAGGCTACACCCTTCCGCAGAAGTGGACAAAGGCGATCTGCCTTGACAAGGTGCGTTTCTACTTCTCCGGCGAGAACCTGGCCTACTGGTCTCCGATCAAGAAGTACACCAAGTATCTGGATCCGGAGTCTGCGTATCGTCGTGTCACCAAAAAGAGTACTGACGGTCTGTATACGAACTCCGACGCCAAGGACGCTGTCGCCTATCCGTGGCAGAAGACCATCATGTTCGGCATCGACATAACATTCTAATGATGGAGGACAGTGAAAATGAAAAGATATTTATTACCTATTTTGACAATCGTCCTTGGAGTCACCTCATGTGACAGCTTTTTGGATAAGTACCCTAAGGACAGGCTTGTTCCGGAGACATATTTCCGTAACGAGGAGGATTTGAAGTTGTTCTCCAACTCTTTCTATGACAACCTTCTGGATAAAACTCCTTACGACGAACAGTCAGACCTTGTGTTCCAGAAAGGAACGATTTCGGATGAACTTCTTGGCGGCACGGCCCGCGAGGTTCCAACAACGGCTTCCAAAGGAGGTTGGTCTTGGGGACAGCTCCGCAAGATCAACACCATGCTCGGCCACATGGACCAGTGTTCCGATCCGGACGCTGTCAAGAAATACACAGGTCTCGCTAAGTTCTTCCGCGCTAAGTTCTATTTCGAGAAGGTGAAGAGGTTCGGTGACGTTCCTTGGTACGACAAGGAACTCGGCTCGACTGACTCCACTCTCTTCAATCCGAGGGACTCAAGAGAACTCATCATGTCCCACATGATCGAGGACATCGATGAGGCGATCGAGTCTCTCCCTTCAGATGTCAGTGTCTATCGTGTGAACAAATGGGCCGCCTGCATGCTCAAGGCTCAGTTCTGCCTTTACGAAGGGACATTCAGAAAGTACCATGGCCTTTCATTCCAGGGTGGACGCTCCGCCGATGACTATCTTAAGTTGGCCTACGAAGCTGCCCAAAAGGTGATGGAGTCTGGAAAATATTCATTGGCCGCGAACTACCATGACCTTTTCATGGAGGTTGACGCCGACAAGAATGAGTACATCCTCGCCATAAAGATGGAGCAGTCCATCGGATGTACCCACAACGCCACAGGCTATGTGCTCATGAACACAGGCGGCAACCCAGGCTTCTCCAAGAAGTTCGTGGATAGCTTCCTCATGAAAGATGGCTCGCGCTTCACCGACAAGGAGGGCTGGGAGACCATGCAGTTCGTGGATGAGATGAAGGATCGTGATCCTCGTCTTGGCATGATCATGAGGCTTCCGAGCCACGTCCGCACAAATTCCAAAAAGACCGTCTATGGCCCGGATCTGACAATGACCTCGACCGGCTACCAGCTTGAGAAGTTTGTCATGAGTCCGGAGTACGAGACTGCGGAACGCGCCGACATGTCATTCAACGACATGCCTGTGTACCGTCTTGCGGAGGCCTATCTCATCTATGCGGAGGCCAAGGCCGAGCTGAATATCCTTACCCAGGAGGATGTGGACAAGTCCATCAACAAACTTCGTGACAGGGTTGGAATGCCACATCTTCATCTTGCCGGTCTGACTGTGGATCCTTACCTTATTTCCGAGAAATACGGCTATCAGAACATCGCAAGGCTCAATCCCGCCAATCTCGCCCAGATTCTGGAGGTTCGTCGCGAGAGGACGATTGAACTCGTTCTGGAGACAAGTCGTTGGGATGACATCGTGAGGTGGAAGGAAGGCCTTTGCTTCCCACAACCTCTCTATGGAACGTATTTCCCTGGTGTCGGCCCTTACGATCTTACGGGTGACGGCAATCCGGACATCTATCTTTATGACACTCAGAATGTTGGCAGCAAGATAGAGAAAGAGTACAAAACGAAATACGGAGAAAAGTTCGTGTTCCTCCAGATCCAGGAGATCGAGATAGACGGGAACTATGTGCCGTACTCGAACGGTATCGTGCTGAGCGAGGGTCACAAGGGCTATGTTGACATGTACCGCACCAAGACTCGCACGTTCGATGAGAACCGCGACTATCTGTACCCTATTCCAAGAGGCGACAGGGATCTTAACAAGAACCTTGCGCAGAATCCTGGATGGGATGACGGCCTGAGTTCCTCCGACGGGGACACCGATAATGGAATGAATTAATCCATTGAAACAAACGAAGATATCATGAAAATAGTTAAGAATATAATAAGACTCTGCGCCGCGGCTCTTGCCGTCCTCCCGATTTTCGGATGCTCCGAGGAGGAATATGTCAAGCCGAGCGCCCTTCTTTCGGAGTCAAGCCTGACTTTCGAGGCAATTGGAGCGGAGCCGCAGTCCCTGACCATCGCCTCTGATGAGGCGTGGTTCATCGATGTGGACGCCGACTGGATCACAGTCGATCCGACATCCGGAACCAACACTGTAGATGTGACCGTGAGCGTCACCGACAACGTCGCCAACGGAGCGATGGCCGCCCCTCGCGAGGGTACCCTAACCATCGCCAACAACCGCGGCTACTCAATCCGCACCGTCATCTACCAGGAAGGTGACAATTACCTCGGAGTGGAGGAGATGCCGATCTCGAAAATATTCACCCTCGATGATGGTTTGTTCGCAAAAGTGGCTGAGGCTCAAGTTGTAGCTCTGACATCCGATGGGTTCGTGGCGACTGACGAGAGCGCCTCGATCTATGTCTCCTACAAGGGGGAGATCGCCATAGGTGACAAGGTTTCACTCGCCGGCGAGAAGGTCACTCTTTATGGCAACGCCGCCCTTGAGGCCGGTGGTGTCACAGTCAAGTCCAACGCTGAGGTCACCCGTCCTGAACCGGTGGATCTGCTTTCCAATCTCGATCCTTCCAAGGCTAACGTTGTCACTTATGTCACCGTCGAGGCAGGACTTCTTGGCCACGAGCTTAAGTTTGAGCAGTCTCTTCCGGTTGCGATAAAACTTCTCGACCCAAGAGCCGGTGTGGTTGACATTGAGTCTGTGAATATGCACAACATCTCGGTCAAGGCCTACGTCCTCGGACTTTCCGATGGAGAGTTGACCCTTGCCGTGACCGATGTGCAGGATAACGGAATCAACGATAGCCTCAATGCCTATTTCTACGATGATTTCTCCTGGATGAAATCATACATCGACGCTTCAGGCGTCAGGGTTGATGACTCAGTTGGTGACAACAATTCCGGTGGAGAGGCTCCGAACCTGAGGAGCAACGACGCTCTGTCGGGACTTCTTAAAGCCTTGACCGATAAGGGCTACGAGGATCTGAATCCGAATAGCAAGGTCATCTATGCTCAGAAATATTACTGGAAGTTCGGCAAGACAAGCACCGCTACTGTTAACAATAACAACGGTATGATCCTCCCTAAGCAGGACTTCAAGGGAGACGAGTTGATCAATGTCGATCTTGATTTTGACTGGGCGGCTCATATGACCGGCTCCGGCAACATTGACAAGGTTCAGATTGTGGTCGAACTCACCGGCAAGGGATTCTTCGACAACGGCACGCAGATCAGTGATCCGTTCGTGACCACGCAGGAGAAGGGACATCTTGAGTGGCAGCACGCTACTGTGACCGCCAAGGGAGTTAATAACACGACACGCTTTATCATCCGTCCTGCCGAGTATGCATCCGTAACTCCTGACCAGCAGCGTTGGCATCTTGACAACATCAAGATCGCTGATTCCGACATTCCATATTCGGATCCTGTCTATGCCAAGGTCATTGTTTCCGATGATGTCATCACATTTGAGGGAACTCCGGACAAGCCTTACGAATTGAAGATCGAGTCTGACAATCCTTGGACTTTGACCAAGGGCTCTGACGCTGATTGGCTGTCCCTTGATGTCATAGAAGGTCCGGCAGGTGAGGAAACCACGGTCAAGATCACTTGCGAGCCAAGCACAAGCTCCAAGCTCCGCCACGCCGTAATCACTTTGGCTTCAGCTGACACCAGAAAGAACATCCACGTCGTTCAGTCCGCCGCCGGCGGAGAGCTTGATCCGCTGATCAGCATCTCTACAGGCAACACTGTCGAGGTTCTTGGCCAGGGCGCCGAGTTCACGGCAAAGATCCAGTCTAACGTTGAGTTCGAGACCGAGATCAACGGCTCTTGGATCACAGAGGTCTCCACTCCTGCCACAAAGGCTGTCGTCGAGACTGTATCCAAGACCTTCAAGGCCGAGCCTAACCTCACAGGAACTGACAGAACCGGAACCATCCGCTTCTTCAAGGACAACATCGAGTCTGTCCTCACTGTAAAGCAGGCCAAGTTCGAGCCTAGCATCACGGTGACATATCCAGGAGTCAACACCATCGCCGGAATAGGTGAGACGAGAAAGCTCAACATTGTGTCCAATGTTCCTTTCACCGTCACCGCTCCGTCATGGGTGAAGCTTCCTGCGATGAACATTCCTGCCGCCGGAACCTATCCTGTTGACGTGACCTTCGAGGCCAATTCAGGCACCGCAAGAACAGGCCAGGTTGTGTTCAAGAACGCCGAGTACAACTACACTTACACTGTTGACGTGGCTCAGGCAGCCGCCGGTGTCTGCTTCTTCGATGATTTCGGATGGTTGACTCCACTTATTGATACATACACAGCGGCTGGAGGTAAAGTCGGTGACACGATCGGAAACAAAAAAGATGACAGCGCGATCAACATCTATGGCGACGCTGTGAAAGCCTTCACTCTGCCTGCGTTCGCCAATGCCGGCTACGAGGACATGAATCCTTCCCTTGAACTGATCTATCTCCAGGACAAGTACCTCAAGTTCAACAAGACAGGAGGCAAGAACACTTCCATCAGACTTCCTAAGCTTCCTCTTACATCCGCTACGGACGTGACTGTGGAGTTTGACCATGCCGCCATGGTGCAGGGAAGCGGTAAGGTGGACGATTCAGGAGTCGTTGTTGTGATCGAGGGTGACGGCCAGTTCGAGAACGGCACCAAGTACAGCGATGTGCTTAAGGTTGACCAGCCTACCGGCACTTACAGCTGGACACACTCTTCGGCGAAGATCAAGGGCGCCACGGCCAACACGAGACTTGTCGTTGTGATGTACCGTGTGCTTGTCAAGGACGACAGCGGCAACTACACCGGATCTTACAACTACAAGGTAAGCGGTGCGGGACGTATCTTCATCGACAACATCAACATCCACAAGTAATAGTGCGATAACTCTATAATGAAGGAGGCCGACCCAAAAGGGTCGGTTTCTTTCATTATATAGTATGGCACAGAGTTGTCGAAAGGCTCATCCAGAGTTCCGCTTCGCTCCATCCACCCTTCGGAACTCCGTTCCTTCGGGAGCCTCTCACGAGGCTGTGGCCGGTCACGCTCTGTCAGAGCCACCTGACCCTATACAACGATTCCTAATGGTGACTTCTCAGTGACAAGTACCATGCTTTGAGCCTGTTTATGCATTGACTCGGTTTTATAGGCGACATACTTCCTGAGGTTATGCGCTAATGATACCAACCCCCATTCCACTTTTGTCTTTCTCCTTGAGTTCAAATGGAACCTCTTGGAGCCATGGTTGAACTTTATATTTCCAAAGCAGGCTTCGGGTTCTGTCGGTCTGTTGCCGCGATGCATCAGCCTGCGCTGACTTGTGAGCAATGTTTTTGCGGAGCTCTTGTATGAGTTTACCCTGTGATTGACCTCAATCGTTCTTCTGTCGGATCTGCCGCCACCGCAATCTCAGCTCAGCCGGAAAGAGGATGGCGCGGGAGGTTTAAGCGCCTCTCGGAACGGAGCGGCAGGACCTCACGGCGAAGGAGGCGGTGGAGGGTGGCGCCACCTTCGGGACCGGTCGCACAACGACTGAGGAGATCCGGTTTCTTAAGCACTTGATCCCGTTTGGGGAACAAATAGCCCACGACACCACGCATGACACCACGCATGACACCACCAATGAGATCGCCGTCCATGCACATTATTACCTAAACAGAATCACATAACGACATACAGTCTTATCTCAGCCCTGCTTGTCACGCACACACCAAGAAGTCCAAAACGCTGATACTCATTACATAGCGTTTCCAGGCGCACGAAGAGATTCACACCTAGGAGTCGGAACCTTGCCCACAACGGCCTGAAATGCCAACCGCCTCTTTCAGGTGTGCAAATCCGTTCACCCCTAGAAACGTAAAGTGCTGATGTTCTTCATATAAGGTTTCTAGGTGTGAGAAGCCATTCACACTTGAGAGTTGAAAGGTAGATGAGCAGGTGGGAAGGTAGGAGAAGATATGTGGATAGATAGGTGGATAGATGGATGGTAGCGACTTATTTGTGGACACAACGTGCATGTGGAACGAGTACGATAGGGAAGGACAAATGTGGTGAAATCGGCGAGCACGCCACCATGCCCCTGAACCGCTTGCAGGGGACATTACGGTGTTCGCCAACTGCAAGCGAAGAGCCATGCTGTGATATTCAGGGAATTGCGATGGAACCTTCTTAGGATAAGGGTATCCCGCAACCAACAGCCGGTAGACAACCTGGCTAGGATTCAACTTCAGGCTCTACATACGCTAAACCTGGCTCCATCCAAGTTTGACACATACTTGTACACCTGATCAACTAAATCCCTCCCACGACTTTGTCGTGGGCACTCTTCCGTTCACAAGGCCATGGGTGCCTATGGCTTTCCGAATGGCACCCTCCTGAACTTCTTGGTATGCAAACAAAGAAGCTGACCTTTTGAGTCAGCCTCTTTCAGATTTTAACGATTGTCAATGCCTCGCTCCTGGTTCACCCAGATGAGCCGGGAAGTGTCGTAGCCTCGTCTGGAGGCTTCGGAAAGGACCATGTCAACGGCTTTTTGAGGAATCTGTGGGGATCGGGACAGAATCCAAAGGTACTTGTCGCTTGAGCTGCCGACGAGGGCGAGGCAATAGTCATCGTCAATCATAAGGACACGGTAGTCAGAGTAGAAGAACAGGAAGAAGGAGACACGGAGCAGAGCCGGGTTGTTGACCGGATCAGGTTGCTTGGCCTTGCCGATGGCTGTCTTTGACCGGCTGTCCTTCCATCCGGTGTTGGTGACACTGATCTTGCCGTCATCCCTGAGGACATATTCAGCGGCGGCGTGCGAGATCCCTCTTTCGAACGGGTGGTCGAATCTGGCGATCTCGTACCATGTGCCAAGGTAGCGTTTGAGGTCAAAGGAGGTTACGGGAGATTTGTCGACCTTTTCCGCGCGAAGGCATAATGACAAAGCTGTAGCGAAGAAGACAGCCGCAGTTAATTTTAGGAAACATTGCATGATAACAGGTGTTTTATGTGGTTGTAATTATGATGTGAATCAATTACTTACAAAAACAGTGCCTGCAATCGGACAACGCTCCTACCGCCTCTCCACGGTTGTCAGGCAGTAAGGACCGGAATGGATGACTGTGCCGGACTTGAAGATCTCTTGCAGGAGAGGTTCGCTTTCTAGTCTTGATCTGCGTGTGAGGATGGAGGAAAAGCTACAAATCAAGGCTGTCCGGATTCAGAAGAAAGTCGAATAAGCCTACCCTCAAGATTCCGTCATAATCGTGGTATGAGGTAATACGGTCTTTCACTACGATGATTTTCTTGAATGAATCAGGAATATTTATCAGAGATTTCTTCTCTTGCCTGACTTTGTCATCATCTTCCATTCGGAGCGCGGATTGTATGTAATACCTCTTGCTTCCTTGATTGGCGACAAAATCAACTTCAAGTCGCTTGCGCTCTTGCTTTCCATCAGCGTTCCGCTCCATGATTTCAACCATCCCGACATCAACATTATAACCACGGTATTTCAATTCATTATAGAGAACGTTCTCCATTATGTGCGTTTCTTCTATCTGTCTAAAACCAAGAATGCTGTTCCGCAATCCTATATCCGTGAAGTAGTACTTGGTCTCTGTGCCTATATATTTGCGGCCCTTTACATCGTAGCGCAAAGCCTCTGTTATCAGAAATGACTCGTTGAAATAACGAATATGTCGTGCCACTGTTTCGCTGGACACGTGTTTCTTTTCAACGCTTTCGAATGTTTTGGATATTCGTCTAGGATTGCATGGAGAACCCATTGATGAGGCCAATGTCCGAAGCAATTCTGTGATTCCCTCGCCGCTTTTTAACTTGTTCCTCTCAACTATGTCCTTGATATATACCGTTTCAACAAGGTTTGACAGGTAGGTGATTTTTTGTTGTTTGGTCTTGAAAGACAAAATTTGTGGCAGCCCGCCGAACTCGATATACTCGCTCCATGCTTCATCTTTATCACCATCAAATGTACTTATATATTCTGAAAAAGTCAATGGCTGCATACGGATTTCTTGTGAGCGACCTCTGAATTCAGTCACAATGTCGGTGGAAAGGAATCTTGAGTTGCTTCCAGTCACAAAAATATCAAATACTTCATTGTGCATCAGGCTGATGAGAACTTCCACGAATCTGTCCATAAGTTGCACTTCATCAAGCAGAAGATAGTGTGTCTTATTATCGGAAATTCTACTGCGGACCATCTTCAAGAATTCTTTTGGCTCACGCAGTTCCTCTATTTCCATATCGTCAAAAGAGAGATATATGATGTGGCCATCATCCACGCCATTGTCTTTAAGCCATTGCCCGAATATGTCCCTGAGCAGCACTGATTTACCGCAGCGTCTGATACCTGTGATGGTTTTTACCAGACCATTGCCCATACTGTCGATAAGTTGTTGCAGATATTGAGTCCTTTGCACCATGGTGTCTGATTTTTCTGTAACTTGTTACAAATTTTTCAGGTGCAAAATTAGCGATTTGTTTGTGAACGACAATGCTGCATCTTAAAAAAGTGTAAAATGTTACGGATTTATCGGATGGTCACCGTCGTGAGGCAGTAAGGTCCGGAATGAATTACGGCGGTGCCGGACTTGAAGATCTCTTGTAGGAGCGGTTCGCTTTCTAGCCTTGATCTGCGTGTGACAATGGTCAAATGCCTTGCCTCGGAGCCACTTGCGGAAGCTTCGCCGATGTCCTCGGCCAGCTTGTCGCAATCCTTGCCGTAGTCAGTGATCTGACGGCCGATGTAGGTGTCGATGTTCTTGGGTCTGTGGAGGAAGACTGTGGCGACCTGCGTGCCTTCAGGGACTTTAGCGCAGATGGAACCGTAGCCGATGTAAGGGTTAACGTCCCGGATAATCGCCGATGCGGAGAAAACAGCGAGCAGCAGACCTGCTCCTAGCAGGAAAGACGGAATATTCCAGCATTTCCGCTTGACAAGAAACCATAGCCCGATGCAGTTCGCAATCGTCAGGAGGATGATTCCGTTGATGACAGGGATTTCCCGGGCGAAGGAATATTCATTCAACAGTTCATTCACCGCTGGGACGCTGACCGCTCCGAGAAGGATCAGCAGAGCGCCCGCGCCGACGATGATGAACAGGACGTTGAAGATTCCGACGGCCCAAGGCATCCAGCGGCGCTCGCCGGTTCTGCCAAGCAGGACGGGAAGCAGATAGACGATGAACGGGAAGACCGGAACAAGGTAGATCGGCAGTTTGGAACTGAAGCACGACAGCATCACGATTGTCGAGACTATCGCGCAAAGGAGCAGAATCTCCAGATCGGAACGCTTGGAGGACGGAGTATGTGAGGAATCCGAGGTTCCGGCGGCTTTGTCCGATGGCAGATGGCGCGCCGGAATCAGCGACACCACGAGCGAACCTATCAGCAGAAGGCAGTACGGAGCGAGGCACCACCAGATGGACACAAGGTAGAACCAGAACGGTTTGGCGTGCGTGAAGGCGTTGACCGCGCGTCCCATCGTCTGTTTGAACAGAAGGTTGTCGATGTACTCGGCGCCGCCTTCGAACCACACGCAAGTGAGCCAAATCGCGGCGAGACCGGCGATGATGCCCCAGGTTTTGAGTCCAAGATACTTACGGAATCCTTTCCAGTCCCGTTTCACGGCGAGGAACACGGCTATCGCCAACGGAGGCATCAGCAGACCGACCGGCCCTTTGGTGAACAGCGCTAAGAAAATCCACACGGGAAGCATCACGGGGTCGGATTTCCGCGCGCCTTCTCCGCTGTACATCCGGTAGAAAGTGGCTATGGCCAGCGTGATGAAAAGGCACATCAGCATATCCATCCTCAGCACGACCATCGTTCCGAGGAACATCACGCAGGTCAGAATGGTCTGTGTCGTTAACTGGACTCTTGGAAAGAAAGCGCTTGAGGCCCCTAATGGAGGTACATGTCGTTTGGCCGCAGAGTCTGATGCTGAAGGAACGAGCCCTATTTTTGAGGTTGTCGAGTAATCAGTCTTGCTGATCATATTATTCAAGCGCTCCCGGAATACTGAACCCGGGAGCGCATTTTAGTAACTTCTATTATGATTAACGGTGGTGGCTCTGTGGCACTTTGATGAGGTGGGTGGTGTTGTAGCCACGGTGCTTGTCCTCGGCGACGTATTGCGGCACAGAATATACCAACATAGCCACCCCCAGCTTTCGGAGGTTAGCCATGATAATGTCTCTTACTGACCACTTATGCTCAAGTATCCATTACTGAATTGCCTCAATCTGCTCCTTGGAAAGTTTGGTGTACAGCTTGATCTGCTCAATCGGCATTCCACTGGTAAGCAGAGCCTTGGCCACGTCTAGTCTGCCTTCAATCATTCCTTCAGCCTTTCCTTCAGCCTTTCCTTCGGCCTTTCCTTCAGCCTTCCCTTCAGCTTTTCCCTTGGCCATCCCCTCGGCCTTTCCTTTGGCCAAACCCTCAGCCATACCTTTAGCCATACCTTCAGCCATACCTTTAGCCGTCCCGTCAGCAATCCCCTTTGCCTCTCCGTCGGCGTATCCTTTCTCGAAGCCCTTGCGCTCGGCGAATTCCCGCTGCGCCAGAATGTCCCACTCGTTCATCTTGTCAATTTCGTATTTAAGTTTCTTATCCTTGTCGAACGCCGCGACCTCGCACGCCTCGGCGAGCCGTCTGGAAATTCCTCCGGCCTCCTCGATCCATTCGGGAACCCTTTGGAAGCCCTCACTGTTCCTGAATATGTAGAACAGCCTGTCGAACTCCGTCACGCACTCCTCCAGCGTCTTGGTGAACAGCGTCATCTCCACAAAGATAATACTAATTGTCTGATTCGCAACCATTCCGGTGCGTCTTTCTGTGAACTGCCAGTACGAGATGAAGTGGTCGGTGTCCCAGAGGGACTCGTCGTCGTGCTTCAGGTGATAGTTCAGGAATGACACCACATAGACCGGACGTAGTCCCTTGTATCGTTCCCCGTCCGACAGTTCAAGATGGTAGAGCCCCGACGCGTAATAGACGCACCTTTCGAAGAAGTTGTCCTCCTCGGCGGCCTGCATCTCCACAACAAAAGTTCTGCCTGATTTGTCACGGCAGACCAGATCCAGCACTGTCTTTTTCCCATAGGGTACATCCCGCCGCTGCTCGCGGTCGGAATATTCGGTGATGTCATCGATTCTGGCCTCTGAGGGTAGGATCATGTTCAGCACCCCGATTAGGATGTCCTTGTTGTTTTTGTCGGCGAACACCGCCTTGAATCCGACGTCGCTCCTCAGGTTCACGAACGGAGCGAGTTCCTGTTTCTTTTCATTGAAATACATATGGTTCAAAATTTAAATAAATATTTGAACCGCAATAATATGCACAATAAACGTAAAAAACGAAAAGAAACCTATAAGAAATATAAAAAACAGAAATTTATTCGTTAATACCACTAAAGAAACCACTTCGCCACGGCTGGCAAATAACATTTCACATAAACCAAGGATTCTGAGTTGTTTTGTATGATTGCCCAACTTCCATGATTCAATTGGTCACTTCGATATGCTCAGTGACCGGAATCGGCCGACAGCCTGTTTGCGGCACCATCGTCCCGTCGCCTGTTTGCGGCACCATCGTCCCGTCGCCTGTTTGCAGAGCCATCGTCCCGTCGCCGATTCGCAGAACAATTGGCCGGTTGTTGATCTTGCCGGATCATAGGCCGGTAGCTGGCTTACCGAACCATAGGTCCGTAGCTGACTTGCTGAACCATAGGTCGCTGAACTTGTCGAAGTGCCGAAGCAACTGGGCTACTTCTTGCTTATAGTCGTCAGGCAGTAAGGCCCGGAGTAAAGGACGGTGCCATTGCTGAAGAGTTTCTGTAATTCAGGGATTGTTTCCAGTCTTGACGTGCGTGTGATGATTGTCAGAGGCTTGTCGGAGGCGGAGACCGCTTCCACAAGGCGTTCCGGCTCCTTGCCGTAGTCGGTGATCTGACGGCCGATGTAGGCATCAATGTTCTCTGGTCTGTGCAGGAAGACCGTGGCGACATCGGTGCCTTCGGGAACCTTCGAGCAGATGGAGCCGTAGCCGATGTACGGATTGATGTCCTTGACGACCGCCGAAGCGGAGAACACCGCGAGGAAAAGACCTGCACCCAAAAGGAGTGCGGGAATATTCCAGACTTTCCGTTTGAGCAGGAACCATATTCCCAGAATATTCGCCAAAGTCAGAAGAATTATGCCGTTGATTATCGGGGCTTCGAGGGCGAAAGGATATTCAGTCAAAAGGTCATTGAGAGCCGGGATTTTGACAGCCCCGAAAAGAACCGGCAATGCGGCCAAACCAATGACTGTGAATATGATCGAGAATATTCCTACACCCCATCGCATCCATCCTCTCTCCCCGATGCGGTCAAGCACGACAGGGAACAGATAGACGCAGAACGGGAAGACCGGCACGAGGTAGATCGGCAGCTTGGAACTGAACGAGGACAGCATCGCGACCGTGGAGATGATCGTGCAGAGGAAAAGAATCTCTAAGTCGGAACGGCCCTGTTTTGGGCAATTCGACGCATCTGATGTGTCAGAAATACCGACTTTTGACTGTGCTTGGCCGGAAGTATCTTCAACACATGTATTCCGAACCGGCAGCAGCGAGGCGACAAACGTCCCGACCAACAGCAGGCTGTACGGTGCCAGACACCAGATAATAGCCACGAGATAGAACCAGAACGGCTTTGCGTGAGTGAAGGCGTTGACGGCCCGCCCGACGGTCTGTTTTACCAAAAGGTTGTTGATGTACTCCGATCCGCCCTCGATCCAGACACAGCCGATCCAAAGGGCCGCAAGCCCGGCGATGATGCCCCAAGTCTTGAGACCCAAGTACTTGCCGAATCCTTTCCAGTCCCGTTTCACGGCGAGGAACACGGCTATTGACAGCGGCGGCATAAGGAGCCCCACAGGTCCCTTTGTGAAAAGGGCGAGGAATATCCACACCGGCAGCATCACGGAATCCGATCTTCGCGCTCCGTCCCCTGAGTACATCCGATAGAAGGTCCAGAGAGCCAGCACGATGAACATACACATCAGCATATCCATCCTCAGCACGATCATAGTCCCGAGGAACATAACGCAGGTCAGCGTCATTCCGGCCAGAGCCATTCTGTCCATCGCTGACTTGCCTTTCATCACCCACTTGTCCATTATCCCCGTGATGACGAACGCCGGGATCAACGAGAACATCGACAACGCAAGGCAGCTGTGATGCCCGAACAACAGTCTGCACAGCATCACAATCCAGAAATAAAGCGGTGGTTTGTCAGCGTAGGCCAGTCCGTGGTTGTAGAATGCGAATATATGTCCGTCCGCAAGGGCCTCGTTCGCTATGCTGAGATACCTCAACTCGTTGGACGGCGTGAAATCCCTCGTCAGCATCACCGGAAAAAGGCAGACGAAAGTGAAGACGAAGATCGTCATCATCGGATGGCGGGTGAATATGTTACCCTTCCCGGTCTGTGGAGTGTTGTTTCTCATCTGAATATTCTTTTTTGCCTGATCCAAGGATCAGATTCCTTATGTAAACCACAAACCCGAACATCTGGCCGAGGATCAGTACCGGGTCAAGCCGGATGATGCCGTAGATGATGATCATCCCGGAACCTACGATGCTGATGATCCAGAATCCCCTCGGAAGCACGGATGTATGCCAGTGGTGTGAGAAGGCAAACTGATAGACGAACCGCAGCGTGAACATCAATTGACCGGTTGAGCCGAACACCACAAGCCACACCGGAATGTCGCTGTTGCGGAAGAAGTTCTGTGAATATCCCCGGGCGTCCTTTGTCAAAAGCAGGGCCGCCACAAACGGAAGAGCCGCCAGCAGAACTCTTGTGAGGATCTTCATACGGTCCCATATCCCGTTGGCATTCAGGTTCCAAAGATAGATGAAGTAGGCGATGAACTGTCCGAGGATGATGGAGAAATCATTCCTCAAGACTCCGTAGATGAACATCAGGCACGCTCCGATCACACTGAAGATCCAGTAGAACACCGGGGAGACCGATTCATGAGCCATCTCGGATTTCAGCCATTGGAGCGCTGTCCTCAATCCGAAGAATGTCTGGGCGGAGAAACCCAGGGTGAAGGTAAGCCAGACGGGGATGTTGTCAAACATATTCCGGAAGATTAATTTCGCTCATCGTTGACATTGTCCTCCCCCACGGAGTAGTTGATGTACCGTGGCTTCATCCACCTGTAGGCGAAGCAGTCCGCGAAAGGTCCCCAGAGCCTGTTCCAGAGATGGAACTTGGATGTGCCTGCCGTGCGTGGGAAATGCCTTACCGGAACCTGTCCGAAACTGCCGCCATCCTGGAGCAGGATAAGCGCCGGCAGGAATCTGTGCATTCCCTTGAACATCGGGATTTTCTTGGCCGCGTCCGTGCGGATGATCTTGAGGGGGCAACCGGTGTCCTTCGCCCCGTCGTGAGTCATCATATTCCTGAATCCGTTGGCGATTTTGGACTGGATCCGCTTGAACGCCGTGTCTTTGCGGTTCGCCCTGTAGCCAGTCATCAAGGTGTGTTCCTTCATTCCGTCCAGCAGCAGGTTGAAATCCTCCGGTGTGGTCTGAAGGTCAGCGTCCATATAGCCGACATATTCAGAGAAGGCATAGTCGAATCCGGCTTTTATCGCGGCGCTGAGTCCGGCGTTCTTTGAGAAGCTGATGTAGAAGATGTCTTTGTTGCGGGAGCAGACCTCCTGGATCAGTTTGAGGCTACCATCTTTAGAACCATCGTCCACGAACAGCGCGCAGGTCTTGACCTTGCTGACAGGAATGAACTCGGTCAGAGCCTTTTCCAGATTGTGGATATTGTCCTCCTCGTTGAAGACAGGCACCACAATGGTTAGAGCATATTCAGATGTCCTGTTCATATTTGAATATTAACTTGATTTCTTGTAACTGATGATCGCCCAGCTTCCGAACGCGGCCGCGAAGCCGCACAAAGCGAGGAACTGAGGAATCATATCCACTAATTTACTACCTTTCAGGTAAACAAGACGCATCACCTCAATGAAATATTTAAGAGGATTGACGATTGTTATCGCTTGCGCCCAGTCCGGCATACTGCTGACCGGAGTGAACATTCCTCCCATCAGGAAGAAGATCATAATGAAGAAGAATCCCACGAACATCGCCTGCTGGATGGTCGAGGCGTAGTTCGAGATCACGAGTCCCAACCCGGACACCACAAGAATATATACTCCGGTGAAAAGCATAAGTGTCCAGATGCTGCCGGCCGGGGCTATTCCGTAGATGATTTTGGCGAGCAGCAGACTTAAACCCATTATCACGATGCCGATGATCCAGAGCGGGATCAGCTTTGCCAGAATGAATTGGAACTTGCCTACCGGGGTGACGTTGATCTGCTCGATGGTGCCGCTTTCCTTCTCGCCCACGATGTTGAGGGCCGGGAAGAAGCCGCAGATGATTGTCAGAAGCATCACCATCAGCGCCGGCACCATAAACACCTTATAATCAAGCGACGGGTTGAACTTGTAGAGCGGGCTCACCGAGAATGAAGGAATATCCTGCCCTGCGGAAGTGACCTTCACCTTTTCTGAATATTCCCGCAGAGCCGTTGATCCTGAGATCATTGACACCATATAGGACGAACCGAGCGTGCCTTTGGTGCCGTTCACGGAGTTCGCGGCGATCTGGACCTGCGTGCCTTGGCCGTTCACAAGATCCTTCTCGAAGTTCTGAGGGACCACGAATATCATGTCCGCCTCGTCGGAATCGACCTTGCGCAACGCGTCAGGGTAGGAGTCCGATGTGCCGGAGATGTTGAAATAGGCCGAGCCTCCGATCTCTGCCACAAGCCTTTGCGACAGCGGGCTATGGTCGTTGTCAACCACATCCACACGGACGTTCTTGATCTCCAGGTTCGCCGCCCAAGGGAAGACCAGCATCGCCATCAGCGGCAGCGCCACCAGCATCCTCGGGATGATCTTGTTCCGAGCCAGCTGCTTGAACTCTTTTTCTATGAGGAACGATAACATATTCTTAAGCTAATCTTGTCTTGAAATTCTTGACACTCAATGCGATGAGTATGAGTGTAATGAGGGACAGCACTCCGATCTCCGGCAGTGTGTAGCTTAGCGGCGTGCCTTGGATCATGATCATCTTGATAGACTGGATGTACCAGCGCGCAGGGACGATTGTGGAGATCCATTGCAGGACGCGCGGCATGCTTTCAATCGGGAATATCAGTCCGGACAGCAGCATCGTCGGCATCATCAGCCCCATTCCGGAGGCTATCATCGCAGCCATCTGGGTCTCGACCATAGTCGAGATCAGAAGCCCCAGGCACAGTGTGCAGATCAGGAACAGGATCGAGACCAGAGCCAGCGAGAACAGGCTTCCGGCGATCGGTACTCCCATCACGAACACTGCGCAGACAATGATCAGCACCAGATCGAAGATTGACAGCACCAGATACGGAATCGCCTTGGCGATGATGATCATCATCGGGCTTATCGGGGAGGTGAGCAGCACTTCCATCGAGCCGGTTTCCTTTTCCCGGACAATCGCTACGGCTGTCATCATCGCGCAGATCAGCATCAGAATCAAGCCCATAACTCCAGGCACGAAATTATAGGCGCTCTTGCCCTGGGGGTTATAGAGCATTCTGATGACCGGGGTGATCGCCGCTCCTGCCATTCCGCTTTTCTCGGCGATCTCCTGCTGGCAGGTGGCCAGGATGTTGGCGGCGTAGGCCGTGATCATCGAGGCCTGGTTCGGGTCGGTGCCGTCGGCGATCAGCTGCACGGACGCTTCTCCGTTAAGTACATCGTTCGAGAAGTTGTCGCTGAAGACCATCACAAGGCTGGTCTTGCCTTCCCTGAATATGTCGTTGATCCGGTCGATGTCTGTGATCCTTTCGCTGACGTTGAAATATTCACTGGCATTCATCCGTTCGATGATGCGTGTCGTGAGTTCGTCATTTACAGGGTCGAACACGGCCACGGAGGCGTTGCGCACCTCGGTGGTGATGGCGAATCCGAACAGCAGAAGCTGCGCGATCGGCATCCCGACTATGATGAGCAGAGTCCACCTGTCTCTAAGGATATGTCGGAACTCCTTCTGTATGAATGCTAGTAAAGACTTCATCTGTTGTTACTCTCCATCTCTTTTGGCTTCTCTTGCAAGACGGCGGAACACCTCGTCCATGCTCTCCGCTCCAACACTCTGCTTCAACGCGGCAGGGGAGTCCAAAGCCTTGATCTGACCGTCCACCATAATCGAGACGCGGTCGCAATATTCAGCCTCATCCATATAATGAGTGGTCACGAATATGGTGATTCCGTCATCGGCCGCCTTGTAGATGAGTTCCCAGAACTGCCTTCTGGCCACCGGATCGACTCCTCCCGTCGGTTCGTCCAGAAAGACGATTCCCGGCCTGTGGAAGATCGAGACCGAGAACGACAGTTTCTGTTTCCAACCCAAAGGCAGTTCCTTGACCATCGTGTTCTTCTCGGAACTGAAATTCAGCTCATTAAGGAGTACGTCAGTCTTCTCCGCGATCTCCTTGCGGCTCATTCCGTAGATTCCTCCGAACAGCACCAGATTCTCTTTCACAGTCAGATCCTCGTAGAGTGAGAACTTCTGGCTCATGTAGCCGATGTGTTTCTTGACCATCTCCGGCTGCCGTGCGATGTCGTAACCTGCCACGGTTCCGGTCCCGGATGTCGGCTTGCTCAGGCCGCAGAGCATCCTCATTGCCGTGGTCTTTCCGGCTCCGTTCGCTCCGAGGAATCCGAACACCTCGCCGTGATACACATCGAAAGAGATGTGGTCCACGGCTGTGAACGTCCCGAAACGCTTTGTCAAGTTCTCAGTATGAATTACTTCCGTCATCATATTCTCATAAAGCAATCTTCCACGGACGGTCGGATCGCATTTATTTCCACATTATTGTGTTTCCTGTCCTGCAGGAACTTCCTGAGGTCGTCCTCGCTGAATCCATCCCCCGTGGAAAGGTGCACGGATTCTCCGAACGAGAAGGCCCTGATCGTTCCTGAATATGCCCGCAGGTCTCCCAGCAGGGCGTGCATCCTGTCAGATCGGACTGAATATAACCTGTCCGGGAACTCCGCTATGATGCCGGCCGGACTGTTGACTGTCAGGAACTTCCCGTTCCTTATGAGGGCTATCCTGTCGCATCTTCCGGCCTCGTCCATATACGGGGTCGAGACCAGAATCGTGATCCCGTCGTTCTTCAGCCTTCCGAGCATATCCCAGAACTCCTTTCTGGAGACAGGATCCACACCGGTCGTCGGCTCGTCCAGAAACAGGACCTTCGGCTTGTGGATCAGTGCGCAGCAAAGGGCCAGCTTCTGCTTCATTCCACCGGACAGCTTTCCGGCCATCCTTGCCTTGAACGGCTCGATCTGCTTGTAGATGTCCTCTATCAGGTGGTAGTTCTCATCTATCGTCGTGCCGAACAGCGTTGCGAAGAACGTCAGGTTCTCTTCAACCGTAAGGTCTTGGTACAGAGAGAACTTTCCTGGCATATAACCGATGATCTTCCTGATCTCGCGGTAATCCTTCACGGTGTCGAGTCCTTCGACCTGAGCCGATCCGCTGTCCGGTACCAGCAGGGAGGTCAGCAGGCGGAACAGCGTGGATTTCCCGGCTCCGTCCGGGCCGATGATCCCGAATGTCTCACCGTGCCGGACATCGAGCGAGACCCCGCCCAATGCCTTGACCTTGCCGTAGGACTTCACAAGCCCTTCGGCCAGTACCGCTGATTCTGTCAATGAACCGTTCATCATCAGAATTTGACTTCTCCGTACATTCCAAGTTTAATCAGGCCGTCATTTTTCACGGCGATCTTCACGGCATAGACAAGATTAGCCCTCTCGTCCCGTGTCTGGATGGTCTTCGGAGTGAATTCCGCCTTGTCAGAGATCCAGATGAGCGTGCCGTCATATTCCTTTCTTCCGGACGTGCCTTGATCAGCATAGACCTTGACCGCCTGTCCGAGTTTGACATTCGTCAGCTGGTCGGCCGTGATGTAGGCGCGGAGTCTGATGCTTTCAAGATCCGCCACCTTGAACAGCGCGCGTCCCTGCACGGCGAGTTCTCCCGCTTCTGAATATTTCGCCAGTACAGTTCCACTTACCGGACTGGTTATGACGCATTTGCGTATTTTGTCCTCAAGCTGCATAACTTGCGCCTCAAGGGCGTCGGCCTGTCCAGAGACATTGCTGTTGGTGTTCTGAAGGCTTTCCTTCTGGGCGGCCAGTTGGCGTTCGAGGATGTCAAGCTGGGCCTGGATGTCCTCAACCTGCTTGCGGTTCGACGCTCCGGCCTGTTCCAGTTTCGTGAACCTGTCCAGTTCCTGTCTCTGTTTGGCGATCTGGCTTTCCAGGGCGGCTATCTGTCTGGAAATGTTCAGTCTGCCGCTCCCGACGGCCCTGCGGCTGGCCTCCAGCTGGATTTTGCTGAGGTAAAGCTGCACGGTGTCGATGCACCCGACAACGGCTCCGGCCTCAAGCCTGTCTCCTTCCTGAAGATCCAGACTCATTATCTTTCCGTTTCCCTCGGCCGAAACCGTCACCTCCGTTGATTCAAAAACTCCCGAGGCATCGTAAGCCTTGTTCCCTTTCCCGCAGGAAGTAATCGCCAGCGCAAGGACCAGCAATGATGAATATGTAAGTGTCTTTTTCATTTATCTATCTGTTTTGTTTTCAGCTGCTGGATCCTGATAGCGTCCGTATCGGTTGCCCTGCCGCTCATCTGGCCGCTCACCGGCAGGGCGAGGCAGATGAGCGTGGTCGCTGTAATCAGGATTTTGTTCATTCTCATTTTATCATTATCGAATCAAGGATGAACCCCACATTGCTCCGCCTGCGTTCGTCAAGGTATCGGTTGATGTCAGCCTCCGGCATGATCTGACCGAGGACCGGAAGGAAGAGAAACGAGGCGACGTTGATGGAGACGATGTTCACAATCAGATCCATAAGCTTGATTTCCCTGACATTACCTGCCTTCACCTCCTTCTCCAGCATGTCATTGACGCATTGGATGTAGCCCGTGACCTTCGGAAGCACAATCTCCATGATCTTGGTCAGGTTCTCCTTGTTGTGGATCAGCTCGTCGATCATGAACCAGACAAACCTGTCGTTCTTACGCATCAGGTCGAACTGGTTCATTACAAAATGACTTATGACTTCCTTGAAACTGATCTCTTTGTCATGCACTCCCTCGAGAATGCTGACGATCAGTTTTGCCTTCTCGTCGAAGATCATCTGGAAGAGTTTCCCCTTGGATCGGTAGTAGTAGTGCAGCATGGAATGGCTTACTCCGGCCCTTGCCGCGATGGACATCATCTTGGCGTTGCCGTAGCCCTTCTCCATAAACTCCTCTTCCGCCGCCTTGAGGATTTTCGCGGCCGTGTCTAAAGTCTCCTCTGCCATATTCGTTGTTCCATTATATTCATTTCACCGTTTGACTTGAATCGCTCCCGGAACTTCGCCAACCGCATTTCCACTATTTGTCATCATTTTCAGGAATATATTCCTCCGTGAGCAGTATCTTCACCGCCCCGATGACCACAAACGCTGTTATTGCAAATCTCATAATTCTTTGATGATTAGTATGTTTTATGCTTTATGTTTTATGACTATCAGTGATGCGCTAACTTTCGCATCTATGTTCGTAACTTATTAACATTGCAAAGTTTAACAATATTCTACTATAACCTCGATTTGAAATTAGTTTGTACTGAAGGTTTATGACAGCCCCTCAACTACTCATTTGAAATAAGGATTTTTCAGAACTTACTTAAGTAACCTTCAAAAAATAACCTGCATCACCTTAAGGAATCTTTTCGGTATATATCTCTTTTCTCATCAGTCATGTGCCACCGGCACACTCCTTCTTCAAAAAAAGATCTATCCTCGAAAATCTTCTCTTAATCTGAAGCAACTTATTATTTCATGTTCCTTATTTGATAATTATTAACGCATCAGTACTATTTTATGACAATTTTGCCGATCAAGTATTCATTTAGACATTAGAAGATATTTTGGATTGTTTGAAATGTTCTTTGAGGTGAAAAAATCTTCATTTTCTTCCCGTTTCTTCAGTCAGACAACACCGCTATCTTCCTTGGGAAGAAGCGGTCGAAACTGAAGTTTTTCACTCTCAACCCTTCAAACAAACAATTCAAAACAGCTTCTTAATGTTGGACAAAGGTGTCAGACAAATTTGTTCGACAAAATTGTCGGACACAAAGATATCGATAAAATCATAATCCGCAAAAATTTATTGGCAATGTCGCCCAAAGTGGTTAACTTTATTTTGAATTTAACAAATAACTTTAAGTGTTATGCAACTTATCAAAACTGTTTCGTGCCTGCTTGCAGGCGCGCTTGCATTGACTTTTGTGTCATGCGAAAAGGAAGACAAGACGATTTCGGTCGAGAAGATTGCCTTCAATGAAACTTCTTTTACACTTTCTGTGGGGCAGACTCTCACGCCGGAGTTGACAATCACTCCGGATGATGCTACGGACAAGACTTACATCCTGGCTTCGAGCGATGAGGCTGTTGTGACTGTCTCCGGCTCGGAAATCAAGGCCGTGGCCGCAGGTGACGCAGTCATCACGGCGACCGTGCAGGGAGGGACACTGACATCGGAGTGCAGCGTGACCGTTGTGCCGGAAGGCTACCCTACAGAGTTCACAGCCTTCAACTCAGCCAAGGGCTTCTTCTACGGAGACTATTACATGGCCGGAACCGACAACTCCTGGACTTACTTCACCTCGGGCAGCGTTGTGTTTGCGGACGGTGCCTTCTCCGGCAAGGGAACGGCACTTTTCCTTGAATTGAACGCTCCCAAATCTGGAGACAAGTCCGTCACGGCCGGCTCGTATTCCGTTGATGAATCTGGAGAAATGCCTGAATATACTTTTGCCAAAGGAGAGGATTTCGGCACAGAAGGCCTTCAGGGAACATTTGTCTATGATAGCGAGGTTGAAGGAAACTATCTGGTTGTCAGCGAAGGAGCGGTTTCAGTCAAGACAGTAAACAGTGAATATGTTGTCTCCGCTTATGTCAAAGCCGGCGGCAAGGCATACTCTTTCACATATTCAGGCTCTGTCCCTGTCGAGGATTATTCCAAGGATTATGCAAACTATAAGGTTGTCGAGATGAAGAACCTTTCACACGGCACTCTTGACTACTACGGAACAAAGATCTACGGCAAGACCGACACAGACTATTCAGGTTGGACCATCTATCTGGGAGACAAGACCATGGACTTTGAGAACTATGATGGAACGGGTGAGATGCTGATGCTTGACCTCAACACGGCATCCAGCTACACCACGGCCATACCATCCGGTACATACAAGGTGATGTATGCTGCTGACAACGCTCATTTCCAGCCGTTCACGGTGGTTCCTGGGTTCACCGAAGGCTCTGCTACCTTGGGAACATGGTACGCACTTGACTGGGAGCCGGTCTATGCCGCCAATGTCGGTCTGGTGAGGATCACAAATGAGAATGACAAGATCTACACGATTGACTTCAAGTTTCGTGACGACAACAACGAGACTTTCTTCCAGGGTTCCTACAAAGGAGAACTTACCTACGGCGACTACAGCGAGTAGTAGCTTCGGAATGAATATAAAGGCCTGACAGTCATTAATGAACTGCCAGGCCTTGCGATCTCCATTCCATTGATCCCGCCGCCGATCTCCAGGTTCCTGCCGACCACGTGCTCTCCATTGCCGTTCCTGCCGTAGGTGTACTCCACGGCCTCTGACACCCCGTCGCGGAAGTCCGCCGAGCCCGTCACCGATGGCCCCGGGGCGGAATCCGACACGGACACGAGCCTGCAGCCGTCGTATGTCATTGACAAATTGTCCATGATGCCCTTGCGCGAGGAGGTGATGTCGCCCTCGCGGGACAAAGATAATAAATTTCCCATATTGTACTGACTGTAAATTGCGCCGGAACATCTTCCACACTTGGAAAACCATCTTGCTGACGGACAATGATTTAGCATTCTAGGTGTGAATATATTTGCACACTTAAGAGTCCGCGACCCCATTGTCGAGGGCGCGCCGTCGGTTGCCCAAAGCGAATTTGTCGAATTTGTCGATTTTGTCGGGTATTTTTTGCGGGGTTGAGAATTTATCCCTACCTTTGAATCGCCATGGCATCTTGTCAGGGGCGACTAATCCCTGAATTTCCAGTCTGTGGCATCCAAATGGAGCTCACGTCCGCCAAGATTCGCGCTCCATTTTTTTTGTGCATAGAAGATAAGATCTACATAGTCACAAAAAATTATAAATGAACCCACTTGAAAAAGTGTCATTTGCCACTTTTTACCCCTTACAGAAGTATCTTCGAGGCACAAGTTTTTCAAAACACGACTATTTCAAGTGGGCTCAACCTAAAAAACCTGTTGGCTCAGCCAGTTTTGAACTGAGCCAACCTCAGGTTACAAAGATATCCCAATCCATGTTGGTTTTCCAAGTTATTTTTTTTAGGATTACTAAGAAGCTGTTTTGAATTGTTTGTTTGAAGGTTAGGAGCAAACTCTTCTCCTGCTGCTCACCTCAAAGAACATTTCAAGCAATTCAAAACAGCTTCTAAATAATGTTTATTCCTTTACGCAGCGCACGCTGAGGCCTTGCGAGCGCGCGTCCTTATTCACTTTGAAGGTTCTCTTGCTCTTCATGATTGCCATATACTGTCCGTAAACTACCTGACTTGTGGAAGTCGCTGACTTGACGGAAGCGGTTCCGAACCAGACCCCGGCGTATGGATTGGCCTCTGGGTAGTCAAGACCACCCGATGCATACACTCTGGTGCCTGTGCAAGGGAACCACTGGTCTTTGTCAATCGCTCCGTGGTTCGTTGGATCCCACGTCATTTCCGTGAACTTCATCCAAGCGTACGGGGTGTTGCCGTCTGCGTCGCTGACCGGAACCTTGTAGCCGACAGGACACGGGTCGTAGATTGTCTTTTTCATGGAGACACCTCCCCAGTAATCATCGTCAGAGACATCAACCCAGTCTTTGGTGATGTAGTCACAATCATATTCAGGATTGCCGCTCTCATCGACATTGCCGTTGGTTTTGTAGGTCATGGCAAAGAAGGTGGCCGGCTGCTGAATCGACTTCTCGATGGTTCCGTGGAATTCAGCGAGATCCTTTATCTTGGATATGGCCTTGCCGTCGATGTCGTAAAGTGTTTTCTCACCGTCTTCCACATAGCTGTAGTCGTCATTGATAATAGTGAAAGCATTGGCTCCAGGGAACGGATCCTTGCGGCCCCATTGGTAAAGCATCCCGAAGTTGTCGAACGAGCCTCTGTTCATGTCGGTGGCTCCAATATTCCTGTCCATGAATGTCCACTGTGTTCCGGAAGCGTTTGCTTCGGTGGTGAAGAGAGTCTTCTCAGGATCATAGTCGCAGATCCAAAGGTGCCAGCTCCACAGGATGGTTCCGGCTTCATCGCAGACCGCTACGAGGGCGTTGCCTTTGCTTTCTGCGATCTCGGCATAGGCTGTCTTGGTCTCTGGATTGAGGAAAAGGGATTTCACAAGTCCCTTGGCGTCCTGCCATACGAGTTTTACAGAGGCCGCCGAGCCTGTCAGTTCCGTCGCGGAGTTTCCTTTGTGCGCCACATCGAACGAGGCGACGCTTCCTGGCTTGACGATGTAGCAGTTGGCGGTGCCGTTCTCCGAAAGATTCACCGCGGCCGCCGAGATTTCTTCTGGAACGTAGATTGGTTTTTGAGGTCCGTTGTCTTTCTCACATCCTGTAAAGGAGACGCTTGCCGCACACAGCAATGCCGTGAGCAGGCTTTTCTTGTAGTTGGTCATAAAATAATTTGTTAAGTACGTTTATATTTCTATCGTGAAGATAGGAATATTATTTCGTTCTTTCCGCATTATTTTACTATAAAATCGGTTTTATCCGATGCTTGAAGCATTCTTTGAATATTTATTCTCTGCGGCGGTCTTTCCACAACCTTTACAGTAGTCTTTTCACAGCCTTGAAGAACTTGTAAGGCATATATCGGAATGGCAGGTCCAGCCAGGTCGGAGTTGTGACGACCGCGCGATAGTGCGTGAATGCGTCGAAACTACGTTTGTGGTGATAACTGCCGAGTCCGGAGTTGCCGACTCCACCGAACGGAATGTTCTCGTTGGCGATGTGCATTATCGTGTCGTTTATGCAGGCTCCGCCTGAGGACGTGTGACGCAGGACGTAATCTCCGCGGCTTCCGAAATAGTACAGAGCCAGAGGCTTTTCCCTTGACGTGACGAATGAGATCACCTCATCGATCTCCTTGAATATCTGCACGGGGAAGATCGGACCGAAGATCTCCTCGCGCATCACCGGAGCGTCCGGCGAGACTCCGTCCAGAACCGTCGGCTCGAAATACCTGTCGTCACGATCCGTGTGTCCTCCGAAAGTGATCCGTCCGTCTTTAAGATAGCCCTCCAGCCTGTCGAACGCTTTGTCGTTGACAATCCGGACGAAATGCCCGGTCGTGCTTGCATCGGCTCCCAGAAGTTCCTTGAAGCTGATTTCCAGTTCTTTAAGGAACTCATCTTTGATCTCTTCGTGTATCATAAGATAGTCCGGCGCGATGCACGTCTGCCCGGCGTTGAGGCTCTTGCCCCAAGCTATGCGCTTCGCCGCCACCTTGATGTCGGCGTCCTTGTCCACGATGCACGGACTCTTACCTCCGAGTTCCAGCACGACCGGCGTAAGGTTCTTCGCCGCCGCTCCCATCACGATTCTGCCAAGTGCCGGGCTTCCGGTGAAGAATATGAGATCCCAGCGTTCCTCCAGCAGAGCTGAGTTTACCTCACGGTTTCCTTGGACGACAGCGACATATTCATCGCTGAATGTGTCCTCGATCATCCGCTGGGTTACCTTGGAGACGTTCGGGACGTAAGGGGACGGCTTCAAAACCGCCGTGCAGCCGGAGGAAATGGCTCCAACAAGCGGAGTCAGAAGCAGCTGCACGGGATAGTTCCACGGCGAGATGATCAGCGCGGTGCCAAGCGGCTCGCTGATGATCCTGCTTCGTGACGGGAACATCTTCAGCGGAGTCGCCTTCCTTTGCGGCCTGCTCCATTTCCGTATGTTATGAATATGGCTGCGAATCTCCCCGAGAAGTATGCTGACCTCTGTCAGGTAAGCCTCCTCGTAGGACTTGTGCAGATCCGTCCACAGTGCCTCGCACAGTGGTTTCTCCCATTTGCGCACCGCAGCCTCGAACGCTCTGAGCCGCTCCAGCCGCCATTTCACGTCAAGGGTCGCCCCGCTTCTGAAGAAGCGCTCCTGCCGCTCCCTGATCTCCTTTATCCTCTCAATCGAAGTATTTTCCAAAATTATGACGCTTTATGAATATTCCGTCTCAAAGTTAGTGATTTACTCTTGATATTCAGAGCCTCATTCCCATTTTCCTGAATATTCCTTCGTCCGGTGAAATGATCCATCACGCTGTAAACCCCGAAGCATTTTCCGAATATGAAGTCGAAGACCGCGATCGGTAATATTCCTTGCCAGAACCGGATGAAGTGGTAAGGGAACGGGATGCCTTTGAAACTTTTGCCTTTTTCGATGGCTTTGATGACTTTGGCGGCGACTTTCTCCGGCTTCAGGATCGGGAATATCTTGGACTGCACGCCGTCAAACATTCCCGTGTCGATGAAGTACGGCGCCACGGACATAACCTTGACCTTGCTTCCCGCAAGTTTAAGCTCTATCCTCATTGACTCCGTCCAGCCGATCACCGCCCATTTGCTGGCGCAATAGACTGACATCTTAGGCACTCCCAGCATTCCGGCCGCTGACGCTATCGTGCAGATGCAGCCGCTGTTCCTTTTGATCATATCCGGGAGAACCTGAAGCGCGACCAGCATAGGAGCCGTGGCGTTCACGTCCATCGTAAGGTTGATGTCCTGCACTGTCTGCCTGTCGAACGTCCTGTTGCCTCTGACAATTCCGGCGCAGTTGATCAGCATATCCACATCCCCGACCTCGCTGATGACTCTTGAATATGTCTCCGCCACGATGTCCGCGTCTGCGCAGTTAACCTGATAGGAATGGATTCTGTTCTTGTGGCCAACCATAGTTGCTCTGGTGTCAGCGTTTGGCTTCTTGGTGTCACTTCCCAAGATTCCGGCCAATTCAATTTCCGTCCTTCTGATATTGTCCGGATTTACATCCCAGATCACTAAATGAGCCACCTCTTTTTCCAGACAGATGCGTCCCATAATCTTGCCTATCCCTGAAGCGCCTCCAGTGATGAGCACTGTTTTTCCTTTTAAGTTCATATTATATACTACTAACTAACCACACAAATGTAAATTCTTTCAACCAATAAACAATGAAATTCGTCCTTTTGAAAAGTATTTGGGGCTTGACATCGTAATATTTCCACTTTATGACTACCTTTGCCGTATGGATGCATTGAACAAAGAGATGCTGCGTTTGGCTCTGCCGAGCATTCTCGCCAACCTGACCGTTCCGTTGGTCGGGATGGTGGACATCGCGGTGGCCGGCCATCTGGACACCTCCGCGGCGGCTCTGATCGGTGGAATCTCGGTCGGGTCCCTGATGTTCGACCTGCTTTACTGGAACTTCGGATTCCTGCGCGCCGGTACAGGCGGAATGACGGCCCAGGCTTTCGGGCGGCAGGACTGGGACGATTGCGTCGGCAACCTTACAAGGGGAGTCGGCCTTGCGTTCATCATAGCCTTCGCCCTGCTCCTGATCCAATGGCCCTTCCAGAAACTGATCTTCCTCTTCGTCGGCTGCTCCGAAGAAGTCCGTTCGCTTGCCCTTGAATATTTCTATATCCGCATCTGGGCGGCTCCTGCGACCCTCAGCCTGATGGCTTTCCGCGGTTGGTTCATCGGGATGCAGGACACGTTCAGTTCGATGTTGACCGATGTGATAGTCAACGTTGGCAATATCCTCTTCAGCATCCTTCTGACCTTCGGAATCCCAGGAACAGCCTTTAATGGCCTTGGCTTCAAAGGAATAGCCTTGGGAACAGTCGTGGCGCAATATTCAGGACTCCTTTTCGCCTCAGGACGTGTCGCTCTGAAATTCAGGAATATAACAGGAGGCGTCTCGGCTTTGGACCTCAAGGCCGCTTTCAATGGCGACAAGGTCCGGAGATTCTTCTCCGTCAACCGTGACCTTTTCATCCGCTCGGTCTGCCTGATAATAGTCTATCTGGCATTCACAGCCATCTCCGCCCGTTTCGGAGACGTTCTGCTGGCCTCCTGCTCCATTATGCTGAAGCTTCTGCTGGTATTCTCCTATTTCACAGACGGTTTCGCTTTCGCAGGCGAGGCTCTCACCGGAAAGTTTGTCGGGGTCCGTTGGCCTCAGATGGTCCGGCGGACCGTGGACTACACATTCGGCTGGAGTATGGGAATCGGAATCATATTCGTTTTCATCTATGCCGTCTTCGGAATGTCGATGGTTCGTCTTCTGACATCCGACGGCATTGTTGTCGAGGCCACCCGCACCTTTATGCCGTGGCTCGTCCTCTTCCCTTTGGTAAGTTGCCCCGCCTTCACCTGGGACGGCATCTACACCGGAGCAACCGCCACCAAGGCGATGCGTGACTCCAACATCGGCTGCGTCTTCGCCTTCTTCGTCGTCTGGCTTCTGGGAATGTTCCTCTTAAGGCCAAAAGGAACAGCCGCCGCCCACCTCCTCTTCGCCGCCTACTACGCCCACGTCATCTTCCGCTCCCTCTACCAGACCTTCTGTTATCGTAAAGCCATCCTCGCCCCTATCCTGTAGTCTGGCTCCACACGGGTCATGTGCTTCGCGTCGTCGAATCCGGCCATCCTCGCCCCTATCCTGTAGTCTGGCTGCACCCTTTGGAGACGAAAAGGGGAGAATACGTTGAGGCTGACCCAAAAGGTCAGCCCCCTTCATGCATTTCAACCCCCAGTCACTCCGTGACAGCCCCTGAGGGGCATGGGGAAAGGATTCCCCAACCCACTTCGGTCGCTTTGCTCCGAGTCTTGTGGCTTTTGAGTCAGCCTTATCAAAAAAGACCGGAAGTGTTGCATGATAATGGATCCAGCGCAGGCCTGATGTTCATAATCCCGTAAAGGATTAGCGTTTCCTGAAATATTTCCCGACAACGGGGAGGGAGGAGAGGGGGAAGTCGCGCTTGATGATCACGGCGCAGAAGGCGAGGATCAGGACGGTGTTGATTCCGATGGCGGGCCAGGTGGAGAGATGAACGTTGGCGCAGGACATACATACATACAGGATCACGGCCAGGCAAACGTACAGGGCGATGTCCTTGAGCGGGTAGTTGATCGGGTACTTTTTCTGACCGACTATGTAGGACAGGACCATCGCGGCTCCGTAGCCGGCGAAACCGGCCCAGGCGCAGGCCATATAACTGAACTTAGGGATGAACATAATATTCACTCCGAACAGCACGAGGCATCCGATTCCGGAGAACAACGCACCCCAAAGTGTCTGGTCTGTAAGCTTGTACCAGAACGAAAGGTTGAAATAGATTCCCATCATGATCTCAGCGGCCATCACGATCGGCACGACCTTGAGGCCCTCCCAATAGCTTGGACCGATGATGTATTTCAGGATATTCATATACCCTATGACGCAAAGGAACGCAAGGAGGGTGAATATGATGAAGTACTTCATCGCCTTGGCGTACATCTCCTTGCTGTTCTTGTCCGCCGCGCTGCCGAACACGAACGGCTCGTAAGCATAGCGGAAAGCCTGGGTGATCATCGCCATTATCATCGCGATCTTGATGCTGGCCCCGTAGATGCCAAGAGGCACGGACGAGCCTTCCCCATAGATGAACGGGAATATGATCTGCGAACCGCTCTGGTTGAGGATTCCGGCGATTCCAAGCACAAGGATCGGCCAGCTGTAGCCAAGCATCCTTTTCAGTAGTCTGCCGTCGAATCCGAACTTGAATCCGCGCAGTTCCTTCCAGAAGAAAAGGGTGATGAACGCTGTGCAGAACAGATTGATATAGAACACATAACCCACATCAAGCCCGCCATCGTAAATCCCGAACGGATTCGCTTCCAGTTTCGGAAGGATCACAAAATAAGCGAGATTCAGGAATATATTCAATCCGATGAAGAGTAGTTTCAACGCGGCGAACTTCAGAGGACGCTTCTTGAGCCTGAGGTACGAGAACGGAATGCACTGGAAGGCGTCGATCGCCACCGTGGCGGTCATAGCCCAGACGTAGGACGGATGCCCGGCATAGCCAAGGGCGGATGAGATCGGCTTTATGAAAAGCACCACGAGTCCGGCGAACAGCACCGAAGTCGTCAGCACCGAGGTCAGGATCGTGGAATATACCTTGTCCGGATTCTCGCCTTCCTTGTTGGAGAATCTGAAGAATGTGGTCTCCATCCCATAGGTCAGGATCACCAGCAGCAGAGCCGTGTAGGCGTACAGGTTCGTCACCACACCATAGTCACCGCTTGACGAGGCGATGACGTGTGTGTAAAGCGGGACGAGAAGGTAGTTGAGGAACCTTCCTATTATGCTGCTGAGGCCGTAGATCGCGGTGTCCTTGGCCAATGACTTCAGATTCGCCATTCTATGTTAATTTCAATATTACTCTTTCCGGTCACTGAGCTTGTTACTCCGAGCACCGAGCTTGTTACTCCGGTCACCGAGCTTGTCGAAGTGGCGGGAAGAGTTGCTTCGACAGGCTCAGCAACCAATGAAATCACCTGATTCCGTACTTCTTGAGAATCTTCATGATAGGCTTCCTGATGGACTCGGCCCAAAGGGTGTAGCCATAATCTGACGGATGCGTTCCGTCCACAGAGGTCTCGTGGTTTGGAGCCGTCGCGCAGGTTGCGGTCACGAAATAGACATCCGGATATTTCTTCACCGCTATATTCATAAGACTGTCAACCACTTCCATTCTGCGTCCCTCGCCCTTGTCGCTGCTCGTGTTGAAGTTGCGGCTCTCCCTGTAGATGGTCTTCTGGAAGATCATCGGGACTCCCGGATGAGCGGCCTGAACCTTCTCGATGAACGGGAACAGCCTCTCCTTGATCTGCTCCGGAGTCGGGTTGGAGAACGAGTCGAACACGAATGCGTCCACGTCGGCGGCGCAAAGCACGTCCGCGAAATATGGCTGGAGCTTGCAGTTGCCGCTGCATCCGAGGCTCAGGAACTGGAGTCCGGTCATTCTGGAAAGCTGATCCGGGTAGGACATCCCGGCTCTGGAAGTGCTGATTCCGTGCGTGAAGCTGGATCCGAATATTCCGATCCTGTGACGGAAAGGATTATCGATGGCCTCGATGACAGCACCTTCGTTGACACCGATCTGGATGGACTTCTCCTCGCTCAGGATAGGCAGGTACATAAGGCACTCGTGCATAGAACCGTCCAGATTGCCGATAAGCACGACGTTGTCGTCCGGTTTCTGGTCAGATGTCACCTTCGAGGCTGCCCAGAGCCACTTTCCGTCTTTCTTTATGTAAAGGTCATAGCCTCTTGCGGCGAGTCCTCCGGTGTTGGTCGGGAACCCTCTGTCAAGGTATTTGGTCTTGACCGTTATGGTCTTGGAATCCGTCCTGAACGCCACGGAAAGACCGGCCGACATCCTGACCTGCTTGTTCTCTCCGGCCGTGAACCCCTTGAACTTAACGGTGTCCACCCTGTGGTAAGGGTTAGGCGTGTCGGTCATAAGTTTGCCGACCATAGTCAGGTCGGACGCCTCGGTGAAATTGTACTTCACCGGATTTTTCTGCGCGGACATCGTCACTGCCGCGAGCGACAACATCAAGATTGCGATTGTTTTTCTCATATTGTTTTGATATTTGAGCCCACTTGAAATAGTGCCTTTTGCCACTTTTTACCCCTTACAGAAGTATCTGCGAGGCACATGTTTTTCAAAAAACGACTTTGTCAAGTGGACTCATATTTATTAATTTACTATATCATCTAAGGGGTGGTGGCTTTCGATGCCATAGCCTTGGATATTCGCAAGAACAAAATTAGAACTTTTTTCGGTTTTAGTAAGCGTTAAGTAATCATTTTCGCAGAGCGGAGCGGAGTGGTGGTGTGTCGTGGCATTTAACTGTATGATAGTGAGAAGAATAATGGTTTTCGTGGTCGCAAAAGTCGCACCACGAAAATGGCTATTTCTTTGATAATTAGGTTGTTGTCTGCCACGCAAAAAATGGCTATCTTTGCAAGGTTGAATGGCTGTCCTGATTTGCCTGGAATGTTTTTCTGAAACGAAAGATGTTCAACTATCGACAGGCGGATCAAGATGGCTCCTGAATATTTATGAGTCTATATTCATTCTATAGGATATCGAAGCCTTCGGAGGAGAAGATAGCTTCAGAAAAGGTAGAAGGGGAGTACAAGCGTCTGCGGGGGCTCACTTTCTGGGGTGTGACAGGGGCTTACGCTCTCTATTACGTCTGCCGGATGGCGATGAGCGTGGTGAAGCAGCCGTTGATTGATGAAGGAATATTCACGGCCGCGCAGCTTGGTATCATCGGCTCGGCATTCTATTTCGTCTATGCTTTCGGCAAGTTCACCAACGGATTCATCGCTGATTATTGCAACGTGCGCCGTTTTATGGCGACCGGGCTTCTGATTTCCACCGTTGTCAATCTGCTGATGGGTGTGCTTGGTTTGCTCCAAGGGTGGACGGGGACTTCCACGATGCTGCTGTTCATCGTGTTCGCCGTCATCTGGGGAGTCAACGGTTTCTGCCAGTCGATGGGGGCACCTCCGGGAGTAATCAGCCTTTCGCGCTGGTTTCCACTTGACCGCCGAGGCACATATTACAGCATATTCAGCGCCACGCCATATCTGGGTAAGTCTCTATCGGTCTTTGTTTTAGGACTCGTTGTCGGGTGGATCGGCTGGGAGTGCGGATTCATCTTCTCCGCTGTGGCGGGAGTCATCGGCTCGGTGATGATCCTTCTGATGGTCTCGGACACTCCGGAAAGCCGTGGCCTTCCTTCCGTTCAGAAACTGGCCGGCGAGAAACCTCAGAAGGCTGACTCGATGCCAATCAAGGAACTTCAGAAAAAGGTTGTCCGGCATCCGGGAATATGGATAATCGCCCTTTCGAGCGCATTCGTGTACATCACCCAGCACGCCGTCAGCGAGTGGGGGGTGCTGTTCCTCCAGAAGGGCAAAGGCTTTTCGCTGGCCGGGGCCACTCAGATCATAGCGTTCTCCGAGGCTTTCGGAATAGCCGGTACCGTGCTTGCCGGGTGGCTTTCGGACAAAGTATTCAAAGGGAACCGCTTCATTCCCGTGCTGATTTCCGGTCTGCTTTGCCTGCTGTCGCTCGGAGCCTTCCTTTTCACCGGCGGAGGATATTCATTGAACATCGTCTATGTGTCGGTCTTTAGTCTGGCCATAGGTGTGGTCTATTGCACGGTCGCCGGCCTTATGGCGCTGGACATCGTGCCGCGCAAGGCCACAGGGGCGGCTCTAGGCATGGTCGGGCTGGCCAGCTATGCCGCCGCCGGAATCCAGAACATCGTCAGCGGTATAATGATAGACGGGAACGATTTCAATTTCGCCCCCGTCTCCGTCTTCTGGATTGCCGCCTGTCTCCTCAGCTTCCTTATTCCTGTCCTTTCTTGGAAATCTCTACGTCGGCGGTAGGGCAGATCAGATTTTAACCACGAGCCAGTGTGGACCGAAACGCTCGAACGAGGCGCGGTCAAGCATCTCACGGTCGTCCGGGTGGGCGATGCTGATGAGGAGCTTGGCGCGCTCCTGAAGTGACTTGCCGTACAGATCCACGGCTCCATATTCAGTGATTATCCAGTGAGCGTCGGCGCGTGGGGTGACCACTCCGGCACCAGGGTTCAGGAACGGGACGATCTTCGCCTTGCCCTTGTTCGTGCGGGAAGCGAAGGCCGTCATCGACACTCCGCCCTCGGACATAGACGCACCCTTCACAAAATCCAGCTGGCCGCCGGTTCCGGAGAATATCCTCGTTCCGATCGAGTCTGCGCAGATCTGGCCTGTCAGGTCCACCTCGGTGGCTGAATTGATGGCCATCATATTCGGGTTCTGGCAGATCACCCACGGATCGTTGACGTACTTGATGTCCTTCATCAGCACATCCGGATTGTGGTCGATGAATGAATATACCTCCTGAGAGCCCAGAAGGAAGGAAGCGACGATCTTGCCCTTGTCGATCTTCTTGTTCGCTCCGTTCACGACACCTTTCTTTATAAGGCGCAGGATCCCGTCCGCGAACATCTCTGTGTGCACACCAAGATTTTTGTGGTCAACAAGTTGCGCGGCCAGAGCGTTCGGCAGGGCACCGATTCCCATTTGGATGCAGGCTCCGTCCGGCACCAGTTCCGCGCAATTCTTTCCAATCAGCACCTCAGTCGGTGTCGGCTCGGCAAAATCCTTGGAAACCAGCGGAGTGTCATCCTTGACAAGGTAGTCGAAAGTGTCAATCGGCACGAGGTCTCCGTAGGCGAACGGCACGTGCGGATTCACGACAGCGATCTTCACACGGGCTGTCTCGATGGCCGCCAGCGAGCAATCCACCGAAGTTCCCAGTGACACCATTCCGTTCTCGTCCGGAGTGGACACCTGCACCAAAGCGGCTCCCAACTTGATGGCACCGCAGCGGTAAAGCTTTTGAGACTCACCCAGATGCACCGGCAGATAGTCCGCGTACCCGGAATTCACGTTCGGGCGCACGTTCGGCCCTACGAAGAACCCCTGCTCAAAAAAGATCCCTGAATATTTCGGATCTGAATATGGAGCCGGCCCTTCGGTGTGGAAGTGGTGGAAATGCAGGTCATCGACCTCTCCGGCCTCAGCCCTGCGCACAAGCGCGTCAACAAGAATATGCGGCACGCTCGCCACGCTGCTCAAATGAATATGATCGCCCGACTTTATGGCCTTGACCGCCTCGTCGGCTGAAACGTAATGAATCTCTTTCATTGTTATTAACATGTTTGCGGCGGCAAAGATAGTGCTTTTGAGAGTATATTCAAATTCCTGGTACGATAGCCACTTCCGTGGTCTGTCCGTTTCGGGTGTGGAAAGGGTGGTTTTTCACCCGGTAGTGTTGATTTTTCCGGTTTCGGGTGAGAAAGACGGTGTTTTGCACCCGAAGCACTGAAGCGCTGTAGGAAACGCTGTGTGCATATTCAAAGATTTTAGTAATTTTGCAGGATATGATTAATAAGGAAAAGAAATTAAAGGCGTTCGAGCGGGCGTTGGACGTGATGGACAGGCTGCGGGCCGAATGTCCGTGGAACCACGCACAGACCATCGACACCCTCCGGCCTATGACGGTCGAGGAAGTCTATGAGCTCAGTGACGCCGTGATGAAGAAGGATGACGCCGCGCTTGAGAAAGAGCTCGGGGACGTGTTCCTTCACGTGATATTCTACGCCAAGATCGCCGAGGAGGAAGGCCGCTACGACATCGCCGATGTGATGGACAAACTGTGTGAGAAGATGATCTACCGCCATCCCCACGTGTTCTCCACGACCAAAGTGGCCGACGCCGAGCAGGTCTCCGAGAACTGGGAGATGCTCAAGGCTAAGGAAAAAGGAGGCAACAAGCGTATCCTTTCCGGGATTCCGGACGCGATGCCTCCGATCCTGAAGGCGTTCTCGATGCAGGACAAGGCCCGCGGAGTCGGTTTCGACTGGGAGGAGAAGAGCCAGGTCTGGGACAAGGTCAAGGAGGAGCAGATGGAACTTCAGGCCGAGATGGACGCAATGGATTCCGCCACTACTGAGGAGGAGAGAAAAGCCGCCACAGACAGGGCCGAGGAGGAACTCGGGGACTTTATGTTCGCCACCATCAACGCCGCGAGGCTTTACGGCCTCAATCCCGACACGGCCCTTAACCGTGCCTGCGACAAGTTCCGCCGCCGCTTCACCTACCTGGAAGAGAACACGATCCGCAAGGGCAAGGATCTTCATCAGATGACTCTCGCCGAGATGGACGAGATCTGGGACGAAGGGAAGGCTAAAGGACTGTAGATCTAAGCTTGCTTGAAGATATTCAGGCGGTCAAGAGGTCTTGGCGACTTGTTTTGAGCAAATAATGTTACTCTCCAAATTAAACTTTGGATGCTCATATTTGTCCAAAACAAGACTATTTCTTAAATTTGTGGATGTCTTCCTGAGAAGGAAGTGTTGTAGAATGGATACTTATGCCTGATTATAAAGTAGTTGAGGTTGTGAGCAGAAGGGATCTGATGAAATTCATCAAGTTCCCTGACAAGTTGTACAAAGACTGTCCTCAGTATGTTCCCGCTCTTCACAGCGACCAGATCAAATCTTTGACCAAAGTCTCCACCCTTTCTTATTGCAAGAGAAAAATGTGGATGGTCATGGATGGCAAGACTGTTGTCGGACGTATTTGCGGAATGATTAACCCTCGTTATAACGCGCTCTATGACAAGAAGAGAGCCCGCTTCGGATGGTTTGACACGATCGATGACTTCGAGGTGGCCAAACTTCTTCTCGGCACCGCCGAGGCGTGGGCCAAGGAGAACGGAATGAACGAGATCCATGGACCTCTGTACTACAACACCCTTGGGAAACAGGGCATGCTGGTCGAGGGCTACGAGAACATCCCGCCGTTCAACTGTCTGTACAACTATCCGTACTACAATGACTTCGTCACAGCCCTTGGCTATGTGAAGGAATGCGACTGGGTGCAGTACAAGATCGCCGCGGACCAGCCTCTTCAGGAGAAGATCACGAGGATCGCGGGACTTCTGAAGCAGAGGTACAACCTGCACGAGGGGAGTCTGAACAAACTCAAGAAGGACAAGAAGATGGTCAGATACTTCTTCGATGTCTATAACGAGAGTTTCGCGAAGTCCGTCTATAACTTCATCCCTTTCACCAAGGAGGAGATTGACGAGGAGGCGAGCGAGGTCTTGAAGTTTGTCTCGGACAAGACTAGCAGCATAATATTCGATGACAATGAGGAACTTGTGGGATTCGGAATCACTTTCCCGACGATCTCGCCGGCTCTTCAGAAGGCGAAAGGCCATCTGTTTCCGTTCGGCTGGTTCCATCTGCTGAAGGCGATGTACAAGTACGACACTGTCGATCTGATGATCAACGGGGCCGTGCCGAAGTGGCAGAACACGGGGGTCTCTTCGATCTACCATTGCACAATGTCGGAGAAATACCGCAAGGCTGGCACGAAATGGGCGATCTCTAACCCGCAGATCGAGTCCAACGGCGCGGTCAACGTCTGGGGCAAGTACGAGCACGAGCTGTTTATGCGCCGCCGCTGCTACCTCAAGTCGATTTAGGAATATACCCGTTCGGTTGCTGAGCTTGTCGAAGCACCGATGGAGAATGATAATAAGGTCACTTCGACATGCTCAGTGACCACGGTCAGGAAACCGGAATTGAAGAAAATTAACCATTGAATATGGCAGAGAATACATTAGTGGACAAGATCCTGGCTCTCCAGGACAAATACGAGTCGCTTCAGAAGCAGCTTGCTGATCCTGAGGTGATCGCTGATATGAAGAAATACGTCCAGCTCAACAAGGACTATAAGGAGCTGGAGCCTATCATCAAGGCCGGTCTTGAGTACAAGAAGATGGTCGATGAGCTGGCAGAGGCCAAGGACATCATGATCAACGAGAAGGACGAGGACCTTCGCGACATGGCGAAGGCTGAGATCGCCGAGATCGAGCCGAAGATCCCGGAGATGGAGGAGAAGATCAAGATTCTCCTCATCCCTGCCGATCCGGATGACAGCAAGAACGCCATCATCGAGATCCGTGGCGGCACTGGTGGTGACGAGGCCGCCATCTTCGCCGGTGACCTTTTCAGAATGTACTCGAAGTACGCCGAGAAGCGCGGCTGGAAGCTGGAGGTTAACGATGAGACTCCAGGCACGGCCGGAGGCTACAAGCAGATAGTCTTCAAGCTTTCATCCAATGACGAGGGCGTCTATGGCATTATGAAATATGAGTCCGGAGTGCACCGTGTGCAGCGTGTGCCTCAGACCGAGACTCAGGGCAGAATCCAGACCTCAGCCGCTTCCGTGGCCGTTTTCCCGGAGGCTGGAGAGTTCGATGTAGACCTTAAATGGGATGACATCCGCCTTGACCTGTTCTGTTCCTCTGGTCCTGGTGGCCAGGGAGTAAACACGACATATTCAGCCGTGCGTCTGACCCACCTTCCGACCGGTCTGGTCGTGCAGTGCCAGGAGGAGCGTTCCCAGCTCAAGAACAAGGACCGCGCCTTCGAGGAGCTCCGTACCCGTCTCTATAACCTTGAGCATCAGAAATATCTTGATGAGATCGGCGCGAAGCGCAAGACGATGGTCTCCACCGGTGACCGTTCCGCCAAAATCCGCACTTACAACTACCCTCAGGGCCGTGTGACCGACCACCGCATCAACTGGTCGATGTACAACCTTCCTGTCTTTATGGACGGTGACATCCAGGAGTGCATCAACCAGCTACAGATCGCGGAGAACGCCGAGCGTCTCAAAGAGGCTGGCGAATAGTGCCGTGGCACTTAAGTGCTTTATAATCAAGAATAAAAGCAAACTCGTGGTTCTGGTTTCAGTACCACGAGTTTGCTTATTGTATTGATAAGCAGATTGTTGTCTGCCATGTTGGTAAAAAGCCGATTGCCGGGTAGGCAGACTCGGTAATCTACTTCACGATTCCGTTGTACTGCTCACAGACATTGTGGTAACTCTCAAGGTTGCCGATGTCATAGCGGTGGCCTGGCATCTCCATGGCGTGCACGGGAACCTGTGTGGCCAGCCATGCGATGTAACTGCCCGGGGCGTCTGTGCCGCAACCTGCCGAGATTCCGGAAGGGATCAAACGCGCGTCCTTGCGGGTGTAGAAATAGAACGGGGGACAGCACCAATGCGAGCGAGGCTCTGACGGCTTCTCCTCCATGCTGAGTATCAAATCCTCATCGTTCACTTCCACGACACCGCATTTGCGGAGCCGCTGCTCCGATGGCTCGAAGAAGCGCATGATGCAGGATGTACCCTTGGCGCTGGCATATTCAATGAATCTCACAAGACTGAAATCCAGAACATTGTCTCCTGCGATGACGAGCATGTCATCATCGAGCCCCAGAGAGTCGATCGCGAACTGGATGTCGCGCACAGCTCCGAGACGGGTATCATTGGTTGAAGTTCCGTCATCCACCACCGTGATCTTGTCGTCAGGACGTCCGGCTGCCCATTCCGTGAAGTGGCCGGCGAACTTATGGTTGGAGATGACGACATATTCATCAACCGCTCCGGAAGTCTTGATGTCATCGATCAGCCAGTCCAGAATGGCTTTGTCCCGGACTTTAAGCAGCGGTTTCGGAAAATTCTCCGTCAGCGGGTAGAGCCTCGTGGCATAACCCGCGGCAAGTATCAGGCATTTCATATCTTCACACCGTCGGCGCTGTGGCAGATGCATGCGGAGTAGTGTCCCTTAAGTTCCGGGAATGCCGCAAGATACTCTGTCTCGACTTTTTTGAATATGTCTTCCCGGAACGTCGGGTCGATGAGGGCCATGCAGCATCCCTTGAATCCGGCTCCGCTGAAACGTCCGCCGTAGATGCCTTCGGTCTGGGTCATGATCTCGTAGATCTTCTTGAGTTCCGGCGAGCCTGTATCCCATTTCTCGATGGAAGACTTGCCGCTCTCGAAGCTGAGGCGGCCGAATTCCTCAAGATTCCCGCTTCTCCAGGCCTCGGCTCCGCGCTGCACACGGTCATATTCCCCGTACCAGTGCTCGGCACGTCTGCGCCAAGTTTCCGGCAGACGGTCCGCGAACCTGTGGAACACCTCGACCGGAACGTCACGCAGGTTGGTCTCCCCGAACTTGCCGTATTCCATTCCGGCGTATGCTTTCAGAGCGTACGCGGCGCTGCGGCATTCGTCCACACGCATGTTGAACTTGCTGCCGGCAAGGGTGCGCTCGACACCGCTGAAAAAAATCGCGATCTCGTAAGGCTTCATGGCCGTGGATGTCGGGATGAGCTCGTAGCTGTCATCCTTGGTGTCAAGGTAGAGCAGGTGATCTTTTTTAGAATACACCTCGCAGCTTTGGTCCAGCTTTCCGCATGAGACTCCGACATAGTCGTTCTCCGCGGCCATCTCGGTCTTGATCAGCTCGACATCCGAGAGGTGGAGCCCATTGACCGTGCACAGAGCCTTCAGGAAAGCTATCGTGACGGCTGCCGATGAGGAAAGTCCTCCGATTGGAAGCGATCCCTCGATCACTCCGCTGAGACCGACACGGAGCGGGTACTTGGCTCCAAGTTTGAGTGTCGCCCCGCGCAGGTAGTCGGCCCAGTCGCCCTGTTTGGTCTCAGGCACCGAGTTCACATGCCACTGTGCGCGTTTCTCGAACTGGAGCGATGAAAACTCAATGACTCCGTTCTGCTTTGGAGCGAAGGCGATGTGGATTCCCTTGTCAATGGCCAGACCGGTCACCTTGCCGAGCTGGTGGTCGGAGTGTGCGCCCAGAGGGCAGACACGATACGGACAGAACGAGAGCCCTTCCGGCTCCCGTCTGTACGTTTCCCTGAATTTCTGTTCACAAGTCATGGCTCTACAGTCTGGCTTGAAGAGCCTTTCCCTGCTCCTCGTAGCCTGGTTTGCCCAAAAGCGCGAACATGTTCTTCTTGTAAGCTTCCACACCTGGCTGGTTGAACGGATTCACGCCGAGGACATAGGCGCTGACTCCGCAGGCATATTCAAAGAAATAGAACAGGCCGCCGAGGTTGAATGCGTTGATTTTCTCGATTGATACTTCCAGCTGAGGCACGCCGCCGTCGATGTGTGCGAGCTTTGTTCCGAGCTGTGCCATGGCGTTGCAGTGTTCCACGTGCTGTCCTGCAAGGTAGTTGAGCTGGTCAAGATTCTGCTCGTCGCTTCCGATGATAACCTCGCGGTTGCTCTTTTCGATGTTCACGACTGTCTCGAACACTACCCTGTCACCGTCCTGGATGAACTGTCCCATAGAATGGAGGTCGGTGGTGAAGTTCACTGAAGCCGGGAATATTCCCTTGAGATCCTTGCCCTCGGACTCGCCGTAAAGCTGCTTCCACCACTCTCCAAGGTACTGGAACTTAGGATTGTAAGCCACCAGAATCTCGACTTTCTTTCCAAGTTTAGAATATAGGAGGTTCCTCATCGCGGCGTACTGCACGGCTGGGTTCTCCTCACCTTTGACAGCAAGAGCCTTCTCCATCTCGGCGGCTCCGGCAAGCATCTCACGTACATCGAATCCGGCGAGAACGATAGGCAGGAGTCCGACAGGAGTGAGAACTGAGAAACGGCCTCCGACATTGTCCGGAACGACGAATGTCTTGTAGCCTTCCTGTGTGGAAAGGGTCTTGAGGGCTCCCTTGTGGGCATCGGTGATGGCGACTATCCTTTCGGACGCGTCAGTGTAGTTCTTCTCGATGTGTTCCTTCACGATTCTGAAGGCTACAGCCGGCTCGGTGGTGGTGCCGGACTTGGAGATCACGACTGTGGCTACATTCCTCTCGGCCACGAGATCCATGAGCTCGGCGAGATATTCCTCGGAAAGGTTGTTTCCGGCGAATACAACTTCAGGAGCTTCCTTCGCTCCGCTGAGCTGCTTGGCGAAATTGTGTGACAGAGCCTCGATGGCGCAGCGGGCTCCAAGGTAGGAACCTCCGATGCCGATCACAACGACCAGGTTCACTCCCTTTGCCTTCCAGTTGTCGCGTACGGCCTCGCACTCGGCGATAAGCGCTTCCGGTGTCTCGGACGGCAGACGCTTCCAGCCGAGGAAGTCATTTCCCGCTCCTGATTCATTGGCAAGCACATCGAATGCCTCAAGGGCTTTGCCGACATATTCCTTGTAATCCTCGTCCTTGACGAAGGAGGCGCATCCTCCCAAATTGACTTTGATCATATTACTTCTTAATTAAGGTTTACTAACATGACTGCAAAAATAACCATTTTCCGATAAAACACCGAAAGTTATCTTTAGTAAATGAATATGCTGCAGTCTCATTGCCTGGCAGAGGTTCAGATCATCATGCTTGAGCGGATTTCCGCGGCGAGATCCGAGCCTTTCAGGCGTTCCACTATCGCAAGAGCCTCGATTTCCTCGAAACCATCAGCTAAGAATATGTTGGTTCCTTTCATGGTGTAAATGTTAATTTGTTTTTAATCAATTATTTGTGAGATTCTGCCCTCCTGATTGACCGGGAGGGATTCTGCAAATAGTTATCAGTTAGTTCCTTAAGTTCATGCATGTGTCAAAAAAAACCGGCCACTTCGACAAACTCTGTGACCGGCCCCTTGTTGAGATATCAGGACTCGAACCTGAACTGGCAGAACCAAAATCTGTAGTGCTACCATTACACCATACCTCAATTCCATTCACAAATGGTATTCATTTTCTTCTGAATCTGCAAACCTTATGGCTTAAGAAGCTGTTTTGAATTGTTTGAAATGTTCTTTGAGGTGAAAAATCTTCATTTTCTTCCCGCTTCTTCAGTCAGATAGCACCGCTATCTTCCTTGGAAGAAGCGGTCGAAACTGAAGTTTTTCACTCTCAAACCTTCAAACAAACAATTCAAAACAGCTTCTAAACATTCTTTTATTTATGAATATGCAAATGACGGTTGCGGAGTATAATAACAGCGGCAGAGGAGGAATGTGATAGCCTTACACGTCTTGGATTGCTGTGTCTCCTTGGTTCTTTGGAGACTGGCGCGTAAAGGCTTTTTTGTCAAGGCACTCCATCTGCCGCTGTATTCTAGGCTAAGTGATTTCTGGATAGGATTTCTTTTCTGTGACTTGCATAGGCCAGCGGTTCCTTATCGTAAACCGGTCTATGCAAGTCGTGCTTCATTGGATTAAAAACAGCATGAAAAAATCGCCACTTCCGTGTCGTAAAGCACGACGCAAATGTAGCGACAATGTGCAGAACCTCCTAAAAGCTTGGTGTTACCTTTTGTTCCTCTGGCGAGAGTCTGCCTTTAAAAGTGTTCCTTTAACATGAATCAAATGTTCCTTTGGCGAGAGGTCTGTCTGTGGCGCGCTGATAGTCAATGGATTCTTTAAGGCTCCAATTTGACTTCCTGTGTGAGAGCATGATCGATCTCTCCGACACTTTTCTTCACCTTGTAATATGCTGTTCTGGACACGAACCCGGATTCGATGGCTATCTCCTCTTGCTTGGCGTGCGGGTGCGCCTCTTTGTAGAGACGGGCATATTCAAGCCTGAACATGTTGACGAGGTTATAGTAGCCGATCGAGGAAATGAATTTGCTTGCCTTGTTCATCTTGCCGCTGCCAAGGTCAAGCAAGACCTCGGTCTTGAGAGGATGCGGCTCCCTGAAACACCGGAGAATCACGGCCAGGACCTCGTCCTTGATCACGTCAATCGGAGTTCCGTCATCTTCAGGAGGGATGTCGGAAGACTCATTTTCGGAAGTGTCGATTTCCTGAATCTCGCGTTGCTTGCGGTCCTCTGACTTTTCCATCTCGTCGTCGATCGCGGACGGACGCAGGACCCGTTGAGGGTGAAGTATTAGTCCGAGAAAATAAATCATCCAGCAGGACGTGACGATGTCAACGGCGAACTTGCCCCATCTGCTTCCGGTAATGAAGATCGTCCACATAATGAGAATCCACAGCATGGGAGCGTAGAGTATCCTGGCCGCAAACTTGTAGGGAAAATCCTCTCCCTGAATATTCCCGAGTGGCTTATTTCTTCAGAAGTTCGTCGATGTGTTCGGCGTAGTCCAATGAGGTGTCAAGATAAAAAACAATCTCAGGCACGATGCGGAGCTGCTTTGCGACCTGGTGGCCGAGCTCTCCGCGCAGAGCCTTGACATTGTCGTTCAGAAGTTTCATCACTTCCTCAGCCTTGGCGGAAGGGAATATGCTGACGTAGGTCTTGGCGAGGGAGAGGTCGGGGCTGACCCTGACCTCGCTCACCGTCACCATCGCGCCTCCGAACACTGCCATACCCTTGCCGCGTATGATTTCAGCCAGATCCTTCTGGATCTCTCTGGCAACCTTGAGCTGCCTTGTGCTTGCCGGCTTCTCCATATTAGAGAACGTTGATTATGAAGTAGTTCTTCTTGCCTTTCTGTGCGAGGATGTACTTCCCGTCCACGATGTCCTTCTTGGAGACCTCGTACTCGATGTCGGCCACCTTATCCTTGTTGATGCTCACACCGTTGCCCTGAACCATCTTCCTGGCCTCTCCCTTTGATGAGAAGACCTGGGTCTTCACGGCGAGGAAATCGAGAATGTTGCAAGGAAGGTCGGCTTTCTGAATATCAAAGGTCGGCACGCCGCTGAACACGGCGAGGAACGTCTTCTCGTCCAGTTTCTTCAGCTCGTCGGATGTCGAGTTGCCGAACAGCATCTTGGACGCGGAGACCGCGTTGGCATATTCATCAGCCCCGTGGATCATTGTGGTAAGCTCCTTGGCGAGAAGCTGCTGGAGCGTCCTGCGGCCAGGATCCTGACGGTGCTCCTCGATGGCGGCGTCGATGGTCTCCTTGTCAAGAAGGGTGAATATCTTGATGTACCTTTCCGCGTCCTCGTCGCTTACGTTCAGCCAGAACTGGTAGAACTCGTAAGGGGAGGTCTTCTCCGGATCGAGCCAGATGTTGCCCTTCTCCGTCTTTCCGAACTTTGTTCCGTCGGCCTTGCGGATGAGTGGGCAGGTGAGGGCGAACGCGTCGGTCTTGCCGAGCATCCTTCGGATGAGCTCAGTGCCGGTGGTGATGTTGCCCCACTGGTCGCTTCCGCCAAGCTGGAGACGGCAGCCCTTGTTCTCGTAGAGCCAGAGATAGTCGTAGCCCTGGAGCAGCTGGTAGCTGAACTCGGTGAAGGACATTCCCTCGCGTGACTCGCTGGAAAGACGCTTCTTCACGGAGTCCTTGGCCATCATATAGTTCACGGTGATGTGCTTGCCCACGTCACGGATGAAGTTCAGGAAAGAGTAGTTCTTCATCCAGTCGTAGTTGTTCACGAGCTCCGCCTTGTTAGGCGCGTCGGAGTCGAAGTCAAGGATCCTTGACAGCTGCTTCTTGATGCCGGCGATGTTGTGCTGGAGGGTCTCCTCGTCCAGAAGGTTCCTTTCCTGGGACTTCATCGAAGGGTCACCGATCATTCCGGTCGCTCCTCCGATCAGGGCGATAGGCTTGTGTCCGCACTGCTGGAAATGCTTCAGGATCATGATGCTGACAAGGTGGCCGATGTGCAGGGAATCAGCCGTAGGGTCGATGCCGACGTAGGCGGCCTGAGGACCTTCCATAAGTTTTTCCTCAGTTCCCGGCATGATGTCCTGGATCATGCCTCTCCATTTGAGTTCCTCTACGAAATTCTTCATTGTATGTTGCGTTTTTATATTCATTTTGCGGCGTTATTTTGAGACTTGTCTCATTTTCGCGCCTATTTTGTGCAAAGTTAGGCAAAAATAACGTAAATTTGCAGGCTGGAAACGAAATTAACAGTTTAAATATAAACGAATATGAGAAAGAAAATCGTTGCCGGAAACTGGAAGATGAACACAACTCTCCAGGAAGGCGTTGAACTTGCGAAGGCTGTGGCCGCCAAGTCTGTTGAGACTCCAGAGAATGTAGGACTTATCGTAGCCCCTCCTTTCACTCATCTCGCATCCGTTGCCGAGGCCCTCAAAGGCTCGAAGGTTGAGCTTTCAGCCCAGAACTGCGCTGATCACGAGAAGGGCGCCTACACAGGTGAGGTCGCTGTGAATATGCTTACATCCGTCGGCTGCCAGTGGACCATCCTCGGACACTCAGAGAGAAGGCAGTACTACGGCGAGACTGACGAGAAGCTCGTCGAGAAGACAAAGCTCGCTCTCGCTGCCGGTCTTGGTGTGATCCTTTGCGTTGGTGAGAACCTTGAGCAGAGAGAGGCCGGAAAGCACTTCGATGTCGTTACCGAGCAGATCAAGAACGTCCTCTACAACTTCACAGCCGAGGATATGGCCAAGATCATCGTGGCTTACGAGCCGGTTTGGGCCATCGGTACAGGCAAGACCGCTACCGCCGGGCAGGCTGAGGAGATCCACGCCTGCATCCGCAAGGTGCTTGCCGAGAAGTTCGGTGAGACCGTAGCCGAGGATACCACAATCCTCTACGGCGGAAGTTGCAAGCCATCAAACGCCAAGGAGCTCTTCGCCCAGAAGGACATCGATGGTGGTCTTATCGGTGGCGCCGCGCTAAAAGCAGACGATTTTATCGCTATAGCACAGAGCTATTAACGGATTGTTTACCAAAAAGGGGAGGCAAAGTTTCAAACTTTGCCTCCCCTTTTTGGTATCGTGAGCGTCTTCTTACTTCTTGGACTCCTCAACAGAAACCTTTCTGAATTCCTTGAGATCCTTCATGAGCTCGAGAGCGGCCTTGCGCGCGCGTGCGCCGGCGGCCTTGTTACCCTTTTCTACCTGAGCGTCAGCGTTCTCTACGAACACGTTGAGCTCTTCTTTGATTTTAGCGACAAGATTCTCCATTTTGTTCTAATTTTAGTGAATAGTTGGATTATTAATGTAATATAAATGTAATCGTCTCTAAATGTGAGCGCAAGTTATGTAAAAAAATGAAATTAACAAATTTTTCCGGTAAAAAAGGCTGGTTTTCTGACACTTTATGCCCCTTTTTCGTCTTTTTTAGGCTTGACATTTAGCATATTCATCGCCCTGTCAGGTCCAATGGTGGAAAAATTCTTGATTCCTTCGATCACTCTGTCACATATTTCCGGAACAGCCGCCTTCTCATCCGCGGTCAGTTCCCCGATCACATAGTCAACCTGGGCTCCCCGGGAGAAATTATTACCGATCCCGATTCTTATTCTGGCCCATTGGGTGGTTTCCAGCCGTGCTTGTATGTCCTTCAGTCCGTTGTGCCCTCCATCGCTTCCATTCTTGCGCATCCTGATCGTGCCGAACGGAAGGTTGAGGTCATCGCAGATCACTATGAGGTTCTCAAGCGGAAGTTTGAGTTTGTCCATCCAGTAGCGGACAGCGTTACCGCTGAGATTCATGTAGGTTGAAGGTTTCAGAAGGAAGAACTTCCGTCCTTTGAATGAAATCTCGGCCACGTCACCGTAACGTTCCGTCCTGAAAACAGTATTGGATGCCTGAGCCCAGGCATCCAACACCATAAACCCCATATTGTGTCTGGTAGAAGCGTACTCCGCGCCGATGTTTCCCAATCCTGCGACAAGGTAGTTCATGCCAGTGTCTTCTTCAGAGGTCTGCTCCGGTTTATTCAGCAGCCGGCTCAGCAGTCTCCTCAGTTGATTCAGTCTCATGCTCCTCTGCACCTTCCATCTTCTCCTCGTGGGCGAGCTGCGCTGCGATCTGACGTGTTGACTTCACGGCGCAGATGATGGTTGACTTAGGAGTTACCACGGTCACGTTCTCAAGCTTGATGTCACCGGCTACGATGCGCTTCTCGATGTCGAGTTTGGTAACGTTGATGTTGAGAGTGTCAGGAAGATCGTTCATCAGGGCGCTGATGCGTACCTCTCTGCTGACGAGAACGAACTTACCACCTCTCTGTACTCCGACTGGGTGACCGCTCACTACAACAGGAACCTTGATGACGATAGGCTTGTCCTCAGTTACCGCGAGGAAGTCAGCGTGAAGGCAGTTGTCCTTTACCGGATGGTACTGAAGCTCGTGAACGACAGCTGTGTAGGCCTTGCCGTTGTCAAGTTTGATGTCGATGATGAATGACGCCGGAGTGTGGGTGATTCCCATAAGGTCTCTTTCAGTTACTGTGAAGAGAACGTTCTCCAGACCAGGTCCGTAGAGGTTGCAAGGAACGAGACCCTGCTTGCGGATCGCTTTGATGACGGCCTTGTTGCCGACTTCACGGACTTTGCCGTTAAGCTCAAAATGCTTCATTGTTTTGTTGTTTAAAATGTGTTACTCAGTTCCGGACTGCCCGGAACCCCATTGCACCAAAAGCGCGGTACGCTTTGTAATTGCGCCGCAAAGATAGGAATATTTTAGTTACCTCACAAGCCCCGTGGCCTTATTCCAAGGTTCCTTCTTATAATAGGAGTCAAGAAGCGGGGTGCCGGCACACGGCAGGTAGATGCTGAAGCCGGAATATTCAGTGATGTCGAAAGTGGCGAGGAATTGCGGGGTGGCTTCCCTGTAGACCACGCAGCGGTCGATGGCGTCGTTGACCGCTCTCAGCTCCTCTTCGTTGGAGATGCATTTCCGGAATGTGTCCATGAGGTCGAAGAAATAGTGCCTGTTATTCCTGAAATAGCCTTGGATCAGATGTGTAGGCGCGTTGGACAATGTGTCGGAGTACTCCCGGAACAAATCCGAGCAGACCCTTGCCAGATTGTCCAGCCCGTCGGTGCGGACCAGGTTGATCGTTGCGGAACGATACACCCCGTTCTGCTTGTCGTACATTCCGAACGAATCCTTGAGGAGGCCTTCAAGGTCGGGAGTCGTCCTGTCAAGGAGAAAAGAGGTGATCTTGGTGTAGTCGAACATACCGTCGCCCAGTACCTCCGCAGGAGAAAGGCCAAGATAGTCAGCCTTGTCCTTGAGTCCGTAGGCCACTTCAACCCCGCCGGAGAAACACATGTCGAAAAGCAGGTAGTCGAGATGGTAGGGAATCGCGTCGGCGAACTCGCTGACACTCATCTCGTGGCCGTAATAACTGCCCTTTATGTAGTCCTGTCCGATCGAGCGCGTCATCCCGTAGAACGGATCGGTGTCGGGCAGATCTCCCTCCGGGACGGGAAGCCTTGGATGTCCAACGCTTTGAGCGGCGATGCCTTGCCTGGACGTGCCAACCTCTCCCTTATGGTCATTCTCGAATCTGGACGGGCTGTAATAGTAGCCGGCGGGAAGCCAGCCCGAACCGTGCGAGGAGAACACCATCCCGTACCCTTTGTTGGCGGGGAACTTTTCCTTGACGAGAGTCAGCACCGCGCTGAGGGTGGAGGGGGACGCTGCGATGGTCTCCTTGCCGAACACCTTGAGGGTGTCGGAGATCACTTTCCCTTTTGAGGTCTTGTAGATGCGTCTGAGATAGGAGTTTACGGGGGTGTGGCCGTTCTCGGCGATTCTTGAATATACCAGAAGCACGTCGCCATACTTTCCCGGAATATGCCCCGCCGGAAGACCCTTTTGCTGGTCTTCCATATTTCTTCTCATGTATGACCCGATGTCGTTGAACGCGCATTCGTAGAAAAGCAGGACTCTGCGGTCGGCGCTTTCCGGTTCGTCCAAGTTGTTCTTGCAGCACCCGGCGGCCGCGATCATGAAGAGTGCGGTGGCGGCTGTTCCGGCTATGATCTTTAATATATTCATAGTTAGTATTTTTCTTTTTTATGTCGCATCGGAATGTTCCGCGCGTAATAATGACAAATATACGGAAATTCCTGAATAATGGTTATATTTACAAGCCAAAAACAATTATTTTTATGAAATCAGGAATAAAGATGATTCTCACAATCGGAGCGGCTGCCGCTCTCTGCTCTTGCTCGCAAGGGGAAAAGAAGACACAAGACACTGACTTCCATTACCTTCTGGACGAGTTCGCCGACCTCAAGGTAATCCGTTTCCGGGTTCCGGGATGGGACAACCTCAGTTTCAGGCAGAAGGAATATGCCTACCATCTTTCTGAGGCCGCCAAGCTGGGCCGCGACATCACCTGGGACCAGTACTGCAAGTGGAACCTCCCGATCCGGCACGTGGTCGAGGATATTCTCAATGAATATGAAGGTGACCGTGAATGCGCTGATTTCCAGAACTTCACCGTCTATGCCAAGAGGCTTTTCTTCGCCAACGGCATCCATCACCACTATTCCGAGGACAAGTTCTTCCCGGAGTGCCCGAAGGAATATTTCCAGAGCCTTATGGAGGCTGTCGGTGACGGGGAACAGGCCACTGAGCTGCTTGAGGTGATATATTCACCGGACATCTACCCTCAGCGCCGTTCCACTTCCAAGACAGGCGACATCGTGGAGCTTTCCGCTGTGAATTTCTATGACGGCGTGACACGCGAGGAGGTTGATAAATATTACAATTCTATGATGGATCCGAACGACAAGACCCCGATCTCCTACGGCCTTAACACAAAGGTAGTCAAGGAGGACGGCAAGGTTGTCGAGAAGCCTTGGAAGGTCGGAGGAATCTACGGTCCGGCTCTGGAGAAGATCTGCGCCGAACTGGAGAAGGCCGCCGCGGTGGCCGAGACCGATCTTCAGAAAGAGGCGATAGGAAAGCTTGTGGAGTATTACAGGACAGGCGATTTGAAGACTTGGGATGATTTCAACATTGACTGGGTTCAGGACACCGTCGGCACGATCGACTTCATCAACGGATTCATCGAGGACTATGACGATCCGCTCGGACGCAAGGCCACATGGGAGGGCTATGTGAATATGAAGGATTCAGCGGCTTCCGCCCGTACGGAGGTCCTGAGCGCCAACGCGCAGTGGTTCGAGGACAATTCTCCGGTTGATCCGCGTTTCCGCAAGCCTCACGTCAAGGGCGTTTCCGCCAAGGTTGTGGACGGCATCACCCTCGCCGGAGCCACCTATCCTGCCACTCCGATCGGAATCAACCTTCCGAACGCCGACTGGATCAGACGTGACTACGGCTCGAAATCCGTGACCATCGCCAACATCACCCACGCCTACGACTACGCCGCCCAGGAGTCGCCGAAGAGCACCCTGACAGAGTTCGCCTACGACCAGGCCGAGATTGACGCTTACAAGCAGTACGGTTCCTACACTGACGAGATCCACACCGATCTTCACGAGTGCCTCGGCCACGGTTCCGGACAGCTTCTTCCAGGAGTTTCCTCCACGGCTTTGGGTGAGTACCAGTCCACCCTTGAGGAGGCCCGCGCCGACTTGTTCGGTCTTTACTATATGGCTGACCCCAAGCTGGTTGAGCTTGGCATTATGCCGAACGCCGAGGCCTACAAGCCGGCATATTCAAACTACATCAGGAATGGTCTGTTCGTGCAGTTCACACGTGTCGAGCTCGGCAAGCAGAACACTGAGGCGCATATGCAGAACCGCAAGCTGATCGCCGAGTGGTGCTACGAGAAGGGCGCCGCACGCGGAATCATCGAGAAGAAGATGCGTGACGGAAAGACTTACTTCGTGGTGAATGACTACGAGGCTCTCCGCGGTCTGTTCGCCGAGCTTCTCGCCGAGATCCAGAGAATCAAGTCCGAGGGCGACTACGCCGCCGGTAAGAATCTCGTGGAGACCTACGCGGTCAACATTGATCCGCAGCTCCACAAGGAGGTTTTGGAGAGGTATGCCGCTCTTAATCTCAAGCCTTACGGCGGATTCGTCAACCCGGACATCGTGCCTGTCGAGAAGGACGGCAAGGTCGTTGACTACAAGATCGTCTATGTGGACAACTACCTCCAGCAGCAGCTTGACTACGGCAAGAAATATCGTACACTTTAAGTGGATCTGACGGAAAGAATATTACAGGATTATTCTTCTTATTTGAAGATCGAGCGTGCGATGTCACCCAACACTGTGGCATCGTACTCTTCTGATGTGAGAGAGTTCTTCTCAGCCGTGAAGACCTCTCCTGCGGATGTGGCGGCCAATGACATCCTTGACTACCTTTCATCCCGTGAGGACCTTTCGAAGCGTTCCCAGGCCCGTTTCCTGAGTTCGCTTCGATCTTTTTTTGACTGGCTTGTCATGGAAGGGGAGCGTAAGGAGAATCCATGTGATCCGATCGAGTCTCCCAAGATGGGGCGCTATCTTCCTGCTGTCTTGTCTGTTGAGGAAGTGGAAGCGATCATGGACTCGGTGGATCTTTCGTCATGGACCGGCAAGCGTGACCGGGCCATTCTGGAGGTCCTCTACGGCTGCGGCCTCCGCGTCTCCGAGGCCGTTGGTTTAAGAATATCCTGCATTTACCTTGACGAGTCCTTTGTCCGGGTCATCGGCAAGGGCAATAAGGAGCGTATAGTCCCGATGGGGGATATGGCCGCGTCCGCGGTCCGGAACTATCTGGCTGTCAGACCTGATCTGGCGTCCCCCGAGTTTGATGACACCCTGTTTCTGAACCGCTTTGGCAAATCTCTCAGCCGTGTCTCGATGTTCACAATCGTGAAGCGTCAGGCCATGCTTGCCGGCATCCACAAGGAAATCTCTCCGCACACCTTCCGCCACTCCTTCGCCACCCACCTGATAGAGAACGGCGCCGATCTCCGTGTAGTCCAGGACATGCTCGGCCACGAGGACATCACCACCACTGAGATCTACACCCACATCGACACCACCACCTGGCAGCAGTCCGTCCTATCCCATCACCCCCGCCGCTGACTGTCCTCTCCTTTCCGACAACGCTTTGCTCCCGGAGCGTTGCCCGGGAACTCATCTTTTAGAAATAATGCTTGGCGGCAGGGGAAAAAAGGCAAATGGCAAATTTTGCACGTTACCAAAATTTGCCATTTGATTTTTCCCCTGCCGTTCGTTAAGTTAACACGTACTTTTGTGGGGACTTGATACCTTTCCGACGACGCTTTGCTCCCGGAACGTTCTCGAAGAGTGCTTCGTATCCCTCTCCGGCGACGTTTTCCCATCTAAGCGTTCCCCGAGAGTGTCCAATGTCCCTCTTGGGCGACGCTTTACTCTAAAATCGTTGCCCAAGAGTGCGGGGCTACGGCTTGGCGATGCGGCAACGGGCTAGTTTGGAGGCTTTGTCAGGATCGAGGATGCCGGCTTTCTGGAGGTTGGAGACGGTCCATTCGGATTTCGGAGAGTTTTCTCTGAATATGACAATGCTCCGCGCGGCTCGTTTCCCGATATACGGGTGTGCGGCGAGTTCCTTCTCAGTAAGTGTCCACAATGAATATGGCAGCGTGGCGAGAGTGTCGCACTTGATGAGATCCTTGAGGTTGTCGAACTTCTCCTGATCGAAGTGCCAGATGTCCATGAGCTGCTCCGGGTATGAATATCCTCCCAACTCCTTGCGGTAGGAGACCATCTTGCCTGCGAAGAACTTACCGATGCCTGGAAGTGACATAAATGTCACTGAATCAGCGGAGTTGATGTCAATTTTGGGAATATCGATGTATTTCTCCAGCCGTCGGAATACGGAATCCTCCACGACGTATGATTTCGCGAAATCGCTCCGGCGTCGGAACCGTCCGCCTTTTTGCCGGTAGTTGTCAATGGATTGCGCCTGCTTCTGGGTGAATCCCAGGCGCATGAGATCGTCAACGCTGACAGTGTTCGGATCGAAGCGGAAACTCTCGTACTTTCTTGGAGTGTTGTTTCTTCTGATCTGCTCGGCCAGAGGAGAGTGCTCCGAGTTCCTGCGGAATGAGTTGCTGACCGAACCGCTTCCCTTTTTGTACACCAAAGCCTTGTTTTCTGTACCAAATGCCTTTCCGGATGTGTTTGGTACACCAGAAGGCTTTTTCCTGTACGGTGATGCCGCTTCGGCAGGCCCAGCGACCGGAGAACGGTTGCCGGCCCGATCAGTCGCTGAGCCTGTGGTTTGACAGGGCTCACCAAACATCGAAGCGTCCGGAGTATGGTTGTCGGACTGGGTGGTCGCTGAGCTTGTCGAAGCGACTGGCCTTTCGTTAGCCGTTACGCCGACTGCCTGGCTGGCATTTTCGGAAGCGTAAACAAACACGGTGTCCGGCTCGTCATGATTGGCGATGATCCGTGCGACCGAGGCCTTATGGATGAACAGTGCCGCCTGGTAGCCGACAATGAGAAACAGCAGGGCCACCGCCCCGACAACGAATGAAGCGGACGGCCTCTTGCCATCCTTGTTGGAGTTGAAGTCTTTCATAATATTCAAAGATTATTCTTCCACCTCGGCTTTCCGCCTTTCCTTTTTGGATGACGCACCGGCGACGACTACGACGATCTCGCCTTTGGGCTCGTGGTCCTTGTACCAGGCTGACACCTCCGAGAGTGTTCCACGTTTGTGCTCCTCGTGGATTTTGGAGATTTCCCTTGCGACGGAGCATTCGCGATCCGGTCCGAAATATTCAATGAACTGGTCAAGGGTTTTGACAAGCCTGTAAGGCGATTCGTAGAAAATCATTGTCCGTGGCTCCTCAGCAAGGGTTTTCAGCAGGGTCTGGCGACCTTTCTTCACCGGAAGGAACCCCTCGAAGCAGAATCTGTCGCAAGGCAGGCCGGAGGAGACTATCGCCGGGATGCAGGCCGTGGCTCCGGGAAGTGTCTGCACCTCAATTCCTTCCGCCGCGCATGTGCGGGCAAGAAGGAAGCCTGGATCAGAAATGCCTGGCGTACCGGCGTCGCTGATCAATGCGACATTCAATCCGCCAAGAATCCGTTCCTTGATCATCTCGGCGGTCTGGTGCTCGTTGAACTTGTGATGGGACTGGAGTTTGCCGTGAATGTCGTAGCGGTGAAGCAGGACGCTGCTCGTCCTTGTGTCTTCAGCAAGGATCAAGTCCGCGTCTTTCAACACCTGAACGGCTCTGAAAGTCATGTCGTCCAGGTTTCCGACAGGTGTCGGGACTATGTAGAGGATTCCGGGCATGGTTTTGCCGTAAGATGTTGTTTTGATATTATCTGGTCCGCCACCACTCGTGGCGGCTTCCCTTGCCGGGGTTTTACCTAAGTTTTCTGCGGACCGCCATCATCAGCCTGTAAACAGGCTCGGAGTTCAGGTCCCAGTCCGGGAAATTCGTCTGGATGTAGGATATCGCCTCATCGAGGTTGGTCATGCCATTGAAAGCGCTGATTGTGCTTTGGAAGAGGATAGGGTCCTCCCTGAACAGCACGTTGATCAGCAGAACCCTGTCGTTGAGGGATATGGCGCTGATGACATTCTTGACCTGCGAGCCAGGACGGTCGGTTCTCCATGCCTGCTTCTCCGCCATCACATCCATGACGGCGGTCTCGGCTTTCTTGCTGTCAAGGATAGCGGCATTTGGCTTCGGCGTAGGCTCCTCTGATGTCGGATTTATCGCAATCTCCGGCTCTATGTCGAGGGGCGGTTCGGAAATCGGCTCTGGGACATCGGATGGCTCGTCGGCCGGGAAATCATCATCGAAAGGCAGGTCGTCAGGGACCGCGTTTACCGCTTGTCCGGTCGCTTCTACAGGCTCAGCGACCGGTGCCGCCAGTTCAGCAGGTTCTGTGGTCGCTTCGGCAGGCTCAGCGACCATCGGCGAGGCTGCATATTCAGCGGCGGGATCCTCTATGACAGGAGAGATGTCGATGTCTTGGATGGAAATGTCAATAGGGGTTTCGTCAAAGGCTGGCATCTGACTCCGCTCCGGCTCGTTGACAGATTTCTCCGCGGAACCGGAGATGGTTCCAAGCGCGCGGACTTCTTCCTCAAGAGCCTCAAGCTCCGCCTTCATATTGCCAATTCTTTCCAGCAGCGCGGAAAGCCTTTTTTCGTCGATGTTTCCCATAAAAATACTATCTTTGCCTGACAAACCGGAAGGGGCGGAAAACCACGCCGCGCCGCAAGGTTTGCGAGTGTTATTGATTATTTCAACAAATCTAACGAAATGTTTTCAGAAAACATAAAAAAAACCGGATGTATTGAAGTTATTTGTGGCTCAATGTTCTCCGGCAAGACAGAGGAACTGATCCGCAGGATCCGCAGAGCCAAGTTCGCCAACCTCAGGATCGAGATTTTCAAGCCGACGATCGACACAAGATATTCAGAGGATGACGTTGTCTCGCACGACTTCCACAAGATCCCTTGCCATTCCGTGAAGGATCCGAAAGAGATGCTGAACGTCGGTCCGGATGTGCAGGTCGTCGGGATTGACGAGGCCCAGTTCTATGATATGTCGCTTGTGGATGTGGCCCAGGAACTCGCCGACCGCGGAATCCGTGTGATCATCGCCGGCCTTGACACCGATTTTCTCGGAAAACCTTTCGGCCCGATGCCTTACCTCATGGCGGTTGCTGAAGAAGTAAGAAAAGTCCACGCTATCTGCGTCAGGTGCGGTAACCTTGCCAACCACTCACATAGATTATCACACAGCACAGAACTCGTGGTCCTTGGAGAGAAGGATGCCTACGAGCCTCTGTGCCGTGAATGTTACAACAAGGCGATCGCCGGGGAACGTGAGGCTTAGTCCTTCACGTTCTTCAAAGCCTCGCGTACCTTCGCCTCGATCTCGTCGCAGAGTTCCTGGTTGTCCTTGAGAAGCTGCTTGGTGGCCTCGCGTCCCTGGGCCAGTTTCTGGTCGCCGTAGCTGAACCAGGATCCGCTCTTGCCCACGATGCCATATTCAACGCCAAGATCCAGAATCTCGCCGGCGTGTGAGATGCCCTCGCCGAACACGATGTCGAACTCGGCCTTCTTGAAAGGCGGAGCCATCTTGTTCTTCACCACCTTGACGCGGGTGCGGTTGCCGAGTGCCTCGTCGCCGTCCTTGAGCTGGGTGGTCTTGCGCACGTCGATGCGGACTGAGGCGTAGAATTTCAATGCGTTTCCACCGGTCGTGGTCTCCGGGTTGCCGAACATCACGCCGATCTTCTCCCTCAGCTGGTTGATGAATATGCAGCAGGTGTTCGTCTTGGAGATGTTCGCCGTCAGCTTCCTCAGCGCCTGGCTCATAAGCCTTGCCTGGAGGCCGACCTTGTTGTCACCCATCTCGCCCTCGATCTCGGCTTTCGGAGTCAGCGCGGCGACAGAGTCAACCACCACAATGTCAATGGCTCCCGAACGGATCAGGTTGTCGGCGATCTCAAGCGCCTGTTCGCCGTTGTCCGGCTGTGAGATGAGCAAAGTCTCAAGGTTAACCCCCAGAGCCTTCGCGTAAGTTCTGTCGAATGCGTGCTCCGCGTCGATCATCGCCGCGATGCCGCCCTGTTTCTGCGCCTCCGCGATCGCGTGGATCGCCAGAGTGGTCTTACCGCTGGATTCCGGACCGTAGATCTCCACGATCCTTCCGCGCGGATAACCTCCGATTCCAAGCGCGTGGTCAAGCGCGACGGAACCGCTTGGAATGACCTGCACGTCCCATTGTGGCTGTTCCCCCAGCTTCATGATCGTTCCTTTCCCGTAGTCTTTCTCAATCTTGTCGATCGTGGCCTGCAGCGCCTTGAGTTTGGCGGCGCCGGTGTCTGTGGCCTTAGCCTCTACCTCTTTTGCCATAATGTTAAAATAATGTTGTTTGTTGTTTTTGGGCGAAAAGATGTCGCCTTTGTGACAAAGATATAAAATTACGTCCAATCCGGCGTTATTTTTCATTAAATTTGTAGTAGGAAAATAAACTCTTGGAATATGCGTGAGCAACTGCTTGGTAAGACTCCTGTCGAATTGAAGGATATAGCTTTGAAAGTCGGTCTGCCTGCCTTTACCGGCAAGCAGATCGCTCAGTGGATGTACGGCCGGAAGGTCCGGAGCATCGATGAGATGACCAACATCTCGAAAGCCGGACGCGAAAGGCTGAAGGAGGAATATTCCCTCGGCGTGACCTTGCCTTCGACCTGCCAGGTCTCTTCGGACGGCACGAAGAAATACCTTTTCCCGGTGGGTGAGGGCAATGCCGTAGAGGCGGTGATGATCCCCGACGAGGACAGGAAGACCCTCTGTGTCTCCTCGCAGGCCGGCTGCCGGATGGGCTGCAAGTTCTGCATGACAGGACGGCAGGGATTCCATGGCAACCTCACAGTGGCGGACATCCTTTCCCAGTTCATCGCCATCGACGAGGCCGCGGAGCTGACGAACGCCGTCTTTATGGGAATGGGCGAGCCTCTGGACAACTTCGGCAATGTGATGAGGGCGATCGAGGTGCTGACCTCCGACTGGGGATTCGGCTGGAGCCCTAAGCGTGTCACCCTTTCGACCATCGGAGTCCTTCCGAACCTGAGGAAATACCTCGAATCCACCCGCTGCCACCTCGCCGTCAGCCTCCACAACCCGTTCCCGGACGAAAGGGCGGAGATGATGCCGGTGCAAAAGGCGTGGCCGGTGCAGGAAGTGATCGACATGATCCGTGAATATGACTTCACAGGCCAGCGCCGTGTGAGCTTTGAATATACCATGTTCGCCGGCCTGAACGATGACAAGCGCCACGCCGACGCGCTTATCCGGCTGCTTCGCGGACTGGAGTGCAGGGTCAACCTGATCCGCTTCCACAAGATTCCGGACGCTCCGTTCGAGACGACTCCGCAGATCATTATGGAACGCTTCAGGGACAGGCTCTCAAACCACGGAATCACCTGCACGATAAGGGCTTCCAGAGGAGAGGACATTCTTGCCGCATGTGGGATGCTGGCCGGGGAACACAGTAGGAAATGAATATGGCAAATAACGTTCAATGACTATGGGAACGAGAACAAGATTGATTTTCACATCACTGGCCGTGATGGTCTCCTTGACGGCCTTGGCGGAATCCAGGTCTCAGCATTCGGTGCTGGATGACAGGAGGGAGGCCGCTGATCTGAGGGTTGAGGTGATCCGGCATAAACTGGACTCCATAAGGCGTTTCAGACATCGTCCGACCGTCGCCCTTGTGCTGAGCGGAGGCGGAGCCAAAGGGGCGGCTCATGTGGGCGTGATAAAGTATCTGGATTCAATCGGAATGCCGGTTGACATCGTGATGGGTACCAGCATGGGCGGCCTTGTGGGCGGAATCTATGCCCTTGGCTACAATGCAGAGCAGCTTGACACCCTGATCCGGAGCATAGACTGGGACCAGGCCTTGAGCGACCGTGTGCCGAGGGACTACCTGTCCTATTCCTCAATCAAATACAAGGAGAAATATGTCCTGTCCTTCCCGTTCTTTTATGACAAGGATGAGTACTTGCAGATGAAGGACGCTGACGGTCGGTACACAAGAAGGGTCGAGGACATCCACTTCGGCGCGGGGGGAGCCGACGCCACGAACATGGTCAAGGACAACCTTCTGGGGAGCCTTCCGTCCGGAATGGTCTATGGCCAGAATGTCAACAACATATTCAGCTCGCTTTCCGTCGGTTATCAGGATGTGACTGATTTCTATGACCTTCCGATTCCGTTTCTTTGCGTGGCGACCGACCTCGTGTCCGGTACCGCCAAGATATGGACCGAGGGCAAACTCAACACGGCTCTCCGTTCCACGATGTCGATTCCGGGACTCTTCTCCCCTGTCAGGGTCGGCGGCATGGTGCTGGTTGACGGCGGCATGAGGAACAACTACCCGACAGACCTTGCCAAGAAGGTCGGGGCTGACATCGTGATCGGTGTCAATCTTTCCAGTGGCTACAAGGGCTATAACGAGATCAATAATCTTGCTGACATCATCAACACCGGCATCGACATGTTGGGGCGCACCTCTTTCGAGTCCAACATAGACATCCCGGATGTCAACATCAAGCCTGACCTGCACGAGTACAATATGCTCAGCTTCGACGAACGCAGCATTGACACCATCATCAACAGGGGCTACCAGGCCGCCTTGGCCGTCGCTGACAAGCTTGACTCGCTGAAGAAGGTCGTCGGGTCTGACAGGACTGTCATAAGCAACGATCCGGCTGATGACATCAGGGTAAGGAAAGTGCTTGTGTCGGGAGTTGAGATCGCCGGAGTAAATGACAGGGAAAGTCTTTACCTGATGAACAAGATCAAGATCGGGGCTGGCTCCAGGATGGGCAATCAGGAAATCGAGGATGCCGTGGCCACAATCTTCGGCACTAACGCGTTTGACTATGTGAACTATGAACTGCTTGGAGACGAGGAACCTTATAGGCTGAGGTTCAACTGCAAGAAGGGTCCTGTCTGCCAGCTTGGTCTTGGCGGACGTTTCGACACGGAGGAGATTGTGTCGGTGCTGATCAATCTGGGCTGGGGAGTCCACAAGATCCAGGGCTCGTCACTGGATTTCACCGGCAAGGTGGGAACCAATCCGAACGCCAGCGTGACATATTCCTACATCTCGCCGAAAGGAATGTCGTTCAATGTGCTGGCTGGGGTCAGGTACACTGACAGGAACACGTTCAGCATCGGAGACAACAGGTTCAGGATCAACTTTCTGGATGTGCGGCAGGAGGTATTTCTGTCCAACATCACATGGTCCACTTTCTATCTGAAGACAGGTTTCAGGAACGACTACTACAACGTCAATTCATTGATGGCCGAGCAGTCGTTCGGAGACTACGATGTCAACCAACTGTCCAATGATTATGTGACATTCTTCATCGATGCCCGCAAGGACTCGTTCGACAACGCCTACATCCCGACAAAAGGGAAGTCTTTCGGCCTCTCCTACGATTGGGTCTTCGGTGGCGGGCCGCAGAAATTCAATAACTTCCATGCTTTGACATTGGATGCCAAACAGGTTGTGGGCGGTGACAGGTTCGCGTTTATCCCGTCTTTGAACATCCGTTACCTGCTCGGCGACGAGGTTCCGGTGCCTTTCACCAACACGATCGGCGGTAGCATGGCCGGCCGGTATCTAGACCAGCAGATCCCGTTCATCGGAATCAACAATGCCGCGGCCATGCAGAAGATTCTCGGTGTGGCCAGGGCTGACTGGCGCTGGAAGCTGTTCAAGAACAACTACCTGTCGGCGATCGCCAACTTTGCCTTGTCCTGCGATGAGATCTCCGCCTTCAAGAATTTGGACGAGGATGTGGCCGGATATCTGGGCTGTGGCCTTCAGTACACCTACAACTCGATCGTGGGACCGTTGAGCCTTAATGTGCACTGGTCAAGCTACACGCACAATGTGGGGCTGTACCTGAGCCTTGGATTTGATTTTTAGGAATATGGATGATTTCGCGAAAATGCTGGACAGGCTTCAGACCCAATGTGCGAAGAGGGAATATTGCCGCTCGGACATATTCAAAAAGGCTTTGACCGCCTTTGATGGGGATAAGGATGCCGCGGAGAGGTTGGTCGCGTCGCTTGTCGAGGATCGTTTTGTCGATGATTCGAGATATGCCGCCGCGTTCGCGAGGGAGAAGGCCCGCCTGTCGGGTTGGGGTCCTGTGAAGATCTCTTTCGCGCTTACAGCCAAAGGAATATCCAAGGCCGTGGTCTCGGAGGCTTTGAAGGAGGTTGATCCCGATGAGGCCGACAGCAGGATGGTCTCGGTGCTTGAGGCAAAGTACCGTGCGCTGAAGGGAGATCCGCAGGAGAAGTTCAAACTGATCAAATTCGGGTTGACAAGAGGCTATGAATATGAAAAGATAGCCCCCGTGGTGGATGAGATTTTGAAGAAGAATAGTTAAATTTGCGGTTTGGAAAGGCGAGGCGTGTGCCTTCGCTTATTCAGGACACGTTGGTAGTAAGTCGAACTTAATTCAATTGATATGAAAGCGATTGTAAAAACCGATTTCAACTTGCCGGGACAGGTTGGAAAGTACGTCGGTAAGGTACGTGATGTCTATGACATTGACGGAAAGTATCTCGTGATGGTTGTCACTGACAGGATCTCAGCGTTTGATGTGGTCCTGCCGGAAGGGGTTCCCTACAAGGGACAGGTGCTGAACCGCATAGCGGCCAAATTTCTGGACGCCACGGCCGACATCCTTCCGAACTGGAAGGTGGCCGTGCCGGATCCGGCTGTCACCGTCGGCCACAAGTGTGAGCCTTTCAAGGTTGAGATGGTCATCCGCGGCTACCTCGCCGGACATGCCTGGAGGGAGTACAAGGCTGGAAAGAGGACGATATGCGGTGTGGCGATGCCGGACGGGATGGTCGAGAACCAGAAGTTCCCTGAGCCGCTTGTGACCCCGACCTCAAAGGCCGCCGAGGGACACGACGAGGACATCTCCAAGGAGGAGATCATCGCCCAGGGACTTGTCGGACGTGAGGACTACGAGAAGCTTGAGGCTTACACAAGGGCCATCTACAAGCGTGGATGTGAGATCGCCGCACAGCACGGACTGATTCTGGTGGACACCAAGTACGAGTTCGGCAAGAAGGACGGTCAGATCTATCTGATGGACGAGGTGCACACTCCGGACTCCTCACGTTATTTCTACGCCGATGGTTACGAGGAGAGGCTTGCCAGAGGTGAGCATCAGAAGCAGCTCTCCAAGGAGTTTGTCCGTGAGTGGCTGATGGCCAACGGTTTCCAGGGACAGGAAGGACAGAAGGTTCCGGAGATGACTCCTGAGGTTGTGGCCGGGATCTCGGACCGTTACATCGAACTCTACGAGCACATCACCGGTGACAAGTTCGAGAAGACTGAATATTCCGCCGAAGCCATCGAGGCCAATGTCAAGGCTTGCCTTGAGGGCTTGAAATAAGAAAGTCGGTCACTGAACCTGTCGAAGTGTCCGACAGCCATGCGGATTTGACACAGACAATGGACGGCCTGAAACGGATATACGCCCGCAACTGCGAGGTGCGAAGGATTGACAGGACGGTCGCCGAACCGTTCCTTCAATCCTTTCACCGTTTGGGCTACACCAGATGCCGCCACCTCTACGGCCTGTACGTCACACGAGGCGAGGATATTCCTTTAGGCACATTGGTCGCCGTCGCCGGCTTCTCCGCTCCGAGAATATGGCGGAAAGGGGAGCGAGACATCCGTTCCTGCGAATGGGTTCGCTATGCCTCTCTGGAAGGAATCGGCGTGGACGGCGGGATGGGCAAGCTCCTGAAGGCGTTCATCGAGGATGTCAGGCCGGACGATGTGATGAGTTACGCCGACGCGTCCTGGTCAGACGGGGATGTCTATCGTAAGCTGGGATTCTCGCAGGAGGAAGACAAGGTTTTCCCGAATGGAGGCCGAAGTCTGAAGTTTAGACTGAAACTGACTGAATATGAGTAAGAACCGAACATTGTTAGGACGATTGTCAAGGCTGCTTCTGATCAAGCTGCCGTTGGCATTCTTCGTGCTGACTTTCCTGTGGGCGCTTATCCTGAGATGGTGTCCGGTCTATGTCACCCCTCTGATGATCCAAAGGACGATAGAGTACCGCGGAGACAAGAACTATCATATTCATAAGACTTGGGTGCCATACAAGAGGATCTCTCCCGAGATGGCCCGCGCCGTGATAGCCAGTGAGGACAACCTTTTTGACAAGCACAGCGGCTTCGACTGGAAGGCGATAAAGCAGGCGCAGAAGGAATATGAAAGCGGCAAGCGCCGCCGGGGTGGAAGCACTATCTCCCAGCAGACGGCGAAGAATGTGTTCCTGCTTCCGCACAGGTCGATGGTGCGCAAAGGCTTCGAGGCTTATTTCACGGTTCTGATCGAGTTCCTTTGGAGCAAGGAAAGAATTATGGAGGTTTACCTGAATGTCGCCGAGATGGGCAAGGGAATATTCGGGGTCGAGGCTGCCGCGGAGCATCATTTCGGAACTTCCGCCGCCAAGCTGACACGCCGCCAATCCTGCCTGATCGCCGCCTGCCTTCCTAATCCGCAGAAACGTAACGCCGGCAAACCGTCCTCCTACATCAGCAGGCGCGCCTCCGACATCGCGGCCTTGGAATCCAAGATCGGCTACCCTGACTGGGTCTATCACAAATGATGGCAGTCTGTGCGTTGGGGCATTATTCTGACCAAAACTTCACGAAATCTCGTTAATTCTTTGTATCTTCGTAATTTTGAGGGCATTTGGCATGACCGTGTGGTTGTGTCGGCCTTTGTTGAATGATTTACAAATAATTATAGTTGTTATGAAGATACTAGTGACAGGCGCAGCCGGATTCATCGGCTCAAGGCTGATGGCGAGACTTGCTGAAAGGGGAGATGAAGTTGTCGGACTGGACAACATCAATGACTATTATGATGTACGTCTTAAGTACGGAAGGCTTAAGGAGAACGGCTTCGACGGGCCTTTCGAGGGCGGTTCCGTGGCCGTGAGCGCAAAGTCCCCGAACTGTCGTTTCGTGAAAATGTCAATCTGCGACAAGGCCGCATTGGACTCACTCTTTGAGAATGAAAAATTCGACAGGGTCGTGAATCTGGCCGCCCAGGCAGGGGTGAGATATTCAATCACAAACCCTTACGTCTATCTTGAGAGCAACCTGCACGGATTCCTGAATATTCTTGAGGCATGCCGCAACTTCGGTGTGGGGCATCTGGTCTATGCCTCATCAAGCTCGATCTACGGGCTCAACGAGAAGGTGCCGTTCTCGGAGGATGACAAGGCTGACTGCCCTGTGAGCCTCTATGGGGCCACCAAGAAGGCCAACGAGCTGATGGCCCATTCATATTCAAAACTTTACGGATTCGCTTCAACCGGGCTTCGCTTTTTCACCGTCTATGGCCCGTGGGGCCGTCCGGACATGTCCCCGATGCTTTTCGCTTCGGCCATAGCCAAAGGTGAACCTATCAAGGTGTTCAACAACGGAGACATGATCCGTGATTTCACCTATGTGGATGACATCGTGGAAGGAACGATCCGTGTGATTGACCATGCCCCGAAGGCTGAGGAATGCGCCCACGGAGTCCCGGCGAAAGTGTATAACATCGGCTGTTCCCACCCTGTCAGACTGATGGATTTCATCAGCGAGATTGAGCGGGCCTACGGCAAGCCGGCTCAGAAAATATTCCTACCGATGCAGGCCGGTGATGTCTATCAGACCAACGCCGACACCACCAAGCTTGAGACAGAACTCGGCTACAAGCCAAGCACGAGCCTTCACGAAGGAATTTCTCGGTTTATGGAATGGTACAAGAGCGACCTTAATCCGCTGAAATAGGACATTGAATATATTCCTGAAGTAGATCTTTGAATATGGGTGACCGGCAGACAGGACAGATCTCGGACAACAGCCGACGGATCGCGAGGAACACCCTCGCGCTCTACTTCCGTATGTTCCTGCTGATGGCGATCGGGCTCTACACTTCCAGGGTGGTTCTTAACGCATTGGGAGAGACTGACTTCGGCATATACGGAGCCGTGGGAGGAATCGTCTCTATGTGCTCACTTCTGTCCGGCTCGTTGGCCTCGGCCATAAGCCGTTTTCTGACAGTGGTGCTTGGTAAGAATGATGTAGCAAGACTCCGGGAAGTCTTTTCGATGTCCATCATCGTGATCCTGCTTCTGGTCGCTGTGGTATTTGTGATCGCCGAGCCATCCGGGGTCTGGTATGTCGGAAACGTGATGAACTTGCCTCCAGAACGTGTAGAAGCTGCCAGATGGGTGTTCCAGTTCTCATTGCTTACATTCTTGGTCAACTTGTTGTCCGTGCCCTACAACGCAGCTATCATCGCGCATGAGAAGATGAGCGCATACGCCTACATCAGCATTCTTGAAGGAGTCTTGAATCTTACCGTGGCTCTTCTTATAATGCACAGTACGTTTGATCGTCTGAAATATTTTTCGGTGCTGATGTTCCTTTCTGCCGTTGTTGTGAGGTTCACTTATGCTGCGTACTGCAGACGTTTTGACGAGTGCGGACACAAACTAAGATGGAACAAGAGAATATTCCGCCAGATGCTTTCCTTCGCCGGATGGAGTTTCCTCGGAAATGGAGCTTATATGCTTAACACTCAAGGTGTGAACCAGTTGCTGAATGTTTTTTTCGGAGTCTCGCTCAATGCTGCCAGGGAGGTCATGTCCAAGGTTGAGACATCAGTGAACAGGTTCGTCACGAACTTCATCACGGCGATAAATCCGCAGATAATGAAATCCTACGCTGCAGGAAACTATGAGTATATGTACCATCTGGTTTGCAGAGGGGCAAAATATTCTTACTTCCTTCTTTGGATTCTCGTTCTGCCGCTGGTGCTGGAAACCCCCGCCATCCTTCGTCTCTGGCTAAAGAATGTCCCTGAATATTCAGTTGTATTCGTCCGGTTGTCATTGGCTACCGCCTTATGCAACACGCTTGGTCACACTTTTTTAGCTGCAGTCAATGCAACAGGTAATGTTGGCCGGTATCAGACTTGGGTCACTATTGTCGGAGGTCTGGTCTTTCCTTTGTCTCTGGTGGCGTTCAAGTTGGGATGTGAGCCACAGACAGCCTTCTACATTTATTTTCTGGTGTATTTTGTCCTGATTTTTGTCCGTCTGGTTATTGTGTCCGGACATATTGGCATGCCGAAGTCTTTGTTTGTCAAGGAGGTTTTCATGAGGATAATCCCAGTCACACTGCTTTCGGCCGCTGTTCCTTCAATTTTGGTGTGCGGAATGTCTCCGTCTGTCTGGAGAGTCCTGATTGTCAGCCTTGTCAGCGTTTGCAGTGTGGCTGTGACGGTGTATTTCACAGGACTGACCGATGGAGAAAAGGCTTTTGTCATCAGAAAAATCAAGAATATCAGCAAGATAAAAGTATTGTCATGAACACACATTATACAGTCGAAAAAAACGTTCTGATTCTGATTAGTCTTCTAAAGCGGAACGGAATAAGAAAAGTCATCGCTTCCCCTGGAACCACGAACATCACGTTTGTGGCCAGTCTGCAGAGCGATCCTTTCTTCCAAATGTATTCAGCGGCGGACGAGCGCTCTGCGGCGTACATGGCCTGCGGCTTGGCGGAGGAAAGTGGAGAGCCGGTGGTGATAACCTGCACTGGAGCCACGGCGTCACGAAACTATATTCCAGGAATGACTGAAGCATATTACCGGAAACTACCTGTGCTTGCGGTCACGTCCATGGCCGGACGTTCGAAAATCGGAAATCTCAATCCACAGATAATCGATCGTTCCAGGATTCAGAAGGATGTCTCGGTTTATTCAGCCTTCCTTCCTTTTGTCCATGACTGTGAGGATGAAAGGCTATGTGTTCTGACAGTGAACAAGGCGATGATCGCGCTTCGGGCCGGCGGGGGGGGACCGGTGCATCTTGATGTGGAGACAAGAATCTCCACGGATTTCTCAGTCATGGAGTTGCCGGACGTTCCCAAAATTGATTATTATGAATATGACGACAAATTACCGACAGTCCCAGAGTGTAACGTCTGTGTCTTCATCGGATCTCATCTTCCATGGAAAGAGGATGAACAGAAGGCCTTGGAGGATTTTTGTGACAGATATGACGCGGTCGCTTTTTGTGATCTGACATCGAATTATTCAGGACGGTTCGCTGCGAGGGCGGCGGCTGTTTTCTCACAGAAGTACATCCATACTTCACTTCTCAGGCCTGACCTGCTGATTCACATCGGAGAGGTCTCGGGTGATTACTACACATGGAAATCATTGAAACCAAAAGCTGTGTGGCGCGTCAGCCGGGATGGGGAACCAAAGGATGCTTTCGGAAGTCTGACCAAGGTTTTCAATATGTCCGAGAAGTTCTTTTTCCGGAGTTATTCAGACATGAAGGCACCGTCTGCTCCATCCATGAAAATGACTGGAATAGAAAAGGAATATGAGGCAGTGCTCTCATCTGTTCCGGAACTGCCTTTCTCCAATCTTTGGGTCGCAAGGCGTCTTTCCGGCGCGCTGCCTTCCAGGGCAGTGCTTCATCTTGGCATACTCAACTCGTTAAGAAGCTGGAATTTTTTCAGACAAGATCCATCAGTAAAAGTGTTTTCCAATGTCGGCGGATTCGGAATAGACGGCGGATTGTCCTCGTTGGTGGGTTCATCTTTGGCCTCTCCTGAAATTTTGCATTTCGGCGTTTTCGGTGATCTCGCATTCTTTTATGACATGAACTCGTTAGGTAACAGACACATAGGAAAGAACATCAGAATCTTGCTGATAAACAACGGCAAAGGAACCGAATTCAGAAACTACAGCCATCCGGCTTCGATGTGGGGGGACGATGCCGACGCATACATCGCCGCCAGTGGTCATTATGGGAATAAATCCCATGAGTTGGTCTCTCACTATGCCCAGGATCTTGGCCTTGAATATCTTTCCGCATCAAATGCGGAAGAGTTCAATAGTGTTTCGGAGAGATTTGTCTCGCCTTCGTTGTCCCGTTCCATGGTGCTGGAGGTTTTCACGGACAGTGAGGACGAGAGCCGGGCTTTGGAAATGTTCGGCAATGCCGTTGGACCGGATGCAAAGGATAAGGCCAAGGATTTGATCAAGAGTGTGTTCGGGAAGGATTCCATCAACCGTATTAATAAATTGATAGGAAAATAGATTATGGGAAAGACTTTGACGAGAGCGATTGACTATATATTCAAAGGCATTCCGAAAGTGAATGTCAAGGTCGATGTTGGAATGGTGGAACCTTCTAACATATTGAAAGGGAAAAAGATCCTGATAACGGGTGGTGGAAGAGGTTTGGGTTTCGCGATAGCTAAGAAGTGTGTCGCCGAGGGAGCGGAAGTGCTCATCTGCGGGAGATCTTCACAAACCCTTGAAAAGGCAGCCTCGGAATTGGGCGATTGCCTTTATTCTGTTTTCGATGTGACAGATTACGAGCATATTCCTTCGTTTGTCCAAGAGTGTTCCCGGAAACTTGGAGGACGGATTGATGTCCTTGTCAACAATGCTGGAATATCCTTGCATGAGGGAAGCATCTACGATGTGACATTGGAAGGATTTGACGCTCAGTTCGGAACCAACCTGAAGGGACCATACTTTTTGTCGAAGGCATTTCTGAATAATTTCAAGGCTACCGGTAATTCAGGAGGAAGCATAATATTCGTGACATCTGAAAGGGGACTGTACTGCGACGACCAACCCTATGGCCTCACCAAGGCGGCGGTTTGCAGTCTTACTCAGGGACTTGCGCGCAGAGCGTTGAAGGATGGCGTTCGGGTCAATGCGGTCGCTCCCGGGGTGACGGTTTCGGACATGACTGGTGTTGACAGGAACGGAAATCTTTTTAGACCGGGAACTTCGGGCGGACGTGTGCTGCTTCCGGAAGAGATTGCCGAGACGGTCGTGTTTTTGATCTCTGACGCGTCAAGGTCAATCAATGGAGCCATTATTCCATGCAATGAGGGCAATCACATCAGATGTGACTGGTAGCTATGAGAATAGGAATCCTGACATTTCACTATGCGTGCAACTACGGGGCGATGTTGCAGACTTACGCCACGCAGGAGTTCTTGCGCTCTATGGGACATGATGTCTGTGTGGTTGACTATCGCAATAAGTCAGTAGAGGAAGGCTACGCTGCCTGGAACTTCAAGATAGACTTGCTGAAGACTTTGCCAAGAGCCTTCTCCAGGGCGATGAGGAATAGCCGGTTCAGACATTTCATGAAAGAATGTCTGGTGTTGTCAAAAGATCCGTTTGACAGTTTTGATGTGTTGCTGTTCGGCAGCGATCAGATCTGGAATGAAATAATAACTGGCGGATTTGACAAGATATATTGGGGAGATTTTACTACCAAGGCCAGAAAAGTCGCTTGGGCTGCCAGCGCCAACGTCCTGTCTTTCTCGGACATGGAATATGCCGCGAAATGCCTGTCTGGATTTCATGCGATAAGCGTCAGGGAGGATTCTTTGAAGGAATTGGTCAGCGGTATGACATCGGTTCCGGTCAAGTGTATTCAGGATCCGACCTTGATGCTGGGCGAACGGGAATGGAAGGCATTGGCCGGCCCCGTCAAGGATGGGGGATATGTCCTGGCTTATCCGATGCTTTGTGATGAATTGGTGATAAAGACCGCCGGCGCGATCGCTGGAGCAAAAGGACTACGGCTCGTGATACTTTCCAAGAATGCATTGTACCGACCGTATAAGAATATGGTGCAATGGGCTGGACCGGAGGAGTTTGTGTCGTATTTCGCAGGAGCGTCCCATGTTGTCACATCATCATTTCACGGAACGGCTTTTTCGATCATATTCAGAAAAAAGTTCCTATCGGTCGTAGAACCTGGTACAAGGAATCTTCGTGTGGAGTCATTGCTTCGAAAGATGGGGCTTGAGAACCGGCTTTCTGACGGTTCGGACATGTATTCCATCGACTTGCCTCTAGACAATGATAAGATAGGTATGGCCTTGGACGGGTTAAGGCAGGAGGCTGTTGATTTCTTGAAAGCATCAATGTCATGACAAAGAACGGCAAGATAACGGTTCTGTATGTGAACCATGAGGATAACGTTGTCGGTGGGGCTTCCTGGTCGCTCGTCAATCTCATCAGGTCGGTCAATGAGTATGTCATTCCGGTCATTCTGTTGAGGTCGGAGGGACCTGTGGCCGACTTTTTCCGATCCAAAGGCTACGAGTGCATTGTTCATTCATTCAGGCGCCTGACATACAAAGGGGGAGTCTTGAAAAGGACATTGCGTTTTCTTCCTCATCTTGTGACGAACACCTGGATCAACCACAAGTGTGTCAAGGATGTGTCCAGACTTCTTGCTGGCAGAAACGTCAGCATTGTCCACAGTAACTCGGGTGTCATCGACATCGGGCTGGCCTTGGCGGAAAAACTTGGCGCGAGGCATGTCTGGCATATTCGTGAATATTTTGACCTGGGCTTGAACGCCAGACCTTTCCGAGGATTCGGAAGGTGGAATGTGGAACTTCGCCGCTCTGATGCTGTCATTTTGATTTCCAACGGTTTGCGGGAGCATCTTGGGCTAAAGGACTGTCTGTCGGCATACTGCTTCCCTGATGCTGTGCGTTCTAAGAATGATGTCGTCCTTGATACAGAAAAAGAAAAGTATTTCCTTTTCTGTGCTGGTGAGATGGGGGCAGTGAAACGTCCGGAAACAGCCATTAGGGCATTCGGCGGATCCGGTTTGGCTGCCAAAGGGTATTCGCTGGTCTTCACGGGAAACTGTCGTGAAGAGAGAAAGGTCGGCCTGATGGAGGTGGCGAAAGAGGCCGGTGTGGAAAACAATGTCGAGTTTAGGGGCTATGTGGCTGACATCAGGTCTCTTATGTCCAAAGCTACAGCCTATCTCATGTGTTCTGAGTTCGAGGGGTTGGGGCGTGTGACCATTGAGGCGATGTTCTACGGCTGTCCGGTGATTGCCAGAAGGTCTGGAGGCACTTTGGAGATAATCACTGACAGGCGGAACGGTTTCTTTTTTGACACGGTTGAGGAATGCTCGGGACTTATGAATATGCTGGCGTCGGCTCTGCCGCTTGACGTTGTTCGCAAGGCCCAGAAAGATGCGGTGGCCCGTTATTCTGAAGAGGAATACGGCAGTGAGATAATGCGTGTATATGATGTTTTGACAAAATGATAGGCGTTATAGTTATTAATTATCACAGTGAGGAGAAGACGATAGAGTTCGTGAGGACTGAACTTGCGAAGATCCGGTCGGATTATGCTGTGGTGATTGTGGACAACGGTAGCACGGAACTAAGCAGGGACCGTCTGCTGGAGGCGTTCAAGGGGGCGGACCAGTATGTCTTCGTGGTGCCGTCCGAAGAGAATCTTGGCTTTGCCAAAGGCAATAATCTTGGGGCGGAAGTGGCTCGTAATCAGTTTGCTCCTGATGTTTTTTTGTTCGCCAACAATGACATACGTCTTGTAGAACCTGATGTTGTCGAAAGGATGGCGGCCAGGTTGAGGTCTCTGGAGGAGGCCGGGGCTCTCGGCCCAAAGGTTGTCGGACTGGACGGGCGGCTCCAGAGTCCAGAGCCGTTCATCAGTTTCTGGGACAGGCATGTGGCTCTTTATTGGAGGAGTCTGTTTTCATCCAAATCAAGAAGACCGTTTTGGGAGGAATATTCACAGACTGCTAAGGAAGGCTTTCATTACAGGATTTCAGGATCTTTCTTCATGGTCAAGGCCGAAGATTATTCCGCTTGCGGGAAAATGGATCCGAAGACCTTTCTCTATGCGGAGGAAATGATTCTGTCCGAAAGGCTTAAGAGGATAGGAAAGGGTGTTTACTACTACCCTGAAGTCTCGGTCGTTCATGAACATGGGGCGACCACGAGGAAATACTACGACAAGGTCAGGGTGCGGGAACTCAAGTATCAGAGCGAGAAGTACTACTATAGGACCTACATCGGGACTCCGGCGTGGCAGTTTCTGGTGGCGGACCTGACATATTCATTGAAAAAATTGCTGAAGAGGTAGGTTATGAGAAAGAAGATTTACGTGTCGCCGTCGGCTAACAGGAAGAACGGCTATCCGAACCGCTACTTCGTCTTTTTGAAGGAGAATCTGGCTGAGTATTTCGATGTGCTTGACGCGGACAACGAGCCATACCTGACGCAGGGGTGGGCGTTGCTGAAACATTCGTTCAAGGCTGACATATTCCTGCTCAGTTTCGTGGAGACGATAGCTTTCCACAAACTGGCTTTCGCGCAGTACTTGATGGTACGGCTTAGTTTTTTAATAATGAGGTTGAGGCACAAAGAGATCGTATTCATATTCCATAACCCTCGTCCGCACAAGGGGGAGAATTGGATGTCGAGGTCGCTGACGAAGGTTCAGTTGCTTCAGTCGTGCCTTGTCGTCTCGCATTCCGGAGAGACCGCCGCGTTCGCGAGGGCTTTGATTTCTGAATATGGCGGCTCGCCTGACAAGGTGCGTTATGTCTGCCATCCGGTCGCAGTCGCCGGTGATGATGGTTCTGTTGTCGCCGAGGCTGATGATGGCTTTGCGCCTTCCTTGAAAACAAGACGTTCCGGCAGGTCTGATGGGATTTTGATCTGGGGAAATATCCTTCCGTACAAAGGAGTGCTGGAGTTTATTTCCAGTCCGGCCGTGAGGGTCGCCGGGCTTAATGTCCGCATAGTCGGCCGGTGCAAGGATCCAGGAATGGCAAAAGACATCGAAAAGGCTGTGGCCGAGTGCGATTCCGCCGAGTTTGTCGGCTCTTATTCCAATGGTTCTGAGTCTCTTCGCTCGAAGATTATTTTCGAGAACAGAGCCGCTGACTTTGATGAACTTGCATCTTTGGTCAGTTCCAGCAAGTTTGTGTTGTTTCCGTATCTGCCAGGCAGTGTGTCAAGTTCGGGTGTGCTGATGGACACTCTGGCAATGGGAGGAAATCCGGTAGGGCCGGCGGTAGGGGCGTTCGCTGATCTCTCCAGGGAGAATGTTTGTTTTGTCTATGGTTCAGAGGCCGAGATGATCGAGATCCTGAAGTCAGACCGGAGCGTCAATCCTGGAGTTCTCCGTGATTTCATCGCCCGCAACACATGGCACTCCTACGCCAAGTTCTTCGCGGACTTCTTTGCCGTTCGGTGAAGCTTCATCAATGTTCCCAAAAGATATTTTGGAGGTTATCTTTTGGATGAAATAATTAACCGCATGGTTGTATTTCAGTGATATTTTGGAATAATGGATTAATTTTTGATATCTTTGCCACTGTTTGAAAGTTGAACAATTAATATTCATTTTGATTATGAAGAAAGTATTTTCATCCATCCTTGCGGCATCCATGATGCTTATCGGAACCGCTGCCATCGCGCAGCCATCACTCGGCATCGGCTACCTTAACTCTACGGACAAGGTAAAGTCCGGCAGCACGACCAAGACCACTAATCTGAGCGGCTTCTATGTAGGCGGATCCTATAACATTAACCTTGCCGGTTCTTTTGGCGTGGCTCCGGGACTGTACTATGGTCTTGCTACCAAGAGTGATGCGGACAGCTATTTCGGCATCAACACTAATGTTGACGTTACAGAACACTATCTTTCCATCCCTGTGATGTTCAATGCGGGCCTTACCTTCGCAGACGGCATTGTCGGCAGGATCTACGCCGGTCCTTCGCTGGCTTATGGTATTGCTTCCGACACCAAGGTGAAGGGATCCATCGCCGGTTTCTCAAAGGACACCAAGATCAACAACTATGGTGACGACTATCACTACGGACGTTTCGATGTCATGCTCGGCGGCGGTGTGGCAGTCGAGTTCTTCGACATGGTACGCTTCAATGTCGGCTATGACTACGGTCTCGTGAACCGTTACACCGGTGACGGCGACATAACCCGTCACAGGAGCCAGTTCAACATCGGTGTCGCCTACCTCTTCTAAAGTCAACTTTGTTTATTTGACGATAAGTGGTCAAGGATTCTTTCCTGACCACTTTTTTTGTTGAGACAGGTCGGACGGAGCGGCATTGGTTTTCTTAGCCAATTTCAAAAATCCATGTATGTTGTTTTAGAGTGTGTTCAACATATTCATGTAGACCTTGTGTCCGGATTTACTATCCATCATTTGCAGTTGGCGGGAACGCTAGTGCGTCACGTAGTCCTCTCTGTGGCATGATAGTGTTCCTGACGAGGCATCAGAGAGTTGTGTCGGGAACACTGAATATGCCAGCAAGGCATTCAGTACAAGAATAGTGTTCCCTTCAATTGCAAAAGCTCTCTCATGTCCGAGGATGGCTTGGCTCTCGGGATTGTTTTTTGGGACATAGTCAGTTTAGGTGGTATTACGCACGGCCAGTTGAGTTGATTTCTTAACATCGTAGGTTTAAGGGAGGCTTTCAGCCATGGGATTGGCGGCCGAACACCTGAGACAGTAACTCTTTGTCAAGCAACATGACCCTTGCCAGCTGTGGAATAGAATAGGTCCGGCGGTTTCCCCATAGTTTCTGGGCCACGGCCATGCGTTCGTCCATGCTTGCTTTGCTGACGGAATCCCTGCTGAACAAAGAACGGCAAAGTTCACGTGCCTCATCCCTGAGCGCCTTGTCGGACCTGTCCTGCAGTAGACTGTTCGAGGACTCCCGATCGATCTGAGCCTCAATGTCTTTCTTTTGATGAAGGAAAGCGAGAAAAGCCCTGATTGACATGAACAACCTTTCGACTACATCCCAGTTAAGATAGGAATGCGGGATAATCATTCCGGAATCATCGTATCTCCAATCGGATGGAAGCTGGACTTTTGTATTGAACATAGCCTTGCGCTGCCTTACACTGAGGCTTCCGATACAGGTCCCATAGCTTTCGGTCACGTTGTGATCCACGAATAGGATGTCACCGGGTCCCCAGCGGTAGCGCCATGGCGCTTGAGGGAAGCCTGCCGCGATACTGTTACGGTAGACGTAGATGATCTTGTTTTTCAGTTCCGTTTCCGTTTCGATCCCATCAATTGAGATGTCTATTCCTTTGGGAATATATTCATTGCGCCCTGTCTTTTTCATCCAGGTCTCAAGCTGGCGCTTTATGAAGCGTCTCATTCTCTCGCAGTCTTCCGGCCGGCCACGGACAATCTCGTGAAAGTGTGTCCCCATGACCTGTATCATCAGTAAACTTACATCGCAGGCATGGGCTGCTATGGGGAGAAGGTTCATGCCGAAGATGCGGTCTTCCTCGGTCTCAAAAAGGTTCTTGACTGAGTGTCCGTTAGAGTAGATGTGGGCATAAAACCCTTCCAGAGGCTTGTCTATCCAGCCGTTGATGCTTTGTGTGGTCATAATGAAGTTTTTTAGTTGTTTGGGTTACTTTTTTAGCCGGGAACACCGGTTCACGACCTGCGGCAGGTCACCGTGGCAATCGAAACAAATTTATGAATATTATCACATATCTTCAAGCTTTCCATGAAAATAAGTCTCATTATCTACAATGCTGTATCAAACATAGTAGCCAGACTGGAAGTCATTAGATTATGTCGGCCCAAAGATTTCCCGTAACCTTTTTTCATGCTCCTCAGGGCTGTCACAAAGTGACTGTGGGTAGGAAGTTGGTGATTGAAGCGAATTAAAGAGCCCTTTTATCACCCTTCTCTTTGAAATTGGCGGGAACGCTAATGTGCCTTGCGTGGGTTTCAGCAACATGGTGTCGTTCCCGAAGAGGTGTCAGAAAGTTGTGTCGGGAACACTGAATATGCCTGCAAGCCATTTAACTGTAGACTACTGTTTCCGTCAACTTCAAAAATACGTCGTCCCATAAGGTGAAGGCTAGGGAATTGACGGGATTGCTAATAGGCAGCGGCAAAATACAGGGTTCATCAAGGTGAAAGGTTACGAGGTCACTTCATGGTGAGGTAGTGGCGGCGGAGGGGTTCGGGGAACTTCTCGATGGAGTAGCGGAGCATCGTGCGGGGCATCGAGGTGGCATATTCATCGAGAAAGAGTTCGAGGCGGCGCCGGTCGCGCTTGCCGGCTTCGCGGAGCATCCAGCCGACGGCCTTGTGCATCAGGTCGTGCTTATGGGACATCAGCTTGACAGCCAGAGAGTAAGTGTCGTTGAACTCGCCGTTCCGGATCAGAGTCAGAGTCGAGACGATGGCGATTCTCTGCTCCCACAGCAAAGTGCTGTCCGCCAATGAATATAACCGCTCTCGCTCCTGTGGGTTCTCAAGAAGATAGCCACCGACAATGGATGGAGCGGTCAGGTCGACCAGATCCCAGTTGTTGATTCCGGATGTGTGTGAAAGATAGAACTCGAAAACCTCTTTCGGGACGGATTTCCGGCTCTGCTGCACGAGGATTATAAGCGCACATAGACGGGCTTCGTGCCAAGGAGAACCTAGCAAGGCCTCTATGTCGAACAACGATGCGAACAGATTCTTTTTCGCCACGGCCCTGACATCCGGCACGACCACACCCAGAAAACGGTCGCCTTCACCATATTCGCCGACTCCACACTTGAAGAACCGTGGCAGCACGACGCGCTTCTCCTCTGAATGAAGCGCATCCAGTTCAGCGGTCACCCTTTCGGCGAATGTTGTTGGATTCTGTTCCATTGTTGTCCTTATGAAGAAAGCTTACAGTCTGGTCCAGGTCACGGTTTCGGAGAAGCCCATCTTGGAGCCCTTTAGCGAAAGGGTCTTGGAGTCCGAGAACCAGGCTTTGAGGGAGGCGTTGATGCCTCGCACTGGGTCATAGATGTTGGCTCCACTCCAGACTTTGGCAGAAGCGTCGTATTTCAAACCTTTGAATATCACGATTTTGTCACAATCGACATTCCTCAGCGACTTGTCCGGATTCTTGGCGTCCTTGCGGACAGATCCATCTTTCTCTGCCCTGTTCTGGACCCAGAAGACCTGTGCGGTGTAGGAGCCGTCGGCATTTTTGAAAACCTTGACCTTGCTTTTCTCGCCTTTATGATCGACAAGGTAATCACCGATGATGTTGTCTCCGGCCGCGTTCGGATCTTCTGCACTCGCAGATGTTTCCGTAAGGCTGGTTTCAGGTGCGGCCAAACATCCATTGTAGTTTTTGATTGTCAATTCCATGCGTGAACCTGCGGCCTGAACAGGACCACAGAACGTAAACAGTGTGATGGCAGCGCAGAGCAAGCCGAAATCCTTTGACTTCATATTCATGAAAATTAATATGTTGGTATAATAATTGTCCGCTTCGTTTTTGGCGCGGCGATGGTACTGTTGCCATTTCTGTGCCGAGGGCTTGAAATCTCGACAATTTGAGTTAATTTTGCCGCGATATGAACAACGGACTTATTATTCTGGACTTTGACGGTACCCTTTGCGATACCAGAGATACCATTGTCAAGACGCTTCAGATGACGATGGAGAAACTTTGCCTGCCAGTGGCTGATGAATATGCCTGCGCGGCGACAATCGGACTTCCTTTGAGTGAAAGCTTCAAGACTATGTTCCCGTCGTTGACGGAGGGGCAGGCTCAGGAGTGCGCCGAGGCGTACAGGGACATATTCGAGGAGAACAAGAAACTGCTCGCTCCTAAGGTTTTTCCTAATGTGCCGGAAACTCTGGCGGAACTTCGCAGAAGGGGCTTCGTGTTGACAATCGCTTCTTCCCGTTCTAATCATTCGCTCATGGATTTTGTCATGACTTTCGGTTTTGACAAGGAAATCTCGCTTGTGCTTGGGGCGGATGACGTGACGAAAGCCAAGCCGGATCCGGAACCCGTCCTTCTGACTTTGAAAAAACTGGGATTCAGCGCATCCCGGACATTGGTTGTCGGCGACATGCCTTTTGACATCCTGATGGGCCGCGGGGCCGGCGCCAGGACTTGCGGTGTCACCTATGGCAACTCCACGCGCGAGGAACTGCAAGGCTCCGGTGCTGATTACGTCATTGATGATTTCGCTTCTCTTATGTATTTGGATTGGTTGTGATTTTGCTTGTGAGAGCGGTGAAAAAAGAAAAACCTGAATTTTGCACTGTGGACCAAAATTCAGGTTTTTATTTTTCGCCGCCTTTGTGCTCGAATGGTTAAGTTATTTATAACCGAACTATGCACTTTAGGCTTGTGCCTTACTATTTACTCTATGACTTGCAAATCCATAAGAGTGCACCAATAGACAGCGAAAAAAATCAAACGTCAAATTTTGGTAACGTGCAAAATTTGACGTTTGTCTTTTTTTCGATGTCGCCTACACATAAAGTCGCTTTGCCTTTTCTACACTTCGTCACTTCGACAGGCTCAGTGACCACAACACATCTGAATGGTAATCCGGAGAGAGGAAACACTATTTTCCACTCGGGATGATGATCTTGTAGGTGTGGCCGGCCTTGTTGAGCAGTTTGTTGTCCCTAAGCCAGAGATTGGCCTCTTTCAGCTGGTAATAGGTCACACCGTGCTCTTCGGCGAAATCCACCAGACTGGCTATCGCCCCGCTTACAGTGGCAACCTCCTTAGGAGAATAGCAAGGATATTTCTCGAAATCATTCACATTGAACCCGAAAGCGGCCGGAGTCTCGAAAAACATTTTGGCGGAAAGCACCCTGAACATATAACGAGAGGTCTCCTCGACCATCCAAAGATCAAGGGCGGATTTCTGCCTCTGGTCGGAGAGGCGGCGGGATATTCCTCCCTGCCCGGCGTTGTAGCTTGCCGCCACAGTCATCCAGTCCCCGTACTTCTCGTACGCCCTGCGAAGGTACTTGCAAGCCGCCACAGTCTCTTTCTCGATGTTGTAACGCTCGTCCACCTCGGCGTCAATGATGAGGCCATATTCCTTACCCGTCGTCTTTGTGAACTGCCAGAGACCAGCCGCGCCAGCCGATGAATATGCCTTAGGGTTTAGGTTGCTCTCAATCGCCATGAGGTACTTCAGGTCATCCGGGATGCCGTTCTGCCGGAGGATCGGCTCAACCATCCTGAAATAGCGGTCTGACTTCTTCAGCATCAGGATCGAGTTGGAGTGCATGTAGGTGAACGAGATCAGTTCCCTGTCCATTCTTTCGTAGAGGTCGCTTCTGTCGAACCGCACCGTGTCTCCCGCGAAGATGATCAGCCGAGGGACGGCTGGAGCCCTGAAATGAAGTTCTTCCTGAGGATATACCTGTGCTGTTAAGCTGAAAGCACAGCCGGCCAGAAGTGTTATGGCCACTGCCGTGCGTCTGAATATTCTTAAAGTTGATGATGTCATTGATCCGGAGTTTTTCAAACCAAGACAAATTTAGTGAAATGAATTTGATTAATGAATATGACAAAACGAAAAAGACCGGATTCCCGTTTGTTGAGTCCGGCCTTTCATATTCATTGGAAAACTCTATCTTGTCAGAACCGCCTTCTCTCCGAGGAAAGAGGCATCCTGAGTGTTCATCTGGGCTTTTGTGGTTGTTCCGAACGGTTCCAGAGTGAGGGCGTTGTAGGTTTTGGAGCCTACGCTCTGCCTCAGGTAGGATGAGCCGGTGGCGTTCTCGGTGCTGAACAGCAGGAATTGGTAGCTGTTGACAGCCGCGCTGGCATAAGGGCTTGGTGTCATGTGTATCACACCGTCTATGAAACCGAGGGCTATGCTGTTGGCTCCCCAGTAGATGGACAGGCCGTCAGAGAAGCCGAGGGTGACATAGTTGCCTTTGTAGCGGCCCAGTTTCTGCGGCTCGATGATGATCGAATGACTTTCCGGGTCGAAGTACGCTTTCACGTCAGGAGTGAAGTCACTGGTGTTGGACAAGCCGCTGATCGTGACATCGTTGCCGCCGAGACTGTAGATGTCCACACGGAATGACTCTTCAGCGGATGAGGACGCCCCGTCAACCGTGGCCGAGGCCTTGAACGCTCCGATGAAATCCACCACCGTCTTGCTCTGGTCGAAATCCGCGGAAGTGTAGCCCTTTGTGGAGGCAGTCTTCTGGACAAAGGATGTGTCTCCAAACTCATTGACAACGCAGACGCACAGAGTGTAGGTCGTGCCTTGTTTGAGGGTGTTGAAGACAGTCGCGAAACCTTCGTCGGAGTTCAGTTTCTGGACGAACTCCTCGTTGACCTCGTTGCCTCTTTCCCACGCGATCTCAGCCGCGCTCTGGCCAAGGTTCCTGACCATGTAGTCGAGATAGTCTGTCCTCATGCAGAGGTACTTGAGTGACACGGCGTTGTTCGCCTGCATATCCCAGAACAGGGTCGTGTAAGGGGAGTAAAGAGTGTTGGACTCGTCACTTCTCCACTCGAACTTGTTGACCTTAGGAAGGTACTTCCCGTCAGGATCGCAAGTGAACCTCTGCATGTAGAGGATAGTGGCGGTTGACGTGGAGTCGTAGGCGAGAGCCACAGCCGTGCAGTTTCCGGAGCCGACGTTCCATAGTTCTGAACTGTCATCGTACAAGGTGAGGACAGGAGCGCTTCCCGGTGTCTTGTCCTCGGAGAGCAGCTTCTTGATCTCCTCTTGACGGGAGGAATTACCGGTGATGTCACCGCTTACCACGGTCGCCTTGTAGAACTTGGCATATTCATTCTTGTAGAAAGAGATCCTCGGAGCCTTGAAGCCGGTCTCCGTGGTCTCGATGCCGTCGAACGAGATCTCCACAACAGGTGTCTTGTCCTCGTTGCCGTCGAACGTCAGTGTCTCGTTGCCCTGGGCGAAATAGCCGGCAGAGACGTAGTAGATCAGGTAGAACGAGAACGTGCCCTTGCCGTCGTAGGTGCATGGGTAGGAGTTGTACGCGGCCTTGCTGCCGGTGTACTCCGCCATGTCGGCCACTTTGACATATTCATTGTAATTGGAGTTGTAGTAGCCTATCGACTGTGCCGGCACGGTGCAGGAGTTGTCATCGTTGAGGATGAACTTGAATGACACCCCGCTCGCCCAATCATTGACTTTGAATATGTTGGCTCCCACCGCTTTCTCCACCTCAAGTCCGGAGCCGCGCCCGGTGTAGAAGGCGTTGTAGTGGTAGGTGGCGGTCTGTGGCACCTTTGCGCCGCTCTCGTCGGTTCTGTAGTAGGTTTCCCACTCAAGGGCGTAGGAGACGCTCAGGGTAATCTTGTCCGAGAACTGGGTGACATACGCTCCGTTCCCTGCCTCCTCCTGGCGGTCGGAGATGAGAATCGTGGCGTTGAGAGAGGAACCGGCGAGAAGCCTTCCAAGGTTCACTTCAACGGGAATCTTCACGGAATAGCTTCCGTCAGGGATGGTGACGGTCTCCGGAACGGAGAAAGAGTCCTCGTTCTCGCCTTTCTTCTGGAGACCCACGGACAGTTCGCCCTTGTCGCTCGGGCGGGCCAGCTCAATCTCGATCGTGCCGGTCTCTGTTCCCTGAGGAAACTCCTTTGTCAGGGATGACTGGATGAAGTGGATCTCCTTGGCGTCCTCGGAACCAGGGCTGTAGATGGTACCGTTCTGCTCCTTGTCGCAGCCGGCCGCCAAAAGCAGCAGCGATGCCGCGAGGCATGATATTGTTTTTGAATATTTCATTGTGTCTAAATGCTATCAAGGGTTCTGATCTTCTTCGTTGATGTTAGGGTTGGCGTCGATCTCGTCCTTAGGGATGGTCAGCACCCAATCGTAGGTGTCGGCCTTGGTGAGGTCGATGCCGTTCCTCTTCATGGCTGAGATGCATTCCTCGGCGAATCCGTCCTCGGTACGGCGGTCGATGCCCTGGCCAGTACGGCGCACATCGAAGACGCGGCCATATTCACCCCAAAGTTCCACTCGCCTCTGGATCAGGATGTTCTCGAGCAGGGAACCTGTCCATGTGGTCGTGGTCGCCCCGAGGTAGGTGCCGGAGTAGTTGTAGGCGTTGTACTTAGGGTTTCTCTTCGCCATCACCTTGTTCATCAGGTCGCGTGCCTCATCCTGGTTTCCGAGCCTGAGCGCGGCCTCGGCGGCCGTGAAGTACATCTCCTCGACCCTCATGTAGATGTAGTCTCCGAGCCAGGACTGGACATTGGAGAACGCGAACTTCTTGGAAATATAAGGGGATTCCTTGTCGGCCGGGTCCCACCATCTGAGCCGGATGTCACCTGAACCGATGTGGTTGTAGAGCTGCTTGTTGATCAGCTTGGGAGCGGACTTCGCATAGGCTCCGTCGGCGTTGTCCATGTGGGTGAAGAATCCGGCATAGGCTCCGGACTGCTCGGAAGTCTCGATTCCGGCTCCCCACATCACGTTGCCGTAGCTGATGGAGTTCATGCCTCCCATAAGCTCGTTCTCGCCTCCGATCTCGTATGCACCTCCATCGATGACCTGGGACGCCGCCTTGTAGGCTCCCTCCCAGTCCCCTTCGGCGAGACATGCGCGGGACTTGATGCCCAGCGCGACATATTCATTGATGTGGGACTTGTTGCCTTTGTTCAGGGTTGAAGCCTCACCCTTGGAGAGACGCACGATGGCAGAGTCTATGTCGGAGTCGATCCGCGCATAGACAACCTCAAGGTTCTCCCTCGGCTTGCCCTCTGTTCCGATTGAGGTCGGCTCAGTGTAAACAGGCACTCCGGGGTCGCTCCAGCGGTACTTGTATGTCAGCGGATTGTAAGGGGCTCTTGCGAACCATGTCGCAAGGTTGAGGTAGGAGAGCGCCCTGATGGCGTAGGCCTGTCCCACGACGTAGGACACGTCAGCGGAGCCTCCGCCCATCGTCTCCTTGGCCGCTATGACGCTGTTGGCGTTGGCGATCCACTTGTAGTTGGCGTACCAGACATCGTAGGACCTGAACGCCGAGGATGTGTACTGGTTCTTGACATTGTAAACATGGTCGTACCAGAACCATCCGTTGCCTTGGGACTGCATGATGAGGTCGTCTCCCATTGTCTCCTGGGCGAGGTTGTAGGCGGCGATACCGAAACTCTGATGGGTGTTGCCGGTGGTTGACCATCCGGCGGTCCACATCGAACGGTAGATTCCGTTGATGGAGGTGATGGCCGTGGAAGCCTCTTTCATCAGCTCCTCTCCGGAGCCCGAATCCGTAGGGTTGAACTCAAGCATGTCGCTGTCGCAGGAAACGGACGCGATGGCGAGAGCCGCAAGAATATATAGTTTCTTTCTCATTGAATATCCTCCTAGAATTGAATGTCAATGCCTGCCACAATGGCTCTCGACGGGGTGTAGGAATATGACACACTACCTGTGAAGTTGTACTGTGGATCCATGCCGTCGAGGTGGTTGAACATGGCGATGTTGTCGGCGGTGAGGAAGAGCCTCAGGGCGCTGATCTCCATCTTTGAGAGCCAGTTCTTAGGGAACGTGTAACCAAGCGTGATGTTCTTGATCGCGAAATATGAAGCGTTGATGAGGGCGGAGTTATTCGCCGGGGCGGATCCACCGATCTCAACCATAGGGACATCCGTCACGTCACCCGGCTTCTGCCATCTGCGCAGGACGTTCTTGTGCCAGTTGTTGCCGGCGTACTGAACGTTCATTGTGCCTGAATACAGTCCGTCATAGACCTTGCCTCCGATCGACCATGTGGTCAGGAAGGATAGGTCGATGTTCTTGAATATCACGAAGCTCGATCCGAGGCTTCCGGACACGGCCGGCTCGCGGCTTCCCATGTAGTACTTGCTTAGGGACGCGAGTGAGACGTTGTCGGTCACATATTCATCACACCTGACATTGCTGACGGCCCCGGTCTCGTCCACGCCTCTCTTCCAGTAGGCGTAGTAGAGGCGCTTTCCGGTCGCCGGATCGACTCCCGCCGTCTTGGAGAGGTAGAAGGTGTAGATCGGTCTGCCGACCTCGATGACCGAGGCTCCGGCGCTGATGAAGTCCTGAGAGGAGGTGAGGCTTGTGACCTTGTTGCGGTTCAGAGAGGCCATCGCGTTGGCGTCCCACCTGAAGTTCGGCATGTCGATGATGTTGACCCTTCCGGAGAACTCGAATCCCTGGTTTCTCATCGAGCCGACGTTTGCGTCGTAGCCGGTGAATCCGGTCGAGATCGCCAGCGGGTTCTCAAGAAGCATGTCACGGGTGTGGCGGTTGTAATATTCAGCGGTGAAAGTAACCTTCCCGCCGAAGAGGGAGGCTTCGATTCCGGCGTTGAGGTTGCCGTTCTTCTCCCATGTTATCGCCTTGTTCTCAAGTTTGGAGGCGAAGGCTCCGGCCTCGCTTCCGTTGGCCCATGTGTAGTCGTACAGACCCTGCCATGCGTAGTAGGTTCCGAGGTTGTCGTTGCCCTGCACTCCGTAGGAGGCCTTGACGGTCAGGTTGCTGAGCCATGAGGAGAACTGTTCCATGAACTTTTCCTGTGACAGTCTCCAGGACGCTCCGACCGACCAGAAATTACCCCAACGGTCAGTTCTGTAGAACCTTGAGGAACCATCGGTACGCCAGCTTGCGTCGAAATAGTAGCGGTTCTTGAATCCGTAGTTCAGCCTTGTGAACCAGGATTCGATGGCGTAGTTGTTCGAGTAGCTGGAGTTGCCGGAAGTCGTGACCGCAGGATCAAGCTCGTCGATCCCGTCCATGATTCCGGTCTTCTCTCCCATCGCGTAGTTGAACCTGTAGCGATAATATTCATGACCGAGGAGGACCTTGACGTCGTGGTCTGAGAACGTGCGGTCGTAGTTCAGGATCTGGTTGAAGGTGTAGCTGAGCGTGCGGGTGTTGGTCTTGCTCAGACGGCCACCCTGGTCGGCCGCGTTGCCGTGGTACTTGTCGTTGGTGATCGTGCGCTGGTAGTCGTTGAAGTCGGTTCCCAGATTGGCTGTCAGCCTCAGACCGTATAGAAGGGCGTCCTTTTTTGTCGTGCCAAAAGTGATGTACGACCTGGCTGACAAAGTGTTGCGGTAGTAGTACGCCTTGTTGTTGTAGAGTTCGGCCCTTGAGTTGAATCCTTGGGCGGTAGGACGGTTCGCGTAGCCGTTGTCGTCCTCGTCACCATATTCATACTGAAGGTTCCCGGCCTCGTCAAGGACGTTGTTTCCCTCCATGTCCTTGAGATAGACAGGATAGACGGGAGCCATGAACTGTGCCGTGTACCAGACGTTGGAAGTGGACGAGCCGGAGAAGTTCTGGTAGTCGGCCTTTGTGTGCGAGTAGTTCGCGCTCATTCCGACCTTCATCCAGGAGTTGGCCTGGGAGTCAACGTTGACCCTGCCCGTGTAGCGGTTGAAGTCCGTGTTCTGGAGGATACCGTTCTCCTTGTAGTAGCCCATAGAGATGAGGTAGTTGATCTTCTCGGTCGCTCCGTTCACTGAGAAGATGTGCTCCGTGCGCAGTGCGGCGTTGTCGCTGATCTCGTCCATCCAGTTCTCGTTCCAAGCGGCCGCGGCGTCATCCTTGACCTTGCCGGTGGCCGGGTCGATGAGGGTTGACCAAGTGTAGTTCTTGTACGGGTTGTAATATTCAGGATTCTTGAGACCTCCGATGGTTTGGCCGAGGTTCGTCGCGGCGTATGCGCTCGCACCCTCGAAATCCATTCCCGTGCTGTACCGCGCGCTGTTCCTGAGGGACTCGTAGGTCAGTTCGATGAAATCGTCCATGCCGACGAGGTCGTACCGTTTGAGGGAACGAGAGGCTACTCCGGCGCTGCCCTTGTAGCTGATTACCGAACGCTCTCCGCTGCCTTTCTTGGTTGTGATGACAATGACGCCGTTGGCTCCTCTGGCTCCGTAGAGCGCGCCGGCCGATGCGTCCTTGAGCACGGTAAGTGACTCGATGTCAGCAGGGTTGATGGCACTGAGCGAGCCATCGTAAGGAATTCCGTCCACAACGTACAGAGGTGTTGAGACTGCGTTGATGGACCCGATTCCTCGGATCATGATCGAGGCTCCCTCGCCAGGCTGTCCGCCTCCGGAGGTGACCTGGAGTCCGGCCACTGTTCCTTCGATGGATTTGGTGATGTTGCCGGTTACCCTTTTCTGAAGCTCGTCTCCTTTCACGACTGAGGCCGAGCCGGTGAAACTGCTTTTCTTGGCCGTGCCGTAGGCGACAACCATGACTTCACCGATCTCGTCATCGATCGCGTCCTCCTGAAGGACCACGTTGATGACGGTCTTTCCCGCCACGCTTATCTTCTGGGTGACATAGCCGATGCTGGAGAATGTCAGGACAGCGTCGGACGGGATTCCGGACATGGACCATGTTCCGTCCTCCGCAGTGACCGTTCCTGTCGTGGTGCCTTCGATGAAGACCCCGACTCCGATCAGCGGGAGGTTGCCGCTGTCTGTGACCGTCCCTTTCACGTTGATGTTCTGAGCCTTGGCGGCTAGGACGCAGAGAAAGGCCAGCAGAGTGGCGGTGATTGTTCTCTTTATGCTATTTTTCATAATTTGTTCCGAATATGTTCATGTTGTGGATGATGGTCCAAAGGTCATCTGCCGCGGCAGGAGCCTCAAGGACAGGAATGGCTTCCACTCCGTCAAGTCTCAGTCCTACCGGGGTGGCCTCGGCGTTCACGGCGAGGTTCTCGAGGTTGACGCTTGCCCTTGTCCTCGCCGAAGTGGCGCTCTCAGCGGCCGTGGTGGTCACGGATGCGTGTCTGGTCAGTTTGTCACCGGCCTTGTTCACCACTGTGGCCATAGCCGTGTAGGAGGTCTGAGGCTCGACGTTTACAAGAAGCGCAAGACCGTCCCCGTTGATGTACTCGATGTAGGTGGCGTTCAACTCATTGCCCTTGTCCTCGATGAGCGCCGGGTAGGATGATTCCGGTATTCCGGCCAATGCGGATGTCTTCACGACGACAAGTTTGGCGGATTCTATCCCGACACCTTTCAGCACGCATGCCATCTTGGTCGAGGTCGGGCCGTATCTTTCGTTGACCAGCGCTGCGAGCGAGAACCAAGTGTAGGCCTCGTTGGTTGTCTTGGTCGTGATGGAGTTGACGGTCAGTTCCTCTTCTCCGGACGCGGATGTAGCAAGCGCGGACATGGTGTAGGACACTCCCGGATTGCCAGGGGTCACGGAATTGTAGCCGTTGGAGGAGTTCACAAGTGCCAGATAGTCAGTCCTGACCGCATAGCTGTAGGACGTGTCCCTGAGGAAGATCTTGATGGCTTCCTTGTCGTAAGGGTCGCTGAACACCTTGTTGAAAGTGCTTGTCGGAAGAAGACGGTAGCGGATGCTCTGCACATCGGAACCCTTCCATGTCGTCCAGACTGAGTTTGTCCATCCATAACCGGTGAGTCCAAGGTATGAGTTCGTGATGAAAAAGTTCTGACTGAACCAATTGGCTCCGCCGTAGTTCGGGCCGGAGGACCAGCCGGTGGCTGTCGTGGTGATCCGTTTGGTGTAGAGACCTGTGGTGACGTTGCCATCGTAGTCCATCCCGAACGCGATGATGTCGTAGCTCATCTCCGAGGCGAGGCTGGACACTCCGATGGTGTTCGTGCCGACCTTGAGGACCGAGGCCATGGCGAGCCGGAGGCTGATGCCCTTGCTTTTAGCATATTCGATGATCGCTGTCCTGTACCTGGATATTATGGTCGCCTCGTCAAACTGCATAAGGGACGAGGACGAAACAACATCGTAGTAATATGTCGCGTCCGGGGTCGCATAGACATCGAACACAACAGCGTCCGCAAGGGTGTTTTCAGGCACGATCAGCAAGGCCGGCACGTCATCGGATGAGGTCGTGAAACTGGCCTGTGCTGTCTCGGAGGCTGTGCTGCCACTTTCAGCAGGGATGGCTTTGACTGTGAATATGTAGTCGGTTCCCTTTGCCAGATTTGAAAGCGCGACGCGGTTCTCCGTTGTCGTCCCGCTGATGTCGCCGATGGTATATTCATAACTTCCGGCGCCAGGGATGACGCTCCAGCTGATGATTGTCTTGGAGGCATAGGTGCTCCCTACAGTGATCTCAGGCTTCTCCAGCTGGCTCACGTCTGCGGTGCGGACGTGGATATAGACAGGCTCGGATGATGTCCGTGTACTGCCTTTCGCTGGTTCGGCCTGAAGACGGACAACATATTCCTTGGAAGCTTCCAATCCGTTGAATGTCACGGACAAGTCCTTGGTGGAATCCGCTTCTGCACCATCGAGGGAGTAGGCGTAGTTCTCCGCACCGTAGACTTTGCTCCAGTCCACACGGAAGCCTGACACAGTCACTTCGCTGACCTTTGCCTCGGGGGTCTTCAGGGTTTCGCTCAAAGTCTCTTCCTTTGTCTCAGAACCGCATCCGGCGAGCAGGAAGAGAACCGATGACGCAGCCGTAATGAAGGCTGACTTTATCATTCTTGAAGTCTTCATCATTTCACAGTCACGTTAATGGTCCTGACGGACTGGTTGCCGTCGGTGATCCTGATTACAGTCTTGCCTTTGGACACTCCCTTGATTGTCAGGACGCTGTCCTTAAGGCTGACTTCCACTATCCCTTGCGCCGCCACTGAATATGTCAGCACATCGGTCTTGTAGAAATATTCCGAAAGGTTCACGGTCACCTCGCCACCGCGGCTTACGGTGACATCCGGGATCATGGCCACTTTCTTCACCGCCAGCAGAAGCTGGTAGGTGTCCAGCGAGCCGGCTCCCATATTCCCGAAATAAGGTGCGTCGCAGAACGGATCGACCGGGGTGACGCTTGAAAGAAGCGCCTCCTTCAGCATCTCGTTGGTCAGGCCTTTTTTCTTCTCGGCTCCGTAGTACCAGCTGACCGCGAGGGCGCAGGCTCCGGAGACGTGCGGGCAGGCCATTGAGGTTCCGTTGATTCCCTCGTAGGCAGAGCCGCCGTCCCCGGCCACGCTGGTGCTGTAGACTCCACCGTAGGTCGAGTTGAGGGAAAGATCACCGCCCGGGGCGGAAAGGCTTACCCATTTGCCGTAGTTTGTGAAATAGGACGGTGTTCCGAGCCATGAGGTGGCTGACACGCTGACCACAGCCTCGTCCGAGGCAGGGTAGCAGAGCTCGTTGGAAGCGTCGTTGCCCGCCGCGAAGATCACGATTCCGCCGGCCATAGGCCCTTCCTGCTCACCGTTCTCGTCCAGTCCCGCATACTTGATGAAATAGTGGATGGCATCGGCGAGAGCTGAGTAATTGCCTCTGGTCCAGTCATTCTTGGACAGAGCGCCGGCCGTGTAGCCCCAACTGTTCTGGCAGATCACCGCACCGTTGTCGGCGGCGTACTTGATCGCGCGCACCTGTGCTCCGAGACCGCCGCCAGAGTTGCCGGATTCGGACGCGCCGAGAGTCTCGCAGGACATGATCCTGACTCCGTCACCATTTCCAGATCCGCCGGCTATTCCGTTGACTCCCACGCCATTGTTGTTGACGGCGGCGATGGTTCCAGCGACGTGCGTCCCGTGCATGTTCTCCGCCGAGAATGTCAGCTTGCCCTTGTTGTCAGTGAAGTTGAATCCATAGACATCGTCGATGTAGCCGTTGCCGTCGTCATCGATGCCGTTGTCCGGAATCTCTCCCTTGTTCACCCACATGTTGGCGGCGAGATCCTCATGGTCGTATTTCACGCCCTGGTCCACCACGGCGACGATGACATCCGGATTTCCCGTGCAAAGCTGCCATGCGGCATAGACATCAGCGTCAGCCCCAACGACAGTGGAGTTTGCATAGACATTGCCAGTGTTGTTGTAGTGCCACTGCATCCTCTGCGAGCGGACACTCTCGTTGAAAGGGAAAGGAGTATTCCTTGCCGATGAATATGCCCTCGTGGCGACCGGTTCCTCATTTTCCGCCGCCGTTGCTTTTGAATATGCCGACACGGCAGTCGGGATGGAATATTCAATGACCTCCACCCCGTCGCATCCTGAGAGCATTTCCGCCACTTCCTTCGCTGGAACAGTCTCATCATACTTGGCTATGAACCATCTGTCCAGTCCTTCCTTTCTGGTTCGCGCCTCGAACCGTCCGCATGAAGGGAACAGGCGTTCGAAGCTGACAGAGCCGACTGTCATCAGAACCCTGTCGATCTGTGTGTTGCCGGAGGTCACGCCTCCCGCCCTTGTGATAGTCTCGTCCGCGGCTCCGGCCTTCATCTTCACGATGATCTCGCCTTGGATGGCCGCTTCCGGCGAAAAGACAACGATAGGCCCGCTGTCTTCCGACCCAGGCCCATTGTTCTCATTTCCACCGATTCCGTTGCACCCCGCCAACGTGATGAGCAGCGGAGCGATTGTCAAGAATCTGTTTTTCATTATTGATTGTTAAAAGTTTATTCCTTCACGCATCTTACCTGACCGGTATAGACTTGCGCCCTTGTCTCGTATGATGCCCAATAGCCATTGAACGCCGCCACATAGTGGGCACAGTTCTGGTTTTTGCCCTCGTCAGTGTCAAACACCTTCTCCTGGCTTGTCAGGTAGAATGTCTGTCCGCTGGCGTAGTTGTAAGGCGTTGTTCCCGGGAGCGAGTATGCTGATGGATAGATGTTGCCGGCCATCGGGTAGAAGTCCCCGGTCTGCCTCCAGACACGGCCGCAGTCTTTCTCGGCGTTCCAAAGGAAATCACTGCTGATTCCCGTCTCGTCATATTCATTGTGCCTGCCGCCTGTCTTGATGCTTTCATTGCCGACCGCGGTTCCCCACATGTTCTTTCCCGGCACCTTGTAGCCTGGAGGACACGGATCGAAAATGGTCTTCTCCTCACCCCAGAGTCCAGGTTGTACGCTGTCCTTGTCAGACGAGCTGATGTACCATGAGTAACCGCTTGAGTAGTAACTTACAAGAAATCTCATCGGATGCTCAGCCGAGAACGGAATGTTGCCGGGAGCCGAGAACATTGCCTTTGACTTGAATTTGGAGTCGATCTCCCACTCTCCGGTGCCGTCACCGACTTCTTTGTTCTGCTTGTTCCATTCCGGTTTGTTATCGCAATAGTCCTTTGCGTTCTCGTAGTCGGTGATTCCGCTGTAATCCGCATAAGGTGAACGTGAAGGGATGAACGGATCCTTTCTGCCCATCTGGTAGATCATGCCTCTGTTGTCTATGTCCATCGGAGTGTTGTTGAGCGCACCAAGGTTTCTGTCCATGATCTGCGCGATGACATTGCCTTCCGGACCTATGTGGTCATGTGTGGTGACCTCGTTGTCAGTCACCCAGATGTGCCAGCTCCATAGTACCTTGCCCTTGGCGTTCTTTACGGCGATGAGGGCGTTACCCTCGCTTCTGCCGGTCGAGAATGAGATGTAGCCCGCGCCATAAGCCGGTGTTCCATCAATGATCTCGTAGGACATCGTGCGGTCACCGTCGTTTCTGGCTTCCCAGAGCAGTTCGGCATAGGCGACATCCTTGATCCCAAGTCCTTCGCTTTCGATGTACTTGCTCTTGCCGTCCTTGCCGCCGTTGCCTTTGATGTCAGCGCGGAATTTGTAAGCGCTGTTTGTGTGAGCGATGTAGCAGTTCGCCGTGCCGGCCGCACTGAGGTCTATGGCGTCATCGGCCCTTTGGGTGATTTTCAGTGAAACCTCCTTGGACTTATCGCCTCTCACGGCTGTAACCTTTATGTCATCGGTCTTCACGGAACCGTTGTTTGCCTGAGCCTCCACAACGAGACAACTGTCCGCATCGACACTGACCGCGAACCAGTCTCCAGACTGCGCTGTGTAATTCCAGCTCGTGGCGTTGGTCGCCATTGTGACAAGAGCCTTGCCACCTTCCTTGTCAAACACGATCTTGGAATCTGAAGGCTGGAGGAAAAGCGGGGCCTCGTAGGAGTCCGGGCCGACCTTTGTGGTCTCCGTGCAGCCGGCAGCCATTCCGGCCGCCAGAATCATCGGTATGATATATTTGAGTTTCATATTCTAAAATGATTAAAGATTAATTACCCTTGCAGATGTCCGGAATCTGACCATAGTCCGTCAGTTTTGTGCATCCCCTGAAAGCGTTTTGGAGGTATGACAAGGCAACGAACCCTGATGCTTCCAGGTTCTCGTTAGTCCTGTCGTAGAGATGGTACTTGACTCCGTTCACTACCGTGTAAGGTGATTCCCCGCTCAATGAGACGCAACCGTCGAACAAATAGTTGATGTTGGTCGCGGCCTTGAAATTGTCGAATGTCCCGACAGGAATGGTCTCAAGTGCCGAACAGCCTTGGAACACGTAGGTGAGAAGCTTGACTTTTTCCGGGTTGATGAAGACGTTATCTCCGACTTCCCTAAGTGATGTGCATCCGGAGAAAATATAACTTATGTTGGCGTTGCCGAATTTACAGTTAATGACCTCCGATCCTATTTTCTCAATCCCTGTGCACCCGTTGAACGCATAGGTGTAGTTGATGATCTTCTCGTTGTTCTTGAACAGTCCGGAAGGCACCTCCTTGAGACTCGTGCAGTTCTGGAATATCTTCATCACGGTTCCGGAAGCCGCGTTGACACCGCTGAACGCGTCAGGCGCGATCGTTGCCAGCGATGAGCAGTCTGCGAACATCGAGGTCAAGGTCTTTGTCTTTGTTGTCGTGCCGAACAGACCTGCGGGCACGGCCTGAAGAGCGGTGCAGTTCTGGAAACAGCTTTGAACCGTGGTAGCATTGGTGTTTTTGGCGAACAATCTTTCAGGGATTGTCTTCAATGAGGTGCATCCGTAGAATGTCTTGTTGAATGAATCCGCACCGGTAAGTCCGTCAAAGAATCCGGCTGGAATGCTCATGAGAGCCGTACAGCCCTCAAAGGTGGACTCAAAGTTGGTTTTGCTAGTGCCGGCCCCGAAAATCTTGCCTACAGTAGCGAGCGATGTGCAGCCCTTGAACGCGGTCTTGTAGGTGGTCACCTTTTTGTTCTTCGCGAACAGACCGTCAGGGACGCTGGCCAAAGACGCGCATCCGGAAAACGCTCCCTCGAAAGAGGTGGTATTGACGATTGCCTCAAACAATCCTGCGGGTACCGACTGGATTCCGGAGTTGGAGAAAACCTCCTTGGCATTTGTAACCCCGGCAAGTTCCGCTAACGCTCCCTCCGGAATAGCCTTGAGATTCGTGCATCCGTAGAACAGACCGGAGATGTTCGTCACTTTCCCGCAACCTTTGAAAGCGTTTTCCGCAACTTTTGCCAGACTGACACAACCTTTGAACAGATTGGAGATGTTTTTGTTTGCGTCACAACCTTCAAAGAGGTTGTCTCCGATTTCTGTGATTCCTGTGCAGCCTTGGAAAACTCCAGCGAAGGATGTCACTTTGGCCAATCCCTTGAAAACTCCGGCTGGGATTGACTTAAGTGCGGTGCATCCGCTGAACGCGTTTGAGAAGGAAGTTACCGCCGCGGCGTCCTTGAACAGGTCTGACGGAATGCTCTCAAGAGAGGAGCAGCCGTTGAATATACTGTTGAGCGCTGTGATTCTTGTGAATCCGTCCAGAATTCCGGCCGGGATTTCCTTCAGCGACGAGCAGCCTTGGAAAATCATGTTCATTCCGGCACCCCTCTTGCCATAGACGACACCCTGGGCGCCAGAGTTCTTGAACAGATCCGCAGGGATGCTCTCCAGTTCAGAGCATCCGTTGAAGCATGACATGAATGAGTTCACGGATGAGCAGCCTTTGAAGACATCGGCGGGAATGCTCTTGATTTTTGTTTTGGAGAACGTTTGCTCGAAAGTCTCGCATTTTGTGTTGTTCGCGAACAGCCCTGCCGGTATCTCAACAAGCCCTGAGCCTGTGAAGGCCATACGGAATGACTCGCAGTCAGGTTGGTTTCTGAATATTCCCGCCGGAACAGAAGTCAGGCTGCTGTCGGCGTTGAACACAGCGTTGAACGTGGTTATCTTAGGGTTGTTGGCAAACAAATCCTCGCTGACGGACTGAAGCTTATGCATTCTTGAGAATGTCGAGCTGCAGTCTGTGATTTCTGGATTCTTAGAGAAGATGTTCTTGTCAACATGAGTCACTGACTTGCACATGTCGAAGGCCGATCCGACATCTGTCAATTTTGGACAGTTGTAAAGCAGATCCGCAGGGATTTCCTTAATGGAATGACAGTATATGAACATTGAGTTGATGGACTCACATTCAACAGCTTTGCTCAGAAGCCCGGATGGAATCGCTTCAAGGTGCTGGCAGTTGCTGAAAGTCTCCTCGAATGTCTTTACCTTGGTGAACGAGCCGATGACATCGGTAGGAATCCTCTTGAGACTGTCGCAGTTGTAGAAAGCGCGGTTCATCGTTTCCACCTCCAGATTTCCCCAGCAGAATACCTCGCTGATCTGTATTCTTTGGTCAGTGGTCAGTTTTGAGTATGCGTCGATTCCTGTGGCCTTGCCTTTGAACGAAGCGATGTAGTAGCCAGGATCCGTGTAGGTGTGGGCAGGGTAGTCTGACTCCACGGTCTCGGTCGTGCCGTCTCCCCAGTCAACAGTGGCGCCGGCTGTCACCCCGCTGACCGGAATCGCGGATTTGTATGGAGACTTGGTGACATTGAGTCCGATGATGAACGCCTGTGTGTCGATGCCAGGCTGGGAGACAGTGATCTCTTTTGTGTCGATGTTCTCTTTTCCGTCGCCGGTTGTGATTTTGATCTTTACAGTTCTTGAGTCAGACCCGGGATTCGCGGTAGGAATGAATTTGAGTCCCTTTTCGGTTCTCTCGATTGTAAGCCAGCCGCTTTCGTTGCCTGAGATGGAATATTCCCAATCGAAGTTCGCACTGACTTCCACCTCCTTGGCCTCACTGGAGAACGGTGTGATAGGAACAGTTGAGGCAGACGGCTCGATGAGGGCCGCCCTGTCCTGAAGCACGTCGATGGTCTCGGTGACGAGATTGTCGCCGCTTCCGGCCTTGAGTGTGAACTTCACCTCCCTGTCGGTATATTCCTCATTCTGATATGCGCTGAGGTTGATGGTGTTGCCGTCCTTGGTGACGAGCATCCATTCGCAGCCTGAGGTCTCGAATGTCCAATCCGGATCGGTTGAGGTGACTTCAAAGGATGCCGTGAGCTCACCTGCGGCCGCGAGGTGGAAATTGTTCTCTGAAGCGACGATCTCCACGGTCCCGTAGGCGTTCTGTGTCGCTGAGACTGTCGCTGTCTTGTCTCCGGCCTTGATGGTCACGGTAGCCGCGAGTGCCCTGTCGATCTTGTTCTGGTCGCAGGACAGGGTCAGAAGGCTGGATTCGTCATCCTTTTCGGCTTTGACGAAGTTGTCTCCACCAATCTCGTAGGTCCATTCTTTGTTGGTGTTCACGTCCAATACGACCTTTCCGCCAAGGCTTTTGAAAGCTATGCTGGCGTTGACATCATCCTTAGCTGTGAACAAGGTGTTTCTGGAGGCTATCGCCAAGGTGGCGTTGGTCTCGCTCCCGTTCTCTCCCGGAACCGGATTCTGGTAGTTGATCGTCTCCTTTGTGCAGGCGCAGAAAGAAGCGGCCAACAATACTGAATATATTATCTTCTTCATGATCTACAGTCTTAAATGGTTAATCCTGTGTTTCTTTCTCGGCTCTCACAAAGTACATTTTGCCATCGGCATAGTACACGTCGCTGAGCATGGCCATATTCGAGCCGGTACCGATTCTGACTATGAGTCCGAGCGAACCGTATGCCTCATCAAAGCCATCAAGCAGGATTGCCTGGCAATTCTCGCTCTTTCCGTCAGTGGCGGTCCCTACAGTTCCATAGATGATCCCTGTCTCGAATTTCCTTTCCATGATGTTAGGCTGGACCATATAATAATAGTAGGTCTGTTGTGATTGCACCAATGTCTTGGTCAGGCACAGTGAGCCAAGCGTCAGCACCATTCTCTTTGTCTCTTTGTCGTAGGAAGCCTCATATTCAGTGCCCTCAACGAAAAGGTTCTTGATGGAGAAGGTCTTGCCGTACTCTTTCTGCTCGATAGTGCAGTATGATCCTATTCCTGGAACATTTATCGCGTTGCCGCCATAGTACCAGCGTTCGGCGTAAAGTCCGTAGCTGCCCAGCATCTGGAAGTACGGGTTCTCCTCGCGTGAGATCTGCGAGACCTTGATCTCCTTGATTTCTGACTTCCCGCCCACAGTCGCGGTGATTGTGACCACGGCGTCGCGATGTGCCTCGCTGTTGGCTGCCGCCGTGACGCTTACAAGATTCTCTTCTGAACTTGTTGTCAGCCATGCCGCGCTTGACTCAACCTTCCACTCGGCGTTTGTCTCCACGGAGAACTTGAAACTGTCTCCCTCGGAATCAAGTTCCATGTTTTCCGGACCGTTGACTTTCAGAGTCAACACGGCTCCTGACCATGACTGGGAAACCTTGATTTCCTTCCTGTCCGTCGCCGATTCCAAGGTTACTGAAGTCTTTCTTGAGTCTCCGGTCTCATTGGCGGTGACGGTGATCGTCACCTTGCCCTCGCCGTCAGTGGCGGTGATCCAAGTGCCGTCTGACACTATCGAGTGCCACTGTGACGGACATGCCACGGAAATGGTGGCCGTGCCTCCCTCCTTCGGGAAGGCCACATTGTCTTGAGAGATGAGGAGGACATCCGCGATCTCCTCCTTCGTTGTCTCGCCGCAGGCCGAAAGGACCAGCAGCGGGATTGCGAACATTACAAGCAATCTTCTCATTGTGAAATTATTTAGATAGTGATAAATATTCTTTATTAAACGTTTTGTATGGTTTATTATGTAACTATCGCAAAGGAGCACCTGACGGATGTTAAGATATTCGATAGTCCAAGCTTCCATTTTGTAACCAGAATCTACTAACCAACAATTCAAAGTTACGTAGTATTGTTGATGAATATTCTTTTCCTTTAGATAAAAGTTTGTTAAAAAGATTGAATAGTTGTTCTAAAGGTTGAATAGTGAATGTTTATACCGATATCGTGTGAATAATTATTGCTCACAATGCGTAAGTTATCATTTGGTAAGCCAGCCTTTCGGATCCGTCAGGGAGATTGATCACTCCGCAGTAGGAGAAACCAGCCCTTTCTATGACGTGCCGCATGATCCGGTTGTCCCGGTGGGTGTCAATCCGCAGATTGCCGGAGACTGAGAGGGCATATTCAATGATCTCCCGGAAAACGCCGTGGCTTTCGGGGGAACTGGCGATGCGGTGGATCACGAAGTATGGCGCCGTGTCATCCAGCCATTTGCCGTCGATTGATGAATATGTCGGCTCGGGTGAGGGGAGGAGGGCGAAGTAGCCGACCGGTTTTCTGTCGTGATCGACTATGTGGGCTCCGCCTTTGCTTATGTCAGATCGGACTATTTCCTCGTTTGGGTAGTTTCCCTCCCACTGGGTCATGTTGCCGTCCGAGCGCATGATACTTTTAGCGGCGGTGAATAGCTCCATCGCCGCCGGAATATCTTTCTCGGTTGCTTTTCGGATCATTACTGCACTCCGAGCAGTTCGATCTCGAAGATCAGCGTCGAGTTGGCCGGAATCCCTGGTTGGGATAAACTCCCGTACCCCAGTTCGGACGGAATGTAGATCTCCCATTTGTCTCCGACACGCATCTGCTGCAGGGCGATGACCCAGCCTTCGATCAGATCCCGGAGCCTGATGGCCAGCGGATAGCCTCCGAGGCTGGTGTCGAAGCACTTGCCGTCAATGGTCCGGCCAAGATAATGACAGCTGACCACGCTGCTTGGAGTCGGTTGCTTTCCGCCTTCAGAACCTGATTGGAGTACCTTGTAGCAGACTCCTTTAGCCAGCCGCGTCACGCCCTCCTCTTTTCCCTTCTCGGCCAACCACTCCTTGTTGGCACGGGCATATTCATTCTTGTTCATTACTGGTTGAACCTTTTGGCCTGCTCCTCGATGAGCGCCTTGTCGTTGAAGTAGTCGATCCTCATCGCCTTCTTTACCTCGTCGAGGGTCGCCGCGGCCACAGCCTCGGCATCCTCGCTGCCTTTCTTGAGAATCTCATAGACGGCGGGAATGTCTTTCTCATATTCCTTTCTCCTCGCCCTTACAGGCTCCAGCTCCTCGTTGAGGATCTTTTCAAGGAACTTCTTGACTTTCACGTCACCGAGTCCGCCTCTTCTGTAGTGATCCTTCAGCTCGTCGAGGTTGGCATATTCAGGAAGATAGAGGCCGAAGTGCTCGTCGCGGCAGAAAGCGTCGAGGTAGGTGAAGACGGTGTTGCCCTCCACGTGGCCAGGGTCGCTGACATTGATGTGCTGAGGGTCCGTGTACATCGACATCACTTTCTTGTGCATTTCCTCGGCGGTCTCCGAGAGGTAGATGCAGTTGCCCAGCGACTTGCTCATCTTCGCCTTTCCGTCGGTTCCCGGGAGACGGAGACATGCCGCGTTGCCCGGCAGGACAGCCTTCGGTTCCACGAGAGTCTCGCCATAGATGCGGTTGAAGCTGCGCACGATCTCGACCGCCTGCTCAAGCATAGGCTTCTGGTCCTCACCCACAGGCACATCGGTAGCCTTGAAGGCTGTGATGTCCGCCGCCTGTGAGATAGGGTAACAGAAGAAGCCCACAGGAAGCCCGCTTCCGAACGCCTGCTCCTCGCCGTCCTGGCTGAAGCCACGCATCTGGATTTCCGCCTTGACGGTCGGATTGCGCTGGAGCCGCGCCACCGTGACAAGGTTCATGTAGTAGAATGTCAGCTCGGTGAGCTCAGGAATCATGCTCTGGATGAATATTGTCACTTTGTCAGGGTCTAGGCCGACTGACAGGTAGTCCAGCGCCACCTCGATGATGTTTTGACGAACCTTCTCCGGGTTGTCGAAATTGTCGGTAAGCGCCTGTGCGTCAGCGATGAAGACGAACATCTTCTTGTAGTCGCCGGCATTCTGGATGGCCACCCTGTTCCTCAGGGAGCCGACGTAGTGGCCAATGTGGAGGCGTCCGGTCGGACGGTCGCCTGTCAGTATTATCTTGTTTGACATATCGTTATGTTTTTTAGTTCGTTATCGTCATATTACCTGGACCATCATATTCCCGAACCGCTCTATTTGTTGAGCCATCATATTCATTGATAGGTAATTCCGTGGTTTACCTGATCAGGTTCAGGAATTCGTTCCTTGTCCTCGCCGAGCTGAGGAAGACTCCGGAGAACGCCGATGTGGTGGTGATGGCATTCGCCTTCTGCACGCCGCGGATGGACATGCATGTGTGCATCGCCTCGATGACCACAGCCACCCCAAGAGGATGCAGAGCGTTGTCGATGCAGTCCCTGATCTGGACCGTCAGCCTCTCCTGCACCTGAAGCCTGCGCGCGAAAGTCTCCACGACGCGGGCTATCTTGCTCAGCCCCGTGATCTTGCCGTTGGGAATGTACGCCACGTGACACTTCCCCAGAAACGGCATCATGTGGTGCTCGCAGGTGGAGTAAAGCTCAATGTCCTTCACCAGAACCATCTGGCGGTACTCCTCATCGAATATGGCGGATTGGATGATCCGCGTCCCGTCCTGTGAATATCCCTGTGTGAGGAACTGAAGCGCCTTGGCGACCCTCTCCGGGGTCTTCACAAGCCCCTCTCTGTCAGGATCCTCACCTAACAGACGAAGGATTTCCTTGACGTGGACAGCGATCTCCGCGGTTGTCTTTTCCTCGTATATTTCCTTTTTCTCGTATGACATATTCCTAAGCTCTTCTTTTGGTACGGTTGTTGAGACAACTTCCAAGCCTACAAAATTAGGCAAAAAATACTTATTGTTATGATTTTTTGCATATCTTTGGGGCAAATAGAGCCGCTTTTTGCGACATTTTGATTTATATTAATGATTATTAACAATTTAATTGTTCGAGAATATGTATTGGACACTTGAACTTGCCAGTAGCCTGGACGACGCTCCATGGCCAGCATCAAAGGAAGAACTTATCGACTATGCCAACCGTTCCGGCGCCCCCGAGGAGGTCATCGAGAATCTCACCGAACTTGAGGACGACGGCGAAGTCTACGAATCCATCGAAGACATCTGGCCCGATTACCCCACCAAGGACGATTTCTTTTTTAACGAAGAGGAATATTGATTGATTTTTAATAAGTTACGCTTGGTGAAGTTCGCTTAAAGTCCAAATGTTCGATATTCCTTATTTTTAAGGAGGAAGAATATTTCAAGACATAAGCGACGATTCCAGGCAAGACTTTACAAGATTGATAGCCGCGGCGCCAAGAGCCCGCAAAGCGAGTTAGGTTATATCGCACCTGACTCGCTTTTTTTTGTTGTTCTGTGGGGAGAGTAAAGGTTTTCTCCGGCGGATTGGCGTTCGGCCGGACAAAGTTACAGAAAATCTAAACTTGTCCGGTGGATTGGCGTTTGACCGGACAAACTGGATCCGGGCAGCGTTTCCTCCGGGGAAACGGGCTTTGGGTGGACGAAATGATATTCGATTAAGGTTATGGGGATATTCAAAGAAAGGGAGAGGTGTTGCGAGGCGACATTTCGGGATGGCGGACCGTATTGGCACGCATATACTTCGGGGAAGGAGACGCCGTTGCTTTTTGCGCGGGAGGAGGATCTTGTTTTTGTGATGAATGTGATTGCGCAATCTGCGGCTCTTTTTCCTGAGGTACGGATTATCGCGTTCGAGGTGATGAACAACCATTTTCATTTTGTGGTTTCTGCTGATGAGAAGGCTGTCTTGACGTTCTGGGGCTTCGTGCGGAAGCGGCTGGTGAGGTCATTTCCGTTAATGAAAGGTCTTCAGATAACTATCAAGCCTATCGGAGACTTGGGAGCATTGCGCAACAATATCGTCTACACCAACAGGAACGGTTATGTTGCTGACTCTAGCCATACTCCGTTCAGTTATCCTTGGGGAACCGGACGTTATTATTTTCTGGACAGGCCTAGGGGTAAGACGTTGGCTCAGATATTCGTAGATGACAGGAGAAGAATGTTCAGATGCCGCACTCCGCTGCTTCCGGGTGAGTGGGAGGTTACCAACGGTTATGTTGCTCCGTGGAACTACTGCGCCATCAAGTTCGGTATGTCGATGTTCAGGGACGCGCACCATTACTTCGCTATGGTCGGCAAGAACGTGGAGGCGTATGCAGAGTTGGCTGTCGGACTTGAAGATGGTGAGTTTTTGACGGATACGGAACTGTTTGCCCGTTTGAGCGTTCTGGTTCGGTCCGACTACGGAGGCGCCTCCATTAAAGACTTGACCAAGCCTCAAAGATTTGACATCGCCCGGAAACTCCGCTACGACTTCCGTTCCTCGAACGGCCAGATACGCAGGGTGCTCGGGCTGTCACAGTACGAGATCGATTCGCTTTTCCCTCTGACGGCGGAAAAGTGAGATCCGCTTTCGGCGATGCCCGGAAAACAGGTGGCTGAGATTTTGTCCGGGAAAAGGCCGTTTTGCAGGACAAAGGGAGGAATCAAAGGCAATTATCCGACAGAATGGCGTTTCAACTGACGAAGTTATTTGGGATGAAGGTTTCTCCGAAACCCCGTCTCAGATTGACCTGACGGCTGCTTCGCACTTGATTTCGGAAACAATCTTTCTGCAAAGATAGGCCTTGCTGTAAGACAAAACTTGACACACAAAAAAAATCTATCTGCCGTGTTTCGTCAGATATTATGCGTTAACTTTGCCGGAGAAAAATCAATACACTATGTTGGCTGAAAAGATAAAGGACAGGATCCGGCTTATGGCGATCATCGATTCGTTCGGCGAGAGAGGGGACGCGCCCTGACGACTGGCTCCGTCTGACCTGCATCAACGCTTTCCTGATGGGGAATATGCTGACCGACGACCGCTTCCCGAAGGACCGGGTGTTCATCAGCGGCAGCTACAACAATGAATATGCGAGGGTGGTGGCGAGAGCCATATCCCTGAACAGGGTGATATTCGTCAGACACAAGCACCTATATCAAAAGTTTGTGACTATCAAGGAGGAAAATATTCAGTACCCCGTGGAGGTCCGGCCAGAGATCCTTGAGTTCGAGTTCATTCCGTTCGCCCTGTCGTACAATTCCTGCTGGTATATGTTCGGAATGAGACCTGGGGAGGGCGAGCTCCTTGTATATTCATTGCAGAACCCGGCCGAAATCCGCGTGTTGGACGTTACCGTGGATCCGCCGGAGGATTTCCGTCTTGACGAGATCACGTCCGACTTCCGGAATCGTTTCCCCGTCAGCGATGACTATAACGACCGTGACGACCGGCTCCAGTACCTTTTGTCCAGCAACCAGTCTATGTACAAGATATTCTGACGTCAAGTTAATTCAAAGGAATATGATGATGTGGTTCCCTTGTTTAGTTAAGGGACATTTTTGACGCAATTGTATACAAAAAATAATGAACGAAATGAATTTTGAAAATTTGATAACTGCCGTAAAGTACAGTTGGCGGGATGAGAGGATTCAGAAAATGTATAAGGAATGTAAGCATGCGTGGGTGAGTGAGTTCCAGAAAAATCTTTAGGAAAAGCTAGGTTCGGGGGAGAATGGTTATACTTGGGACACCGAAATGCGATCAAACTTCAATGGGAACAGACGTAATGTGTAAGAGTAGTCAACTCGTATATAATTACCTTTTATATGCCTCACCCTCTCTTATGTTTTGTCCGGTGGAATGGCCTTTCACCGGAGGAAGCATGGGATTGAATTCGTTTGTCCGGAAAAAAGGGCTTTCCCCGGAGAAAATGCCGGATTGAGTTCGTTTGTCCGGTAGGAAGGGTGCTCCGCCGGACAAACAAAAAAAGTTGAGCGGGGAGCTAAAAAGGATAGTTTTTCGTACATTTGCCCTGACTTATCAAACAATGGTATATGGAATATCTGTCTAAGGAACGCTACGACCAGATTGTCGCGGAACTTAATCATCTTATTGATGTTGAATATCCTCGGATCAAGGACGATCTGTCGGACGCACGCGCGCAGGGGGATCTGAGCGAGAACGCTGAATATCGTTCGGCGAGAAGGGCTCAGGCCAAGGCCATCAGCAGGATACGTTTCCTGCAGAAAGTCCTGCAATATTCAAGGATCATCGACACTTCGGCATTGCCGAAAGATCAGATTTCATTGCTCAGCAAGGTGGAGTTCACGAATATGGCCTCCAATGCCAGAATGACATATACCATTGTGAGCCCGCACGAGATGAACCTTGAAGAAGGCAAGATTTCCTGCAAGTCCCCGATTGGTGCGGCGCTGATGGGACGGAAAGAGGGCGAGATCGTGGATGTCCAGGCTCCGTCCGGGACTTTCAAGATAAGGATCGAGAGTGTGTCGGTCGGACAGTGACACTCTCCGCAAGAAAACGAGAAGCCACATACCACATTGGGCCAAGCAACAAACTGCCCTGCCCAACAATGCCATTGTGCTTTCTCTTTTAGATTAACATTCTTTCACGCCAGCATAAAAAGAAAGGTAATTATATACGAGTTGACTACACAGCCAGATTGCGTCGGTGCACATTAAAGTCTGCACTATGACCTGTAAACCAGTAGTTATCAAGCGGGTGTCACCGTGATCATCCCTGTCTGCCTTCTGATCTATCCTCCGACGCAGCCGGTGATGGTCTACCCGACAGGTGCGAACCTGTGGTGGATGCTGTGTCTGGTGCTGTTCTGCACGGTCGGTCTTTACCTCCTGCAGATCATCGTGTTGAGGAAACTGTCTGCGTTCACCGTCAACCTTACCTACAATCTTGAACCCTGCTACACCGTCATAATCGCCTTCCTCGCCTTCGGAGAGGCCCGCGAGCTGAACGCCTCCTTCTACATGGGCATTTCCCTGGTGATTCTCAGCGTGTTGCTCCAGACGGTCAGGGCGTTGCGGAAGACCGCTTCGTAGAGGGTGCCTTTAAGTCAGCCAACTCCTCCTGCTAATCCCAGACGGTAAGGGCGTTGCGGAAGACCGCTTCGTAGGCCGGTGGCTGGCGGATGGAGTCGCTCTACAGGCTCAGTGGCCGATGCTCAATGGCCGATGCTCAGTGGCCGATGCTTAGTGACTGATGCTCAGTAGCCGATGCGGTGCCGTAGCTATTGCCGCCGCTCGGGAATGATTACGTGGTGGTTCCCGATGGGGGAGCGGAGAAAGTAGTCCGCGAGTCCGGGTGCGTCCACCAGTATCTGCGTCCTGCAAAGGCAATCATTGTACTGGTTTTCAAGAATTTCCACATCTTCAAGGAACATTTCCGAGCAATCCGGAGAGAGTTTGAATATCCTTGTGGCTCCGGCGGGCAGCACTCCGTGGACCGCCACGCCGATTCCCGACTCGAAGTGGGTGTCGTAGGAATATTCCTCCACCATGTTCAGTGGAACGGTGCAGTGGGCGAACAGCATCTTGTCGCCGTCGATGCGTGAAAGGTTCGCCTGGAAGCCGGAGATTCCGAACTTCCGGTGGGCGATGCACATTGACAGGAGCGTGGGTATGTCTCCCTCGCACGTGGCCACGACCCCCTGGCTGTTCAGGATTGCCAGAGCCATGCAGCCGGTGTTGCCGAGGGCTGTCAGCAGGTCGAAGCAGCGGAGTGACACCCCGGCCAGCCCGTATCTCTTCACTAGCGTCTTCATGGCGCAGTAGATGTCCATTGAGCCACTGAAGTCTTTTCCGGAGATGCTCTTCCCGAACTTCGGCTTGTTAGGCGGGTTGAGTTTCAGCCCTTCCAGCCATTTGCGGTCAGGCTCTTCGGCCAGCCCCACCAGTTCGTTGATGTCGATGTCAACGATCTCGACACCGAGTCTCTCCTTGGCCACGGCGTAGTCTACGTCGCTGGAAATCAGCCAGTCGGAAGGCTTCCCGATAACTCCCACCTTATAACCTTCCAGAATGCGGCCCATGTCATATTCCTTCACATGGCTTTTTCCGCCCTTCGTGAAGCCGCCTCGGAGCCTGAGGGCGATCTCCTCCGCGCTTCCGTGAAGGATTTCTCCCGGCCATCCGGCCCGGTTCAGGAACGATAGGATCTCCATCGACGCGGCAAGGGAGTTGCTCTTCCCGCTGGTAAGCAGCCTGACTGGCATGCCGTCAGGAATATTCAGAGACCCTTCCTTGCAGAAGATGCTTTTGAATATTCCCTCCGTCCCTCCGGTCCTGACGTAGATGATGTTGTTCCGTGTCCTGGAATATTCGGAAAAGTCGGTGCGGCCGAACTCAAACGCCTCGCCGAGCGCCTTCTCAATGTCCTGAATGAATCTTTCGTCCGCAGGCTCCGCCACCGTCTCGCTGTGCAGCCCCGAAGTTAATGAGTAAAGTGTGTACATATTCGCTTATTTGGTAATCCTTGATGCTTATAAAAGTCGTTGTGTCATTTGATTCTCTCCGCCAATTCCAGTGACGGCAAATCTCTCTCTATTATGGCCGGATTGTTATGGTATATCATGGCCGGATTATTATGGTCGGGCAACTTTGGCGAACAGCTCTTAAGCGCTGAAGCCGGTTCCACCGAATGCGTTCTGCCTCTTTCTGAAGGTTTTGCCGAAGGAAGAGGCCGTTCAACCTGCGCGGAATCCCGCTGACCTTGGGTGGCTAACCTTTTTTAGGTTTTGCCGAAGGACGTGGCCGTTCAACCCGTGCGGAATCCCGCTGACCTTGGGTGGCTAACCTTTTTTAGGTTTTGCCGAAGGAAGAGGCCGTTCAGTCTGCGCGGAATCCCGCTGACCCGGAGGGCGACTATCCTTTTCTGAAGGTCTTGCCGAATGGGGTGAGCGAGAGGAGAGCCATCTTGAAGTGCTGGAGACCGAAAGGGATGCCGATGATGGTGATGCAGCAGATAAGACCGAAGACGAGGTGCGTCGCGGCGATCTCCCACCACCCCAGCAGGATCCAAAGCACATTCATGAATATGCTGAGGCAGCCTCCGGCGTTGTTTCCGTCCACAACCTCGGTTCCGAATGGCCATAGCGAGAACACTCCGAACTTCCACAACTGGTAGCCGAACGGAATCCCGATGATGGTCACGCAGTACAGAAGTCCGGCGATGAAGTAGCCCAGACTGACCAGCAGCCCGCCCAAGATGAGCCAAAGAATATTTCCGATGATTCTCATTGATGCGAAGATAGTGTTTTTCTTAATGCTTTCGTCCGCAATTTACAACAAAAGACCCGGAATCCGAAACTTTCGTGTGCGGAAATCCGATCTTCGCTCCCGCGGCAACCTTGGCAGACCCTTCCGTGAGCGAACCGGGCCTTTCCGCTCACGAGACAACCTCGACAGACCCTCCCGTGCGCGAACCGGGCCTTTCCTGCTCCCGAGACAGCCTTGGCAGGCCCTCCCGTGCGCAAACCAGACCTTCCTGCTCCCGAGACAGCCTTGGCTGGCCCTCCCGTGAGCAGAACAGGCCTTCCTGCTCACGAGGCAGCCTTGGCCGGCTCTCCCGTGAGCGAACCGGGCCTTTCCGCTCACGAGACAGCCTCGACAGACCCTCCCGTGAGCAAACCAGGCCTTTCCGCTCACAAGACAATCTTGGCTGGCCCTCCCGTGAGCAGAACAGGCCTTCCTGCTCACGAGACAGCCTCGACAGACCCTCCCGTGAGCAGAACAGACCTTCCTGCTCCCGAGACAGCCTTGGCCGGTCCTCCCGTGAGCGAACCGGGCCTTTCCGCTCACGAGACAGCCTCGACAGACCCTCCCGTGAGCAAACCAGGCCTTTCCGCTCACAAGACAATCTTGGCCGGCCCTCCTGTGAGCAAACCAGGCCTTTCCGCTCACGAGACAACCTCGACAGACCCTCCCGTGCACAGAACAGGTCTTTCCGCTCACGAAGAAGGTGTTAGGAAGTACGTTGTGAGGAGAATGATCGATAACTGATGGCGAGGAATAGGGTTGGAGACATGGCAGAGCCTACGGGAACATATTCATAAAGAATGAATGGTGTTTTTTCTTTGGATGACGGTTGGATTATCAGATTATATTCATATCTTTGCTATTGTGGTACGACCGTCGGGAGTTGAACGCCCTGCCGACGTACTCAAGATAGATGTTCACGCAGAGTTCGGCACTTTTGCTGTCACGGATGTGATTTATGCTGGGCTTTTGCTTGTGGACGCTATCGGAAGACTGAATGCCGCGGAGCATGGAATCCGCAAAGCGAGTTGGGTTATATCGCACCTGGCTCGCTTTTTTGTATAAGCTGGGGAATGAGTGACTTGCGGCTTATGGAAAAGGTCTCTCACGTGATCTGGGACACTGGAGGGAACGTGAGAGTGGATAAATAACCATTCGTGCGTAGACAGTGCTATAACTCGTACGAAGCAAACTGCTTAGATTATGAAACGACTTCCTTATGCGGACGCTGAGAAGAAGTGCGCAGTCTCCTTTCTTGGTCATGGAGATTGGTGGCATCTTTACACTCCGGGGAACTTGACGGAACTGCTGTTCAGAGACGATGACGACTATCGTTACGTGATGAATCTGATGGCGAGATGTCTGGCGGAAGTGCCGGGATTGGCTGTCGTGGCCTTTGAGGTTATGAGCAACCATCTGCACATTGTCCTATGTGGATCCGAAGTTGGGACAAGGCTTTTTTTCGAGCTGTTCCGCAAATGGTTAAGCAGGTACATGGCCACAAGGTATGAGTCTGCTTTATCTGCTCGATTCCAGATGAGCCTCAAGCCTGTTCCGGATCTCAAGGCATTGAGAAACACCATTGTCTATGTCAATCGCAACGGATACGTCGTGACTCCGGAATGCACCCCGTTCTCTTACCCGTGGGGTACCGGACCGTACTATTTCTGCCGGTTTTTGCCCGATGCAAGGCTGTCTGATCTGAAAGATAGAGCGGCCCGAAGAATGTTCAAGGGGCGAAATCCGCATCTCCCGGGAGACTATCTTGTGATCAATGGACACATCGCACCGCCTTCGTACTGCGACATAAGACTCGGAATGGCGATGTTCCGCGACGCACATCATTATTTCTGGATGGTCAGCAAGGATGTCGAAGCCTATGAAGAGATTGCGAAAGACTTGGATGACGGGGAATTCCTAACTGACACTGAGTTGTTTACGCAACTATGGAAATATGTCAAGTCAGCCTATGGTGTCAGCAGCCTCAAGGAGTTGAGCCAAGCTCAGAAAATCGATTTGGCGAAACGACTCCGCTATGACTACCGCTCCTCCAATGGCCAGATCCGGCGTGTTCTTGGGTTGTCGCAATATGAAGTGGACTCGTTGTTTCCTCTTGGTGCGCATGCGCCGCAGTGACAGGACTCTGATCCAGCGTTTGAGGGTTCCTTTTTCTCGCGGACGATAAAAAGGGTGGTAACGGGAGAGTGGGAGATGGTAAGCGACCGTCCGCGGTGGTGGGCGGTGGTGGGCGGTGGTGAGCGGTGGTGGGCGACGTTGGGTGACGTTGGGTGACGTTGGGTGACGGAGAGCGATGGTCCGCGGACGGGAGATTATGCGTTTTTACGGGAAGCGTATGCCAACTTACGAAGGATAAGAATATGAAAGATCAAGTCTTGGGCAGGAGCCTGGGATTATATGTCAAACAACTAAACATTAAGTAATTATGAAAAGAATTTTGGAAGTGCTGCAGGATGGATGCGGCCAGTTGAAGTTCAACACAGACATCAATGTATGGAAAGATCCGATGGTGTCGATGGACATCATCCAGAGCGCTATGCTGTCGATGTCAACGACGCTGTGGGGAGGAAACGAGCAGTCAGTTCTCGCGATGATACGCTCATTGGCGATAGCGGATCTGGCTCTCAGTACGAACCGTGACGAGATGATAGAACACCTCAAAGACGCTTCACGGTCTCTCGCCGATGCTTTTAATTCGGCGCTACAAGAGGAACAGCTCCGCGGTTCGGTGACCATTTTTCCTCCCAATGTGAGGGCGCGTCCCGAAAAAAGCTGACCAACCAGCCTTCCCCGTGCGCAAGGATAACTCCAAATGCTCACGGGGGTGCTTGCCAAGGTTGTCTCGTGAGCGGAAAGGCTTGTTCTGCTCACGGGGGTGCCTGCTGAGGTTGCCTCGTGAGCAGAGGGTGCGGTCTGCGCACGGGATTCTGCCAAGGTTGCCTCGTGAGCAGGAGGGTTCGGTCTGCGCACGAGGCAACCTTGGTAGGATTTAAGCGACAGCTCCATATTCAGCGCAAGTGATCACAACGCCTCGGGTAATAATCCGAGTGCTGAAGGGATCACTGTAACAAATGGGCGGCTCTGGATCAGAAGATCAATTGTACTCCGAATGACGAGAGGAGCCTGTCCCCGACATGGCTGCGGAGATAATCAATGCGGGTTTTCAGCCCGATGGTCGTGTTGGCGTTGACTTCTTTGTGGTACTCGATCATTGCCCCTAATGCTATGTGGTCGGAAGATCGTATTTCCATGTCGTGAGGGTACCACTCTTTGACCGGACGGCTCTCCGCACGGGGGCCGTTGTAGACATACACGCCATTGATGCTTTTGTAGCCTCTGATCATGAAACCCGAAATGATGCTTCTTCTCTTGAAAAAGAATTGTCTGGAAGCTCCGGCCTCCGCGCTGACACCGGAATATTTGAACCAGCTGTGAGGGGTGACATAACTGTCATCTTTGCTGATGTACCTTATGTTGGAGTGTGCGTTCCACAGGTATGAATCACCCTCTGTGAGGTAGTAGTCGTATGATAATGATGCGTCAGCGGTAGTATATTCGCTCATTGTCGCCTTGGAGACAACCTCCCATCCGACACCGTTGATCTGCTTGGTGGAGTATTCTGTACCCTTGGTATGCTTGTAAAGAGAGTTGAATGATAGTTTGTGTACGGACTTCTCCCGCTCTATCAGCAACCGTGCATTTATGAAGCAGTCGTTGACGCTGCTGAGTCCCATGTCCCTTGGATGCGTGGCGTCCTGTCTGAGTTCCGTGAGACTTATCCTGTATCCCATGTCAACCAAAAGCTCCACAGAGCCGTCAAAACCATACTGCAGGGCTCCTCCGTAGCTGTTCCCTTGATAGTACATTGTGTACAGCCCTCCGGATCCAACCACGTCTTCCGTATAATTACCGAGGCCTTTAAGGACAAACACGTTCTGAAGAATCGAGCCATTGCTGAGGGTCGGGGCGGACCGCTCAAGAAGACGCGAGTAGAGGACGTTGAATCCTATGAAATGACTTGAACCTATGATACAGGCGATCGAAGGTGATACCTCGGCCTCGTAGACGGTGGACTCACTGCGCGGATCCTGCTGCTTGGCAGCTATGCGGTCACGGTATTTGATATGAAGCCCTCCGGAAAGCCGCTGCGACAAAGGGGCGGACATATTGAACTCCATGTCATATGATTGTTTCTTCCAGTCACTCAAGGTTGTGTCCGCGACATTGTATATGAAACGTTCGTCATGTGGAGCGTACACCAATGTGTTGTAGCGAGTACCGGAATCGGTGATGTTGTCGTAGGAGAACTGTCCCCATAGTTTGATTTTCCCTATGGTTGCATAGCCTGCCGTGTTGAAACGGACATTATGGGATGACTGCGGTTCCTGGAAAAGGTGGTGATCTCCTGTTATGAAGCCGTATGACAGGCCGGCGGTGTTATCCGTCCTCTTTCCGCTTGTCTCCATAAGGGCGGAGTTGCCGGATTCCAGCCATAGAGCCTTCTCCTTATTCAATATTCCGTTGTCTTGTGCCCATGCCATCGGATGTGTGAGCACAAGAAACAACGGAATTATTATTGAAAAATGTCCTTTCATCTGAAAACGGGACTATTCAGCCCAGGAGGCTTTCTTTGAGTTCCTTCTTAGCACAGGATCTTTGGACACGGTGAAATCGTTAGTGGAGTTGTTGGTGTCCTGATAGATGACGTTGCCTTCGGAGGTCTTGCCTTCTTCCTTCCTCAGGATTGACTCCCTTACGTAGGTGCCGCTCACCCATGTCTTGCCTGCGTCTATGTTCTCGGGAAGGAACGGGTTGGTTGTCGAATTCTTCACCCAGTTCACACCGTCGAGAACATCGGAACGCAGAACAGGCACGTAAGTTCCGGTAGGCTTGCTTCCATTGTAGTTCGCGACAAGTGTGGCGTCCGCGACAGGTGTGGACGGAGCGAACAGGATAAGGCCGGCATTAGAGACTGACATCATGTACTGTTTGGTGATGGTGGCGTTATGCGGGTTGATCATTATCATGTTCCCGGAGGAAGGATTGTCTACCTGTCCGTTTTCGATGTACTTGTCGCAGACAGTCTCGAACTCGGCGCTTGACAGGTCGATGGAGTTCGGATTCTTGTCTGCTGTTGTGTGATTTGTCGCCGAGGAGGCGATCACGAAGGATTCTCCAGGATTGAGAAGATAGGTCTTGCCGTCTCCCGGAATCTGCCAGATGACATCCTTTGCGATCACATATTCATCAGCATTCATTGTTGTCGTTGAGCCATCCGCCGCCACGAGGTGACCGTTGTTGTCGGCGAAGTTGACTGTAGACGAGGAGTAATTGCTTGTCGTGCTTATGCAGAGGCCATCTACATAGACAGGTTCGCTGCCGTTGTTGTAGATCTCGATGTAGTTGTCCTTCATGTAGTTGGTCTTTTCAGGAGTTTTGCTTCCGCAGTAGAAGATCTCCTTGAATATGATGGACGATGACTTGCTGGCGGTTATCTTCAGGGATGTGAGAGCGTCGGCCGAGTTGATCACGACCGCCTTCGCGCTTCCAAGGTAGTTGTAGATAGAGTGACGCGCGGTGGCGACCACATCGTAGACACCTTCGATAAGTTGGGAGACAGTGACGGTTTTGCTGTCGGTCTTGATTTCGGTGATCTCTCCTGTGTTGGTGTTGGTGAATGTCACCAGATAACTCTCCGGTGAAGGCACTCCAGCCGTGAATCCGGACTCGTCAAGTCCGATGCTGAAATCGTAAAACTTCACCTTGTCCTTCTGGCAGGACGAGATTGCGAGTGCTGTGGCTATCGCCAAGGTAGCAGTAATGATGATTCTTTTCATATACAACAGTTTTAAGGGATTATATTTTTACTTTAAGTTCAAACCCGAAGTACATCGGGGCGTTCAGTTCAGAGTAGGAGCCAATACTTATCTCCGATGGATCCAATGGCCTGGAATTGAATATGTTATTGACAAAGAACGAAGCGGTCATCTTCGATCCAATCTCCTTGGAGATGTTCAGGTTGAACACAAGGGTCGGAATTGTGTGGCTTACGGTGAAACGGTTAGGAGACTTGATGTCGTACATATACCTGAATGCGGGATCGTCTGCCATGGCCGGGGTGAATTCCGTTATGCGTCCGTCTTCGGCGCTGATGAAGAGTTGCGGCAATTCATCATTGTTGTAGTCATTCCATCCGCGTGTGAAAACATTAAACTGGGAGGAAAGAGTCACCGCGAAACCTATGGCCGGAATATTGTGTGTGACTCTCAATGTAGTAAGGAACTTTTCATAATTTATCCGGCTTACGAAAGGATCGTAGACGGAGACGTTCGTACCTACATAGCTGCCTGACCGCGGCCTGAAGTCAAATGTGTATCCTGCGTTGGCGCTCTGTGTCCTCATCCACGCCCCGTTGAGGAAGAACGATGTCCGAATGGCGTCGAACCTGCCGAGATTCAACTCATATTCAACCCCCGTGTTGTGTTCGTAGCGGGTGTTCATCGGCTTGTAGAAGCGGAAAAACTTCTTGTCGGCGCGTGTGAGGCCAAACGTTGGATTTCCAGAGGCATCGCTTCCTGAGATTGTATATGTCAGGAAAGGAAGAAGGACAAAAGTGTCAAAATCGGAGCCGAATGTGTACCCGTTCCTCATCAACTCATCGTAGAAAGTGATTTTAAGCGAGTAACGGGACGCTATCGTCAGATCGAGACCTACCTCCAGTTTGCGGTTTTTCGCCATCTCAAGTCTGCTGTTGGAAGTGTCGAATATCCTTGTGCTTGCGATAACGATCTTGTCCTGAGGCGACTGGACATCGTTGTTGAACAGGGTCTGGTCGCAGTAGGCATTATTTGGATGCAGATATGAGGCCGTAGGAGCCTTTGCTGTGATCCCGTAGCCTCCTCTAAGATTCAGGACCCGCGGAACAATCTCATAGCTTAGGTTGATTCTTGGAGACAGAGCATCCATACGCTCGACCAAGTCATAGCGGAGTCCGGCGCTCAGGTTGAAGGCTCTGTTCAGGATGACAGTCTTGAAAGAGCTCTCGGCAAAAAAGCCGAACTGATTGACAAAAGGAATGTCATAGAGGGGTCTCTCCCGGTAACCTGAGTCCGCGTTGGTGCTGTGTGGCGGCGGTGTTCCTTCAGGGTAAACGAGTCCCCGGCCGAGATTCCCATCAGACTTGAAGTCTATTCCGGCAAGTATGGACGAGCTGGTGGTTCCCCAGGACTTGAACAGGTTCGCTACGATCTTCGCATAGGTGTTCATCTCCCTGCTGTAGAAATCATAATGGGAAAAGTAAGAGTCTGGCATGAAGATGGCGAACGTCCCTGCCTCAACCTGATTCTGGGTGAAATTTGTTATCTTTTCACCGTTGGTGTCGAAATAATCTCTACCCGGGACATTGCTCACGATTGTACCGTCCACCATATTGTTTGTGTACAGAGAGGTGGCGCTGGCGCAGATCTGCTCCTTGAATGAATCCTTCAGCGTGAAACTGTTGGAAAGGTCGTACCTTATGGATTTAAGCCATCCGGCATTGGCGCTCCACGTTCCGTTGGTGCTGATGCGGTAGCCGTAGCTCTGCCCTCCGGACGAAAGGCGTGAGCGTAGATCATCCGGGTTGGGATTCCTGGTATCCTTCCCGAATCTCAAGTCCAGTGAACTTGTGCTTGTGAGACGGTTGAAGGTGTTGCTGTATACGGCTTTAAGATTGACTCTTCTGTAGTTGGCGTAACTCTCGGTTGTCTTGGCGTTGCTGTAGGCATAATCTGTGCTGACGTGAATGCTTCCTGAATGCGGAGCGAGCCTGAATCCTTTTGAAAGAGAGGCCTGATAGATTTTCGGATCCGTCTTGAACCTGAGTGTAAGAGGTTCTGTGCCGGCCTTGGAGTTGATGATGACCGCTCCTGACGTAAGGTCGCCGTATTGCACGGACGGAATGCCTCTGATAACCTCTATCGACTCAATGTTGTCAGTGGAGATGGAACGCACGTCCACGCCCGAATTCGGAACAGAGCCTGCGTTGAATGTCGATGTCCCGGCTATTGTTGTCGAGGTCCCGTTCATGGCAGAGCTTATGCCTTCCATGTTGGCATTGTTGGACACAGGAGAACCGTCGATGATTATGGCGGTTCCGAGGCTGTTCATGTCACTTCCGGCAGCGGTGCGGAGGTTGAGGCTCTGTGCGCTGGACAGGCTTGGGTTTGAGATGCTCACCCCTGGCAGCAACTGCATGACGTCTCCAAGCGAGCTTGTCAGAGCGTGGTCTATGGCCTGGCGGGATATCGTGGACGCTGTGGACTCGCCTGCCTTGCTGCTTTGAGCCACTATATGGACTTCCTTAAGTCTGAAACTGCTCAGCTCCATCGTGAAATCAAACCGGACTCTGCCGGAGGTTCGCAGAACGACGGTGGAGTCAATGGCGACGTAACCGATCATCTCGATGTGGAGGTCGTACTGTCCCTCATCCAGATTACTGAATGAATAGTCTCCCGCGGCATCTGTGACTGAATAAAGTCCGGTAGGTTTGAGCATGACCACGGCTCCCGCCATAGGGGACGGCTTTCCGTTCTCGATGGTGGTTACCCTGCCGCATAACCTCAGCTTTCCGTCTTTGGGCATGGAGAAACCCTCCTGCCCGAAGGGCAAGAGCAGAAGCAGGAGCGTGATTATTGTTGACAATGCTCTTCTCATCGTGACGTAATTGTCATTCGCTGATCCGTCTTATGCTCTTTGTCAGTTCCTCGCGCAGCCGAGGGTCGCTCTCTTTCTCAAGGAGAGAACGGCACAGGCTTTCCGCGCGTGAAGCGAGAAAAGAATAACGATACCAGCCAAGTGTTTCTGCAATAAGTAGTTTTATGTCATGATCCGAACATCTTGTGTAATACTCTGCAATCGGTTCAAGAGCATCAGCGCGACATTGGTTCCTTTGCGCGCGAATGAAGAGTCTGGCCGATTTCAAGTCTGTAGTCTCGCTTGTGAGATTATCGATGTCGGTCTTAATGGAAGCCGAGTTTGAATCAATGTACTTATAAAGGGACTCTTTGCCTTCTTCGCCTTTCCAGTACGGTGTTGAGCGTACAAGGTCTTTGGCTTTCTCTCCGTCAATGGTGACAAGCAGTGACTTGATGTGGAACAGCACTCTCTTGGATGTCAGAGGGTCAAGGAACAATCGGACGGCTTTTTCGGCAAGAGCCGGAGACTGATTGTAGGTCGCGAATTTGGCACCGAGCCGCTGAAGAAGCTCATAGTCATCGTCAAGAGCAAGAAGAATGGCCTTGTCGAAGCAGTCCGGGGCGATTTCAGCATTGCCGTCGAATGCGGCGAGCCTTACGATCCCGGAGGCCGCTTCTGTCTGGATCCTGATGAGTTCTTCAGGTGAGATTGATCCGCTTCTTACCAGTTTGCGTATCGCAAGTGCCTTGACATCAGGATGAGCCTCCTTTGCGGAGAGAATTTTTCTCCAATGCCTTTCTGAATATCCTTCTCTTCCCGCCGCGGCGTCCAAGGCACTTATGGATGAATAGTGGAAAGTGGGATCACCGTACAAGTGGGTCTCAAGGTTCCAGATGTTCCGGTAGATGTTACCGGCGCACACTCCTTCTCCGAACAGGCCGGCCATCTCATCGCACCATACGTCCTGAAGTGAGTTGACGGAATGCGCGAGTGCGGCGAGCGTGGAGTTCTTGTCCGAGAACAGGTAATGTGACACGATGTAGTCGTCATTGATGAAGGCTCCATTGAAACAGGCGTCAAAGATGATGAACCTGGATGCAATGCTGTGGGCATCCACGTCCTCAGGGTAGATGTCCATAGAACGGTCGTAAAGACTGTCCTGAACTATGAATTTCGGATCGGACGCCTCATCCAGCCACTGGGCGGGAATGCCATAACGATTGATGAAATCGGCTTTGAGTTTGTCCTGGTTCCGTGAAGAACGTACCTTGACACGGAAATAGTTCCGTGCGAGAGACAGCCAACCGTCGGGAGAGGACACGTAAGGTGAACCGTTGAGAAGCTGCATGTCATTGTAGCCGTGGTGATGGAGTATGGCGAGATCCATGCTTGGCACCGAAAGGCCTGAAAGAAGCCTGTCCTTTACGGATTCATCGAAATCGTGATTGATGAAGTCCAGCCTTCCGTCCCTGCCCTCAATGACCGGGAACTGCTCGTGAAGGGCCTTGTACTCGGCCATCCTTGACACCATTGACTCTGAGTTGTAGCCGTGACCCGCGAAGAACAGTACATGATCGATGCCGGCGGATTCTTTTTTTGCCCTTACGGCTTTTCTCAGGAAGGCGTCAATCAGTTCATATTTATGAGCTTCATCCGAAGGCTTTATTCTTGATGTGTAGATTGAGGAACGGATCCGTTGAGGAGACTCCTCGCTCAAGGAATAGTAGAAGAGTTCCGGTTTTTCGACATCCCTCTTCAGAAAGCGGAACACCAGACCGAAATCATCGTAGAATCGGTCGGACGGCACGCTGGAGCTCTTCCAGTCACGTTGTTGGCTCATCTTGAAGGCAGAACTCAGGTGCTGCGCGTCCCTGATCATGGGAACAGGAATGTCTCCAACGAGCACGGCTCCTTCCAGAGATTCGTTTTTGTAAAGATCCATCAACGCGGCGCGCAGGGAGTCCGGAACACCCCATCTGTCTATGAGCAGGATGCCGCGTTTGCCGTCAAGCCGCATGCTTGACAGGTACTCCTCGATCGCTTCGGAGGCGTGGCTATAGGTAAGCGAATCCGTAACTACGGCGACAGATGTGCGGGCGGAAGGCCTCGCGACGGAAACAAGGCTGCACAACATTGCAGCCAGCACGAGTATCGTGCGATGTCTGAAAATACTACTAACCATAACGACAAATATAATTTTTTTTTCATGAAAAAGAAACAATCCGGTGTTGTTTTTTGTTCAGTTTTACTGCCCGGCAGAATCCGCCGCAATCTTCAAACCAACCTCTTCCGCGTACTTCTCCGAGACGAAATTGCCAAAAGAACAGCCAGTGCCGAAAATATAACTTTTCGTTGTGCCATTTACTTCCACAGGAATATTAATGTGCTGGCCTCTGTCGAGAGCCACAGCGGCATTTTCCAATCTGTTGAAATCGATACCAAACTGAGCCTCCACCATAAAATCAAGCATCTTCACACTTACGGAGTCTTTCAGATTCGGATATTCTTCTTTCAATAGAAACAAGTCACCACTATTCAGAATTTCACCCATTCTAGCATCTGCCTGTGTCTGTGAATATGCCCAATTGTATCCGAGCAGAAAGGAAGCAGGTAGATACAAAAGCCTATTTGCAGTTCTCATACTGATTGTGAATTATCTATTAAACACACGGATAAAGATACAAGAATAATCGGATGAGCATGAATGCGGGCAAGCATATATTCAGTCAACAAAGCTTATCCAGCTCGCTCATCATTGATGGCCGTCGACTATATTGTGCCCTGAATTCTTCAATTAGTTTATTCACAGCAGCTTGCCCTTCAATGCACGAATCCCGTAGAGCTTTCATATTGCTGACGATATAACAATATTTACGGCTATCTGCCGGGATGGCTCTCGTTCGGATGTGGTCAATATGCCCTTCAACGATCTTACGCCTTGTGGACGAATCCAGCAGATTGCCATATTTAGCCAAAACCATATAACATTCACCGTCATAGTCATTATTCCAAGACAAACACTCGGCCAACTGGGAAATCATGTTCTCTTCTGCGCATATTCTGGCGACATCCTTCTGTGTATGAAAACATCTTTTATTGACCAACTTTTCAATGATGGTGTGTAACCTATCAGAAGAATTGGCGGGCATCCGTCCCATAACATGTTTTAACTGAAGATAATAATCATATTCTGAAGAATAGCTGTTCAAAATCAGATACTTAAGTTCTTCTGCCAGCCTTGGTGTGTCTCCTGTCGTTTCAAGCAGTTCCATCTTTCTTTTATGACAGTTGTGCACATACGAAGAGTCTTCCGTACATGCTATTGCCCTGTTCAGCGACTCAATGGCCTCTTCAATTTGTCCGTGGAATATTTGGGTGTCAATCCGCATCTTGGATAGTTCCGGAACGAAAAAGTTATCATCTATTGTCTTCTGGGCAGCATCATATTTCTCTTTATAGTTCAGGTATGCAACTTTTCTGAACAACCATCGATTTCTATAATCGACAGCTCGCCCTGCATTGTCAATACGCTCATCAAGTGAAGCCAAATGTTCGTCAAAACTATCGAAAACGCCATCAAGAACGCTCTGCAACTCACTCAAATCTGCAAGGCCATATCCGCCGTCATGGAATGAAGTTGTTCCGGATGCCTTGTCAATGTCACTGGATATCCTCCTGATGGTATTAATATCCAGCACTTTAGATTCGATTAATGATATGAGCATGTCTGCTGCGTTCCTGGTCTCGAAATCATATCCGTCGTAACTCTCACATTCATATACGCAATCATTTGAGTAATGCTTTCCGACAAAAAGGATTACCTCGGACGCTATTGACGCCGCTGCGTCGAATTCTCCTTCCTGATCATAATACCTGGCCTTTTCCATCATTCGCCCCAATTGTTCGGCTATCTGGTACCAGTTTAGCGATGGCCCCCATCTGTGTCCGCTCTCATCAACGGCAAAGATGATATTCCTGACCTCAACCCTAAGTGAGTCCGGGTCAATGCTATCAGGAAGAAAGTGCCGGATTAAGGCCTCGCTTAAATCTTGATTCTTATATGCGTAGTCCTTCATGAAAGAAAAGACTTCGTCACTATTGTTCAGGTTGAAAACCTGGCCGAGTTTCGCTTTACTCATTTTGTTTAATGTTTCAGAGTGCGTGAATATTTTTGAGTAGGATACGAAATAAAATCATCCTTGTAAAATCCACTTCAATATTAGGGTCTATAACGGTCTTGTCAACTAACTTCCGCCAAGGTGAAACTGGTCACTTGAGTTACCTAAGACTTGTGATGTGGCTCGTGACTGAATAACATGCTTATTTTTAGCGGAATCGCTAAAATATTTGGAGATTCCGCTAAAAATCCTTTGCGTTCAAGTTGTTTTTATTTAAAGTCAACCTGCTGGATAAGTGTGAGGATCTGTAAACATGCCGAATATGACATACGAAGAGCTACTTGCTGAGAACCAGCAGCTTCGCATAAAAATTAAGGAATTGGAACAGGAAAATGCCCGACTTAAGGAACGGAATGTGCAGCTGCTATTTGAACCTGAACTGCCGGCATATTCAAGCCGAAGGTCAATGACTGTGGAAGAAAAGGAGGAAGAATTGAAGCGCCGGGTCACTCTTTTCCGTTCATTACTCAAAGGACGTGAGAACTGCGAAATCTTCCGTGGTAATCTCCTGCGACACTTCTACGCCTCCAAAACAAAGAGCCTGACCCAAAAAGAGACCGACCTGCGTGATGCACGGCCATCATCCGGTCCAGAAGCGCATTTACTGCTTCCGGGCTCGGAGTTTCGTCGGACGCATAACGAAATCGGCCATATCCTCTATCGAATTTCTTTACCAAACGGGAATATCGAGGACAGGGCCATCTTGAAGTGCTGCAGGCCGAAAGGAATCCCCACGATGGTAATGCAAAAAGCAATCCGCAAACAAGATGAATCACGGCAATCTCCCACCAGCCCAGAAGAATCCAGATGAGGTTCAAACAATGGATACGCAGCCCGGCTAGTTGGGCCGTCAACCAATTCATGGCCAAAGGGCCACAGGGCGTAAGTCCCCAGTTTGAACAACTGCACCCCGCAGGGTATGCCGATGATGGTGATGCACATCAGCAAACCCACGATGTAATAGATGATGGTGATGAGGATACCGCCAAGAATAGGCCAGAGTATGTTGCCGAGCAGGAGCATCTTGGTGACTACTACTTAATTGCTTGTTTTATGAGGCTAAGGATATACTCGTATTGATCAGCGTCCCTGATTTGAATGCGATAGTCTCCATTTCCGTGATGCCCCAGATTAGAGACATCAACGGCCAACCCATTTCCATCTCTCAGTGAACCTTTCTCCGAATTAATGAAAATGCAAAGTGAACCTTTAAATGGTTCTAAATCGCAAACATTTGAGCCATTCTTCTTGAAAGCTGCATATAGCTTGGTAAACTTAATTATTATCTCCGAATCCAATTCCAAAATACCGTCACGGAACTTCTCATAAAGTGTCCGGATATCCTCCGGAATGTTCTTGAACAGTGTGTCTTCCGAATAAGGCACGGTTTTGCTGATAACCTCTTTCACATTGTTTGAAGATTTCATCAATGGCGAGATGCTCACAGCGTGCTTTGATTTGCCAATAGGGCTGAACATCAATGTGTCATTAGCATAACGGCGAACTTCCCAAAGCTCAATAGAGAGGTCTTTGAAGTCGGTTGCCATTTTCTGCTTCTCGCTGAATTCCCGGCAGATGAATATGATTCGGGACTGGGACCAATCGAAATTGCTCTTGCTAAAGTTGGTTTTCTTTGCGTTGTTGTATGCCAACACTCACTCCGCTTGATTCTTCAACATCTGATTGAGATAAGATACACCTTGATCAAAGATGCTGGTCGAAGAATCCTTCTTATACTCAATGATGACGAAGGAATTCGTAGTGGAATCATAGGCCAGCGTATCAAAACGCACATCTTGAACGGTAAGTTCGGTCTGAACGTATTCCAAATCAAGAAGCTGCTTGAGGTTCGCTTCTACAAGTGTTTGAATATCTTTTTCCAGTTTGAAGGGCTTCTCCTTAACTGCGGTTAGCTTTCCACTTATGTGTTGATACAAAGGCATCTTGATGAGTTTTTAACGCAAATACAAATATAATGGTTTTCTGGCTCACCCGCAAAGTTCCGTTGGAGGTTACCCAAAGATGGCGCATAGCCTGAACTTGAAGAAGTACAGGTCAGACACTCTCCTAAGCAGAGCCTGAAGCCTTTGATTTTCGAGTTGAACGATTCCGCTCCGGCGTTGGTGCCACGCACGGCGGCTATCAGCGTCCCCTGTTTGCAGTATCCGGTATATGCTATGTCCTTCTGGCTCTCCCTGGACATGAGAGACTCTGTCTCCCTCCACACCAGTTCGAAAAAGTCCAACATACCCTCAGGGAGAAAGCAGAAAATTCACATCATATCAAACACGGGACTTTGCAGGTGAGCCGCTATTTGAGCAGCTTTCCCATAGTGTCTATGCACTTGCGTTTTTGCTCTAGATTAGGGTGTACATAGAGATTGAGGGTGGTGCTGATATTGGAGTGGCCGAGGAGGACGCTGACGGTCTTGTAATCGCATTTGCTCTCGATGCATCGGGTGGCGAAGCTGTGCCGGAGGCCGTGGAAACGCATTTTGGGAAGGCCCAGTTGCCCCTGGAGTTTGTTGAAGTAGCAACGGTATGTGCGTGGCTCCGTTGGCGTAGCTGCGTTGGTCAAGACATAGAAATCACCACGAACTATCTTCTTCAGAGGACGGACCAGGGCAAGCAGGTCGCGCGTCATGGGAACCTCACGGATGGAATTCTTGGTCTTAGGCTTGTCCACGATGAGTTCGGTGTACTTCTCTTCCCCGTCCACCAGGTAGATGCGTTGAATGGTCTTGTTTACTCGGATTACGCCTGATGCGACATCCATATCATCCCACTGCAGGGCGCATACTTCACCGATGCGAAGACCGGCGTTGAGACAGATAAAGATTCCCAGGTTAAGGAAGGTGAAATGCTCTTTGACATAGGTCATCAGCTGGCGCTGGTTGGCCAACGTCAGGACTTCAATGTCATTCTTCTCACGCTCCGTTGGAAAGATGACGTCAATCTGGTGAGCGGGCAACAAGCCGTGTTTGGTCCCATAACGGAGAATCATCTTGAGAACCACCAGAATATCCCGGACCGTCTTCTGACTGAGGCCTGAGGCCAGTTTGCGGTTCACCAGATCCTGAACGTCCTTTTCCTGGACATCTTCCCTCTCTCCAAGTTCCGGCAGCAGATGGCTCTGAATGAGCAAGCAGTACGCTGCGTAGGTTGATTTCTTGACATACTGTTTCTTGTCTGCCTTCCAAAGCGCGGCGACTGCGCTGAATGTTGTGTTTTGTTCCATAATATAATTGGGTTAAAAACACAAAGTTCCGGTTATCGCCCGATACCTCCCTAATGTCCCGAATTTGAGATTCCCGGGGTTTGAGGGTGAATGGGAAAAGATGAAGGCCTCTGACTTGTTGGACTTCTTCTCTACCAATTCACTCTCATGGGAGCAGCTGGAGTATGGAGGTGTTGGATTACTTAATCTACATTACGGACTTATCCACAATGGACTTCCTACCCAGATAGACATCAACGACTCTACACTTCCTGCTATTAAAGCCGGGAATGAGCCTCGTAAATTCACCCTCTGCAAAGAAGGAGACATCGCATTTGCAGATGCTTCAGAAGATACAAATGATGTTGGGAAAGTAGTGGAATTCGTTGACTGTGCCGGTAAGAATGTCGTTTGTGGGCTTCATACCATTCATGGCCGTGATAAACTCGATAAAACGGTACCAGGCTTCAAAGGGTATGTTTTTTCTTCAAAAGCTTTTCATGACCAGATCAAGCGCATAGCTCAGGGAACAAAGGTATTCTCAATTAGCGCAGGCTGTTTTGATGAAGTTAGTATCGGCATTCCTGATAAAGAAGAACAGAAGAAGATTGCAGCCTTGCTTTCGTTGATTGACCAGCGTATATCTATCCAAAGCAAGGTGATTGAGGATTTGAAGAAACTAAAGACTGCGTTAGAGGAAAGGATGTTAGGTCAATGCCAAGGCAAACAGGTTCGCTTAAGGGATATCCTAATAGAGAGGGTGGAAAAGAGCAGGATTAATAACCAATACGAGGTTCTTAGCTCAACAGTTTCCGGCATATATAGCCAAAGAGAGTATTTCAATAAAGAGATTGCAAGCGCAGACAATACTGGATACAAAGCGATTCACAGAGGAGACGTGGTTCTAAGTCCTCAAAACTTATGGATGGGTAATATAAACTACAACGATCGTTTCGAAATAGGTATTGTATCTCCTTCTTATAAGGTGTTCTCAATAGATGAAAAATTTGACAAAGGGTATATTGCATTCCTGCTAAAGACACGAAAAGCGTTGTGGGCGTATTCCCTTGTCTCTGAACAAGGTGCCAGTATTGTTCGGAGGAATCTCAATTATGAGAGCTTTCTGGAAATTTCATTTGTGATTCCATCTCTGAAAGAGCAGCAGGCTACTGCAAGAAGGTTATCAGCATTCAAGCAAAAGCAAACGATGGAAGAAGCCTTTTTGAGGTCTCTTCTTTTACAAAAAGAATTCATGCTTAAGAGCCTGTTTATCTGACGGATATCAGTCTTATAGAAGCGGAGTCATGTACAGCGGAAGATAGGTGAGCCCATCTTTCTGCTCCACATCATTGGTATGCAAGACATAGGGCGTAGAAAGATACTGGCCATATTTCTTGATACATTTTTTGATGGATGTAAGCGTATAGTTTGTGCTGCTTTTCACCTCTATGGGGGAAATGTTATGTCTGGAAGTGACAACCTCCTTTTGGATAAGGAAATCTATTTGCATGCGGTTCTCCGCCTCTTCCTTGTCGTAGTTGTTATAGAAAAACAGTTTACTTCCAGCGGTCTTAAGCATCTGAGCGACAATATTTTCCACTAACATTCCCTCGTCGATTTCCAGCTTGTCAAACATGAGTTTCTGGTAGATTTCATTAGTGACGATACCACGGGCACTGAATGCGAGGGATATGAGCAAACCAGTGTCGCAGAAATAGCATTTGAGGGTGGTTCGGTCTTCATTAAGCTGGAGCCCGATGTTGGGTGCGGTGGTGTTGTAGCAGATATTTGCCAACTTGGCGTCATCCAACCAGAAGAAGGCGCTGTCATACTCACGCATACGAGCCTCATCCTTGAGAGCCGTGAGTGTAAATTGTTTTTCTTTCTTCTGGAGTTGGCCGGGAATGGCATCGTAAATAGCGCTGACGCGGGCCGTCAAGCCCCCTGCGTATTTCTTAATGTCGTTCTTATAGAGGCGTAGAATCTGACGTTTGATGGCATCCACTTTAGTAAAGTCCCGAGAGGCAGCGTATTCGGCTACGGCTTGCGGCATTCCACCAACAATGAGGTATTGGCGAAAATAGTGCAGCGCCTCTCTGTGGAAGTCACCCATGGGCTTACACTTCTCGAACTGCTTCCGAATATAGGGCATCAGGACTTCGTTGCCCATAGCCCAAAGAAATTCTTCAAAGTCCATGGGGTACATATCTATACCGTCCTCCTCGGATGGAATGACAATGTTCTCAACGTTTTTCTTGATAGATATGAGTGAGCCTGTCTCCAGATAGTCGAAGCGACCGTCTTCCACCAGCGCTTTGATGGCCTCGCGGGCTTTAGGACATTTCTGGACTTCATCAAAGATAATGAGGGATTTTCGAGTTGCAAGCTTTTTCTTATAGTGGAGCTGGATGTTCTGGAGGAGCGTATCGATATCTTCCAGATACTCATCGAACCAGCCTCTGACTCGCTGTGGGGCCTTGCTGAAATCGATGAGGATAAATGAGTCATATTCGTTGCGGGCGAATTCCCGAGCGATGTAACTTTTGCCAACACGGCGTGCACCCTCAATCATAAGGGCTGTAGCGCCGTTTTTCTCTCGCTTCCACTGAAGTAGCTTATCGTAAATCTTTCTTTTCATAATCACGAATCCTAAGGTTTTACGGAGTGGTTTCATACACCTTTCCGTGATTTTTAGTCACGACAAATATACACCTTTCCTAGATTTTCGCAAAATTCTACGAGAATTAAGGAGAACAACTGCCTAATTAAGGCACTTCGTCACCATCTCTTTTCTACTTTAGAGTCTGTAAAGGAGGTCCCCGTTGCCGATTTACTATCCTATGAACAACCAACAAAGTATATCGTATCCGACACCGAATACTCTAATAATACAGACTTGACGCCTGTTCTGACGGCCAACAAGGCGTTTATCTTAGGCTACACAGATGAGGTTGAGGGCATTTATGATAAAGGACCTTGTATTATTCTAGATGACTTCACTTTGGATTTCAAGATTGTTGAATTTCCCTTCAAGGTAAAGTCATCAGCCATAAAAATACTATCGGCGAAAACTACTGTCAGTCTGCGATATATTTTCGAGTACTTGAAGTTTCTTGACCTCAACACCGAAGAGCACAAACGTCACTATATCGCGGAGATTGAGCCAATGTCAATAGAACTCCCAGAAGAAGACACCATTAAATCTATTGCGTTCCTTTTTGACCTTATGGATAAACGTAGAAAAGGACTTGAAAGGGACCAGCAGTTGCTTAAATCTCAAAAGGATTATCTGCTACGGGAAATATTCATATAAACATTGCAGAGAGCAAGTATGCCTTTACTAACTGGAGGTTTTGGATGGCTGCTCTTTCAATTCCAATCTTGGCGTCAATCATCTCAAGCCCTTTTGCCAGGCGTTTCTGGTCATCGAAAGACGGGCAATAGAGGGCCTCTTTCCCATAATCCTTGAAATAAATGTGAGGAATCGCCTGCCCGGTGCGATAGCTTTCAAAACATACATTCTGTAATGCGTAGTAGATGTATGGAAGATAAACTCCCTCTTTGGGTGTCATTGAATTAAGAGTTCCCACAAATGAATGATGGCCAACTACATAACGTAAAGAACCAACGCCGGAACCATCCTTGGTAATCAATATCGAATCTCCGTCAGAAAGGGCGCTATCAATAAACCCGGAGATCCCAGCTGCGCCGTATGCTGGAACCGCTCCGGCATCTGACAAATCACTCTCTTTCAGTGTTGAGGAGGTACAACACACACATTCAGACAGCATTGTGTTTGGGGCGTTCTTTCCAATTATCTCGTGCGCAAGTGCCTTAATAAGGGATTCATATTTCTCAATCACCTTGTTTTGGATAGCAATGCGCAGATCAAGAAGTGAAAGCATTTCTGTAATCTTCCTCTGCTCTTCCAGGCCTGGGAAAACGACAAAGCTGTCAAGGACCTCCTCGTTTCCAATCTTCATATCGTGTTTAGCACCAATTCGGACTATGGGTTTAAAATATCTATTCGTCCGTTGAGGATTGGTAAAGTAATACTCAACAAATTGTCCATCAACATTATCCTTGTGATGATAAACTGCATACAGTGTCGAGACTATCCCGTCTTGCCCGTTATTGTACTTGACAATGCCGTATGGATATTCTTTCAATGGAGACTTGGTATAAACTATGTCATCCGTCCTTACGACATGATAATCAGCAACACTCTTGCCAGCAAATGACCGGCCAAGGAGCTCAATCTGATTCACTATCCCACAATCTCCAGAAACAGATAGCACGTCAGATTTGTTAAATTCGCCGTTTCTGTTCCTTTCTTTGTTCTCATATAAGTATGCAGAGAGTTTTTTTAGCTCCCACTCTCCCTCAAACCCCGGGAATCTCAAATTCGGGACATTAGGTTTTGTAGTTTTACGAGTATCACTCATAACGATTGTCTGTCAGTCAAATTCTTGATTAGGGATTAGATAATGCCGAGTTCCTTGAGGTACACGTCAATCTGGGCGTCCAGCTCGGCGCGTTTGGCCTCCAGCTCCTTGATCTCACTCATCACGGCCTTGATGTCAATCTCTTCCTCCTCTTCGAAGGTGTCCACGTAACGGGGAATGTTGAGGTTGTAGTCGTTATCCTTGATTTCCTGCAGGGTGGCGCAATGGCTGTATTTCTCAATCTCCTTACGCTCACGGTAGGTGCTGACAATCTTGTCGATGTGCTCCTGGCGGAGTTTGTTCTGCGTCTTGACCTTCTCGAACTCCTTGCTGGCATCGATGAACAGGATGTTGTCATCCTCTTTGCGGCATTTCTTCATCACCAGAATACAGGTAGGGATGCTGGTGCCGTAGAAGATGTTGGCCGGGAGACCGATAATGGCATCGATGTAGTTCTTCTTCTCGATGAGGAACTGACGAATCTTGCCTTCTGCTGCGCCACGGAACAGAACGCCGTGAGGTGCTACGCAGGCCATTGTTCCACCGTCGCCCAGGTGGTAAATCATATGGAGGATAAAGGCGTAGTCTGCCTTGGACTTCGGGGCCAGGACACCGGCCTTACTGAAACGGTCGTCGTTATTGAACTTGGCATCAGCAGACCACTCAGCAGAGAACGGAGGATTTGCGACCACAGCGTCGAACTGGCGGTCACCAAATTCATCCTTCTCCAGCGTGTCTCCATTTTGGATGTCGAAGTCCTTGTATTTGACGCCGTGCAGCAGCATGTTCATTCGAGCCAGGTTAAACGTTGTAGGGTTCTTTTCCTGACCGAAGATTTCGTCTGCGTTACCCTCACGGGCTGTGCGTAGCAGCAGAGAGCCGGAACCGCAAGTAGGGTCGTAAACCGTCTTAAGGCGAGTCTTGCCGGTGATTACAATCTCGGAGAGAATGGTACTCACTTCCTGAGGTGTGTAGAACTCTCCGGCCTTCTTGCCGGCACCAGCCGCAAACTGGCCAATCATATACTCGTAGGCGTCACCCAGGATGTCAATGTCCTGGGCATCCTCAAGGCCGAAGTCGATGCCGTTGAGAGCCACCAGCACGTCACTGATAAGCTTGTTTTTGTCATCAGCCGTCTTGCCGAGCTTCGGGGAAGCCAGGTCGATATCAGAGAACAGGCCGCCGAAGTCATCGCCGCTCTCGTGGCCGATGGTGCTGTCTTCAATCTTCTTGAGGCTGCGCTCCAGCTGAGGAAGGATGTTCTCTTTGTGGCTGATGCTCTCAATGATGGAAGAGTACAGGAACTCAGGCTCAATGAAATAGCCAAGGTCTTCCATGCAGATGCGCTGGATTTCCGCTTTCAGTTCCTCTTTGTTGGAGGTCCAGGCCTGTTTGAAGGTGAGGCCGTCTTCGCTGAGCTGGTCATCGATGTACAGCTCAATCTTCTGGGAGAGGTACTTGTAGAAAATGAAACCGAGGGTGAAATACATGAAGTCACCGGCGGTCATATTTCCCCGGAGTTTATTGGCAACGTCCCAAAGCTGGGTACGAAGTCTCTGTTGCAATTCTTCGCTCATATATCAGTGTAAAACTTTTATTCCCAACTAAATAGGTCAATGATTTCACGCATCTTCTCAACGATGCGGCGAACGGTGGCGCTGCGGGCCAGCAGGCCCATCTTCTTTTTGCGGACGGCTTCCTGAATGATCTCCGGCTTCTCACGGCCCAGGTAGTCGTATTCGGACATGTACTTACCAAGGGCTTCCGCATCCACGCCTTCAACCATGGCAAGATCCTCAACGGCCTCAGTTTTCTTCTCGATGATGTAGTCCTTCAGGCGGGTTTCAAGATCCATGGTGCCGTCTGCTTTGGCCCGCTGGAAGCCTTCCTTATCATAGTCCACGTTTGTCTTGATGAAGTCATCGATGAGACGTGTCTTTTTGCGCATGGTAGCATCCTTAATCATGGTGTCCAGAATCTCCTGGCGCTTCTGCTCATAGTCTTCGTCAGAAGGATTCAGGTCGCAGATGAGGGAAAGGATGTAGGCCACGTTAATGACATCGCTGTGCAGCAGTTCCAGGCAGAAGTCAATGTCCTCCAACTTGCCGCCGTCACCATATTCTGCGGACGGCTCTTCCAGCAGGTGCGGCTCATCAGAATCTTCCTTGATGAAGCCGACTGTCATGTCCAGATACTTGGAACGGTAGTCGTTGTAGTCCTGCTCGGAGAGGATAAGGCCGGGGTCATCTGCGTCAAAGTCCTCGTATATCTGGATTTCAGCGCGTTTCTTGATAATGTCGCGGAAGGCCAGGAGGAACTTCTTTTTGTCGTATTCGCTCTTGAGGACATCCACGGATTCCATGGTGGGATACTTCTGCAGGAATGCCTCGCTGAGCTCATTCAGTTCGCGTTTGACCTGCTTGAACTCCGGGCGCTGGACACCCACATTGGGGTCACCGCCGCAGAAGAGCTTTAGGGACTCGTCCACCTTGGCCTTGAGATCACGGAAGCAGAGGATCTTGCCGAAGCGTTTCTTCTCGTTCAGGATGCGGTTGGTGCGGCTGAACGCCTGCAAGAGACCGTGGTACTCCAGGTTCTTATCCACATAGAGGGTATTGAGTTTCTTCGCGTCAAATCCGGTCAGGAACATGCCCACGACCAAGAGAAGGTCAATGGGTTCCATACCGACCTTACGCTTCTTCATACGCTCGTTGATATCGTCGTAGTAGGCACCGAAATTGTCGGTAGTGAAGGCCGTGCCGAAATGTGCGTTGTAGTCATCCATGATGGCCTGCAGCTCATCTGCCTGCACAGAATCCGTCTCAAATCCCTGATTCATTCCGGTCTTGGCATCATCCTGACTGGTATTAGGCGCATAGGTAAAGATGGCGGCAATCTTGATGTCCGGCTGCAGGTCTTTGAAGATCTTGTAGTATTTGAGCAGCATCGGGACGGACTGCACGGCAAAGAGGGCGTTGAATTCGCCGTCGAAGGTAGATTTACGGAAGTTGTTGACGATGAATTCAGCAATGGTCTTCATCCGGATGTCGCTCTGTTCATTGGCGTCCAGCTTGCCTTGATAGTATTCTACGAGGAAGCCCAGCACGTTTTCGTCCGCAATGGCATCCTTGATCATATACTTGTGGAGGCATTCGCCGAACACTTCATACGTGGTGATATCCTGCTTGGCATTCTCCGGAAAAATGGGTGTGCCGGTGAAGCCGAATATCTGGAGGTTCCGGAAGAAATTGACAATGTTACGGTGACACTCGCCAAAGTGGCTGCGGTGGCACTCATCGAATATCATCACAAACTTCTTGTCCCGAAGGTCCTGAATACGCTTGTTGTAGAAGTCCTTCTTGATGGCGGCATTCAACTTCTGGATGGTTGTGAGGATGATTTTCTTGTCGGAGTTGAGGCGTTTGACCAGTTCATAGGTATTGTCGGTGCCGTCCACTGCACCAGGCTCAAAAGCCTCGTATTCGCTCTTGGTCTGAGTGTCCAGGTCGTGGCGGTCCACCACGAAGAGCACCTTGTCGATGCCGTCCAGTTCTGCGACCAGCTGCGCCGCCTTGAAAGATGTCAGCGTTTTACCGGCGCCTGTGGTGTGCCAGATGTAGCCGTTCTTATTCGTGTTCTGGACGCGGTCCAGGATTTTCTCCACAGCGTAATACTGGTACGGGCGGAGGACCATCAGGCATTTATCTCCCTCGTGCAGGACGATGTATTTGGAAATCATCTTGCCCATGGTGCATTTGTCAAAGAAGTGGGCCGCAAATTGGCTGAGATCGTTCACAGGCTCATTGTTGGGCAGTGTCCAGTTGAAGGTAAACTTATAGCCACAGTTGGGATTATTGGCGAAATAGCGCGTGTTGACGCCGTTGGAGATGACAAAAAGCTGGATGTAGTCGAAAAGGCCGCGGAAGGAAGTTTTCTGGTAGCGCTGCACCTGGTTGTAGGCCTGCTTCAACTCTACGCCGCATTTCTTAAGCTCAATCTGTACGAGCGGAAGGCCGTTGATTAGGATGGTGACATCGTAGCGGCAAGTCTTGCGGCCTTCCATAGTAATCTGGTTGGATACCTGGAATTCATTCTGGCACCAGTGGTTCTTGTTCAGGAATTCCACCCAGATACGGTGCTGGCCGTCCTCGGTTTCCATTGGATATAGGTCGCGGAGTTTCTTGGACTTCTCAAAGAGGGTTCCGCCCTCCAGATAGATGCAGATCTTCTCGAATTCTTTATCGGTAAATGCCGTCCGGCCTATCTCGGCCAGCTTCTTGGCATTATGTTTTTCCAGCTGCGCTTTGAAGTTGCTGTAGAGATTGGTTTCTTCCTTGATCTGGACATACTCATAGCTCATGTCCTTCAAGGTCGAAATCAGCCCGTTTTCAAGCGCCTGTTCGCTTTGTGCCGTCATTTCGCTTAATGCAATTAATTAGGGATGCCGCTAAGTCTTACAAAATTAACATTTTTCGTGCGAATCTCCAAAATTAAGTGGTTATTCCTATCAGTTATTCCTATCAGGAACTATCAGGAACTTACATCCCTCCAGTCAAACTCTCAACCATCATCTCCCTATGATTGATGAACATCTTCGTAATGCGGTAGCTTTCAGTGTCTTCGTAGTCCACGAAGCGTATTCCTCGACCATTTCCGAGATACGCGAGATCAGTGATAACTGCCGATTGGGGGGATAATGCCGCCTCGGGTTCATCCATCAGGAAGATACCTGTGCGTGTGAATGTTTAGATAGAGTTCGGGAAACTCTCGCAGTGTTTGAACTTTTTCTGCACCTGCGTCCCTTTCACCAGCCAGGCCTTTCGTGTCTATTTCTCTCGCGCGGTACACTTTCTCCATCTAGGCCTTGAGTCCCGAAAAAGATTTACCCTCCGTCGCAGTTTAATTTCTTTCTCTTCTTCTTTTGTCAATGACTTACGACTTTCAAGCGTCGGAGACTTCGATTCGGACAGCAATGGCTCATCCAGCCTTTTATGTCTAGCATTCTCTTGTTCCAATTCTATGATTCGTTTCCGCAAGCGCTGATTGTCCGCCAAATATTCCTCATAGGTCATTGTTCTAATGCTTTATTTGAAATGAATTCAAGTGATACTACAACATTCCTGTAGAGTGTTTATCCATAAGAATATCCGGCCTTTCTGGAAGAGAAAGTACCGAAACGCGTCAAGGCGTTAGTTGGAATTGGCCCTATTTGAAATTATGCCATCGAAATTCTCGATTGCCCACGAAATCAGGACATCAAGGTGGGGAAGGAGGCTGCGCCCGCGGTCTGTCAATGAATACTCTACTTTGGGAGGGACCGCCGGGTATAACTTTCTGGAAATGAGACCGTCTTCCGTGAGCGTCTTGAGCGTGGCAGTCAGCATTTTTTTTTGAGAAATGTCAGGGATGCGGCGGTACATGTCATTGAACCGCAATGTACCATGCTGTTCAAGAGTATATAGAACTAACATTGCCCATTTATTGCCGATGCGGGTGAGTATGTTGCGGATGGGACATTTGGGAAAGGTCGCATCCTGAATTGTCTATCTATCCATAATATGCGTGTTCCTCTGCAAAAGTAGTATAAATTTACGACGAATCGGCCGCTTCTGAAGAGAAACGACCGACAATAATATTTCAAAATACTATTTGCAAAGTGCCTGTGCAAGAGCATCTACACCTTCTGCTCCAGGCAGGGTCGGATATGCGGCTTTAAGTTGTGCGGCGAATGTCGCAGCATCAGGATGAGATTCAAGGAGTTCACGGACTTTGGTAAGATAGGATATTTGCAGGTGAGCCCCAAAAACAAATTATAGGTTATTCCCCGAAAACTCTTAAATTTGCAGATGATTGATAATGAATGGCAGAAAGTAGTTGAAAGTGGATCCGATAGAATGGGCGGCGGCATTTGAAAACGTAATCGTTTAAGTGGAGCAAGAAGAAAACCTTGCTTGCGGAATGAGGAACTGAATGGCGAACGCCGGCCGAGATTAATCCAAGAGTATTTTTCGATTGACTATGAATAAAGAAGATTCCCAGATTCGTTACAAATTGTTAAAGTTGGACGGGCCGACGATTGACAGAATCCGTCAGATGGCGGAGGGGGAAGACCGGGATGCCCGATATGGTTTAGGACGATATTTGTATGTGGTACGTCCGGAGGAGGATGGGGGAGACCGCGCTTTTGAGAATCTTCAGAAGGCGTATGCCCAAGGACAGTCGGATGCCGTCGCTGCTTACACAGAAGGATGTCTCACAAAATACGCGTCTGAAATGGAGAAAGTCCATATTCCTGCCTTTGATGCTGATGACGAGGATGTGGATTCTGATGAAGATGACTATCCGGACGACGACGGTCGTTTTGATGCCTATGCGTAACTTTATTGATGGATCTATGAATATCTTCCGGAAAATCAAGTTGTCGGCTCGGTATGCCAAAGCGGTGTACCTAGTGTCAGCGGCATATTCATTCACCGCTGCCGGACTGTGCGTCTTTGATCCTACCTTGACTCCCACATTCGTTCTGCTGAAGCTGCTGTTTATCCCTGTCATCTGGTATTTGTTCAAGTCCTTCCAGAGAGGGCAGACCATCTATTTCTATCTGAATCTGGGGATCAGCAGAACTGAATATTATTCTATTCCGTTTGTTGTTGACTTCGTGGTCTTCGTCGCGCTATTAACCTTTTCAATATGTGTTGGCAATGTCATCAGATAGGATAAATAGAATGCTTGTTGACAGCGTGCACCTTGAATTCGGAAAACTAACGGTGCTTCAAAGCGCTTTCGTCACATCGGAACGCGGCAAGGTGACGGGTGTCCTGGGGAGGAACGGTACGGGAAAATCGTGCCTGTTCAAATGTATTATGGGAGGCATAAAGCCACAGAACATATTCGTAAGGTTCAACGATGAGCAAAGTACTGACTATGGGCATATCGGCGACAGGGTCAAGTACCTTCCGCAGAATCTCTTCATGCCGCCGAGGATGACCTTGGACGAAGCCTTCAGACTGTATGATGTTGAATATGACGGCTTGGTGTCGTTTGATCCCAAGTTCCATACCTTTCAGAAGAAACAGTTTCGGGAATTATCCGGTGGCGAGGCTCGTGTCGCTGAAATGTTCATCATCATCAAGTCACCCTCTGATTTCTGCATCCTGGACGAACCTTTCTCCAACATCGCCCCTATTCATGTCGAGAAGATGCAGTCGCTGATCCGGGAGGAGAAAGCAAATAAAGGGATCATCGTATCTGACCATTTGTACGAAGCGATCATTCAGGTTTCAGACAACTTGTTCCTGCTCCGTGACGGTTACACATTCCCCGTCAGATCAAGAGAAGACCTGATAAGGCATGGGTATATTCGATAAGCTGTTCACTGATCGGATCCGTCCCGTTACTTTGCGAAGACCGTCTCGTTCACCAGGTGGCCGGTAGCCATCAGGTAATCCGTCTCGGCGATACGGGACTGCGTGAACGCCTCGATAAGATTACTCCTGGCCCGCTGCCACTGGAACTGCGCATCAAGATAATCCGAGAGAGGACACATGGATGCGTGATAACGATTCTCTGTAACTCTAAGATTCTCATCTGCTTGAGCCTTCCCATCCATGGCCGCTTCGATAAGGTTGTAGCTGTCGGAAAGATTGAATGCCGCCGGCCAAGGCATCCTCTACGAAAGGTTCGGCGATTGCCGCCGCCTGATTTCCGGGCGGACCGCCTTGATGAATGAATATCACGGATTCATCTCGCGCCTTTCCTCTGAGTTGGCTCCCGGCTCGCTCATCATAGACTGCCACTCGTTTCCTTCGGATCTCGCCGACATCGACATCTGCATCGGCTATAATGACGATGCAAGCAAGCCTGAGCAGGAGATGATCGACAAGGCGACGCACCTGTTTGATCGCACCGGATTTAAGGTAGGCCTGAACAATCCATATTCAAACTCGATAACTCCCAAGAAACCGGTTGATTACAAATCCTTGATGATCGAAGTCAACAAGTGTTGCTATATGAATGAGGGCACTTTGGCGCGGACGGTAGGCTATGACATCATTTCTGGACTTGTCAACGACTTCTATCGCCTGGTGTTGGCATAAAAGAATATCACCGTGCGTGAAATGTGGCGTTTTCCGGACAAGTTGAGTAAAATGATGATTTGTCCGTAGAGAGGCGGGTTCTCACGGACAAGTTGAGGATTCTGAGTCGCCTCCTCTTGGAGATAGGCATTCCAAAATAGGAGGTGGTATCCAAATCGCAGCATGGGCTGCTTGTAATCGAGATTGTAAGGACATGGTCTGATGTGTTCCTACGTGTTTTTGCCCGTATTTGCAGATGCTTAATTAGACTTATTTATCACGTGATTTTTGTTACGGGGGCAAAAAGGCCTGATTTGCCCCCGTGACTGTTCAAAAACTGCATGACGTGTGCAGAAAGGCCGTATTTGCACACGTGAGTCTAATGACGTAGGCAAAAGAGGCGATTCTGCCTACGTGGCTTGACGCATGCCCCGTGCCTTCACGCATAAGGAGCATTATTACGGGCTTCGATGCGTCACGCTTGACACCATTGCCGTCTTCGATGTGCTCTTCAGACCAGTGTCACATCGACAGTCAGGCAGCAGCGGCGGAACTCACTCCGCGTTGCTCCGTTCGGTCCTCCTGCCGTCTCCTGCGTCCTCACTGCCGCAAGAACTTGTATCCGGCAGGCACCTCCCACTTCCCGAGGCCGTGGGTTGGCCACGTCCGCCGTGGCTGACCGCCTGTTCGTCTCTAAGTACTTGGTGGAAGGCTTACCGTCTTCGTTGCGGTAACTCTTCTGAACATAATAGACGGGCCGCTTGCCCATTGACGAAGTCTTTAGAATCATAGGTGAACTCTATCAAATATTTTTAACCTTTTTCGGATTCTAAAGTGTCAGACTACCGGTACTCGGCTTTTTTTCGTAAATTAGCCATTCTGAAATTTATAAAACGATCATTGAATATGAAAAACAATCTTAGCGTCAGGGCATTTGTCTTGAGCACATTGTTCGCAATTTTCGCTTGCTCCATCTGTGCAGGAGGAAATATCGGCCGCGCAAAGACTGCGGAACTGAAAGTGAAGTCGGTGAAAATCAATGGATATGTAGGCGGAAGAATCGACGACTGCATCAGTCATCGCGTTATGGAACAGGATGTCGATGCACTTGTGGAACCTTTCCGCCACAGGACTGAAACATGGCGATGGCAAAGTGAGTTCTGGGGAAAATGGACCTTGGGCGCAATCGAGACATACCGCTACACCGGCAACGCGGCACTTTATGAAAAGATTGCCGCTTCTGTCGGACAGATCATCGAAACCCAGAGCCCTGACGGCTACATCGGAAACTATGCTCCTGAAGCTCAGCTGAAAGATTGGGACATCTGGGGAAGGAAATACACAATGTTGGGACTGCTCTCGTGGTACGAACTCTCAGGAGACACTCGTGCTCTTTCTGCTGCATCGCGTGTGGCTGACCACCTCATTTCTCAGCTCAAATCCAAGAATGCCAAGATCGTAAAATGTGGACTGTACCGTGGCATGGCAAGTTCTTCAGTACTTGAACCGGTCATGAAACTTTACAACATCAGCGGAGACAAACGCTACCTCGATTTCGCGACAGACATTGTCTCGCAGTGGGAAAGTCCGGATGGCCCGAAACTGGTGAGCCGTTCCGATATTCCTGTGGCTCTGCGCTTTCCGCATCCTGATACAAAATGGTTTTCATACGAGAACGGCGCCAAGGCATACGAAATGATGTCCTGCTATGAAGGACTGCTCGAATACTATAAAGTGACCGGAAACGAAGCTTATTACGAGGCCGTGCGCAAGAGCGTTTCACACATAATCGAGGAAGAAATAAACATCGCTGGTTCAGGCAGTTCGATCGAGTGCTGGTACGGTGGAAGAGCCCTGCAGACCGTTCCGACCTATCACACTATGGAGACCTGCGTCGGATTCACATGGATGCAGCTTTGCAGCAGGCTTCTGAAATTCTGCGGAGATTCCCGCTATGCTGACCAGATTGAGAAGACATTCTACAATGCCATTCTCGGTTCGATGAAGTGTGACGGCAGCCAGATCGCCAAATATACCCCGCTTGAGGGCTGGAGAGTGGAAGGGGAGAAGCAGTGCCACATGAATATAAACTGCTGCAATGCCAATGGTCCCCGTGCCTTCGCGATGATTCCGGCTCTCGCATATCTGACAGAAGGCGATTGCCTCAAGATAAACCATTATGGAGATTCCGAGGCAGAGATTTCCCTGGACAAACGCAACTCCATGAGCATCAAAGTCTGTGGAAATTATCCGGTTTCCGGAAACATCTCCATAGAACTCTCTCCGGCCAAACCGGCAGAATTCACTTTGGCGCTGAGGATCCCTCAATGGAGCAAGACGACTACGGCAAAGTTGATCAGCGGCTCTGATACATTGAACATCAGTCTTGACAATCTTCCTGCCGGTGAATACGCAAAGGTGGACCGCAAATGGAAGAAGGGTGACTGCATTGAATTGTCTCTTGATCTTACTCCGCATCTGCTGGAACTTAATGGGCATCAGGCTGTTGTGCGTGGTCCTATAGTGCTTGCAAGGGATTCCCGTTTCAATGACGGTTTCGTGGATGAATGCGTGGTAATCCAATCTTCAGAGGACGGCAGCGTCGCCCTGACCCCGGCAGAAGGCAACGATTTCGCGTGGATGTCTTTTACAGCCCCGATGGTAGCCGGAGCAGATCTGGAAGGCAACGGCAAGCCACGCCAGATCCACCTCTGCGACTTCGCATCCGCAGGCAATACTTGGGACAAATCCACCCGCTATAAGGTCTGGCTCCCGAAAACCCTGAATGTTACCAAAGGCGAATACCGGGCTTACAACGACGCTCCCCATAATTAAAATAACCGTTTAAGAATACTCATATGTACAAACACATACTCACGTTTGCATTGTCCGCTCTGTCTATCTGCGCTTCATACGCCCAGAACACTTGGACGGGCAATCCTTTCGCTTCCAAGGGAACAATTGTAGCCCCCGTATTGAGCAGTTCGCTCGTGGATGAGATTGTAATCGTCTCAGACAATCCCGGAGACTGGAAATTTACCGCATCATTGGAAAATGACGGAGGAAAAGAAATAATCAGCATTTCGATGGATGCACAGACAGAGGCACCGCCGGCAAAATTCAATGTATATTTCACTTTCCCGCAGAAAGGTGTTTTCAACTTCTGGAGTCCGGACTTGCATTGCGGCACACACCTGGATCCTTTCTGGGGCTTAACCAATGCCGGCAGTTCACTCGCCTACAGGATGCCTCTCTATGAGTATTTTGATGACAATAATACGAATTGCCTGACAATCGCCTGCTCAGAGGTGCTCCGCAAGGTAGATGCCGTACTCGGCATAATGGAAGAAGGTTGCGCAATCTGCTCTGAACTGCGCTTCTTCAGGGAAAGTGAAGCTCCTGCCAAGCATTATGAAACTAAAATCCTGCTTGACAAGCGACCTGTATTCTGGTCGGAAAGCATCCGCGAGGCGTCCGATTGGATGAGCCGGGTGAATGGCTACGAGTCGTTTCCTGTGAATGAGTCCGCATTTGAGCCGTTGTATTCAAGCTGGTACCAGTTCCACCAGAACGTAAATGCCGAAGCGATTGAACAGGAGTGCCGTATTGCGGCGGATCTCGGAATGAAAACCGTAATTCTTGATGACGGTTGGCAGACGACTGACGGAAACAGAGGTTATGCTTTTTGCGGAGACTGGAGACCGGCTCCCCAGAAATTTCCTGATATGGCTGCCCACGTTTCGGCAGTTCATGATCTCGGAATGAAATATCTTGTCTGGTACAGTGTCCCATACGTCGGATGGCATAGCGACGCCTACAAGAAATTTGAGGGAAAGTACCTCTACAATGACCGGGTCAGCAGCTGCGGCGTGCTTGATCCTCGTTTCCCTGAGGTCAGGAAACATCTGGTGGATTTGTATGTCAATGCCTTGAAAGACTGGAACCTGGACGGATTCAAACTCGATTTCATCGACAGCTTCAGATTCCATGGAGAGGATCCGGCGGTGAAAGAGAAATATGCCGGACGTGACATCATGAATCTGAGCGAAGCCGTGAACGTGCTGATGAAGGAAGTCTCATCCGCTCTGAGAGCCATCAAACCGGAGGTTCTCATTGAGTTCAGACAGCAGTACATAGGTCCTGCCATCAGACAGTACGGCAACATGTTCCGTGCAGCAGACTGCCCGGGCAACGCGAAAGACAACAGGATGAGAATCGCCTCCCTCAGGCTGACAAGCGGTTCTACGGCTGTCCATTCAGACATGTTGGAATGGAACATTTCCGAAACTCCGGAGAATGTGGGCAGAGCGATCATCAACTCCATTTTCGGAGTCGTACAATACTCGACAATGCTGAGGAACATTCCGCAAGAACAGCTTGACGTCATGAGAAAATGGATGAAGTTCGCTTCCGATCATCGTGAGACTCTGCTCAAGAGCGAATTCCGTCCGCATCATCCTGAACTCGGCTACCCTGTCATCGAGGCGGAGAGCGATAAGGAACTCATAATCGCCGTATATCAGGACAATGCCGTCATTGACGTGCCACGTCGTGGAAAGAGCGTCTATATCCTGAACGCATCCGGTTCAGACAGCATTGTCGTCCGCTGCGGCAAAAAGACAAAAACCGTGAAAGTCCCTTGCGGCGACTGGAAATCATTGAACTAAGATTGGGCATCGCGGACGAAGACTTCGCTGGTGGTGGCGTTCTTTTTCTTGACCTCTATCACGGTAGGGATCCTTTTCTGGAGGTCCTCTATGTGGGAGATGATGCCGACGTGCTTGCCGCTGGAGGAGTTCAGTTTCTCCAATGCAGACATCACGCTGTTGAGCCACTCCTGGCTGAGTGTTCCGAATCCTTCATCGATGAAGAGGGTATCCACGCTGATGCTGTTCTCTGCGAGGCTGGACAGGCCCAGGGCCAATGACAATGAAATCACGAACCCTTCACCGCCTGAAAGAGTGTTTCCAGAGCGGACAACACCGTCTTCATTGTCCTCTACCAGGATGACGAGTGAGCCCGGCTGTGCTGTCAATTCATAACGCGGTGCGATCTTTCTCAGATATGCGTTTGCGTGATTGAGGATGTCCTGCATGATATAACTCTGGGCTATCTTCTTGAATGTGAATCCGTCGGTGCCGCCGAAAAGGGTGTCCAACGTTTTCCATTGGGCATTGACCTTGCCGGCCCTGTTAAGCGCGTCAATCTTGCTTTTAAGCTCGTCCTGCTTCCTGTCATCATCCTCAATGACAGTCTTGAGCTTGCCGAGGTGCTCTGACTTGCCCAAATTGTCCGATTCGACAGTCTTCTTCAGAGCATTGACCTCTACGGCAGTCTTAGGCAGGGCTCCGTCTTCAGCATAAGCGTTTTTCAAGGTGTTCTCATTCAGTTCTTTGGACTTGCGTGCGGTGTCGATGTTCTCAAGAGCCGTTCTGATGCGGCTCTCCAATGAACCCCACTCCACGATTGCGTTGCCGGCGTATTTTTTCGGTACGATGTCCCCGGAAACGAAGTCCCCATTGGCCGCGATGATTCTTTCCCTTACATCTGATGCGGATGCGATGTCGCTTTTGAGATTCTTCATCTCTACGGTCACCTTGTCATATTCTTTCAGGGTGTCATTGTACTTTCTGGCACTCTCCTTGAGATTCGCGATGAAGCCTTTGTCATCATATTCCCATTCCTTCTTCCAGTCAGGGAAGGAGATGAGGCTCTCTGTCGCCAGAAGGGACTCCGATGCGGATTTCTCTGCCACAGAGATCATTTTCTTGGCATTGTCAATGTTGCTGCTGATTCTCTGGATCTCCAGGTTCTTCCTGTTGTAGTCGGATACGATAGGAGAGTAGATGTCGCTCTGGTATTTGTCCCTGTCTGCAGTTGCGTTGTCCACGGCCTTTTGCCTTTCATTGACAGCGGCAATTGCCTTTTCATTGGCATCCTTGCGTGTGTCCAGCGTCTTTTTGGCCTCCTCGAGCTTTTCCCTGATGTTTTCTTCATTGACTTTTAAGCCCAGTGAAGAGAAATTCTTGGCGAACGCTTCCTTGAGTCCTGCCAAGGTCTTTTCGTCGTTGCCGAGCCTGCTTTTGGAATTGTCGAGCTCTTTAAGTCTGGTGTTGAACGCTGTACTTGCTTTGACTGATGCCTCATCTGCTTTCCGTTTCTCCGTTTCCGCCTTTTCCAATGCCTCTTTTGCAGGTTTGAGAAGATCGTTCTGCTCCTGTTCCGAGATGAGCGATGTTATTTTCGCATGACATACGGGACAGATGTCGCTGCCTGTCTCACGGAGCCAGTTCCTGAGACGGATGGATGCCCGGTCTATTGCCATAGCCTGCGTCTCATATAATTCACGACTTTTCTCGTAGGTGTCATCGGCTGTCTTTGACTTATCCTTCAGTTCGTTGAGCGCGACACGCTCTGCCTCAATCTCTTCTACTGCCTTTTTGTAGTCGGACTTCCCGGTAGCGAGGTTCTCTTCTTTCTGCTGGATGACAGCGTAGGCAGTGCCTGCATCGCCGATGAGTTTCAGTGCCTTGCCAATGTCGAGTCTCTCTTTCTCCACATCTTCAGGCATGAGCGCCATCTTGGCCTCAATGGCCTCCGTTACAGCCTCTCTCTTGCTGTCAAGAGTCTTTTCCGCATCGGCTTTCTTCGTTTCCAGTTCGGCGAAAAGTGCCCGGGATGCTTCAAGAGCGTTCTTCTCATTCTCGAGAACTACTTTCTGTTTCTTGCAGTAGTTTCCCTGCTTCGTGACATTCACGAGATGCGATTCGATGGTCTGGACATTCGCGAACATGTCTGCGTGAACTTTCTGAGCCTCAATGTCTTTCGCCAGATCTCCGGCAATGTCGTTTTTCTTGTCGAGCTCGGCTTTGCCATAGGCAATGTCATTGGTGAGGACAGAGAACTTCGACTTCGCCGATACCAGAGTCTCTTCAGATGTCTTTATGGACTTTTCGGCAGCTTCGACAGCCTCAAACGCCTTCAGCAGGCTTCCGAGCAGGGCCAATGCGGACTTGTTCTTTTCAATGTCGTCTTCAGTCTGTTTTATTTCATTGACAAGAGCGCTCTTTTCCTCTGCCGAGAGAAGAACGACAGAATCGACGTCCTTTTTCGCCTCTTTGTAGGCATTATCCGCGTCGATTGAGTTCTTATGGATGCGGGTGCCGATTATCGCATAAATCTCAGTGCCGGTAATTTTCTCAAGAATCTCCGACTTCTCCTTGCTCTCGGCTTTCAGAAACTGGGTGAACTGCCCCTGGGCGAGCATTGACGTGCGGCAGAACTCATCATAGTCCAGGCCGATGATTTCGGTCATCTTGTCAATGCGTGCCTTGCCCCTTTTGTTATTCGTATTGCCTTTGCTGTCGGTTATGGACCAGTCTTCGTCTTCCAGTTTTCCATTGCGGTTTACACGGCATTTCCACTCGGCAGTGTAGTCGGAGCCGTCCGCCCCCTCGAACAGGAGTGTTATTCCGCCTTCCTTCTCTCCTTTCTTGAGCAGCTGGTTTACAGACACTATGCTGATTTCCTGTCCGCCCTCTTTGTAGGACGTTTCAACTGTCTTGTTGCCGTTCGTCAGACGCGGGGTCTTGTTGTACAGGGCAAGGCATATGGCGTCCAGGATGGTGGATTTTCCGCTCCCGGTCTCGCCGCAGATGAGGAAAATAGGGGAGTCTGACAGCGGTGCGGACGTGAAGTCGATGCTCGCGGAAGAGATCGACGCTATGTTGGTGATGTCCAGTTTCTTCAGTTTCATGGTATCAGTCGTGTTTTTCTGGGTTCATAACTTCGTCAATGGTTTCTTTCAGCAGGGCGAGGATATTCTCGTCAATGCCTTCTTGTCCCGTTTCCTTCAGGTAGAGTTCAGCCACGGAGTAAGGCCCCATCTTTCCGAGTTCTGCGGTGCTGATATTTATCTTCCCGGAGGAGTTTATGTCCTGGTCATTGACCTTCTTCACCCTGTTTATCAGGCAGAACTTCGCCTTCAGATGGCATTGCTCCGGAACTTTGGCGGCCTTGTCTTTCGCCTCGACCGGAATGGTCCCGTCGTCAGTGACATTGAGCCGTACATAGCAGGCCTTTTCCGGGTCCATTTTCTTGAACGCCTCGTATGCCTCATCCCACTTGAGGGACTTCACTTCGCTGCGTCTGGTCCCGTCCTGCTCCGGTATGGTAATGACCGGCATCGCATTGTCAATGTCGATTGTCTCTATCTCCGGTGTGTCGCCGTGTGCGCCTATGGTCACGATCGAAACGCTGTGGTGGAAGTCCTCGTCGAAAGATACAGGCAGGGGAGAGCCGCTGTAGCGGATCCTGTCTGAGATGTTCTGCGGATTGTGTATATGGCCGAGTGCAATGTAGTCGTAACCTGTGCCGAAAACATCTGCATTGACCATATCGATTCCTCCTATGATGTCGAGGTCCTGGCCGACGGCGTCGGGTTTCTCTCCTGAGATCCGGTTTACTGCCGTATGGGCCATCACGACCACCGGAAGCCCGTTTTTATTGCGTTTCTCGACTTCTCCAAGCAGTAGGGCTATGAACTCCTTCATTCTCTCTTCCCTCGGAAGACCTGCCTTCACGGCCGGGAAATTGCCTGGGTAGCAGTGCGGTATGGCGACAATGTAGCCGACGGTGCTGCCGTCCCTCACGATGGGGAAGATATGGCGTTCGAAAAGCTGCCTGTGAAATTCATCGCTGTCTTCTCCTTGGAGAATGTTGCGTTTTATGGATGCCACGATGGATACTCCCACGAGGTTCCACAGCGGGTCGGTGATCTCTATCTTGTTGCTGTCGTGGTTGCCGGCTGTCACGATGACCTTCATTGACGGATCAATCTCATGGACTGTCATGAGATGATGCATGAACATCTCCTGCGCTGACGTCTGGGGTGATGTCGTATGATAGATGTCGCCGCTGATGACGTATGCGTCCGGCTTCTGTTCCTTGATGATGTTTTCTATCTGGGCGAGGCAGCCGGTCTGCTCGACTGTCCTGTCATACGAATATAACGTATGTCCCAGATGCAGGTCTGATGTATGTAGAATCTTCATATTTGTATTATATGTCAATGTCGTTCTTGTGTCAATGTCATTTGCCTGTATTATTTACATCATAAGGCGGCAAATCTTACATAAAAATAGTGAAATTTTCTGTAGAAAGCATAATGACGTGATATTCAACAGTCTGTAATAATGTAATGTCCCGATGCGGATAACCACATCGGGACATTAAGCTTTCTAGTTGAATGCCAGATCTTTGGCTGTCGCTGGGCTACCTCCTGCTGCCTATCGGCCTTTCCTTGGTGAAGCCAGGGAACACCCTGACGAGAACCACTCCGTGCGGAGGTACATCAGCATCGAAACGATCCCTGTCGTTGGTGATTTCGGCGACATCTTTCTGCCTCCAGACATCCCGGACGATGATTTTGTCCCCGATAATTCCGATGGCTCTCGGCTTGAAACCGATCTTCTGGGTTGTCTCGCTGAGGTTGAACATGGCGATTGCCAGCGAACCGTCCTCCAAAGGCTTGAAGTATGTGGCATAGGAACTGTTGCCGTAGATCTTTGTGGCCGCGTAACCGAGCGGATCCTGATTGATGTCGATCACCTCGTTGTTGCACAGAAGGCTCTTTGTGAATTTGTCGGCGACCGCCATGTCGCAGCCGATCAGGAGCGGGGACGCCTGCATGGCCCAAAGTGTGATGTGGGTGTATTGCTCGTCTGGAGTCAGGTTGGTGTAGTGGTATTTCCTGCCCCAGCCGACGTTTCCGATGACCAGCATGTCTCCGTCAGGCCAATGCCCGGGACCTGAATATGGCGCCCAACTGCTGTTTCTGCCGAAACCGATGCCGGAGATGCTTTTCCAACTGTCACGGATATCCCCGGTCGTCCTCCAGCAGTTGGCATATTTCACATATTCGCCAGCCAAAGGAAGGAGGGCTGAGTTGGAAAGGCTATAGACGATGTCCCTGCCGCATTTCTCCAGTTCATCATGCATCTCCTTCATGCTGTACCAGTCGTGAGGGTTCCAATCGAATTTGAGGTAGTCGAAGCCCCATTCTGCCCATTGGCGAGCATCTTGGGCTGCGAATGAATATTTTCCGCTGTACCAGAGCTTCTCTCTGGTCAGCTCTCCTGACGGATCAACCATCCTGTAGTTCTCATTGACAAGCCCTTTCTTTACCCACTCGTAGGTGCCGTCGGCGTTGTCGCACTGGGTGCCGATGTGCGCCGCGTATGATGCCACCCACGGGCCGGAATAGATGCCGACCTTGAAGCCCATGGCGTGCAGTGAGTCCACCATTCCTTTCATGTCAGGGAATTTCGCGTTCGGCTGGATTGCGTTCTCCTTTCCGCCACGGAGGCCCTGCCAGCCATCATCGATGTTGATGTACGACCAGCCGTAGTCCGCCAGTCCGCTTTCAAGTATCGCCTTCGCCGAAGCCATCACTTTCTCGTGGCTTACTGTGTTGCCCCAGCAGTTCCAACTGTTCCAACCCATAGGCGGAGTCAGCGCGATCTTCTCTCCGATGACTATCCTGAACTCCCTTGTCGCCTCGCCGAGGCTGTTTGTGGCCTTCAACGTGACAATGTAAGTGCCGGCTTTCTTGACCTTTCCGGTAATCAAGCCAGTCTGTGAGTCGATTTTCAGGCCTTTGGGCAGCTTCTCCGCCGAAAATGTCATAGGTCTGTCACCTGTAGCCGCCACTTTGTACAGAAAATCCGAACCCGGGCGGGCTCCATAGACCTTGGCTCCGTTGATTCTGGGGGTGTGAGGCGCCTCCGGTGTAAGGATATAGCCGGAATAGTCCGGAACCTTCACCTCATCCGATGGCTCTGATTGGGCTGATGCTGTGGCACTTGCCAGAATGGCCAGCGCGCCTGTCAGCAGAAAGGGAATTTTTTTCATGATCTGAATTTTGTGTTATTAGTATTGAATATCCTGCATTATAAAACGCAGCGACTCCGATTTACCCTACCTCGCATGATTCCGGAATATGTATGATTGCGTCCGAAAAGTCACTTCGTGCAAAAAAATACGTACCGATCATCGCGGAGCAAGAGGCAGTGGAATCTTTTGAAATATTCATTTGAAAACAAAGGTAGGGTAAAAGTCCGGTTAAACGTTAAAATTAATATGAAATAATTAAAGTCATTATGAGTAAAGACGACAGAAGGATTTCAGATGATCGGATCAAAGAGAAATGCTTCAGATATTTCCGTGGCGAATCCACTTACGAGGATGAGGTTTCCATCCGCGAGAGCCTTTCGGACGGTAAGCTGTCGATGGATGATTTCAGGACGATGGAGAAGGATTGGTGTGACAGCGAGAGGCCGACTGCGGGGCAGAGGATGGCCTACGCCAAGCTTACGGGAAAAATCAAGGCACGCCGGTGGAAACGCTTGCTGCTGAGGATTTCCGTCCCGGCGGCAGCGGCGGTGGCCGCCATCGTGGCGTTGTTCTTCAATCTGTTCAATGACAAGGAGAATCCGGTCTCCACTTTCTCGACAGCCTATCTGGAGACGAGACTGGTCGTGCTTCCGGACTCGTCCAAAGTTTGGCTGAACTCAGCTACGACCCTGACCTACGATTCTGATTTCAACAAGAAGGGCAGGGAAGTGACGCTGTCCGGCGAGGCGTTCTTCGATGTCTCGAAGAATCCGGCCAAGCCATTCATCGTCAGAATGGACGATGCCAGCATCACTGTCAAAGGCACCTCGTTCAACGTCTCTGCCTACAACGGTGAGAACGGAATCCAGGCGGCCCTCCTTACGGGACAGATCCAGTTCCAGACCGGTAAGGACTACATTTATCTCAGCCCGGGCGAGGTCATCTCCTACAACCGTATCGACCGTTCCATGAGCAAGTCCAGGCGGGATGTGAGCCAGTACCGCTCATGGCTTGACGGCAAGCTGGACTGCGAGTCAGTCACGCTTGACTGGCTGTTTTCCAGACTGACATCCTTGTACGGAACGCGGATTCATTACAATCCGGTGAAATACAGGAACAAGACTTTCCGTGTCATACTCGACACCCGTGAGTCCATCGATGATGTGCTTGGGGCGGTGGCCGTAATTGTGCCGATCTCGTGGGCATGGCAGGATGACAGCAGCATCGCGATCACAGAAAAATGACAGACAATCAAAACTAATAACGTTAACTAAACCCACTGTTCAACAAAAATGAAGAGACAACTTGTTTTTAAGAGCGCGCTTCTTGTTTTGCTTCTCGTGATGACCGGGCAGTTCATCTCCGCCCAGTCGTTCACAAAGCGGTTCAAGAACGAGCCTCTGACTGGTGTCATCAAGGAACTTGAGCGCCAGACCGGCTATTCTTTCATCTACGAGACAGGAATTCTTCGGGATGCCCCGGCTGTCACGGCCGACTTCAACTCGGCGTCCGTGCAGACTGTCTTGCGGCAGATAGTCAAACCACCTTTCAAGTATGAGCTGAAAGGCAAGATCATCACGATCACCAAAACCGAGGCAAAGACCTCAGGCAAGACAACCGGCGATGACAAATCTACGGAGGTCAGCGGAACCGTCAAGGACGCCAAGACCGGCGAGCCGCTTGTCGGAGTGGCGGTTTGGGTCAAGGACACTCCGATTGGAGTCTCCACCGACCTTGATGGCCGCTATAACCTTTCATTCAAAGGTAATTACGGCTACATCAGCGTGTCCTGCATAGGCTATGTGGCCCAGGATGTCCAGATAAAGAAGGGATCACAGGTCATCAACGTGGCCCTTGAGCAGGATGGAAACACTTTGGAGGAGGCTGTGGCTGTCGGCTACGGCCACCAGAAGAAGGCCAGTATCGTGGGCGCCATCGCCACAATCGCTCCGGACGCGGTGAAGATTCCGGTGTCCAAGATCAGCAACGCTCTCGCCGGAAGGCTTTCCGGAGTCGTGTCGGTGCAGAGGAGCGGCGAGCCTGGCGCGGGATCCACTTTCTGGATCCGAGGCATCAGCACCTTCGGAGCCAACGCCAACCCTCTCGTCCTGATCGACGGAGTCGAGCGTGAGCTTGACCTTGTGGATGTCGAGGACATCAAGGAATTCTCCGTCCTCAAGGACGCCGCCGCGACGGCCGTTTACGGAGTGCGAGGAGCCAACGGCGTGGTGCTCATCACGACACGCAGCGGAGAGGAGGGCAAACCAAAGGTCAGCATCAAATTCGAGAACGGTGTGACCAGCCCAGTCAAGGTGCCGGAGATGGCGAGCGCGACACAGTACATGGAAATGTACAATGTGGCTTCCGGGACTGAATATTTCGATGCGGAGAGGGTACGCAAGACCTTGAGCGGAGAGGATCCGGACCTTTACCCTGATGTCGATTGGGTCAACAGCATATTCAAGAACCTCAGCAACAACACCAGGGCGAACGTCAACGTCTCCGGTGGAACCAGCTCCGTGAAATATTACATCTCCGGAGGTTTCTACAACGAGAACGGACTCTTCAAGACTGATCCGACCGCGGATTACAACACGGGAATATATTACCGCCGCTTCAATTTCAGGGCGAACGTGGATGTGAAACTCACTCGCCACACGTCCATGAACGTCAACCTCGCCACGACTTTCGAGCAGAAGAACGAGAGCGGAACGAGCAGCAGCTCGATCTGGTCGGCCGCGCTGAAGACACCGTCCGTGATCTTCCCGATGGTCTATTCGGACGGCCATTATCCAGGACCGGGTACTAACATGGGCTACAACCCGTACGCCCTTCTGACACAGACCGGTTACAAGCAGGCGTTCTATAACACGGCTCAGTCTCTCGTGTCCCTCACCCACGATTTCTCGTGGCTCACCGATGGACTTACAGCCACAGTCAAAGGCTCTTTCGACGCCAAGAACAACGCTTACCAGAACCGCACCAGGACTCCTGAGCAATACGGTCAGGCGTACAGGGACGAGAACGGAGAACTGCACCTTACTGAGCTTGTGCAGGGCTCGCAGACACTGGATTTCTCATATTCCAACACCGGATGGCGTTCCCTCTATCTGGAGGCCAGCCTGAACTACGCAAGGTCATTCGGAAACCACAGCGTCACAGGTCTCCTTCTCTATCAGCAGTCACAGAAGAACTATATCGGCTCCAGTGCCACCTCCAGCAATGCGGCCCTGCCGTACAGGCATCAGGGAGTGGCCTTCAGGGCTACCTACAATTATGACTCACGGTATTTCGCTGAGTTCAACGCCGGCTACAACGGATCCGAGAACTTCTCGCCTGGACACAGGTTCGGATTCTTCCCGTCAGTGGCCGGTGGCTGGCTGGTCTCCAACGAGAAATTCTGGACAGGACGCCTGGCTGATGTCATCAGCTTGCTGAAAATCAAGGGCTCCTATGGAATTGTCGGAAACGACCAGATCGGAGGCAACCGTCGTTTCATCTACCTGGAGACAATCAACTCCGGTGATAAGTGGAGTTTCGGCGAGACGGTGACCTCCTACCCGTCCTACCGGCGCGGCGAATGGGCCAACGACAATGTCGGCTGGGAGAAATCACGCAAACTGGATGTCGGCGTGGATGTCTCGTTCTTCGACAAACTCCGCGTGCAGGTGGACTGGTTCAAGGAAAAGCGTTCGGGAATATTCCTTCAGAGGTCTTCCATTCCTGAATATATCGGAATCACCACGAAGCCTTACGTCAACATCGGCCGGATGAGGAACTCCGGATGGGACAGCTCCCTGCAGTACGACCAGAAGATCGGCCAGGTGAACTTCTCGGCGATGGGTAACTTCACTTTCGCCCGTAACGTCATCGAGGATCAGGACCAGCCGGACTACATCGAGAAGTACATGAACCGTACCGGCCAGGCCAGATGGCAGACATTCGGCTATGTGTCCGACGGACTGTTCAAGGACGAGGCTGACATCGCCACGTCTCCGGACCAGAGCGCTCTCGGCGAGGTACGTCCCGGCGACATCAAGTACAAGGATCTCAACAACGACGGTGTGATCGACATCAAGGACGTCAAGGCCATAGGGTACACCGACGTGCCTGAGATCGTGTACGGTTTCGGTGTGTCCGCCCAATGGAAGGGATTCGATGTGTCGGTTTTCTTCCAGGGCAACGCCCACGTAAGTTTCTCGATAAACTCCTCTATGGTACGCGGATTCACCGAGCCGAAGATGGCGGCGAACAACGTCTTCTCCGACATCTACGGGAACTACTGGACCGAAAGCAACACCGACGCGAAATACCCGCGTCTTACCACGACCGAGGCGACGAACAACAACCAGTCATCTGACTTCTGGCTCGTCAACGGCCGCTACATCAGGCTCAAGAACGCTGAGTTCGGCTACACTTTCCCTAAGAGATTGATCCAGAAGATGCGCCTGAGCCAGCTGCGTGTCTTCGTGTCCGGAACGAATCTGCTTACCTTCGCTCCGTTCAAGCTCTGGGATCCGGATCTCCAGACGGGAGCGTCGAACTACCCTAACACCAGAGTGGCCAACATCGGTCTGAACATCGGTTTCTAATAATCAAGAAGTACTATGAAGAAGAATATATCAGCAATAATCCTGATGATTGCGCTGGCGGTCTGCGGCTGTGACAGTTACCTGGACAGGCAGCCTGACGACCAGCTGACCTCAAAGAACATATTCGACAAGAAGACGACCACGCTGCAATATCTTGTCAATGTCTATACCTACATTCCGAGCGAATGGTCCCCGGAAGGTTACGGTTCCACATCCGGCATCGCGATCACTGCCAGCGACGAGGCTTCCTGCGCCTACACCGGCTCACGTTTCTTCGCTTTGCTGAACCATAACCAGCTTTCCCCTCTGTCAACCCACGGCGGTTACCGTCATGCGGTTTACAGACTTTTGTACCAAGGAATAAGCGAGGCGACATATTTCATGTCCAAGGTCCAGGACTGCCCTCAGCTCACGGATGATGAGAAAGTGATGTGGCGGGGCGAGGCCCGTTTCCTCAGGGCGTTCTACTATACCGAGCTGCTCAAATGGAACGGCCCTGTCATCTGGCTCGGGGACAGGCAGTCGGACTATTCCGACCCGAATGTGTCAAAGGTGGACAGGTCTCCTTGGAGCACGATAGTCGATTGGCTTTGCGATGAATATGACCAAGCGGCCACCGAACTCCCTGACACGAGAAGCTCCTACGAGATCGGACGCGCCACGAAAGGCTCTTCCCTTGCGATGAAGGCCAGGCTCCTCATGTTCAACGCCAGCCCTCTTTTCAACGGGCAGAACGGCACCGGCATTTATGACGGCATCGTGAACAAGGACGGAGAGAAACTCTTCAACACAGAATATGACGAAAACCGTTGGAGACAGGCGGCCGAGGCGGCAAAGGCTGTCATAGACATGAACACGTACAATCTTGTGGATGACGAGAACGCCACTCCGCTTGAGAATATTCATAACGCTGCGGTGCTGCTCAATTCCCCTGAGAACATATTCACGGTGCAGTGCGGCGGACGCAGCTGGAGAGTCGGGGAGACTCCGGTCTCGGCGAGCGGATACGGCGGAATCGGTCTGACCCAGAAGCTTGTGGACGCTTTCGCGATGGACAACGGCTACTATCCGATCACCAACATGGATGACGAGTCCTACGACAACGGCGCGGGCGCGATCGAGGTGGATCCACGTTCCGGCTACACTGAGACCGGGTCTCAGAAGTTCGTCAACCCGTTCTTCTCCACCATCCCTAAGAACCTGAAGTCCAACGACGCCATCGAGACCATGAACATGTACATCGGCCGCGAGCCGAGGTTCTACGCCAATGTGTTCTGGAGCGGCCAGACATGGATCATGGGCACGAACAAGCTTGCCAACATCCAGTTCTACAAGAACGGAAACTCCGGACCTATCACATCGAACAACTACACTCCGACAGGTTACGTCTGCCTCAAGTTCATCGACCCGGATCTGGACACGAAGTCAGGCAGGTGGGGAAATCTCTCGTGGCCTATCATCAGGTACGCCGATGTGCTGCTGATGTACGTAGAGGCTCTCAATGAATATGACCCGTCGAATCCTGACATCCTCACTTACTGGAACATGATACGCCACAGGGCCGGTGTCCCGGCGATCGGAACCGGCGAGGATGAGGTCTATCCTGAGATCATAGGCGACAAGGATCTCCAGAGAAAGTTCATCCGCAGGGAGCGTATGGTCGAGCTTTGCTTCGAGGGAAAACGTTACTTCGACACCCGCCGCTGGATGATAGCCGAAAGGGAGGATAACGGCAAGGTCGTAGGATGCAACATCGGAGCGTCTGACCATAAGATTTCCGGTGATTATTGGAGGCGCACGTCCATTTTCGACACTTTCGGAGAGGCCGGCACCAAGTCCGAGAGGGTGTTCACCAAGAAATACTATGTCCTTCCTATGAATCAGGCCGAGCTTGACAGGGTTCCGGAACTGACTCAGAACTACGGATGGTAGAACTGGAAACGACTTCTAAAAAAGAATCATTATGAAACGAAAATATACTCTTATAGGCTTAGCCGCGCTTCTGTCCGCCGCGGCCTGCGAGCCGAGCCACCTGGAGGACAATCTTTACGACCCTTCCGTGTACATCCTCAACAACGGATACCAGAAGACAGAAACAATCTATGACGTGCAGTCCTCGTTCACGGCTGAGGTGAACGCCTACTGTGGCAGCTATTACGACCAGAATCCAAAGGTGAGGCTGTCGGAGGATGCCGCCGTGCTGGTAAAGTACAATGAGGAGAACTCTGCGTCGCTTCTGGCTCTGCCTTCGGACTGCTGGTCTCTGGAATCGTCTGACCTTCAGATGAAGGACAAGAAGGCTACGTTCAAGGTGAATTTCAACATCGAGGCCTTGAAAAGACTTTCAACGGAAGCGGACTATTCCGATCTGAGTAACTACGCTGTGGCGTTGAGGCTGAAAAGCCTCACCGATGGCGTGAATGACGCCCAGACCGATGAACTTGGCAGCACTGTCATCGTCCCGGACATGAGCATGATGGCGTTCAGTCTGGACAAATCCGGAGTGTCCGAGACCGATCTTGACAAACTGGAGGACAATGACGGATTCGTCACTGTTGAATACAAGGTCCGCACAAGCATCGAGAACAATTGGGACAACGGCGTGAAGTTCACTTTCAACGTCCCATCGGACAAGGCGGAATATTCGCTTCTTCCGGAGGGATCATATTCAGTGACATCCTCTTCTGAGCAAGGTTTCACCCCGGGTGTCTCCGAGATTGTCTATACTGTGCGCATCGACAAGTCCAAGGCACAGGATAGGTATTATTCCCTTGTGGCTGGTGTCGAGTCGGAAGGCGGCTTCAAGGTGGAAGGCGAGTCGGAGTCAGTGATGAATATGTTCAACAGGCATCATTACAGCCAGTCCGACATCTCGGTGCGTGACTGCAACTCCTATAAGATCGGAGCCGGCCCGGAGCTGACGATCGACGGGAAGATCAACACGAAATGGGAATCCGGCTTCCAAAAGACCGACGTGGCGGTGTTGAAGCTGCCGTATTTCATTGAATATGAACTCGCCTCTCCGGTGCGTATTTCTGACTTCGACCTGTACCGGCGTCAGGACCGTTATGCCTCCGACCTTAAAGGCGGGCATCTGGAAGTGTCTTTGGATGGAGAGAATTACACCAAGGTCTGCGATTTCGACTATACCGGCGTGAGCGCATACCGTAACGTTCACGCGGCGGAGATCGAGCCGGAGGCGAAGTACGTCAAGTTTGTCGTGACGGCGTCAGGACGAAAGGGCGGAGCCTTGAAGGTTCCCCTGTGCAGTCTGGCCGAGTTCAGCATCTGCTATAGATAATTGTCATGACGTAATATTCAGAAAGGGTGACTTTTTAGCCACCCTTTCTTCTTATATTCAACCCTATGTCCGTGATCAATCCACCATGCAGGTGAGGATGAACAGCAGCCAGAAATGAGCGGCTCCGCTCTGGAGATCCGCGTTCCCGTTGCCGGCGAGGCCGCCCAATTCTTTCCTGAACACCGTCAGGGCTTTGTGGATGTGCTTTTCCACGGCCTTCTCAGAGATTTTCAAAGCCGCCGCGATTTCCCTGTTCTTCATGTTTTGGAACCTGCTCATCATGAACACTTCGCGGCATCTGTCAGGAAGCTTGCCCATGATGCTGTGGATGTTCGCCGTGAGTTCATCGTAGATTGTCTTCCGGTCGGAGTCGTTGACCGCGAAATCCATCTGATAGAGACCTTCGTCGCAGACGTTTCTGAAAGAATCCGTGAGACTGACAATCCTGAGTGATGACTGGTGGCGCAGTGTGTCAATCGACCGGTTCCGTACAATGCGGAACAGAAGAGCCTGCCATGCGTCGCTTTCCTTTCCTTCGAATTTCTCCCAAAGCGTGCCATAGGCCTCGTGCACGATGTCTTGCGCTGTGTGCTCGTCCGACACGAACCTGAAAGCGAAGTTATAAAGCCTGTCGCTGTACTTGTAGTACAGCCCTTCGAATATCGTTTCATCCAGAATCATCTTTTCTTATCCTTTGACATGGCTTTATATCATACAAATATAGCCTTTTTTAAGGATTACCTGATAAAAGTCTTGATCGTTTTTTAGCATATAGGGCATCGAAGGTGTCTTACCTTATATAAAACATTTTTATACTCCATGAAACTAAAACTCATAACAAAACTCATTCTGGTCGTTCCGCTGCTTCTTGGCGGGACCGCTTGCCAGAAACAGACTGTGTCCGAGGTGCACGACACTGTCGTCATCAAGACTACGTTGGCCGCCAAGACACCTGCTACGTTGGTGGGAGGCGGAACCGATCAGATCACGATCAGTGCTACGTGTGACTGGTCGCTTGAAGGTGAGGACTGGTTCACGATCGAACCTGCTTCCGGCACCAAGGGCGTCAGTGAATCAACCATCACCACCCAACCTAACACGACAGGTGCAGACCGTATCGGAACGATCCGTCTCAATGCCGGATCTTACACAAGTACCTACACATTCACCCAGGCGGGCAAATAATGAAGGGCGAAGACTACAGACGCATCCTGGATTTCTTCTTCAGCGGTGTGGAGGTCTCTGATGAACTGAAACAACGGTACCTCGGGTGGCTTGCCGCGTATGGAGATGAACCGGAGGTGAAGGCTTTGCTTGAGGAATATTGGGACTCTGTCTCTTCGGACTCTCCTGATTTCGACTTGACGGCCGGACTGGAGAGGCTTATGGCTTCGTTGGGAGAGGATGGCGCTTCGACAAGCTCAGCGAGCATCGAAGGGACTGCCCCAACGGCTCAAAGACTCGGATGGCTGTCCAATCTGCTGCACAGCAAACCCCTGCGTTACTGCGTCACCGCCGCCGCAGCCGTGGCGATATTCATAGGAGGCGCGACCGTGGCGAGACTGAATATGGTTCCCGAAAGGGAGACCGTGCTCATCGCTTCGTCCGACAACGCCGGCTCCTACACCTTGCCTGACGGCACGCGCGTATGGCTCAACCGGGACAGCCGGCTGTCCTACAACCAGGATTTCGGCAAGAGCGCAAGGAATGTCTCCATCGACGGCGAAGGCTACTTTGAGGTCACCAGAAACGAGGCCTGCCCGTTCATCGTGAATATGCACGACAACCTTAAGGTCAAGGTTCTCGGCACGACTTTCAACATTGTCAGCGACCCTGTCGGACATTCCGCCGAGGTGATCCTCCGCAGCGGTTCCGTGCAGGTCTCCGACACCGAAAGCAAGGAACTCGTCATCCTCAGGCCTGACCAGAAATATTCCTGGGACAGGGGAAGGACTGAGGTGACGGCGGTGAACGCCGATGACTGCTGCCGCTGGTACGAGCATCGCCTCGCATTCGACAATGTGAAGCTCGGCGACATTCTGGAAAGCCTGTCGCACAAGTACCAGATGAAGATCGCGGCTGACCTCGGCAACCTTAAGGACAAACGTATGTCATTGACGGTCAAGGATGAATCCGTCGATGAGATTATGGAGATCCTCTCAACCCTCCTTCCGGTCCGCTGGGAGCGTCAAGGAAAGACAATCACAATTGATAACAAAACCAAAAACACTAATTATTAATGAAAGGAATATCTAACATTCTTCCTTCATTCACCAGAACCGTGCTTTGCGTGCTGTGCGCCCTCGGGCTTTCGCTCGGTGCGTACGCTCAGAGCAGGACGGCGACCGTGAATGTCAAGGATGTGACAGTCAAGGAACTCCTGAAGGCTATCGAGGCTGGTAGTTCCTACACTTTCGCCTATGTGGACACCGACATTGACCTTGCCGGCAAGGTTTCGGTCACGGCGAAGAACGAGGACATCGAAGCTATCCTGAAGAAGGTGCTTCCAGGTGTCAAGGTCGAATTCAAGGACCAGAAGATCCTTTTGAGCAAAAAGGCTCCGGAAGCCAGACCTAAGGCTTCGGGGACCGTAGGCCCGAAAATCATTACCGGAAAGGTCGTTGACAAGTCCGGACAGCCGGTGATCGGCGCTATGGTCATCGAGCGTGGCACCAACAACGGAACCGGAACAGACATCGATGGAAACTACGAGCTCAAGGTCAAGAGCGAGGACGCTGTCCTGGACGTTTCCATCATCGGCTACAACAGCGCCTCCGCTACATTGACCGCTGGCCAGTCCAAGGCCGATTTCGTGCTTGAGGAAGAGGCTATCAAGCTGGATGACGTTGTGGTCATCGGTTACGGCGCGCAGAACAAGAGGGATGTCACGACTTCCATCGCGTCCATCAAGGCCGAGGACTTCGCCAACACTCCGACCACGGACTTCCGTGAGTCGATGGCTGCCAAGATGCCGGGTGTTCAGGTCATCAATCTGGGTGGTCAGCCTTCCGGCAACGTCTCCGTCAGGGTCAGGGGTGTCCAGTCCGCCACATCAGGCAACGACCCCCTCTATGTAATCGACGGAATCCCTTGTGACTCAAGAGCTTTTGCTAACCTTGACGGCAGCGACATCGAGAGCCTTGAGGTCCTGAAGGATGCCTCCGCGGCCGCCATCTACGGTTCGAGAGGATCCTGCGGTGTCATCCTTGTCACCACAAAGCGTGGCGCCAACTCAGAGACTCCGGTCATCTCCTACGACGGACAGTTCAGCGTCTCCAATGTCTCCAAGAAGATCGATATGCTCGATGCCTACGAGTTCGCGGAGATATTCAAAGAAGCCAGGGACGGCGCCTATCTTTTTGAAGTTCCCACAGGCTCCATCGGAGATCCGTATAGCGGTCGTCCGAAGAGTTATCATAATGTCGATCCTCTCATCACTTCTTATCTTCAGGACAAGACCGGAACTTTGACAAACACCGATTGGCAGGACGAGATCTTCCGCACGGCGCTCTCGCACAAGCACGCCCTCAGCGTCTCCGCCAGAACGAAGAACTACAACTACTATATTGGCCTGAACTACCTCAACCGCGAGGGAACCATCATCGGATCGGACTTCGAGAGGTACGGACTCAGGGCCAACCTTGACGGCAAGAAAGGTAAGCTGAAATATGGCGTAAGCTTCTCTCCTTCATATTCAAAGACCAATTATGTGAACTCCGATGGCCAGTACGGCGGCGACGGTGTGATCGCGTCCGCTTTGATGGCACCGCCGGTATTCCCGGTTTACAACTCCGACGGGTCCTATAACTGGGATATGAACGGTTATATGAGGTTCAACACTTGGGACACCCAGACCAACGAGGTGCTGAACCCTGTCGCCCTTGCCCTTGAGATCGATGATGTCAGGGAGAAACTGAACCTTGTTGGCAACGTCCACGCTTCCTACGAGTTCATCAAGGGACTTGAATATAAGGTCACGGTCGGTGGTGACTATTATTCCTACATCAGGAACTACTACCGTCCGTCCTACATTCCGCTCAAGAACCTGAAGTACTACGACAAGCCTTCGGCTCCTACCGCGGCCAACTACACCCAGTCATATTTCCACTGGAACGTCACCAACCAGATCTCGTTCAACAGAAAGTTCGGCGAGCACTCAATAAACGCCGTGGCTGTCTATGAGGCTGAGAAACAGGCTATCCAGACCTCCGCCATCAAGGGTACCGGTGTAGAGGGTGACGACAAGATCAGGACCACCAAGAGCAAGACCATTTCAATTGATGACACATTCAACGACAAGTACGCCTACACATTCGCGTCTTGGCTTGTCCGCGCGCAATATTCCTACAAGGGACGTTATATGTTCTCAGCCTCGATCAGAGGTGACGCCTCCTCTCGTTTCGCTCCGAACACAAGGTGGGGATATTTCCCTGCCGCGTCAGCCGGTTGGCGAATCAGTGACGAGAATTTCATGAGGAACACGAAGAACTGGCTGAACGACCTCAAGCTGCGCGCCAGCATCGGTCAGACAGGTAACGCCCAGATCGGTAACTCGGCTTATCTGGCCCTTTACGGATCCAACACTCTCGATCTTGGCAACGGACTCGTCACTTCTATGTACCCGTCGCAGATAGCCAACAACGAGCTTGGATGGGAGAAGAACACCCAGACAAACATCGGCTTCGACGCTAACCTCTGGAACGGCCTTCTCGGCATCAACGCCGACTTCTACTATTCCAAGACCACGGATATGCTCTTTAATATTCCGGTGTCATCTGTGTCCGGTCTGACGAAGTCCAATGTCAACATCGGATCGATGCAGAACAAGGGTGTCGAGATCACCTTGACCTCTCACAAGTCGTTCGGTGACTTCTCGATGGACTGGAACGCCAACTGGTCGCTGAACAGGAACAAGGTACTGTCGCTTGGTGACGAGGACGCTCCGCTCATCGTCGCCTCTTCATATTCAGGTGCCAACTACATCACGAAAGTCGGCTATCCGGTAGGTTGCTACTACCTGCTCGTGCAGGACGGTGTGTTCCACAACCAGGAGGAACTTGACACATACCCTCATTTCCCGACAACCACTGTCGGCGACTTCCGTTTTGTGGACGCCAACGGCGACGGCAAGCTCGACAAGGATTCCGACCGTGTGATCGTCGGCAACTATATGCCTGATTTCTACTACGGATTCGGTGTTCAGTTCGGCTGGAAGGGACTTGATCTCTCAGCCAACTTCCAGGGTGTCTATGGCAACGAGATCCTGAACCTTGAGAGACGTTACCTTCTGAATATGGAAGCGTCATCGAATATGATGAAGGAGGCTTTGAACCGATTCCCTTACGGCAACCTCAACAGGGCCACCAGAAAATCATCTGGAAACAACGGTTCATGCACCTCGACCTTCCATCTGGAGGACGGATCCTACCTGAGGCTCCAGAACCTGTCCCTCGGCTACACGATGCCGGACAAGTGGTTCCGCGGCACTACCATCTCAAAGATGAGGGTTTACATCCAGGGCACGAACCTGTTCACCTTGACTCATTATTCAGGCTACAACCCAGAGGTCAACAAGAGGTCAACCAACGCCCTCAGCCCGGGCGAGGACTATTGCTCCTACCCTCTTTCAAGAACCTTCAGTGTGGGTATCAACTTTAATCTGTAATGAATATGAAGAATATCATAAAATCAGCTTTGATCGGCCTTGCGGCTCTTAGCCTTGCTTCCTGTGGCGATAGCTTCTTCGAGCAGTACCCGGCGAACACCGTGACCGAAGGCAACTATTACAAGACCGATGATGATTTCAACCAGGGCGTTTACTGCTGCTACGACAAGCTGAAGACCCAGATGGGCTTTTTCATCAACGAACTGGCTTATAGAAGTGACGAGTGTGAGCTCACCGCAATGGCGGTCTCCACTCAGGACAGGTACGATCTCGATCATTTCCAGGAGAGATCCAACAATGCCATACTCTCGAATATCTGGAACGCCTGGTACAACGGAATATACCGCTGCAACGATGTTCTCGACCATATGGCCGGCAAGACTCTCGCGAACGGGGACAAGTACCGTGGCGAGTGCCTGTTTATGAGGTCATGGTGGTATTTCAGCCTTTACAGGGTGTTCGGAGTCGTGCCGGTGACACGCACCGTCGTGACACCTGTCCAGGCCAAGACCATCCCGAGATGCACTGAGGAGGAGATGTACAACCTTCTTGTCGAGGATCTCAAGGAAGCTATTGATCTTCTTCCCGCCAAACGTTCCGCCGAGGTTGCGAGAGTGACGAAGATCGCCGCGCAGGCCCTTCTCGGCAAGGTCTATCTGACTTTCGGCAAATACGCCGAGGCGCAGACCGTGCTGGAGGACGCGATGAAGGACACGAACTTCGGCCTTATGGCGACTACCGGAGCCGCTTTCGATGTGGCCAACAAGATGAACAAGGAGATCCTCTTCGCCATCTACTACAACAAGACAAACGACAACGGTCACGGCTACTGGCACAGCACCAACATCGCTGACCCTAAGCTGAGGCCTAATCCGACCGGCGTGTTCAAGTCTGTTTATCCAGCGGATGACAACAGGTACGCCCTTATTGGTGAGTATCAGGAGATAACGCCGGGTAAACTTTACGCGATCAACAAGTATATGGACACCTACGATGCCACATATACCACGCTGGTTGGCAATGATTTCCCGTTCCTCCGTTATGCTGACGTCGTTCTGATGTACGCCGAGGCTTTGGGACAGCAGGGAAACATCTCCGAGGCTCTTACGTATCTCAACAAGACCCGTACCCGCGCCGATCTTCCTGAACTGACCGAGGCCGAGGTCTCCGGCAAGGATGCCTTCATCAAGGAACTGGCCGATGAAAGAGGAAGGGAGTTCGCCCTTGAGGGACAGAGATGGTTCGACCTTGTCCGTCTTGGACTGGCCGTTGATTTGTTCAAGAGCCTTGGCTACTCGCTTGACTCCCACAACCTTCTCTTCCCGATTCCTCACGATCAGATCGAGATTGTGAACGATGATTCCATCCTTTGGCAGAATCCTGGATTCTGATGATAACACTAAGATATTGATAAACATAGAAAAGAAATGAAACGAATATTATATTGCATCATTGCGGCGATCGCTTGTCTGGCGATGAGCTCCTGCTGGCAGGAGGATATTCCCGAGACAGGAGGACCGCGCCATCAGGTGACTGATTTGAAGGCCGTTCCAGGTGATGAGGAGGTTCAGTTGTCGTGGTCGGTCCCTGAAGGATGGAATCCGACTGAGTACATCATCACTTACACGAAAGGCTCTGAGCAGACCATCCGCACCGACGGTCAGAACTACACTGTGACCGATCTTGCGAACGGAGACGACTATGTGTTCTCCGTCCAGGCGGTTTATGGCAATCTGATTTCCAATCCAGTCGAGGTTTCGGCGAGGCCGAGCACCTCAAGGCTCCCTGTGACTGACCTTGACGCGGACGCTTCCGACGCCACGGTTACCTTGACTTGGACCCGTCCGTCCCGATTGCTTACTTCCTACACCTTGACTTGGTTTATGGAAGGAGCCGAGACCGACGTTCAGAAAGCCGAGATCGAGGCCGACAAGGAAAGTTATGACGTGACCGGCCTGACCAACGACAAGAACTATACGTTCACCCTTGTGGCTAATTATGCCAAAGGTCCTGCCGAGGCCGCGCAGGTAAAGGCGATGCCTACTCTGGCGATTCCTTACACCCTTGACAGGAGCAAGGCTGCCATTAACCAACCGATCAAGTTCACGTTCAACACCGAAGGTTATCCTGGCGCGGCGAATGTCAAGTGGACATTCCCTGACGGAAAGGTTCTCGAAGGTGTCGAGGTTTCCAAGGGCTTCACCGCGACCGGAGCGCAGCAGGTTACTCTGAGTGCTGACATGAAGGGCAAGACAAAGACCTGGACCCTTGAGGTGGAAATCCGTCCGTATGTCGTATTCTTCAACGATTGGGAGATGTCCGGCACAAACTACGAGGGCTTCAAGGGCAGTTGCCCGGTCTTCTCGCCTGACGGAAAGACCGTCTATGATATCACCTTCAACAAGAAGGCTGTTCTCTACGCATTCGATGTCATCAGCGGGGATATTAAGTGGAAATATGTCCCTGAAACCAATTCGGGCAGTTACAACCCTCTGACCGTCAACCCTAAGACAGGTGACATCTATTATGGTACCACATCCTCAGGTCAGTTCTATGCTGTCACCGCTGATGGACAGCTCAAATGGAAGTTCACCGAGGCCGGCTCAATGCAGAGCGCCGCGCCGGCTGTCAATGCCGCCGGTACGGAAGTCTATATCGGTGACAAGGCCGGAAATGTGTTCGCCCTCGACGCCGCTTCCGGCGCGAAGAAATGGCAGGCGGCCATTGGCACGGCGGTCGCTGGTCTCCTCGTGAACGGAACTGAGCTTGTCGTTGGCGCCGGAGCGACCATAACGTTCCTGAACATTTCGGACGGCTCGCTGCTCAAGGCATTGACGATGAGCGCGAAAATGGTCGGGATTTCCGGCTTTGCCGTGGCCGCTGACAAGAACACAATGTACGTTCCTGTCGCAAACGGCCTTAGCTCGATTGATCTAGCCAAGAAGGAGATAATCGTTGACAACTTCGTGTTCGCCGGCAATAACCCTTACGAGCCGGTTGTGGCTCCGAACGGAACCGTCTTCGTCGGCTGCAAGGACAACCACGTCTATAACATCGACAAGGATCTGACTAAGGTGAACTGGAGCTACGAGCATGTCCTCTCCAATGGAGGCAAGGCCAACGCTTTCAACTTCTCACACCCTTGCGTTGACACAGAGAACCATTTCTACATCACTTCAGGACAGTACGGCAACACTTCCTATATTTTCAACAGTGATGGAACGATCAAGGAATCCTGGAGCGAGAACGCTGATGACACAAACCAGAAGCAGATGGGGGGCAACAACCTTCTTGACGGTGTGTTCTATTCAGCCTTCATCGGATCCAAGACGGCCAACGGTCTGATGGTCGGCAAATATGTCGGTGGCCAGAGAGCCTCAGGATGGAGCACCCACGGTGGTGACATCTGCGGTTCCTGCTGCCTAAGGTAATCATTTCCGGCCCGGCCCGTGGGAAAAAGTCCTGCGGCCGGGTCGGGATATTCATTAAAAATGAAGAAAATGAATAAGATAAGGTTTATATCCATTGTGTCGGCCGCGCTTGCCTTGTGTGCCGCCGGCGCTTGCTCGGAGGACAAGGATTCCGAGATCAGGGACCTTGCGGTCAAGGCCAGGATAACCTTGAGCCCGTATTATGAGGCGAGCAAGGACTTCAAGACCGCGGGGGCTATTGTCACACCGGCTTGGGGAGCCGATGACAAAGGTGTCATAATGCTGGAGCCGGACGGAATCGCGAAGAGAGCCGAGGCTTCTCCGATCATCACGGGAAGCAGCTCATCGTATTTCCTGTTCAATGTCCAGGCTTCCCGGCTTGAGACCACGGTGTTGAGTTGGTACCCTTCCAAGGCGGATGTGCGTTTGTCCGGGAAAAACGTGAAATATACCATTCCGACCAACCAGAACGGAACCGAGGTTCCCGTTATGCTGGACGTGGTGAGCGCCAATGTCAATTCCTACGAAGGCTGTGACTTCAAACTGAAGCCTGCCGGATGTATGGTGTTCGTGAACGTCGCGATGGGGGACTACGATGTCGCTTCGCTTGAGTTGACCGCCAACGGCGGAGAGAATCTTGCCGGCGAGGTCACCGCTGACATCACCGAGGGCACATTCACCGCAAACTCAGCGTCCGTCAAGATGACTCCGACCACTCCGGTGGACTGCCGCTCGAACTCTGTGTTCATCCCTGTCTATTGCGCTCCTGTCACCATTTCAAAGGGCTTCACCGCTAAGATGACAACTTCTTCCGGCCAGACGATCACAGCCACAAACCACAGCGAGATCGTCCTTGAGGCGGGCGAGAGGATCAGCACCGAGAAGCTGGCAGAGGACGAATCGACCGAACTTGTTTTCTGCGGAGACAACCACGTGTTCGTCATCAACGCGGCAGTCGCCAAGGATTCCTACAAGGAAGGTCTTATCTGGTCGTGGGATGCCAGAACAGCTGCCTCTGAACTCGGACTCGCTGCCGATCGTTGCGACCATCTGGACGAGTGCAAGTTCGTGGACAACGGCACCAAACTGCTGCTGACAAGTTCCTACGGATGGTGCATCCTTTTGGACTACGCCACCTCAAAGGTGCTTTTCCACGCGACCGGACTGCCTAACGCCCATTCCGCTGAATATCTCCCTGGAGGCTACATCGCTGTGGCCACATCCACAGGATCGACCGCCAACCACAACAAGGTGCATATCTATAATTCGACCATGTCAGAGGTCTCATTGGCGAACGCCGACCTTTATTCCGGCCACGGAGTTGTCTGGGACTACAAGAGGAACGTGCTGTACGCCGCCGGCGGAAATGTCATCAAGATATTCAAGATCAACGGCCTCGGCACCGACAAGCCTTCGTTTGAGCTCGTCAAGAGCATCACGGCTCCTCAGGGTGGAATCCACGACATCAACCGTGTGGACGACAACACCATCACAGTGGCCGGCAGCAAGGCTTACCTGTTCAATGTCGAGACGGAACAGTTCACGGAGATGTCATTGTTCTCAGGCTCCACCGCTCTGAAGTCCCTGAACTACAACGCCGAGACCGGCGAGGTTTGGTACACGGACGCGACCATCCCGGAGGGAGATGAGAGCTGGTCTTCCCACAAGATCCGCTACAGCAGGAACACCAGCGCCTCCGCCCCGGACAGAATCATCAATGTTGACATTGATATGTACAAGGTCCGTGTAAGAAAGTGGTAAATAATCGTTATATTTGTCAGGTGAAATGCTTAATGAAGACAAGCAGTTACTTGAGCAGATAGCAGGAGGGGATGTCAAGGCTCTTGGCATCCTCTATGTTCTGTATGCCGGGCGCATCCGAAATTTCGCGTTCAGTATGCTTCAGAACTCCTCGGAGGCGGAGGACATCACGCAGGATATGTTCCTCAAGATCTGGAACTCCCGAAAAGCTCTCCGTGAGGTTGATTCGCTCAAGTCCTACCTGTTCAGTATGGCGCACAACGCCGTCCTGAATTTCATTAAGCGCAAGGGCGTGCGCGACAGGTACCAGAAGGCCACTGTCGGAGTCAGCACGGAGCAGTATGAGCCGTCGTTCCAAATGGACACGTTCGAGTTGCTGAAAAGCATAGACGAGGCTTTGGAAGATATGTCTGTCCTAAGGAAGACAATCTTCAGGATGAACCGCTACGAACACAAGACTTACCAAGAGATTGCCGACGCGCTGATGATAAGTCCCAAGACGGTCCAGTACCACATCTCCTGCGCCCTCGCTGAACTAAGGAAGCTTCTTTAGACATTGACTGACAAAATTTTAAAAATTAATGAATATATGAAAGCAAGAATTTTGTACCTGATCGCCGCCGCTGTGTGCCTCTGCTCCTGCGGGACGGCAAAGAAGAATGTGGTTGATGCGGCCAAGTACCCTAACAGGGCCGAGATGATCGTGGCGCAGATGCACGACCCGGCCTCAAAGTATGTGGTCGTGGCCTGCCACAGAGGCGACTGGCGCAACTATCCGGAGAACTCCATCCCTGCCATCGAGTCCATCATCAGGATGGGCGCTGACATAATGGAGCTCGACCTCAAGCTCACCAAGGACAGCGTTCTCGTGCTCTCTCACGACAGGACGATCGACCGCTGCACCACCGGAAAGGGCCTTGTAAGCGATTACACCTTGGATGAGCTCAAGAAGTTCCGTCTCAAGCGCGCGCACGGCGTTGCCACCGACTCCCTGCACATCTGCACCCTCCGCGAGGCGCTGGAGTGCTGCAAGGACCGCATCTGCGTGAACGTGGATCAGGGTTATGAATATTACGACTTGGTTCTCGCCCTCACCGAGGAACTCGGAGTCACCGACCAGATCCTGATCAAGGGCAAGAAGCCTGTAGCCGAGGTGGCCGGGAGGATGGCCGCCCACGAGCACAATATGATGTATATGCCTATCATTGACATCCAGAAAGAGGCCGGAAAGGCTCTTTTCAATGAATATATGGAGACCGGCACCGTTCCTCTCGCCTACGAGGTTTGCTGGAAGAAGATGACCCCTGAAGTTGAGGACTGCTTCAAGAAGATTATCGACTCAGGCTCAAAGCTTTGGATCAACACTATCTGGGGAAGCCTCTGCGGCTATCTGGACGATGACAAGGCTCTTGACTGCGGCGATCCTGCCCTCATCTACGACCAGGTGATCGGCTACGGCGCGTCACTCATCCAGACCGACCGTCCTGAGCAGCTGCTCAAGTACCTCCGCGAAAAGGGATTGCACGATTAGGAAGCCGTCTGGATAGTCATAATATTCATTTAAGATGGCTTCATTTCTCGATTTTTTCAGGATAAGTTCTCCGTCCGCCGCCAAGGTGGCTCCGGAGAACACTGACAAGGTCTGGAAACGTTCCCGCTTCCAGTCCTTCATCGCCATCACGTTCGGCTACGCGCTCTATTACGTGTGCCGTATGTCGATGGGCGTGATGAAGCAGCCGCTGATCGACGCCGGCCTGCTCAACGCCACGCAGCTTGGTATCATTGGCGCCTGCCTTTACTGGACCTATGCCGTGGGCAAGTTCGTCAACGGATTCCTGGCCGACGGCTCGAATGTCAAAAGGTTTATGGCCACCGGTCTGGTGCTGTCGGCCGCCGCCAACCTGATTATGGGAGTGCTTGGCGCCACAGCGGTCAGCGCTGGCATCAGCAGCTCTATCATATTCATAGTGTTCGCGATAATGTGGGGCATCAACGGCTGGGCTCAGTCTATGGGCTCTCCGCCTTCCATCGTCACACTTTCGAGGTGGTTCCCGCTGCGGATACGTGGCACGTACTATGGATTTTTCAGCGCCTCGCACAACATCGGCGAAGGCCTCTCGTTCATATTCGTAGGTTCCATTGTGGCCGCCTTCGGTTGGAAATGGGGCTTCTTCGGAGCGGCCTGCGCCGGCCTTCTGGGAGTGCTTTTGATCTTGTTCTGGCTGCACGACACGCCTGAGAGCAAGGGACTTCCGTCCATTGAGGAACTTTCCGGCGAGGAGACAAAGAAGCCGGCCGCGCAGGAGTCCGCTGAGTCCGCCGAGGCCAGGGCGGCCGAGACCAGAAAGATCCAGAAAGCCGTTCTCCGCAATTCAGGAGTATGGATTCTGGCCCTGTCCAGCGCCTTTATGTATATGAGCCGCTACGCCATCAACGAGTGGGGCACGATCTTCCTTCAGGAGACTTATGAATATGACCTAAAAGCCGCCGCCGCGATCATCGGCATCAACCCGATCTTCGGAGTGCTGGGAACGGTGTTCTCAGGCTGGCTGTCCGACAAGGTGTTCAAGGGAGACAGGAAATATCCCGCCTTCACCGCAGGTGTCCTTGAGGCGATTTCCCTCTACCTGTTCCTGTTCGGAAACGGCAGTCATTTCACGCTCATCCTGTCAATGGTTCTGTTCGGAATCGCCATCGGTGTTCTGATCAGTTTCCTTGGCGGTCTGATGGCCATTGACCTCGTTCCGAGAAAAGCCTCCGGAGCCGCCCTCGGCATCGTAGGAGTGGCCTCCTACGCCGCCGCCGGCTTGCAGAACGTAGTCACCGGCCTCCTTCTGGACAACAACACAGTCGAGGTGGTGAACAAACTCGGCGAGACCGTGACCAAACACGATTTCACCTATGTCAGCTGGTTCTGGCTAGGCGCCGCCGTCATCTCCTTCCTCCTCCCGATGCTCAACTGGCGTCGCAAGCGGCAGGAGATATAAAAGACTTTGTTCGGATCAACATAAAGAGAAGAGTGACCAGAATCCATTTCGGTCACTCTTCTCTTTTGCGATTAATGTTTTTGACACTTGTCAGACCCTTCGCGGTGACCACAACAGAAATTGTTCGAGTACTTGAATCAAGATAAGCATTCCTGATCTCTATCCAACTGTCGCATCAAAAATCGGCCAACTGTCGCATCAGATTTTATTTAACATTCTTGTTTTTAGCAAGATAAATCATTTTTTTTGTCCAAAATTTATTGTTGTATGAATGGCCGGCGTTGTTATCTGTCAATGATCCGCAACATTCGGCGACCTTCCGAATATGATCACCCTTTCAAAGGACGTATGTATTGCCATTTTGCAAAAATAGCGGCATACGATTATGCTTCTACTCTATTGTGAGGGCCTGTCGTATGCCGCCTATGGATCCGGAAACCACAGGCGGCATATCCACAGGCCACTCGTCGTACTCAGGGCGGTTTTGTGTGCCGCCATATTCACAAAATGCGGGTGTCGCTTATTGTTTGCGGTTTTCGCTGATTGCATATATGTCGAAGTGAGTTCTCGGGCGACGTTTTCGCCACATAATGATTCCACAGGGTGTCACGTGACACTCTTCGACAACGAAATCACACAAAAACGTTGTCGGATAATTTGAAATCGATTGTGACGGTAACGATATCTTCAGAAAATGCTGCCGTCGTATGCGTTTTTGGCATTGACGGGAGCGATATCGCTTCTTTATGCTCCTGTGGCCGTGTACAAAGACGATTCCACATATGGTATTCACATAATTAAGGATCGGACTTATGCACTTTAGGCTTGCTGGGGCAGCGGGAGGCAAGGAGCCCCAAGTCATGAGGGAATGTCTAATGTAAGGAGGAAATAAGAATTGTCATTTCCTTTTATAAGCATTGTGTTCTCTATCGAACATCACCACATAGAAAACAGTCTTGTAAATAAATCCAATTATCCTTGCCCCTTCATAAGCCTTGAATTGGTATGGAGTGACATCAATCTCAACATCCTCTTTTTTGCCGGGAATCTGTGATGATATACACTTCTTGAATTCTGATTCTTTTATTTTAACATCTTTCCATTCAATGTCGTGGAAATGTTTGTTCTTATCAGCATCCATGGAGCCATATGTAAGGTTAGATTTATCTCGTAAAGCCTTAATCAATTTATGATAATCACGTATCCCTCTTATATACTTTGAATCAAGGCTGAATTTACTATCCACATTCAAACATACATATCTAAACGAGAAAACCGGTTCAATCTCTTTGATTGTGGAAAAATCATCGGACTTCTCCCCTAATTTATATCTGGTATTGGCATCTTTAAGGGAGATAGAAATATTGACATCGTTTATATCCTTAATCTTTTTCATTGAGGCACTTTCGCTGAGTAAAATGACTTCATCGTTTCCTCGGGAATCTCTGATGAACCGTTTGTGATTGGTGACAATGTACCTCTTGCATCAATCCAAGGCTTCTCGCTATGGGATAGCAACTCCAATTCCATTGATGAAAGAGGAGAATACTTCTTATATACAGTATTTATCAACTCAACTTCATCTGCTGAATGCACCTTCTCGAATTTGGCAATATATTCAGACGGAGACTGTCCATCAAAATTTTCCTCTATAGGCGCATATCCAAATCGTTTATAATGATTATATACCACCCTGCATACTGGACCATGTACCCAAGCCTCAAATGGTTCATCAATGATGCCTCCCTTAATATAAACAAGCCCCCATGCTTTGATGTAATAAAGCAGTTTCTGCAATTTTTTGTTGGTTGTCAGATCACCATATTCCTCACTTTTCGCAAGAATGTATTTCGCAACGTCAAGCGCCTTCATATTCCAAGTCTTTTTATAATAACAACTATAGCAGTACCAAATATACTACTTTTATCAATAAATAGTACACCCTGCCACGAAAAACTTTCCGGATTATTCTTCGCTAATCCCCAATTACTCAATTTTATACACTTTTTTAATAATTCTTTCCGCTTGTGCCGAGTTTTGGTACAAACTTGTGTTATCTTTGTATCAGTTATGGATATATGATATGACTTATTTCGAGTTCACAAAAATTTTCGGAATTAAGCACTTTAGGCTGGCTGGGTGCCGGACGGTGAGGGGGCGTATCTACCAAGGATTAATAATCAGTAGGATTTATTTCATGGAAAAAGTCGATGAACAATATATGCATAATCCCGAACTGTCCCACCATGAAATATACTCTTGGCGACCGAATGTCCTTGGCTCTATCAGCGTTTCCAGATTTGTCTGTGTATAGCGCAAAGTGATATACCAAAGAATTCTTGTCATCCACTTTTTTGTCAAGTTTTTCAAAGGCTTTTTTCAAATTCCCTCTAATATTCGATCGGTTTAGATGAAGCCTTTCACCTTCATCATCCTTATCGTCCCTCTGGCATAGTATATCCTTTAACGTATAACCTGAGAACCTTTTCAAAAGTTTGAATATACGAGAAGTGTCCCTGTCTGTAAAATGCTGGTTAAAGCCATAATCCGTGGTTCCAATATCGGCATTGGCAAAACTAAAAGTTATATGTACATCCAAAGACAAGGCGATATCATCATTCCGCAAACCTTCCCCTAATATTAAAGGTTTGTGCATATCATAAATATCGTCCTCATCAATTAGTAAAGTACCATAGTCACGCATTGGGTTGCCTGTTTCTATCGTATCTTTCCTTGTAATACGAATACATTGTTTCCAACGAAATCTTATTTTCGGATTTCTCAAAAGGCAACAAGTTTCCTCTTGCCTCGCTCCAAGGCTTTTCTGAATGAGTCATGAATATAAGTTCATTCTGACTCTTTGTGCCATATAATGTGATTACAGAATCAATAATCCTTGCCTGGTTTACATTCAATCCTAATTCCGAATAAATCTTGCTGATAGCGTCAAGGATATCTTCATCTTGATTTGCTCCGAAATCTGATGATGATAAGTAATCGCACATTCCATTCACCTTGCCTTTGTATTCCTTGTAGATACTTGGATATACAGGACCGTTTACCCACGCCTCAGGTACATCTTCAAAAAGGCGCTCTTCCACAGATTTCATCAACACCATGTGCCATGACTGAATGTAATAGAGCAATTTCTGCAATTTCAGAGGACTTATTCTTTCCCCTTTTGAAATTACAGACAAGCCAACATATTTGGCAAGAAGTGATATATCAACATATTTCATACTTCCAAATATACTACTTTTATCCATAAATAGTACATATTGTCTTGAAAAACTTGCTGGATTATCTTCATCTAATTCATGATAACTCAATTTTATACGCTTTTTCAAGATTTTCCTTAGCTTGTGCCATGTTTTGGCATAAGCCCACGTTATCTTTGTATCAGTTAAGGATATATGATATGACTTACTTCGAATTCACAAAAAGATTCCCTACAGAGGACGCGGCGATTGACTACATCGTGGCTAAGAAATACCATGACGGATATGTCTGCCCAAAGTGCGGCTGCGTTCACCACAACATCTACCATCAGTCCTATGACCACAGGAAACTATACTGCAAGAACTGCATGAGCGAGTTCTCCGCGCTTTCCGGAACCATATTCGAGAACACCCACCTTGACATACGCATGTGGCTATACGCCATGAACCTTGTCATTGTGGCGAAGAAAGGAATATCCGCTTGCCAACTGCAAAGGGAACTCGGCATGGGGTCATACCACTCCGCATGGAGGATGATGAGGATGATTAGGTCAGCCATGCACAAGGAGGATATGAAGGAGGTGTTCGAGGCTGTGGTGGAGATAGACGAGACATATGTGGGTGGCAAGCCGCGCAAATCGAACATCCACGATGACGATGAGCCGTCCGACAAGCAGAACAAGCGTGGTCGAGGGACATCAAAGACCCCTGTAATCGGTGTGAAGGAGCGTTCATCCGGTCGTGTGTACTGCAAGGTGGCGTTGAGGAATTCGGAAGGTCAGCAACTTACTGGAAAGCAGTTGTTCAGTGTGCTGAACAAGGTGTGCAAGGGCGGCAACAAGGTGATGACCGACCAATACAGCGGTTACAACATCCTTGACGGGGAGAACGAGAAAAACCTTGTGAGGTTGAAGGTTGACCATTCTGTGATGTTCTCATTGAGGAACGGCATCCATACCAATGGTATAGAGTCGTTCTGGGCGATAGTTAAGCGTGGCATATATGGCATATATCATCACATATCAGTAAAATACATGCAGCTATACATGGACGAGTTCAGTTTCCGTATGAACCACAGGGAGAGTGATGAGGCATTCGAGAGACTGGCTTCGCTGGCGGTGGCATAAACAAATCCTAATATTCAACTATTTATTGATAAATCAAATAGTTGAAAACAAATGAATAGAGATAATAGGACAATCCGGATAAATGAGTCCGAAATCCGTGATATGATCCGGGAAAGCGTGGAACGAATCCTGTCAGAATCAAAATCAGAGTATGGTCCTAATGGATATCGTATAGTGAAAGGTGGAATGGATTACACCATAAAGGGTGAAAAACGGCATTCCGCAATCAGTGTCGTAAGTGAGGGAGGTTCACAAGCATACCATATAGATACAGATGACCATTGCTACAAGTTTTACGTAACAATGGACGGCAAATCAGAGGCATATCAATACCCTTACATCTTTGATGAATTGCTAGACGCCATCAAAATGCTTCCTAGACCTTCTTGACATCCGGGTGCTTAGGATTGTCATTCTCTTTGTCATTAAGAGGAAATTTTAATGCCTTCAATATTTTTGACTCTAAAGTTTGAGCCTCCGATACATCCTCGCATTTATGAACACATATTCTGTTTGCATCATGTTTTGATAGCCCTTCCTTCTTAAAATGACCAGCGAAACGATGGTCTGTGTCTCCAGTCATCCCGCAATATATGATTGTATGCGTGTTCTTTTGTTCCTTTTTCGAAGAATCTAATGATTGGGAGGTACTTTGTTTTGTGAAAATATAAACAGCCGCTATTCCGCCGAAATCTAATTCTGTTGAGAAGTCATAATTCCCTAATTCATAGACATCAAATTTCTCATTGATGCCATATTTTGATAAACTAAGATGCTGCATGGTCTCTTTTAATCGTTTCATACCATTGTTGTTTTAACAAACTTACATAAAAATCTTCAATTATTAGGGGAATATAGCAAGAAAACGCAGAAGGACATAGCCTACTGCGTTTTTCCCTCAAAATGGCAGGTCAGTGCTTAGAAGCACTCTCCGCACTGTTTCCCCACCACGTAGCACTGATTGCACAGGTAAGCCTCGCCAGCCGACGTGGTAGCCTTCACCCTGTTGGACTCGGTGAGTTTCTTACCGCAGAAGGCGCATTTGTTCGCCTTGGAACCGCACGATGTGAGGGTTACCCCACCTATCAGCAATGCGGTTACCGCCAGCATCCTGAATTTCCTTATCACGTTTCTTTTCATGACCGGTTATTTGATTTTCTTGATCTTGTACCCGTTTGTTTTGTTCATGTAGTTGCTGAACCCCCAATACATATGGGTCTTGTCCTTGTCCATATAGTAGCAATTCTCATCCCCATAGCCTGAGAACTTGATGCCTCCACCAGCCTCAGCCGGGAACCATGATTCTGTCTTATAGGACGAATAGCCATCATCCTTGAAAATGGCGGTGTGGTCGGATGTGAGTTCGATCGTGGTTTTGTTGCCGCTCTGCATTATCGTCAAATCACCCACATAGGTTCCCTCGAATCCGGATCCGGAGCAGTTGGTGAACAAGAAAAATGCAGATATCACACCGACAATGGTATAGATTATCTTCTTCATAAGCGATCAGTCTGTTAAAGGGATTTTTTTGCCCGGTTCCACAGGCTCCGGTTGCTTGCGCGGGATAATCTCCCCGTCATCACGTCTGGTTTTCTTCGGGTCCATCAACCCGTCATTTGAATTTGTTCTTGTCTTCATACTTAATAATACTTACGATTTGAATACATACTTCTGGAAGGCAGTTGTAAAAGCAGCGGCGCAAAGAATGGCGATCAGCCAAAACACGGGCCAGGTCAAAATCTCTCCCCAGTCCCAATCCAAAGCGGGACCGATGAACAATAGATAAAAACCTACTCCACAAGGAATGCCCAGAGCCATAGATTTAAGACCGACAGATTTTGCTGTCGCCATTGCCTCTGAAGCCATTTGCTCGATCTTCTGAAAGAAAATATCCATCCTCCCGGTGATTTCCTTGGCGTAAGGCTCGTTCTGGGCGGCATTGTATATCAGCCTCAGGTTCTCCATCATATCGTCAAACGTGTTGCCGGAAATCGCCACGGTGAGAGGTGCGTTTGACTCAAACTGATTGATCAATCTGTTGAAATACTCATTGGAATGAGCAATCATCAGATGCTCAGGTGTATCTTCCGTGGATTTTGTAAGGATGCATGCGTCCCTCATTTGGGACAGGACAAGAGCCATCTCCTGCCTCGCCGTTTTCTTGGAGGTCTCCTCCCAAGTGTCTTCGGTGAACAAGGACAGGATGCCTGTTACGGCTTGATTCTCCATCTCCTCGCTACGCCGGAATTTCATTTCATTAAGGTTGACGTTATTCTCCATAAGATTGTCTGTAGGTGTCAATATATCTTTGATACTTGTCCGTGTTGGTGACATATCTCGAAGCGTGTTTTTCGGAACGTTTAATAACCCTGTCAATCTCGGTCTGATTGGTAGCACGTTTCATTTCCATTGCGTCCTTTCTCGCCACGCTTTCGGGTGATGAGCATCCGGTCACGGAACAGCATAGCAGCACAGCAAGCGCCGCTGCGGTTACCTTTCTCATAATTTCTTGAAAGTTAGTTCGTTGATTCCGATGATAACGACCTTCAGATAGCCGTTGCCTTCCCGCTCCAGTACGCAGACAGGCGTCTGGATGCGGAGACCGTCAAGATGGGCGTTGATGGCATCCTTGTCGGATTCCCTGTCGCCCCTCAGGATAAGGAGCCTAGCCCCGTTCTCCAATGGGTGTTCATAAACCTCAATCATTGTGTAAGTTTTTACGTTGCCAAAGCCCCGTTGGCGGTTCTAATAAAAAAACGAAAAGTGTGGAGCTCGTTTCGTTTAGTCCATGGAGGTTGTGGAAAAACCTGTCTTGATAAACTACTGATACTCCACACTCGGATTGATATGAAGTATCAGCCCACATAGATATGGGCATCACAGCATAGTCAATGCGAGCGAGACGTATTCCGTAATCCCCAAGACTTTGAAAACTTCCACATTTCCACGGAGGAACACGAAAACACTTTCGCAAATATGTACGGGGCAAATGTATGAAAAAAATCGCACTTCTTGAACAGAAATGCGATTTAATCAGTAAATAATAGTTTGTTGTTTATTAAGATCATCATAGACTATCCGGATATATAGTGCCTATAGTATCTGCTTCACTGATTGTTGGCACATATATTTCCTCCTTGTACTTCATTATGCCATGGGATTCAAGATACCCTATGGCTTCCCAGATAAAATAGTCCACTTCCTTATACGTTTTGAAACTTGTAATCAGTTCTGGCTCTTTGCCGATTGCCTTATAGTATGGTATCACATATTTATTCCACGTCTTATGCTTCCACCTAATAGAGTATGGGCTGATATTATCGTTTGCCACAATCTTCATCCCCCATTCCATTTCATCACCCAATATGTCATGATTTATGAAAAAGTCCATTACAACCCGTCCGTTGTCCGTACCCGTTGTTTGATTATAAAATTCAATTAAAGATTCGCTATTTTCCATACTATCATTATATTTGCTCTCACATATAAATAGTCATAACAATCGGAATGGAATATTTGAAAACAGATATTTGGAACAACATCACAGCATATCCTCATTGCTGTATTGGTGAGGGGATTCACTCCGTATGCGTTTATATTGAGGATGCCAAGAAGGTAATTGGTGTTCCAAGAAAAGCCATTTATAATAGGTTAGGACTTAACATAAACAATGGTTCATACGACACTTTTACTTTAGATATGGATATCAATTACGAGAAAGCACATAATAATCATGTTGGCAATGATATAGTAATCAAGGATGAGGAAACTAAAAAGGCGCTATTACAATTGGGGCAAACATATATGATTTTCAAGAGAGATTCATCGCTGTGTTTTTCAAGGACTGGTCAGATACCCTTAATGCCGTTAAGAAAACAGACAATCAAGGTATTCCGGACAATTGTAACCCGTATTATAAAGAATTCAGATGCAGTATTGAGAAAGATGATAATACGAATCGCTATGTTTTGTCAGGCGTAAAAGGAACTCCTCTAATGTATTTCAATAACAAGTCAAATGCGGAACAATTCTTGTCTATCCTGCGAAATGTAGTTAACGTGATTATTGATTACTATAGAACTTTGTGATAACACGGAATTGATTAACGGTTTCTATCCTAATCCGGCTTGGGCTCCATCCTGCCCGGTTTCCAGCAAGCCTAAAGTGCATAATTCCGATTAAGGATCATATGGTAAGTAGGCGTAAGAATACATAATGAATATTATTGAATCTGTTCCAATAACGGGAACATATTCTTATCTTGCGTGATATTGGAAAGCGTTTATGTTTATGGACAGGAGGATATTCATAACATATTTATTGATTTGTGTCTGCGCTCTTTGCGGGGCGCGGGAGAGACAGGAGAGACACAGGTACGAGATTCGCTTTGACACTCCGGCCTCGCTTCGGCGGCAGCCGACGTGGTGTGGGGGAGAGGATCCGGAATGGGAGTCACGGTCGCTGCCGCTCGGGAACGGGAGCATCGGGGCCAATGTGCTGGGGTCTATTCAGGCGGAGAGGATCACGCTCAATGAGAAAAGTCTCTGGAGAGGCGGTCCGGGAACTTCCGGCGGGGCGGAACATTATTGGAACGCCAACAAGGAGTCGGCCGGAGTCCTTCCTGAAATCCGCAGCGCTTTCGAGGCTGGCGATTACGACAAGGCGGCGGAACTGACCCGGAAGAACTTCAACGGGCTTGTGGCTTACGACAGTTCGGAAGAGAAGAAATTCCGTTTCGGCAGTTACACGACTGCCGGGGAACTGAAAATCTGGACGGGGATTGATTCGGCCTCTGTCACGGATTATCACCGGGTTCTGTTACTTGAAGATGCCGTGGCACGGGTGACTTTCAGCAGCGGAGGGGTAAACTATTCAAGGGAATATTTCATCTCGTACCCGGCGAACGTGATGGTGATGCGGTTCCGTGCCGACCATCCCGGAATGCAGAGTCTAAGGCTTGAATATTCACCTAATCCCACCGCTGACGGCAGTGTAAAGCCTGACGGGAAGGATGGCCTTGTATATTCAGGAAGATTGAAAAACAATCAGATGGAGTACGCCGTGCGCGTCAGGATGACGGTCAAGGGTGGCTCGTTTTCCAATAGGGGCGGTGTGCTGGAGGCTTCGGGTGCGGATGAGGCCGTGTTTTATCTGTCCGCCGACACCGATTACAGGATGAACTATGATCCGGATTTTGGCGACCCTAAGGCCTATGTCGGAGTGGAGCCGTCAGTGACGACCGAAAGAAGGATGAAGGCGGCGCTTGCGAAAGGCTACGATGCTCTGCTGGACGAGCATATTTCCGACTATTCCTCATTGTTCGGTCGGGTCGATCTGTCGTTGGGAGGAAATTCCGCTCCAGTCGATCTGTCCACTCCTGAACGCCTTGAACGTTATCGCTCTGGTGCTTCCGATCCTGGTTTGGAGGAACTTTACTACCAGTTCGGCCGCTATCTGCTGATCGCCTCCTCCCGGCCCGGCAACCTGCCCGCCAATCTTCAAGGAATATGGCACAATGGCATTGACGGCCCGTGGAATGTGGACTACCACAACAACATCAACATCCAGATGAACTACTGGCCGTCCTGCTCCGCCAACCTGCCGGAATGCGCCGAGCCATTCTTTGAATATGTCCGCTCGCTCGTGAGGCCGGGAGAGAGGGTGGCACGCTCGTACTACGGAGCTCGTGGCTGGACCGCGTCGATCTCCGGGAATCCTTTCGGGTTCGCCTCCCCTTTGACTTCCGAGGATATGACCTGGAACCTTTGTCCGATGGCCGGTCCTTGGCTCGCCACACATCTGTGGGATTACTACGACTTCACACGTGACACTGCATTCCTTCGTGACACGGCTTATGAAATCCTCCGCTCAAGTGCCCGTTTTACAGTCGATTACCTTTGGCATAAGCCTGACGGTTCGTACTCCGCCGCTCCGTCCGCATCGCCGGAACACGGCCCTGTTGACGAGGGTGCCACTTTCTCTAATGCGGTGGCGAGGGAGATTCTGCTGGACGCGGCGGCAGCCGCTGAGATTCTCGGTCTGGATGAAGAGGAACGATCCGAATGGCTTTCCGTGGAAAAAGCCCTGCCTACGTACAAGATCGGCCGTTTCGGTCAGCTGATGGAATGGTCAAAGGACATAGACAATCCTGATGACCATCACAGGCACGTCAACCACCTGTTCGGGCTTCATCCGGGCCACACTCTGTCTCCTTTGGCTACTCCCGAGCTCGCCGAGGCCGCCAGAGTCACCTTGAACCATAGGGGAGACGGGGCCACAGGCTGGAGTATGGGCTGGAAACTGAACCAATGGGCACGATTGTATGACGGAGACAGAGCCTACAAACTGTTCAGGAATCTTCTTGGGAACGGTACTCTGGACAATTTGTGGGACACCCATCCTCCGTTCCAGATCGACGGCAATTTCGGCGGCACCGCAGGCATCACCGAAATGCTGTTGCAGAGCCACTTGGGATTCATACATCTGTTGCCGGCGCTTCCTTCCGCCTGGCCTGACGGCAAAGTCACCGGCCTTCTTGCCCGAGGCGGCTTCGAGGTCGATCTCGAATGGTCCGCCGGCAGGCTGACAAAAGCCGTCATCCATTCCCTCGCCAGCTCCCGATGCGCCCTCCGCAACGGTCAGACCACCCTGGAATTCGACACAAAGCCAGGGATTGCTTACCACATCACGTTCTGAAACGGCGAATTAATATTCATGACGAGGCTTTTGAAGTGAATATTTTATGTCCTCGCATTGTTCGCTAAAGATTATTTGATATATTAACGCCCCCAATTCTGGATATCCTCGTCTTGATGATGAGGCGGCTTCATATTCAACGTGTGTTATTGCTGAGTGCGGAGCCGGGTCGGTGACGAACTTAATAAATATTCTTATGAACCACTTTCTCGGGAAAAGTGTGGGGGGGGGTGCTGTTTGCCGTGCTTTCGGCTTGTGTGCTCCCTGCGTGCAAGACAGACCTTTCAGATGTCTGGAACTCCATTGACAACATCGATGACCGGTTGTCGCAGGTGGAGAAGAAAATCGAGGAGATGAACACGAACATCGACGCGCTTAGTAAAATCTGTGACGCGTTGAGTTCCAATGTCTCCGTCTCAAGTGTAACCCATCTTCAGGATGCATCCGGCTATGAGATTGTCTTTTCGGACGGAACCAAGGCCACGATCCACAACGGGACAGACGCGGAGCTTCCTCGTCTCGCTTCCGGGGCTTCGTTGGGTGAGCCTTATGTTCAGGATGCTACCTACATCTCGGTTGACGGAGGAAAGACCTGGACCAGGATTTCCGGAGAGAACGGAGTCTCCTTCTTTGAAAGTGTCAAGGCTGATGAGTCCTCCTCCAAGGTCACATTGGTCCTGGCTGACGGAACGGTGATCGAGGTGCCGTTTGTGAAAGATTTTATGTTCGCTTTTGCCGAGTCCGATGTCAAGGCGACCACCGCTCATTCCGTCTGCACTCCTTCGTCTGATGCCGCCTACTATCTTATGAAGCACGCCAATGACACGCAGTGGAGCGTGATTGACCAACAAGAGCAGGGCGGAATTTATGAATATGTCTGCCGCAACGGATATAAACTCAAGGTCACGGATGTCTATGATTGGACCGGACTTGTCGGTACCTATTCTGACGGAAAGATTGAGTTCGCTGACAACGGAGCGGTCGGAGGTCCGTACACTCTCCAAGGATATTGCTGGGTCGCCTTTGATTCTGATGGCAATCCTGTGGGCAGGGCTGACGCTGTGATTCCGGTCAACATCTCTTTCGGGAAATACGTTCAGACGGCTTCCGTTGCCGCTAAGAGCAGTGCGGAAATTTCCGGCCGTACTGTCGCGGACCGGACAAATGCACGTGATTCGAGAAGTCAGATGCTCTTTGGATTTGATATAGAGTAATTTGTCCTGCGATAACAGACAACGCGCTCCCTGGCACGGAAATCCGGCAGGGAGCGCGTTTTTGTTAAAGGGCCAGACTTGTTGACGGAGGTTTTCTTTGGTCAGGACCGGCCGAATCTCCAGGCAAGGAGGGCGGCCAGATTCTCATCGGACTCCTTCCGCCACGATCTTTGGCAGGAGGTGATGTCAAGATATTCATCCTTGAGTCCGCTGTGGTCGAAAGCGAAGCCGAGCGAAGGATCTTCGGCGACCATATTCCTGACTTTTGTGTACATCTCCAGAAATCTGGCTCTCAGCGGACCACAGAGGACGAAGCCCTCATCGCAGTCGGACCAGTTGAGGTCACTGCCTGAAGTGCAGACACTTGAGGCTTCGATGTACTGCCTGAGCGCCAGGAATGTAAGGCCTGACTCGTTCAGAAAGTTTCCGTACTCCTCCCGCGCGAAGCTGAGCGCAAGGATGAAAGGGACTTCCTCGCCGGCCTTGTGACGTTTATAGACCGTGCTCTCAAGACTTTTGATCCTTTCGAGATACTCTTGGGACATTTCCTTGATCAGGTCAAGGCTCATCTTCACATTCCCGCCTTCCGTCCAGGCGACAAGCTGGCATTTGTCGTTGTTCATACGCACAAAATATTTCAAAGAACATAATGGTTGACAAGACGCTGTCGGCCAACCACATAACACCGGCCACCCGGTTCCTGCCGTCAGGGTACAATACACCCTCCTTAGGACCTTCGTCCGGCTTTGTGCGTATGTAAGGAATGATGTGTCAGTGCATTCTGCTGTGCGATTACAATCGCAAAAGTAATGAATATTTTTGATAATCCACAATGATATTCATATATATTTTGTGGAATGCGGATTGAAATCTATTAAGGGGACTATTATAGGAGTTGGCCAACATTTCTCTTATGGCGCTGATATGTAAACAATTGCGACCCATCGATATTCCTGCGCAAGAATCTGTATGTAAAGGACCTAATCTCCATCGTAGAATAAGACAAGGTGTAGCGGAAGATCCCTGGCTTATGCATCGGGTGAAAAAGGTGGCTTTCCGCACCCGACTCTAATCAGGGATGTCTCTCCGGGTGTATAACCACCATTTTTTCACCCGGAATAATAGTTGTTTGGATCTGAGCCGACAATGCCACGCGCCAAGGTTGATGAATGAATGTCGCCCACTGTTTTCTTCCCCTAACCAAAACCAGACGTCTTGTCCTTGTTGGTACACCAGAAGCGCGTTTCAGTCCATCCCGAGCTTTTCCTTCACTTTCGACCAGAAGGATGTCTGTTTGACTATCGGGGTGCTGTACGCATCGATGATGTCCTTCGGCTCAACATTCAGATTCATGACCGTATTGATTTGGATGGGCAAAGGTAGCCAATAAAAGGATGCGAGTCAACCTTGCGGGGAGAATAGGCTTTTTGCTCTGAGTCTTTTCTGAAAACAGCAACATTATTCAACGCAAGCCGGGAAATATTCGTAAATTTGCGGTTCGCTAATCGCTGAACTATGACGGAGGAAGGAAAGATAATCATCAAAGGGGCAAAGGTCAACAACCTTAAGGACATCACGGTTGAGATTCCGAGGAACAAACTTGTGGTGGTGACAGGCATTTCGGGCTCGGGAAAGTCGTCATTGGCTTTCGACACTTTGTTCGCCGAGGGACAGAGGCGTTTCGCTGAGAGCCTGTCCTCGTACGCGCGCCAGTTTCTTGGAAGGATGAGCAAGCCTGATGTGGAGTCCATTGAAGGCATCCCTCCGGCGATCGCCATTGAGCAGAAGGTCAATGTCAAGAACCCACGCTCCACGGTCGCTACCACCACGGAGATCTACGACTATCTCCGCATCATCTTCGCGAGGATAGGCCGGACATATTCCCCGGTCAGCGGCAAGGAAGTCAAGTGTCACAGCGTCAATGACGTGATGGCCAGTATATTAAGCGGTGATTCAAGGACGGCGTATATTCTCGCCGACCTGAATTGGTCCGCCAGGGAGGACAAGGTCGAGTTGATGCTCCGCCTGAAGGAGGAAGGATATTCCCGTTTCTTTGGCGACGATGGCATCATCCGCATCGAGGATATAATGAGGATGGCTGACAAAGGGGAGTACCCGGAGCATCTTGATCTGCTGATTGACCGCCTCAAACTTCCGGTCTTTAAGGAGTGTCTGCCATATTCGGAAGACGGCTCTCCGTGGCCACAGAACGATTGGGAGGATCTACAGACAAGACTTCGCTCCTCGATTGACACGGCGTTCAGGGTGGGCGAGGGCAGACTCATCCTCCGCAAGGACAATTCCTCGGAGGAATATTCCAACCGCTTTGAACTGGACGGAATGACGTTCCGCCAGCCTGATGAATATCTCTTCTCGTTCAACAGCCCTCTTGGGGCGTGCCCGGTCTGCGGAGGGCTCGGAAAGATCATCGGGGTCAGCGAGGACCTTGTGATTCCGGACAAGACCAAGAGCATCTACGATGGTGCGATCGCCTGCTGGAAGGGTGAGTCGATGGGCTGGTTCAGGGATCATCTGATCAAGGTGGCGCCTCGTTACGGGATTCCTATTTTTGAGCCGTACTGCAATCTGCCGCAAAAGGTCAAGGACATCATCTGGGACACACACAGTGTTGAGGGGGATGACAGTACCCTCATCGGAATCAACGAGTTCTTCAAGTGGGTTGAGTCCAACAGGTACAAGATCCAGTACAAGTACATGTTGAGCCGATTCTCTGGAAGGACCACCTGTCATGCTTGTCACGGCACGAGACTCCGTCCTGAGGCATTGTACGTGAAAGTCGGAGGGAAGACGATCGCGGAACTGCTTGACATGAACGTGGATGAGCTTCTTGACTTCTTCTCGAACTTGAAGTTGACAGACTACGAGAACACGATCGTTCGCAAGGCCGTTGAAGAGATCGTCTCTCGTCTGAGGTACATAAAGGATGTCGGTCTGGCGTATCTGACCCTGAGCCGGGCATGCAACACCCTTTCCGGTGGCGAAAGTCAGAGGATCAATCTGGTGACAGCTCTGGGAAGCTCGCTGGTCGGCTCGATGTACATCCTTGACGAACCAAGCATCGGCCTGCATCCACGTGACACGGACCGGCTTATCGGAGTCCTGCGCAAGCTCAGGGACATCGGCAACACGCTTGTCGTGGTGGAGCACGATGAGGAGATCATCCGCGCGGCCGATGTGCTGATTGACATGGGACCGTACGCCGGAGTGAACGGTGGCCGGATAGTTTTCCAAGGCCGGACCGATGATAAGATTCCGGAGAAGGTGATGAACAGTTCGCTGACGCTCCAGTACCTGACGGGGCGGCGTTCCCGCTATGTCAGGGAGAAACATCCGTGGACATATTCAATCACCGTGGAAGGCGCTCAGGAGCACAATCTTAAGAATATAGATGTGCAGTTCCCGCTGGGAGTGCTGACCGTCGTGTCGGGAGTCAGCGGCAGTGGCAAGTCGTCCCTTGTGGGGGACATCCTCTATCCTGCGCTCTACCGCATGATCAACCAGACCGGCGACCTTCCGGGAATATTCAGGAAAATCTCCGGCAACACCGACCGCATCAAGAATGTTGAATATGTCGACCAGAACCCGATAGGGAAGAGCTCACGCTCCAACGCCGTGACCTATCTCAAGGTCTATGATGACATCCGCAAGCTCCTCGCCGAGCAGCAGTACGCCAAGATCAACGGCTACACTCCGTCCTTCTTCTCGTTCAACCAGGACGGCGGCCGCTGCCCGGAATGTCAAGGGGACGGTTTCGTGCGCATTCCGATGCAGTTCATGGCTGACGTGACGATGGTCTGCGAGACGTGCGGCGGCAAGCGCTTCAAGCCGGACATCCTTGAGGTCAGGTTCAAAGGCAAGAACATCGATGACATCCTGAACATGAGCGTCGAGGAGGCGATCTCGTTCTTCGGATCGCAGCCTGAGGACCTTTCCAAACAGATCGCCCGCAAACTTCAGCCTCTTGTGGATGTGGGGCTTTCCTACATCAAACTCGGGCAGAGCTCGTCAACCTTGTCCGGTGGAGAGAGTCAGAGGATCAAACTGGCTTGGTTCCTTTCCAAGAACGAGGAAGATCCGATGAACGGCAGGAAAAAGATTCTGTTCCTCTTTGACGAGCCGACGACCGGCCTGCATTTCTACGATGTGGAGAAGTTGCTGAAAGCCTTTGACTTCCTGATTCGTAACGGGCACACCGTGATTGTGGTGGAGCACAATCTGGATGTGATCAAGGCGGCGGACTGGGTGATCGATCTCGGTCCGGAGGCCGGTGACAATGGCGGACAGGTGGTCTTCGCCGGTACCCCTGAGGACATGGTCAAGAATGGACTGTCCTGGACCGCGAAGTACCTTCGTGGGTAGGATACTGCAATGCTTTTTAGGTCAGAAAAAAGGCAAATTCCAAATTTTGCACGTTACCAAAATTTGAAATTTGATTTTTCTGACCTTGATAAAGAATCTGGTATATTCTTTTATTGTCACTGTTTCTGGTCGACAAATCTTGTCGATGGTCACTGAATTGTAACTATTTCTGGTCACAGAGCTTGTCGAAGTGACCAGATTTGAGCTTGCCGAAGTGACATGATTAATCTTTCCAGTAGAACGAGATGTAATTCTGAAGAGGTCTCCGTTTGTTTTCCGGAGGTAGGGTCATGAAATCTCCGTAGGAGTCGCGCAGTATCTTGTCGTAGCCTTTCCAGACAAAGAACTCGCTGTCTTCGAAAGGCATTTTGACATATTCACTGATCTCGTCGTCATCGAAAAACTCGTTGGTCCCGGAGTCTGGACAACAAAGTTGCGACCAATGATGGCTTTCGGCGGGGGAGACCAATGATATCAATGTGTTCATGTCCTTGACAATGTCGGCGGGATTTCGCTTGATAAGGCGTGGATGAGTCCTTTTCAAGACCCAAATTTTCAGTCTTTTCCTAACGGATAATCTGGATGATGAGATTGTGTGCACTCTGCGTATTCCGACATTGAACTTCATGAGCAGAAGGAGGGAATCGTAGATTCTGTCAAAAGTGTCCTTGTCGTCAGGTACCCTGTCAACCGGGAATATGTCAATCCAGACCCCGACATCCTTTTTCACCCAAGGAATGCAACTTGACGCAAGAGTCTTTTTGGTGTCACAGACCCTGCCGAAAGCGATGTAGCAGTCTGGAGTGTTACGACTGTCTATGAATGAGTACAGCTTTGACTTGTAGATGGTTCTGAACTTTTCATAGTCCTCGCGCGGCATCATGATGTCCACGTCGTCATCCCACGGAATGAACCCTTTGTGGCGGACCGCGCCGAGCATAGTGCCGTAGCCTAATGAATATCTTATATTGTTCTTTTCGCAGAATCCGGCCACATCCTTGAGTATGTCAAGACTGAACTGTTGAAGCTCCTGGAGTGTGAGGTGTCTCATTGCTGTCACTAACTTAGTTTGTAAACGTTCTTCCCGTTGATGTAGTCCTCCTGGACACGAGCCATCGCGATGATCTCCTCCTTTGTCAGAAGATAAAGGTTCTGCTCCGGGTTGAGAATTTGTGAGACGAACTCTCTGATCTCGTATCTAAGCCCTTCTCCCATAAATGGATAGAAACATTTCCTGTTCATGTTCTGATCCTCGAACCGAAGCTCGAAATAGTCCGTCTTCCACCACGGGGCCGGGACATAGATGTAGCCCTGTGTCCCGGAGATGACCATATTCCCCTCCGTCTTGGCTCCGAGTCCGACTTGGAATGAAGCGGTGGCGTTGTCGTAACGGAACACAGCCTTGGTGTACATATCTACATCATTCTTCATTATCGAGTAGAAGTTGATGTTCCGGATGTCGCGCCCCAACAGCTTTATTATAGGCAGGAGAGGGAAGCACGCGTTCTCGTTCATGCTGCCACCGAATCTTGCGTGGTCGAGTTTCGAGGAGTTTTCGTCGGTCAGGGTGGTCACTGAAGCGTTGATGTCCACGATTTTTCCGATCACGCCGGATTTCAGCATAGTGACAAGGTGTCTGAACGCCGGGCAGTATGCTGTCTTATGCGCCACCATCAGGGTTCTTTCCTTGGCCCCGGCTATCGAGAACAATTCCTCCGCCTCGGAAAGATGCAGGACAAATGGGGTCTCCGCCAGCACGTGCTTCCCTGCCAGAAGGGCCGCTTTGGCATATTCATAATGAGTGTAGTGTGGAGAGGCCACATAGACGGCGTCGCAGTTGGCCAGCAGCTCGTCAAGTGTCCGGGCCGCCAGCGGTATCCCGTTCGCCAGGCAGAACTTCCGGCATTCCTCCTGATCGGGATTGTAGGCCGCGCTGACCGTGTTGCCGCTGACGAACTTCGCCTCCGGCACGAATCTTCCGGCTATGCTGCCGGTCCCGATTATTCCGATCCTCACCGAGATCTGCTCCTCCCTTAGCATCGTGCTTGAGATGCCTTGTGTGCGTGGCAGATAGACCACCTCGCAGTACTCTTTGAGATAGTCGAAGTAGCCTTCCCAGTCCGATCCTATGGCGAAGACATCCACGTTGTATTTCTGGATGTCGTCGATCTTCTGCCCTTTGTACTCCTCGATGATCACCTCATCGACGTAGCCCGTCTCCTTGACCGCCTGGACACGTTTCATCACGCTGTCCCTTGTGTTCATCTTCCCGCGCTCAAGATCGAAGTTGTCAGTGGTCACCCCCACAATCAGCCAATCACCAAGCTCCTTTGCCCTGCGCAGCAGATTGATATGCCCTTGATGCAGTACATCAAAGGTACCGTAGGTGATGACAATCCTCCCGTGCGGGCGGTCGCCGCCTATGTTGGGAATATCCTTACTCATCAATCTCTGTCTCGATTAAGTGGATGCGCTCTGCCAAGGTCCGGAGCTCCTCGTCAGTCTGAAGCCCCATATGTGAGATCCTGTAGAATCCCGGAAGCGAGCCTGGCATAATGAATGTCTCGTAACGCTCTATCAGTCCTCTGAATATCCTGCGCTCGGCTGTGTCCTTTGTCTGGATGGCCGTGATGGCGTGGGACGGATTCTCGGCCGGCATTGTCCAGCCGTACCTGCGGCACTCTTCTCTGAACACCTCGGCCCTGTGACGGACTTGCGAGATGTTGTACATCTCACCTCCCTGAACTTGAAGCTGCCTGAGCCTCGCGTTGAGCTGGAGGTAGATGAGGGTGGCCGGGCTGAACGGGGTCTGCCCCCTTTTGAGATTGCCCAGGTTGTCCTCAAAGTCCCAGTAGTAGCCTCTGTGGGCATATTCATAGCCTTCCAGCCTTTTGCTGATGAACAGGATCGACAGTCCCGGAGGAATATTCAGACCCTTCTGGGTGCTTGTGACGCAGATGTCGATTCCAAGCGCGTCCATATCCAGCTCTTCGGCGAGGAATGAGCTGATGACATCGACAACCAATGAGACATTGTGCCTGTGGCATATCCCTGAGATCTTCTCAAGGTTGAATATCTGGCCGGTCGAGGTTTCGTGGTGCTGGCAGAGGAACACTTCGGGGCTCTCGGCCTCCACTGTCCGCTCCAGCTCGGCATAGTCGATGTCCTTGGCGAAGGGAACCTTGAAGTCAACCACCGGAACTCCGTAATATTCACAGAGTGAGACCCAGCGCCTGCCGAACGAGCCGCCGTTGATCGCCAACGCCTTGCCCTTCGTGCTGACGTAGTTCTCCACAACAGCGCTCATCGCGCCGGTGCCGGAACCCGTGTAGATGATTGTCCTTCCTCCCTGGCAATGGATGAGGTCCAACAAGATTCTCTCGGATTCGAGATTGATTTTTGAGAACTCCTCGGTTCTCATATATGGGATCGGCTGTGACCCGACCGCCGCTATTTCCTTGTCCAGATCTCCTGGAAAAACATAAGAATGCATACTCGGTTCGCTACAGATTACGCAAATTTAGCAAAAATCAGTTATATTTGTGAATATTCGGCAATATTTTGGACTTATAATGCAAAAATTATCACATAGAGAGATTCAACTCTACCTCCTGGACATCCTGAAGGCTGTTGACGCTTTCTGCGCGAAGGAAGGAATCAGGTATTCTATGGCTTACGGAACGCTTCTCGGAGCGGTGCGCCACAAAGGCTTCATTCCTTGGGACGATGACATTGACCTGTTGATGCCACGTCCTGATTATGAACGCTTTGTCGCTACTTTCGGCAAGGATCCGGACTCCCGTTACCGCTGCCTTTGCCACAAGGAAGGGGTGAAGGGGGACCGTTTTGTCCATTTTTTCGCCAAGGTTGAGGACACTCGTACCAAAAGCCTGCAAGGACGTGGTTTTGACTATGATTTCGGTCTGAACCTCGACATATTCCCGGTTGACGGAAAGCCTGAGGACGCTGTCCTTCAAAGAAAAAGGGAGCGGTTGCTGACGCATTGGTCCCACAGACTGAACATCTGCGGCACCAGATTCGACCTGTTCAATTTCCATCAGCCGCTGTTCTCAAAGCTTGAGGCGCACGCGAGGGGTGTTGAATATTGGTGGAGGAAGATCAACACCGAGATGCTGAAGTACCCTTACGAGACCTCAAACCTTGCCGGAACCGTCTCTGTGACATACAACGGCACAAGGGAAATCTTTGACAGGAATATGTTCGAGGAATATGTTGACCTGGAATTCGAGGGCGCGGCGTTCAAGGCGTTCAGGCGTTGGGACGAATGGCTGTCACAGGAGTTCGGGGACTATATGACCTTGCCTCCCGAGAATGAGCGTAAAACTCACGATCTTACTGTTTATCTTCTTGATGATTAGTTCTCTATGGATGTCGTTATAACCTACGTCAACGGCCTTGACCCTGTTTGGAGGGAAGAATATTCACGGGCATTGAATATCCCCGCATTGGACAAAAGGTTCCGGGATTGGGGAACATTGAGGTATCTGCTCCGCGGAGTGGAGACGTATATGCCGTTTGTCAGGAATGTCCATCTGGTGGTCTCCGGGAAGACCCAGGTTCCGGAATGGGCGTCGGATCGCTTGAAAGTGGTGACCCACAGGGACATTATTCCGGAGGAGTTCCTGCCGACATTCAACAGCACGACCATCGAGATGTTCCTTCACCGGATTCCGGGGCTGGACGAACGGTTCATCTATTTCAATGACGATATGTTCCCGGTGTCGCCTTGCCGTGAGGAGGATTTTTTCCGTGACGGGAAGATTGTGATAGGGTTCTCGACCCATCTTTTAGCGACCGGGATGTACAAGCGTCAGTGCCGGAATTCGGACCGTTTGGCGAGAAAGGCTCTCGGGCTTGGACACACTCCGTTTTTCATACGTCCCCAGCATATCTGCTCACCTATGTTCCGGAGCGCCTGCGAGGAGGTTTACGCTAAGATGAGAACGGAGATTTTCTCCACCGTCTCACAGGTCCGTACTATGGATAACCTGAACCAGTACCTGTTTCTGGACTATATGTACCATCAGGGAAAGGCCATCCGTGAACGTCTCTCCGGCAAGTTCTTTTCCATAGCCACGTCTTCCGCGTCATCAATCGGGGAATATCTTCTACACCCGTCACGTAAGCTTGTCTGCATCAATGACGTGCATCTTAAGGACGAGGCTTATGTTTCGGAACGCCGCATCCTGTTGGATTCCTTTGACGCGGCTCTTCCAAAGAAGTCAGTTTACGAGAAGTGAGGTTTACCGTTTCAGGGCGCTTTTGAACAAAGCGTCCCATTTCTCCATCGTCTTTTCCAGAGAGAAGCTCTCCGAGCGCCTTTTTGATTCCGCCCCGAACCTTTTCCGCAGCTCTTCGTTGGCTATGACGCTGCATATTCCCTGTGCAAGCGTGCCGGTGTCGCCAACTTTCGCAAGGTAGCCGTTCGCGCCGATGGTGACAATTTCCGAAGGCCCTTTAGGGCAGTCGTAGCTTACGATAGGCAATCCGGTCGCAAGGGCTTCGAGAAGGATCATCGGGAAACCTTCGAACCTCGATGACATCACCAGGCAGGAGCTTCCGAGCAGTTCTTTCCTGACATCGTTTGTCCGCCCTTCCAGAGTCACTTTCCCTTTCAAGCCCATTGAGTCTATCTGATCCTGAAGGGATTCTTTTTGGCTGCCATCGCCGTAAACGCTTAATTTCCAGTCCGGATGCCTGGCATCAACGGTTTTCCAGGCCGTGATCAGATCCTTGAAGTTCTTCTGGCTTTCCAACCGTCCGGCGGCTATGCAGCGTTTTTCGTCGAGGGGGGAGACTTCGTCAGACACAAACGGGAGCGGGTTGTAGATCTGCTCGACTTCAGGAGTCACTTTCCGCCAGTCATTTTTGTCTGCCTTGGTCAGCACGACAAACCTGTCCAGTTTCCTGACAGCATTTTCCAGTTTTCGTGTCCTGAAGGAGGCGTATAGCTTACCAATGGCGTTGGTGCCGTATTTCATAAGGAATTTCTCGTGGGAAAAATGAAATTCCCCTATTTTCACGCTACCGTCAGTGCATCTTGTGAGGGCATAGAGACTGTTGTCGCAGACGGTCACGGTGATGTCAGGACGGATCTTGGCCAAAAGCGCGTCAAGGCGTTTCCTGTACTTGATGAGAAACATCCTGTCATTGGCGTCAAGATCGTGGCGGATTATCTTCCCGCTTAGTGGAAAGAACTCTTTCCGGCCTTTTTGCCGGGCCGTGATGATGTGTATCTCATAGCCCATAACATCGGCCAGGTAGTTGGCCTTTGTTGTGAGTACTCTCTCGATGCCACCGGAAAGGTTCAGGGCGTGTATGCAGTATGCAAGTCGCATGGCTTGGTCTTTTTGCGCCACCAATTTACGAACTTTATGCTGGAATTCAAAGTGTTCGGATCATTTCACGCATCTTCCCGCCGGCCAACCTTCGAGACTCCGACGAAGAGTAAAAGCAAGTTCGAAATTTTGAGTGGATACCGCGGCAGAACGCCGCTTAGTGTTGTTGTGAACCGGTGTCTGACCGGTCGGCCTTCAGGCGGGATTCAAGCGTGAAAAGAATCATGTCGGACAGTCTCTGCCGGGCAAAACCCTGATACAAAGATAGTTCTGTGGGTGACATGGAGCGCCGTTCAAAAAGAAAATCGATGAAAAAGTTTCTGTTTTTTATCGAATTGTGGCGAAATCGCGAAATAGGTTGTAAATTTGGGCCGTGACAAAAAAAGTTTATCGGGTATAAGAAAATATTTATGGGGCTTTTGAAAAGATTTAGGATGTTGTTCCGTGGGACACGCCACGATTTTGTTCCGATTCTTGCGCAGCAGACAGATTTTCTGTGCAAGACCTCCTCTCTTCTGGTTGAAATGTTCGGGACGGATGATGTGGAACTCCGTTCGGGGATGGAAAAGGAGATCAAATCCTGCGAGGCGCAGGGGGATGCCCTTCTGACCGAATTTCACGAGATGTTGTCCGCACGCCCGTTCATTCAGGTCAACAAACTGGACCTTCAGGCTGTGGCGATGGCGATGGACGATTGCCTGGATGTCATCAAGGACACTTCCAAGGCCGTCCTGATCTACCGTCCCGCCAAGTTGGACGACCAGTTGAAGGATCTGGCGCAGATGGCCAAGTCCCAGTCGGAGGTCATTCATGACACGATACCTCTTCTTGTGGATCTTCGCAGGAACCTTTCGGCTGTCTCGATGGCCTGCGAGCGTGTGACGGAGTTGGAACATGCGGCGGATGACGCTTATGAGGAGTACATGGGGTACATATTCGGCAACGAGGAGAACACCCGTGAACTGATCAAGTACAAGAATCTGGCGGAGATGCTGGAAAACGCCACGGACGCGCACAAGCGCATTTCCGATAATATTCGTAAACTACTGCTGAATTATTTGGTGGATTGAACCGGCGGAATAGGTGTCTATGATGCGTAATGCGCTGATTCATAGTGTATTAATGCGTGGATAGGCGACCTTTTAAGGAATGAGGTCTCTGACTGACAAAAGGTCATTCCGTCATTCGGGGCTTAAAAATTGTAAATGTCTTTGATTATCATTAAATTTGTAGGATTATCAGAGACATTTGATTTTTTATGGCTATAGCTAGTATTCTTAAAAAAGTGTTCGGCTCGAAGGCCGACAGAGACCTCAAGCAGATCAGACCTGTTCTTAACAAGGTTCTGGAGGCTTACGGTCCTATAGACAAGCTCTCCAACGATGAGCTGAGGGCTAAGACGGAAGAGTTGAAGGCAAGGCTGCGTGAGTGCGAGGCTCCGTTCGAGAAGAGGATCGCCGAGATCAAGGCCAAGCTGGACGAGGATATTCCTGTTCATGAGAAAGAGAGTCTTGCGACTGAATCCGACAAGCTTGTGAAGGAAGAGGACGCGGAGATAGAGAAGGTTCTGGAGGAGATTCTTCCGGAGGCTTTCGCCATCATGAAATCCACGGCCCGCAGGTTCAAGGAGAACGCCACTATTGAGGTGAGTGCCAATGACTTTGACCGCTCGCTCAGCATAAACCACGATTTCGTCCACATAGAGGGCGACAAGGCCGTCTATCAGAACCACTGGATCGCCGGCGGCAACGAGGTGACATGGGACATGGTTCACTATGACGTCCAGCTGATCGGTGGTATCGTGCTGCATCAGGGCAAGATCGCGGAGATGGCGACCGGTGAGGGCAAGACCCTTGTGGCGACCCTTCCTGTGTTCCTTAACGCACTGGCCGGCAAGGGAGTGCACGTTGTGACGGTCAATGACTACCTCTCCAAGCGTGACTCCGAGTGGATGGGACCTCTCTATATGTTCCACGGCCTTTCGGTGGACTGCATCGACAAGCACGAGCCTAACAGCGACGCGCGCAAGAGAGCGTACAACTGCGACATCACTTTCGGTACGAACAACGAGTTCGGTTTCGACTACCTTCGTGACAATATGGCAGTGAACATGACAGACCTCGTCCAGAGGAAGCATCACTATGCCATTGTCGATGAGGTTGACTCCGTGCTCATCGATGATGCCCGTACCCCGTTGATCATCTCCGGTCCTGTGGCCAAGGCCCAGGACGACGAGCAGTACATGGAGTTCAGGCCTTATGTCGAGAGCCTCTACCAGAAGCAGCGCACACTCGTGACACAGGTCCTGAACGATGCGAAGAAGGCGATCGCCGCCGGCAAGGAGGACGAAGGAGGAATGCTTCTCCTGCGTGCCTACAAGGGTCTTCCGAAGTACCAGCCTCTGATCAAGTTCCTCAGCGAACAGGGTATGAAGCAGCTGATGCAGAAGGCCGAGAACTACTATATGCAGGACAATGAGCGCGAGATGCACATCGTCACCGACGAACTGTATTTCGTGATCAGCGAGCAGCAGCATTCCGTGGACATGACCGACAAGGGGCACGACTTGCTCGCCAATGCTGTCTCCAACCCGGATTTCTTCGTGCTTCCTGACGTTGGAAGCCAGATTGCCGAGATCCAGAAGAACACGGAACTCTCCGCCGAGGAGAAGCAGGAGAAGAAGGATGCCCTTATGGAGGACTACTCCCTGAAGAGCGAGCGTGTCCACACCGTCATCCAGCTCCTCAAGGCCTACGCTATGTTCCAGAAGGATGTTGACTACATTGTGATTGACAACAAGGTCAAGATTGTGGATGAGCAGACCGGACGTATTATGGAAGGCCGCCGCTGGAGCGATGGTCTGCATCAGGCCGTCGAGGCAAAGGAGAACGTCAAGGTCGAGGCCGCCACACAGACATTCGCGACTGTCACCCTTCAGAACTATTTCAGAATGTACCACAAGCTTGCCGGTATGACTGGTACGGCCGAGACAGAGGCCGGCGAGTTCTGGTCCATCTACAAGCTGGATGTGGTTGTCATCCCGACCAACCGTCCTGTCATCAGAGACGATCAGGATGACCTTATTTATAAGACAAAGAAGGCAAAGTACACCGCCGTCATCAATAAGGTTGAGGAACTCATCAAGGAAGGCCGTCCGGTTCTGGTCGGCACCACGGATGTGGAGACTTCCGAGCTCCTTAGCCGAATGCTCCGGATGAGGGGCATAAAGCACAACGTCCTCAATGCCAAGGAACATGCAAGAGAAGCGGAGATCGTCGCTCAGGCTGGTATGTCAAGTACAGTGACCATCGCCACGAACATGGCGGGCCGTGGTACCGACATCAAGCTCTCCCCGGAGGTGAAGAAGGCCGGCGGTCTTGCGATTATCGGTACGGAGAGACACGACAGCCGCCGCGTTGACCGTCAGCTCAGAGGTCGTGCCGGCCGTCAGGGAGACCCGGGTTCCTCAGCGTTTTATGTTTCCCTTGAGGACAAGCTGATGCGTCTGTTCGGTTCCGAGAGGATTGCCGGTGTGGTTGACAAGCTCGGAATGGCCGATGACGAGGCTCTCGTGAGCGGAATGCTCTCGAAATCAATCGAGAATGCCCAGAAGAAAGTCGAGGAGAACAACTTCGGAATCCGTAAGAGACTCCTTGAGTATGACGACGTGATGAACTACCAGCGCGAGGCCGTCTATGCCAGAAGGCGCAACGCCCTTTCTGGTGAGAGGATCGAGATCGATGTCAGGAATATGATGATCGACTCCGCCTCTATCATCGCAGGCCGCGCGGAGGGAATGCCTTATCAGGATTTCGAGGAATATGTTATGGCTCAGCTGTCAATCGACCTCGGATTCGATGAGAAGTTCTATTCCAACGCCAAGGGCGACCAACTCACCGACGCTCTCTGCAAGCAGATGCAGACGGTTTACGAGCGCAGGATGAACACCCTCGCCGAGAAGGTCTATCCGTTCATCAAGATGATCTTCGAGAAGCAGGGGAATATGTACAAGAACATCGCGATTCCTATCTCCGATGGCCGCAAGATGCTGACTCTAAGCGTGGATCTTGAGAAAGCTTACAATACTCAGGGCAAGGAGATCGCCAAGGCTCTCAGCCGTTCCATCATCCTCTATCAGATTGATGAGCATTGGAAGCAGCATCTGCGTGATATGGATGACCTCCGTCAGAGCGTGCAGAACGCCGCCTACGAGCAGAAGGATCCGCTCGTTGTTTACAAGCTGGAGAGCTACAACCTCTTCGCCACAATGCTTGAGGAACTCAACAAGGATGTGCTCTCATTCCTCCTCAGAGCCTTTGTTCCTCTTCGTGAGGACAGTGAGGCCCGTCCGGCGCAGGCTCCGAGAAGTCAGGACATGAGCAACATGAGGACCCAGCGCAACGAACTCACAACCAACGGCGAGCAGAAGGCGAGGACTCCTATCCATGTGGACAAGAAGATCGGACGTAACGATCCATGCCCTTGCGGATCCGGCAAGAAGTACAAGAACTGCCACGGCGCGGGTCTGGTTTAATGAATATATTAACTGAATATAATAATAAAGGAATATGAGCGCGAATTATGGTTCCAATGATTCTGCAAGCGTGAACGACATCAGCAGGATCTCAGCCGGTTCGGTAATCAAAGGAGAGATCACTTCCCCTAATGACATAAGGATTGACGGTACTTTCGAAGGAAGGATTTTCTCCCAGGCAAAGGTTGTTGTCGGCGAGAAGGCCGTGATCAAAGGCGACATCATCTGCAACAACGTTGATTTTTGGGGAAAGATCAATGGTGACTTCTTCGTGAAGGATACTCTTTCCCTTAAGGACACCTGTGTTGTAGAGGGTGATCTCCACATCCGCCGGCTTCAGGTTGAGTTGGATGCCAAGTTTAACGGTAACTGCAAGATGATCACCGAGGAAGAGTTCAATCAGCTCACCTCCGGCTCCCGTCCTGGAATGTACGAGGTCCCTGCTCCGGCTCCAAAAGAGGAGGAGGACTTCACCGTGGCTTCCGGCAAGTCCCCGTTCACCATACCCGCCAACGACGAGATCCCTGAGGCTTAGTTCTATTTTCCACAGGTGTGTCCAAAGAATCAGGAATAAATGATAACAATGTAAAGTTCAAGGAAATATATGATAAGTATTTCCACGAACTTTACTTGTATCTTCATTCTGTGACCGAGGATAGTCAGGAAATCGAGGATATTCTTCAGGATGTCTTCTTGAAACTTCTTCAGGGAGGCATAGATATTTCATCTATCTCCAATGTCAGGGGATATGTCTATTTTTGCGCTCGAAACGCATTGTACAACCGTTTGAGGGACAAGGCGAACAGAAAACGGATTATTTCGGAAGTTTTCACAGAGCTCTCTATGCAGTCGGATGAGCCTGACGTGACAGACACGGAGGCATTGATCAAGTGCGCCAATGATGCAGTGGAGAGGCTTCCTGAGAATTGCGGTGAGATTTTCCGTATGGTGAAGATGGAGCATAAGTCGTATCGGCAGACAGCGGAGGCCAAAGGGCTTTCCATCAAGACGATTGAATCGCAGATGGGCATTGCTCTCAGAAAGATCCGTGAATACGTGAAAAAAAATCTTAAATCTTTTTAAGGGTTTTCCGGAATCAAGTGTCTATATTGTGACAACACAGATAACAGATATGGACAAAATCCCGTATGAGCTGATAGCCCAGTATCTCAGCGGAGAGTGTCTGCCGGAGGAAGAGCGGACGCTTGAGCGATGGTTGGATGAAGGCTCGGAAAACAGAAAGATTTTTGAGGAACTGTCGCAGGAATGGTCGGCGGTGTCTTCATCCGAGAAGTATTCCCGGGTGAGGAATGATGTTTGGTCGTCTTTGAAAGACCGTATATATTCATCAAGCCGTCACACTCGCAGAGCCGGCATATTCAGGCGTGTGGCAGGTATCGCAGCCGCTGTCGCGTTGGTTTCCGTGCTTGCGTTCGCTTTTGTCAAGGTGGACAGGACGGAAAAGTTGTATGCCTCGCAGATGATAACGGTCAGGACGATGCCGGGGCAGAAATCCGAGGTCGAACTTCCGGACGGCACCCGTATTTGGTTGAACTCGGAGTCCGAGATCACCTATCCTGCCGATTATAATGTCAATAACAGGAATGTCTCCCTGACCCGTGGAGAGGCGTTCTTTGATGTTGCGAAATCCGAGACCAGCAAGTTCTTGCTTGATGCCGGTGAACTTGGCGTTAAGGTCTATGGCACCAGGTTCAATGTCAGGAGATATGACGAAGACCCGGAGGTGGATGTCGCGCTGGAGGAAGGTCACATCGATGTGCTCTCTCCTGAGGGTGGAAGATGGGCCGAGATGTTCCCGGGGCAGAAATTCACATTGGAAAAGACCACGGGCGACAAATCTCTGGTGAAATGCGACGCCGGGATTGAGGGAATATGGCGTATGGGCGAGCTTGTGATAGATCAGGCCTCATTCGACAAGGTCCTCAAGTCAATGGAACGCTGGTACGGGGTCCGGATAACAGTGTCCGGGGAATATGATGCCGGGAGACAGTTCTGGATGACAATCAAGACAGAATCCCTGCGGGAGATGTTGGACAAACTGGACAGACTGATTCCGTTCAGTTACGACATCAACGGTGAGAAAGTCACACTAAAACTTACGAACTAGAACTCATTTTTACATAACTAATAACAGTATGAACAAGAGATTAATGTTTATCTTGAGTTCGTTGCTGTTCAGCCTTGTCACCATTGCCTCTCACGGGCAAGGGAAGGGCGGTGCGGTCTCACTCGACCTGAAAAACGCGAGTGTCGTGGACTGCATCAGAACAATCGAGCAGCAGACGGACTACACTTTCATCTTCGACGATTCTGTCGTTTCCACCGGGACTGTCACGTTCAGTTGCCGCAAGATGCCGCTGGAGGATGTCCTGAGAGGCATTTTCACTCCCCGTGGGGTTCGCTTCGAACTGACCGGGAAACAGATCCTGCTGAAAAAGGCTGAGAGAAAAGACACGCCGGTTACAATGAAGACCATCACCGGTGTGGTCAGGGATGAGTCCGGACAACCTTTGCCTGGAGTCGCCGTTGTGGATCCTCGCACTAATGATGGTGTGTCATCCGATTTGGACGGAAAGTACAGCATCGAGGTCCCTTACGGAGAGTCGGAGCTGATGTTTCTGTGTCTTGGCTTCGCGGATATGCGTGTCAGTGTGCCGGCCGACAGGCAGACACTGGATGTTGTCCTTGGTGACAATATGCAGTCGCTTGAGGAATCTGTGATAGTCGGCTACACCCCTATGCGTAAAAGCGACTTCACAGGTTCCGTCGCGCAGATTAAGGCAGGGGAACTGTCGCTTACATCTCCGACTTTGGGGCAGTCGATTGTCGGAAAGGTGGCCGGCGTGGAAGTCCATCAGACAAGCGGCGCTCCGGGACAGGGTGTGCAGATCCGTGTGCGTGGAGTGAACTCTCTTTCAGCCAGTTCCGAGCCGTTGTACGTGATTGACGGCTATCCGGCCTCCGAGGATGTCTATATCAATCCGAACGACATCGAGAGCATCGATGTCCTGAAGGATGCCGCCTCCGCCGCGATCTACGGATCCAGAGGTGCTTCCGGTCTTGTCCTGATCACGACCAAGCGTGGCAAGGAGGGTGACAGGGCTAAGATCTCCTACGATTTCTCTTACGGGATCCAGCAACTTGACAGGAAGGTGAAACTTCTTGACGCTGACCAGTTCCGTGACTTGTACATCGCCGCCAGAAACAATTCATACCGTCTCCGCGCTACCGCCGCAGGTGTGGAGTGGAGCCCGAATGACGACAACACCGTAAGGGCGGCGAAAGGTTTCTCACTCTCGGAAGTGGGTATCCATCCTATGTTCTTTGATTTCACGACTCTTACTCCTGTAAAGCAGCAGTACAATACGGACTGGCAGGATCTTGTGTTCTCAAACGCCGGAATGATGAGGCACAATGTCTCCGCTACAGGGGGTACCAAGAATGTAAGGTATATGGCCAGCATCGGGTATATGAACCAGGACGGTATCATCTCCCCGTCAAACCACAAGAGGACAAACGCCAGACTCAATCTGGATGTTAAGTTGACCAAGAGGCTCTCGGCGGAATTTTCATATTCAATGTATGATGCCAAGAACAAGGTGGTTCAGGCCGAAGGCCGAATGATCAATGACGGCATCATCCAGAGTGCGCTGATGTACCTGCCGAACCTGCCGGCCTATGACGAGAACGGTGATTATGCCAGAAGCGCGATGATCAAGATGCGTGACGACTGGGGCATCAACTTCCCGGAAAACCCTCTTGTGATAGCCAACGAATTGGACATCAGTGAGAAAAGTTCAAGGCACAATCTCAATGTCAATTTCACTTACGAGATTCTTAAGGACTTGAAGTTCCAGGCCCGGCTCGGACAGCAGTGGTACAATTACCGCTATTTCTATTATCGTCCGATGAGTATAGGCCGTGATGGCGCTCCTGCCTACAGTTCGGCGCTGTCCGCATACAATGTTGGAAGGACGACATCCGTGTATGACGTTGACAAACTTAGTGAGTTCACACTGGATTACAAGAAGGACTTCGGCAAGAGCCGCATCAACGCTCTGGCAGGTTACACGATGCAGAAGAAGACCTACGACCGCGTTGGTGTCGAGGCGAAAGGATTCGCCAATGACAGGATCCACGAGGTCACCGCTCACGGAACTAACGCATCTGACATCTCTCTCTACAGTACCAGAAAGGCTGCGTGGGCGCTTTTGTCCTACTTCGCCCGTCTCAACTGGTCCTATGACGGAAGGTATGCGCTTACCGGTACAGTCAGGGCTGACGGATCATCACGCTTCGGAGTTGACAACAGGTATGGATTCTTCCCTTCGGTTTCGGCCGGATGGACATTGTCCAATGAGCCTTTTTTGAAGGATAAACTTGACGATATCGCATCCGTCAGGCTGCGTGCCAGCTGGGGAAAGAGCGGCAACAACAACATCGGAAACTACTCCAGCATCGCGTCGATCTCCACAGGTGGCTATGCGTTCGGCAACACGGCTGTCTCCGCGACCGCCGAGGGGGCTTTTACAGACACCGCGCTTGGCTGGGAGACCACGACCCAGACCAACATCGGTGTGGATCTCGGATTTCTGGACAACAGGATCAATGTGATAGCGAACTATTACAACTCAATATCCTCTGACATCCTGTACAAGGCTCCGATCTCCGTGATCTCCGGCTCCACATCCACAACAACCAATATGAGCGGGGCGAAGATCCGCAACCGTGGTTTCGATGTCCAATTGGACACAAGGATCCTCACAGGTAAGGTGGACTGGAACTTAAGCGCCAACGTTTCCGTGAACAGGAACAAGGTTGTGGATATGGGTGGTCTGGACGACATCATATCTGTCACAGAGAGGTCCGTGGGCTCACATATCACCAAGAAGGGCTACCCTATAGGCTCGTTCTATGGCTATGAGGCGATCGGCATAATGTCGGAGGCCGACTATGCCAACGCGCTGCTGGACAGGAAGGTGTACGTTGCCAACGGCAACAAGTTCCCTGAGGGGTATGTCCTCAAGGGACCTGCGGTGGGATCATATTCATTGGACAACCTTTCCTACGGTAACGTCATCTGGAAAGACCAGAACGGGGACGGAGTCATCAACACTGACGACAAGACCATCATCGGGGATGCCTATCCTGATTTCACGGGCGGTTTCTCCACAAACCTCAGCTGGAACGGCTTTGATCTTGCGGCAAGCTTCTCGTATTCATACGGTGGGGAAGTGATCAACTTCCAGGACTATTACCTTTATAATATGGAAGGATCGTCCAACCAGTACGCCATCGCGAAGGACCGCTACATCTCCGATGCAGAGCCAGGTAGGAACAATGTTCCTATAGCAACCAGAATATCCACGACAAACGGTTCGCTGAAGCTTTCGTCTTACTATGTTGAGGACGCTTCATATTTCAGGTGCACGAATGTCACCCTTGGATATTCATTGCCTTCAAAATGGATGGAGAAGATAAAGATCGCATCCTGCCGTATTTACTTGAGCGGCGACAATCTGTTCACCATCACTCCTTACCGTGGCTACAATCCGGAAGTGTCCTACAAGAGCAGCAACCTTATGCCAGGATTCGACTGGGGATGCTATCCTTTGTCCAGAATCTGGTCCGCCGGACTTAATCTGACATTTTAAACGATTACATTATGAAAGCAAGAAATATATTGATAAGTGTGTTCGCGGTGGCGGCTCTTGGCTCCTGTGACTTCCTGGATGAATATAATCCTAACTCCGTGACCACAGGAAACTTCTACAAGACGGAGAGTGATGTGGAAACCTCTGTCAATGGAATATACTCGGCACTTACCCAGAGTTATTATTTCACTTACAACCACTACTTCACGGATGTTCGAGCCAACGCCACAATCGTCAAGGACGCCGGTGCCGTGAGCGGAATCCCGTACCAGTTCTACAACTTCACGCTGACGGAGGAGAACTCTTATGTCTATAATCGTTACGCTCAGATGTACAAGACTGTCTCAAGGGCGAACAAGGTCCTTGCGCACATTGATGATGTGACGTGGCAGTCGGCTGACACCAGAGATGTCTGCGAGGCGGAGGCACGGTTCCTCAGGGCGTTGACATATTTCTATCTTGTTACGGAGTGGGGGGATGTCCCTCTTGTGCTGAAGGATCTCACGACGACATCCGAGGTCAAGGCCAATAATGTCAGGGCACCCAAGGCGGATGTCTATAAAGCCATCGCCGAGGACCTTGAAGCAGTGGTATCGAGTCCGATTATGGATTTCCCGTCCGCGTCAGAGTGCGGAAGGGCCAGCAAGGCGGCCGCTTATGCCCTGTTGGGGAAAGTATTCCTTCAGCAGGCCTGTGATGAGGATTTCGCCGGCGGGAAGGATGACCTGCTCAAATCAGCGGAGACGAACCTTAGGAAGGCTTGGGATCTGAGGAAGTTCAGCAGCCTGACCGATGTGAGATATTCAGACATCTGGTCACTCAGCACGCAGAAGGGGTGCCCCGAGAACATATTCCAGATCAACTGCATTCAAGGGAACGAGTCTTTGAGCTCGTCTTGGAATTGGCTGTTCGGTCCAAACAGCACCGGAGTCACATCGAAGAAACTTGGTAATATGCAGAACATCACCACTTCAGCCGTGTACGACTCGTTTGAGGACGGGGATGTCCGCAAAGGTTTCCTGCGCCGCTTCGAGACCGCCGGCCAGACATATTACCATACTATGAAATATGTTGACCTCGATTGCGGCACCGATGGTTTCGGAGGCAATAATTGGGTTGTCCTGCGGTACGCTGATGTCGCGTTGATGCTTGCCGAGACTTGCTATTGGCAGGACAATGCAGACGAGGCGAGGACTTGGATGAATATGGTCCGCGCGAGGGCAGGGCTTCCTGCTTGGTCCGGAGCCGACCTTCGCCAAGGAATCTATGATGAGCGTCTGCACGAGTTTATGCAGGAGGGGCTCAGGTGGCAGGATGTCCTCAGGATGTATTCCAGAGAGGAGATGATCGCCCACTACAATGCCATCAACAGCAATTTCGGCCTTAAGGATCTGCTGCTTCCTATCCCTTACAATGAGCGGATCCAGAATCCGGATGGACTTTATCAGAATCCTGGTTATGGCGACTAAACTGATATATCTCATCCCGGCGTTGGCCGTTGTCATCTCCGGGTGTTCAGGAACCTCCGGTGAGCCGGATTCTCCGGTCTCTGAGGGCTACGAGATAGTCTGGACTCCAGAATCTCCGCTGAAAGGGGAGACGGTGACCTTCTCTGTCCTTGAGGCGGAGAACGATGTCAGGTCAATCCTTTGGACATTCGGAGACAATGGCACAAAAAGTTCCGATGGAGCTTCCTCCGTCACCCATATCTATGGATATGCAGGGTCTTATAACGTTCAGGCATACCTGACATTGAAAGCGGGCGGAATGAAGGAGGTGACGGCAAAGGTGACGGTCTCGGACACGGAAGCCGCGGTCCTTGTCAGCAATGTCTGGCCGGCCAGAATGGAAAAGGTGACGTTCGGAGTGACATCTGTGCCTGGAATCCAGTCTGTGTCGTGGAACTTCGGCGATGGAACCACAGAGACAAGTCTGTCTCCTGTCCATCAATATTCCGCCGACGGAGAGTATGAGGTCAAGGCAGAGGTCTCAATGACCGGAGGCAAGACCTTGAATATGTCTCGGACAGTCAAGGTCGAGGGGGAAAGCCTTAGTTGGGGATGCCAGAATTTCAACAAAGGAAAAGTCTGGATTATGGCTCACCGTGGCAATGTCGATGCCGGCTACGAATATGCTCCCAACTCTTTTGCCGGTTTCCGGAAATGCGTGGAGTCTGGTTGCGTGGATTTCATCGAGACTGACGCCCAGGTGACTAAAGACGGGGTTGTAATCTGTCTGCACGATAACTATCTGAGCCGTTTCACGGACTACAGTTCCTATGCCTCTGACCGAGGGTATATAAGTCAGTTCACGTACGAAGAGATCAAGAAGTACCGCATCAAGACCACGGACGGAAAGGTCTCGGACCAGATTGTCCCGACATTGAAGGATGTCCTGACGGAACTAAGGGGAAAGGTATGGTTCAATCTGGACAAATGCTCCGACACGGACAAGGACATAGAGATGATCTCAAAGATCTATGATGTCGTGAAGGAGTGCGGATGTCTGGACAGGGTTCAGTTCTATGTCGGCAATTCAGGTACTTCCAACGCGAAATGGCTTACGGAACAGCCTTGCCCGGCGATCATCTCTCCACACGCGAACAGCAGCAAGCAGCTTGCGGCGATGACATCTTTCCGTCCGTTCTATTTCGTCCAGATCTCCACGGCCACATTGCAGAGCGATATCTCGTGGCTCAGGACGGCAGGGGCTGCCGGACTTACAATCACCAACATTCTTGATGACAACGGTCAGGCTTTCAAGGAAGGAAACACGACATTGATAGACAAGTTTGTGGGCGCAGGACTGGATATGGTCCAGTGCGATTACCCGGTTGAGATGGACAAACATCTGAGATCTATTGGAAAACGTTAATGACAAGATAATGAAAAGCTTAAAATATTTAACAGCGATACTGCTCGGCGCGGTCGCGATGGCCTGCTCCGAGAAAGAGGAAGGCGAGCCGGTTTATACTTCTGAACTGGATCCTTCGTTCACATACGAAGTCGAGGGTGACATCGTGGCAGGTGAGACATACCTCAATTTCAATAACACGACCAAGGTGGAAGGAACTGAGGTCGCGAGATACTTCTGGCATTTCGGATTCTCTGGAGAAGGGAACTGGTCCGAGGATGCCAACCCTGATCCGGTCCTGTACAAGACTCCGGGTGAATATACGGTCAAACTTACAGTCTGGGGAGCGGACGGCAATAAGGCTACGGCCGAGAATGTCATCAAGGTTCTCGCGGCGAACGTTCTTCCTGTGGCTGCGTTCTCATATTCACCGCTTTCGGTCAAGGCCGGGGATTCGGTGACATTCACTGATGAATCGAAGGATGAGGATGGTGAGGTGATTTCACGGAAATGGCTGTTCCCGGATGGAACGACAGCGGAAGGCGCGCAGGCGTCGTTCACTTTCGCGTCCGCGGGAATATTCAAGGTCACTCTGACTGTCGTGGATGACAGGGGCGCGGAGTCCTCATTGACAAAGGCTTTGTTCGTCCGTGGAGCGAATGTCAATGACTTTACTGTAAACTGGTCGGTTCCAGTGGCTTCCGGTTCGGCAAACTGCCCGGCGTCTGTCGTGGCTGTGAGCGGAATGGGAAACATATTCTTTGCCTCCGGTGACGGCAGGATCCTGGCCCTGGACATTCTTGGAAACAAGGTTTGGGAATATGACGCCGAGGCGAATGACGGCATTTATGCTAAAGGCTATGTGGCATATCCGTCCGTTGATTCCGACGGTAAAGTCTATTGGGCGGCCAATGGCGTAGGCGGTCCGGCGACCTCCAAGTCCGTTATGTATTGCTTTGACGGCTCCGACGGGACGACTCCGCTATGGAAAAACACGACGGCATACGCTCAGGGTGCAAGACTTTCGTTTATGACTCCTGCGATCACGCCTGACTTTGTCGCTGTCGGCAACCGAGGCACGTCAGGAAGCCTCAAGGCCTTTGACAAGAACACCGGCAAGGTCATCGCCACGGTGACTCCGTCCAAAGGTGGAGTCAATTCAGCCGCCGCGTTGCTGAAGAACAACACAGCTGTTATGTCCTTGAGCGGCAACTATGGCTATGGTCTTATGGTCTCAGACCCTGATTTCACTTGGTCAGCGGTGCCTTACGACGCGTCATTGACTCCAGGTGGCATCTTGACGGGCAACCAGAATCAGATCTGCATCGACGCTGATGGCTGTGTCTATGTTGTCGGAACAATTAAGAATGGAACCTGGAACATCGCCTGCTTTGACTGCTCCGCCGTTGATCCGAAGACTGTCAAGACCGCCAAATGGACCCAGACTCTTGACGCCGGCTTCAACAGGACCGGTGCATCGCTGAGCGCTGACGGCCAGACGGTGTATGTGATCACGGACAAGGCGGCTCCGTACAACATTTATGCGCTGAATGCGGCAAATGGCTCCGTAAGGTGGTCATATTCATTGGAGTCGCAGAGCCAGAGCGTGCCCGCGATAGACAATCTCGGTCAGATTCATTTCTGCACGATGGATGGTGTCTATCACGTTTTGAAGGACGGCGGGACAGCGGCGTCTGTCGTGTACGAGAGAAAAGTGGCTGACAGCATCGACGGCTCGCCTACCATCTCATCAGTGGACGGAGCGTCGTACTTTGTGGGCAAGGACGCCGCGGCTGATGTCCTTAAGGTATATTCAATATCATTCCCTGGAGTTTCAGGACCGGCTGAGTCGGCGTGGGGGCAGTACGGACAGAACCCTGGACATATCAATTATCAGAAATAATCAATTATGAACAAGATAACATTATTCGCTCTTTCGCTGGCCTGCCTGTCGTTCACGGCCTGTCAGGACGACTTTCCGACAGTCCTGAACACTGAATATGCCCAGTCGGATGATGACACACCAGAACCTGGCGACGAACCAGGCAAGGAGGGTGAGGAACTGTCAATCGGCTCGTATAATCTTTGGATATCCACAAAGGGTGTAGCTGAATATTCCTGGACTTCCAGACGTGAAGTCCTGGCGCGGTCAATCGTGGATAATGATTTCGACATATTCGGATTTCAGGAGGCTGACGCGACCATACAGAATGAATTGCCTGTGCTTGTCGGGAACAAGGGAGGCAAGTACGAGTGGTGGTTTGTCGGCAGGGACTCTCAGGACGCCCGTGGCGGCGAGGCTGTCGGACTGGCCTGGAACCCGGAACGTTTTGAATTGACTGACAGACACTATTTCTGGCTGTCGGAGACCCCGGATATCATCAGTTACGGTTGGGACGAGAAAGCCTACCATAGGGTGGCGGCCTGTGCTGTTGTAAAGGACAGAATCTACAATAAATCATTCTTTATGATGGTGACCCACGCTCCTCTCTCTTCGGATGCGAGGGCGAAGGCCTCGGCGCTTCTTGTGGAGCGCGCGAAAATGTACAATCCTAAAGGGATGCCGTCCGTCATTGTCGGTGATATGAACGCTTCTCCTTCCGACCAGGCTTCGCAGGTTTTCCGTTCTTACTGGTCTGATTCCAGGTCGGCTGCCCCTTCGGACAAGGTCTTCGGACCATTAGGGACATTCCAGAGCCATAATCCGTCAGTGGATCTTTCCCAGGAGAGCAGACGTATAGATTACATCTATGTGAACGGAGAGATTGATGTCAAGTCCTACAAGGTGGATGACAGTCTTTACGGGAGCATCTATCCGTCGGACCATTGTCCGGTGAAGGTGACGGCTGCCGTCACGTACATTCCTGACGAGGTGGAAGGAAAGGGCACCGCAGAGGAACCGTACCTTGTCAACAGCGTCTCGGATTGGAATGAGATCGCCGCGTCGATGGATCCGGCTGAAGAGTCACCGGAGTTCTCAAGGTCCGCGTACTACAAGATTCTCAATGACATTGATTTCTCTGAGAAGCAGTTTTCAATCTGGAAACAGTTTGACGGTGTGCTTGACGGAGGGGAGCATAAACTGTCCGGGATAACGGCTGCCAATGAGACTGACGACTATTCTTTCGGTCTGATCGGTGTCAACGCCGGAACGATAATGAATATTTCTGTGGAGGCTTCATTCACGTCATCATTCAAGAATCTTGGCGGAGTGGCCGGAACCAACAACGGATTGATTGACGGCGCATTCTATAGAGGAACTCTGACGGGAAAGGATGGAGCCTCCTGCATCGGAGGCATCTCCGGAATGAACACGGGAGTCATCGTGAACTCCGCCAACCTCGGCGGAAAGATCCTTGCCGCTGACGCGACGAAATCCGAGAACTGTGGTGGTGTGGCCGGTGCGGTGGCACAGGGGCACTATGTCATCAACTGCTACAGTTGGATCGAGCGTATCGAGTCGAGCAACAACAACATCGGCGGTGTTGTCGGGTTTGTCGGCAATAATAGTTTCGTCGTGAACTGCTACTCCACGATTGAGAGTATCAAGTCCAACGGAACGTATTGCAGTGCTGTCGGTTACAGTAAGATAGGCAACATACGTAACGTTTATGGCAACACCGTCTGCAATGCCTCCAAGGCTGGAGTTGTCGTGGCCAATGATAAGAAGGCCGGGACCGTTTGGAAAGTGACAACCGGAAGTCTGCTCACATTGGAGCAGATGAAGGACGGTCCTGTGGCGGTCGCCTCGACCGGTGAGACTGCGGTAAGCTTCGCCGAGGCTCTCAGCAAAGGTGCGGAGGAGTTCGCCGCGATGTCGAAGGATATCCTTCCGACCAAGCCGGATGTGGCTCTTCGCCATTGGGAGATGTCCGCATCCTATCCTGTGTTCAAATAATCGCTTTAGAACAGTCCGGAGTCGCTGTCGGAGTTATTGATTTTCTTGCTGACGGTCCGGACTTTCTTTCCGTAGGAGAAATTATAGACACAAGTAAGGATGACCGTGTTTTTCTGGCTGGTCATCCTGCTTGTGTTTTTCATTGTCACAAGCGATCCGGGCGCGGTTTCCTCACTGACTTTCCAATGGTAGAACGGGTAGCGCATTCCGGCTCCGAGGCGGAGGTTTTTCCCGATCATGCGAGAGAACTCAAAGTAGCCGTAGTTCTCACCCTTCGAGACGCCGATGTCGCTGATGGACTTGAAGGGCAGTTTGTACATGGCCTCGGCTGTCCACTTCTTTCCTGAATATCTCAACATCGCCATTCCGCCAAGGCTCTTGACCGATCTGTCCGCACCGCCTCCTGTCAACCTTTGGTCGTTGTACATAGCATAGACGGTAAGCGAGAGAGGAATATTCCTGAAGGGCTTGATCCTGCCTCCGAGAGCGGCCATCACGGCAATCATATTTCCCGAGTTCTCATCCCTTTCAACAAGCAGCCCGTCTGTGTGGCTGAAAATCGGAATTATTTGATTATCATTGTGATAGATAAGAAAGTACGGGTTGATATAGAGCCACGAATTGTTGAATGAATATCCGATCTTCGCATCCCGTGTTGTGTAACTTTCGAGTTCAGGGTTGCTCCTCACGAGCCATTTGTCATCCTTGTAATATGACGCATCGCCCATCCATCCGATCTTCGGAGTCGAAGTATTGCTTGAGTAATTAAAATACATCGAGGAGTGATCGTTGAACATGTAGCTTAGCTGGATCAGCGGGCGGAAATAGATGTAGTCGTGCCTTCCGGAAGCATTGGTTTCGTAGCCGAAATGTTCCATAGCCGCTCCGACAGAATAGCTGAACCCTCCTGCGTTTCCTGAATATTCACACCACAGCCTGCCGAGATCAGTGTTGATGTCCGAACGGACGGTGACTTCCCCGTTACCACTGTTCTGCTCGGCAAGGCTGGCTGTGGTTCTGGCTCCGAAACCAAGCTTATGTTTCTCGGACAGCGTCCATCCATAGACGGCCTCAATGATTCCTGAATATTTCCGCCCGTCGGTCAGGCTTGTCGAGGATAACAGGGGAGTCGCTCCGGCATATTCATAAAACCCTTTGCGGCTTTTGGTGTCGTAGGCGGTGGCGACGAAGTTTACAGACAGTTCGTGTCTGTCGGAGAATCTGCGGTTCCAGTAGATGTCGAGTGCCGGGGAGAGATATTCGGACCAATCGTCCTTGTGGTCAGTTACTTCAGATGTCGTGGATTCTTGGGTTGTCAGATTCGTGACGGTTTTGAGGGCGCTTTGGCTTACGGGCCAGTCCTTTTTCTCGTAGCCTAACGTGAATTGTGCTTTCAAGGCGCTATTCTCGTCTTTCATCCTGACCAGTTCCAGCGTGACATTGTGCCGATTCCGTGTGAAGTCCGTGTCCAGACCTTTTTTCTCTTTTGTGTAACGATTGCCGCCGGCTTCATATTCAAGAAATTCATCGATGCCGTAGCCGCCGCTCTTGCTTGGTTTCCCGGAATATTCAATGCCGATCATCGTGTTTTTCAGGATTTGGCGGTAGGAGACGGCGTTGTTGCCCCAAGGGGTTGTGACCGCCTCCTTTAGGTTCAGCATCAGGCTGCCGCCGATTCCGGGTCTTCGGGTGATGATGTTGACCATCGAGCCGCTGCCGGCGAATGAATATCTTGCCGGGGCGTTCTGGTAGAAGTCGATGCTTTTGATGTCCGCCGGGGTGAGCAAGGAGAGTGAGGAGCTGGTTGTCGGCAGCCCGTTGAGTAGGATTGTCAGGCCTTTGCCGTTCATCATCGAGACCTCGTCATCCCTGACCAGGATTCCCGGAATCAGCTTGAGCGTCTCCAATGCTGTCGCGCTACCTTCCCGGTCTTCTTTTCCGAGGTAGAATTTCTGATGGTCGCTGTAATGCCTGACACTTCTTCCGGTGAACACTGCCGCCTTCAGTGTGTCCGCTCTTTCCTGTTCTTGTTTCAGTTCCTGTTTCCATTCCTGCTCCTGAGCCTCATCCGGTTCCTGTCCCTGCTCTTGTCCCTGCCCCTGCTCCTGCCCCGGAACTTCGCTCGGTTCCTGTCCCTGTCGGAAAGTCTGCCCTGGCCTCCCAGCAGTCTCTGTCTCTACTGCAATACAGACTTCGACATACGCGGCGACCGAACTGTGAGCGGAGACCAGCACGCAGACCGCGCCAACTGCAGCTCCGGCAAATAGTCTTCTGATTCTCATAACTGATGTCCTTTTTAACAAAATTATCCGGAAATAGTTTTACATCAGCAAGAATTGATTGCTATTTATTTTATGATAACATATTGACAGTTAACTTACTATGTTCTTATCGGCTAATATTGGCTCATTACAAAGTCTTACATCTCACGATTTTTTGCTATCTTAGAACCCGATGAGGCCCAAAACCATCATATTCCTTGCTGTCATTGCCTTGTGCTTTGCTTCCTGCGGCCGCTCGTTCAGTCTGGCGGAACGTTTTCTCGATGAGGCTGAGGCAAAACTGGAGACACAGCCTGACAGCGCGTTCGTCGAGCTTGACTCGTTAGACCGTAGTCTGCTTGGCACGAAGGAACTCCGTGCCCGCCACGCCCTGCTCTACACGATCGCTTTGGAAAAGGTCGGAATGGAGATCACCTCCGACAGCATAATCAACATCGCGGTTGACTATTATTCCACGTCTGGGGATGAGGCGATGAAAGAGAAAGCCCTTTATTACAAGAATATAATCGATCAGAACGCCGCCTCTGTCCACAAGGATACCCTTGCCCTTCAGAGACAGAAGATCATCGAGGAGCGTTATACCGACAAGCAGGCGATTGTGGACCGTGGCAAGTCCATCTGGCTGCTTTGCCTTTTGGTCGTCATTGTGATTGCGGTTCTGGTTGTTGTCGTAAGGCTGTTCAGAAGAACCCACCGAGAGCTGATGGGTAAGCCGGACGATGAGGCATTGGCCATAATCCGGGAAAGGATGTCGGTGCTGGACAAGTTCTTAGCGTCCAGGCTTTCCTCGGACTGCTCATTCGACAGGGCAGCGGAGGCTGAGCTTGACCGCCTGGTCTCGGATCAGGATGATTTCCTGCGTTCCACGATGGTGCTCTTCCGTGACAGCCATCCCGGATTCGTGTCCGAGCTGAAGTCCCACGGCCTGACGGATTGGGAGATCGGCTATTGCTGCCTCTATGTCCTTGGGCTCAAAGGCAAGGATGTCGGCAACTATCTCAAGAAGAAGCGCAACTACATCATCAGCAGTGACATCCGCCGCAAACTCGGCCTGACCGAGCACGACACCAACCTCGGAATCTGGCTCCGCTCCCGTCTTGCTGCCTGACATTCCGTTCCCGTCCTGCCGCCAGATTGTCAGACTTTTCTCCGGTATAAGTGCCTTTGCCCGGATAAAGTTTGCAAATAACATATTTCCTCCGGTAAAAGCCTCTCTGCCCGGACAAAGCGGGAGATGACAGCAGTTTCTCCGGTGAAACGCTTGTTTACCGGACAAACTATTTAGTCTTTGCGAGCATAATGATCGGATCCGATTCGGCAGTGATTCCATCCACGCCAACGGATGACAGGTAGGTGTATGCTTTCTGACGGGCCTCATCGGTGATGTCCCGGTAGTATGCATAGTTAATAGTCGAAGGATCAAGAACATCAATCAACCAACCCTCGCATTGCCATCTCGGGCTGAATTCTGTGCCAAAACTGTCAGAGAGTCTGAAATCTCCCTTGTAAATGATTCCGTCAGTCTTTTTTAGGACAAAGTGCTTATAATCCCAGCTCCTGTCGAAGATGCTGAGATAGAGATTCTTGTTGTCTTCAGCATATTCCACGATAAACTGCGTGTCTGAGATATTGCTGTTGAAGTCCCTCAAGTCTTCCTTTGTGACAGAGTGAGGGAAGAAGAATGAATATTTCGGGGTCAACCGTCCCGCGCTGTACGAATAGATAGTGTCGCGGCACGCTGGGTTGAACAATATCTCATCTGCGTACTTCCGTAGGGAATGGTGATTCGGAAGCGCGAAGGGGCTCTCACAGTCAAAGAAGAAGGTATTCGGAATATAATGGAGTGTGTCTCCTTTCTGGCTTAGCTCAACTATGGCATCACGCTCATTCCCAATGATGTTCAGCACATTCTCGATTATTGAGCCGGAATCGGAAACCACAAATTGCCGGTTTTTGTAGCTCGTAGTAGTAGAGATGGTTGAAAGATATGTGCCATCGCTGGAAAACTTCATTATTCCCTTGGCGATGTCCGCGACATACAAGACATTGTCCGCTTTGCTGTAAGCGATGTCCGTCGGAATCAGATATTCACCCTCGGCGCGTCCCTCTACAGATATTGTTGAGATCAGAGAGCCGTCAAGCGCGAAACGGAATATTCCCAAAGGATTTACGGTCAGAAGATAAAAGGAATCCTCCGACATACACACCTTAAGGATGTTTGAAAGATTGTAGGCCTCGTCCGTCTTAAGGGGGATGAATCTTATCGGCTCGAATACTTCTGACAGCGACAACGTGGGCGCATTCTCAAAATCTCTGTAGTCAAATGAATTTGTCTGAGTCTTGTTTTCACAAGAAATGGCGCTTGCCAGACACAAGAGCACTGCCGTTGAATATGGGAACATATTCATCAGCCATCTTTTTAGTGGATACTTTTTCATAACTGATTATCTAAGAATATTTTGGATTGATTTTTGCCGACTTCTCCGTTCTGGTCACTGAGCCTGTGGTTCGACATAGCTCACCAACCATCGTAGTGACCGAAAGTTCCGTACTATATTCTCTTGTGCGATTAATGAAATCCACTATTGCCGTGACATAGTCCATCGTGTTGTCCCAGAAGGCCATAATGTGACCGCAGTCGAATGTCTTTATTTGAGTGTCTTTCGATTTCCTATAAGGGATGTCCTCCGGCAATGAGAAACTGTCTTCTGTCGCAACTATGTATAAAATTTTGACTTTCCGTCTTTTAGGCTTGGAATAGACATATCCGTTGGGAATATTCACTGTTTTCCCTTTCAGCTGTTTTAACCTTTTCACCCATTTGTTCGGATCGCCGACATAGCCATCGAAGATCAAGCCGTTTACAGGGATGTCAGTTTTCTTCAGAAACTCATCCACTATCAGCGAGCCCATTGATATTCCCATAAGGTAGGGAACCTTTCCAGTTCGATAATATACATAGTTCGAGACCGCTGACAGGTCCGAGACAAATTCCGTGTGGAACAACTGGTTCCGTTCGATGGAGAAGTCTGAGCTTGCGCCGAAACCACGATAGTCATAGAGCCAGACATCGATGCCGTACAATTGCAGGAATCGCCCAAGATGCACCCAGTCGCCCATATTCCCGGCATCTGATTCGGAAATGATCAGAGGCGTCCCATTTTCCGATGGCAAATGCCATACGTTTATCTTAAAGCCATCTGTGGTCTCCACCTGTAACTCTTCAAAGTTCTTCCCTCGTTCCTCAATAGGAACCGAATATTCCCTTTGCGGATTTATCGCTGAAAGAATCAAGGGTTGGCATAGGAGAAGCGCGGACAGGATGAGATGTCCCGCATTATTCTTTCGTGTGATGGTTCTATGATCCATAACTTGTGTTCTTTACTGACAAAGTTATCTGATAATAGTTTTACCTGAAGTTTTCCGTCTAACTTTTCTTTTATCGTAATTTATTGAAAGACATAGTGTTGGAAATTTTCTTCGTCACTATGGCTTTCACAGAGTCTTACATTGAAGTTCTTTTGCTAAATCAGTAAGCGCTTAATACATCAGACCGAAAGTCCAAAGCGGGATGAAGTTGGCATAACCTGTCTCAATGTTATCTTTAACTATGGTAACTATATAGCAGTTGACTAATCTGGCGTGCAGGCAGTCGCCGAACAATTATATACGAGCTGGCGACACCAGCATTATGTGAATATGGCGGCAAACAAACCCTCCCTGAGTACAGCGAGAGGCCTGTGGATATGCCGCCTATGGTTTCCGGATCCGTAGGTGGCATACGGCCCGGCCTCACAATGGCGTGGAAGCATAATCGTATGCCGCCGTTTTGCAAAATGGCAACACGTACCTTTAAGATCTGCGAGACATATAGCGTGGCCCCTAGGCCCCGCAGACTATTCTATGATATGCCCATAACACTCAGGTGTCACACCTGAAAGAGCAGTTCGCTGACTGTCAGGTCAATGGCGTTTCAGGTGCGGTAAACCACGCGCACCTGGAAGTCCGGAACACCGATAGAACGCTCTGTGCCGGGGTCTCCGACTCTTAGGTGTGCGAATATGAGCGCACCTGGAACGCCAACTTGTTGTCTATCAAATGGAAGCTGTTTTAGGTGCGCAAAGTTCTGCATACCCGTAAGAGCGATCTTCAGTTGTTTTACGGGATAGAAAATGTACGTGCGAAGGCCTTTCCGTGTACAGAATATACCGTCTTTTGTAAAACAAAAACGGCCAAGGTGGATTACCTTTGCCGTTTTCTCTGAGCGGAATGCGAGGCTCGAACTCGTGACCTTCGGCTTGGGAAGCCAACGCTCTACCAACTGAGCTAATTCCGCAAAACAAATGCGAGACTTATTGATTGTGTTCAATAGCCTCGCATCTTTGTGATCCCCACAGGATTCAAACCTGTAACCTTTTGATCCGTAGTCAAATGCTCTATTCAGTTGAGCTAGGGGACCAGTTTGTCGGAGACCCGCTCCGACTTTATCTCTACAAGGACTATGCTTGCTCTTCCTTAACTATGGCAAGCTTCTTTTCCTTGATTCTTGCCTTCTTACCGGAAAGCTGACGCAGATAGAAGATTCTTGCCCTGCGAACCTTGCCGACCTTGTTCAGTTCAATGCTGTCAATGAATGGTGACTGAATCGGGAAAATCCTCTCAACTCCGATACCTCCTGAAATCTTGCGGACTGTGAAGGTCTTTGTCTGAGGAGTAGCACCTCTAAGCTGGATAACCACGCCTCTGAACTTCTGGAGTCTATCCTTGTCACCTTCCTTAATTCTGTAGGTTACGGTAACTGTGTCACCGGCCTTGAATTTTGGATACGTAGCGACTTTCTCGTTAGCGAAAGCCTGTTCTACAACTTTAATCAAATCCATCTCTCAATAAATTTTGTGGCAACATTACGCACATTTGATAACGACCCGTAAGCGGTTGCTCTTGTTTTTCGGACTGCAAATGTACGAATATTTTCTTAATTCCAAAAACTTTTTGAGATTATTTGAAAAATCTCAGCGCTGATCTGCACAAATCGGTGATTTTTGACCATTCTCCGGCCGCGATCATCTCTTTCGGGAACAGTTTAGAGCCCATCCCGACGCAGGTGACTCCGGATTTGGCCCAGGCCGAGAGATTCTCCTCGGTCGGCTCCACGCTTCCTGTGGCCATGATCATAGACCAAGGCAGAGGTGCGAGAACGTCCTTCACGAACTTCGGTCCGCCTACGCTTCCGGCAGGGAAGACCTTCACGAGGTCACAGCCGAGTTCCTGCGCGTTGCAGATCTCGGTGACGCTTCCGCATCCAGGGGTGTAAGGAATCCCGTGTCTGTTGCACAGTCTGGCGACCTCCGGGTTCAGAGACGGTGACACGATGAAGTTCGCGCCCATCTGAATGTATAGAGCTGCCGTTGGAGTGTCCAGAATGGTTCCCGCACCGAGGATAAGCCCGGGGCACTCGGCCAAAACGAACTTGGACAACTCCTTGAAAACCTCGATCGCGAAGTCTCCGCGGTTTGTGAACTCAAAGGCCCTGATGCCGCCTTCATAGCAGGCCTTGACAACGTTTTGGGCGATTTCCACATTATTGTTGAAGAAGACCGGGACTATTCCCGTCTCTTTCATCGCCGTCAAGGTCTCAAGCTTTCTGTATTTTGACATATCCGTAAAATTATCTTGACACGCGGCCTGAGCCGTTTCCTTTCATAAGATTCTCCACTTCCTTGACGCTGACCTGGTTGAAGTCACCGAAAATGGTGTGCTTCAGCGCAGATGCCGCCGCGGCGAAGTCAATCGCCTGCTGGTCATCCTTGTAGGTCAGGAGGCCATAGATGAGTCCGCCCATAAACGAGTCTCCTCCGCCGACACGGTCAACGATGTGTGTGATGTCATAGCGGCGGGACTGGAAGAGTCTCTCTCCATTGAATATTACCCCGCCCCAGGTATTGTGGTTGGCGTTGATCGAGCCGCGCAGGGTGATGGCCACCTTCTTGCAGCGCGGGAACCTTGCCATAAGCTGTCTGCAGACGCTCTCAAAACGACTCTGGTCAATGGCTCCATCCGTCTGTTCGGCGTTGAATCCCTCCGGCTTGATACCGAATTCCTTCTCGGCGTCCTCCTCGTTGCCAAGGATGAGGTCGCAGCCTTCCACGAGGGCCGGCATAACCTCAGCCGCGGTCTTGCCATATTTCCAAAGGTTCTTCCTGTAGTTGAGGTCGCAGGACACGAATATTCCAAGTCTGTTCGCGGCCTTTACCGCCTCATGGCAGACATCCGCCGCACTCTGGCTGATCGCCGGAGTGATACCGGTCCAATGGAACCAGTCCGCTCCCTCGAAGACCTTCTCCCAATCGATCATTCCCGGCTGGATGGTTGAGATTGATGAATATGCACGGTCGTAAACTACCTTGCTTGGACGTGCCACTGCACCGGTCTCAAGGAAATATATTCCCAGGCGCTCTCCGCCGAAGACGCAGTGCTTCGTGCCTACCCCGTAGGAGTGAAGGTCGCAGATGCAGCTTCGCGCTATGTCGTTATCGGGGAATCTGGTGACGAATTCCGTGTCTATTCCGAAATTGGCTAGAGACACGGCCACATTGGCCTCACCGCCTCCGAAAGTGGCCTCGAATTGTTTTGCCTGCGAGAATCTCAGGTAGCCCGGGGTGGAGAGCCTGAGCATGATCTCGCCGAATGTGATTACTTTTGCCATTATCGTTCGTTGTTATTTTCTGGTGTGTAAATGTAGATGTTGTGGATCTCCCGGTCGTAGCCTGGGTAAAAGCCCTTCGGCATGCCGAGGATGATCCTTGCGCCTCTGTTGGACATCACGATGAGATTACCGTTCTTGGGATTCATCGTAAGCCCCTCTATCTCACCGGTCAGGATGAAATCGTCCATCGTGCGGAACAACGTTACCTCACCTGTCTCCAGATCTACCTTGTAAAGGTTGTCAGGCTCGTCTTTCTCGGCGTCACCGTCATCGCAGGAGACGAGCATCTGCCCGTCCACGCAGTAGATACCCTGCTGGAGTCTCGGGGCGGGGGAGAGTGTCAGATTCCTGAGGTACTTCCCGGTCTTGAGGTCGTAGCAGTAAAGTTCCGAGCCTTGTACCCAGTCGGCTATCCAGACCTCCTTGCGGTCACGGTCAACGGTGAGGCCGCAGCATTCGACCTGGCCGGATTCCGGAACCCAAGGGATTGAACGCTTATATTCAAGGGTCTTCGCATCGTAGATGGCGGTCTGGATGTTCTTGCCGACACCGTCAAGGAAATATTCGCAACCGGCGAAGATCTCTCCGTCATATTCGTCGATGTCGCCGATGTGGTTGCATTCCAGTTGAAGGTCTTTGAACGGGGCTTCGTTCCTGGCGACCAGATTGCCCTCCATATCATATTTATAGAGTGCGGTGGATCCGGAAACATAGTAGAAATCCCCGTCGGTGGCGACCCCCTGGCGGCCTTCGACCTCCAGCACGTGATCCAGTTTGAAGTAGCTGTCAAGAACGGAAACAGCCCTCCCGCACGAAACGCACAGGAAGGCCATTACGCCGATTATTAGTTTGCCTCTCATTTAGAAAATGTTCTTCATCTTGTCGAACAAGGCCTTGTCGTCACGGGAAGGATCCGGGGTGAACGAACGGCTTGTCCTCATATTCTCCAGGGCGTTCCTCTCATCAGAGGAGAGTCTCTTTGGAATCCAGACCAGAATCTTCACGTAGAGGTCTCCTGTTCCGCTTCCGTACCCGCTCACGGCAGGGAGTCCCTTTCCGCGAAGCTTCATCACGGTGCCGGATTGGGTGCCGGGATCGACTTTCACTTTGTATGACCCATCCAGACAAGGTACCGTGATCTCGGTTCCCAAGATGGCGTCGGTAACGGAAATCACTGTAGAATAAAACAGGTTCTTGCCGTCGCGTTTCAATGATGAGTGAGGAATCTCCTCGATGATAACGAGCAGGTCACCGTTCACACCGTTGTGAGGGGCGGCGTGCCCTTCGCCTTTGATCGTCAGTTGCATACCATCCTCGACACCCGCCGGGATCTTGACCTTCACGGTCTCGCGTCTGCGGACTAAACCAGTGCCGCCACAGGTACGGCAAGGATTGCTGATGACTTTCCCTTCGCCGCCGCACTGCGGGCAGGTTGAATATGTCACCGTCCTTCCGAACAGCGAGTTGACCACACGCTGTGTCTGTCCTGTGCCGTTGCAGGTCGGGCAGGTCTTGACATCGGAAGCGTTCTTGGTTCCGCGTCCTCCGCAGTCAGGACAAGGTCTGTTGCGCTCGATTGTGATCTCTTTCTCCGCTCCGCTGGCGATCTCCTCAAGGGTAAGACGAATCCTTGTACGGATGTCACGGCCTTTCATAACCCTTTGCTGCTGAGTGCGTCCCTGACCTCCGCCGAATCCACCGAAGCCGGTGAATCCGCTGAAGCCTCCTCCGAACAGGTCGTTCAGGATGTCGTTCAGGTTTCCGAACCCTCCGCTGAAGTCCGGCCCAGACTGGCCGTCCACACCAGCGAATCCGAACTGGTCATATTTTGCCTTTTTGTCAGGGTCGCTGAGCACTGAATATGCCTCCGAAGCTTCCTTGAATTTCTCCTCGGCGGTCTTCTTCTCAGCCTCGGTGCCGTCCACCCAACGGTCAGGATGCCACTTCATCGCGGCAGCCCTGTAGGCTTTCTTTATCTCATCGGCGCTGGCTGTCTTCGCGACCCCCAACACCTCGTAGTAATCTCTTTTTTCTGCCATATTCGTCTATCTCCTATATTCCGACAACAACCTTGGCGTAGCGGATGACCTTTCCGGAAAGGGTGTAGCCCGTCTGGACGACATCATACACCAAGCCTTTCTTGTCTTCCTCCGGAACCGGGAACTGGGCCACAGCCTCGTGGAAGTCCGTATCGAACTTCTCGCCCTTGGCCTTGATCACCTCAAGTCCCTTGGTTTTAAGATATCCCATCAGTTTGTTGAATATCAACGCAGTGCCTTCCTTGGCCACTTCATCGGCCGAGTTCTCCTCCAGCATCTTCATCGCCCTCTCGCAGTCATCCAGCACCGGAAGCAGACCCTTGATCGTGTCAGCCGCCGCTGACGAGACAAGCTCAAGCTTTGCCTCCGCGGAATGTCTGCGGAAGTTCTCGAAATCGGCCATCAGGCGGATGTAGTCGTCCTTCTCCTTTGCCACGCTGGCCTTAAGCTCCTCGTTTTCTTTCAGAAGAGTGTTGAGTTTCTGCTCAATCTTCTTGGCCTCCTCGTCAACCTCCGGAGCCTCTTCCTTGCCTTTCTGCTCGTTTCCGGCTTTGTTTTCCGCCGATTCGGCAGTCTTGCCGGCCTGCTTAGGCTCTTCCTGCTCTTTATTATTTACTTCCTTGTTCTTTTTGCTCATATCTGATACTCCTTATAATCAAAACAATCCACGCTCTGGACAGTCACCGGACCATCCAAAGCGACTGCAAAGGTATCAAATTATCTGCCAATTACATAATCGCTGACATAATGTCAGACCATATTTATGTTGCGAATTAGCGTTACCATTGTTAACTTTGTCAAGCCAGGTTCTGACGGAGGAATGACATAGGCTACAAGTCTTCCGGACCGAAAGAACATCCAAATGTTAAAGAACAGACAATGAGCGCATTCATCAACGAAAACTTTATGCTGTCCAATGAGACGGCACGTCAGTTGTTCCACGGCGAGGCCGAGAAACTGCCGATAATAGACTATCACTGCCATCTTTCACCACGGGAGATCGCCGAGAACGTCCGGTTCCGCGACATCACTCAGCTTTGGCTGGTGGACGGCCACAGCGGCGACCACTACAAATGGCGCGCGATGAGGGCGAACGGAGTGCCGGAGGAATATATCACCGGAGACAAGTCCTCTTGGGAGAAGTTCGAGAAATGGGCGGCGACAATGCCTTACCTGATGCGTAATCCGCTTTACCACTGGTCGCATCTGGAACTGAGCCGTGTTTTCGGAATAGACAAAATCCTGAAGCCGGAGACAGCCCGTGAGATCTTCGAAGAGTGCAACGCCAAGCTGGCTACTCCGGAGTTCCACGGCCAGGCGCTTATCCGCAAGTTCAACGTGGAGGTGGTATGCACGACCGATGACCCGGCGGATGACCTGCGTTGGCACAAACAGATCGCTGAGCATCCGTTCGGCACCAAAGTGCTGCCTACCTGGAGGCCTGACAAGGTGATGGGAATCGAGGATGTCAAGTCATTCAATGAATATCTTGGGAGACTCTCCGAGGCTGCCGGAATCGAGATACGGTCATATTCATCATTGATCGAGGCTCTTCGCAAACGTCACGACTTCTTCGGGTCGATGGGCTGCCGCCTTTCGGATCACGGTCTCGACACATTCTATGCTGAGGAATATGATGAAAGCGAGATTGAAAGAATATTCAAAACCACCCTTTCAGGGATGCCTGTTGATGAATATGACGCTGTCAAGTACAAGAGTGCCGTCCTGTACGACCTTGCCGTGATGGACGCGGAGTCCGGGTGGACGCAGCAGTTCCACGTAGGGCCTCTGCGCAACAACTGTACGAGGCTATTCAATGGTGTCGGACCTGACGCAGGTTGTGATTCGATGAATGACAAGCAAATAGCCGTGGCCGGAAACAGATTCTTCGATGTCTTGGACATGACCGGCAACCTTGCGAAGACCATTCTCTATTGCCTCAATCCGAAGGACAATGAGGTAATGACCACAATGGCTTACAATTTCAACGACGGCACGGTTCCCGGCAAGATGCAGTTCGGCTCCGGCTGGTGGTTCCTTGATCAGGAGAATGGAATGCGCCGTCAGATGGACACCTTGTCCTCCCTTGGCCTTTTGAGCCGTTTCGTCGGTATGCTGACAGACTCACGCAGTTTCATCAGCTACCCTCGCCACGAGTATTTCCGCCGCATCCTCTGCGACATCATCGGCACCGATGTCGAGGCCGGCAAGATTCCGGCATCCGAGATTGACACTGTCGCCCGTATGGTCCGCGACATCTCCTACAACAACGCCCGGAACTATTTCGGTTTCTGATGCTCCTCCGGGCTATCCGAAAATGTCGTTAAGGACAGCGGCAAGCCGCAGGCCGCCGCGTAGAAGCTGGACTTCCACCGTCCCGGTCCATTCGCCCACGTAGTCATAGGACAGTTTGGAGCCGACAGGAGTCGAGGCGTAGATTGTCCTGCAGATCCCGTAGGTCTCCTCGCCCCAGGATTCCGGTGTCCCTTCCGCCATCTTTCTGTTCTCGGCCCAAGGGTTGGTGTCAATCTGCTCGACCCATTCCGAATATGTCCATTTGTGGGCGCTCTCGATGATTCCGGTGTCCCAGATGGAATGAAGGTTCGTACCGTTGTTGAAGAATTGCACCTGCCATCTGTTGCCGCCGCGGTCCGACCTGTGTCCCATGTGCATCGGACAATGCAGGTCGCCCATAAGGTGGACCAGGAACTTCAATGAGAGCGCCTGCTCCTCCTTGTCAAGTTTTCCGCTTTTCAACGCCGCTATCTGCTCGTTGACGGCGCGGACGACATCGCCGTTCTCGTTAAGGGGAGCTCCGCTGAAAGTCTCGCCCTCGTCAGTGTTCCTGTAATGCCACGAGCTGGTGTACCTGTATTCAGGAGTGTGGCTGGCATTGTCCATCCAATTCGCCCAGTACACAATGGTCTTCCCGTCAAGTATTTCGTCAATCTTCCTTGCCGCCTTTCGGGTAAGATGCCGCTGCGCGACAGCGCAAGTGACATCATGCCCCTTCTGCCCCCAGCAGAACCCGTCGACAGACACCGCAAAAAGACCCGCCATCAGCAGTGCCATCATCAGAATCCTATTCGTAAACCTCATATTCTCAATTATTTAATTTTCGTGAATATTCAACATCCCTATTCGCTTTTCCATCCCCGCACATGACGGGAAGGCCTCCAGCCACATCGCCTTCTCCGTTGGGACTGCAAACTTACACAAAAAACGTGATTCTTCTCCCCTCCGCGCAAAAGAAATCCCGTTTGAGGATGAATGCTGATGGAAAGTTGGTGGAAAAACTCTTCGGTCTATCTCTGAGAACTACTGTGTGGCGCGAATATTTGGTGCGGCCGCTCGCCAATGCCGGATGTGGCTCTGGGCGGAAACACCGACCGCGGCCACCAGAGCCGCGATCAATGACAAGTTGTACTTTCTAAACGTCAGTACATCAGATGTTTTTTGCTATTGTTCCTCCATCCGGCCTCGCTCTTGTAGTCAGTAAAATAAATCACAATGTCGGCCTCGCTCTTGTATTTCACAAAAAAACAAAGCCCCTTGTTGCCCTCGGCCTCGCTCTTGTACTTGCATTTGTAGACGACCAGATCCGTCTCGGACTTGTATTTGGTGACATGGACTTTCACGTCCGCCTCGCTTTTGTACTGACATGAATACACGGTCTGCGCCTTGGCGCCGATGCCGAAAGCCATAAGGGCTACAATGATAGTGATGATGTGTTTATTCATATTCTTTGGTTGTTAGTTTTCTTCCGAAAGTAGGGTTCTCTTGCCGTCATAAGCCGGAATGACCCTCGCAAGGGAAGGCTTTCCGGTCTCCTTTCCATCGTGTACTCCTGATGGATCTGGTTCATAATCACCTCAAAGATATGAAATTACTCTGAAAACACAAACAACAGTACGTAATGATTCGCTTCGGATGCTTCGGATGTTCCAAGGCCTTCGGCTGCTACTGCAAATGGCCGTTGCATCTTACAAAACACGTTCATGCTAATGTGCCTTAGAACGTTGCCTATTAATGAATATGTTGAAAAACTCAGATGATTTACCACGAGTTATTCAGCTTATTCATTGTTTTACCGCCTTCCGCTGCCACTTCGGCTGAACGAGTTTTGTTAAATTACTTCAAGATGCGGACGGAGGCTGGGAAGATTTTGAGGGACAGAAGAGCGAATATTCGGCGATTAATCGCTAATTTTGTGGGCGGCAGGAAAGCGGGGCCGGTTGTTTTAGAAGATTTTGTTGACGGTTACATTTTACTACGAATATGCCAAGTTACCTTCAGATAGAGAACATCTCCAAGTCATACGGGCCGAAAGTCCTGTTTGAGCACATCGGCTTCAACATCAATGAGGGCGACAAGATCGCCCTGATCGCCCCGAACGGCACCGGTAAGACCAGCCTTCTGCGCATTCTGGCCGGCAAGGACAGCTCCGATTCCGGCGGCAAGATCATATTCCTCAAGGACATCCGCATCGCGTTCCTTGAGCAGGAGTATGAATATGATCCCGAATCCACCGTGTGGAATCAGATTATGCGGGACAGCGAACAGTGGACTAAGAACCTTGATCCTGAACATCTTGCTGAATATGAGCAGCGCGTCCGCCGCCTTCTGACCTCCTTCGGGATGTCTGAATATGACCGTAAGATGAAGGTGCTTTCGGGCGGGGAGATCAAGCGTGCCGCCATCATCGTGATGCTTGCCAGCGAGGCGGACTTCTTCGTGATGGACGAGCCGACCAACCATCTGGACATCGACGGCATCGAGTTTCTGGAGAACTATCTGTCTCACGCCCGATGCACGCTTCTGATGGTGACCCATGACCGTTATTTTCTGGATTCCGTGGCCAACACCGTGATGGAGATGGATCACGGAGCCGTATATATTTATAAAGGCGACTATCAGAACTATCTGGAGAAGAGGCAGGAACGCATCGAAAACTACAATGCCGAGACTGATAAGATCAAGAATCTTCTGCGCCGTGAGCTGGAGTGGATGCACGCCAGTCCGTGCGCCAGGACCGGCAAGGCCAAGTACCGCAAGAACGCTTTCTACGAGCTGAAGGACAGGGCCGGGCAGGTTTACAGGACTGACAGCGTGAGCCTTGGCGAGATGGGGCCTGCCTCCAGGCTCGGAACCAAGATCATCAACTGCAAGGATGTCAGTTTCTATTACGGCGGAGACTGCTACCTTAGCCATTTCACGTACAACTTCCAGCGCTACGAGAAAGTCGGCATCGTCGGCAAGAACGGTGTCGGCAAGACCACATTCATCAATCTTCTGATCGGGAATATGGATCAGTCGGATTCTGGTTCTTCTACGGTTGGTGAGCCTGGCCGAACCACGGTAGGTGAGCTTTGTAGAACCACCGGCGTGATCGAGAGGGGAGAGTCTCTGAAGATCGGCTACTACCGCCAGAGCGGAATGCAGTTCGATGAGAACCAGACTGTTCTGGAGACCGTGAACGACACTCATCTGTTGAGCCAGTTCCTCTTCCCGCACGATATGCTGAACAACCGCATCAGCAAGCTTTCCGGAGGAGAGAAACGCCGCCTCTACCTGCTGACCATCCTGATGAGGCAGCCGAACCTGCTGATAATGGACGAGCCGACGAACGATCTGGACATCGTGACCATAAATATTCTTGAAGAGTATCTGAAAGAGTTCAAGGGCACTTTGATCCTTGTCTCCCACGACCGTCATTTTCTGGACCGCTTGGTGGACCATCTGTTTGTCTTCTGCGGCGATGGTGAGGTCAAGGACTTCATCGGCAGCTACAGCCAGTACCGCGAGTTCATCAAGGACTATGAGGCCGAGAAACGCGCCAAGGCCCGTGAGGAGGAACGTGCCTCTAAGTCCGCCGCTGTTGCCGGCTCACTTTCAGCCTCGTCTCCGCTTGACGCCGGTGCTTCATCCAAGCCTTCCCGTCCCGATGCTCCCCGCAAGCTAAGCTATAAGGAACAGCGTGAGCTTGAGCAACTTGAGAAAGACATCGAGTCCCTCACCGCCGAGAAGTCCGACCTGGAGTCCAAGATGAATGGCGGCCTCACCGACCCCGCCGAGCTCCAGAAGGTCACCACCCGTTTCGCCGAGGTCTCCTCGGAACTCGACACCAAGGAAACCCGCTGGCTTGAGCTCTCCGTCTGACATCTCCTGTACCTACAAATCGAAAGAGTCGTGCAAGGGACTTGCTGGCTTGTGCCCTCCATCTGTCACTTTCAGCACCATCCTCAATAGAATCAGGCTATGGAGGCGTGAATCGTAATGTGTTGTAAATGAATATGTTCGTAAAGGCTGCCCTCTGAAAATGACCGGCAGCCTTTCGTAACTCGCACTGAATCAATGGGTGTGATTCCACATTATGATTGTGAAGAAGACTGTGACCACTTGGTCAACAATCGAATCAATGTTGACTTTACGCTAACTCGTCGGCCAGATTATCAACTTGTTCCTTTGTAAGTCCGCAGAACCGCATCACGAGTTCCTTGGCCATTCCGCCAAGAAGCATAGCTTTGGCTACCTCAGCCTTTCCTTCAGCCTTTCCTTCAGCTTTTCCTTCAGCCTTTCCTTTTGCTGTCCCGTCAGCGATTCCCTTGGCCTCGCCATCGGCGTATCCCGCCTCGAAGCCCTTGCGCTCGGCGAATTCCCGCTGCGCCAGAATGTCCCTCTCGTTCATCTTGTCGATCTCGTATTTAAGTTTCTTCTCCTTGTCGAACGCCGCCACCTCGCACGCCTCGGCGAGCCGTCTGGAGATTCCTCCGGCCTCCTCGATCCACTCCGGAATCTTTTGGAAGCCACCGCTGTTCCTGAATATGTAGAACAGCCTGTCGGACTCCGTCACGCACTCCTCCAGCGTCTTGGTGAACAGTGTCATCTCCACAAAGATAACACTAATTGTCTGATTCGCAACCATTCCGGTGCGTTTTTCCGTGAACTGCCAGTAGGAGATGAAGTGGTCGGTGTCCCAGAGCGACTCGTCGTCGTGCCTCAGGCGATAGTTCAGGAAGGAGACCACATAGACCGGGTGGAGCTTCCCGTACAGATCCCCCTCCGACAGCTCCAGGTGATAGAGTCCTGATGCGTAATAGACGCACCTTTCGAAGAAGTAGTCCTCTTCCGCTGCCTGCATCTCGACGATGAAGGTCCTGTCGTCCTTGTCCACGCAGACCAGGTCGAGGACCGTCTTCTTCCCGTAGGGGACATCCCTCCGCTGCTCGCGGTCTGAATATTCCTTGATGTCCTCGATCCTTGCCTCTGGCGGTAGGATCTGGTTCAGCACTCCGATGAGGATGTCCTTGTTGTTTTTGTCGGCGAACACCGCCTTGAATCCGACGTCGCTCCGCAGGTTGACGAACGGGGCGAGCTCATTTTTGTCTTTAAAGAAGTCCATATATTTAGGTGTTAAATATTTGAACCGCAATAATATGGACAAAAAACGTAAAAAACGAAAAGAAACATATTCAAAACATAAGAAACAGAAAAATCGTCTTAAGAAACAGAAATATTTTTCTTCCTATTTTCCGCAGTTTTTGACTTTTAGTCCAGCAATCGGCCCTACAGCCACGTGAGAGGGGCCTCAAGCGGCTTGAGAAGCGCTTCAGGACGGGCAGGATCACCAAGGACAAGCTGAACAACCGCGGCTACAACCGCTTCCTCACCATGACGGGGGACGCCACGGTCGGGATAGACTACGACAAGGTCGTCAGGGACGAGCGCCTGGACGGCTACAAGGGCTACACCACGAACAGCTCGCTTCCGGATGACAGGATGATAGAGGAATATGGATACCTCTTCATGATAGAACGCGCCTTCCGCTTCTGCAAGACGGACCTTGACATCCGTCCGATGTATCATAGGCTCTTCAATAGGATTGAGGCCCACGTCTGCATATGTTTCGTGGCGTACACGATCATGCTAGAGTTGGAGCGCATCCTGAAAACTGCCGGTACTAGGATCACCTTGGACAGGGCCCGCTTCCTCGCGGAGAAAATATATCAGATTGACTACATCAATCCATACGACAACAAGCGAAAGTCAGTGCTCCTGCACACCAAAGAGGAGCCAGAAGTCACCGAGTTGCTTGACATCATCTCGGCCAACTGCTAAAATGGGTGTCCCATTGCGGAAAACAGGAAATACAAGGAGGTCGCCGAGTTGTTGAATATCTCCGAAGACAAGGTTGACAACAACATCCGTTTCGTCCGCAAAGCCCTCCAGTCCAGCCTGAAAGACTACCTCCCTGTGATTCTCCTCACCTTCATCAGTATCAAATAGATGGTTGGAAGGCAACAGAAAAACTCAATTGTTTTCTGAGAGTTAATCTACCTGAACAGCCTGTCGATGTCCTTGACGGTGTGCGGGAGGGCGAAGACGACGACTCGGTCGTAGGGCTCTATGCGGGTGGATCCGATCGCGATGTAGGATTCGCTGCCTCGGATGAGGCCGCCGATCACGGCGTCTTTCGGGAACGAGATGTCTTTCAGGGTGCCTTTCGTGATGGCACTGTTCGGGGCGACGGTATATTCAAGAACCTCCGCGTCCGTGCCGCTCATATACTTGACCAGGCGGGCCTTGCCGCTTAGGGTGAACTTGAACAGGCGGCCGGCGGTGATCAGTTTCTTGTTGATGACCGAGTCCACGCCCATCTCCTCGGCAAGGTGGATGTACTCGATGTTCTCGACCTCGGCGATGGTCCTGTCAACGCCGAATTTCTTCGCCACCACGCAGGCCAGCACATTGGCCTCGTCGTTGCCGGTCAGGGCCAGAAATGCGTCGTAGTCCTTGATCCCTTCCTCCAGAAGCAGGTCGGAGTTCCTGCCGTCACCGATGACAATGATCACATTGTCCGGCAGCCTTTCCGACAGAATCATTCCACGCTCCTTGTCCCGCTCCAGAATCTTCACGGAACTGATTTTCTGGCTGAGCCTTGCGGCGACCAGCTCGGCGATGTCCGATCCGCCGAGGATCATCACCTTGTCGATCTCTATGTTGCTCTTGCCGAGGAACTTCATCAGGAATGCCATACCTTCGCGGGTGGCTATGATGAAGACCAAGTCATTGAACATAAACTTGGTGTCGTACTTCGGCATAATGGTCTTGCCACCGCGTGAGATAGCGATCACACGGAACTGCAACTCGTCACTTGTCGCTATGGCGGCGAACTCAGCGAGCTTCATGTCCAGAAGAGGGGAGTCCTCCTCCAGTTTGAACACCTCGACCTGAAGCTTTCCACGGGCGAAATCCATCGACTCGGTCGAGGACGAGTGCTTCAGCAGATCGAAGATCTCGTCGGCCGCAAGCCTTTCGGGATAGAACATCAACTCGATGCCCATCTGCTTGAACAGCAGCTTGTTCTCTGCTGACAGGAAGTCGTTGTCATCGATTCTGGCAGTAACTTTCTTGGCTCCGAGATTTTTGGCCAGAAGTGCGCTCACGATGTTCACATCCTGTGGCACGAAAGGCACGACGGAGATGAACAGATCAGCGTCCTGCACGTCGGCCTCGCGCATCACCCTCAGCGAGGATGGCGCTCCTTCGATGGCGATCACGTCGGCTATCGAGCTGATGTTGGCAAGCCTCTGCGGATCATCGTCAATGACGGTTATGTCATTGGCCTCAAGACTAAGCATCTTCGCCAGATGCGAACCTACCTCGCCGGCTCCCTGAATGACGATTTTCATATCAACTTCCTTAAATATTCAAAAATTCCGTTCCCCTTGAGCATAGCAAGCGGCACGATCCACTCCGGGAAAAGCGCCGGAACATCAATCCTGCGGTGTGTGTCGGCATATTCCTGAATCGCCTTGACATCTGGCCTGACCTCCAGTCGCCGGAACTCCTTGTGCGCCTCCCAAACCGCCTTGAAGCAGTCTTTCTTGCCTGTCAGCAGATAGACAAGCGCAGAGCAGCCGTCCAAGCACATTCTTAGGAATATGGTGCCTCGGGCGCGTCTGCAAGCCTTGACGGCAGCCTTTTCCGGCGTCAGCTCCCTCACTTCCTGCAATGAATATGTCTTCGCGAGGTTGTTCTGGAGCATCAGCAGATTGTTCCGGTAGTTCAGCTTCAGTTTCCACGGGGAGTCGTTCGGCAGTGTGCCGCCTCCGAGATGCCACACAACCGACTGAGGCACAACGAATATGTTCTTTCCCTCCAACTGAAGTCTCCAGCAGAGATCAATCTCCTCCATATGGGCGAAAAACCTGTCGTCCAGCCCTACCATCTTTGAATATTCCGTCTTGCGGACCATCAGGCACGCTCCTGTGGCCCAGAAGACCTTGGCCGGAGAATCGTACTGGCCGTTGTCCTTCTCAACTCTCTTGAGAACCCTTCCGCGGCAGAACGGATAGCCGAAACGATCCAGCATTCCGCCGGCCGCTCCTGCATATTCAAAGGAGTCTTTTTCGTACCACGAATGGAGTTTCGGGGCGCAGGCGGCGCAGTCCGGGTGGCTGTCCATCCAGTCGGTGAGCGGTTTCAACCAATCTTGGGGAACCTCGATGTCAGAGTTTATGAGCACGAAATATTCAAGATCTCCGGCGTCCGGCAGCTCGCATACAGCCTTGAAGGCCCTGTTGTAGCCACCGGTGAAGCCGTAGTTCTTGTCCATGCGGATCTGCCGCACTGTCGGGAACTTCTCGGACAGCATCTCCATCGAACCGTCCGTGGAGGCGCTGTCAGCGACAATGATATCCGTCCCGTCCGTGGCCGAGGCCAGCAGACCAGGCAGGAAACGCTCAAGATATTCCTTTGTGTTCCAGTTCAGTATGACAACCGCCGTGCGCATCTTCCTTTATTACTCTTTGTGGCAGTCGCCGTTGCCGTGGCAGCATTCGCCGTCCTTCTTGCCTTCTCCGTGGCAGCACTCGCCATCCTTGTGACCTTCGCCGTGGCAGCCGCCCTCGCCCTTGTGGCAGTGGCACTCGTGCTCTTCCTGTGGGAGGAACTCGCCGTGGAGGCCTTCCTTGAGCTCTTTCTCCGTAGCTTCCCTGACGCTGACCACCTTGCCGGTGAAGTTGAGGGTCTTGCCGGCCATCGGGTGGTTGAAGTCCATCACAACGGTGTCTGGCTTGACCTCGTGAACGGTTCCCTGTACGACCTGGCCAGTGTTGCTGAGCATAGGGATGATCTGGCCTACGACGAGAAGATCCTCGCGAACTTTCCCGTCGATCTCAAAAGCGGCCTTAGGCAGCTCGAAGAGACGGCTGGCGTCGAATGTGCCGTAGCCTTCCTCCGGAGTGAGGGTGAACGCGAACTCGTCGCCCGGCTCCTTGCCCTCGACCTCGCTCTCGAATTTAGGAAGAAGCATATGTGTCCCGTGAATGTAGCCAAGCGGACGCTCCTGCGTCGCCTTGTCGGCGAGTTTTCCGTCCACAATCAGTTCGTAGGTCAGCTCGACCACATTGTTTTTCTGTACTTTCATAATGATGTCTTATTGTTAATGAATTTATTTTCTGTTTGTTATGAACTGCTGACGATTCCGCGTCACGCGCTGAAATCAACATTTCCGAACGCTAAGGTAGGAATAAGTTTTGACTTACAGAACCTCGCATCGTTTCCGGCGGCCAAAAGATTGTTCCAAAGGGTGAGGAGATTGCCGGTTATGAGCATCTCCCTTACCGGATGGACGATCTTTCCGTCCTTGAAAAGGAAGCCTTCGACTCCGAAGGAGAAGTCGCCGGTGGCTGAGTTGCTGTTGCCGCCGTTGAAGCCGGTGACAAGGATGCCTTCGCCGACTATACGCATCAGTTCCTCCTTGCCGCAGGTCGCTTCGACAGGCTCAGCGACCGATGGCGCGAAACAAGGCAAAACCACCGGTCTCGTAGCGTCCTCAACCGTAGCCTCGACCCCCATCTTCCTCGACATATAAGTATTGACGAAATATTCCTTCACAACCCCGTTCTCAACAATCGGCATCTCCGCGGTCGCAACCCCTTCAGAATCAAACAGCCTCGACCCCGTCTCCCCGACGCTCACCGGCTTGTCCCATATATTCAGCCACTCCGGAAACATCTTCTTCCCCAGCGAATCCAGCATGAACGAATTCTTCTGCTGCAATGAATATCCTCCCAGAGCGTTCAGCACAGGTGTCACCAGCCTTGAGGCCACCTCACTGTCAATGACCATTGAATATTTCCCGCTCTCGACCTTGACCGGGCCGATCTGGGCCATCGCCCGCCGGTATGCTGTCTCGCCGCAGTCCTTGATGTTCAAATCCTTGAGCATCGGAGTAGCGTCCCACCAGTAACTGCTGTACCGGTTCCCGTCAGCGTCCTGCACAGTCACTTCGACCCCATATTCAAAGGAAGTCTCGGTGTGGCGGCAGCGCAGTCCATTGGAATCGATCACCAGCGAGTCGAAGATGGAGTCTGAATATTCCCCCTCCTCAGAGATGAGCCCGTCGCCGCAATGCTTTTTGAATATGCTCGCGTCGATCGCCATCCTTAGCCTCCCGTCCGATGTCAGGGCAGGATAAGTCTCGTCAAAAAGTCCGAGTTCTTTGCCGGTCACGGCGTTTTTCGCTGTTCTGGATTTGTCCGGCAAGTCCCTGCAAGAGTCTTCCGCAAGCATCCTTACCGTTGCGATAGCCTTTTTGAGGAAATCATCCAACTCGCTTTCCACCAGCCTGTTGGTAGAGAAACTTCCGAACTTTCCGTCCACGAAAAGGCAGACGCTGATCGACCTGTCAAGGCAGTGGTTCACCTTGTCAAGCTCTCCGTTGAGAGTCCCGAACAATTCCATCAGGCTCTTGTTCAGCGTGATGCGAACCTTATCCGCTCCAAGGTCGAGAGCCTTCCCCAGGCAAACGTCAGCGACTTTCATTTCTTGCCCGGTCAGCATTCCGTTGATCTCTTCCATTCTATTTTCCTCCAACTGTAAGCTTGTTGATCAGCACGGTAGGGATTCCGCAGGAGACCGGGCAACTCTGTCCCTTTCCGCACGTCCAGGCCCCCTCGTCAATCTTCAGGTCATTCCCCACGGCCACAATGTCGGCCAATGCTTGCGGCCCGTTACCGATGATGTTTATGTCCTTGACCGGCTGGGTCAGCCGTCCGTTCTCGATCAGGAATCCGCTCTTGACAAAGAACGTGAAATCTCCTTCACCGATCTGAACCTCACCGTTGCTGAACTGATCCACATATATTCCTTTCTTCACGGATGCGATGATGCTTTCCTTGTCGGCCTTGCCGCTTTCCATATATGTCGCCCTCATTCTCGGGATCGGAGCGTAACGGAATGATTCCCGCCGTCCGTTGCCGGTAGGGGAGACCCCGTAGAATCCGGCGCTGATCCTGTCGTGCAGGTATGAGGTCAGAATCCCGTCCTTTACCATATATGTCTTTTGTCCCGGAACGCCCTCGTCGTCGAAATTGATGGAACCTCTATTGAACGGAATCGTGCCGTCATCCACGATCGAGATGCTTTCGTCGCAGATTTTCTGTCCCATTTTCTCTGAGAAGACTGACTGGCCTTTCCTGTTGAAATCCGCCTCGAAAGCGTGTCCCATAGCCTCGTGCAGCAATATCCCCGAAGCTCCGGCACCCATCACGACAGGCATCTGCCCGCCTTTCGGGCGTTTGGCCACGAAACGGTCGTCTATCCCCGCCTCAATGCTGTCCGCGATCTCGTCCAGAAGCGATTTCGTAAGCATCTCTGTGCCCGCTCGGTACGCCCTGGAGGTGTTCTTGCTCTCGATCTTGCCGTCCTGGCTGAACACGACTGAGGCTGACAGGATTCCCATCGGCCTTGTCTCGAATGTCAATTCTCCCAAGGAGTTGAACATCAGGATATCGCTTACTTGTCCGGAGAACGAGACGATGATCTTCACTATTCTGGAGTCTTTCGCGGCAATCTTCTCCTTCAATTTTTCCAGCCACGGGACAAGCTGCGTCGCGTCGGATGATCTCCAATCATATTCATAAGAATATCTGTCCTTAGGCGCTGTGACGGTTCTGCAGCAAATCGCAGACGCTGTTCCGGTGCCGCCTTCCGCTATCTTGGAGGCCGCCAGGGCCGCCTCGGCCATCGAGCGGGAATCCGTGCTTTCGGAGTAGGCATAGCCGGTCTTGTCTCCTTTCAGAACCCTGATTCCGACACCGTAGTCGATGTGGAATCCGCCTGAGGAGACGATTCCGTCCCGCAGCAGCAGGTCGTTGTACGAAGTGTTCTCGAAGAATAGGTCGCAGTAGCTTCCGCCTCCTTTCAGACCATCGGCCGCAAGCCTTTCCAATTGTACTTCGCTGACCTGGAACAGGTTGAGATAGAAATTCTTATCCTTGTACATTCTTTAGTTTCCTTTTTTCTTCTTCCAGATGTTTTTCATATTCTTCGTTGATCGCCTGGATCTTGCTGAACTTCTCCGGCTCCCGGATTATCTTTCCGTCCTCCGACGCCTCGGCCACAATTGAGAACGGCACATTCGAGTTGTCAAGGAGAAGCCATCTGTCGCAGATCGGCATAAAGTCCCGGAAAAGATAGTGGAGTCCGACATTGTAGCGCCTCCGGATGGTCTCTTCCTTGATGTTATGCCCTCCGGTGGCCACCCTTGCGGCCACTCTTGCGACTGCAAGATCCGGAGAGTTCAGCCAAAAGTACAGAATCGTGACATAGTACCCGGCTTCCTTCGCGTCCTTTATCACCTTGAGAAGAAAACGTGTGGCGAGCGTGGTCTCGATGCAGAAATCGGCCTTCCTCTGGAGCAGGAACCTCATCTTCATCAGCATATAGCGGCTGGCGGCGACGTAGACGCTTTCCGGATGGAACGGCGAAAGGCTTTTCGCGAACTCATCGGAGTTCACGAACTCGCTGCATTCCAGCATCCCCGGCAGAAGCGCGTAGGACGCCGTGGTCTTCCCGGAACCGTTGCAACCGGCTATGATGAAAAGTCTTGGCATATATCAATTCCCAAAGGCGGACAATCATTTGCGAATATTGCAAACTGTCGGCCACATTTATTATTATACGAATATATTCGTTATTTTGTTTTGGTTGGCTTTGGATGTGTCACGCCGTAGCCGAAGAGGGAGAAGTCCCCTTTGCAAGGATCGCCGGGGAATATGTCCGCGAAGCAGTCGGTGATCTCCCGTACGGTCGTGATGTCCTTCTGCTTTCTGGTCGTGAGCCCGAGCGCAATCGCCTCGTCATAGACGTGCACATCCAACGGGATGAGAAGATAGGCTGGATCCGTGTCCTTCCATATTCCCAGATCCACCTTGCCGTCATCGCGCACCATCCAGCGCCTCATCATGTTGATCTTCTTGTTCGGAGCCTTGAGGTCGGATTTCTGGCCGAAGATATTCGTCCTGAACTCGTCCTGGGACAGAGATTCGAGGGATGGGCTTGCCTCATAGGCGCTTTTCAGACGGGAACATATTCCAGCCACCTCGCTCCATTTGATCGTGCGGTGGATGCTGGTGCCGTCGTCCCGCCACTTGCCGCGCATCACATATTCATAAGGCTTCCAGTCCATTTCCTCGAAAAGTCTGCCGCAGTCCCTGATGATCATCGCCCTGCGGCCCCAGGCGAAATGCGCCGCGAAGACCGCCGCGATTTCCACGTCGGCCAATGAGCGTTTCCCGGCCTTGAAACGCTGCGCGAACAAGGTCGGGAAAGCTATCGGATCTTCCTGGAAGTACTGAGGGTCGTTGTAGGTCTCAGCCCACAGGATCAAAGTTTGTCTTGTCTCTTCTGTCATTTAGAAGTCATTTTTGCCGAGCCTGAAGTATTTTGTTTTAATCCTTCGTCGCCGCCTCCAGTTTCTTAAGCAGCGCGAACATCACCACACCGGCGGCGATGCAAAGTCCCATCAGAATGCTCCAGTTGGCCGTGAGGGAAACCTTTTTCCAAAGCAGTCCAGGGATGGAACTGAGGTAGTTGCCGACAGCGGTCGCCGCGAACCACAGACCCATCATAAGACCTTTGTACTTAGGAGGCGCCACCTTCGACACGAAGGAGATGCCCATCGGGCTGAGCAGAAGCTCGGCGAAAGTCAGGATCAGGTAGGTTCCGATCAGGTACATCGGCACCACTGGATCCGGAGCTACCGTGCCGTTGAGCGAAGCCGGTGAAGGCTGGCCAATGGAGGCGAAGATCATCACCAGATAGCCGCAGGCCGCCACAAGCATTCCTATTCCGATCTTCTTCGGCGCGGAAGGCTCCATTCCCTCAGGATGCTTGGCGGTCTTTTTCGCGGCGAGGGCACTGAATATGGCCATAGACACCGGTGTGAGGGCCACCACGAAGAACGGATTGAACTGCTGGAAGAGCTGTGGCTGAATCTCCAGAGGGTTAGGAAGGCCTTTGAATATGGCGTAGGCCCCGCACCAGAGGGCGGCGGTCACGGCTCCGCAGCCGATCTTGCCGGAAGCCTTCTCAGACTGGAATATTCCGAAAAGAGTATAGACTGAGGTCGCGATGAGAGCCAGCGCCCAGATGTTGAACCCGATTCTGCTCCAGCCCTCGGCAGTGCTTTGCGTGTAGTCGCGTGCGAACCAGGTCAGCGACTGGCCGTTCTGGTGGAACGCCATCCAGAAGAAGATAACCACAGCAAACACGAGGCACAGGGCCACGATACGCTCCTTGGTCTGTTTCGGAGTGAGCTCCACGTAATTGCCTCCGGAGGTCTTGGCCTGTTTGGCGTTGACGTCAGCGTGCTTGAACCAGCTCTTTGTCGCGAAATAGATCGCTATCGAGACCACGAGTGAGATGCACGCCACCGCGAATCCCATATTGTAAGAAGCAGAAAGCTTGTCGATGTAGTACGGACAGAACTGGTCGAGCCCCATTCCGGCCGCGTTTGCGTCCGGCATCATCGCCATAAGCCCGTTCAGTTGCTCGGCTCCCTCCGGAGTGATCGTGCCGGCCATCTGCTGGTGGGCCAACGCCGGAATCGCAGCCTTGTATATGAGCCCCGCCTTTGCCAGGAACTTGTTTGTGATGGCGGTGGCGGCGGCAGGAGCGAACATCGAACCGATGTTGATGGCCATATAGAACAGGCTGAACGCGCTGTCCCGTTTGGATGCGTACCGTGGATCATCGTAAAGGTTGCCGACCAGAACCTGAAGGTTCCCCTTGAATAGACCCGTTCCGACAGCGATGAGCAGCAGGGCCGCGAGCATCACGGTGACTCCAAACCCGTTGGCCGCTGTAGGGACTGCCAGTACCAGATAACCGATGAACATCACGCAGATGCCCGTCACGACGCATTTGCCGAATCCGATTTTGTCCGCGAGCCATCCTCCCACGACCGGCATAAAATAGACCGCCGCGAGGAAGATTGAATATACCTGGCTGGCCGTTGACTGCTCCCATCCGAACTTGGCCTGGAGGAACAGCATGAAGATGGCCAGCATCGTGTAGTAGCCGAAGCGCTCGCCCGTGTTGGCGAGGGCGAGCGCGAATAAACCTTTCGGTTGGTTTTTGAACATACTATGTTACTTTGTTACTTTCTCAAGCCACTTGACCATGCCGAGCATAACGCCCATTGCCAGGAGGCACATGCAGAGGAACACGCTCCAGCAGGCCCACAGAGGCATCTTGTTGTACATCAGAGGTCCGATCCACAAGAAGAGGTTGCCCACCGCGGTGGCGCCGAGCCAGAGTCCCTGGCAAAGTCCGAGAAGGTGCTTCGGGGCGACCTTCGACACGAACGAGAGTCCGAGAGGGGAGATGAAGAGCTCAGCCACGGTGAGGAAGAAGTAGGTCGCGATCAGAACCCAAGGGCCGGCCTTCATCGTGGCCTGCTGGGCGACTTCCATACCTCTGAAATCGGTGGCTGAAGGGTAACCCATCACGCCTGAGAATATCGCGAGGAACAGATAGGCGGTCGCCGCGATTCCCATTCCGTAGGCGATCTTGCGAGGGGTCGAGATCTGCTTGCCTCTCTTGCCGAGGGCGCCGAAGATCCACATGATGATAGGGGTCAGCACGATCACGAAGAACGGATTGACGGCCTGCCAGATCTCCGGGGCGATTTTGTCGGTGTTGACGAAGTCACGCGCGAAGAGCGAGAGGGACTGGCCGTTCTGGTGGAACGCGAGCCAGAAGAAGATCACAACGCCGAGAACCGCGAACAGGGCGTACATTCTCTGCTTGATCTCCTTTGCCATGGTTGCCTTCTCCTCGGCGGTGTAGCCGGCATTGGCGGAGGCTGCCTTCTTGGCAGGAGTAGGGAATTTCTTCTTGTTGGCAAGGAATATCACAAGAGAGATCATCATGGCCACGACGGAGGCGATGAAGGAATAGTGGATACCGGCGTTGAACACGTCCAGATAGTTCGTGCAGAAAGTGCCTACGGCCTCTCCGCCCTGGGCCAGCATCGCAGGATCGGCGCCCGCCTTCACGGCCTCGTCCATGAAGTTCTGCGAGGTGGTGCCGTTGCTGATGAACTCATGGCAGAGTCTAGGGAGCTGTGAGTTGTAGATGAATCCGTTGACTTTCAGCCACCAGCTTCTCAGAAGAGGAGCCACGAACGGAGCCACGAGGCCTCCGATGTTGATGAACACGTAGAAGATCTGGAAACCGGAGTCGCGCTTTCCCTGTGCCTCTTTGAGAGCCTCGGGACCTTGCTTGGCGGCCTCGGCCTCGAAATTGTCGTACATCTGTCCGACGATCGCCTGAAGATTGCCCTTGAACAGACCGTTGCCGAACGCGATCAGGAAGAGAGCGAAGCAGGTCAGCGGCAGCAGCCACGCCTTGTTCTCAGGTGTCGCGAGGATCGGAACGGAGAGAACCACATAGCCCAACGCCATAATGATGAGACCTTTCTGGATGGTTCCCTTGTAGTTCTGCGTGCGGTCGGCGATGATACCTCCCACGAGGCTCAGAATGTAGATTCCAGCATAGAAGAATGAGTAGATGAGTCCTCCAGTCTCGTCACTCAGCCCGAACTTCGAACAAAGGAAGAGTGTGAGAACCGCATTCATAATGTAGTACCCGAAGCGCTCGCCCATGTTGCTCAGCGCCGCTGAAATCAGTCCTTTAGGATGTCCTTTCATACAATGTTGTTTACTTTTAAATTATTTGTGTTATTAATATTTCATTCTATGCCCCGCTTGGCTCTCCGTTTGGCTGTCATGCGTGCGTCCAAAATCCATCTCTCTCTTCCTGCTCGCATAACAAGTTACTAATATACGCAAAACTCCTCAACTCACCAAATTTATGTCGTAGTCCGACTCTCGGTCATAAAATCAGCTTCAATATTTGATTCTGAAATAGTCAAGGAGTTTCTTGTAATAGTCTTGTGCTGTCAGACAGGTATCTGTAAGGTACCCGGGAATTGTTTTCCATTCGTGCAATCCACGATAATAGAACATTTTCAGTTCGTCTGTAATAATGAACGGAACAATGTCGTGATTAAGACATTCCTTGAACATTATCAGGCGTCCGACTCTGCCATTACCATCCTGAAAGGGGTGTATTGCTTCAAAACGCTGATGAAAGCCAAGTATATCATCAAACAGAATTACCTTTTTCCCTCTGTATTCTTTTAACAATGCACGCAGTTCATGCCCTACATTCTGTGGTGAGGTCGTCTCCATTCCTCCAACCTCGTTAGGTATCCGTTTGTATTCACCGACCGTAAACCAGGATTTCGATGCGTCCGAAGTCCCGCTTTTCAGCAACCGGTGAAGTTGTTTTATCATACTTTCTGTCAATGGCTCTTTCGCGTGGTCAATTATAAAGTCGATGCAGCGGAAATGATTGGTGGTTTCAATGATATCATCCACTTTCACAGCATTATCCGTGATTCCAATCGTGTTAGTCTCGAATATGTATCGAGTCTGCTCTTTTGTTAACCGGCTACCTTCGATATGGTTTGAATTATATGTCAGGTCAATTTGAGTGCGGTGATATATTCCGCCTTTGATTCCGGAGTCTTTTTGCTCGCACAATGTCTTCAAAAGGGGAGATATCCTGTTTTTTGCATTCTTGCGCTGAGGGAGTGGAGCCTCGGCTGGCACACTCCACGTTTTGCCGACAAGCTGTGCTCCAGCAATTTTACCTTGAACACAGTAGTTCCTCACTGTGCGTTCGGCGACACCGTGTGCCGCTGCATATTCTTTAGTAGAGACGTAATCCATAATCTACGGCACGGAAAATAGCATATGCTGATACAAATATAGGATTTCTTGCCGATAACGGCAAGAAATGGCGGTTATTTTGTCTATTCTTCCGAACTCATGCCGATAGGCCTTGTCCCTAATCTGTGCTCAGCTTGCACGTAAATTATCATTTATCTGACAGTCATATCCCCAAGGTGTCAGTCAGGCGAAAGATTCGGAAGTACGAGGAATCTAAGCGTGCCGTTTTCTGAGTTCTCGTTCCCATAACCGAAAAATTGTCTAAATTTACACCCAAAACAGAAACGCAGATGGAAATCGATGAATTGGAACGTGGCCGGCTGAGGAGCAAAGTGCTGAACTTCCTGAAGGCCAATGATATTGATTATGAGTTGTACGAGCATCCGGCATTGTGCTCGGTGGAGGAGTGTCTGGCGTATTGGGGGAATATTCCTGACGCGACGCATTGCAAGAACCTTTTCTTTCGGAACCATAAGGGAAACCGGCACTACCTTGTCAGCATGGAATGCCATAAGACGCTCGACATCCATAGCCTGGAGCATACGTTGAAGCAGGGAAAGCTGTCTTTCGCGTCGGAGGAAAGGATGGTTCGATGCCTTGATCTGCATCCTGGGTCGGTGTCGGCCTTCGGACTCATCAATGACATCGATCCGAAGGATGCGGATCCCAAGGAACTATTCCCGAATGGACATAGGGTCAAATATTACATTGACAGTGCATTACGCACGGCGGACAAGATAAGTTTCCATCCTTGCGAGAACACGGCCAGCGTCGTGATTTCGGGGGAGGACTTTCACCGCTTCCTGTCGATATGGGGCGGCGAGGTCGAATGGTTGGAAATATGATTGGTACGGAATCCGGAATCCGGAATCATAATTAAATTTCATATTGACCTCCTCTTTCATTATATTTGCCTGATGTGCGACAGATTGTAGAAAGATGAAGATTTTGACGAAACTGATGCAAGGACTTCTGAGGGTGATCTCGGCGCTTCCGCTGGGGTTCCATTACGTGTGGGCGGGCTTCTTTGCCTGGCTGCTGCGTGATGTGATGCATTACCGCCGTGATGTGGTGATGATCAACCTCTCCCGCGCTTTCCCTGACAAGAAATACAAGGAACTGAAGCAAATCTCCAATGCGTTCTACAAGCATTTCGGCGAGGTGATAGCAGAGACGATCTGGTTCGGCGGATGCCGCAATCCGGAAAGGCTGCACAGGAAACGTCTGGTGGAATATACTAACATCGAAGCCGTTGAGGCCGCGCTTGCGGAAAGTCCCGGAGTTGTCGTGCTCAACAGCCATTTCGGCAACTGGGAACTGACCGGAGGCTGCCTGAATTACGACTACCGTCCAAACCGGGAACAATCGGTGATGAACGTAGATAATGTAATCGCCGTCTATAAGCCGTTGAGCAGCAGGATGTGGGACGAGATAATGCGTGTCAACCGCTGCGCTCCGGTGCTGCGGGACGGCTACACCGGCTACGTCAGCTCCGTTAACCTCCTGCGTTTCGCCTTATCACATAAGGAGGACAAGAAAATCTACATAATCCCGACCGACCAGTGCCCTTACCGGAACTCTACGGTGAATGACGTTGTCGATTTCATGCACCAGCCGACCCGGACGATGCTCGGCGGCGCGTCGATCGCCCACAAACTGCACTACAGCGTCTTCTATATGAGCCTGATTCCGGTCTCCCGAGGCCACTACGAGTGGACCTTCAAGGAAATATGCCGCGACGCCTCGACGATGACCCCTCACTCGATAATGCAGGGATATTACAGCCTGCTTCAGGTCGATCTGGAAAAACACCCGGAGAACTACCTCTGGACGCACAAAAGATGGAAATGACAAAAATTTTATGAATATGAAGAATTACCGCACAGTATCGCTTCTCTGTCTGGCCGCCGCTTTGCTGCCAGCCGGAAGAATCTCGGCCCAGGATCCCGTAGGAACCGTTTCCTACGCCCTTCCTCAGACCACCATTACAATCGAGGTGGAGGCCGTCCGTGAATATTTCTATGCAGGCCCTTACGCCAAGTACGCCCTGAAATATCTTGGCGTTGACGCCCGTCAGGCAGACCAGACCACCTGCACGCTCAGCACGGTCCGTATGACCCCGTACATCGAGGCCGATCAGAATTTCCGCTACTATGTCAATCCGGACAAGGCCACGCAGTCTTTCCTTTCGCTTACCTCTCAGGGACTTATCGCGGTCAATGACGGAAGTTTCGGCGAGAGCGCCGAGTGGAGGTTCACCACGCAGGCCGGGGCTGATTTCAACGGAAAGGGTGTAAGCTCCAACCTTACATCCGAGGCCGCCACGCTTTACCGTGGAGTCAAGGAGGACGCTTCCTACAACCGCATCGCCGTGCAGCAGAATATGGTTGTCCAGAAGTCCCTTGAGCAGAGGGCCAAGGAGGCAGCCGACATGATATTCAATCTTCGTCAGAAAAGGGTTCAGATCGTCACAGGCGACACCGACGCCACTTACAGTGGTGAGGCTATGGGGGCGGCCCTCAAGGAAATCTCCGCTCTGGAGAAGGAATATATGTCCATGTTCATCGGCTACAGCGATTTCCAGACCCAGAAACTCAAATGCGATGTCGTTCCTGTAAAGAACAGAAAGTCTCAGACCTACGTAGCGTTCAGAATCTCAGATACAGACGGAATCGTCTCGGCAGACAATATGTCCGGAAAACCTTACCTTTTGGAGATTGTCCCTCAGCCGATCGGAGAGGCTTCCGGCAAGGGTGCCCAAGCAAAGTCGAATGTGGCCATCTACAGGATTCCGGCCATCTGCACAGTCCGTCTTTCCGATGGCGTGACCTCGTTCCTTCAGGACAGGATGGCCATCTACCAGCTCGGAACCGAGGGCTATTTCCCGCTTTCAAAGTAATCCGGAAAAAAATATTCAGCAAACATTAAAGAATACATATTCACATATTAATAAGTAACGCTATGACAATTAAAGATTTGCAGCCAAAGGCCGTTTGGGAGAACTTCTACGGCCTGACAAGGGTTCCTCGTCCTTCAAAGCATGAAGGCAAGGTTCAGGACTATCTCCTGGGCTGGGGAAAGGAGCACGGTGTTGACGTGAAAAAGGACGACACCGGCAACATCATATTCACAGTTCCGGCCACTCCAGGCTACGAGAACCGCAAGGGAGTGATAATGCAGGCCCACATGGACATGGTTCCGCAGAAGACCGCTGACACGAAGCACGACTTCCTCACTGATCCTATCGAGACAGAGATAGACGGGGAGTGGGTGACCGCGAAGGGAACTACCCTCGGAGCCGACAACGGAATCGGAGTCGCTCTCGCTCTTTCCGTTCTTCAGGACAAGACTTTGAGGCACGGCCCGCTTGAGGCTCTCATCACCTACGATGAGGAGACCGGCATGACCGGTGCCAACTCGCTCAAGGCCGGAATATTAAAGGGAGACATTCTTCTGAACCTTGACTCTGAGGAGGAAGGCGAGCTTTGCACCGGTTGCGCCGGTGGAGTTGACGGCGCGGCTGACTTCGCTTACAGAACATATAAGACTCCTGAAGGATTCGTCGGCTACAAGATCACCGTCAAGGGACTCAAGGGCGGGCACTCAGGAATGGACATTTCCCTCTTCAGGGGCAACGCCAACAAGATCATCTGCCGTCTTCTCGAAGCCGTAATCTCTGAATATGACGTGAAGGTCGCGTCCATCACCGGTGGATCCCTCCGCAACGCCATCCCGTTCGAGGCCGAGGCCGAGATTCTCGTCCCGTCAGCGGACTCGCGCAAGGTCAAGGCTCTCGTTGAGAAGAAGTTCGAGGAGTCCAAGTTCGAGTACCAGTACTCAGACCCGGATATGATTCTCATCTATGAGAAGCAGAGCGCTCCGGCTGCCCGTTACATCAGCCCTAAGGTGATCGGCAAGGCTGTCAAGGCCATCCTTGCCTGCCCTCACGGAGTCCAGAGGATGAGCGACACTCTTCCTGGCCTGACCGAGACCTCTACCAATATGGCTATCGTCCGCACCCAGAAGGGACATCTCACGGTTCACTCCTTGACCCGCAGCTCGATCGACGCCGCCAAGATGTACCTCGCCGACTCGATCCGTTACGTCTTTGAGCTCGCCGGCGCGAAATATTCGACATCAGGCGCTTACAGCGGTTGGGCTCCGAAACTCGGCACTCCGATGATCAAGGTTCTGGAGGACACCTTCAAGAGCCTCTTCGGAAAGGAACTCAAGATCACGGCCACCCACGGAGGACTTGAGTGCGCCATTATGGGAGCCAAGTACCCGAACTGGGAGATGGTCTCCATCGGGCCTACCATCCTCTATCCTCATTCACCGGACGAGCGCGTGAACATCGCCTCCGTCGCCGAGACCTGGAAGTTCCTCGTCGCAGTGCTTGAGAATATTCCTGAAAAGTAGTTTTCCTCACTATGAGGTTGGCGGCAATAGTCATTTCTGACGCTGAGCTTGCCGAAGCGCCGGACATATTCGCGGATTTTGTATGAATATTCAAATGCGATTTGACCGCTAATTTGCGAAAGTTGAGATAATTGACTATATTTGCAGTCCTTTTGGGTTGGCATACGTCCCCGAAAGGATTGCAATTTATTTATTATTAAACAATTAAGTCAAATGTTAAAACAGTACGAGACCGTTTTCATCGCAACTCCCGTTTTGTCTGAACAACAGATGAAGGAAGCGGTTGCCAAGTACACAAAACTGATCGCCGACAATGGTGGCGAGGTAGTGTACGAGGAGGACTGGGGACTTCGTCAGCTGGCATATCCAATCCAGCACAAGACCTCAGGATTCTATTATCTTATCCAGTTCAAGGCTGAGCCAAGCTTCATCGCCACCCTTGAGACCCAGTATTTCCGTGATGAGAGGATCATCAGGTTCCTTACCGTGGCTCTTGACAAGCACGCCGAGGCTTACGCCGCGAAGAGAAGGGAGAACAGGAACAAGCCTGCCGCTCCTAAGGCAGAGGAGGCTCCGGTAGTCGCTGAAGAGAAAACAGAGGAAAACGCATAATCAAGGAGGAATGAATTATGGCACAGAATGACGCACAGAACGCAGGAATCCGCTATCTCAATCCTCCTACAGTAGAGGTTAGGAAGAAGAAGTACTGCCGTTTCAAGAAGGCAGGCATCAAGTATGTTGATTACAAGGACGCTGAGTTCCTCAAGAAGTTCCTCAACGAGCAGGGTAAGATTCTCCCTCGCCGTATCACCGGTACTTCTCTGAAGTTCCAGAGGAAAGTCGCTCAGGCAGTGAAGAGGGCTCGTTCCCTTGCTCTGCTTCCTTATGTAACTGACCTTCTTAAATAATAGGAGAGCGAGATTATGAAGATCATTTTGAAGAAAGAAGTTGCCAATCTCGGCGAGGCCGGAGATGTGGTAGAGGTAAAGTCAGGTTACGGCCGCAACTACCTTATCCCTCAGGGATTCGCTTGCGCCGCCACTCAGTCCGCTCTTAAGCAGCTTGAGGAGACAAAGCGCCAGAGGGCTCACAAAGAGGCCAAGCTTATCGCTGACGCCGAGGCTCTCGCAGCCAAGATCGAGGCCACACCTGTCAAGGTGGCCGTAAAGGTCAGCGAGTCCGGCAAGATCTACGGTTCTGTCACTACAGCTCAGATCGAAGAGGCTCTCAAGGCCGCTGGTGTAGAGGTTGACAAGAAGAACATCACCCTCGGTGAGATCAAGACCGTAGGTGAGTACGAAGGTACCGTCAAGTGCTACAAGACCGTCAAGGCCACCGTAAAGGTAACCGTTGAGGCCGAGGCCTAATCCCAAGTTTATGTGAAGCCAATTTTGGCTGACAATATTTTAGACCGCAGATTTCCTGCGGTCTTTTTTTCGTCCCTCTCGGGCAACGCTTGAGGCCGAAAATGTCGCCCGTAGCTATCCTCTTGTTTTCCGAATTAACGTCGCCGCCTATTACGAAAAAAAGCGAGTCCAAAGACCCGCTCCAGATGTTTACACAACGGAATAATCCTTATTGTGAATTGCTTCGTTATTGTGATTACAAAGATAATGAATTAAATCAATTTAACAAATTTTCTTCAAATCGTTTGACATTATTGATAATAAAACGTAAATTGTGGTCATAAAACTACCATATACGATTATGAAAAAAGTTCTGGGACTTGATCTGGGAACCACCAGCATTGGTTGGGCTATGGTGAACCAAGCGGAGAATAATGAGGAGAAATCATCCATCATCAGAGCCGGAGTCAGAGTCAATCCTTTGACAACGGAAGAGAAGGATGCGTTTGAGAAAGGTAAAGCCGTCACCACGAACACCGACAGGCGGCTCAAACGCTCTATGCGCCGCAATCTTCAGAGGTACAAACTTAGAAGAAACGAACTTGTCTCAATCCTGAAGGAACTTGGCTGGATTGATGATTCCACAATACTGGCTGAACATGGCAACAGGTCAACATTCGAAACTTACGAACTACGTTCAAAAGCTTGCACGGAAAGTGTCTCCTTGACGGAATTGGCACGTGTCCTGTTGATGATCAACAAGAAACGTGGCTATAAGAGCAATCGAAAGGCGAATGCGGAGGAGGACGGACAGCCTGTGGATGGAATGTCCGTCGCGAAGTTACTGTACGAAAAGGGGAAGACTCCGGGACAGTATTGCTACAGCCTTGTCAAGAAAGGAAACAAGGTTTTGCCAGAGTTTTATGCGTCGGATCTGAAATCGGAGTTCCGCAGGGTCTGGGAGACGCAACGACTTTATTATCCTGAATATCTTACGGAAGAGTTCTGGAATCAGATTGACGGGAAGACACGTTCCTCTTTGACAAAACTCTTCTTTGCGAAATACAAAATAACCACCGCGGACAATAAAGGTAAGGACAAGAGAGTTAAAGCCTATGAATGGCGGGCCGCGGCTGTCGAGAACAGGTTGCCGATTGATCAGGTAGCATATGTCTTGTGTGACATCGCTGGAAACCTTGGATCGTCAAGCGGTTATCTTGGCAAGATCAGTGATAGGAGTAAGGAATTGTATTTCAACAAACAGACTGTTGGGCAATACCTTTATTCCAATATTCAGAAGGATCCGCATTTCTGTACAAAAAACAAAGTGTTCTATAGGCAGGATTATCTTGATGAGTTTGAGGCTATTTGGGAAAGCCAGGCATCTTTTCATCCCGAATTGACTGATGAACTCAAGAAGGAGATCCGCGATGTCGTGATATTTTATCAGAGAAGACTGAAATCCCAAAAAGGACTGATCAGTTATTGCGAGTTCGAGAGCAGGAAGGTAGATGTGGAAATCAATGGCCGGATTGTACAGAAAATCCGCGGTTGCAAGGTTGCTCCTGTCTCGTCACCGCTGTTTCAGGAGTCCCGTATGTGGCAGAAGATCAATAATATCATCGTCACCAATAAAGAGACTGGAGAACAAGGCACGCTGGAACAGGATGACAAGGTTAGATTGGCAGAGTGCCTAAGGGTGAAGGACAAACTGTCTGATAAAGAGATTCTTAAGTTGTTGTTCAAGAAACCTAAGGATTTAGAGATGAACTTCAAATCCATTGAGGGAAATGAAACCTTGGGCAAACTATATTCAAAATTTCTTGAAGTGGTGTCTTTGGCCGGTAACAGTGACTATGAATATTCAAAACTACGTCAAGAGGAGTTGATGAATATCCTACGGACTGAATTTGCAAGGAACGGGTTCAACACAGCGGTCCTTGAATATGATCCGTCGCTGCCTAAGGAGGAATATGAAAGGCAGCCATTGTTCAGACTTTGGCATTTGTTATATTCATACGAAGGGGATAAGTCCCAGACAGGCAATGCCAGTCTGATAAACAAGATCGCAGAGATCTGCGGAATGCCGGAAAATCTTGCGAAAATCATCGCCTCCGTTTCATTCAAACAGGACTACGCTTCACTGAGCCATAAGGCGATGAGGAAGATACTTCCGTATATGATGGACGGAAATGAATATAGTCTGGCTTGCGAATATGCCGGGTACAGGCATTCAAAGCAATCCTTGACAAAGGAGGAGATCGAGAATAAGGTCTTGAAGGATCGTCTTGATCAGATTCCGAAAAACTCTCTCCGTAATCCGGTAGTCGAAAAGATTCTTAATCAGATGGTTAATGTGATCAATACGGTTGGTGACAGGTATGGCAAACCGGATGAAATCCACATAGAGCTGGCAAGGGAACTTAAGTCCTCGCAGGAGGAAAGGGCTCGGGCCACGGAATCCATTGCGTCAAACAATAAGGAGAATGATAGGATCAGGATGATTCTTGAGAATGAGTTCCATCTTGCTTACGTCAGCAGGAATGACATTGTCAAGTACAAACTGTATGAGGAACTTAAGAACAATGGTTACAAGACATTGTATTCCAATCAATATATTCCGGCGGACAAGCTTTTCTCCCGTGAGATTGACATTGAGCACATCATCCCGCAGGCTGTGTTGTTCAATGACTCACTGTCGAACAAAACCTTGGAATTCAGAGATATTAATCTGGAAAAAGGCAAGGACACCGCTTTCGATTATGTCAAGAACAAGTATGGGGAGAGCGGGCTTGAGGATTATAAACTTCGGGTAAACCATCTCTTTGAGTCAGGAGGCATCTCCAGAACAAAGCGTGACAATCTTCTTCGTGATTCTAAGAATATTCCGGAAGGATTCGTCGAACGCGATTTGAAGGACACTCAATACATCGCCAAGAAGGCCCGTGAGATACTTCTTGAATATGTCCGTGTGGTGGTCTCAACATCAGGATCTATAACTGACAAGCTTAGGGAAGACTGGGGGCTGGTGAATGTGATGAAGGAACTGAATATGCCGAAGTTCGAAGCGGCTGGATTTGTGGAGACAATCACGACTTCGGACGGAAAGGATATTCGTAAGATAAAGGATTGGACCAAAAGGAATGATCACCGTCATCACGCTATGGACGCCATCACTATCGCGTTTACAAAACTTGCTCATATTCAATACCTCAATAACCTTAATGCCAAGGGTGACAAATCTTCCAGCATTTATGCGATATTGCAGAAAGAGACTTATCTCTCCGGCTCCAAAAGATTGATCATTCCTCCGCTTCCGTTGGACCAGATGAGGCGGGAGGTCCGCAGACAACTTGAAAGCATTCTCGTGTCAATCAAGGCAAAGAACAAGGTGATGACGGAGAATATCAACCGTATAAGGATCAAGGACGGTGTGAAAAACGTCAAGTGCCTAACCCCACGTGGTCTGCTGCATAAGGAACAGGTTTATGGGCAACGTAAACGTTATGAGACTTATGATGTGGCGGTGAACGGGAAGATGACTGAAGACGTGATCGCTACAGTTGCGTCAAGTGAGACGAAAGCGGCTTTGGCTTTGAGGCTCGCGCAGTTCAAAGGTGACCCGAAAAAGGCGTTCACCGGCGCTAATTCATTGGATAAGAATCCTGTTTGGCTTGATGCCAATCATTCTCGCAAGGTCCCGGCGAAAGTCAAGTGTGTGCGTTTCGTGAATGTATATTCCATCAGGAAAAACATTGATCCAAGCCTTAGTGTTGAGAAGGTTATGGACGGAAGAGTGCGCCGCATCCTCAAAGACAGGTTGGCTGAGTTTGGTAACGATCCAAAGAAAGCGTTCGTGAATCTGGACGAGAATCCGATCTGGTTCAACAAGGAGAAAGGTATTATCCTGAAAAGTGTGACCATAGCCGAGAATTTCGACCTTGACCCTATCAGGATCAAGAGGGATAATCTCGGGCGTGTCATCTGCGACGCAGAAGGAAATCATATTCCATCGGACTATGTCAATTTCAGGAACAACCACCACGCGGCGATATTCGAGGATGCGGACGGGAATATTCAAGAACACATAGTTTCGTTCTATGAGGCGGTGCGGAGGCGGTCTGCCGGACTTCCTGTCGTTGACAAAGAATATAACGCTGACAAGGGATGGAGGTTCCTGTTCACGATGAAGAGCAATGAGATGTTCGTGTTCCCTAATGAACGGACGGGGTTTGATCCTCGGGCAGTTGATTTGATGGATCCGGAGAATTATTCTGTTATCGGACCTAATTTGTTCAGGGTACAGGCTGTATCTACTCGTGATTATTGGTTTAGGCATCATCTGGAGACATCATTGGGAGCAGATAAAAAATTGAAGGATATTACTTGGAAGAGAATAACTAATATTGCGATATTTAAGCAACTCGTAAAGGTGCGGATAAACCACATCGGAGAGATAGTATCAGTCGGAGAATATGATTAAACGGACCCTGTATTTCGGAAATCCTGCTTACTTGTCCTACAAGATGAAGCAGTTGGTCATCCGTCTTGTGGCTAATGACCCAGATGAGTATTCCGAGCAGATCCGTACTGTGCCGGTTGAAGACATTGGAGTTGTAGTGGTTGATAATCAGCAGGTGACATTCACATCAGGTCTGATGGCTGCGTTGTTGGAGGAGAATGTCGCGTTGGTGACCTGTGACTCCAAACATATTCCGACCGGATTGATGCTTTCGCTTCAAGGACATTCCTCGCAGAATCAACGCTTCCGAAATCAGTTGGAGGCGTCATTGCCTCTTAAAAAACAGCTTTGGCAGCAGACGGTTGAGTGCAAGATCCGCAATCAGGCCGCTGTGCTGAAATATGTCTCGGGAGAGGATGCGAAGAATATGCTTGCGTGGGCAGGTTCGGTCAAGAGCGGAGATTCCGAGAATATGGAGGGACGTGCCGCAGCATATTACTGGAAAAATGTGTTTGAGGTACGCTTCGTGCGTGACCAATTCGGGGAATATCCAAATAATCTTCTGAATTATGGCTATGCCATATTGCGAGCTATTGTGGCAAGGGCTCTTGTCGCCAGCGGGATGCTTCCACTTCTTGGGATTCACCACCACAACAAGTACAATGACTACTGTTTGGCAGACGACATTATGGAACCTTACAGGCCTTTTGTGGATAGGTTGGTTCTCAATGTTATGGATGAATATCCTGATGATAAGGAACTGAATAAGAACATAAAAGCACGGCTTTTGGCTATTCCGGTCCTTGATGTGAATATTGATGGACATAAGAGTCCTTTGATGGTCGCCGTGTCCACCACGACTGCCTCTTTGTACAAATGTTTTAGCGGAGTATGCCGGAAGATAGTTTATCCATCAATGTAGAAACCAGGTACAGTAAATATCGGGCTATGTGGGTTCTTGTCTTGTTTGATTTGCCTGTGGCGACAAAGAAGGATATGAAGGCCGCCTCGGCTTTCAGAAAGAGTCTCATAGAATATGGATTCTCTATGTTCCAGTTTTCCATCTACCTGAGGCATTGTCCGTCCAAGGAAAGTGCCGATGTGTACATTCTAAGGGTGAAGCGTATCCTTCCCAAAAAAGGAAAGATAGGAATCCTGTACATCACGGACAAACAGTTCGGCAGTATGGAACTCTTCATCGGAAAGGATTCCTCTCCTCTCCCACAGGTCGAACAGCAGTTGGAACTTTTCTGACAGAATCACAAACCCTTGATAAACAATGAAATCCCAGCCCTCAAAGGCCGGGATTTCCTCTTTCAGTTACAGTTCATAACCCTCTGACCCATACTGTTTTGCAGAGAATGAGCTGTAAATCAACCCAAAGGTACAAAGAACGAAAGCAATTCACAACTGACGGCTAAATTTAATTTGTTAGCCTCCAGCTGTAAATCAACCCAAAGGTACAAAGAACGAAAGCAATTCACAACCGTATAA